>Ga0101945_1000042_pt1 | contig 365772 bp, 359 predicted proteins | sample DewCreD2012metaG_2_FD_75246 | JGI IMG/M metagenome (GOLD analysis project Ga0101945, IMG submission 75246) | Hot spring sediment bacterial and archeal communities from British Columbia, Canada, to study Microbial Dark Matter (Phase II) - Dewar... ... | reverse complement strand
GCACCCGCCTGGCCAGCGACCCCACGAACACCAGCGACGAGCAGCCAGCCGAGTTGCAGGCCGCCAGCCGGATGTAGACCGCCTGCTGGTCGGCCGTCGGCAGCGGCACCAGGATGATGTTGCCCGATGCCGTCACGTTGCTGCAGGTCTCGCCGCTGAAGTTGAAGTTGCTGGCGGTGCACAGAAGGTAGCTGGTGGCGCCAGCAGGCGCCTGGAAGGTGATCTGGGCCTGGCTGGTGGTGGCAGGCCACAGGGCCACCTGGGTGGGCGGCGCGGGAGGCACGCCGGGAGCGCCCGCCGCCTGCACGCTGATGTTCAGCGTCGCCGACGGGTTCGGCGCCGCCGGGTTGCCGTCCTCGCACGACACCAGCACCATGAAGCTGCTCCCAGCGCTGACGGCGATGGCCGTGTTGGTGCTGGCGCCGCCGGTGATGGGCTGCAAGCCCGGGCTCATCAGGCCGCCGCCTCCCCCGATGGCCGTCCAGCTGCAGCCGCCAACCGGCGGGACCCCCGCAGGGATCTGGTCCGCCACCGGGTTGCCGTCCGAGTCGGTGACGTTGGCCGTGAGGGTCTGGGTCGTACCCGCCGTCATGGTGGCGCTTCCCGTCAGGGTCACGCTGGCAGGCGGCCCGACCACCCTCACCGTCGCGCTGCCGGACAGCTCGCCCACCTGAAGGGTGTCGTCCTCGACTACGTTGTCGACCCAGCAGGTCACCGTCACGTCGCCGCGGGCGCCGTTGTCCTGCGTCTCCAGGAGCAGCCGCACCTGGCCGGCGCTGTCGGTGCCGGTAGGCGCGTTCACATCGAACAGCACGTCACCCGCGTTGCCAGCCCCGTCGGTGTCAGCCGGTGTATCGTCAGCAAGGCCGTCATCGTTGCTGGGCGGGCCCGCAACGAAGGCGCCGATGTTGGCCAGGCCGCGGGAGGCCGTGGCGATGGCGCAGTCCACGTTGACGCCCGACACCGGATTGCCGGCCGAGTCGCGCACCACCGCCGTCAGGATGGCGTCCACGTCGCCGGGGCCGTTGGAGTGGGCGCCGGTGTTCGCGTTGATGTCCTGCTGCAGCCGCGCCTCGTTGGAGGTCACGGTGACGCTGGCAGGAGTCCCCACCCAGATGATGCGCACCGAGTCGGAGCCGATGCCCGACACCGACGCTGTGATGGTGGAGTCCGTCGCCGTCAGCGACAGCACCTCGAAGATGGCGATGCCATCGGGGTTGTCAGAGTCGGTACCCGTGATCGTGGTCGGGGCGGATGCGGCCGTGATGAGCTGGACATTGGCGAGGTCGTCGTTGCCGTCGGTGACGCCGTCGCGGTTGACGTCCACGCTGCCATCAATGATGTCCACCACCACGATACCAGACGTGGTGACGAGCACCACGCCCGTCAGGTCGTCTGCACCGTCGACGCCCCCGGACTCGTTCACGTCGATCAGGCCGTTGATGATGTCGACCTGATCCACCGCTCCGGCGGTGGTGAGCAGTTGGACATCGGTCAGGTCGTCGTTGGTATCGACGCCTCCGGACTCGTTGACGTCCACGCCACCGTCGATGATGTCCGCTTGGTCCTCTATAGACGCATCGTCGCTGACCGCCTGGGCCGTCACCGACTGGGAGTCCAGCCCGTTAAACAGGTCGCCTTCCGACCCAGTCGGGTCGCCGTCGGCGTCCAGCCCCCCATTGTTGGCCGCCCGGCTCCAGCGGGTGAAGAAAGCGCTGCCGGTCGCGGTGAGGCTGACGTTCACGGGGGCGAAGGGTGTCGAGTTGGGGTCGCCGCTCAGGTCCCGCACGTGCACGGCCAGCTTCACGGTGGTGCCCGCCGGCACCGAGATGGCGTCGGGCACCGTGTCCCCGTTGGTGTCCAGGTTCAAGAAGTGGCTGGGAGCAGCATCGCCTGTCGAAGCCGCCGGCCACAGGTGGTGCCCGGCGAAGGCCGAGGTCGCCGTGTCGATGATCTCGACGCCGGCGCCGGTGGGCGGCGGGTGCGCCTCGGCCCCCTGGGGCCCGGCCAGGAACACCAGCGCCGCCAGCGCCCCCAGGGCGCCCAGCGCCCACAGGGCCAGCGCCGCCGGTCCCTTGCCTTTCCTTACGCCTGCTTTCATTCCTTACCTCCTGTCCTCGCTGTGATAGCTCGGACTCGTGGCGGGGCGCCCACGGCGCCCCTCGCTTCCTGCCGCAACACCTCTCTCCTTACCCTCCTGCTCTCACCTCCTTTTTTCGACGTCCACGGGGCCTCCGGGCCTCGGGCCACCCGCCCAGGTGGGCCTCGCCCATCCCTCGCCCCGTTTTTTCGACGTCCACGGGGCGCTACGGCCTTCGGCCCGTCGGTCCGGGTGGGCCTCGTCGGTCCCTAGCCCCGCGTTCCGTTCTTTTCTAACGTCGGCGGCGGGGCCGGAGTTACGGCCCGGCCCTCAAAAAGCGCCGGGGCGCTGCGGTCGCGCCTCCCTCCACGGGCCGCCACCCAACGCCCCGCGCCGCCAGGACCGCCCGCGGGGCCGCGGGGCCCCGCAGCGGCGCTCAGAAGGGATACTAGCCTCTCGTCACCGTGGCTGTCAAGGAGCGGCGGCCCTAGCGGGAGGCGGCCCCGGAAGGGGCCTGGGCCATGAGGCGGCGCAGGTAGCGGTCGATGGCCTGGGCGGCGCGGCGGCCGTCGGCCAGGGCCGTCACCACCAGGTCGGCCCCGTTGACGTTGTCGCCGCCGGCGAAGACGCCGGGGCGGGAGGTCTGGTAGGTCTCCCGGTCCACCCTGATGAGGTGCTTGCCGTAGGCCCGCAGGCCGGGGGTGGCGCGGATGATGGCCTCGTCCCCCTCGTAGCCGATGGCGATGACGGCGGTATCGGCGGGGAGGGTGAACTCGGAGCCCGGCACGGGCACGGGGCTGCGGCGGCCCGACTCGTCGGGCGGGCCCAGCTCCATGCGCCGCAGCTCCACCGACTTCAGGCGTCCCTTCTCGCCCAGGAAGCGCACTGGGGCGGTGAGGAACATGAACTGCACGCCCTCCTCGCGGGCGTGGCGCCGCTCCTCCTCGCGGCCCATCATCTCCGCCTCGGTGCGGCGGTAGACCAGGGTCACCGTCTCCGCCCCCAGGCGGACGGCGGTGCGGACGCAGTCCATGGAGGTGTCGCCGCCGCCGATGACCACCACGTGGCGGCCTATGTCCAGCGGCTCCCGCATGCGGGGGGGCAGGTCCTCGGGGGGCAGGTTGCCCCGCACCAGGAACTCGGTGGCCTGGAAGACGCCCCGCAGGTCCTCGCCGGGGATGCGCAGGCGGCCTCCCACCGAGGCCCCGTGGCCCAGGAAGACGGCGTGGAAGCCGGCGGCGAAGAGGTCGTCCACCGTCAGGTCGCGGCCGATGACGGTGTTGCAGACGAAGGCGACGCCCAGCTCCTCCAGGTAGGCCAGGTACTCCTGCAGCAGCTCCTTGCGCATCTTGAAGCTGGGGATGCCGTAGCGGAGGACGCCGCCGGGCTTGGGCCACGACTCGTAGACGGTGACGGAGTGGCCGCGCTTGGTCAGCTCCTCGGCCACGGCCAGCCCGGCGGGGCCGGAGCCGACGACGGCCACGGCCATGCCGGTGGGGGGCGCCTTCTCGGCCGGGCGGGGCCAGCCGCCCAGAAGGCGGCGCTGGTAGTCGGCCACGAAGGCCTCCAGCTTGCCGATCTGGACGGGCGGCTGGGGGCCCAGGGCGCCGGGGCGGATGGCGAAGCCCACCACGCAGGCGCCCTCGCACAGGGACTCCTGCGGGCAGAGGCGGCCGCACATCTCGGGCAGGTTGGAGGTCTGGCGGAAGACGTTGGCCGCGCCGATGACGTCGCCCTGCTCCAGCAGGTAGAGGGCCTGGGGGATGTTGTTGCCCAGGGGGCAGGCCTGCTGACAGGGGGCGTCCGGGCAGTGGATGCAGCGCTCCGCCTCCAGCCGCGCCGTCTCCAGGTCGAAGCCCAGGAAGACCTCGTCCCAGTTGCGCACGCGCACCGCCGGGTCCTGCTTGCGCACCGGCTGGGCCGGTATCGCCAGCCGACGGTGGTTATCGCACGGCATGGGGCCTCCTCGAGCGCTGTGACAGCCATTTTAACAGGGGGCGTCGGCGGCGGAAAAGGGCCTCTATGGGCGGGAGGCGTCCATAACGTGTCAGCAAATGGCTTGACGGCGGAGTGGGCACCGCCTAATATCCCCCCGAAATCGGAGCCTGACCGGGGGAGGAAGGACATGCGCAGGAGAGCGCTGGCGCTGTCCCTGCTGTTGGCCGTGCTGGCGGCGGCCCTGGCCTGGGCCGGGGCGGCGGCGCCCGCGGCCCGAACGGAGGAGAGGCCCTTCGAGGTGTGGGCCATCGACCAGTCCGACACCCACCCTCAGGGCGGGGGCCTGCTATACATCTGGCAGGGGGCGGAGATGGTGCGCAATCCCAGCGCCGCCGTGCCGGAGGTCATCGACCTGGCGCAGGCGGCCCTGGCCGCCGGCTGTCCGGTGGGGAAGCGGCCCCACATGGGGCTGGCCATCGAGATGCCGCGCCCCACCCACTTCGTGCTGGCCAACTTCGAGTCGGGGGACGTCTTCTTCGTCCACATCGACAGCCGGCAGGTGGTGGGCTGCGTGAACCTGGTGGGCAAGGGAGGGGTGGGGAGCGTGCGGACCCACGCCGCCATGCCGACGCCGGACCTGAGCATGGTCATCGTGGCCGACCTAGGGAGGCCGCTGCCGGCCTCCAACCGGGGCGCCATCCACAAGATCCGCACCGACTACGCCAACGACGACTACCAGTATGTGGAGACGCTGGACCTGGGGGCGGCCCTGCCCCAGCTGGGCACCACCCAGGCGCGGGCGGTGTGCGTCAACTTCACCCCCGACAGCCGCTTCGCCTACGTGACCATGCAGCAGGGGGGCGTGGTGGTGGTGGACCTGGGCACGGCCGACGGCAGCGTGCCCATGAGCATCGTCCACGTCTACCCGGCGTCGGTGGTGCCGGCCGAGGGGTGCGGCGCCGTGCCGCTGCCGCCGGACTTCCGGCGCATGGTCATCAACAGCGAGTCGCGGGGGCAGGCGGGGCTGCCCGACCGGCTGTACATCTTCGACACCAGTGGGGCAGCGGAGGGGGTGTTCCCCGACCCGGTGGTCATCGACCTGCCGGGGGTGGACACCCACGGCACCTTCTACTGCATCGACCACCGCGGCAAGCTCTACGTGTGGACGGTAATGCGCATGAGCAACCACGTGAACGTGGTGGACGTGGAGGGGGCGCGGGTGGTGAAGACCCTGAAGCTGGAGCGCCCCTTCCTTCCCGACCCGGCGCCGGACGGTCTGGAGCTGCACGGGGGCCACGCCTTCGTGACCCTGCGAGGCCCCAAGCCCCTGAGCGCCATGACCGCCTCGGTGAACCCGGAGCGGACGCCGGGGGTGCTGGTGATGAAGGTGCACCGCAGCTGCCTGACCTTCGACTTCGACGTGAAGGACAGGGCGCCCATGGTGGACGGGCGGACCACCACCATCCTCTTCGACGGCCGGGAGGTGGTGGTGCCGGCCTCGGACCCCCACGGCATGGACGTCATCGTGCGCTGAGGGGGGCCGAAAGGTCTGGGCGGGGGCCGAAGCCCCCGCCCAGCGACTCGGGGGTGAGTCGGCGGGATCGGCCACTCAGGCGATGCGGGCCTCGTCCACGCCCCGCTTCAGCAGCTCCGCCACCTGCTCCGCAGGCAGGGGGCGGCTGAAGAGGTAGCCCTGCATCTCGTGGCAGCCCAGGGTGAGCAGCAGCTGCGCCTGCTCCTGGGTCTCCACGCCCTCGGCGATGACCCGCAGCCCCAGGGAGCGGGCCAGGGTGACCACCGCCGCCACGATAGCGGCATCGGCCTGGCTGGCGGTCATGTCCCAGATGAAGGTGCGGTCGACCTTCACCACGTCCACCGGCAGCGTCTTCAGGTGGCTGAGGGACGAGTGGCCGGTGCCGAAGTCGTCCACGCAGACCAGGACGCCCAGCCCCCGCAGGGCCAGCAGCAGGCTCACCGCCCGCTCCAGCTCCACCATGATGGCCCCCTCGGTGACCTCCAGCATGAGCTGCCGGGGCGGCAGGCCCGTCTCCTGAAGGGCGCGGGAGACGGCCGCCAGCAGCTCCTCGTCCTGGCGCATCTGCCGGGGGGAGAGGTTGACGGTGACGAAGAAGGGCGGCAGGCCGTCCCTCTGCCAGGCCACGGCCTGGGCGCAGGCGGTGTTGAGCACCCACTCTCCCAGGGGGACGATGAGTCCCGTCTCCTCGGCCAGGGGTATGAACTGGTCGGGGAAGAGGAGGCCCCGCTCCGGGTGCTGCCAGCGCACCAGCGCCTCCAGCCCCACCACCTTGCCGGCCTCCAGGTCCACGATGGGCTGGTAGTGCAAGACCAGCTCCCCTCGCTCCAGGGCGCGGTGCAGCTCGCTCTCCATGGCCAGGCGGTTGCCGAGGCCGGACCCCATCAGGGTGGTGTAGGTCTGGTAGGTGTTGCGCCCCCGCTCCTTGGCCCGGTACATGGCGATGTCGGCGTTGCGGAGGAGGGCCTGGGGGTCCTCGCCGTGCTGGGGGAACAGGACCAGGCCGATGCTGGCCGTGATGTAAAGCTCGCGGTCGTCCACGAAGAAGGGGAGCTGCATGGCCCCCAGCAGGCGTCGGGCCGCGTCTTCCGCCTCCGACTCCCGCGTCACCTCGGGCAGCAGCACAGCGAACTCGTCGCCGCCGGTGCGGGCCAGCAGGTGGTTGCCGTTGAGGGCCTCCGCCAGGCGTCGCCCCACCAGCCGCAGGAGCTTGTCGCCGAAGCTGTGGCCGAAGGTGTCGTTGACCAGCTTGAAGCGGTCCAGGTCCAGGAAGAGCACGCCCACATGCTGGCCCCGCCGCCGCGCCTGAGCGATGGCCGCCTGCAGTCGGTCTTCCAGCATGTGGCGGTTGGGCAGGCCCGTGAGGGTGTCGTAGTAGGCCATGCGCCAGATGGTGTCCTGGGCCTGCTGGAGGTCCATCAGGTGGCGCTCCAGCTCGATGTTGCGCTGCACCAGGGTCTCGGTCATGTTGTTGAAGGCCTGGGCCAGGGAGACCATCTCCTCCGGCCCCTCCACGGGCGCCCGGGCCGTCAGGTCACCGGCAGCGATGGCTGTGGCGGCGCGCCGCAGCTTGGCCAGGGGCTGGAGGATGGAGCGGTCGAACAGGCCCGCGGTGATGAGGGCCACCAGCAGGCTGAAGGCCCCCAGCCCCCCCTGGATGAACAGGTGCGTCCACGTGGCCCGTTCCGCCACCTCTCGCTCCTGGGTGACCAGCATGAGCCAGGCCCTGCTGGCGTTGCGCAGGTCCTGCTCGATGGAGTCGGCCATGGGCCACAGCTGCTGGCCGGCCCGGATGGCCCCCAGGGGGTCATCGCCCAGATAGGCGTCGACCACCTTCCCGATCTCGCTGTCGAAGGCGTCCATCCGCGCCGTCACGGCATAGAGGGCCGTGGCATCGGCCCACATGCCCAGGGAGGCAGCGATGCGACGTACCCGGTCCACCTTCTGGCGGGCCGACTGTATGCTCAGACGATAGAGGTCGAAGTAGGAGCGGTCGCGCAGGATGGTGAGAGAGGCCAGGGCCGCCTTGGCCTGCGTGAACTCGCCGTGCGCCTGCTCCAGCGCCACGCCCGCCTGAGAGAGCTGATCCATGTCCTGCAGGTGGGTGCGGTGCAGATTGGTGTAGTAGATGGACGAGACGGTCATGGTGGCCAGGGCACAGGCTATCAGGAAGAGAGCGAGGCGGGCACGTCCGCGGGAGGACTTGGGCAAAGGGAGACGCCAAGCCCTACCGCCTCCTGACACGGCGGCTGCAGACATTCCAAAGGATTAGATACGGGGTAGTAGGTAGACGTTACAGGGCCAGCTTGCCGGGGTTGAGAATGCCCTGGGGGTCCAGCGCCCTCTTGATGGCCCGCATCAGCTCCAGGCCCAGGCCATGCTCCCGCTCCATCAGGTGGAGCAGCTTCAGCCCCACCCCGTGGCACTGCTCCATGGAGCCGCCCATGTCCTGGGCTATGACCAGCAGCTCGTCCACGGCCTCGGCCAGCGAGTCGCCATCGCCCTCGGGCTGGACCATGACCACGTCGAAGAGGCCCGGCCTGCCCCAGATGCCGTACTCCAGCGGCAGCACCCGCCTGCGGGCCAGCACCTCCTGACAGCGGCGACGGTAATCCAGGACGCGCGAAGGCGGCAGCGAGACGTGCACGTAGTCGAAGCGGGCGCCCGCCACCGGCTCCCGCGGCCGCCCCTGGCGCCTGCCCCGGGCGAAGCGCAGGGCGATGTCGTGACGGTGCTCCCAGAAGGACTCGGCCTCCCGCGGCGGCAGCGGCCGGCCGCCGCTGGCACGGCATATCTCGTCGGCGCGGCCCCTCTGGGCTTCCACCTCCTGGCGGAAGCCTTCGAAGGCCAGGTAGAGTTTGGCCCCGGCCGAGACGGGGCGAGAAGTATCGGCCCCAGGTTCGAAGTCTTCGCCGTAGTCCAGCACCGAGGGCACCAGGCCGATGCCGTCCATGGCCATGATGGCCTCGAACCCCGCCTCGAAACTGTCGAAAGCATAGGCTGCCAGCACCCGCGCCTCGGGCAAGGGCAGGCAGCGCAGCACGGCCTCGGTGATGACGCCGAAGCAACCCTCGGTGCCGATGAACAGGTGGTTCAGGTCCAGTCCTGCGGACTTGCCCTGCACGCCTCGCGTGCGCAGGACGCGGCCGTCGGCCAGCACCACCGTCAGCCCCAGTACCTGGTCACCCATGGAGCCGTAGCGCCCCACCCGGTAGCCCATGCCGTTGGTGGAAATGGCGCCTCCCACGGTAGCGATGGGCAGGGACCAGGGGTCATGGGCCAGCATCAGCCCGTGGGCGGCCAGCTCCCGGTCCAGCCGCTCCAGCACCATTCCGGCCTGAACGTGGACAGTGCGGTCGGAGCGGCTGATGGCCAGCACCCTGTCCATGGCCCCCAGATCCAGCACCAGCGAGGGCTGGACGGGCACGGCCGCACCCATCACCCCGGTGCCGCCGCCGTAGGGCACCACCGCCAGGCCCCTTTGGGCAGCCAAACGCACAACCGCCGCCACCTCTTCGGTGCTGCGGGGGCGCGCAGCCAGAAGGGGCTGGGGCTTTATTTGCCCGGCCAGGCGGAAGGCCCGGTTGGGGCCGAGGGCGTCCCAGGAGTAGCGCTCCAGCTCACCAGGGTCCAGAACGACGGCTTCCCGGCCGATGGCCTCGGCTACGGCCTGAGCCAATGAGTCCACATCGACAGCCACAGATCACACCTCCAGGGCGATTATAGGCCCGGGGATAGGGGTGAGGGCCAGGCCTAAGAGGCGGAGGAGGGACGAGGGGAGCGGTCGGGACGGCTGCCCTCGCCGGCACCGTCGCCGCTGCCGTGGCCGTCGCCGCCCAGCACCGGCACCGCCTGCTGATAGGCGAGGCGGTAGAGGCGGGCGTAAAGCCCATCGCGGGCCATCAGCTCCTCGTGACGCCCCTCCTCCACGATCCGCCCCTGGTCCAGCACCACGATGCGGTCGGCACCCCGCACCGTGGACAGGCGGTGGGCGATGACGAAGGAGGTGCGGCCCTGCAGCAGTCGACGCAACGCCCGCTGCAGCAACGCCTCGGTCACCGGGTCGACGCTGGCAGTGGCCTCGTCCAGGATGAGGATGCGGGGGTCAGCCAGAAGCGCCCTGGCGAAGCTGATGAGCTGCCGCTGGCCCAACGACAGGTTCTGCCCTCGCTCGTGCAGATAGGTATCGTAGCCCTGGGGCAACCGGACGATGAAGTCGTGAGCCCCCACCGCCCGCGCTGCCGCCTCCACTTCCTCGTCGCTGGCGTCGGGACGGCCGTAGCGTATGTTCTCCCGCACCGTCCCCGTGAACAGGAAAGGCTCCTGCAGCACCACCCCCAGCCGTCGGGCCAGGGAGCTGCGACGGATGCGGCGGATGTCCACCCCGTCTATGAGCACCTGCCCCTCCGTCACGTCGTAGAGGCGGGCCACCAGGGATACCAGCGTGCTCTTGCCGGCCCCCGTGGGGCCCACTATGGCCACCATCTCCCCGGGCTGGACCTTGAGGTTGATGTCGTGCAGCACCTCCACATCGGGCACGTAGCGGAAGTGGACGTGTCGGAACTCCACCTGGCCGCGGATGTCGGGCAGGTCGATGGCGTCGGGCGCATCGGTTATTTCGGGCTGGGTGTCCAGGACCTCCAGAATCCTGGCACCGGCCGCCATGGCCCGCTGCAACTGGGTGTACTGCATTATCAGGTTCCGCACCGGCTCGAACACCCTCTGCACGTAGAGGGCGAAGGCCACGAACTCGCCCACCTCCAGCTGGCCGTTCATCACCCGCACGCCGCCCACGCCGATGACCAGGGCGGTGGAGACGGCCACCAGCACCTCCACCAGGGGCATCACCGCCGCCGTCAGACGCCCCGCCTCCACATTGGCCATCAGGTGGTCGGCGTTGACCCGGTCGAAGCGGCGCAGGTTCTCCTCCTCGCGAGTGAGGCTCTGGACCACCCGCACCCCCGACACGTTCTCCTGCAGGTTGGCATTGACCACGGCAATGGCCTGGCGGACGCGCAGGAAGGCCTGCCGCGCCCGCGACTGCCAGACGGCCATGGCCAGCACCAGCACAGGCAGCACCGACAGGGCCACCAGCGCCATGATCACGTCCTGATAGAAGACGAAGAAGATGACGAAGGCCACTCCCAGGAACTGATAGAAGATGTCGTAGACCCCGGTGGTGATGAGGTCCTGCAGGGCGGCCACGTCGTTCTGCACGCGGGACATGACGCGCCCTACCTGATTGCTGTCGATGAAGCGGACCGACAGCTTCATGATGTGCTCGAAGAGGAGCAGGCGCAGGCGCAGCAGCACCCGGTGGCCGACGTAGGTGGTAATGAGCTGTTGGACGAACTGGGCACCCCAGGAGACCACCGCCAGCCCCAGCACCAGTCCCGCGATGGCCGCCAGCCCGCGGAAGTTGCCCCCCCGCACGAACTCGTCGATGCCGCGGCCGATGAGCCAGGGCTGGGCCTGGGTGGTAGCGGCCGCCACGAGCAGGGCAGCGAAGGCCGCCAGCACCCTCCCCTTGTACGGCGCCAGGTAGGGCAGGAAGCGGCGCACCACCGTGTGGTCGTAGATGGTGCCCGGGCCTTCCTCCTCCCACACGTCGGCCCCGCGGCGTATGGCCCCCAGATTCATGCCGCCGAAGCCGCCCCACATGCCCATCCTCAGCTGCCTCCCCCGGCCGAGGGCCGGCCCATGGTGAGCCGCAGGGCCTCCTCCTGGTCCCTCAGCTCCAGCTCGTAGATCTGGCGATAGAGGCCGTGGCGGGACAGCAGCTCCTCGTGGCGTCCCTGCTCCACTATCTCCCCGTCCTTGAGCACCAGCACCTTGTCGGCCAGCTTCAGGGTGCGCAGCCGGTGGGCGATGACGAAGGTGGTGCGCCCCTTCATTAGCTCCACCAGCGCCTCCCAGATGAGGCGCTCCGTCTCCGCGTCCACGCTGGAGGTGGAGTCGTCCAGAATGAGGACGCGGGGGTCCCGCAGCAGGGTGCGGGCGATGGCCACCCGCTGCCTCTGGCCACCCGAGAGGGTGATGCCTCGCTCGCCCACCCAGGTGTCGTAGCCGTCGGGCAGGGAAACGATGAAGTCGTGGATGCGGGCCGCCTTGGCCGCTCGCTCGATGTCTTCCTGGCTGGCCCAGGGGGCGCCGTACGCGATGTTGTCGCGGATGGTGGCCGAAAAGAGAAAGATGTCCTGCTGGACGATGCCCACCACCCGCCGCAGCGACTGAAGGGTCACGTCCCGGATGTCGATTCCATCGATGGTGATGCGGCCCGCCGTGACGTCATAGAAGCGGGGCAGAAGGTTGACGATGGTGGTCTTGCCGCTGCCGGCCGGCCCCATCAAGGCCACCACCTCTCCCGGCCGCGCCTCGAAGGTGATGCCCCTCAGCACCGGCACCAGGGAGTTGTAGGCGAAGTGGACGTCCTCGAAGCGCACGTGCCCCTTGACGTCCCGCAGCACGATGGCCCCTGGCTTCTCCTTCACCTCCGGCTGGGCATCCAGCACCTCGAATATGCGCTGGGAGGCGGAAAGGGCCCGCGAGTAGATCCCCACGATCCAACCGAGGGCCCGCAGCGGCATTTGCATCAGGGTCAGATAGAACAGGAAGGCCGTCAGCTCGCCCACCGTCACCCGACCCTCGATGGCCTGCCAGCCGCCGAACAGCAGCACGACCCCCTGGGAGACCATCCACAAAAAGGAAATGAGGGGGCTGTTATAGGCCTGGATGCGGCCGGCGGTGTAGGCGTCGTCGAACAGGGCCCGCGCCTCCTTCCCGAACCGCTCCAGCTCGTAGTCCTCCCGCCCGAACACCTTCACCACCCGGAAACCGGTCAGGGACTCCTGCAACAGGCTGGTGAGCTGGCCCATGCGGTTCTGGACCTGCAGCCAGAGGGGGCGCAGGCGCACGCTCATGGAGGCCGAGCGCCACAACACCAGCGGCGCCACCGACAGGGCGGCCAGGGCCAGCTGCCAGTCGCTCCAGAACATCAGGACGGCGGCCGCCACCACCACCCCAGCCAGGTAGCCCAGCCGCAGCACCCCGAACTGGATGAACAGTCGCGCCGCCTCCACGTCCTGGGTGGCACGCGACATGAGCTGCCCCGTCTCGGAATGGTCGTGGAAGGAGAAGGAGAGGCGCTGGAACTGGTCATAGAGGCGGTTGCGCAGGTCGTAGGCCACCCGCTGGGATGTCCACTCCGACAGGAACTGCTGCCCGTAAACGAAGGCGCCCCTCAGCACCGCCGCCCCCACCACTGCCAGGGCAGCCACCACTAGCACCGGCACGCTGGTGTCGGTCGCCAGGCGGCCCCCCTCCACCTTTATGCCCAGGCCGAAGTCCACCGCCCACCGCACCAGCTGGGGGCTGGCCAGGCCGAAGCCGCTCGCGCCGGCGATGCAGACCAGGGCCAGGGCCACCTGCCTCTTGTAAGGGGCGAGGAATCTCAGCAATCTCAACAGATGCATGGCGACCCTCATGGGCATTCTAATGCATGCTTACCTTCACGTCAAATGTCTACGTTGGCCACGCGACTACTTTTCTGGGCAAGATTACGGGGGGCAGAGGATGGGCCGGAGGAGCGACCCCCAGGCGAAGAGGCGGGGTAGGCGACGGGGCCTCAGTCGATGAACTCGTGCTTGACGCGCCAGCCCTGGCTGCGAAGGTGCCCGGCCAGGTCCTCCAGCAGGCAACGGCGGCCGGCCAGATAGACCATGGTCAGGCGCGGGTCCAGGTCCAGGGCATCCAGCCAGCGGCTGACCCCCTTGGTGACCAGGGGGGCATGGGAGGCAGCAGGCCGCCGCATCCGCGGAGAGGGAGGGACGATGCTGTAGTGGAGGGCCTCAGGGCAGCGGGCCGCCAACCCCTCCAGCTCGTGGGCGTAGGCCAGCTCTTCCCCGGCCGCCATGTGCAGCAACCAGAAACGGTGGACGGCCGGCGGCGTCTGCAGACGGTCGCGCAGGACGCTGATGAAGGGCGCGATGCCCACCCCGGTGCTCACCAGCACCTGGTTGCGGTAGCGACGGTCGAAGGTGAGGGACCCCTGGGCATGCCAGCGCAGGGGTACCGCGTCCCCCTCATCCAGCATCCACAGGCGGCGGCTGAAGGGGCCTCGCGGCACCAGGCGGGCCACCAGCTCCAGCATGGGCAGCTCCCAGGGCGCCGAAGCGATGAAGAAGGCGCGCTCCTGTCCGTCCAGGACGAGATGGCAGTGCTGACCGGCCCGAAAGGAAAAGGACGGCGGCACCTTCAACCACAGGCGCATGAGGGTGGACGTCAAGTCCTGACGGCGCAGGACGTAGGCGATGGCCAAAGCGGGACCTCCCTTGGGTCTTCCCCCTCTCATGGTAACCCCCGGCAGCGACGAGCTCCCTACGGCAGGCTGCAAAGCTTACCCCCAATTGTTAGCTATGATGCTAATAATTATAAGGCCGATCTCGATAGACGCTAGACAACATGTCGTTAAAAGCAGGTTAACGGGCCGGCCTGTCGCGGCGGCAGAGGCGTCCGCGGCCAGGGAGGGCAACGGACACCGCCCCGAAAGGGCATGTACCCCCTTCCATGCTCCTTCGAGGCCCGAAAGGGGGCTTGACACTCGCAGCCCTAGCGGGTAGCATAGTCGACAAAGTGAGGCAGGAAACTCAACAATCGCCTATTACAGCCAGCGGCCCATGGCAGCCGCGGGAGGGGATACCATGACCACCGCCCAGACCCCGGGCGCCCAGCTGGAGATTCCGTCCTGGGAACTGGTGCTCAAGCGCAACAGCATCGAGCGCCTCAAGCAGGAGCGCTTTCCCCTGGACATCATCCACGAGCTGCCGGAGCTCATCGCCCGCGGCTACGAGGCCATTCCCGAGGAGGACATCGTCCGCCTCTACTGGTGGGGCATCGCCCATGACAAGCCCAAGATCGGGACCTTCATGGTGCGCATCAAGGTGCCCGGCGGCCTTCTCACCCCTGCCCAGCTGCGGGCCATCGGCGCCATCTCCCTGCGTTACGGTCGCAACTACGGCGAGCTGACCACCCGCCAGGGGATCCAGCTCCACTGGGTGCGTATGGAGAAGCTGCCCGAGGTCCTGGAGGCCATCGCCCAGGCCGGCCTCACCACCGTGGGCGCCGAGGGCGATACGGTGCGCAACATCACCAGTTGCCCGGTCAACGGCATCAGCCGCGACGAGCTGTTCGATGTGCGCCCCGTCATCGAGCAGGTGGCCCGCTTCTTCTGGGGCAACCGCGACTATTCCAACCTGCCCCGCAAGCACAAGTTCACCATCGCCGCCTGCCCTTACCAGTGCAACGCCCCCGAGATCCATGACATCGCCCTGGTGGGCGTCATAAAGGACGGCCGGCCGGGCTTCGCCGTCCGCGTGGGCGGCGGCCTGTCCGCCACCCCGCGCCTCTCCCGCGACCTGGGCGTCTTCGTGCCCGTGGACGAGGCGGTGGACGTGCTGCGGGCCATCACTGATGTGTGGCAGAACAACAACCGCTACCGCATCAGCCGCGCCAAGGCCCGCATCAAGTTCCTGGTGGACGACTACGGCCCCGAGGGAGTGCGGCGCATGGTAGAGGAGCGGTTGGGCCGCCCTCTGGAGGATGGCCGGGCGCCCGAGGCCATCGGCGAGGCCGACCACCTGGGGATCCACCCCCAGAAGCAGGAAGGCCTCTACTACGTGGGCTTCCCGGTGCCCAACGGCTGGATGACGGGTGCCCAGATGCAGCAGCTGGCTGACGTGCTGGAGGAGGTGGGGGCCGACATCCGCCTGACTCGGGAGCAGAACTTCATCATAGGCAACGTGCCCGAGGACAGGCTGCCCTGGCTGCTGGAGAAGGTGGCGGCCATAGGCTTCCCTCACGACCGGCACAAGCTGTACGCCACCTCCACCGCCTGCACCAGCCACGACTTCTGCAACTATTCCGTGTCCGAGACCAAGGGCAAGCTGGGCGAGATCATCGAGGCCCTGGAGCACCGCTTCGGTCGGCGCATCGAGGGGCTGAAGATATACATGGACGGCTGTCCCCACGCCTGCGCCCACCACTGGGTGGGAGAGATCGGCCTCCAGGGCACCACCGCCCCCGCTCCGGGCGGTGGCAAGGTGGAGGCCTACGACGTCTCCCTGCGGGGCGGCCTGGGCACCAAGGCCGCCATCGGTCGGCCCCTGCTGCGCCGCGTCCCCACCGACCGCATCACCGATGTGCTGGTGCGCCTGGTGGGGGCCTGGCTGGAGGAGAAGGAGCGACGCCAGAACGGCTACTCCTTCCGCGACTTCTGCGACGAGCGCAGCGACGAGGAGCTGCAGCGCATCGCCCTGGAGGAGCCAGCCCAGGAGCAGCAGAAGGAAGCCGCCGTCCTCCGCATCCCCGGGCCGCTGCTGGACTTGACCGAAGGCATCGACCACCTGGAGGTGAGGCCGGGGACGGTGCGCAGCGCCATCGAGGAGGCGTCGCGGCGCTTCCCCGCCCTGAAAGAGCGCCTGCTGACAGCCGAGGGGGACATCGACCCTGCCTACCTGCTCTACGTGAACGAGGACGACATCCGCGGCCTGCAGGGGCTGGACACCCCTCTCCAGGCCGGCGACGAGCTGCTGGTGCTCATGGCCATGTCCGGAGGCTAGAAGACCGCCGAGGTGAAGGGAGATGCAGGAGAGGATCATCTTCGACGACCTGGAGATCGGCGAGATCGCCGTCGAGCTGGACGACAAGGAGCCGCAGGACGTCATCGCCTGGGCTCTGGAGACCTTCGGCGACCGCATCGCCGTCGTCACCGCCCTCCAGGCTGAGGGGATGGTAGTGCTGGACATGGCCTACCGCATCCGTCCCGACATCACCGTCATCACTGTGGACACCTGGCGCCTGCCCCAGGCCACCTACCGGTTCCTGGAGGAGGCCCGCTCCCGCTATCACCTGGCCCGCTGGCAGGTGCTGACCCCCGACCCGCGGGAGGTGGAGGTGATGGTGCGGCGGCACGGTGAGGACCTGTTCTACAAGTCGGTGCCCCTGCGGCTGGTCTGCTGCCACATACGGAAGGTGCGGCCTCTGATCCGCGCCCTGGAGCACCTGGACGCCTGGTTCACCGGCCTGCGCCGGGAGCAGTGGGCCTCCCGCGCCGCCATTCGCAAGGTGGAGCTGGACCACGACCACGGCGGCATCGTCAAGGTGAACCCCCTGGCCGACTGGACCAAGGAGGAGGTCTGGGACTACATCCACCAGAACGGGGTGCCCTACAACCCCCTCTACGACCAGGGCTACACCAGCATCGGCTGCGACCCCTGCACGCGGCCCATCCAGCCCGGCGAGGACGACCGGGCCGGCCGCTGGTGGTGGGAGGTCAACGCCCCCAAGGAGTGCGGCATCCACTGCCCCATCGAGACGGGCGGCTTCGAGCACGAGGCCGAGGCCATCCTCAAGGAGGCGGAGGGCGTCCACCTGTGACGGACGCGCCCGAGGGCGAGGCTCTCCAGCTCTCCCCGGAGGAGCGGGAGCTGGTCTCCCAGGAGCTGGCCGCCCTCCTGCCCGCCCTCACGGACGCCCGACAGGAGAGCTACCGCTCCCTGGCCCGGGCAGTGGAGGAGGGCACCGTGCCCCCCGACCTGGTGCCCTTGCTGGAGAGGCTGGTGGCCATGGCCCTGGAGACGGGCCGTGCCCGCCGGCTCTACACCGCCGAGGGCGAACGGGTGCTGACGGAGGTGTTCCGTCGCACTCCTGGGGGCCGGGAGCTGTCGCGCCACCTGGAGGAGGTGAACAAGGCCCTGGCCGTCCTTTCGGGCCGCACCCTCTGGGGAGTGCGGGTCGCCATGCGCACACTGGGACACTTCACTGTGGCCCTGGACACCGAAGGCGCCTCCGTGACGCTGGCCGTGCGTCCCGGGGTGGTGACCCTGGAGAGCGTGGCCATCGGCGGGGGCGGCGGACCGGGCTAGATCGCCCACCAATCCCTGCTTCAGGAGGAAGGACGCATGAGCGAACGGCAGGGCTATGTGGTCTGGCTCACGGGCCTGTCCGGCGCCGGCAAGACCACCATCGCCGAGGCCCTGGCCGAGCGCCTGCGGGCGGTCGGCCAGCGAGTGGAGGTGCTGGACGGCGACGTGGTCCGCCAGCACTTCAGTAAGGGGCTGGGCTTCAGCCGCGAGGACCGGCTGGAGAACATCCGCCGCGTGGCCTACGTGGCCCACCTGCTGGCCCGTAACGGCGTGGCCGTCATCGTCGCCCTCATCTCCCCCTACCGGGAGGGGCGCGAATACGCCCGCAGCCTCATCGGCGACTTTTTGGAAGTTTATGTCAAGTGCCCCATAGAGGTCCTGGTCCAGCGAGATGTGAAGGGCCTCTACGCCAAGGCCCTGCGGGGCGAGGTGGCCAACTTCACTGGCATCAGCGACCCGTACGAGGAGCCCCTGGCACCCGACCTGGTGCTCGAGACCGACCGCGAGTCCCTGGAGGAGAGCGTGGCCAGGCTTTGGTCGGCCCTGGCCCAGCGCGGCTACGTCCCCGACTCGGTCCCCAGCGGCGACGGCAGGAGGTAGGCCATGACCAGCGTCCCCCATGGCGGCCGTCTGGTGGACCGCCTGCTGCCGCCCGAGCGGCGGGCAGAGGCGGAGGAGAGGGCGCGAGGGCTGCCTTCCGTCCGCCTGGATGCCCGCCAGCTTTCGGACCTGCAGATGATCGCCCAGGGCGCCTTCAGCCCTCTGGAGGGTTACCTCTGTCGGGACGACTACCGCAGCGTCCTGGAGCATATGCGCCTGGCCGACGGCACCGTCTGGCCGCTGCCCATAACGCTGGCAGTGGACGCCGAGGCAGCCCGTTCCCTGCGGGAAGGCCAGGAGGTGGCCCTCCTGGCTCCCGATGGCCGGCTGGTCGGCCTGCTGGAGCTGGCAGAGGTCTTCCCCTACGACAAAGAGGAAGAGGCCCAGCGGGTCTTCCGCACCGCTGACCCGGCCCATCCGGGGGTAGCGGCCCTGCTCCAGCGGGGCGACATGCTCCTGGGGGGCAAGGTGTGGGCCCTGGAGCTGGAGCGGGGCGAGGGCCCCTTCCGTCCCTACTACCTGACGCCGGCCGAGACCCGGGCCGAGTTCGTCCGCCGCGGCTGGCGGACGGTGGTGGGCTTTCAGACCCGCAACCCCATACACCGCGCCCACGAATACATCCAAAAGTGCGCCCTAGAGATAGTCGATGGCCTCCTGATCCACCCCCTGGTGGGCGAGACCAAGGCCGACGATGTCCCTGCCGAGGTGCGCCTGCGCTGCTATCAGGCCCTCATCGAGGGCTACTACCCCCAGCAGCGGGTGGTGCTGGCGGTCTTCCCGGCCTACATGCGCTATGCGGGCCCCCGGGAGGCCGTATTCCATGCCCTCTGTCGTAAGAACTACGGCTGCACCCATTTCATCGTCGGGCGGGACCATGCAGGCGTGGGCAATTACTACGGCCCCTACGACGCCCAGCACATCTTCCGCGAGTTGGAGCCCGAGGAGCTGGGCATAACGCCCCTCTTCTTCGAGAACGCCTTCTATTGCCGCCGCTGCGGCGGGATGGCCTCGGCCAAGACCTGCCCTCACCCGCCTGAGGAGCAGGTAAACCTGAGCGGGACCCAGGTGCGGGCCATGCTGGCCCGGGGCGAGCTACCACCGCCCGAGTTCACCCGCCCGGAGGTAGCCCGTCTGCTGCTGGAGGCCCAGGGCCGCTGACGGTGGCCCCAGCCAGGGGCGCCGCCCTATAATCCAGAGGAGACCACCACATGAGCGGAGATATGGAGCTGGACGGCGTCGTCACTCTGGTCACCGGAGGGGCCTCGGGCCTGGGCGAGGCCACCGTGCGCCGATTGCTGGGGGCAGGCGCCCGCGTCGTCATCGTGGACCGGGATGCCGCCCGTGGCGAGGCCCTGGCGCGGGAGCTGGGCGAGGTGGCCCTCTTTGCCCAGGCGGACATTACCGACGAGGCCTCCACCGCCGCCGCCATAGAGAAGGCGGCCTCCCTCGGCCCCCTGCGGGCCGTCGTCCACTGCGCTGGGATCGGCTGGGCCGGGCGAGTCCTGGGCCGCGATGGCACGCCCCATGACCTGGGCCGCTTCCGGATGGTCATCGAGGTGAACCTGGTAGGCACCTTCAACGTGCTGCGGCTGGCAGCAGCGGCCATGGCCAAGAACGAGCCGACGGCCGAGGGCGAACGGGGGGTCATCATCAACACCGCCTCGGTGGCCGCCTTCGACGGGCAGATCGGCCAGGCTGCCTATGCCGCCTCCAAGGCCGGGGTGGTGGGGCTGACCCTCACTGCCGCCCGCGACCTGGCCAGCCTTGGCATACGAGTAGTGACCATCGCCCCGGGCATCTTCGACACGCCCCTCTTCCGCCTCATGCCCGAGCCTCAGCGTCAGGCCCTGGCCGAAAACGTGCCCTTCCCCAGGCGGCTGGGACGCCCGGAGGAGTTCGCCCTCCTGGCCGAGAGCATCATCCGCAACCCCTACCTCAACGGCGAGACCATCCGCCTGGACGGCGCGCTGCGCATGCCGCCGCGGTAGCGCCTCAGGCCAGGTGACGGTAGAGGCAGGAGGAGAGGCCTCGCGAGAGCCAGGCCGGGCAGAGGGCAGCGAGCACGCGCAGCGCTCTGCCCAGGGCCCTCCGCCGTCGGCCCTGCCCTCGCTCAGGGGTGGGATAGTAGAAGTAGGGCAGGGGCGACTCGCAAGCCGCCCAGAGGGACTTGAACCGGCGCAATCCCTCGTGGTCGGCGTCGGTGCGCCCCATGTCTAGCACCCGCATGCCCATTTCTCGCGCCAGGGCGATGGTATGCCACATGAGCAGGTTGTTGGGCCGCACTTCCAGACGGTCGGGCTGAGAGACGTTGGCCTTGTAGACCATGCCCTGCCGCCACCAGAGGAGCAGGTTGCAGGCCACCACCTCTCCATCTATTTCGGCCAGGAGGAAGGCGCCCAGCCCGCGCCCCAGCAGGTGCTCACCGATGGCAGCGAAGAACCGACGCGGTGCTGGCAACAGGCGCTGGCGTCGCCGCGTGGCCTCGTACAGGCGATAAAACAGGGGCAAGGCCTCGGGACCGGCCCGACGCACCTCTACCCCTGAGCGGAGGGCCTTTCGCACCCCGCGGCGGGCCGAGTCGTGGACCATGGGCTCCAGCTCCGCCAGATCCGACGGCACCTCCATGAAGTGACGGACGAACAGGCTGGCAACGGTCACGAAGCCCAGTGGCACCAGGCGGTCGGCATCGCCTCCCCGCAACTCCACGTAGTCGAGGCCGCGACGGCGCGCCTCTCGCTGCACAGTCATCGCCAGGGCAGCCAGCTCGTCAGCTCCCTGGGCGAGGGGAGGGCACAGGTCGCTGAAGGGCAGGCCCACCAGGCGGTGACCCGTAAGGCGGCTCCTTACCAGCATCAGCGGCAGGGCAGCCGTGATCTCCCCCTGGGCCGTCTCCAGGACATAGTACACAGGCTCGAAACCGTAAGCCGCCGTCAGCGCCCTCGCCCAGTGAGAGGTGTGGAAGACCGTCGCCTCGGGGTGCCACGCCACGAACTCCTCCCAGGCGGGCTCGCAGCGGGGGTCGATGGCCCTCACGCGACCGGAGTTCATCGGCCCGCCCTCCCCGCCTCGGGTGCGGGCGGCGGCCCCCCGTGCAGGGCGACATACGTTTCCCTCACCCTGGACCAGGAGTGACGGAGGGCCACGGCCCGAGCGGCCTCTCCCAGGCGTCGGCGCAAGCCCTCGTCCCTGTAAAGCCGGAGCAGGGCTTCGGCCAGAGCACGGTGGTCGCCCGGCGGGTAATAGAGCACCGCATCGCCGAAGACGCGGCGGATGGACGGCTGGACAGCCGCCACCACTGGCCGGCCCATGAAGGCGTACTCGAATAGCTTGTTGGGCAGAGAGTTGAAACGGACCGGCACCACGCCCACCTGGGCAGAGGCGACGGCGCGCGCCACCTGGGGGTAGGCCAGCCACCCCTTGAAGGTCACCGTGCCGTCCAGCCCCAGGCTGTCAGCCAATGCCCGGACGGCAGGAAGATGCTCGCCCTCGCCCACCACCCAGACCCGAAGGTCCGGCAGCAGCGGCCGCAGCAGGGCCGCCGCCCGCAGCAGGTCATCGACGCCGTAACGGGGCAGGATGGAGCCGTGGGTCATGACCACGAACCCTCCGTCCGACCCAGGCTCCTCCGGCGGCGGTCGGAAGACGTCCTCATCGGGGGCGTTGGGCAGCCATACCACCTTCGCTGCAGGGGTGCCGCGCTGGACCACCCTCTCCACCGTATCGGGGGCGACCACTATGACCACGTGGGCCAGGGCAGCGCTGATGCGCTCCAGCCAGCCGGCCAGGCGCACGAGCGGGGAACCATCGCTCAGGCCATAGGTGCAGGCCAGGGTCTCCGGCAGCAGGTCGAAGATGTACAGGACGATCCTGGTGCCAAAAAGCCGCGGCAGCAGGGCAGCGAAGACGGCGTAGTCGGGAGGGCTGCAGAACTCCACCACGCGATAGCGCCTGAGGGCCCACAGGGCTGGCAGCACGATGGCCGTCAGGACGCAGAAGGCGGAATGCTCCCACAGGTGCCGGAGCAGCCCCGACCGGCGGTGGGCCAGGGGCAGCCGGAACACGGTGCCCCCCGGGTAGCGCTCCACCAACGGCTGTCCCGGCGCCCGCAGACAGAGGACATCTACCTGGTAGCCAGCGTCGGCCAGGGCGCCGATATTGCGGCGCAGGTGCTCCTCCTGGGGAAAGTAGCCCAGGCGCACCAGACAGACCCTCCTCATGCCCGCACCTCCGCAACGCCTCGTTCCCTTCTGGCCGCCATCGCCTCCTCGTAAACCGCCGCCACTCGCCGGGCAATGGCGGCCAGCTCCAGGTGCTGGACCCGCCGACGACCGTCGGTGCGGCCACCGAAGTCCAGGGCCAGCTCCAGGTTGGCAGCGATGTCCTCCGGCTCCTGGCTGCACAGGAAACACCCATCGGTGCCGCCGATGACCTGGGGGACATCGCCCACAGCGGTGGAGACGATGGGCAGGTTGCAGGCCATGGCCTCCTTCACCACCATGGGCGATCCCTCGGCGTCGGACACCAGCAGCAGCACGTCACAGGCGTTCATATAGAGGGGCACCCGGGAGTGGGGCTGCCCAGAGGCCAGCACCAGCTCCACATCGTCGCGATGGGAGCGGAGCAGGTTCATAGCAGCCTGCACCAGGTCCCAGCGCTTCTCGGGACGGGAGGGGTCGCCTGCCCACAGGACGAGCCTCCTTTTCATGGGCAGGCCCAGGGCGCGGCGCGCCTCCTCACGAGGCATGGGTCGGAACAGCCCCAAATCGATGCCGCAGGGGATGACGTGAGCGCGGCGGCAGCCCAGACGCGCCCGCATCTCCTCCGACACGACGATGACCTGGTCGAAGAAGCGGGTGAAGAGCCGACAGGGCACCGCCTGCCAGGTCATGAACACCTCCGGGCCATGATGGGTCAGCACCACGGGGCAACGGCGCTGGGCCAGGGCCACCAGCCCCGAGAAGATGTAGTGGGCATGGATAACGTCGTAGCGATGACGGCTCAGGGCGCGCCAGAGTCGTGGATATGCCCACAGATAGTTCAGGCGACTGGCCTGGCCATCGATGAACAGGACGTCCACCATAATGCCCAGACGGCGCAGGGAGTCCACCTGCTCCTGGACGAATATCCCGAAGGCCGGGCGCCCCGGTTGAGGGTACATATTGGTAACCACTAGCACGTGCATGCTCAGCGCCTCGCAGGCGTCCTCGCCAGGGGATCGTCCGGGTTCAGCTGGGCGGGGTTGGATAGCAGCAGCCCGTTGAGCAGGGTGCGGAAGCGGTCCTGATAGCCCCGCAGCACCGTCAGCGTCACCACGTCGCAGACATCGTTCCCCTCCCGGGAGGCCTCCACCACCTGCAGTCCATGCTCGCTGGCCAGATGCAGGTAGAGGCGGCGCTGGGCTGTCAGCTCGACCAGGGAGGTCTCCTCGTCGCCACGGGCCCGGGCCACCTCCGGAGGCACGTCCAGCAGGAATGCGTAGTCGGGCCGCGGCGATATGGCCAGCAGGAGGCGAGGGGACAGCGCCACCCAGCGGCCATCGCCGCCCAGGCGGGACAGCATCTCCACGGCGGCGTCGTAGGTATAGCGGTCGCAAACCACCACTTTCCCCAGCAAGCGGGGCAGCCAGGCCCGCCAGGCCAGTGACAAGAAGACATCGAGGGCGTTGGCCGCAGCCCACAGGGCGGACGCGGTGGCGCCGGCCGAGCCGGGCTGCCACACCCGAGGCCCGCCCGCGCGCCACAGACGGCGGGCCAGGCCCCCCAGGGAGCGATAGGCGGGGGAGCACCCGCACCTGGTCCAGACCAGCCGCGACCTCACGCCCGAGATGCGGAGGGCGGAGCGCAGGGCCTTAGCCGCAGTGGTCTTGCCCGCTCCGTCCAGCCCGCTCAGGGAGACGAGCAGGCCGGGCTGGGGACGCAGGCCCGACTTCTGCTTGAAGCCCCAGGCCAGCACCTTCAGCAGGTCGGTAGCCCGCGCCGAGGGCGCCCTCCGGCCGTCGCTGAGGACCTTGCGATAATAGAGCAGCTTGCTCACGGCGAAGGAGACGGGGAAGGGGGCACGGGCCGGCGAGCGGCGCAGGTGCAGCCAGTAAACGTGCGCCCAGGGGTAGGCCGCCAGCGCGCGACGCCAACGGCGGACCAGGGCGTGCGGCGCCGTCGTCCTCCCCGTGAGGGCCTCCTCCATACGCACGCAGGCCAGCAACCCCAGCAGCAGACCGTCGTGCCAGCCCCGCCTCCGCGCCGCTTCCTCTATATATGCCCAGTCCAGACCTGGGTTGGCCCAGTGGGCCGTCACCTTGTGCAGGTCGAAGAGGCTGAAGCGCTTGTTCTCGTAAAGGGCATGGGCGATGTTCACCAGCAGGCAGTCCTCGGGACCGGGTACCGTCAAGAAGGGGTCATCGGGGGCGGTGCGCGCCCGCTGCCAGATGCTCTCGTCCAGAAACTCCACGTCCCAGCCAACCCAGGCATGGACATGGACCGCCAGCACCGACCGTCCGCCCACGAAGCGGCGGAACAGGAACTTGCGCGGCTCGTCTATGTTGCGCAGCCAGACGTACCCCAGATCTTCCAGCAGGGCACGGGCGCGGTGGCAGTCGCGCCGCGGCACCAGGAGGTCCAGGTTGTCGCTGGTATAGGGGAAGGAAGGGAAGGTGCCCGCCGATTTGAAGGCCAGGCAGGATATCCCCGCCCGCGCCCAGGCGTCCCTCACCCGCAGGAACTCCTCCCGCTGGCGCCGCAGCTCGTCCCGGTCACGGGCCAGGGCCTGCCGCCAGGCCTGAGTTTCGGCCAGAGAGGGCGGGAGGACATCGCCGCAGGCCAGCAGGGGGAACTTGTTGGCCCGTAGCCTGCTCACCAGCGACCGCGCCGCCCCCTCCGGGTCGCCGCGGGCCCTGGCGATGGCCTCGGCAACCAGGGGGCGCAGGAGCGCTGCAGCGGGCGTCACCGTGACGTCTCTCATAGCGCATACGCCCCCAGGGCATGGGCCAGGAGATAGCCGGCCACTTCGGACCAGTCGTAGCGCTCGACCATCTCCCTCGTCCGACAGACGGGCTGGGCGCGCACCTCCGACAGAAGCAAGGGCAGCTGCTGCCAGTCCTCCAGGAAGTGGAGGCCGTTGCCGGCGGCGAACATGACGGGCAGTCCCCCGTAGGGATAAGCGATGACGGGCAGGTTGCAGGCCATGGCTTCCAGGACCGACAGGGGCGCGTCGATAGCGCAACCCGGCTCCCGCACCGGGAACAGGTAACAGTCGCAGGCCTGGTAGACCTCCTCGATGCGCCGGCGATACCCCTCCAGGACGATGGCCCCCGCCTCGGCGGCCAGGGAAGCAGCCAGATAGGGATCGCGTCCCATGCTGGCGGCGGCCACCACCACTGGCCTGGCTGTCGGCCAGGCATAGCGCAGCACCTCCAGATTGCGGCCCGGCTTCAGGTGTCCCACATGGAGGGCCAGGAACTCGGAGACAGGTAGCCCCAAACGCCGCCGCAGCGCTTCCTTCTCCTCCTGGGAGACGGGGACGAAGCGTCCGAGGTCGACGCCCGAGGGCAGGAAGCGGACGGTGCACCCGAGGGACTGCAGCAGGGCCATAGTCCACGGCGCCTGAGCGAACACCAGCCCCGTTTTCAGCACCCTGGCCAGCGCCCGCGCCGGCCCACGCAACCGCCGCGGCTGCAGCGACACCATCGCCACCCGTGCAGCCGGGCACATGGCCTGCAAGGCCCTGGCCCGCCAGAAGCTGAACAGGGTGGCCGAGGCCGAGGGCACGTATACCACCAGGTCAGGCGAGAGCGCCCGCAAGCGGCTGGCCAGGCGCGGGCTGAGGAAGAGCCTGCCGGCCCGCAGGCTCTCGATGCCATCGCTGGATGACCCGCCCCCCACCGCCAGCCCCACGGCCTGCGCCCTCGTCTGCAGGGCGGCCAGCAGGGAGGCGACGAAATTGCGCACCCCCTCATCGCCAGGAAGGCCCAGGGCCTCCGATACCAGGCACACCAGAGGCCGGCGCTCGGCCCCTCTGCCGTCGCCTTTCACGACACGCCCCGCCACCGCCATAGCTCCCGATAGAGGGCATCGTAGGCCGAGACCATAGCCTCCACGGTGAAGCGGCGCCGCCACAGGGCCAGGCCCTCGGCCGCGCAGCGCCGTCGCAGGTCGTCGTCGCGCAGGAGGGCCAGCACCGCTCCTGCCAGAGCATGGGGGGAACGGGCCGGCACCAACAGCCCGGGCTGGCTGTCCCGGAAGAGCTCCGGGTTGCCGCCCACGTCGGTGGCCACGATGGGACGTCCCAGGGCCATAGCTTCCAGCAGGAAGTTGGAGCAACCCTCGTGGTCGCATGAGGAGAGGACAGCCACGTCCATGGCAGCGATGTAGGGCGCCACCCGGAGCTGGTGCCCGACGAAGGCCATCCTCCCGCCCAGCCCCACCTCGCGGGCCATGGCCTCCAACTGGGGACGCAGGGGGCCATCGCCGACGGCCAGGAAGCGGGCTGTGGGCACCTCCCGGGCCACCAGGGCCGCTGCCTGTATGAAGGTGGGGTAGTCCTTGGCCGGCTGGAGGCTGGCCACCATGCCCACCACCGGCGTCCCGTCCTCGGCACCCACCTCCCGCCGCACCGCCTCCCGCTCCTCCTCCGTGCAGTAGACCCTCTCTGCTGAGACGCCGTTGTAGACCACCCGCACCTTGTGGGCCGCCACCCCCCGCGACACGACGTAGCGACGGCCAGCCTCGCTGTTGGCCACCACCGCCTGCGCCCAGCGCGTGAGGCGGTCCTCCAGGAAACGGTAGATGTCGCTGCCCAGGCCAGGGCGGAGGCGCAGGCCACAGCGCTCCGTGACGATGCGGACGGGCGTCCCCGCCAGGAGCGCGCCCACGAGAGCGAAGAAGGTAGCGGGGGTCAGGAACGGCTGCACGATGTGGGCCTGCCGCTCCCGCAGCAACCGCGCCATGCGCCACACAGGCGAGGGGTCGAAGCGGTGGCGGCGGCGCAGGGAGACCAGCTCAACGCCAGGCTCCGCTGCCAGCTCCCCTTCCAGGGGCTGGCCGGGATACAGGGTGACCACCGTGACCCGATAACGGGCCTTGTCCAGGCCGCGGGCCAGCTCGACCAGTTGCCTCTCGGCCCCGCCCAGCCGCAGGTCGTTGACGGCCAGGACGACCTTCAGCTTACCGTCCGGGGGCATCGGCGGCCGCATACCTCTCCTCCCGTCCCACCAGTCCTCCCACTGCAGCAGCAGCCCCCACCAGCATCCAGAGGGTGATGGCGCTGTCGAAGTAGTTATGAAAGGCCGAGTTGACGGCGTAGGCCATGAGGGCAGCCAGCAGCCCCAGGGCCACCCCCTGTAACAAGTGGTCCCTGGCCAGGCGATAGGCCCGCAGCAGGCGAAGCCCCGCCGTCACCAGGAGGGCCAGGTAGAGGCCCAGAGCAGGCAGGCCATAAGTCACCCAGACGTTCAGGTAGTCGTTGTGCGGAGTATACACGCCCAGGACGGAGCGCTTGCCCATCTGCCTCTCCTGCCGCAACAGCTCCGGGTCCACCGCTGTCTGGTAGTCAGGCGCCAGTTGCACGAAGCGCCCGGGCCCGATGCCCAGGTAAGGATGGTCCAGCGCCATCCAGGTCGCAGCCTGCCAGAGTATGGGGCGGGACAGGGTGCTATCGTCCTCGGTCACCGTGTAGCGATTGGCCCGCAGGTCCGAGACATAGACCACCGCCGCCGCCACCAGCAGCAGCCCCAGCCAGACGTCGCGGCGATAAGGGCCACGATAGGCCAGGAATGCCAGAGCGCCCACCCCTGCCGCCAGAGGCCAGGAACGGGTGTAGGAGAAGTAGAGGGCAGCCAGCAACGTCAGGGCCGACAGCGCCAAGGCCCAGCGCTGTCGCAGCGAGAACGGCACCGATACGAAGACGCCCGACAGCACCAGCAGCCCCAGCATCATGTCATCGGCCAGGTGCAAGGGATTCTCGGCCAGGCCGATAGCTCGCCCGGCCAGGTCCTGAAAGGATATTCCCCCCACCCGATAGGGGATCGTCACCACAAGGGGGGTGCCTACCATCGGGTTGTAGTGCTGGGAGATGGCTGCCAGCGCTGAAAGAAGGCAGGTGACCAGGCCCACCCACAGCAACAGCCGCAGGTCGTCCCGCGTCTGCAGGCCCACCGCCAGGGTAACGACAGCCGCCAGGCCCGTGGCCAGAAATCGCATGGCCTTGAAGGCCTGCGCCAGATCGGTGTTCAGATAGGCCGTAGCCCCGCAGACGCCCACGAAGGCCAGAGAGAGCAACAGGAGGAGGCCTCCCTGGAGGCGGGCACCCCGCAGCAGATGGTAGAGGGCGAGGAGCAGGGCCGACGCCGTGACCACCAGCCTCAGCGAGACCTGCCCGCCCGCCACCGGCAGCATGTAATTGCCGATGGTCAGCTCCAGCACCAGCACAGCGGCCGCCGCCCAGACCGGACGCCCCAGCCCCAAGGCCAGCAGGACGGCCATGGTGCCCACCAGCAGCCACTGCAGGGTCGTTGGCGTGGTGCCCACCAGCACCAGCGCCGCCAGGGGCAGGAAGGGGAACCAGGGCAGCGAGATGCCGCGGCGCTCCGCCGACTCTAGAGTAGCCATCACTCCTCCTGTGACGCGCAACTGGAGGGATAGGGAATGGTGTCCATCAGCACCCGCCGCAGCTTGCGACGGTCGCCCGTCACCTCGGGCGGATAGTAGCGGCAGCGAGGGACCGAGCGGCGCACGAACTCCTGGTAGGTGCAGATGGGGCGGGCAGGCACCCCCGCCACCACCGTGTCGGGGGGCACCGAGCGGGTCACCACCGCCCCGGCCGCCACCACCGAGTTGGGGCCGATGCGGACATCGGGCAGGATAATGGCCCCTGTGCCGATGAAGCAGTTGTCCTCGATGACGATGCGCCCGAAGCGCTGCAGCCCTCGGTATTCGGGCCGGTGGCGGAACACCCACGTTGCGCCGTCATGGGTGACGAAAGTGACCCGACTGGAGATGGTGACATGATTGCCTATCTCGATGAGGTAAGGCTCGGTGCCGAAGTCAGGCTTGCCCATGATGCGCACGTCGCGTCCCAGCTTCAGCCCCTGCCGCAGGTAGTAGCGCAGGAGCAGCCGGTTGCGCATGTCCGAAAGCCAGCGCAAGGGCGTCACGGCTCCCCACCTGCCCCCTTGGTCCACAGGTTGGCGTGCACTCGGACCAGGCCCAAACGCCTCATGAGGGAGTCCCACAGGGCCGAGTTGTCGAACATGTAAGGGTGAGTGGGGCTGGGACGAAAATCGTTGTTGCAGTAGAGACGCCCGCCCGGCCGCAGAGAGGAGGCCATCTCGGGCAGGACATCGGCCAGCTCCTGGGGGGTCAGACTGCCGAAGACGTTGAAGGCCACCACGCAGTCCAGCTCCGCTCCTGCTGGCCAACGTTCGACGAAACGGACTTCCAGGCCCCGGCGCTGGGCGCGCCAGCGGGCGAACCGCCACACTGGGGAGCCAGGCACGTCCATGTACCAGGTCTCATTGCCTCTCTCCGCCAGGTAGAGGGCCTCGCTGCCGGTCCCTCCCCCGAAGGTGAGGCAGCGGCCGCCGGTCTCTTCGGCCAGCAGATGCAGCAACGAGCGGTACTCGTCCCCCAGATGCCAGAAGACCAGATCGTACAGGTACTCGGAGCAATGGGCGTAAAAGGCCCGCACCTCCTCCTGCGACGAGGGTGCTAGGGCACGCCAGCGGGCGGCCACCAGGGACGTCCCCAGCGAGCAGAGGACCGCCACCTGAGAAAGGGGAAGCTGCAGGTAGTCAGCCAGCTCCTCCAGCTCCGAAGGGCGGCCTGTCGCCCGTCGCTCCTCGGCTGCGCGGCGCAGGGCCCAGGCCGCATGGCGAAGCGTGGTCGCCCACGGCTGCCACGCGGCCGCCAGGGCCTTAGCCTTCGTCCTGACCGTCAGCATCGCCATCTCTTCCGACTCCTGTCCCTTATCAGCGGATGTGGGAGACTGGCTGGGGCGGTTTGCCCCATCCCAGGGAGGCCTTCAGACGCCGCGCCGTCGTCAACGCAGGCGGGGGAAGCAACGAGCGGAGGCCCACTCCCAGGCAGCCCCAGGTCTCGGCCTCCAGCACAATGCCGGGCCGCCGCACCACCGCCCGCGCCAGGTAGCGCAGGAAGCGGCGGCGCCTCCCCAGACGCGCAGCCAGGGCAGCCAGCGTCCGCTCCAGACAGGCACGGGCCAGAGGCTCCAGCGCGCGCCGCTGCGGGCCCAGCCGAGCGAAGACGTCGGCCAGGGTGAACAGGTGCGACCTCTCCACCTCTTCCAGCAGGTAGCCAGCGGTGACGCTCCCGCCGTGACGGCGGTAGCAGGCCAGGGGCCGCTCCAGGTAGTAGAGGTCGTGGCTGGAGGCGATGAGCAGCCACATATGCCAGTCCTCCCCCGGGTAGGCCTCGTCGCGGAAAGGCCCCAGCTCATCCAGCACCCGTCGGGGCACCATTACGGTGGAGGTGGGGATGCGACACCCCCTCAAGAGCCAGCGCAGAGCGCGGGCCGAGGGCAACAACCCCTCCCGAAGCCGAGGCCGCCGCCAGCCCACACACCTCCCCTCGGGGTCGATGACCAGGGCAGGCCCGAAGACCAGCCCCACCGACGGCATCTCCTCCAGCAAACGGGCACGCACTGCCAGTGAGCCAGGCAGGAGCAGGTCGTCCGCGTCCATCATGGCCACCAGCTCTCCAGTGCTCGCCGCTACCCCGGTGTTGATGGCGGCCGATAGGCCAGCGTGACGTTGACGGACGAAGCGGACGCGGTCCCGGTGAGGGGACACAGCCGCCTCCACGTCATCGGTGGAGCCGTCGTCCACCACCACCACCTCCAGGGGCACCCCCTGCTGGGCCAGCACGCTGTCCAGGCAGGCAGGCAGATAGCGGGCCATGTTGTAAACGGGAACCACCACCGACACCAGCATCGGGATCACCTCGTGTCGCTCCCCAAGGTGCCGATGCCGGCCCACCCGCGGGCGCGATCCAGGACCGAAAGCCCGCCCTGCACCAGCACCCGCAGGTCGTCGGGCCGCGGCGCCACGGCCTGCCACCAGGCCATCTCGCTGTAGCGGGCGAAGGTGCCCAGGACCACCGCAGCATTGAGGAAGTAGGCCACCAGCGAGGCGATGGCCGCCCCCTCGATACCTATCCGAGGGACCAGGACTACGTTGAGGGTCAGCATGGCCGGCAGGGACGCTGCCCCGGCGTAAATGCCCACTTCGGGCCGCCCGAGGCCCCACAGGGAGCTGCTCAGCACCTTGCTGACGCTGTACAGCAGCCCCGAGGGCAGCAGGACATAGAAGGATGTGACGCTCTGGCGGAACTCCTCGCCGTAGAGGAGAGGAATCAGATGGTGCCCCGAGACCCCCAGCACGGCGATGCTCAGGGCAGCCACCAGCAGCGTCCGACGGCAGGCGGCCGCCCCCAGCCGGATGCCGGCGTCGGCCGAGAGGGCCGAGGCCTTGGGGAAGAGGATGCTCCCTACTGCCAGGGGTATCCACCAGCTCAGCTCGGCCGAATTGAAGGCCACGGTATACTGGCCAACGGCGGCCGCCCCCAGCACGCCGCCAACGATGAAGACGTCGACCCGGTGGTTCAGGGCCGCCAGCACCCAGCCCGCGAACCCCTTCCCACCGAAGACGAGCTGGCTGCGCATCGACTGCCGATCGAAAGCGGGGCGAAGGGGGAGCCGGAGCAGGGCCAGGGCCAGGATGGCGGCGGCCACCGTGGCCCCCAGCCACACCCCCAGCACCAGCGTCACCGTCATGCCCAGCAAGGCCGCCACCCCTATTCCCGCCAGCCTCACCAGCGGCCCCGAAACCTGCGCCAGGACATAGCGGCCCGCCCAACCTTGCCCCAGCAGAAGGGTCTGGGCGCCCTGGTAGAGCAGCACCGCCGCTCCTCCGCTCAGGGCCAGCGCCAGCTGCCACGGCTCCATGCCCAGCACAGGCAGCCCGACCATCGACGCCGCCAGTGCCACCGCGGCCAGCAGGGCCATCACCGCCAGGCACCAGCTCAGGTAGTTGCCCCAAAGCTGGGCCAGCCGATAATAGCCACGCCCTGCCAGGTAGATGGCGGCCTCGGCCAGGCCCGGCACCAGGAAGGCGACGGCCCACAGGGCCGACTGGCTCACCAGGCTGTAGACGCCACGGCCCTCGGGCCCGAGGCCACGGGCGATGAGCACACCCGCCACTCCCACCGCCAGGTACTCCAGCACCCTCCCCAGGAGCAGCAGGAAAGAGCCCGAGGCCAGGGAAAGGGACTCGCTGCCCGTGGTGCCCTTTTCCTCAGGCATGGCCGCACCGCAACCGCCACTCCACGTATCGGCGCACACCCTCCTCGAGGCCCACCCGCGGCACGTAGCCCAGCAGGGCGCGCGCCTTGCCGATGTCCGCCCAGGTGAGAGGCGGATCGCCCTCCGGCAGGGGCAACCGCAGGACCTTCGTCCGGCGTCCCATCTGCTCCTCCAGCAGCGACAGCAGCTCGCCCACGGCCCTGGGGCTGCCCCCGCCCACATTGATGGCCTGGAAGCCGGACAGAGGGGCTGTCAGGGCCAGCACCAGCGCCTCCACGGCGTCGTCCACGAAGGTGAAGTCGCGCCGGACCAGGCCATCGCCGTGCAGGTATACGGGGAGACCCCTCATCAGGGCGGAGGCGAACCGCTCCAGGGCCATGTCGGGGCGCTGCCGTGGCCCGTAGACGGTGAACAGGCGCAGCGCCACCACCGACAGGCCACCGGTGGCGCAGGCCGCCGCCACCGCCTCCGCCGCCAGCTTCGATGCCCCATAAGGGGAGAGGGGACGACAGGCCATCTCCTCGTTGGCCATCCCCTCTACCATCCCGTAGACAGAGGAAGAGGACCCGAGGACCAGTCGTCGCACCCCCATCTCCCGGCAGAGGGAGGCCACGTTCATGGTTCCCAGCACGTTGCTGCGCAGGTAGGCCAGCGGGCGGCTGAACGACTGGCGCACGCCGGGCCGGGCGGCCAGGTGGACTACCGCTTCCACCGGCTCGTCCCTCAGTGCCGCCCTCAACTGCTCCTTCCTCCTGACATCGGCCAGCGCCAGACGGAATCGAGGGTGACCCAGAAGGGGGGCCAGGTTCCGCTCCTTCAGGTGGCGAGGATAGAAGGGGTCGAAATTGTCGATGCACACCACCCGCCACCCGTCGGAGACCAGTCGCTCCACCAGGAACGAGCCGATAAAGCCGGCCCCGCCCGTGACCGCCACTGTGCGTCCCTGCCCCATCGCCTCAGTCCTCGTGGCCGTTGCGACGTCGCATGCGCCCCAGCAGGTGGTCGGCCAGACTGGCCGAGAGCCAGCCCGCCACCAGGCCGGCGCCGGCACCCAGGACCAGGGCATCCCTGGTCCTCACGGCATGAAGGGGTTGCTCCTGGACCGTCTGGACCGGCTGCAGGACGAAGAAGGGGCCGTTGGAGGAGCTGAGGGCCACCTCCACCGCCTCCCTGGCCGAAGCCAGGTCGGTCAGCGCCCGTTGCAGGGCCGATGCCTCGGCATCCAGCATCACCAGCTCCGGGTCTCCGCTGAGGCGGGCCAGCTCCGCCACCAGCCTCCGCCCCGTATCGGGGCCGATGGGGCTGCTGGCCACCACGGCCAGCGCCGATTGCAGGGCAGGGGCGTTCAGGGCCTGGAGCCGCGCCAGGGTGCGGTCACGGTTGGCCTGCAGCCGGGCCATCAACTGTTCCTGGCCCTGCTCGGCCCTCTGGGCCAGGGACTGACGCAGCTGCTGCTCGCGCAGCTGGGCCTCGGCGCTGATGGCCTCTGCCATGGCGGAGGCCAGGCCTTCCGCCACCTCGGGCCGCCTGTCGGTGGCCTCGACGGTTATGATGAAGAGGGACGGCTGCGCTTCCACCTTCACTTTCGCGTTGATGGCGGCCGCTGTCAGGTCCAGCCCCCTGGCCAGGGCCCTCTCCCGCACCTGGGCTATGAAGCGCGGTGTGCGAGTGGCATCGGCCAGGGCCTGGGTGTAGTCCCTGAGCATCTCGTTCTGGTCGGGATCGGCAGTCGCCGTGACCACTCCGGCCGGGGAAGCGAAGCGCCCCACCGACAGGACGGTGCTGGCGGTGTAATTGCCGCCGTCGCCCAGCAACTTGGGCAGGAACATAACGCCCAGGACGCCGCCGCCGGCTATAGCCAGCACCAAGAGCCACAGCCACCGCTGAAGGAATCGCCAGGCCTCATCCGGAATCATCTCGGACCTCCTCCGTCAATCGCTCGCTGCCACGTCGAGGGCGTCGGCCCTCTCGGCCAGGCACCACTCGCCGATGGCCATGGACACGTACTCGACCTGCTCCGTCGTCAGATGGGGGAACATGGGGAGCGAGAGCACCTCGCGGGCCAGCCGCTCCGAGACGGGAAAGTCCCCCTCCCGGTAGCCCAGATGGGCACAGGCCGGCTGCAGATGGGCCGGCAACGGATAGTGGACGCCCGTAGCTATCCCTCTCGCAGCCAGGTGCCTTTGCAGCGCGTCGCGGCCCGGATGCCTGACCACGAACAGGTGGTATACGTGCCTGGCGTGGTCCGGCTCACAGGGCAGGACCAGCCCGGGAATTCCCACCAGCCTGCGCCGGTAGTCTTGGGCGCGGGCGCGTCTCGCCTCGTTCCACTCGTCCAGGTAGCGGAGCTTGACCCTCAGCACCGCCGCCTGCAACTCGTCCAGGCGGGAGGTGGTGCCCAGGACCTCGTGGCGGTAGCGCTCCTGCTGGCCGTGGTTGCGCAGCAGCCTCACGCGCTGGGCCAGGGCGGGGTCGTCCGTTACCACCATCCCCCCGTCCCCATAGGCGCCCAGGTTCTTGGAGCAGTAGAAGCTGAAGGCGGCTATGTGGCCCAGGGAGCCTGCCCTGCGTCCGAGGGACTCGGCGCCATGGGCCTGACAGGCATCCTCCACCACGGCCAGGCCGTAGCGCCTCGCCACGGCCATCACGCACTCCATATCGGCCGGCAGCCCGTAGAGGTGGACGGGGACGATGGCCCGCGTCCTGGGGGTGATGGCAGCCGGCAACAGCCCAGGGTCCATGGTGCAGGTGCGGGGGTCCACGTCCACGAATACGGGGCGGGCACCGCACAGGGCGATGGCCTCCACCGTGGCTATGAAGGTGAAAGGCACCGTCACCACCTCGTCCCCCGGTCCGATGCCCAGGGCCCGCAGCGCCAGATAGAGGGCCTCAGTTCCCGATCCGACCCCCACGGCGTGGGCCACGCCGCAATAGCGAGCGAACTCCTCCTCCAGCCTCGCCAGGTTGGGGCCCAGGACGAGCTGCATGGAGGACAGGACGGCCTCTATCTCGTCCTGCACCTCGCGCGCTATGACCTGGTGCTGAGCCTTCAGGTCCACTAGCGGGACGTACATCATGCCGTCTCCTTCCTCGTGATGGCGATGGGGGCCAGTTCGCCCTCCACTTCCACCTCCAGCCCACCGCAGGCCAGGGAACGGTCCAGCGCCTCCAGCACCTGTACCACCCTCAGCCCCCAGTGGCCGTCGCTGAGGGGAGGGCTGCCGTCCTCTATACAGCGCAGGAACTCGGCATCCTCCTCCAGCAACGGCTCCATGAGGGGCACGTGGGGCAGGTGTGCATCTCCCCACCGATAGCTGGGAGGGACCCATTGCCGCTGCCCGTCCACCTCGGGCAACAGGATCTGGCGTTCGCACAGCCTCAGCGGCTCGGGACTGGTATCGTCGTAGACGATGCTGGCGCGGGACCCCACCACCGTCAGCTGGCGCACCTTGTAGGGACAGAGCCAGCTGGCATGCACGTGGGCCGAAGCGCCGTCAGGGAAGCGCAGATGGGCATGCCCCACCTCCCAGTGAGGCTGCTGACCGAGGTGGTGCGCGGCCCAGGCCGACGCCTGACGGGGCCATTGCCCCAGCAGGTACGCGAGGATGGCGATGTCATGAGAAGCCAGGTCCCAAAGCACGTGGATATCGGGCTGCAGCAGCCCGAAGCCCAGGCGCTGGCTGTCCAGGTGCAGCACCCTCCCCAACCGCCCTTCCTGCACGATGGCCCTCAGCGCTCGCACCGGGGGGCTGTAGAGAAAGGTGTGGCCCACCATCAGCACCAGGCGACGCCTCTGGGCCAGCTCCACCAGCTCCCGGGCCTGCGACGAGGAGGTGGTGAAGGGCTTCTCCACCAGCACGTGCCTGTCGGCCAGCAGGGCACGCCGCGCCAGGCCATAGTGGCTGGCCGGGGGAGTGGCGATGATGACCGCCCGGCAACGCTCCAGCAGTTCGTCGTAATCGGAGGCCATCCCCACGCTGGGATAGACGCGGGCCAACTGCTCCAGGCGGTCGCGATCGCTGTCGGCGATGACCACGTCCACGCCCCGGCCCAGCTCGTGCAACACCCTCAGGTGCTTGGACCCCCAGTAGCCACAGCCCACCAGCCCTATGCGCATCTCCCTCTCCCCTCAGAAGCTGAGCCTCTTCCCCAACACCAGCGGCACCGTGCGAGCCAGGACTTCCAGATCCAGGCGCAGGGACATGCGCCGCACATAGGCCAGGTCCAGCGCCATGGCCTCCTCCAGGCTGGGCGCCAGATGGCGGTTCACCTGCCACAGGCCGGTAATACCGGGCTTCACCACGAACCGGCGGTGGTACCACGGACGGTAATGCTCCAGCTCGTACGGAATGGCGGGCCGTGGCCCCACCAGGCTCATATCCCCCCGCAGGACGTTCAGAAGCTGGGGCACCTCGTCCAGGCCTGTCAGCCTGAGGAAGCGTCCCACTCGGGTGACCCGGGGGTCTCGCTCGGGTTTGTAGGCTGAGCGTCCATCCACCTGGCAGGGCGTCCCCCGCGCCCACCGGGCTACCGCCTGGCGATGAAAGGCGTCATCGGCACCGACGTGCATGGTTCGGAACTTGTACATGGTGAAGGGACGTCGGCCCCGGCCCAAGCGCCGCTGACGGAATAGGACGCCTCCCGGCGAGTCCAGAGCTATGGCCAGGGCAATGGCTCCCCAGACAGGCGCCAGCCAGGCCAGGACCATGACGGCTACTGCGACGTCCAAGCTCCTCTTCAGAGGCAGGTAGGAAGCCGCCCTTCGCGTGGGCAACGGCAGGACCGCGGTGGCGCTCATGGGCCTTCCACCCCCGCCGGCGCAGGGTGTCCCACCGCGGGACGCCCCACCGGGATGTAGGTGAACCCGGCTGCCTGCGCGGCCTCGCCGTCCAGACCGTTGCGGGCGTCTACCAGGAGGGGCCTCGCCATCAGGGAGCGCAGGCGCTCCCAGTCCAGGGCCCGCAGCTCGGGCCAGGCGGTCGCCAGCACCGCCGCCTCGGCCCCCTCCGCCGCTCGGTAAGGGTCGCGATGGAGGACGAAGTCGGGCGCTGAGGCCACCGGATCGTAGGCCCAGACCTCGGCACCCGCCTCCTGCAGGGCACGGCCGAGGGCCACCGCCGGCGAGTCGCGGGTGTCGCCGCAGCCAGGCTTGAAGGCCAGGCCCCACAGGGCTACCCGCCGCCCCGACAGCGTCCCCAGCAGGGAAGCGAGGCGGGCCACCAGGCGCGACACCTGTCGAGCGTTGGTAGCTGCCACCCCTTCCAAAAGCGGCACCGGCACCCCCAGCGTTCGCGCCCGGGCGATGAGGGCGCGGAGGTCCTTGGGCAGGCAGCTCCCTCCCCATCCCAGGCCAGGCTCCAGGTAGGCCGGCCCGATGCGAGGGTCCATACCCATCACTCGCGTAACCTCGGCCACGTCAGCCCCCACCGCCTCCGCTATCTCCGCCACCTCGTTGACGAAGGAGATGCGGGCAGCCAGGAAGGCGTTGCAGGCATACTTGGCCAGCTCAGCGCTGGAGGGGCTGCAGCGCACCACCGGCGCCCCCAGAGGGGCATACAGCTCTTCCAGCAAGACAGCGGCCCACTCTTCTTCGACGCCGATGACGATGCGAGGTGGCGACAGGAAATCGGTCAGGGCCTGCCCTTCCCGCAGGAATTCGGGATTGGCCACCACCGACAGGTGCAGGTCCGGCCGGAGGGAGCACATGAGGGATCTCAAGGCATGGGCCGTGCCGGGCGGTACGGTGCTCTTGACCGCCAAGACGGCACGGGCGCCTCGCGGCATCCCCTGGGCCAGCCCCGCGGCGGCGGCCCATACCTGTGACAAATCGGCCTCCCCGCCGGGCGCCGCCGGCGTCCCCACGCAGAGGAAGACCACCTCCGCCCCGGGCAGCCCCTCCTGCGGCCTCTCGAACACCTGCAGGGAGCCGTCGGCCAGGTGACGACGCCACAATTCTTCGATCCCGGGCTCGGCCACTGGCACCCTGCCCTTGGCCAGCGCACGGGCCTTGTCCCGGTCGCACTCGATGCAGCGCACCCGGTGCCCCAGATGGGCGAAACAGGCGGCCACCGTGAGTCCTACGTAGCCTGCCCCGACGACTGCTAGCTGGTGCCTTCTCATCGTCTTCCTCGGGTGGACGGGGTCGAGCCACATGATGGCTAATAGCCGCGACCAATGCAGTCGCAGGGCGGTATGGCGGTGGTCAATGAAAGGTCTAAGTTAGGTATGAGCGTAGGCACAAACGTCAGACCCTATAGCGAGCGAGTGGCCCCCCTACTTGACAGGCGCGTAGCGATTCACAGACTGTTGGATAGTTACCGCGGCCCGACGAGTAGTGCTCAGGCAAGGCCGACCTTCAGGTGGTGTCGCGGTGGGGAGGGGATGTCATGAGGGGTCCGACTTGCCTGGTCCTGCTGGGCCAGCACGATCCCCTGGCCAAGCGGCTGGAGCGCTGGCTGCTGGAGAGGGGCTTCGAAGTCCTGCGGGCGGAGGAGTGCTGGGAGGCCTACCGCTGCGTATACGTATCACGGCCGGCTGCCGTCCTGGTGGCCACCGACCGCCTCTCGCGAGAGCTGCGCGACTTCGTCCAGACCGTGAAGAGGATGACGGCCCTGCCCATCTTCCTCGTTTCCGCCAGCGCCAATGCTCACCTGCTTCAGGAGGCCAGCACCTGGCCCCTTGACCGTTGCCTGCCCTGGCAGGACGACGGCAGCGAGGCGCTGTGCCATCTGGAAGAGGCCCTGGAGGGACTCGCCGCCACCTCCGTCTCGCAGCTCACCTACGAGGAGGAGGGCCTCCGCATCGACTTCCGCAGCATGAGCGTGCTGGTGGACGGCACGCCCGTGCACCTGACGCCCACCGAGTTCCGCGTCCTCGCCCTGCTGGTAGGGAGACGGGGCTGGGTGGTCACCCACGATGAGATCCTGGCCCATGTCTGGGGGCCCGAATACGTCGGCGACCGTGGCCTGGTAAAGCTGTACATCTGGTATCTGCGCCGCAAGCTGGAGAGGGATCCCACGCGGCCGCGTCGCATCCTCACCCGACGCGGCGTGGGGTATATGTTCTGTCCCCGGCAGGTGCGCCAGGACCGAGAGGGCGCCTCCCGCCAGCTCGAGGCCACTGCCGCGGCACCGGGCGCGCGAGGGGGCGTCCTGGCAGGCGACGGGCGCTACCTGAGACAGGACTCGGCAGCCACCCCACCTTGAGGGCGGGCCGTGAGAGCGTCCTGAGCGGGTTTAAAGCTCACTACAACCAAAAATTGACGGAAAACGGCATGGAAGCAGATACGATCTCGCCCACCGTAGCGGTTGCACCCCTTTTCCTCGCTGTTTTATGTTAATGCCCGTTGGGCCACGGCCCCCGGGGGTTACCCCCGGCCCAAGAATCCTTTTGCCGCAGTCCGGCCCTGGGTCCGCAGCGCGCGCCCGGCCTCCGGCGGGGAGGGGGATGATACCGAGATGAAGACAGTCTGAACGCCTGGCTCCACCCAGGCCTACGCCACACCCTGCGATCAGCTCCCACACACGGTTCGGGCGTCGAACGGTTGGGTGCACATGGTGGGGGCCAGCGAGGCCCCCATGCGGGGAGGGGTGGCACGATGCCCGGCCTCACAACGACACCAAACACCAGGAGGACGAAATGGCCGGGAATCGCAAAGCTCCTCGTCCAGCGGTCAGGCCCATCACTCTGCTGCTGGCAGCCCTCACAGCCCTTCTGGCCTCATGGGCGGCAGGCTATCCGCCCGTTCCGGACGCGATCGCTCAGCACGGGGCCGGAAACGGCGACTCCTCATCATCGGCAGGCTCCCTCGCTGCGCGGCCCGACGACCCCTTGGGACTCCTGTCGGGCCTGACGCCCAGCCCCTCCGCCACGGCCGAGACCGAGGCCCAGCCCGCCCAGGCCAGCGGTGCCCTGGTGGTGGGTAGCGGCGGTTTCGCCACCGTCCGCCAGGCGGTGGCAGCCGCCTCCCCGGGCCAGACGGTGCGTATCCGCGCGGGGACTTACCGCGAGTCGGTGGTCATCGATAGGCCGCTGACCCTGGAGGCCTACGGCGATGGCCCCGTGTGGCTGGACGGCAGCTGCAGCGCTCAGGCCATCGTCACCGTCCGCTCCTCCGATGTCACCTTGCGGGGCCTCGGCCTGAAGCGCTCGGCCGGCGCAGGTGTGTCCATCGAGAGCGGCGCGGCGCGGGTAACGGTGGAGAACTCCACCATCCAGGACTTCAACTGCGCCAACGCCCAGGAGGCCAACCGTGCCGGCATCGCCGCCTGGTACCCGGGACGCGGCATCCGCCTGGTGGGGAACACCATCCGCTACCGGGCGGAGCTTTCGGGCGGGCCACGGGGAGGAGGCAACGGCATCTGGTTCAAGAGCGACTCCAGCCGTCCCTCCGGCGGCGGCCACTACATCGCCCGCAACATGGTCATCGGCGGCTGGGACGGCCTGGGCGGAGAGCCCGAGGGAGACCCCAGGGGATCCTTCGACCGTGACACCGTCGTCGAGAACAACGTGGTGCGGGACTGCGGCGACGACGGCATCCAGGTGGAGGGAGGGGGCCAGAACGTGAAGGTGGTGGGCAACGACATCGCCGGCTGCGGCACCGGCATCGCCTTTGCCGCCCCCATGAGCGGCCCCCTGTACGTGGAGCGCAACTATATCCACGACCTGGTGGCTGGTCCCCAGGGCAACCTCTTCTGCTACAAGGTGGGCAACAGCACCAGCGCCACCGTCTACCTCACCGAGAACCGCTGCCTGGTGGGGCCGGGGGCCGATGGCCTCAAGCAGACCAACAGCGGCCTGGGGCCCATCGTCTCGCGGCGCAACGTCTTCCAGGTGGGGCGTTACGTGTTCGAGTTGGGCAACCGCCCGCCCGCCGGCTCCAGCTTCGACTACGACTGCCTCTACACCACCGACAGCAGCCGCTTCATCAAGTGGGGGGACACCCGCTACAGCGATCTGGCCTCTTTCCAGCGGGCGACGGGGCAGGAGCTGAACGGTCGTCAGACCCGCGACTGCTCCTGGCTGGGCGGAGGTGTGAGCGCGCCGGCAGCAGCGACGCCCGCTGCCCCCAGCATGGTCTCCCTCTGGGCATGCGGCCAGGATATGGCCTGCATCAGCTTCCAGGTGCCGGAGGGGGCGACCCACGTGCGTCTGGAGAGCGCCCTGGACCCTTCCATGGGCCTGGGCCGGAACGTGGTGGAGGTGCCCGTCTCCGACCTGTTGTTCGGCAACACCGTAGCCGTGGGGGTGCCGACAGGTGACCTGTTGACCTTCTACTACCGCCTCGCAGCCTGCAACGGCGACGATTGCTCGCCGTCGGTGTGGGCAGGGGCGCTGGCATCCCGCCGCTGGCCCCACGGCGACCGCGACCACTGGGCTTTTGTCGTGGGCGCCTATCGGGCCCTGGATAGCGTCCATGTCTGGGCGTTGAACCAGGTGGCCGTGCCGGGCAAGGCCAGCGACTTCATCTTCTATGACGGACTTCAGGGCTTCGGGGGCCAGCCTCGGGAAAGCTGTCCCCGGGTGCCGCCCGGGGTCGCCTGCGGCCGCTCCTGGGCGGGGGGCAGCTCGTACGTGAGCGCCTCCCAGGCCTTCCCTCCCTACGGCGAGGTCGGCGTGGGCCTGAGCCTGCGCTAGGTCGGGCGCCTCCGGGCGGGGGGCGGCGGACCGCCGCCCCCCGCCCCTCGTCCTTCACATCCTGCGGGCCACCCGTTACCATCGCCCCTGACGGGTGGTGATGGACGGCCGGCCTCAGTCACGGCCCTGGGCGGAGAGAAGGGCAGTCCCGGCCCTTCCCAGGGCCGCGCCTGACCTGGGCCCCGCCGCTTACTCTGTCGGGATAGCGGTGGCCCTGGCCACCGGAGCCGCCCTGCGACTGCAGCGTGTCCTCTCAGCCGACTTCCCTCTGCACGACGGCGGCCTCATCTACGCCATGGTCAGGGACCTGCAGGCCGGCTCTTTCCGCCCCCCGGCCCTCTCCTCCTACAATGGCGGCCAGGTGCCTTTCGCCTATCCGCCTCTGGGCCTCTACCTGGCAGCGGTCCTGGACCGAGCGACGCCGGCCAGCGCCCTGGACCTGCTGCGCTTCCTGCCTCTCTGCCTCAGCATCCTGTCGGTAGTGGCCTTCGCCCTGCTGGCCCGCTCGCTGCTGCCCGGTCGGGGCGCGGCCTTGGCAGCGACCCTGCTCTTCGCCGCCTACAGCGAGGGATTCGCCTGGTTCATTATGGGGGGCGGTCTGCCCCGTTCGCTGGGGCTGTCGTTCGCCTTGCTGGCCCTCCTCTTTCTGCATCGCCTGTGCCTGGAGAGGCGGCCGCTCTACGCCTGGGCCTCCGGCCTGGCCGCCGGGCTGGCCCTCCTCTCTCACCTGGAGATGGCCTGGTTCATGGGCCTGGGCGCAGTGGCGCTGTTCATCTTTCACGGCCTGCGCGATCCCTATCTGTGGCGCTGGACGGCGGTAGCCGCGGGGTGCGCCGTCGTCGTTTCGGCGCCGTGGTGGGCCGTCGTCCTGGCCCGATACGGCGCCGACACCCTGCTGGCGCCCGGCTCCAGCCGCGCCCTGTTCTCCATCGAGGAACTGTCCTGGGTGTTCACCTACCACCTCGGCCACTCGCCCGCTTTTTTGGTCGTCCTGGCGCTGGCGATGGTGGGGCTGGCCTCCACCCTCAGGGAAGGGCGTCCCATGCTCTTCCTGTGGCTGACGATGGGCACCTTCGCTGCGCCGTGGCTGTTTCCCCGCCTTACGGGCCTGCCCCTCCACCTCCTGGGGGGCCTGGGCTGGTGGCGGCTGCTACACCCCCTGGCGAGGGCCTCGCTGCCCGTGACCTGTGCCCTGGGGCTGGCCCTGGCCGCCCTGACGGCCACCGACCCCTTGCCCATCGATGAGCCTTTGAGCGCCGAAGCGCGGGAGGCCATGGCCTGGGCCGCCCACAACCTGCCCCCCGGCTCCAGCTTCGTGGTGGTAGAGAACCGCTCCTGGTGGGACGACGTGGCCGCCGAGTGGCTGCCGGCCCTCACTCCCCACCTGTCGGTGGTGACACCCCAGGGGCTGGAGTGGGTGCCGGGCGTCTTCGACGAGCGCGTCCGCGCCTACGAGTCCCTCCAGGCCTGCGCCGAAAAGGAGGCTGACTGCCTGACGGCCTGGGCGGCGGAGACGGGCCTGGACTATCAGTACGTATGGGTCAGCAAGCAGGCCCCCTACGACCTGCGCCGGCAGGGTAGCTATGATTGCTGCGGCCCCCTGCGCTTCTCCCTGTCGCAGTCTGCCGAGTTCGAGACGGTGTACGACGGCCCCGGGGCCACCATCTTTCGTCGCCTGGGGGCTCCGTAGAAGCGTCCCGGCAGCGACCCTATAATGGGGACGTCGGCGCGGGCTTTCGCCTGCCCTCCGCACAACGCGCCTGCAGGGACGGTGCACCATGGCGGTGAACAAAGTCGTCTCCAGCTTCGACGAGGCGGTGGCTGACATCTTCGACGGCGCTGTCCTCCTCATCGGCGGCTTCGGCGGCCCGGGCGAGTGCCCCAGCTACCTCATCGCCGCCGTGGCCCGCAAGGGCGTGCGCGACCTGACCATCGTCGGCAACTCGGGGGGCTGGGGTGCCAAGCGCATCCACGAGCTGCGGGAGCGCATGGCCAGCATCTTCCCCATCCCGCCCGACTGGTACGACCCTTCGCTCCTGGTGGAGAGGGGGCAGGTTCGCAGGGGCATCCTGGCCTTCCCCGCTGCCCCCGGCCACATGCTCACCCCCTTCGAGGAGGCCTATATGAGGGGGGAGGTAGAGCTGGAGCTGGTGCCCCAGGGGACTCTGGCCGAGCGCATCCGCGCGGCTCGGGCGGGCATCCCCGCCTTTTACACCCCCACCGGGGTCGGCACCTTCGTGGCCGAGGGAAAGGAGGTGCGGGAGTTCGACGGCCGCCTCTACCTGCTGGAGCGGGCGCTACGTGGGGACTTCTCCCTCATCCGCGCCCACAAGGCCGACCGCTACGGCAACCTGGTCTACCGTGGCTCCTCCCGCACCTTCAACGCCACCATGGCCGGGGCCTCCCGCGTCACCATCGCCGAGGTGGACGAGGTGGTGGAGGCCGGGGAGCTGGACCCCGAGTGCGTCGTGACGCCGGGCGTCTATGTGGACAGGGTGGTGGTGAGGCCCAGAGAGCCCAGGCCCTGGCACGAACCCATGTAGGGGGTGCAGAGATGGCTGGCGACCGTCTGGACGAGCAGGCCATGGCCCTGCGGGCCGTCAAGGAGTTCCGTGACGGCATGGTGGTGAACCTGGGGGTGGGCATTCCTACCCTCTGCAGCCTGTACGTGCCCCCGGACCTGGACGTCATATTCCACTCGGAGAACGGCATCATAGGCTTCGGGCCGGTGGTGACCGACCCGGCCGAGGCCGACGTGGACCTGGTCAACGCCAGCATCCAGCCCGTGAAGCCCCGGCCAGGGATGGCCATCGTCGACCACGCCGAGAGCTTCGCCATAATCCGCGGCGGGCGCATCGACATCACCGTCCTCGGGGCGATACAGGTGTCGGAGCGGGGAGACCTGGCCAACCATCAACTGCCCGGCAAGGCCGTGGGCAGCCTGGGCGGAGGCATGGACCTGGCCTTCAATGCCAAGAGGGTCATCGTCCTCATGACCCACACCACCAAGGACGGTCAGCCCAAGATCGTGCGGGAGCTGACCCAGCCTCTCACGGCCCCCCGCTGCGTCCAGCTCATCATCACCGACATCGCCGTCGTGGAGGTCACCCCCCGGGGGCTGTTGCTGCGGGAGCTGGTGCCCGGCTGGACCCCGGAGGAGGTGCAGGCCCTCACCGCGGCCCCCCTGCAGGTGCCCGAAGACCTGAAGGTGATGGAGCTGCTGTAGCAGGCCGCGCCCCCGACGCCGACTGGACACCCTGTCTATTCAGGTTATATGATGGGGGCCAGTCGGATTACGGGAGGCAGCAGCCATGCGTTTCGCCGATCAGGTATGCGTCGTGACGGGGGCTTCTCGCGGCATCGGCAAGGCCATCGCCCTGGCACTGGCCCGCGAGGGCGCCCACGTGGTGGTCACCGCTCGCACCACCGAGCAGTCCCCCTCCAAGTTGCCCGGCACCATCGACGAGACCGCGCGCCTCATCCAGCAGATGGGAAGGAGGGCGCTGGCCGTGTCCTGCAACGTGATGGACGAGGCGCAGGTAGAGGAGCTGGCCCGCCGCACCATGGAAGAGTTCGGACGGGTGGACATCCTCATCAACAACGCCGCCGTCAGCCCCATGGCCCCCTTTGTGGAGATGCCCCTGCGCCACTGGGACCTGACCATCAACGTCAACCTGCGAGGCACCGTCCTCTGCAGCAAGGCCTTCCTGCCCCACATGCTCCGCCAGGGCCACGGCAAGATCCTGAACGTCTCCTCCGGCGCGGTGGACCCCGAGCTGGCCATGGAGTTCAACCTCATCGCCTACTCGGTGTCCAAGGTGGCCATCGAGCAGTTCACCCGCTGCCTGGCCCTGGAGCTGGCACCCTCGGGCATAGCCGTCAACTGCCTGCGCATCGAGGAGAGGATCGCCACCGAGGGGTCCAAGTTTCTGGACCCGCACCTGGACCCCTCCTCCTGGGGCAAGCCAGAGACGGTGGCCGAGGTCAGCCTGTGGCTGCTGGCCCAGGAGCCGAGCTTCACCGGCCAGATCATGACCATCGGCGAAATCCAGCAGCGCATGAGCGGGGTGCGCTGAACTTTACGCCATCGCCGAAGCCCCCACTGGCGTAGCCGCAGGCCTTGGCCGGTCTTGGAGCGGCCAGGACCGCCCGAGGATCTCCTCCCGCAGCCGCTTCGCCTCTCCAGCCCCCGGCCGCAGACCGACACCTCTATTGACAAGCTCGTACGCAGTGACAGAATGATATGTAATTCACATACCTCTGGAGGGTCGAACCATGCGCTTCTCGGGCAAGACCGCAGTGGTGACGGGCGCAGGATCGGGCATAGGGCGCGCGACGGCTATCATGTTCGCCCAGGAGGGCGCTCAGGTGGTCTGTGCCGATATCAACGAGGCTGCCGTCAAGGCCACGGCCGAGCACATCTCCTCCCTGGGGGGGCGCGCCCTGCCCCTGACGGTGGACGTGCGACAGGAGGACCAGGTCAAGGCCCTGATGGAGAGGGCCCTGGAGCACTTCGGCTCCCTGGACGTGGTATACAACAACGCCGGCGTGGAGATCGGCGGCCCCGTCGCCAACACCACTGCCGAGGACTGGCGTCTGATGATAGACGTCAACGCCGGCGGGGTGTTCTTCGGCTGCAAGTGGGCCGCCCACTACATGGCCCAGCGGAACGGCGGCGCCATCGTCAACACCGCCTCGGTGGCCGGGCTCATCGGCCTCACCATGGAGGTCGCCTACTGCGCTACCAAGGGGGCTGTCGTCCTCATAACCAAGGCCATGGCCATGGAGTACGCGCCCTACGGCATCCGCGTCAACTGTGTCTGTCCCGGTGCCGTACGGACGCCCCTGGTGGAGAGGGCCGTGCAGCACCTGGCCGCCACCACGGGCGCGCCGCCGGAAGACTTCTGGCGACGGATGGACGCCATGCACCCCATAGGCCGCATCGCCGAGCCGGAGGACATAGCCAAGGCCGTCCTTTTCCTCGCCTCCGACGATGCGCGCATGATCACCGGCGTTGCCCTGCCCGTGGACGGCGGGTTCACCGCCGGCATGAAGGTCACCTGAGCCCGGCCGGAGTACCCCGAGGACGGACAGAAGCCCGAGGCTGACGAGGAGCGGGGCAGGCCCTCAGCCTGCCCCGCCGGCCTCCTCGAACTCGGTCAACTGGAGCCGACGCCTGAGAAACTTCCAGCCCTCGGCGGTGCGGACGAACTCGTCCTCGTACTCTCCGCCGCCCCGGAACCAGCGCCCGCCCACGAAGGCGCGGAGCTGGAGTCGACAGCCACCCCTGGCCCGGTCGCCCTCAACCTGGACCACCGGGTCGCGGATGAACGGGAAAAGGTCCTGTTCGGCGAAGGCCCGCCGGTAGACCTGCCGTATCTGCTCTCTGCCGGCCACGGCGCCACCCGTCCCCAGGTCGACAACGCCGTCCTCGGCGAAGAGCTCGGCGATGCCGTCGGCGTCCTTGTTCCAGACGCAGACGGCGTACTGGAACATCAGCCGCCAGATAGCCGTCAGGTCTCGGTCGTCCATGGCTGCCCGAGGGTCGCGCGCCGGGATCAGATGGCCTTCAGGTCGGCCATCAGGTGCTTCCCCACGATCTCGAACAGGCGCCGCTGTCGCTCCTGAAGGCGCTCGTAGGGCGGGCCGAAGACCATGTTGATGCTGGTGATGAGGCCGCCGTAGCGCTCCTTGATCAGCGACGGGATCTCGCTGAGGCTGCCCATGACGCTCATCTCCGACACGATCTCGTCGCTGATGAGGGCCGGCATGTCCCGCCAGCGCCCCTCTCGCGACAGCCGCACCAGCCGCTCGCCGATCTCTGCCCAGCCGTGCATCTCCAGCACCGGGAAGTAGGTCTTGGTAGCCCCGTAGAAGGAGATGTGGTGGCGAATGACCTCCCGCGCTTCCTCCATCTCCGCCTTGGTCTCGCCGGTGATGACGAAGATGTTGCCGACGATGTCTATCTCGGAGGGGTCGCGGCCGGCCCGTCTGGCACCCTCATGGACCGCCGGCACCACCACCTCGCGGATGTACCTGGGGGTCACGAAGGTGTGGATGCGCAGGCCATCGCACACCTCTCCCGCCAGCTGACAGTTGAGCCTGTTGAGGCCAGCGATGTAGATGGGCACCTTCGGGTTGCCGTTCCACGGCCCGGGATTGAAGAAGGGGTTGATGAGGGTAAACTGGTAATACTTGCCCGTGAACCACTGGGGCCGCTCCGGCTGGTGGAAGGTCTGGAAGATGGCCCGCATGCACAGTATGTATTCCCGCAGCCGGGCCACCGGCTTGCCCGTCCAGGGCGTGGAGTAGCGCCGCTCGTTGTGGGCGCGCACCTGCGTGCCCAGTCCCAGCTGGAAACGACCGCCCGAGAAGCGCTGAAGATCCCATGCTATCTGGGCTGTGACGAAGGGGCTGCGAGGAAAGGCCACCGCTACCCCTGTGCCCAGGGTCACGCGAGAGGTATGTTCCGCCAGAACCATGACGGGCAGGAAGGGGTCGTGGCCAGCCTCCGGCACCAGGATGGTATCGAACCCCAACTCCTCCAGGTGACGGGCATGGTTGACTATGTCGTCGATGCTGCTGGGGGCCGTTATGGTGGCCTCCACCTTCATGGCTTCTTACCTCCTGACAGGTATGCTGGGCCGTGCGGGCGACCGGCCGTCATCGGATACTCCGATTATATCCGACGGACGCGGTGTGTATACGACTCGTCTACTTTTTCCTCATGGGGAAGGCCTGTTACGGGGACGGGGCGCTCTTGACGGGGTCGGGCCGGAGCGTTTAGCATTTATGTCGGTCAGCGCGCGGCTGACCGCGATGCCCTTTGAAGGACACACCTCCAGATAACGGCCGGGCGACGGCACCCGTCCCCGAGGGTGCAGCGCTGGCATTCGTCCGTCGGTTCCCCTGAGGGAGTGGGCCGTGGCCCGCAGACCTTCCCCCCAATCTCTGTCCGGCCTCCAGCTGGAAGGGCACTGGCGCCGGGCGCTGGAAGACAGGCTCCGCCTCTGCACGGCCCTGGCCGAGGCGGGCGTAACTATAGAAGACCCCCTGACAACTTACATTGGGCCAGAGGTCCGCATCGGCCCCGGCACCGTCATCAGGCCCAACACCACCATCGGCGGGCGGACGGTCGTCGGCCGGGGCTGCGAGATAGGCCCCAACGCGGTGGTGACGGACTCGACCCTCGGCGACGGCTGCCGGGTCATCGCTTCGGTGGTGGAGGACTCAGTGCTGGAGGAGGATGTACAGGTGGGTCCTTTCGCCCACCTGCGCCAGGGCGCCCACCTGGGGCCGGGCGTCAGGGTGGGCAACTACGCCGAGGTGAAGGCGTCGCGGCTGGGACGCAACACCCAGGTCAACCATTTCTCCTACGTGGGCGATGCCGAAGTCGGAGCTGACGTGAACATCGGCGCCGGCACCGTCACCTGCAACTTCGATGGCAGGGACAAGCACCGCACGGTCATCGAGGACGGGGCCTTCATCGGTAGTGGCACGATGCTGGTAGCGCCCGTGCGTATCGGGAGGGGCGCCGCCACAGGGGCGGGGTCGGTGGTCACCAGAGACGTGCCCGCGGGTGCGGTGGTGGTGGGCGTGCCGGCCCGTCCCCTGGAGAAGGGCGGCGCCAGGGACGAGAGTGGACACCAGCAGTTGGGCTAGCCTCTGTCTCTTCCTCCTCACCATAGCTCTCCTGGCCCTGGTGGCCCTGGCCGATGCCGGCCTCCAGCTAGGACCCTGGGCCGCGACCGTCAGCGGGGGGAGAGAGCACAGGCGGCAGGACCCCTGGGCCTGGGAGGACGCGCGTCTGGGGGCTGCCTTGCTGGGCGGCGGCCTGCTGGTGCCCTCGGCCCTGGCCGCGGCCCGGTTGCTGGACGCAGCCACCGAGGAAGGACCCCTGGCCTGGACAGGCGGCGGCCTGCTGGCGGTGGCAGGTTGGCTTACAGCCCACGTGGGCGCTCGCCTGTCCATCCCTCGCCTGCCCCGCTCCCGCTGGCTGCCCCTGGCCCGCCTGGTCTGCCGCCTGGCCCGTCCCCTGGGACGGATGCTGGCCGCCCCCTTGCGGCGCGACGCCGCTAGCCGAGGCGAACAGGCAGCCCTGGAGGCGGTGGCGCGCCTGCTGGGCCATGAGCCTTCCCCGGCCCAGATGACCATGATGCGCTCGGTCCTGGAGCTGGGGGACACCACCGTGTGGGAGATCATGGTGCCCAGGGTGGACATAGTGGCAGTGGAGGCGGACGCCTCCTTCGAGGAGGTGGCCCGCACCATGGTCCAGAAAGGCTTCAGCCGTTTGCCCGTTTACGAGGACACCATCGACAACATCGTCGGCGTCGTTCACGCCCGCGACGTCCTGAGGGTGCTGGCCAACCACGTGCGCCCCCAGAACGTGCGGGAGCTGTTGAGGCCAGCCTACTTCGTGCCTGACACGAAGCCCGTTCACGACCTGCTGGCCGAAATGCAGCGCCAGCGCGTATCCATCGCCATCGTGGTGGACGAGTATGGCGGCACCGCCGGCCTGGTGACGGTGGAGGACATTGTCGAGGAGATCGTCGGCGAGCTGGCGGACGAGTTCGACTCCTTCGAGGAGCCGGTCCAGCGGCTGGCCAACGGCGAGGTGCTGCTGGACGCCCGCGTCACCGTGGACGCCCTGGAGGAGATGTTCGGCGTCCGACTGGAGAACGAGGACTACGACACCGTCGGAGGCTTCATCTACCACCACCTGGGGAAGGTGCCCAGCGTCGGCGACCAGATCGAGGTGGACGGCCTGGTGCTGCGGGTCGTCTCCATGCTGGGGCGCAAGATCAAGCGCGTCCACGTCTCCCGTCGTGCTCCGGCCGAGGGGCAGCCGGACTGACCGCTCCCCGTTCCCGCAGGGGCACCGTGCTAGAATGATTGCCAGCCATGCGGCCGGACCTGAAGTACTGGGTGGCCTTCGGCCGTATTCCGGGCGTGGGGCGGGCACGCCTCCAGTTGCTGGAGCGGCGCTTCGGCGATCTGGAGACCGCGTGGAGCGCCCCGGCCCCCGAGCTGCTGGCAGCCGGATTGGACCAGCGCACCGTCAGCTCCATAGTCCAGCGTCGGGGGCGCATATCTCCCGACCAGGAGATGGAGCGGCTGGAGCGTCTGGGAGTGCAGGCCTTCACCTGGCACGACCCTGGCTATCCCCCCTTGCTGAGGGAGATACATGACCTGCCGCCCGTCCTCTACGTCCGGGGCCAGCTGACGGAGGCTGACCAGACGGCCGTGGCAGTAGTGGGCACCCGCCGCCCCACCGCCTACGGACGGCAGGCGGCCGAGGAGCTGACCTGGGGCCTCGCCCGGGCGGGCATCACTATCGTCAGTGGACTGGCCCGCGGCATAGACGCCATCGCCCACCGGGCGGCGATAGAGGCGGGAGGCCGCACCATCGCTGTCATGGCCTGCGGCCTCGACCTGGTCTACCCTCCGGAGCACGCTCGCCTGGCGCGGGAGGTGATGGAGCACGGTGCCCTGGTGAGCGACTATCCCCTGGGCACCACCCCGCGGGCAGACTACTTTCCCCGCCGCAATCGCATCATGGCGGGCCTGGGGCTGGGGGTGCTGGTGGTGGAGGGGGACATGACCAGTGGCGCCCTCAATACCGCCCGCTGGGCAGTGGAGCAAGACCGGGAGGTCTTCGCCGTCCCCGGCAGCATCTTCTCGCCCCAGAGCCGCGGCCCCCACTGGCTTCTGCAGCAGGGGGCGAAGCTGGTGCAGACCGTGGAAGACGTGCTGGAGGAACTGAACCTCACGCTGGTGCCCCACCGACCGTCGCCGGCCGCCCCCACGGCCGACGGAGACACGGAAGCCGCAGTCCTGCGTCATATGGGTAGGGAGCCACGCCATGTGGACGAGGTCTGCCGTCTCAGCGGCCTGCCCATAGCGACAGTGAGCAGCGCGTTGGCTATGCTGGAGCTGAAGGGACTGGTGAAGCAGGTGGGCATCATGACCTACGTTCGCGCCCACTCCCTGAGCGGAGGCGGACGCTAGCCATGCCCGAGCGCAACGGCCACGACGTAGTGGTGGTGGAGTCGCCGGCCAAGGCCCGCACCATCGCCAACATCCTCGGCAAGCAGTACAAGGTGCTGGCCTCCCTGGGCCATGTGCGCGACCTGCCCAAGCGAGAGTTGGGGGTGGACATCGAGGCTGGCTTCCAGCCCCGCTACGTGATCATTCGCGACAAGGAGAAGGCCCTTCGCCAGATCCGCGAGGCAGCCCAGCAGGCCAGCACCGTTTACCTGGCTACCGACCCCGATCGCGAGGGGGAGGCCATCGCTTGGCACCTGTTGCATGCCGCCGGCCTCCTGGGGAGGCCCTATCGCCGCGTCGTGTTCCACGAAATAACCCCCCAGGCCGTGCGGGAGGCGTTCCGCAATCCCCGCGACATCGACATGCGGCTGGTAGAGGCCCAGCAGGCCCGCCGCATCCTGGACCGGCTGTTGGGCTACAAGCTCAGCCCCTTCCTCTGGCGCAAGGTAAAGCGAGGCCTCTCGGCCGGCCGGGTGCAGTCGGTGGCCCTGCGCCTGCTGGTGGAGCGAGAGCGGGAGATCGAGGCCTTCGTTCCCCGCGAGTACTGGACCATCGACGCCCTCCTGGCCAAGGGCGACGCCTCCTTCGCCGCCCGCCTGGTAGGCTACCTCGGCCGCCGCCAGAAGCTGGAGATACCAGACGAGGCCGAGGCCCAACGGCTGGTGGCCATCCTGCGCTCCTCCCTCTACCGGGTGGAGTCGGTGGACAGGCGGGAGCAGGCCCGTCGCCCGCCACCGCCGTTCATCACCAGCACCCTTCAGCAGGAGGCAGCGCGGCGTCTGGGCTTTTCAGCCCAGAAGACGATGGTCATAGCCCAGCAGCTCTACGAGGGAGTCCGCCTGGGCGCCCAGGGCGAGGTGGGCCTCATCACCTACATGCGCACCGACTCGACCCACCTGGCCGAGTCGGCCCGCGAGGAGGTGCGAGACTACATCCGCCAGCACTACGGCCCCGACTACCTGCCCCGCACCCCCCGCCAGTACAAGACCAAAGTGAAGAACGCGCAGGAGGCCCATGAGGCCATCCGCCCCACCTCGGTGCACCGCGACCCCGAGTCCCTGCGCCCGTACCTGAGCGACGACCAGCTGAAGCTCTACACCCTCATTTGGCAGAGGACGCTCGCTTGCCAGATGGCCGACGCCCGCTACGAGGTGCGGTCGGTGGACATCTCCGCCCATCCCCCCTCCGGGGAGCCTTTCCTGCTGAGGGCCAGCAGCTCCGTCCTCCTCTTCCCCGGATACCATCAGCTCTATATCGAGGGGAGCGACGAGGAAGAGGAGCAGGACGGCACAGGGGCCATCCCCGAGCTAGCGCCAGGGGACGTGCTGTCCCTGCTGGAGCTGATGCCGAGGCAGCACTTCACCGAGCCGCCGCGTCGTTACTCCGAGGCTTCCCTCATCAAGGCCCTGGAAGAGAGGGGTATCGGCCGGCCCAGCACCTACGCCGTCATCATCGCCACCCTCCTCGAGCGGGGCTACGTGGAGAGGGAGGGGCGCCAGCTCCGCCCCACCGACCTGGGGAGACTGGTGAACGACCTGCTAGTCCAGCACTTCCCCGAGTTCGTGGACGTGGACTTCACCGCCGAGATGGAGGACAGGCTGGACGAGATAGCTCGTGGCGAGCGGGCCTGGCAACCAGTGGTGCGAGAGTTCTACGGCCCCCTGGAGCAGGCGCTGGCCCGGGCCGACAAGGCCCCCAAGGCCACCGAGGCCACCGACCAGACCTGCGAACTGTGCGGACGGCCCATGGTCATCCGCTGGGGCAGGCGGGGACGCTTCCTCTCCTGCTCCGGCTTCCCGGAGTGCCGGAACGCCCGTCCGCTAGAGGGGGAGGAGCCACCAGCGCCCGCCGAGGAGGCCTGCCCCGATTGCGGCGCCCCCATGGTGGTGAAGCACAGCCGCTACGGCCCCTTCCTGGCCTGCTCTCGCTACCCCGAATGCCGCGGCAGGCGCCCTTACCTGGTAAGCACCGGCGCCGCCTGCCCCAAGTGCGGAGGCGACCTGGTGGAGCGCCGCAGCCGGCGCGGCCGCCCCTTCTACGGCTGCTCCCGCTACCCCCAGTGCGACTTCGTGGTCTGGCGGCGGCCCCTCGCCTCACCCTGCCCCCAGTGCGCCGGCCTCCTGGTGGCCGATGGCCGCGACGGCGCCCGCTGCACCGCCTGTAGCTGGCGCGGCGCCGCCTCCGTGGCATCCTGAGGGGGACGGCGCCATGACCGACTGGCAATGGGCCGAGGCCTATCTGCGCCATCTGGCGGCGGAGCGCAACCTCTCGCCGTACACCGTCCGCAATTACCGCAACGACCTGCGCCAGTTCTTCGAGTTTCTGGCCAGGGAAGAACTGCAGGTCGCTTCCCTGACCCGCCAGGACTTCCGCGCATACCTGTCGCTTCTCCACCAGAAGGGGACAGCGCCGGCCAGCGTTGCCCGAAAGGTGAGCACCGTCCGCTCCTTCTATCGCTTCCTCGTGCGGGAGGGGGCCATCCCCTCCAACCCCCTGGAGCAGGTGCGTGGTCCCAAACGGCCTCGCCGCCTGCCCAGCTATCTGACCTATCAGCACGTGGCCGCCCTCATCGAGGCCGCCGACGATGAGTCGCCTCAGGGGATTCGTGACCGCGCCCTGCTGGAGCTGGTCTACGCTGCCGGCGTGCGCCTGAGCGAGGTGGTGGGGCTAGACGTGGACGACGTGGACCTGGAGGAGGCCACCGCGCGGGTGATGGGCAAGGGCGGCAAAGAGCGCATCGTCCTGCTGGGCACACCGGCAGTGGAGGCACTGCGTCGCTATCTGGTCGAGGCGCGTCCGCTGCTGGCACGGGACGCCCACGAGCGGGCCCTTTTCCTCAACCGCGACGGCCAGCGCCTCTCGGGACGATGGGTGCAGGAACTGGTCAAGAAATATGCCCAGCGGGCCGGCATCGACAAGCGGGTGTGGCCTCACCTGCTGCGCCACAGCTTCGCCACTCACCTGCTGGACGGGGGCGCCGACCTGAGGGTCGTCCAAGAGCTGTTGGGCCATGCCACCCCCACCAGCACCCAGGTGTACCTGCACGTGACCCAGGAGCGGCAGCGACAGCGCTACCTAGAGGCCTTCCGGCACCGTCGGGGACGACGGCCGCCGGCCCAGGACTGACGACACCCGCGCCTCCCTTCGCCTTCTCGCCACCCTCCCGAAGAAGCGGAGCAAAGGCCCCATCGGCCCCAGCATGCGCACCAACCCTCGATAGGTCACCTCGCCCCGGATGAGGCGGCAGAACAGGCGCCAGAAGTGCTCGCTGCGGGACAGAAGGGCCACATAGGGAGGGGGAGCGAAGTGAAAGGCCTCGTGCAGGTGCCGCGACAGCTCCAGCTCCGGCGCGATGAGCCGCTCGACGGCTTCGACATAGGGACGCAGGTTCGGCGAGCGGCCATCGAGATAGGGGACGATGGCCTCGGCGGCCAGACGACCGCTCAGGAAGGCCATGTGGATGCCCTCGCCCGACAGGGGGTCCACCAGCCCCGCCGCATCCCCCACCAGCAGGACCGGCCCGCGCGCCAGGGGCGAGTCGGGGCGGCGCAGCGGCAGGTGATGGCCCCTCAATCCCCACAGGGACGCGGGCGATAGCCCGTAGCGGCGGCACAGCGCCTCCAGCTTGGGCCGCAGGGTGGAGGCGGCATACTTCCAGGCGCCCACTCCCACGTTCAGATGGTCGCCCTTGGGGAAGACCCAGCCATAGCCTCCAGCCAGTCCCCCCAGGTCCAGGGCCACCAGCTCTCGCCACTCCTCCAGCACGGCATCGGGCACGGAGGCGTTGCCTTCGAGAGCCACTGCCTCTTCATAGGTCTCGCGGGCGCCCAGCGATCGCGATGCCAGGCCGTTGGCCCCGTCGGCCCCCACCACGACGCCGGCCCGGTAGGCGTCGAGGGCGCTGCGCACCGTCATGCCGGCGCCGTCCGCCTCCAGCGCCTGGGCGGCCTCGCCGTCGTGCAGGTCGGCACCGGCCTCCGCCGCCGCGCTGGCCAGGAAGGAGTCCAGTCGAGAGCGCCGGGTCATGTAAGTCAGAGGCAAGGGGTGCCAGCGGTCGAAGTGAGGCCCCAGCGCCAGGGAGAAGCGCGCCCCGTAGACGGTCCGCTCCACCACTGACGACACGTCCAGCGGCGCCCAGGCACTGGCCCTCAGGGTCACGCCGCCGCCGCAGGGCTTGTCCCTGGGAAGCCTGGACCGCTCCAGCACGAGCACCCTCGCCCCGGCCCTGGCCAGCAGAAGGGCACAGGTCGAGCCGGCAGGCCCCGCCCCCAGGACGATGACGTCGTATTTCCTCACTCTCCACCCCGCCGGACCGCCGAGGTAAGGACGGCCAGGGCCACGTCCGCCATCACCTGGTATCCACGGTCATTGGGGTGAATGCCATCGGTCGAGACCAGCTCGCCGCCACGGCCTTCGAACGGCCGGAAGACGTCGGCCACCAGGACACCGTGACGCTGGGCTGCCGTCCTGAGCACATAGTTCACGCCTCGGGGCACCGCCGTCCCGGCCTCCCCCTCCAGGGCCAGGTCGCCCAGAGGGCCGACGGTGGGGTCGCGGCCCGAGAAGGGGTTGTATAGGGTGAAAAGAACGATGGCCCCCTGAGGCAGCTCCTGCCGCAGCCGCGCGAGTATGGTGTCCAGGTTACGCTCCAGGGAAGCCAGGGTGGTGCGGAACAAGTCCAGGCATTCCTGGGACGAGAGGAAGGCGTTGCGGTCGGCGCAACGGCCGCGGGCCACATAGTTGAAGAACAGGTCGAGCATATCGTTGCCGCCGATGGTCAGGGTCACCAGGCGAACATCGTTGTCGAGGCGGTCATCGGAGTTGCGTGCGCGGATCTCGGCGATGGCCCGATCCAGGTGCCCGTGCTCCATCAGCTCGCTGCTGGTATCGCCGCCGTGGCCCAGGTTGAGGACCTGGATACCCTCCCCCAGCGCCTGTGCCAGCAGCGCCACGAAGCTGTGTCCCGGTGTGGAGCCGGTGCCCACTGTGAGGGAGTCGCCCAGGGCTATATACGAGCCGCCGCGAGGCACCGGCGTGGGAGTAGGGACGGCGGTCGAGGACTCCGCAGGCCCGGCGGCAGGCGCCTGAGCGACGGCGGCGCGCCTGGGCGTGGGCGTTGGCGAGGGGACAGGCGTCGGTGAGGGCGCCCCGGTGGGCGATGGAGTGGGGGCGGGTGCCGGCGACAGCTCCTCCTGCAGGAGCTGCGGGGCGGCCACGGGCAGGGAGCCGCTGCCGGAGCTGCAGGCGGCCAGCAGCCAGAAGAGAAGAAGAAGAGGGCAGAGCCAGCGCCCGCTGATGCTGTCCCCCTAGAGGCGCGAGACCACGGCCAGGGTCGCCGCCCAGAACAGGACCTGCATCAGGACCCCTCCGCTCAGCAGCAGGTGGGCAGCGGCCCGCTCTCGCAGGTGGAGGACCAGGCCGGCCCCCACGTTCACCCCCAGCAGGGCCAGGGCGGTGGCCGGCAGCTTGAACAGCTCCTTCTTGGACACCAGGTCTTGGTCCGACCCGAGCGGCGGCAGGACGTAGTTCACCTGCTCCGACAGCCCGGGATAGATAGCACACAAATAGGCCAGCAGCCCCAGCCCCAGGGCCAGTCCCAGGGCCACCAGCAACGCCACCGCCCGGTCGCCCCACAGGGGGAGGGCGGCAGGCCCCAGCCGCTCGGAGCGCACAGCTCCCGCAGGGTAGCCGCGCCTGCTGTTGGCCAGGCGTCGGGCCTGGGCCACGAAGCGCACCGGGTCGTCAGGGGAGAGGATGTAGGCGGCGTCGTCGGTCCGCACGCGCACCAGCGCGCCCTTTCGCCAGCGGGTGGCGAAGGCCAGCACCTGGCCATCCTCGACGGAACTGCTGCGGCCGGCCCGCAGCCCCCACCAGGCCAGGCCCGAGACCTGCGGCCTGTCCTCCAGGGTGGACACCTCCTTCACCGCCGACCACGGCACCAGGTGCCAGACCAGGCCGAAGCGGATGCCCAGGTGCTCGCTGGTGAGGGCGTAGCGAAGGGTGCGGCAGGCGTAGGCCCAGTAGGCGAAGGCCAGGCCCGCCGCGCCCAGCAGGCCAGCGCCGAGGTAGCCCAGGAAGCGCGACCACGAGATGGGCCAGTCGGCCACTCGGTATGCCAGCAGGCCAGCCAGGGCGAAACAGCCCAGAGAAACGGCGGCAGCGAACAGGGCCCCTCGCCAGGTGCCCGGCCGCTCGGAAGCTATGTCCTGACCTTCGAGTAGCACGGCGTGCACCAGTGCCGGTACTTGGGGTGCCGGCCGCGGATGACCTGGAAGTACAGCTCCTGCAGCTTGGCAGTCAGAGGGCCGCGGCGGCCGTCGCCCACGGGACGGTGGTCTATCTCTACCACGGGGGTGATGTGGGCAGCGGTGCCGGTCATGAACACCTCGTCGGCCACGTAAAGCTCGCTGCGGTCGATGGGCCGCTCCACTGTCTCCACTCCCAGCTCCTCGCGGGCCAGGGTGATGACGGTGTCGCGGGTGATGCCTACCAGAATGTTGTCGGACGGTGGCGGGGTCACCAGCTTCCCGTCCTGCACGATGAATATGTTCTCGCCGCTGCCCTCGGAAACGTGCCCCCGCTCGTCCAGCATGATGGCCTCGTCGAACCCGTTGAGGTTCGCCTCCGTCTTGGCCAGGGCCGAGTTGGCGTAAATGCCCGTTATCTTGGCCCGGGCAGGGATGCCCGTGTCCTCCACCCGTCGCCAGGAGGAGGTGCAGCAGCGGGCGCCCTTCTCCACGTCCAGATAAGGGCCGAAGGGGGCCACGAAGATGAGGAAGTCGTCCTCCAGGTTGTGCAGCCTCACCCCCAGCACCTCGGAGCTCTTGTATGCCAGGGGCCGCACGTAGACGTCCTCCTGAAAGCCCGAAAGCTCCACCAGCCGGGTGGTGATGGCCGCCAGCTCCTCGTCATCGTAGGGCAGGTCGATGAGCATTATGCGGCAGCTACGGCGCAGGCGCTGGTAGTGCTCCTTCATGCGGAAGAGATAGACCTGCCCCTCCTCCTCGTTCCAGTTGCCGCGGATGCCCTCGAAGACAGCCGTGCCGTAGTTGAAGGCATGGGTCATGACGCCGATCTTGGCCTCGGACAGGGGCATGAACTGACGGCGGAAGTAAGCGTAGGGCGTTCCCATGCCTCCCTCTCCTGTCAGACGATGGCCGGCTGCCCCAATTATACGGGGCCGAACCTCGCGGGGGCAAACCCGTTGACCCGTCCGGGGCGGACAGGTATTTTGGCCTTGCCCCATGAGCGCCCGCCTCAGGCTCGGCCAGCTAGAGCTGCTGGTGGTCAGCGACGGCCCCATTCGTTTCGATGCCGGGGCCACGTTCGGGGTCACCCCCCGCGTCCTGTGGGAGCCGCTGGTGGGCCCCCTGGACGAACAGCACCGCTTGCCCCTGGGCCTCAACTGCCTGGTGGTCCGTTCCGGAGGCAGAACGGTGCTCATCGAGACCGGCGTAGGCAGCAAGCGCGGGTCACGCAGCCCCGCCGGCGCCGGCCTGGAGGAGACGGGGCAGCTGCTGGAGGCGCTGGCCCGCGAGGGCATCGGCCCCCGGGATGTGGACGCGGTCATCAACACCCATCTCCACTTCGACCACGCCGGCGGCAACACCAGGCTGGAGGACGGACGGCCGGTGCCCACCTTCCCTCGCGCCCGCTACTTCGTCCCCAAGGGAGAGTGGGAGGAAGCCCAGCGCCCCAACGAGCGCACCCGTGCCACCTACCTGCCCGAGAACTTCGAGCCGCTGGACGATGCCGGCCAGGTGGAGCTGGTGGAGGGGACGGCCGAGGTGTTGCCGGGGGTGCGCATGGTGCCCGCACCCGGCCACACGGCCCACCATTACCTGGTGGAGCTGGAGTCGGGCGGAGAGCTGGCCATCTACCTCGGAGAGGTGGCCCAGCACCCCCTCATGCTGGAACGGGTGGCCTGGCTCTCGGCCTTCGACGTCCTGCCCCTGGTGAACCTGGAGACCAAGAAGAAGGTCATCGAGAAGGCCCTGGAGCGCCGCGCCCTCCTCATCGCCGTCCACGCCCCGTACCCCGGTCTGGGTCGATTGGTGCTGGAGGGCGACCGTCGCCGCTGGCTACCCCTCTCGTCTCAAGGCCATGAGTGACCCCACCCTTCTGCGCACACCCCTCTACGACGAACATCTGCGGTTGGGAGCGCGCATGGTGCCCTTTGCTGGCTGGGAGATGCCCCTCCAGTACAGCGGCATCATCGAGGAGCACCGCGCTGTGCGTCAGTCGGTGGGGATGTTCGACGTCTCCCATATGGGCCGCATAGAGGTGCTGGGGAGGGAGGCCGCCAGCGGCCTGCGCCGCCTCTGCACCTACGCCGTCGACCGCCTCGCTCCGGGCCAGGGGCACTACTCCTTCCTCTGCAACGAGGCGGGCGGCATCCTGGACGACATCTACGTCTTCCGTTTGGCCTCCGAGAGGTTCCTGCTGGTGGTCAATGCCGCCAACGCTGACAAGGTGCGGGCTTGGCTGGAAGCCCACCTGCCCGCCGGGGCGCAGCTGGCGGACAGACACCGCAGCACGGCCATGGTCGCGGTGCAGGGGCCGCGGGCGGTGTCGACCTGCGCCGCCGTCCTGAGTGCGGAGCTGGCCAGATTGCCCAGGAGGGGCTGCGCCGAGCTGCCCTGGGGCGAAGGAGTCCTCTTCGCGTCTCGCACCGGCTACACGGGCGAAGACGGGCTGGAGCTGGTGGTCGAAGCAGGGACGGGGACGGCCCTCTGGCGCCGGCTGCTGGATGCCGGCGCCGCCCCCTGCGGGCTGGGCGCCCGCGACACGCTGCGGCTGGAGGCAGCCCTGCCCCTTTACGGCCAGGACATAGACGAGGGCGTGAACCCCTTCGAGCTGGGCCTGGCCTTTGCCGTGAGCCTGGACGACGGTGCCGACTTCGTCGGGCGTCGAGCGCTGCTGCAGGTGCGGCAGGAGGGCCCGCGGCGCCTTCTGGCCTGCCTGCGGGCGAGGGAGCGGGGCATCATGCGGGCGGGCTACCCCATCTATCACGACGGGGAGGAGGTAGGCCACGTCACCAGCGGGGGCTACTCCCCCACCCTGGGCGTGAGCATCGGCCTGGGCTTCCTGCCGCCCCCCTTGGCGAAAGTGGGTACAGCTCTTACAGTGGGCGTGAGGGGACGCCCCCTGCCGGTAGAGGTGGTGCCGCGGCCTTTCTACCGGCCACCACGGCCATGAACGCGACAGGAGGCGACGAGTGCCCAGCCCCAAGGACCGACGCTACACCAGGGAACACGAGTGGGTGCTGGTGGAGGACGATGTGGGTACCGTGGGCATCACCGACTACGCCCAGGACCAGCTGGGCGATATCGTTTATGTCAAGCTGCCCTCGGTGGGGACGCCCGTCCGCCAGATGGAGCCTTTTGGCGAGATCGAGTCGGTCAAGGCCGTCTCCGACCTCTTCGCTCCCGTCTCGGGCGAGGTGCTGGAGGTGAACGCCGAGCTGGAGGAAAGGCCGGAGCTGGTGAACCTCGACCCTTACGGCCGCGGCTGGATGATCCGCGTGCGTCTTTCGGACCCGTCGGAGGTCGAACGTCTCATGACCGCCGAAGAATACGACGCCTATGTGGCCCAGGAGGCCCAGGCCTAGGCCCATGAACGCCGGTTCGCCCCACCCCTACATCCCCAACACCGACGAGGACCGCCGGCACATGCTCTCGGCTATCGGGGTCGAGAGCGTCGAGGACCTCTTCGCCGATATTCCCGTCAGCCTGCGCATCGACGGGCTGCGGCTGCCAGCAGGCCTCTCGGAAGCCGAGCTCTCGAGAGAGATGGCCGAGATGGCCGGGCGCAACCATTACCCAGGACAGGACGGGATGGCCTGCTTTCTGGGCGCGGGCGCCTACCGTCACTTCGTGCCCAGCGCCGTCCTGCAGGTGATATCCCGCTCCGAGTTCTACACGGCGTATACCCCTTACCAGCCGGAGATCTCGCAGGGCACGCTCCAGACCATGTTCGAGTTCCAGAGCATGGTCTGCGAGCTGCTGGCGATGGACGTGGCCAACGCCGGCATGTACGACGGCGCCAGCGCCCTGGCAGAGGCCTGCCTCATGGCGGCAGCCGTGACCGGGCGACGCCGCATCGCCATCCTCGCCACCGTGCACCCCGCCTACCAGGCAGTGGTCCGCACCTACGCCTTCGGCCGCGACCTGGAGGTGGACCTGGTCAGCCCCGAGAGCCAAGAGTTGGGGCAGGACCATGCCTGCTTGGCCGTGCAGTCGCCCAACTTCTTCGGCTACCTGGAAGACATGGGCGCCCTGGCCGAGGCCGCCCACCGTGTCGGCGCCCTGCTGGTGACCAGCACCGACCCCATCTCCCTGGGCCTCTTCCGCCCCCCCGGCAGCTATGGCGCCGACATCGCCACCGCCGAGGGCCAGCCCCTGGGCTGGCCCCTCTCCTTCGGCGGCCCCTATCTGGGCCTGCTGGCCAGCCGAAAGGAGTTCCTGCGTTATCTGCCAGGGCGCATCGTGGGGCGGACCACCGACCGCAACGGCCGCACCGGTTACGTGCTGACCCTGCAGGCGCGGGAGCAACACATCCGTCGCGAGCGGGCCACGTCCAACATCTGCACCAGCCAGCAACTGGTAGCCCTGGCCGCCACCGTTTACCTGACCCTGCTGGGGCGCAGCGGGCTGCGGCGGGTGGCCGAGCTGTGCTACCATAAGGCCCACTACCTGGCAGAGCGCATCGCCTCCCTGCCCGGCTACTCCCTTCCCCTCTCGGGGGTGTTCTTCAAGGAGTTCGTGGTGCGCTGTCCGCGTCCTCCCTCGCAGGTCAACGAGGCCCTTCTGGAGAGGGGCATCATCGGCGGGCTGGACGTGTCCGACCGCATCGAAAACGGCATGCTGCTCTGTGTGACCGAGATGAACACGCGCGAGGAGATGGAGCGGCTGGTGGAGGCCCTGGCCGCCCTCTCGCCGAGGTGAGGCCATGTCCTACCGTGTGGGCGAACCCGACCCCAGGCGGGACGACGTGGGCTCCCGCCTCACCTTCGACCTTTCGCGGCCGGGACGCAGGGGAGTCGACCTGCCACCCCTGGACGTGCCCGAGTCCGAGCTGCCGCCCGAGGACCTGCTGCGGGCCGACCTTCGCCTGCCCGAGATGGCCCAGAACGAGGCGGTGCGCTATTTTCTGGCCCTTTCGCGCCTGAACTACTCGGTAGACACGGGCTTCTATCCCCTCGGCTCCTGCACCATGAAATACAACCCCAAGGTGAACGAGGAAGTCGCCCGCCTTCCCGGTTTCCTGCACCCGCACCCGCTCCAGGGGCAGGGCACGGTGCAGGGTGCCCTGGCGCTGCTCTACCGTCTCCAGTCCTATCTGTGCGAGGTGACGGGCATGGACGCCTGCAGCCTCGCCCCCGCTGCCGGTGCCCAGGGGGAGCTGGCGGGCATGCTCATGGTGAAGGCCTATCTGCGCGACCACGGCCAGGAGCACAGGCGAAAGGTGCTGGTGCCCGACTCGGCCCACGGCACCAATCCCGCCTCGGCGGCCATGTGCGGCTTTCAGGTGGTGACGGTGCCCTCGGACCGTGAAGGAAACGTCGACCTGGCCTTCCTGGAGCAGGAGCTGGACGGCTCGGTGGCGGCCATGATGCTCACCATCCCCTCCACGCTGGGGCTGTTCGAGCCCAACATCGTGCGCATCGCCGAGCTTCTGCACCGACACGGGGCCCTCCTCTATGGCGATGGCGCCAACCAGAACGCCTTCCTGGGGCGTGCGCGCTTCGGCGACATGGGCTTCGACGTGGTCCATCTGAACCTGCACAAGACCTTCTCCACGCCTCACGGCGGCGGCGGCCCCGGCGCGGGGCCTGTCTGTTGCAAGTCGTTCCTGGCCCCCTACCTGCCCGCGCCGGTTATCGAGGAGTCCAACGGCTCCTATCTCCTCTCGCAGCCCGAGCGCAGCATCGGCAAGCTGACGGCCTTCTGGGGCAACTTCGGCGTGCTGGTGCGGGCCTACGCCTACATCCGTGCCCTGGGGGCCGAGGGGCTACGGGCTGTGTCCGAGAACGCCGTCATCAACGCCAACTACGTGCGGGCGCGGCTGAGGGGGGCCTATCATCTGCCTTACGACCGCACCTGCCTGCACGAGGTGGTCTTCTCGGCCCTGAAGCAGCGGGCCAAAGGGGTGAAGGCGCTGGACATCGCCAAGCGCCTCATCGACTACGGCTTCCACCCTCCCACCATTTACTTTCCCCTCATCGTGCCCGAGGCCCTCATGATCGAGCCTACCGAGACCGAGTCGCGCGAGAACCTGGACGCCTTCTGCGAGGCGATGCTGGCCATCGCCCGCGAGGCCGAGGAGCAGCCCGAACTGGTGCGCGAGGCCCCCCACACGACTCCCCTGCGGAGGCTGGACGAGGCTACCGCCGCCCGTCGGCCGGTGTTGCGGTGGCAGCCGCCCGAGGAGGAGTGATGCAGCTTCCCGAGCTGAACCCGCCTCCACGCCTGCTGCTGGGGCCTGGCCCGTCCAACGTCCACCCCCGCATATACCGGGCCATGATGGCCCCGGTCATCGGCTACCTGGACCCCGACTTCCTTCAGCTCCTGAGCGATACCCAGGTGCCGCTGAGGGTCGTCTTCCGCACCGGCAACGAGCTGACGCTGCCCATCTCCGGCACGGGCAGCCTGGGCATGGAGGCGGCCATCTACAACGTGGTGGAGGAGGGGGACACGGTCATCGTCTGCATCAACGGCTTCTTCGGCACCCGCATGGCCGACATGGCCCGTCGCTGCGGCGCCCTGGTGGTCACGGTGGAGGTGGAATGGGGCGAGGCCATCGCCCCCGAGCAGGTCGAGGAGGCGCTGCGCCAGCACCCGGGGGCCAAGGCGGTATGCATCGTCCATGCCGAGACCTCCACGGGCGTCCTGCAGCCGCTGGAGGAGATCGCCCGCCTTTGCCGCGAGCGAGGCGCCCTCATCGTCGTCGATGCCGTCACGTCTCTCTCGGGGGCGCCCCTGGAGGTGGACGCCTGGGGCCTGGACGTGGTCTACAGCGCCACCCAGAAGTGCCTGTCGGCGCCGCCGGGGATGGCGCCCATCACCTTCGGCCCCCGGGCGGTGGAGGCCATACAGCGTCGCAGGGAGCCGTGCCGTAGCTGGTATGTGGACGTGTCCATGCTGCGGGACTACTACGGCGGCCCCCGCCGCTACCACCACACACCGCCCATGACCATGCTCTACGCCTTGCGGGAGGCCCTCCGCCTGGTGCTGGAGGAGGGGCTGGAGGAGCGCATAGCCCGTCACCGTCGCCATGCCCGCGCCCTGTGGGCCGGCCTGGAGGCCATGGGCCTGCGCCTGCACGTGGCCGACGAATCGCTGCGGGCGCCGCCCCTGACCACCGTCCGCGTCCCGGAGGGGGTGGACGAGGCCGCCCTGCGCCAGGGACTTCTGGAACGGCACAACATCGAGATCGGCGCCGGCTTCGGCCCCCTGGCAGGAAAGGTGTGGCGCATCGGCCTGATGGGCTACTCGTCCCAGCCTCAGAACGTGCTGGCCCTCCTCCAAGCCCTGGAGGTCGAGCTGCGACGCCTGGGCCACGAGGTCCCCAGGGGGGCAGGCGTGGAGGCTGCCGCCCGTGCCCTGGCCACCGATGCCCCCTAGGGGGCGGTGACGGCCTGTGGGTTGGGAGGGCAGACGGGTCGTCGTCCTGGGCGCCGAAACGGCAGTGGGCCGCGCCCTGGCCCAGGCCCTTGCCGAGGCCGGCGCTCGCCTGGCCCTGGTGGCTGCCAGGCCGGACGCCGAGACCGCTTTCGCCGTCCAGCGCCTGGCCCGTCGCCTCAGCCGGCCCGGACAGGACCCCATCCTGTCCCAGGCGATAGACGGCAGCAACGAAATGGCCCTGCGGGTCACCGCCCGCCAGATGGCCAAGGCCCTTGGGGGACTCGACGCCCTCTTCTTCTGCGCCGACCTGGGCCCTGCCACAGCATCTGCCCTGGAGCTGGCCTGCCGCTATTACTGCCGCGAGATGGGGCGCGCCGGCGGAGGCGTCATCGTCTGTGCGGGCCTCGACCTGGACCTGGAGCCGCTGGCGGAGGCCTGCCGTGCTAACAACGTCCGCGTGGTGGGAGTAACGGGGCAGGCCGATGCCCAGGCGCTGGCGCAGGAGGCGCTGCGCCTGGCCCTGGAGCGATAGGCAGTGTAGGCGGCGCGACAGGAAGAGGATTGAAGATCCCTTACGCCCGCGTTAAGCTGGCCCCGTAAGGAGGGCAGCATGGCCTACGAGACCATCATCTACGAGCGAGAGGGGCGGAAGGCGCGCATAATCCTGAACCGCCCCGAAAAGCTCAACGCCATCTCCTGGCAGATGATGCAGGAGCTGTCGCAGGCCCTGTGGGAGGCCGACCGCGACCCGGAGGTGCACGTGGTGGTGCTAAAGGGGGCCGGCCGGGCCTTCTCCTCGGGCTACGACATCACGCCGCCGCCCGGCGACCGCACCCACGCCCCTACCGGCATCACCATGGAGCGCGACATCTGGTTCCTGGAGCGGGGGCTGGACCTGCGCATGGCCATCTGGGACATGCACAAGCCGGTCATCGGGCAGGTGCACGGATACTGCCTGGCCGGCGGCACCGACCTGGTGCTCCTCTGTGACATCGTCATCTGCGCGGAGGACGCCATCTTCGGCTTTCCGCCGGTGCGGGCCATGGGCTCGCCCGTGAACCACATGTGGACTTATCTGGTGGGCCCCCAGTGGGCCAAGCGGCTGTTGCTGACGGGCGACACCATCGATGGCCGCGAGGCGGAGCGCATCGGGCTGGTGCTGAAGGCGGTGCCCGCCGACCGACTGGAGGCGGAGGTAGAGACCCTGGCCGACCGCATGAGCCAGATAGACGTGGACCTGCTGGCGGCCAATAAGCGCATCGTCAACCTGGCCATGGAGCTGATGGGCGCCCGCACCATGCAACGGCTGGCGGCGGAGCGGGACGCCATAGCCCGCCAGGCGCCGGTGGTGCGGGAGTTCTACCGCATCGCCAAGGAGCAAGGGCTGCGGGCGGCCCTGGAGTGGCGGGACGCCAGGTTCGGCGACCGCCCGCGTCGCGAAGACTCATAGAAGGGAGGCAGATGTGGGCGTCCTGGACAAGCTGAGGCTCGATGGAAAGGTGGCCGTGGTCACCGGCGCCGGTCGCGGCCTGGGCCGCGCTATGGCCCTGGCCCTCGCCGATGCGGGCGCCGATGTGGTCTGCGCCGCCCGTTCGCGCGACCAGATCGAAGAGACGGCCAGCCTCATCCGGGAGAAGGGGCGCCGCGCCCTGGCCGTCCCCACCGACGTCAGCCGTTCCGACCAGTGCACGGCCCTCATCGAGACGACGCTGGCGGAGCTGGGTCGGCTGGACATCCTGGTCAACAACGCCGGCGGCGCCACCCCCGGCTACAACAAGCCGGTGGAGGAGATCACCGACGAGGAGTGGCGGCTGGGCATCGACACCAACCTGTCCAGCGTCTTCTACTGCTGTCGCGCCGCCATCCCCCACCTCATAAAGCAAGGCGGGGGCAAGATCATCAACGTCTCGTCGGGCTACGGCCTGAGGGGCGGGCGCAACAATTTCATCTATGCCTCGGCCAAGGCGGCCATCATCAACTTCACTCGCTCCCTGGCCCTGACCTACGCTCGCTTCAACATCCAGGCCAACTGCATCATCCCCGGATTCTTCCCGCACGAGAACCAGATGGTCATCCAGTACCTGCGGGGGGGTCAGTTCATCCCCATGGGCCGCGTGGGCCGCGACGAGGAACTGGGGCCAGCCTGCGTCTTCCTGGCCTCGCCCCTGTCGGACTACATGAGCGGCCAGGTCATCGCCCTCGAAGGAGGCGGCCTGGCGGGCGGGCAGGCCCCCACCGGCCTGGCACCGCTGGTGCCCCTGCCGGAGGCGTAGGGTGCTCAAGCTAGAGAACCCGCCCATCCTGGTAGTGGCAGGGATGCGCTGGCGGCACCCCTTCGGCATCTTTTTCTACTTCGGACGTCGCTGGCGCCGCTTCCGCCGGGCGCTGCTCTCGGCCGAGGGCCTTCTGCTCTATCAGGAGGTTGTAGAGAGGCCGCGGGGGCTGCTGCCCCGGACCTTCCTGGCCCTTTCCTGGTGGCGCGACCGGGAGTCGCTGAAGGCCTTCTACAACCACCCTCTCCATCAGGAGATGGTGCGCTGGGCCGACAGCGGCGAGCGGCCCTTCGACCTCTGGATCGAGGAATATGTCATGCGAGAGCCGGGCTCCTACCGGGGCGCCCCGGCCCCCCTCCCCGCCGCCCTCGAGGCCAGTCATATAACTCTCAGGAAGGTGCAGACATGAAGGAGCTGTCCCTGTCGGAAAAGGTCGCCCTGGTGCTGGGCGTGGAGCACCCCACCGGCCGGGCTATCGCCGTGGCACTGGCCGAGGCCGGAGCCGATGTCGCCTGCGTCGCTACCTCTCCCCGCCGCGAGGCCGAGGTGGCGGCCAACTCCTGTGCCAACGAGGTCTGGGCCGTGGGCCGCCGCGCCCTGGCCTTAGCCATCGACCCGCTGGACGAAGGCCAGGTGGAGGGTGCAGTAGACAGGACGGTGCGGGAGCTGGGCCGCCTCGACATCCTGGTGAATGCCCATGACGTCCCCTACGCCGCCCCGGTGGAGGAGACGACGACCGAGCGCTTCCGACGGGTGCTGGAGGGCAACCTGACGGCCGTCTACCTGGCCTGTCGCGCCGCAGCCCGTGTCATGCTGGCCCAGGGGAAGGGGCGCATCGTCAACGTACTGCCCCTGCTGGCCGAGAGGGGCCTGGCCAACGCCTCCGCCTATTGCGCCGCCAAGGGCGGAGTCCTGAACCTGACCCGTGCCCTGGCCCTGGAGTGGGCCAGGCGGGGCGTGGCCATCAACGCCCTGGGCTGCGGCTGGGTGGAGGGCGAAGGCCTGGTGCAGGACCCGGAGACCAAGGCCCAGCTGGAGCGCTACCTGCCGTACCGTCGCCTGGCCCGGCCCGATGAGCTGGCCGGGGCGGCCGTCTATCTGGCCTCCGATGCCGCCGACTTCGTCACCGGCCAGGTCATCTGGGTAGAGGGCGGCGCCCTCAGTCACGTGTAGCCTCAGGCCCGCGGACCTGCGGCGCTCTCCTGGTCCCGTTGCTGCCGGGCCTAGATGTTGCTGCGCCCCTGCCCTCCGTCCACCACTACACAGGCCCCTGTCACCCAGCCGGCCCGCGGCGAGCAGAGGAAGGCCACCACGTTGGCCACTTCCTCCGCAGTGCCGAAGCGCAACCAGGGGATGTTGTCGCGGGTGAAGTGGGCCATCCCCTCCGGGTCTTCTAGCTGGCGCCGTCGCCAGGTGCCGCCGGGATGGGCGATGGATCCCGGCGCCACCGCCACCACGCGGATGCCATCGGGCGCCAGGGCGGTCGCCATCGCCTTGGCGTGGGAGATGAGGGCGGCCTTGGCGGCGTTGTAGGCCGGTGTGCCGCCCGCCTCCCGCCCCCAGATGGAAGCCATGTGCACGATAACCCCTCCCCCCTGCTGGCGCATTACGGGCGCCACCAGCGAGGTCAGGCGCACCGGCGTCAGCAGCAGCGCCTCCAGCCCTCGGCGCCAGGTCTCCTCGTCCTGGCCGGGCAGGGAGGCGTGCAGGCTGTTGACCAGGATGTCTATGCGCCCGAAGGCGTCCAGGGCCGTCTGCACCAGGCGCTGGCAGTCGTCGGGGCGGGTCAGGTCGCCGGCGAAGATGGACGCCTCGGCGCCCCTCGCTTCCACCAGCTCCTGTGCCCTTCGCAAGCCTTCCCCGCCGCGGGCCGCCAGCACCAGCCGGCAGCCCTCCTCCGCCAGGACCAGGGCCACCGCCCGCCCGATGCCCCGGCTGCCTCCGGCGATGACGGCTACCTTGTCGCGCAAAAGCAGGTCCAACTCTCGACCTCCGCAGGGCAGTCTCCGCAGGCTATTATGCGCCGAGGGGCGCTAGGGCGCTTCGGCCTCTAGGAAGGCGACTATGGCCTCCGCCAGCTCCCGGGGGCGCTGCAGTGGGATGTCGTGAATGGTATCCGCCAGCCAGAGGGTGCGACTGCGGCGCAGCAGCCGCTCGGCGGTGGCTAGGCCCAGGCGCTTGGCAGCCAGGAAGTCGGCCGCCCGCCCCCGGGGCTCCGACGGCTGCGCCGCCACCATTAGCACCGGGCAGGCGATGCGCGGGTAGAGCTCCGACGCCTTCAGCTCCCAGATGGCGCGCAGGATGCGCATGTGCCGCTCGCGGCTGAGACGGGGCCGCACGCTGCCGTCTTCGCCGATGTGGAAGCAGGCCAGCACTGCCCGCTCCACCTCCGGCCCCCAGATGGCGCCCAGTTCCGTGCGCGGTGCGAAGGCGAGGAGCGACTCGACCGTCATGCCCGTGAAGTCGGGGGGCGCCAGTTCTCGCTCCACCCGTTCCCAGGTGTTCCCCGGCAGAGAGGCCATCTCCAGGAAGCCGCCGTCCACCAGCACTAGGGCGCGGGGCACTGCAGGGTGGGCAGCGGCGTAATGGAGGGCGACGCTGCCGCCCCAGGAGTGCCCCACCAGCGCGGGCCGCTGCAAGCCCAGCGCAGCGATGAAGGCATGCACGTCGGCGGTGAAGGAATCGAAGTCGTAGCCGTCGTCGGGCTTGTCGGACTCGCCGTGGCCGCGCTGGTCGAGGGCCAGCACGCGAAAGCGCTCGGCCAGGAGCGGCGCCGTCAGGTCCCAGATGTGGCTGGTGGAGGCCAGACCGTGCAGGAGCAGCAGGGGCGGCCCCTCGCCTCCCCAGTCGCGGTAGTGGAAGGTCAGGCCGCGCAGGCGGACGGTGGCATCGACGGCCTCGGGCATACGCCGGCCCTTCGCAGGCAGTATACAACGACGACCGCTCAGAAGTGGCGGGCGTCGGCGACGACCTCGGCGGTGGGCAGGCCGCGCCTCAATCGGAAGGCAACGGCACACGAGTAGCTGCTACGGAGCAGCAATTATGATGCTGCACCGTTTAGCAACTGTTCTACTACCTCGTTCCATGCTCGTTTCAGCATCGCAGACGATTGCTCAAGCAAATTGAGCAGTTCTTGTAGGAAACGACGTCGGCCCTCTGCGCCTGCGAGGGAAAGATTGCAGATGATCCACTCCTTGACCGGGACAAAGCCTATCTCGTAATCCTGCATCAAATACTGTCTGGCAGCTTGGAATGCCCCAGAGGTTGGGCCTTGTTGGGAAAAGAGAAAAAGGAAATCTCCTACTCGCTGTGGTGCTATTTTGCTATGGAACGTAGAGCGGACACGGTTTTCATCCACCGATCGCTCGGTGACCTCCAGGGCAAGATAGATCTCCTCCCCAGCATACACGGTAATATCTCCGGCAGCCCCTGACGGTGCGTCCGGCGCATTGATTGGCTGCCACTGAATATCCCAGCCCAACCCGTATGTTCCGCTGACAGCCTTCAGGAGAGCGACAGCCAACAAGACCGGCAACTGTCCTCCGCTGGGCCTGTCAAGCAGCACTTCAATCAGTCGTTGCCACTGCTCCAGCGCCAGCCGTCGTGGCTTGACTAGGGAGATGATCGACTTTTCTCTAAGGTCAATGAATCTCAACAGCAGATAACGTAGCAGAGCGCGAGCTGTATCCGTGTCGGCCCGCTTTAGTTCAGCTAGATAGAACAGGAACGCCCTGTATCCCTCTTTATCTTTCAGGCCCCTGACTATGCTCTCGTCGAATGGCACTGAACGCCGAAAGACGGCTAGATATGCGCCTTTCGAGCAAGGGATCTGGTGCTTTTGCAAGAGGGGGTTGATCACTCTTTCGTCAAGGCCCCTCCCGCTGAAAGCGTTGTCCGCCAGGTGTGAGTAGGGTAGTGTGATGTCTATGTCCGGATCCAGGACTCGGGCCACAGCACACCCTAGCAACGCTTCTCTGAATGACTGGGTTGATGTCGCGAAGAGCACATCGGCCGCCCTCACTACCGCGTCCGGCACGCTTGGCCAAGCGCCGCGCGAGTAGTCTGTTTCTGCCTGCCGCAGTTCATCCTCTAGCAGGTATGCCGCCCGCCGGTAATCGATCCTGCGTGCCATCTCACAGGCTATAATTGATCCACAGCGCCTCTTGCCTTGGTTCCTTGACCGAGTGGCACGTCTTCAGCGGCGCATCAATGCGGGTCCAATCTTTATAGAGTTCATCCATCAATTTACATCGATATCCAGAAATGGCAACTTTACCTCTACATTGATGCAGAACTTCCGCTAAATAGCGATGGGCTTCTTCATCCATTTCATAACCGTATGCACGATCGTCCCCTCTGGCCTCCGGTGGATAAGGCGGGTCGCAATAGAAAAGAGTATCCGGGGAATCATAAAGCTTAATAACCTCTACCGCGGGCCGATTTTCTATTTGCACACGCAGTAGTCGTTCCGCGATGTCAGCCAACATATCGATTCCCCCAAGCCAGCGAGAAATCACGCCAGACATGCCACGGCGAGAGGTATTCTTACAGTTAGCCCAGCGTCCTAGAGTGGCCGTTTGTGCCAACCCGGTACGTGCCTGCCTGGCACGGACGTAGAAACGTCGGGCACGTTCCAATTCGGACAGTTCTTCTGTAGGTGGTGATACTGCAAGAGCGAACTCCTCCCTGGAGAAGGGGGTAAACGTAATGGCCCAGATGAGCTCGCTGGGCCTCTCCCGGAGTACCCGGAAAAAATTCACCACCTCTCCATCAATATCGTTGTAAGTTTCTACTGGGGACGGTGGTCGGTTCAGCAATACAGCAGCTGAGCCACCGAAGGGCTCGCAGTAGTGATGTGTGAGAGGCAAGAGGGGAAGCAACCAGTCGAGGTGAGAGTATTTGCCACCATACCAACCGAAGGCGATGAGTTTCTTGCCTTTCTGCTTCCCATTAACACTAACGAGGGGATCCGGCTTACGGCTGCTGCGCTCGCGGGATGCCAGAAAGGCAGGTAAGACAACTGTCATAGCTGTCCCTCCCGTGGCTGGAGCTAGTGCAACACATGTTCTCTTTAGTCAGGACAATAGTTGCTGGCGAAACAGGTTGTCAATACCTCGAGAAAGGAGGGTCGGTTTCGGGTGAAGGTACGGATCCCCCGACTCCGCACCTAATTGGCCGGTGTCGAGACCACCTACAATGATAGCTACACTCTCAAAGCGAGCGGCTGCTGGCGCCCCCGGCAGGACTCGAACCCGCAACCCGCGGCTTAGAAGGCCGCCGCTCTTCCCATTGAGCTACGGGGGCACCCTACAAAAAGTGTAGCCCAAACGGCCACAGCTCACACGCCCGCCGCCCCCTGTAGCTGCCGCTCCACAGATATGACCCCCCGCACCGTTTCCAGCTTGTTCAGCAGACGCATGAGCTGGGCCACGCCCCGCGTCTCCAGCGTCACGTAGATGGTGATGGTCCCGTCCTGGTGCTCGTCGGTGTGGACGCCCGTCATGTTCACCCGCTCGTCGGCCACCAGGGTGGAGAGGTCGCGCAGCAGCCCCACCCGGTCCCAGGCGTCTATGCGCACCGCCACCGGGTAGACGTTCCCGCCATCGGCCCACTCCACTTCCACCAGACGCTCCCGCTCCAGCGCCAGCACGTTGCCGCAGTCCTGCCGGTGCACCGTGACGCCCTCGCCACGGGTGATGTAGCCGATGATGGCATCGCCGGGCACAGGCTGGCAGCAGCGGGCCAGCCGCGTCAGCAGGTCGCCCGTGCCCAGGACGCGCACACCGCCGGTGTAGGTGGGACGCTGGGCCGGGGGCGCGGCCGTCGGCTCCGGGGGCGGCTCAATGAGGTGGGAGAGGCGCAGCGCCACCTGCTGGCTGCTCATCTCGCCATAGCCGATGCGCAGACACAGATCGTCCAGGGTAGGGGCCTGCGTCACCCGCAGCACCTCCTCCTCCACCTCGGACAGGTGCAGGCCCAGGCGCTTCAGCTCCCGCTCCAGCATCTCGCGGCCGCGGGCGATGTTCTCGGCCCGCTCCTGACGCTTAAACCACTGGCGGATCTTCTGGCGGGCGTGGCTGGTGCGCACGTAGCCCAGGTGGGGGTTCAGCCAGTCCCGGGAGGGGCCGCGAGAGGTCTTGCTGGTGATGATCTCCACCACGTCGCCGTTCTGGAGCTGATAGTTCAGGGGCACCAGGCGGCCGTTGACTCGTGCCCCCACACAGGAATGGCCCAGATCAGTATGGATCAAGTAAGCGAAGTCGATGGGGGTGGCCCCCCGGGCCAGCTCCTTCACTTCCCCCTTGGGCGTGAAGACGTAGACCTGATCCTGGAAGATGTCGGTCTTGACGGCCTCTACCAGCTCAGCGGCTCCGGCCAGCTCCCGATGCCACTCCAGCAGCTGCCGCAGCCAGGCCAACCGCTCCTGGTAGCGGGCGTCGCCCCCGCTTCCCTCCTTGTAGCGCCAGTGGGCGGCCACGCCATACTCGGCCACCCGGTGCATGCCATGGGTGCGAATCTGGACCTCCAGCGGCCTCCCCCCTGGCCCCATGACAGTGGTGTGCAGGGACTGGTACATGCTCTCCTTGGGCTTGGCGATGTAGTCATCGAAGGTCCCGGGGATGGGCGTCCACAGCCCATGGACGACTCCCAGGGCCTTGTAGCAGTCGGGCACCGTGTCCACCAGCACCCGCACCGCCAGCAGGTCGTAGATCTCGTTGGGACTGCGGCCCTCGGCCACGTAGCGCTGCATCTTCTGGTAGATGCTGTAGATGTGCTTGGCCCGCCCCTGCACTTCGGCGCGGATGCCGTTCTTCTCCAGCTCCCCCTTCAGCAGCTCCTGGACCTGGGCGATGTAGCGCTGGCGGGCCTCCCGCTTGGCGGCCAGCATGGCAGCGATGGCCCGGTACTTCTCGGGCTCCAGGTAGCGGAAGGCCAGGTCCTCCAACTGCCACTTGAACTGCCAGATCCCCAGCCGGGAAGCGAGGGGGGCATATATCTCCAGCGTCTCCCTGGAGATGCGCACCTGGTCCTCGGGCGGCAGGGCATACAGGGTGAGCATGTTGTGCAGGCGGTCGGCCAGCTTGATGAGGACCACCCGCAGGTCCTGGGCCATGGCCAGGAACATCTTGCGGAGGTTCTCGGCCTGGAGACGCTCATCGGCAGCCTTCTCCTCCAGGGCCTGCCACGGGATCTGTCCCAGCTTGGTGACCCCCTCCACCAGGCGGGCCACCGTCCGCCCGAAACGCCGCTCCAGCTCGTGGTTGGTGACGTTGCAGTCCTCCTGCACGTCATGTAGGAGGGCGGCAGCCACCGTCTCGGCGTCCAGCTGCAGCTCGGCTATGCTGTAGGCGGCGTGGAGAGGGTGGGTGATGGCCGGGTCGCCGGAGCGACGGAACTGCCCCTCGTGACAGCGGGTGGCGAACTCCAGCGCCCGCTCCACCAGGGCCACGCCCTGGGGCGGCAGGTATTCGCGCACTTTGGCCAAAAGGTCCTGGGACCCGACGGTCCTGGGCATCATGGCCAGAACAAGTTTATCACAGACACAGAAGTTTTCATGAGGAGATGGGCTGTGGACGGCGCGAGGCCAGCCACAGCCGCCTCATCCCCCAGTCCACCAGCCCGGGAGCCATTTCCTTCAGAAGCACCGCCAGGCGATCGGTCATGGTGACATATACGGTGCGCTCCTCCCGTTGCACGGCCTGCACGATGCGCCGGCCCACCTTGCTGGCTGGCACCCCCCTCACGGCCCGCGAGGGCGCCGGAGTGGCCACCTCCCGCAGCTTGTTCTGGTGGAAGGCGGTAGCGGTATAGCCAGGCAGGACACACACCACCCGTATGCCGTCCTCCCTCAGCTCCAGTCGCGCAGCATCGGAGAGGGCGATGAGGGCCGCCTTGGTAGCGGCATAGATGGCGCTGTAGGGGATGGCGAGGCGACCGGCTACCGACGACACGTTGACGATGACGCCTCGCCCCTGTCGGCGCATGTGGGGCACCACGGCCTGAAGGCAATGGATGGCGCCGAAGAAGTTGACATCCACCAGGTAGCGCATGTTGTCCAGGGAGCCATCGGCCACGGCGGCGTCCAGGCCGAGACCGGCGTTGTTGACCAGCACGTCCACCCCGCCCAGCTCGGCCACCGTCCGCTCCACCAGTGCCTGCACCTGTGCACGGTCGCTGACATCGGTCGGGACGGCCAGACAGCGCGTGCCCATGGCCGAGGCCTCCCGCGTCGCCTCCTCCAGGGCAGTACGATCGCGGGCCGCCAGCACGACATGGGCTCCGGCGCGGGCGAACTCCACGGCCGCCGCCCGGCCGATGCCGCTGGAAGCGCCGGTTACGATGACTCTGGCACCCTTGACTTCCATGCCGCACCTCCGGGATGCGGTGCCAACTTCTTGGCACCGACATTGACCTTCCGGTATCCTCAAGCTAGCGGGCCCGACGAGCTAGCGCAACGAGACCCCCATGGCCCTGCGTTATCAGGCCCCCCGAGGCACCCAGGACATCCTGCCCGAGGACCAGCCCTACTGGGACTGGGTCAGGGATACCGCCTCCCGCCTGGCGTCCCTTTTCGGCTACGGACGCATCGACACCCCCGTTTTCGAACCGGCGGGCCTCTTCATCCGCACCACAGGCGAGGCCACCGACATCGTCCAGAAGGAGATGTACATCTTCCACGATCGGGGCGGGCAGGAGCTGGCCCTGCGGCCCGAGGGCACAGCCCCCGTCTGCAGGGCCTATCTGGAGCACGGCATGCAGGCGCGGCCCCAACCGGTGCGCCTGTGGTACATCGCCCCCATATTCCGCTACGACCGCCCCCAGGCAGGGCGCTACCGCCAGCACCACCAGTTCGGCGTCGAGGCCATCGGCGATGGCAGCCCCTTGCTGGACGCCGAGGTCATCGAGCTGCTCTGGCGCCTCTACGAGGAGCTGGGGCTGTCGGGGCTGACGCTTCGCCTCAACTCCATCGGCGACCGCAAGTGTCGGCCAGCTTACGTGCAGCTCCTGCGCGATTACTACAGCGACAAGCTGGACCGGGTCTGTGCCGACTGTCGCCAGCGCTACCAGCGCAACCCCCTGCGGCTCCTGGACTGCAAGCAGGAGGCGTGTCAGCCCGTCATCGCAGGGGCGCCCCCCATCACCGAGCACCTCTGCACCGAGTGCGCCGAGCACTTTGCCCAGCTGCGGGAGTATCTGGAGGGGCTGGGCATCCCCTACGAGCTGGAGCCGCGACTGGTGCGGGGCTTCGACTACTACACCCGCACCGTGTTCGAGGTGCACCCACCCGTCGAGGGCGCCCAGTCGGCCCTGGGCGGGGGCGGCCGCTATGATGGCCTCATCGAGGAGCTGGGCGGACCTCCCACCCCTGCTGTGGGCTTCGGCACCGGTATCGAGCGCATCATCCTCAACCTGAAGCGTCAGGAGGCCACGCCGTCGAAGAACGGGGGACTGGACGCCTTCGTGGCCTACCAGACGCCCCAGGCACGGCTGGCCGCCCTGCGCCTGGCCAGCCGCCTGCGTAGGGAGGGAATCGCAGCGGTGATAGCCACTGGCGACCGCTCTCTCAAGGCTCAGATGCGTCAGGCCGATGCCCGCGGCGCTCGTTACGCTCTCATCCTGGGGCAGAGAGAGCTGGAGGCAGGGACCGTCACCATGCGACGCCTGGCCGACGGCCAGCAGGAGACTCTCCCCCTGGAGCAGGCCATCGCCCGCCTGCGTCCATAGCCCCGTGATATAATGCGTAGGGGCCCCGTGCGGGGCCCCGCACTATTGTGGTGACGGACATGTGGGAGAAGCTGGAGGAACTGGAGCGTCGCTTCGAGGAGCTGGCCCAGGAGATGGCCCGCCCCGAGGTGGTCGCCGATTACGAGCGGCTGCAGGCGCTGGCCAAGGAGCATGCCGCCCTGGAGAGGGTGGTCTCCCTCTATCGCGAATACAAGCGGCTGCAGCGAGCAGCTCGGGACGCCGAGGCCATCATCGCCGACGGCTCGGACCCCGAGCTGGCCACCCTGGCCCGCGACGAGCTGGCCCAGGCTCAGGCCGAGATGGAGCGGCTGGAGCGGGAGCTGCGCCTGGCCCTCTTGCCCAAGAGCCCCCTGGACGAAAAGGACGTCATCGTCGAGATACGGGCAGCGGCGGGAGGCGAGGAGGCGGCCCTGTTCGCGGCTGACCTGTTCCGCATGTATTCGCGCTATGCCGAGCGCCAGGGCTGGGAGACGGAGGTCATTTCCAGCAGCCCCAGCGACCTGGGGGGCTTCAAGGAGATCATCTTCGAGGTGCGAGGCAAGGGGGCCTACTCCCGCCTCAAGTATGAGAGCGGCGTTCACCGCGTCCAGCGGGTGCCTGTCACCGAGGCGGGAGGCCGCATCCACACCTCCACCGCCACCGTGGCAGTGTTGCCCGAGCCGGACGAGGTAGACCTTCACATCGACGAGAAGGACCTGCGCATCGAGGTCTTCGGTGCCTCGGGACACGGCGGCCAGCACATACAGAAGAACGCCACCGCCGTGCGCATCACCCATATCCCTACCGGGCTGGTGGTAGTCTGCCAGGACGAGCGCTCCCAGCACCGCAACCGTCAGCGGGCGATGCAGATCCTGCGCGCCCGCCTCCTGGACATGGAGCAGCGCAAGCAACAGGAGCAGATAGAGGCGGCACGTCGCTCCCAGGTGGGCACAGGCGAGCGGGCGGAGAAGATACGCACCTACAACTTTCCTCAGGATCGGGTCACCGACCATCGTATCGGCCTGACCCTCTACAACCTGCAAGCGGTGCTGGACGGGGAGCTGGACCCCATCATCGAGGCCCTGCTGGAGCACGAGCAGGCCCAGCTCCTGGAGGGGCGACCGGCGTGACCCTGCGGGAGGCGTTGCGGGAGGGCCGGCGTCTCCTGGAATCGATAGCCTCCGACGAGGCCGCCCTTGAGGCCGAGGCCCTCCTCTGCCACGTCCTGGGCCTGGACCGTGCCCGCCTCTATGCTCGGCTCTCGGAACCCCTGCCGGCCCAGAGCTGCCGGGCCTTCTTGGACCTGGTAAGGCGAAGGCTCGCGAGGGAGCCGCTGTCCTACGTCCTGGGCCGGCGAGAGTTCTACGGCCTCGAGCTGGAGGTGACGCCGGCCGTGGCCGTCCCCAGGCCGGAGACGGAGCTGCTGGTGGAGACGGCCCTATCGTGGCTCCGGGGCAAGGCTGGCACCGTCCTGGCCGCGGACGTTGGCACCGGCTCCGGGACCATAGCCCTGGCCTTGGCTGCCCACGGCCCTCGGGGCCTTCGGGTGGTGGCCTGCGACATCTCGCCAGCGGCCCTGGCGGTGGCCCGTCGCAACGCGCGACGCCTGGGACTGGAGGGAAGGGTCGATTTCGTCCTGGCTGACCTGCTTTCCCCCCTCCGTGGGGCCTTCCACCTCATAGCAGCCAATCTGCCTTACGTTCCGACAGCCGAACTGGAGGCTGCCCCGCCGGAGGTCCAGCGGGAACCGCGGCTAGCGCTGGACGGCGGCCCCGATGGCCTGAGGGTCATCGCCCGCCTGCTGGAACAGGTGCCGCCCCTGCTGGCCCCCGGGGGTCTCTTGCTGCTGGAGATGGCCCCCCATCAGGCACAGGCCCTCGCCGAGATGGCCCGCGCTGCCCTGCCTGAGGCCAGGGTGCAGGTCGTGCGCGACCTGTCGGGGCGGGAGCGGCTGCTGGCTGCCTGGACTTAGGCCTCAGCCGTGCAGCTCGATGATGTCCCGGTCGGACAGCACGTAGTCGCGGCCCACCCTCTGGCCCGGGAACTTGGTGGACCCCCACACCAGGGCATACCTGAGACGCTGACGCCAGGACTTGTGCAGCGACTCGGCCGCCTCCTCTACCGTGCTGCCCGCGGGCAGCACCAGAGGGGCGTCCAGCCTCGGCTCCTCCCCCGGAGGCTTCGTGTAGACGCGGATGACCCCCAGAGCGCGGAAGGCCTCCCGCACCAGATCGTCCAGCCCCACCCCCTCCTGGGCCGAGACCATCACCACCGGGTAGCGGTCGCCCAGGGCCGCCTCGAGGCGCTGGAACTCGTCCAGGGCACCATCCAGATCCGCCTTGTTTCCGACGATGACCAGGGGCTTCTGGGACTGCCAGCGGGACGGGTCGGGACGCTGGTCGCGACCCAAAGGCCCGATGCCCCATCCCTCCAGCAGGGTGATGGTGCCTTCGGCCTGGGCCACGGCGTCTGCGCTCAGGTCGGCCACCAGCACCAGGACATCGACGTTGCGTAGAAGGCCGAAGAGCCTTCCTTCCAGCCTCCCCTCCGCCAAAGGAGGCGTGTCCACCAGCTGGACATAGACGTCCTCGAACCGGGCCATCCCTGGCTGCGGAAGCTGGGTAGTGAAGGGATAGGGGGCCACCCTGGCCGGGGCACCGGTGAGGGCTGCCAGGATGCTGGACTTGCCCGTGTTGGGCGGGCCCATGAGGGCTGCCTGGCCGGCGCCCTCCTTGGGAATGGCGAAGGGATGGCTGCGGCCGCCCCGTGGCCCCGAGGGGTGCTCCAGCTCGTCCATCAGGCGGGCCATCTTGGCCCTCAGCTCGGCCCGCAGGTGGTCGGTTCCTTTGTGCTTGGGCATCACGGCCAGCATCTCCTGCAGGGCGGCCAGCTTCTCGGTGATGGTGCGGGCGGACCGGTAGCGCTTCTCGGCCTCGTGATACTGCGGGGGCAGATTGGCCGGCATGCCTGTCACGGGGGCGCGGCGCCACGCCCCACTCCATCATAGCAGCCCGGCACCGGCGGCCTTCAGAGGTCCACGCTGACGCGCATCCCCTGACGATAGACCAACGTCCCGCCAAAGTAATTGCCGATGGCGACGGACAGGCAGCCCAGGCCCAGCAACGCAACAGCTGCCGGGGCCTCTGGCGGGCGTCGTAGTCCAGGAGACGAATGGCCAGGCTCGCAGCGAAAAGGGCGGCGGCGCTCAACTGACAGAGCAGGTGGTAGGTGCCCAGTCTTCGCTTGCGGGAGCCGGGAACCATGGGCAGATAGTCGACAAGGCCGGTGACGGCGGCGGGGAGGGTCATACCCAGGGCGAAGGCCAGGTTGTAAAAGGCGGCGCGGGGAAGGGTCAGATCGGCATGGACACGGGAGGCGATGTCGAAGGCGAAGGCAGCTAGAGGCAGGGCAGCGGGAAAGTGGACGAACAGAGGATGGCTGGGGTGACGGAGAGGCTTGCCTCGGACGACCTCCCGCAGCGTCCAGCGCCCGGCGACTACAGGGCTCTCGCTCCAGAGACGGCGCATGGTGCGGTGGCGCGAATAGGGGGGAGGGGCTGTCCCACCCCTCCCCCGCCTGGCTTACTGGACTCCGCCGTGGCGACGCAGCCCCTGCTCGATGTTCTGCAGCAGCTGCCGCATATCCACCTCGGCCGCCTCCGCCGCCTGGCGGAACTGGCTCAGGGTGATGTGGCGCGGGTCTCCGTGGTTGTCCTCCGGCTCGTCACAGCCGCAGGTGATGCACATGCCCCGTCACCTCCCTCCTTCTGCCGCCTCTTGCAGTATACGCCAGCGGGACCGGCCCCGGATTTGAGGCCCGGCGCGGCGCGTCAGCGGTCGGTCAGAAAACGGTCTCAAAAACGCGGCGCCGCAGGTGGTGGCGCCTTTGTGCCAGGGCATCGCAGGCAGCTTCCTCGGGGATGGCACAGACAGCCCGGCGACGCTCCTCCACCTCGGCCAAGCCGGCCGCGGTGCGGTGCCCACCCCACGATGGCCTTCGAGGGAGGCCTGCGTTGACGGAGGGATGTTCCTGCCTTATGATGGGCGCGACTTCCACGCAGGAACGGTCATGTCCATCGCCGATGTCTTCGAGCGCGCCCGTGCCCAGGGCCGCCGCGTGCTAACGGAGGTAGAGTCCAAGCAGGTGCTGGCCGAGGCGGGCATCCCCGTAGTCCCCGCCCGGCTGGCCACCACCCCGCAGGAGGCAGCCGCCGTCGCACGAGAGGTGGGCTTCCCGGTGGTGCTGAAAATCGTATCCCCCGACATCGTCCACAAGACGGACGTGGGGGGCGTCCGTCTGGGCCTGAAGGACGCCCAGGAGGTAGCCACCGCCTTCGCGGAGCTGGTGGAGAGCGCCCGCCGTCACGTCCCCGACGCCCGCATAGAGGGGGTGTCGGTGCAGGCCCAAGCGCGGCCAGGCGTCGAGGTCATCATGGGCATGAGCAAGGACCCCCAGTTCGGGCCGGTCCTCATGTTCGGCCTGGGGGGCATCCTGGTGGAGATACTGAAGGACGTCTCCTTCCGCATCGTCCCCATCGAAGCCAGGGACGCCCGCGAGATGATCCGGGAGATCAGGGCCTTCCCGGTCCTTCAGGGCTATCGCGGCCAGCCCCCGTCCGACCTGGAGGCCCTGGAAGGGATGCTGCTGCGGCTGTCGAAGCTGGCCGAGGCCTTTCCCGAAGTGGAGGAGCTGGACCTGAACCCCGTCTTCGCCTATTCCCAGGGGGCGGTGGCGGTGGATGCCCGCATCGTGCTGTCCTGAGAGGGTGTCGCCGTGCCGCCGCGTCGTCCAGTCCCCAAGCGCTGGCAGAAGGGCATGGTGGAGGTGGCAGAGGGTGTCTTCGCCTACCTCTCCGGCAGCGGGGCCACGGGCCTCGCCAATGCTGGCCTGGTGGTGGGCGATGGCGAGGCGCTGGCCATCGACTCCCTCATGGTGCCATCCCTGAGCCGTGCCTTCCGGCGGGCCATCCGCCGCCTCACCGACGCGCCCGTGCGCTACCTGGTCAACACCCACCACCACATCGACCATATCGGCGGCAACCAGTTCTTCCGCCAGGCGGCCATCGTCGCCCATAAGAACTGTCGGGAGGAGGCGCTGGCGGCAGGCATCCCCGTGGAGGCGCTGGCCCAGCGTATGCCCCGCTTTGCCTCGGGCTTCCGCCAGCTGCAGCTCACACCCCCTCAGCTCATCTATGAGAACCGCCTGGTGCTGCACCTGGGCGGGCGGGAGGTGCACCTCCTACACTTCGGGCCCGGCCACACTCGAGGCGATACCCTGGTATACCTCCCCAGGGAGAGGGTGCTCTTTGCCGGAGATATCGTCTTTCGCTATGTGACCCCCGGCCCCTTCGATGCCCACGTGACGGGCTGGATACGCGTGCTGGATCGTGCGCGACAGCTGGACGTGCAGACGGTGGTGCCCGGTCACGGCCCCCTGGGCGACCGTAAGGCCCTGGACGAGATGCGGCAGTACCTGGCTATCGTGCGGCGGGAGGCGCGCAAGTCCTTTCAGGAGGGGCTGCCGGCAGAGGAGGCAGCCCGTCGCCTGCGCCTCGGGGGTTACTACGCCGCCTGGGCCGTGCCGGAGCGGCTGCCGGTCCTGGTGCGCCGCCTCTATATGGAGCTGAGGGGAGAGCTGTAGATGGGCGGACTGCCCTTCACCGCGGAGGAGCTCAGGGCCAGGCTGGACCGCGCCTTCAACCCCCGGGCGGTAGCGGTGGTGGGCGATAAAAGGGCCAACGGCTTCCTGTGGCTCACATCCATGCGCACCTTCCAGGGACCCCTCTACTCGGTGCAGATCGACCCGCAAGAAGCGGCAGCCATCACCGCCATGGGCATCCCCAACTACTCCAGCCTCAGGGAAGTGCCGGGGCCGGTAGACTACGTGGTCTGCGCGGTGCCGCGGCAGGTGGCTCCCCGCATCGTGGCCGACTGCGCCGAGACCGGCGTCACGGCGGTGGCCCTCTTCACCTCCGGCTTCGCCGAGACGGAGCAGGAAGAGGGCATCAGGCTGCAGTGGGAGATAGGCGAGATCGCCCGTCGGGCTGGCCTGCTGCTCATAGGCCCCAACTGTATGGGCATCTACAACCCCAGGCTGGGGGTGCGCCACAGCGCCGAGCAGGAGGTCTACGGGGACGGGCGCGTAGCCTTCATCTCCCAGAGCGGGACCCACTGCATCAACTTTTCGCTGGTGGGCTACCTGCACGGAGTCCGCTGCTCCAAGACCGTCAGCGTCGGCAACTGCGAGGTGCTGGACATCGCCGACTACCTGGACTACTTCCTGCACGACCCCGAGACCGAGGTCATCGCCATGTATGTGGAGGGGCCACGGGACGGGCGGCGGTTCTTCCAGGTATTGAAGGAGGCGGCACGGCGCAAGCCCGTGGTGGTCTGGAAAGGGGGCGTCACCGACCCGGGCGCGAGGGCCGTCTACTCCCACACCGCCTCTCTGGCCACAGCTCCCCAGGTCTGGCGGGCGGCCATGCGCCAGGCGGGGGCCATCGAGGCCGAGACTCTGGAGGAGACCATCGACGTGGTCAAGGCCCTGCTCTACACCCGGCCCGTGACCGGGCGCCGCATGGGCCTCATCGCCATGACGGGAGGCCAGTCAGTGGTCATCACCGACGCCTTCGCTCGCGAAGGGCTGGAGGTGCCGCTGCTGACGCCCAGCTCCTATCAGCGCCTGGCCTCCTTCTTCAACGTCATCGGCGGCAGCTACCGAAACCCGCTGGACGCTGGCGGGACGGTGGCCATGGGCTTCGCCGTGGACAACGTGCGCCGGTTGCTGGAGGTCCTGGATGCCGACGAGAACGTGGACGCCATCGCCTTCGAGGTGGGGACGGGCTTTCTGGTCCGCCGCATTCGCCACGACCCCTCCCTGCTGGACTCGCTGGCCGAGGCCCTGGCGGCCTTCAAGGAGTCCTCGCCCAAGGCTTTGGTGACGGTGGTGCACCCGGGCCATGCCGAGGAGGTGAGCGCACAGATCCGTGCCCGCTTCCTCGAGCGGGGCCTGCCCGTCTTCGCCACCTTCGGGCAGGCGGCCCGTGCCCTGCGGCGGGCCATCGATTACTGGCGTTTCCGCCAGGAGCAAGGGGCGTAATCGGCCTTCCCTGGTGGCCCCGCTGGCCCTCGGCCCGAACAAAACCGCCGTATACTATGGGCTGGCCTCCGTCCGACGAGGCTCCTGCATGTCAGCCGACGAGCAGCGCTGGCCCCTGAAGGTCTTCGACGCCTCCGGCCGCGAGTGCGTCGGTGGCGTCCTGCTGGTCGAGCGCTGGCGGGACGAGCTAGGGCGCCCCAGCGATAACGAGGATTTCCGCATAGTCGTGCTGGCCACACCGGCCGAAGACGTCCGCCCCGAGGGATCGATCGTCGTTTGCCCGCTAGAGACGACTGCGGAGGCCAGCCCTCTGGCCGAGGTGCTGAACGAGTCCATGGTGGGCCAGGTGCGTCGCGTCCTGGCCGAGGCACGAGTGCGCCGCGCCCTCGCTCCCGTGCTGGAGGCCCTGCAGCAGGGCCGCGCACCAGGTCAGGAGGAGATGGACAGGGCCCTCGCCCGCGTTCGGCAGGTCTTGGAGCGTTCCTGCCGCGCCCTCGGGAGCGGCCAGCGCTGAGCGATGGCGGCCGAAAAGTGGGTGGTAGTGGGCCTGGGCAATCCCGGCCCCGAGTATGCCGAGACCAGACACAACGCCGGCTCCCGCTGCCTGGCCCGTTTGGCCCGCCGCCACGGCATCGAGCTGCGGCCCCATCGCCTCTATTCCCTGGGGCGGGGCAGCATAGGCGGGGCGGAAGTGGTGCTGGCTCGCAGTCGCGTCTTCATGAACGAAAGCGGCCGGGCCGTGGCCTTCCTGTTGCGTCAGGAACGACTACCTACTACACGCCTGCTGGTGGTGTGCGACGACCTGGACCTGCCCCTGGGCAAGCTGCGCCTGCGCCCCCGCGGGGGGCACGGCGGCCACAATGGCCTGCGTTCGGTCATCGACCACCTGGGCACCGACGACTTCCCCCGTCTGCGCATCGGCATCGGTCGGCCCGTGCGGGACGGGCACCCCGTCACCGACCCCGACCTGGTGGCCCGATACGTCCTGTCGGTGCCTACAGCTGAGGAGCGCCCCCTCCTGGAGCAGGCGCTGGAGACGGCCTGCGACGCCATCGAGGTCGTCCTGGCGGAGGGGCTGGAGGCGGCCATGAACCGCTATAACCCCTAGCCCGACCCCTGCTAGAATCATGAGTGGAGGGGCCCCGTGAGGCACGGGGCCCCTTGTGGCGTTGGCATGGACCTCAGGACGCTCCTGGACGTGGTGGTATCGGCCCCCTCCCTGCAAAGGGCGGCGGCCCTGGCCTCCTCGCACCGCATCCACCTGACTCTGGGCGTCCCCGATGCCGCCAAGGCAGCCACGGCGGCGGCCCTCTTCCGGGCTACCGGCCGTAGCCTCCTGCTGGTGGTGCCCAGGCCCGAGCAGGCGGAGGCGCTGGCCGAAGAGCTGGCCGCCTGGCTGGGTGAGGGGGAACCGATGCTCCTTTTCCCCGATCGGGAAGCCCTCCCTTACGAGCGCCTGGCACCTGACCTGGAGGCGGTGGCGGGGCGGCTGCGCGTACTGGCACGATTGCGCCACGGTGGGCCAGCCCTGGTGGTGGCCTCGGCGCGGGCACTGGCCCAGCGCACCATCACCCCGCAGGAGCTGGCCGCTGCGTCTCCCGTTCTGCGCCCGGGAGACCTTCTGGAGCCGGAGCATTTCCTGCGTTCGCTCCTGGCCTGGGGCTACTCTCTGGAGCCGGTAGTGGAGAGGCCCGGGCAGGCAGCCCGCCGCGGCGGCATAGTGGACGTCTTCCGGCCTACCGAGCAACTGCCGCTGCGCATCGAGCTGTGGGGCAACCGCATCGAGAGCCTGCGCCGCTTCGACCCAGAGACGCAGCGCTCCCTGGGAGCCGTCCCGGAGGCGGAGCTGGGACCGGCCCGGGAAGCGCTGTTCGCTCGTCCCTGGCCGTCCTGGGCCGATGAGCTGGACTTCTCTCCTTTACCTCCCGAAGGTCAGCAGCGGTTCCGCCGCGAGCTGGAAGAACTGGCCCAGTCCCAGGCCAGCCAAGACGACCATTTCTGGGTTCCGTTCTTCGCCCGCGGCACCTTGCTGGAACACCTTCCGGCCGACGCCCTGCTGGTGGTCGATGAGCGCCCCGAGCTGATGGCCTTCCTGCGGGAACTGGAGGGGCAGTCCCTGGCGGCCCGCTCGGAGATGGAGGAGCGAGGCGAATTGCCTCGCGGCCTGCCCCTTCCCCACCAGCCCGCTGCCGAGGTGCTCTCGGCCCTTGAGGGGGCGGACAGACTCCTGTGGCTGTCGCGTTGGGCCAGCGGCGACGAGGGGGAGGCCGCCCTGCGCCTGCCCTTCGCCCCCGCCCAGGGCTTCGGTGGCCAGCTGCGACGCCTCCTCACCGAGGCCATGCGCGAGTCGCGCCGGGGCATGCGAGTCGTCATCGTCTCCCAGCAAGCTCCCAGGCTGTCGGAGCTGCTGGCGGAGCAGGGGCAGCCCGAGGGTGTGGAGGTGGTCCACGGCTCCCTTTCGGGCGGGTGGCGCCTGGAGGAAGGCGATGCACGCCTGCTGCTCCTGAGCGACCGAGAGGTCTTCGGCACCAGCAAGGAGCGGCGTCCCCAGCCGCGCCGCTACCTCACGGCCCAGGTCTTCCTTTCCGAACTCTCCCCTGGCGACTACGTCGTGCACACGGACCACGGCATCGGCCGCTTCCGGGGGCTGGTGCGTTCCAGCCTGGACGGGGTCGAGCGTGAGTACCTCGAGCTTGAGTATGCCGAGGGCGACCGGCTGCTGGTGCCCGTGGACCAGATGGACCGGGTGGCCCGCTATCTGGGCCCTAGCGACCACGAGCCACGCCTCACCCGCCTCGGCTCCGGCGAATGGCAGAAGACCAAGCAGCGGGTGCGCCAGGCCGTGGCCGACCTGGCCCGGGAGCTGGTGACCATCTACGCGGCGCGGGAGGTATTCCCGGGCCACCCCTTCCCGCCCGACACCCCCTGGCAGCTGGAGCTGGAGGCCTCCTTTCCTTATCTGGAGACGCCTGACCAGTTGGCCGCCATCGCCGAGGTCAAACGGGACATGGAGTCGCCCAGGCCCATGGACCGTCTCATCTGCGGCGACGTGGGCTATGGCAAGACGGAGATCGCCCTGCGGGCCGCCTTCAAGGCGGCCATGGACGGCAAACAGGTGGCGGTGCTGGTGCCCACCACCGTCCTGGCCCAACAGCACTACGAGACTTTCCGCCGACGCCTGGCGCCCTTCCCGGTGCGGGTAGGCCTTCTCTCCCGCTTCCTGTCGGAACGGGAACAGAGGGAGGTGGTGAAGGCCCTGGCCGAAGGCAGCCTGGACATCGTCATCGGCACCCATCGCCTGCTGCAGCGGGACGTGCGCTTCAAGGACCTGGGGCTGGTGATCATCGATGAGGAGCAGCGCTTCGGCGTGGCCCACAAGGAGCACCTGAAGAAACTGCGACGGGAGGTGGACGTCCTCACCCTCTCGGCCACCCCTATCCCCCGCACCCTTTACATGGCATTGGGAGGCGTGCGGGACATGTCCCTGCTGGAGACGCCCCCCGAGTCGCGGCTCCCCATCAAGACCTACGTTGCCCAATACGATGGACGGCTGGTGAGGGAGGCCATCCGCCGCGAGCTGGCGCGGGGAGGGCAGGTCTTCTACGTCCACAACCGAGTGCACAGCATCGGCGAGGCGGCGCGGCGGGTGCAGGAGCTGGTGCCCGAGGCGCGCATCGCCATCGCCCACGGCCAGATGGACGAGGAAGAGCTGGCCCTGGTGATGGAGGAGTTCGTGGGCGGCCGCATCGATGTCCTGGTCTGCACCACCATCATCGAGTCGGGACTGGACATCCCCAACGTCAACACCATCGTCATCGAGGACGCCGACCGGCTGGGGCTGGCCCAGCTCTACCAGCTGCGGGGGAGGGTCGGACGCGGTGCTCACCGCGCCTACGCCTATCTGCTCTACGACCCCAGGGGGCAGCTGTCGGAGACAGCCAAGCGTCGGCTTCAGGCCATATTCGAGGCCACCGAGCTGGGAGCCGGCTTCCAGATAGCTCTGCGCGACCTGGAGATACGGGGGGCTGGCAACTTGCTGGGGCCGGAGCAGAGCGGCCACATGGCCGCAGTGGGGCTAGACCTCTACTCTCGTCTGCTGGCCGAGGCGGCCCGTCGCCTGCGGGCTGCCATGCGGGGGGAGGTGCCGCCCCCGCCCAAGGAAGGGCCGGAGGTCATCGTGGACCTGCCCATCAGCGGCTACCTGCCTGAAAGCTATGTGCCCGATCTGAACCAGCGCCTCGCCCTCTACCAGCGGCTGGCCGAGGCCCCTTCCCCCGAGGCGGTGGACGACATCGCCCAGGAGATGCGCGACCGCTTCGGCCCCCTGCCACCACCGGCCGAGGGCCTGCTGGAGGTGGCCCGCCTGCGCTCCCTGGCCCGTCGGGCAGGGGCACGCTCCCTGGCCGTGGAGGGAGGGACGCTGGTGATGCGCATGGCCGAAGGACGGAGGCTGCCTCCCTCGGCGCTGCCCCAGCCCCTGCCGCGGGGAGTAGAGGCGGGCCCCACCTCCCTCCGCCTCGACCCTGTGGTGCTGGGAGACGCCTGGCGCAAGCTGTTGCGAGAGGTCCTGGAGGGCATTAGCAGGGCCGTGGAGGCGAATGGGGAAAAGATGGGGAAATAGTCTAACGTTTCCCCTATTGTCCTCCGTTGGAGCTTAAACTTTCTGGGTTGACACGCTCGGGGCCCTCCCTTAACATGGGCCATCGTGAAGGCCGTCACGGAGGCCCCCTATAGGGGAGGGAGGGGCGGTGGCGGTAGCAAGGAGGGGCACAACGAGCATCGGGCGCGGGTCCTCCTCCTGGCCGGCGCCTACGGCCTGGGGCTACTGGCCTATCTGACCATCGAGCCCACCCAGGTCTGGCTCCTTCTGCTTCTCGCCCTGATGGCAGCCCTGGGAACGGACGGCATAGTCCGCGCGCACCCCCACACCTCATTCCGTCGCCTGGATGACACCGCCCTCCACCTTTTCCTGCCGGTGACCTACGCCCTCGGCTCGGCCATTTTCCTGGAGAGCGTGGTCGGAGGCTACTGGTCGGTGCCGGCAGCCCTGGCCATGTCCTTGCCTTTCGCCCTGCTGGTCCATGCCGAATACGTCAGCGCCGACCAGTCCGACGAGGGCTATCACACCGCCCGCGTCCTGCTCAACATGGCCACCTACCTGACCGCTTTCCTCTTCTTCGCCACCCTGTACCGGGAGGACCTGGACCTGCACCTGCTGGTGCGCACGGTTGCAGTGGGGGTGGTATCGCTACTGTTGGCGGTGGACGTACTGCGGGAGGAGGCCTTGGAGGCACCCCGCACCCTGCTCTACGCCTTCGTCGTAGGCGCGCTGGTGGCCCAGGCGGCCTGGGGTGCCCACTTCCTGCCCCTGGAGAGCAATGCCGCCGCCGTCTTCCTGCTGCTGGCTTTTTACCTGGTGACAGGACTCTTGCATCAATACCTGGGTGAGCGGCTGGACCTGCGCACCGCCACCGAGTTCGGCGGCATCGCCTCCCTGGGGATGGCGGCGGTGGTGGTGGCCCACCGCCTGGTCTGACCCTCCAATCGTCCCTTAATCTCCCGGCCCCTAGAATGCAATGGCCTCCCGAACTCTCCGGAGAGGATGCCTTGCGCGTCTACTGGTGGTTGCTGGTGCTGGCAGCCCTCGGGGCTGCGGCCTGCGGTCGCGGGGCTGACATCCTCCTCTTCTCTCCCCTTCAGGAGGGGCCACAGGAGGCCAGCCCCACCCCTGGCGTAGAGCAGGCGCCCGTCCCATCCCAGCGCCTGCAGGAGCTGTCGCAGCAGGTACAGGCGCTGCTGGCCGATTACCCTGGACAGGTGTCCTTCGTGGCCTTGGATGCCGCCAGCGGCCAGGGGATCGCCATCAACTGGGACGAGCCGTTCATCGCCGCCAGCGTGATCAAGGTCTTCACCATGCTGACGGTGCTGCGAGACGTGGAGGAGGGCCTCTACTCCCTGGACGATGTGTGGGAAGACCTGCACCTGCTCATGGGCTACAGCGACAACGAGGCTAACGCCCGCCTCACCAACCTGGTGGGGCTGGCCCACATCAACGAGCTGATGCGCTCTCTGGGCCTCGAGAACAGCTCCTACAACCTCTGGCCAGGGGTGCCCGAGACCTACGGAGATGCCACCGAGAACTACGTCACTGCCCACGATCTGGCCCGCGCCCTTCTGGCCCTCTACCGTGGCGATGTGTTTCGCGACGAGCGAACGAGAGATTTAGCCCTTTCCCTAATGAGCCCTCTCCTGGAGGTCGACCAGCTCATCCTGGTACGTTACCTGCCGGAGGGCGTGAGGGTGGCCCACAAGACAGGCGTCATACCTCCCGACGACCACTATCCCAGCGTCCTGCACGATGTGGGCATCGTATTCCCGCCCCAGGGGGAACCTTACGTAGTGGTCTTCCTGTCGCAGGGGAACGCCGACCATACTGCCGCCTACGACCTGGGGGCGGAGCTGTCGCTGCTGGCCTACCAGGCATTCGCCACGGCCTAGGCATGTTCCTGGGAGTAGACCCTTCCTTCCCCGGCCGTCCCTCCAGTTACGCCTTGCTGGACCAGCGGCCCCGCTTGCTGGAGCTGGGGAGGACGGACGACGTGCCGGCACTGGTGGAGCGCACCCGCCCTGTGGCAGTGGCAGTGGACGCCCCCCTCTTCCTACCGCGAGGATGGGGTTGCCTGGACTGGCCCTGTAGCTGCGGCCGCTGCACGGCACCGCCCACAGCCCGACGGCAGGCCGAGCTGGCCCTGGCGCCCCTGGGACTCTTCTGGACCACTAAGCGCGGTATCCTGAGGCCCCTAGTGGAGTGGGCCGTGGCCCTGCGAAAGGAGCTGGAGTCCCGTGGGTGGACGGTCTTGGAGGCCTATCCCCATGCCGCCAGGGTGAGGCTACTGGGCAGGCCGCCAGCGGCCAAGGCCACCCGTCAGGGACGGTCCTGGATGCAGGCTGGCCTGGCGCGACTGGTGGAGGGCCTGCCCGACCCCGGAGAGTCGCTGCTGGGCCATGACGCGCTGGATGCCCTGCTGGCCGCCTACACTGCCTACCTGTGGTGGCTGGGCCGCGCCGAGTCCCTGGGCGATCCCGAGGAGGGCGTCATAGTAGTGCCAGCCGTTGCTGGGCAGAAGCCCCTATGCTAGCATTTGAGTGGGTCGGGGCGTAGCGCAGCCTGGTAGCGCACCACAATGGGGTTGTGGAGGTCGCCGGTTCAAATCCGGCCGCCCCGACCAGACTCCTTGCGCGACCCCCAGCGTCAAAGCATTCCCGACGTCGTCTCCGTTTCCCGCACCAGCAGACGCGGTTGACGCCCCTTGCGGCGCCTCAATATTCTTATGGTGCCCATAGCTAAGTACCGTCGAGAGGAAGGGTAAGCATGGTCGAGAAGGTGCAGGCACCCATAGAGGCCCTCCTCAGGGAAGGCAGGACCTTCCCGCCGCCGGAGGGGTTCCGCCAGCGGGCCAACATCAATGACCCGGGCGTGTACGAGGAGGCGGAGCGGGACCCGCAGGCCTTCTGGGCCCGCTGGGCCGAGCAGCTCCACTGGTTCCAGAAGTGGCAACGGGTGCTGGAATGGAACCCGCCCTGGGCCAAGTGGTTCGTGGGCGGCAGGACCAACCTGGCCTACAACTGTCTGGACCGCCATCTGGCAGGCGCACGCAAGAACAAGGCAGCCATCGTCTGGGAAGGGGAGCCAGGGGAAGTCCGCATCCTCACCTACTGGGAGCTGTACCGACAGGTCTGCAAGTTCGCCAACGTCCTCAAGTCCCTGGGGATCAGGAAGGGCGACCGCGTCACCATATACATGCCCCTCGTGCCCGAGGCAGCGATAGCCATGCTGGCCTGCGCCCGCATCGGTGCCGTCCACAGCGTCGTCTTCGGCGGCTTCTCGTCGGAGGCGCTGAGGGACCGCATCCAGGACGCCCAGGCCAAGGTGCTGGTAACCGCCGACGGCGGCTGGCGGAGGGGGAACATCGTCCCCCTCAAGCGCAACGCCGACGAGGCACTGCGAGAGTGCCCCACCATTGAACACGTGGTCGTTTATCATCGCGGCTGTTACGAGCAGGCGCAGGTGCCCATGACCCCGGGCCGCGACCTGTGGTGGCACGAGCTGATGGCCCAGGCGCCTCTGGAGTGCCCGGCTGAAGAGGTGGACTCCGAAGACATGCTCTACATCCTCTACACCTCCGGCACCACAGGCAAGCCCAAGGGGGTGGTCCACACCACCGGCGGCTACATGGTGGGCATCTACGCCACCACCAAGTGGGTGTTCGACCTCAAGGACGAAGACACATACTGGTGCACCGCCGACATCGGCTGGGTGACGGGCCACAGTTACGTGGTCTACGGCCCTCTGCTCTGCGGCGCCACCACCCTCATGTACGAGGGCTCCCCCGATTGGCCGGAGCGGGACCGCTGGTGGGCCATCGTGGAGCGGCACGGGGTGAACATCCTCTATACCGCCCCCACAGCGATCCGCACCTTCATGCGCTGGGGAGAGGAGTGGCCCGCCCGCCATGACCTGTCGTCCCTGCGGCTTCTGGGCAGCGTGGGCGAGCCCATCAACCCCGAGGCATGGGTCTGGTACTGGCGCAACATAGGCGGAGGCCGCTGCCCGGTGGTGGACACCTGGTGGCAGACGGAGACGGGAATGATCATGATCACGCCCCTGCCGGGCATCACGGTCTGCAAGCCGGGCTCGGCCACACGGCCCTTCCCGGGAGTGGCCGCCGACGTGGTGGACGACCAGGGCAATTCGGTACCGGCCGGGGCTGGTGGTTACCTGGTGTTGACCCGCCCGTGGCCAGCCATGATGCGCACCATCTACGGCGACCCCGATCGCTACGTCCAGCAGTACTGGAGCCGCTACCCGGGTATATATTTCACCGGCGACGGCGCCAAGCGCGACGAGGACGGCTATTTCTGGATCGTGGGCCGCATAGATGACGTGGTGAACGTGGCCGGCCACCGCATCGGCACCATGGAGGTGGAAAGCGCCCTGGTGGACCATCCCGCCGTGGCCGAGGCGGCCGTCATCGGCCGCTCCGACGAGGTGAAGGGTCAGGCCCTCTGGGCCTTCGTGACCGTCAAGGAGGGCACCGACCGCACCCCGTCGCTGGAGCAGGAGCTGCGGGAACACGTGGCCAAAAAGATCGGCGCCATCGCCCGTCCCGACCGCATCGTCTTCGCCGCGGAGCTGCCCAAGACCCGCTCGGGCAAGATCATGCGCCGGTTGCTCCGGGACATCGCGGAGGGGCGGGCCTTGGGCGACACTACCACCCTGCAGGACCCGGCGGTAGTCCAGACCCTGCGGGAGCAATACGAGCACATGGAGGGCTAGGGCGGGCAGGCAGCGCCTGCAGCCGCCGTCACATCGCTGGCAGGAGGGGAGCCGTGGCCGAGCTGGTGAGCCCCATCGTGCGCCGCATGCAGGAGGATGCTCGACGCGACCCGGGTGCCTTCTGGTCGCGCGCGGCCGAAGAGCTGCACTGGTTCCGCAAATGGGACGAGCCTTTCGTATGGCAGCCGCCCACCTTCCGCTGGTTCGTAGGCGGCCAGACGAACCTGGCCTTCAACTGCCTGGACTACCACGTGCAGCGGGGGCGAGGAGGCCAGGCCGCCCTGATATACCTGAACGAACGGGGGGAGAGGCAGGTCTTCACCTACGCCCAGCTGAGGCGAGAGGTGGAGCGGGTGGCCGCTGCCCTGCGAGGACTGGGGATGGGCCGGGGCGACCGCCTGACCATATATATGCCCGTATGCCCCGAGGCCATCGTCCTGATGCTGGCGACGGTGCGCATCGGCGCCATCCACTCGGTGGTGTTCGCCGGCTTCGGTGCCCAGGCACTGGCCGACCGTATAGCAGCCAGTGGCTCGCGCCTGGTCTTCACCGCCGATGTGGCCTACCGCCGAGGCGGACAGGTGCGACTGAAGGAGGTGGTAGACCAGGCCCTCGCCCTCAGCGGCGATGGAGTAGAACGAGTCGTGGTGCTGAGGCGCACCGCCGACGGCGCCCCCATGACGCCCGACCGCGATCTGCTCTGGCAAGAGTTCCTGCGCAGGGGCGAAGGCCAGGACGGGGGCCATGTGGTCATGGAGGCCAACGGCCCGGCCTACATCCTGGCCACCTCGGGCACCACCGCCCGCCCCAAGCTGGCGGTCCATGTCCACGGCGGCTACCAGGTGGGCATATACAGCTCGGCCCGATGGTGCTTCGGTCTGCGCCCCAGCGATGTCTGGTGGGCCACCTCCGACATCGGCTGGGTCGTGGGCCACAGCTACATCGTTTACGCCCCCTTGCTGATGGGGTGCACCACCGTCGCCTACGAGGGCGCTCTCGACTACCCCGGGCCGGAGGTGCTTTGGCGGGTGGTGGAGGAGTTCGGGGTCACGGGCATCTTCACTTCGCCCACGGCAGTGCGGCTGCTGATGCGCTATGGCGAAGAGGCAGCCCGAGGCTTCGACCTGTCCTCGCTGGAGCGGGTCTTCTGCGCCGGCGAGGTGCTGAATGCCCCCGCCTGGGAGTGGCTGCAGAAGGTGGTGCTCCAGGACCGTATACCCGTCATCGACCACTGGTGGCAGACGGAAACGGGCGGGCCCGTCATCGGGAATCCGTACGGGCTGGGCATGCTGCCCATCAAGCCTGGCTCAGCGGGGGTGCCCCTGCCCGGGATGGAGGTGGCCATCATGACCCCCGAAGGCCAGGAGGTGGGACCGGGGGAAAAGGGTATACTGGTCATCAAGCGGCCCTTCCCCAGCCTCACACCCACCCTGTGGGGAGAGCCGGAACGCTATGCCAAGGACTACTGGCAGCGCATCCCCGGCGTTTACTTCACGGGGGACTCGGCCCACCTGGACGAGGACGGCTACGTCTGGTTCGCGGGCCGGGCGGACGAGGTCATAAAGATCGCCGCCCATCGCATCGGCACCATCGAGGTGGAATCGGCCTTCCTCAAGCACCCGGCGGTGGCCGAGGCAGGGGTCACCGGGCGGCCCGACCCGGTGCGCGGGGAGGTGATCTCGGCCTTCATCGCCCTCAAGCAAGGTCAGCAGCCGTCGGAACAGCTCAGGAGGGAGTTGCTGGAGACGGTGCGACGGGAGCTGGGGCCGGTGGCGGTGGTGGGAGACATCAACTTCGTGGCCATGTTGCCCAAGACTCGCTCGGGGAAGATCATGCGCCGGGTGCTGAAGGCGGTGGTGCTGGACCGCGACCCGGGCGATATATCCACCATCGAGGACGAGGGGTCAGTGGAGGAAGCTCGCCAGGCCTGGCTGCAGATGCGCCAGGAGATAGGACAGGTCAGCGACTAGACGATGCCACCTGTCTGGAAACGGGTAGCCTTGAACGGACGGCGCCCCGGCCGCAGAATATAGGGCGGAACCCCTCTGCCCGGGGAGAGAAGATGGACGACCTGCGGGGATTCTGGGTGCTGGTCTTCATACTGGTCACCATCGTGGTGAGCCTCGCTCTCGGGGGCCTGGTCAGCCTGTTCAGCTAGCGGGAGGCTCCCCCCGTTCCGAGCGCCGTTCCAGCACCACCAGCAACACCGTCGATATCGTCATCAGCACGTAGAGCACTATCAAGGCCGCTGCTACAGCGATGGCCTCGGTCACGGCTCCCACCCCCGAGGCCAATTATAGCCCGCTACGAGGCAGCCGTTGTCCTGCCCAGCCCCACAGGCAACGGGTTGCCAGCCTCTCCTGGCCCCGGCTATCATGGTGTCAGACAGGGCAGCCCCGGCGGACGGCCTCCACCGTCCGCGACCGCACTGGTAAGCTGTCATCTCATCCGTCGGAGGCCGCCGATGGCTGCGGGGCTGTCGTGGTTGCTGGTAGCGATAGCATCGGCCGTTAGCGGGGCCGCCCTCCTGGCCCTGGGCCTCTCCCTGCACGTGCTCCCCGTGCTCGTCTCCCCCCTGGGCGGGGCATTGCTGGCGGCCCTGGGCCTGCTGCTGGGCGGAGCTTTCCTGTTCTGGGTGTGGCTGGGACGGGCGCTGGAGCGCGCCCTGCGCCGGCCCTGGAACGGGAACGCCGGCTGAGGGCGCGCTGATGCTCTACGGCTGTCCCGATCCCAGCTCGTCCAGCAGGCGGGCGAGAGCGGACGCCCTGTCCTCGGGGCCGCCCAGCCGGGCGAGGGCCGTCATCTCCCACCACCGGTCGCGGGCCAGCACCCTCGTAGCTGCCCGCCCGCCCTCGTCCAGGTAGACCACATAGATATCGGCGTCGCCGGTCAGCGCCGCGTCGATAGCGCCCAGGCGCTCATGGCCCCAGCAGGCCGGACAGCGATAGGTCTCGGGTCGTTCCAGCACGGTGTAACGGCCGTACAGGTCGCTCTCGCTGAAAGGCTCCTCCAGGGCGAAGGGGAGCGCCCATGCCCACAGATAGGCGCGTCCATAGTTGCCAGGAACGTCCAGAATGACGATCGAGCCGGGTGGCGCTGTCCGCGTTGCCACTTCCGCCTGCTGCGTGAACTCCCGCGAGAGACGCGCCGCTGCGACCCAGTCGCTCTGGTGTTCGGCCAGTCCCAGCGAGAAGGGCACGAGGAGCAGGGCGACCGCTGCCCCTGCCGCCACGGCCGCCCTCGGCCGCAGGCATGAGACGGCCAGTGCCAGAAAGACCGCCAGGCCAGCCGAGGGCAGCAGCAGATAACGGTGGCTGTGAGGCGAGTAGGCCACCAGCGTGGGCAGCAGCACCAGCAGGTGCCACACGGGGCCGAAGAATACGGCCTTTCCCAGCCACCCCTGGCCCCTGACGCGGGCCGCCGCCAGTACCCCCACCAGCGACGCGGCCACGACCGTCCAAGCGAGGGCATCGGGGAGGGACCGCAAGGGCGGCAGCAGCTCCCACAGGTAGTACCCCTGACGTTGCAGGAAGGCACGCACCGCCTCGACCCCGAGCATGTCCTCTCGGAGGGTGCTATCGAAGGCCAGATGGCGGATGGAGACGTATCCTGCCAGGAGGGCGAAGAAGGGAAAGTGGACCAGCAATGCCCGCGGCCGCAGCGGGCGAAGACAAAGCAGGTCGTAGGCCACCAGCAGGAAGGGCAGGGTGACGGATATCTCCTTCGAGAAGAGGGCCAGGGCATAGGCCAGAAAGGACAGCCCGCCCAGCCAGGGACGCCCTCGCGTCCTCAAAAGGAGGAAGCAATAGAATGCGGCCAGATAGAACGTGACCGAGATGACGTCCACCCGTGCCGCTATCCACGACACCGCCTCCGCATGGGCAGGCGCGAGGGCGAAGAGCAGGCCTGCCAACAGTCCCAGCAACCCCGATCCGCCGGTGACCTCCCGAGCGATGAGGAGGACCAGCACCGCCGCCACAGCATGAAAGGCCATATTGGTGAGATGGTAGCCTGTCGGGTCCAGTCCCCACAGGAGGCCGTCAAGGCGATAGCTCAGGCCGATGATGGGACGGATCTCGTCCAGCGGGTGCCCCCACAGGCCGCCGGACCAGTCGTCCACGAAGAGCCGCGGAAAGTCCGAAAGGGGCCGGGCATGGAAGATGCGCACGAAACCGAAGTCGTCGGAGAGAAAGTAGCCTTTAGCAGAGGGCAAATAGGCCAGAAAGGCGATGGCCGCCAGGAGGGCGGCGCCTGCTGCCAGGGAGATCCTCGCAGTCAGGGTGTTCGGTAGAGCCGTGGTCACGCCCTGGGCCAGTATAGCCCCGGGGCCGGGCAGGGGCCAGTCATCAAGAGAGGAAGGGACTAGAACGGGGCAGCGGGCTGGCCCTTTTGCCTCGTCCCCCTGTGGTGGCAGAGGTGGGATCCCAACTGGGCTTACTCCACGGACTGGCGGCCTGTGAGCCAGCCTCTCTGGTGGCAGGGGTGGGATTCGAACCCACGGCGCACGGCTTATGAAGCCGCCGCTCTACCGCTGAGCTACCCTGCCACCACTACGGGCCGGGACCCACCGGCCAATACCATCATGGCAGCACCGCCCACGGCAGGCAAGACACCGCACATACACGGCTCAGCGCAGGGGGCGCTTGGCCGGGATGCCGGGCCGTCGAGGGTAGCGCTCCGGCGTCGGGGCGACCTTTCGCACCACCAGGAGCATCGGCGCCGTCCCTTCGTAGGGCAGCGGAAGGGGCGCCAGGTACACCACCTGTCCCCCGCACTCGGCCAGGGCCCTCCTGGCCTCCTCCACCTCCTGCCGTACTCTCTCACCCTTGGGGCTGACCAGATGTCCACCCACCCTGAGAAAGGGAAGGGCCAGCTCGGCCAGCACCGGCAAAGGTGCCACCGCTCGCGCCAGGGCCAGATCGTAGCCCTGCCGATGGCGAGGGTCGCGGGCTACCTCCTCGGCCCTCCCCCAGACCACCTCCACGTCGCCCAGGTTCAGACGGGACAGCAGGCGACGCAGGAAGTCGGTCTTGCGCCGTTCCGAGTCCAGCAACGTCAGGCGCAGCGAGGGCCAGACTATGCGCAGAGGCAGGCCGGGCAAGCCAGCACCGGTCCCGACATCTATGGCCCGCACTGCCTCTGCAGGGGAGAGCAGGCCCAGCCTCTCTAGCTCCACACCCAGGGCCAAAGACTCCAGGAAGTGACGCCGCTGGACTTCGTGGGGGTCATCGATAGCCGTCAGGTCGGCGGCCGGCGATTCCCGAAGCAACTCGTCCAGATAGATGGCGAAGGCCTCCATCTGGGGCGGCGAGAGGGACAGGCCCAGGGCCTCGGCGCCCCGGGCCAGCACCGTCAGGGCCGAGTTCCCGTTCACGTTGACCCGCCCTCGTTGCCGTCCCTAGAATTGAATGATGCCATGAGCGAGATCACCCTGCGTCAGGCGGCCGAACGCTATCTATCCTCCTCCGACCAGAGGGGCGAGGGGGCACGGTCGGCGGTGGAGGCCTTCGTCCGCTGGTGCGGCGCGGATACGCCCCTGAGCCGATTGACCCCTCAGGACGTGGCCCGCTACGTGGAGGAGCTGGGCAGCAGCCACGAGGCGCGCCGTCGGGCTGAGGAGCTACGGGCCTTCCTCTCCCAGCTGCGGCAGTGGAGGCTCATCGACCAGAGCCTGGCCCAGCACGTGCGGCTGCCCCGCTCCCGCGCTCCCAGGCAGCTGGCCAGCAACGACCTGCCGCCTATCGAGATGACGGCCGAGGGCTACGCCGCCCTGCAGCAGGAGCTGGAGGCCCTCAAGGCCCAGCGCCCTCTCATCGCCGAGGAGATCAGGCGGGCCGCCCTGGACAAGGACTTCCGCGAGAACGCCCCTCTGCAGGCCGCCCGCGAGAAGCAGTCCCACCTGGAGACCCGCATCCGCGAGCTGGAGTCCATGCTGCGAAGGGCCGTCATCGTCGATGACCGGGGGGACGGCCAGCGCGTCCAGCTGGGCAGCACCGTCGAGGTGCGCAACCTGAACACTGGCGCCACCGCCCGCTACACCATCGTGGGGCCGGCCGAGGCCGACGCCAAGGCGGGGAAGATCTCCAGCGCCTCACCCGTGGGCCGGGCGCTCCTCGACCGACGAGAGGGAGACGAGGTGGAGGTCGAGGTGCCCGCTGGCCCCCTGCGCCTGCGCATCGAGCGCATCGAGTGACTGGCGCGCCACCGGGGCGGGCCGAGGCCGCCGCGATCGTAGCCGCCCCTAGCGCTGGTCGATGGGCACGTATTCCAGGTCGAGAGGCCCGGAGTACTGGAGCAGCGGCCGGATGAGGATGTTGTCCTGCATCTGCTCCAGCACATGGGCGCACCAGCCGGGCATGCGGCCGATGGCGAACATCGAAATGAACAGGTCCTCGGGGATGCCCAGCAGGTAGTAGACGGCGCCGGCGTAGAAGTCCACGTTCAGGGAGATGCCGCGGGAGCGCAGCGGCGCCGTCACCTCGGCCACTCGCTCCAGTATCTGATACCACTTGGGCTGACCCAGCTTCTCGCCCAGGACACGGGCACGTTCGCGCATGTGGCGGGCCCGAGGGTCCTCCACCCGGTAGACACGGTGCCCCATGCCCATGATGCGCCGCCCCTCCGCCAGCATCCGCTGGATGTACTCGTCCACCCGCTCCGGCTCGCCTATCTCCTCGATCATGTGCATCACGGCCTCGGCAGCCCCGCCGTGCAGCGGCCCCTTGAGGGTGCCGATGGCGCTGACGATGGCCGAATGGATATCGGAGCCGGTGGAGGCCGTGACGCGGGCGGCGAAGGCGGAGGCGTTGGACCCGTGCTCGGCATGCAGGATGAAGTCCATGTCGATGGCGTCCACCGCCTCAGCGTCGGGCTCGCGCCCGTGCAGCATGTAGAGGAAGTTGGCAGCGTGGGACAGGTCCTCCCGCGGAGGCACCGGCTCCAGGCCACGGCGAATGCGGTCGTGAGCGGCCACGATGGTAGGCACCTGCGCCGTGAGCCGCTCGGCCTTGCGCAGGGTCGCCTCATAGGAGGTGTCGGCCGTCTCGGGATCGAAAGCCGCCAGCGCCGAGACGGCGGTACGCAGCACGTCCATGGGGTGTGCCTTCTGGACCACCCGAATCACGTCCAGCACCGGTGCCGGCACGTGGCGACTGCGCCGGAGACGGCGGTCCATCTCCTCCAGCTCGGAGCGAGTGGGGAGACGCCCGTAGAGGAGGAGATAGGTCACCTCTTCGAAGGTGGAGTGCTCGGCCAGGTCGTGGATGTTGTAGCCGCGATAGTAGAGCTTGCCTGCCTCGCCGTCGATGTGGCAGGTGCTGGTGGTGTCCAGCAGGACGCCCCGCAGGCCGCGGGCGATCTCCGGCGCGCTGGTGGGCTGGCTCATCGTTCCTCCCTCGCCTGTGTTCCTGTCTGGGCGGGCCAGCGGCGCTTTTAAAACCCGCGAGGCCCCCCGCCCCACGGGCCGAGCGTCGTATAACCACACCCTATGGCCGCCATAATTATAGCCGCCGCTAAGGCGACTTACAATCCCTGGCCGCGGCGTCCCAGCGCCTTGCGCACCCTTCCCTCCAGGGGGCGCCCCACCACCTCCTCGGCGAACCAGGAAACTTCCACCAGGGCCGCCAGGTCCACCCCCGTCCCGACGCCCATGGCCTCCAGCATGGCCACCAGGTCCTCGGTGGCCACGTTGCCGGAGGCCCCGGGGGCGTAGGGACAGCCGCCCAGGCCCCCCACCGAGCCGTCGAACTGGTCGGCGCCGGCCTCCATGGCCGCCAGCACGTTGGCCAGGGCCGCCCCTCGGGTGTCGTGCAAGTGCAGACGCACGGGGAAGCCCGGCAGCTCCTGCCGTAGCCGAGAGACCAGCTCGTAGACCTGCCTCGGGTTGGCCACCCCGATGGTATCCCCCAGGGCCACGGCATAGGCGCCCAGGTCCCGCAGCTCCCGTGCCAGGGACACTACCCGCTCCGGGTCCACCGCACCCTCGTAGGGACAGCCGAAGGCGGTGGACACGTAGCCCGCCCAGGGGATGCTCGCCTCCCGGGCCAGACGGGCCACCCTGCCTATCTCTGCCAGGGTCTCGGCGATCGAGCGGTTGAGGTTGGCCCGGTTGTGGGACTCGGAGGCCGAGACCACCACCGCCAGCTCGTCGGCCTGCGCAGCGATGGCGTTCCTGGCGCCCACCTCGTTGGGCACCAGGGCAATGTAGGTGACTCCGGGCCGACGGCGCAGGGCAGCCATCACCTGGGGGGCATCGGCCATCTGCGGCACCGCCCGCGGGTGGACGAAGGAGACGGCCTCGATGCGCTTGAGCCCCGTGTCCGCAAGCCGCTCGATGAGGGCCACCTTCTGATGGGTGGGAATGGTGCGGGCCTCGTTCTGCAGCCCGTCCCTCGGCCCCACCTCGGTGATGAGGACCCGCTCCGGCAGCCTCATCCCTCCGCCTCCCCTGGCGCCAGCTCCGCCAGCACCTGTCCCTCCTTCACCTGCTCACCCGGCCGACAGTGCAGGCGGCGTAGGAAGCCATCGGTCGGGGCATCGACGCTGTGCTCCATCTTCATCGCCTCCAGGACAACGACGGTCTGACGGGCCCGCACTCGCTGTCCTTCCTCCACCGCCACCTTCACAACAACCCCGCTGAGAGGGGCCACCAGCAGGTGCCCCGCCGCCTCGGGGGACGTCTCCCGGTGTTCGACCGGCCGCGGGCGATGCCAGCGAAAGCGGAAGGCCCGACCGCCTTGCTCGACCATCAGGCCATCCGCCAGGCGCGATACCCTGGCCGGCCAGGAGCGTCCTTCGACCTCCACCAGCAGGTGACCACGGGGGCCAGCAGTGAAGGTGGCCACCGCCTCTCGCCCCGCCACCGCCACCCGCCAGCGACGGGCACTCCCGGCCTCCCGCCTCCCCTCCACTCGCCAGGGGCGGCCCTCATGCTCCAGGTGCAGGACGACATCTCCGCCCGCTCGCCAGGGTCCCAGGGCTAGCCAAGGGTCAGCCTCCCCGAGGGCACCGCTGACGGCGGCACCGAAGGCGGCGAGGAGGGCCTCCACGGCCGGGGCCAGCAGCAGCGCTTCCGGGCTGAGGCGGGACTCCAGGAAGTCGGTGGTGACCTTCCCCTCGGCCATGACCGGGTGGGCCATGACCGCCCGCAGCAGGGGCAGGTTGGTGCGGACGCCCTCGATGCGGTAGCGCTCCAGGGCCCAGCGCATGCGGGCCAGGGCCTCGCGCCGGTCGCGGCCCCGGGCCAGCACCTTGGCGATGAGGGGGTCGTAATGGGCGGTGATCTCGTCGCCCGGGTAGGTGCCCACGTCGTTGCGGATGCCCTCGCCCTGGGGCGGCGCGAAGGCCACCAGGGTGCCCGAGCTCGGCAGGTAGCCCGCGAGGGGGTCTTCGGCGTAGATGCGGCACTGGAAGGCGTGGCCCCGGAGGCGCACGTCCTCCTGGCGCAGGGGGAGGCGCTGGCCGGCGGCGATGGAGAGCTGCAGGGCCACCAGGTCGAGGCCCGTCACCATCTCGGTGACGCCGTGCTCCACCTGCAGGCGGGTGTTCATCTCCAGAAAGTAGAAGTTTCCCTCGGAGTCCAGCAGGAACTCGACGGTTCCGGCATTGACGTAGCCGGCTGCGCGGGCCACGGCCAGGGCCGCCTCGCCCAGGCGCCGCCGCAGGGCCTCGTCCACCGCCGGGGAGGGGGCCTCTTCGACCACCTTCTGGTAGCGGCGCTGGAGAGAGCAGTCGCGCTCGCCCAGGTGGAGATAGTTGCCGTAGGCATCGGCCAGCACCTGCACCTCCACATGGCGGGCGCCCTGGACGGCCCTCTCCAGCAGGAGCCGGCCATCCCCGAAGGCGCGCTGGGCCTCGCGCCGGGCGCCCTCCACCGCCTCCAGAAAGCTGTCGGCGTCGGCCACCAGGCGCATTCCCCTCCCCCCACCTCCGGCCGCAGCCTTGACCATCACCGGGAAGCCCAGGCGCCGCGCCTCCTCCAGCAGCGCCCACGGCTCCTGGCTGTCGCCATCGTAGCCGGGGACGATAGGCACCCCCTGAGAGGCCGCCAGGCGGCGGGCGGCCGCCTTGTCGCCCATGAGGCGAATGGCCTCCGCCGGCGGCCCTACGAAAACGAGGCCGGCTTCCCGACAGGCCTCGGCGAAGGCGGCGTTCTCCGAGAGAAGGCCATAGCCCGGGTGGACCGCCTCGGCGCCGGTGCGCCGCGCCGCCTCCACGATGGCCCCGATGTTCAGATAGCTCTCCGTCACCGGCGGGGGGCCGATGGGCACCGCCTCGTCGGCCTCCAGCACGTGGAGGGCGCGACGGTCGGCCTCCGAGTAGACGGCCACGGTGCGGATGCCGAGGGCGCGGCAGGTGCGGATGATGCGCACAGCTATCTCGCCGCGGTTGGCTATGAGGAGCTTCCTGAACATCAGCCCTCTACCCAGCCAGGGCGTCGCTTCTCCAGGAAGCTGCGGATGCCTTCCTGGCCCTCGGGGCCTGTGCGCAGGGCGGCGATGAGGCGAGCGGTGTAGTCGTCCACGTCCGGCCCCCTGTCCCCGGCCACTCGTCGCACCAGCTCCTTGCAGGCCGCCTGGGCCTGGGGGCCGCCCGACAGGAGCATGCGCACCACCTCCTGGACGGCCGCGTCCAGCTCCTCCGGCGGCACCACCCGGTAGACCAGGCCGATGCGTAGCGCCTGCTGGGCATCGATGCGCTCGCCGGTGAGGAACAGCCTCAGCGCCCATCCGGGGCCTATCTTCTCCACCACGTGGGGGGCGATGGTGGCGGGCGCCAGCCCCAGCCTCACCTCGGTGAAGGCGAACTGGACGTTGTCGGCCGCCACGGCCAGGTCGGCGGCGGCCACCAGCCCCACGCCGCCGCCGTAGGCGTTGCCGTGGACGCGGGCCACCACCGGCCGCGGGCACTCCGCCACCGCCCGCAACATGGCAGCCAGGGCAGCAGCGTCGCGACGGTTCTCCTCCTCGCCCCAGGAGGCGGCGCGGCGCATCCACTCCAGGTCGGCGCCGGCGCAGAAGGAAGGCCCCTCCCCCGCCAGCACCACCACCCGGACCCCCTCGTCCCGGCCGAGGCCAGTGAAGGCGTCGTGTAGCTGGGCGATCAGGCGCTCATCGAAGGCGTTGTGCACCTGGGGCCGGTCGAGGGTTACCCGGGCCACGGGCCCGTCGCGGTCGAGGCGCACCACCTGCCCGGACATGGCTACATGCGGAAGACGCCGAAGTGGGAGTCGGGAATGGGGGCGTTGAGGGCAGCGCTGATGCCCAGGGCCAGGGCCTGGCGGGTGTCCAGGGGATCAAGGATGCCGTCGTCCCACAGGCGGGCGGTGCTGTAATAGGCGCTGCCTTCGCGGGCGTACTTCTCCAAGATGGGACGCATGAACTCCTGCTGCTCCTCCTCGCTCATGTCCTGGCCGCGGGCGCGCAGGTTCTCCAGCCGAACCGTCAGCAGCACGCTGGCCGCCTGCTGGCCGCCCATGACCGATATCTGGGCGTTGGGCCACATCCAGAGCAGACGGGGCGAGTAGGCGCGGCCGCACATGGCGTAATTGCCGGCCCCGAAGGAGCCGCCGATGATGACGGTGAACTTGGGCACCTCGGCGCAGGCCACCGCCATCACCATCTTGGCGCCATGCTTGGCGATGCCCTCGTGCTCGTAGCGCGTCCCCACCATGAAGCCGGTGATGTTCTGCAGGAAGACCAGGGGTATCTTGCGGCGGGCGCACATCTGGACGAAATGGGCGCCCTTCAGGGCGCTCTCGGAGAAAAGGATACCGTTGTTGGCCACGATGCCCACCGGGTAACCCATGATGCGGGCAAAGCCGCACACCAGCGTCGGCCCGTAGGACGCCTTGAACTCGTGGAAGCGGCTGCCGTCCACCAGCCGGGCGATGACCTCGCGCACGTCGTAGGACTGGCGGTAGTCGGGCGGGACGATGCCGTAGATCTCCTCGGGGTCGTAGAGGGGCGGCTCCGGAGGGGCCACGGGCCAGGGGCAGCTCTTGGTCGCCCGCCCCAGATTGGCCACGATGCTGCGGCAGATGGAGAGGGCCTCCGCGTCGCTGCGGGCCAGGTGGTCGGCCACCCCGGAGATGTGGCTGTGGACATAGGCACCCCCCAGCTCTTCGGCCGAGACCTCCTCGCCGGTGGCAGCCTTCACCAGAGGCGGCCCGCCGATGAAGATGTGTCCCGTCCCCTGGACGATGATCGTCTCGTCGCTCATGGCCGGGACATAGGCGCCGCCGGCAGTGCACGGCCCCATCACCACAGAGATCTGAGGGATGCCCTTGGCCGACATACGGGCCTGGTTGTAGAAGATGCGCCCGAAATGGTCGCGGTCGGGGAAGACCTCGTCCTGCAGGGGCAGGAAGGCCCCGCCCGAGTCCACCAAGTAGATGCAGGGGAGCCAGTTCTGCTCGGCGATCTCCTGGGCCCGCAGGTGCTTCTTGACGGTCATGGGATAATAGGTGCCGCCCTTGACGGTGGCGTCGTTGGCGACGATGACCACCTCGCGGCCACAGACGCGGCCGATGCCGGTGACGATGCCCGCCGAAGGGGCCTCGTCCTCGTACATTCCCCAGGCGGCCAGCGGGCTCAGCTCCAGGAAAGCGGAACCGGGGTCGATGAGCCGTTCGATACGCTCGCGGGCGGTGAGCTTGCCGCGGGCGCGGTGCCGCTGCACCTGCTCCTCGCCGCCCCCCTGGCGCACCAGGGCCAGCCGCTCCTGCAGCTCGGAGACCAGGGCCCGCATGTGCTCGCGGTTACGGCGGAACTCGGCCGAGGCGGTGTCCACCGCGGTGGGCAACACCGGCACCTCGGCCCCCTCCAGGAAGGCAACGGCCTGGGCATCGGTGGCGGGAGGAGGCGACCAGACCAACCCATCACCCCGGCGGCCCCCGTGACGTACGAACGATCCGGGGCCGGCGGCAGAGCTAGTTTAGCAGATGCACAGCCAGCCGACACCGCCGCCAGGGGGTGACAGGAGGCGCCTCGGCAGTCAAGAATAATGGTTAGCCGGTCACGGACGGCGAGGAGGTCAACATGGCCCTGGTAGACGGCGGCGACCTGGTGGTGAAGGCCATCAAGCGCGAAGGGGTGGACGTCATCTTCACCCTCTGCGGTGGCCACGTGCAGGCCATCTACGATGCCTGTCTGGACGAAAACGTGCGGGTCATAGACGTGCGCCATGAGCAGGCGGCGGGCCATGCCGCCGAGGGGTGGTCGCGGGCCACCCGCCGCTGCGGGGTGGCGGTGGTAACCGCCGGGCCTGGCGTCACCGACGTGGTCACGGCGGTGGCCAACGCCTGGCACAACAAGAGCCCCATGCTGGTCATCGGTGGCCGCAGCCCCCTCAACCGCTTCGAGATGGGTGCCCTGCAGGAGATGGACCACGTGGAGCTCCTGCGCCCCATCACCAAATGGGCCCGCTGCGTCTACGAGACCAAGCGCATACCGGAATACATCGCCACTGCCTTCCGCCATGCCATGACCGGCCGCCGCGGCCCCGTCTTCCTGGAGATCCCGTCCGACGTCCTCTTCCAGAAGGTGGAGGAGTCGGAAGTCTACTTCCCCGAGCGCTATCGCCCCGAGGGCCGGCGCTACCCCGATCCGCAGGTGGTGAAGCAGGCGGCCGCTATCCTGGCCCGGGCCGAGCGACCGGTGGTGATGGCCGGTTCCCAGATCTACTGGGACGAGGCCCACGAGGAGCTTCGCCAGCTCATCGAGCTGCTGGACGCCCCCGTGTACCTCAACGCCATGGGCCGCGGCTGCATACGCCAGGACCACCGCCTGTTCTTCTCGCGGACGCGGCGCACCGCCTTCGCCAAGGCCGATGCGGTCCTGGTCATCGGCACCCCCTTCGACTTCCGCCTGGCCTACGGGCGGCGCTTCGGCCCCGAGGCGAAGATCGTGCAGGTGGACTCGGACCCGGCCGAGCTAGGACGCAACCGCGACGTGGACGTGGCCATCGAGGCCGACGCCAAGGCTGCCCTCCAGTCCCTCATCGCCGAGCTGGAGGGCCGCTCTTACCGGCACGACGAGTGGGTGAAGGCGCTGCGGGAGGAGGAGGACAAGATCCGCGCCCAGCGGGAGGAGTGGGAGAACTCGGACCGGGTGCCCATCCACCCCCTGCGCCTGTGCAAGGAGATGGCCGCCTTCGTCGATGAGAACACCATCGTGGTGGGGGACGGCGGCGACATCGTCAACCTGGCCGCCCAGGTGCTGCCCATCAACCAGCCCGGGCAGTGGTACGACCCGGGGCCCTTCGGGACCCTGGGGGTGGGCACCGGCTTCTGCATGGCCCTCTCCTGCGTCTACCCCGGCAAGCGCATCCTGATGGTCAACGGCGACGGCACCTTCGGGCTGAACGGCTTCGAGTTCGACACCTTCGTGCGCTTCGGCATGCCGGTGGTGTCGGTGGTAGGCAACGACCGCCAGTGGGGGCAGATCACCGTCGGCCAGAAGCTCATGTATGGCAAGGACAGGGTCGTCGCCTCGCTGCTGGGCGACAACGCCCGCTACGACCTGGTGGTGGAGGCGCTGGGCGGCCATGGGGAGTTCGTCACCGAGCCGCAGCAGATCCGCCCCGCCCTGGAGCGGGCCTTTGCCTCGGGCAAGCCCGCCTGCGTCAACGTCATCCTCGACCAGGAGCCGCCGGGTATACGGGGCGGCTACGAATTCATGTAGCGCTGGCCCCAATGGGCTACTGCGTCTTCTGCGAGATCGTCGCCCGTCGCGAGCCCGCCGAAGTCCTCTACGAGGACGACGAGGTGATGGTCTTCCGCAACCGTCTGCGCTGGGTGCCGGTGATGCTCCTGGCCATCCCCAAGGCCCACATGACCCAGGAGGAGCTGTGGCGGGACATGGGTCGCGTGGGCCGGGTGGCGGTGGAGATGGGGCGCAAGTTCTGTCCCAACGGCTTCCGCCTGCTCTCCAACTTCGGCTTCGACGCCATGCAGTCCCAGGAGCACGCCCACGTGCACATCCTGGGGGGAACCTTCCTGGGCGAATACGTCTAAATGGGCAGGACGACGCCGGCCTCGTCCAGCGCCTTGCGCTGGGCGGCCAGTATCTCCCGGATGCCCTGCCAGGCCAGGTCGAGGAGCTGGTCCAGGGCGCTGCGGGGGAAAGGATGGCCTTCGGCGGTGCCCTGCACCTCCACCAGCTCGCCGCTGCCGGTCATGACCACGTTCATGTCTACCTGGGCACGCACGTCCTCTTCGTAGCACAGGTCCAGCATGGGCACCCCATCCACGATGCCCACGCTCACCGCCGCCACCTGGTCGCGCAACGGGAGCGACGTCAGCTCCCCCGTCTGCGACAGGCGCTGCAGCGCCAATGCCAGGGCCACGAAGCCACCGTTGATGGCGGCGGTACGGGTGCCGCCATCGGCCTGGAGGACATCGCAGTCCAGCACGACGGTGCGCTCGCCCAGCAGGTCCAGTTGGGCGACGGCCCGCAGGGAGCGGCCGATGAGGCGCTGGATCTCGTAGGTGCGGCCGCTGGTGGCGCCCCGTTCGCGGGGGGTGCGCTGGAGGGTGGAGCGGGGCAGCATGCCGTATTCGGCGGTGATCCAGCCGGTGCCGGCCTCGCGGGCGAACTGGGGAGCGCGGGCCTCGACGGTGGCGGCGCAGAGGACGCGGGTGCGCCCCATCTCCACCAGGCAGGAGCCCTCGGCGAAGTCCAGGACGCCCGTCCGGAAGGACAGGGGACGCAACTGCTGGGGCCTTCGGCCGTCGCTGCGAATCATAGGAGCAGGCGAACTCGAGACAATTCTACCAGGTCGCGGGGCGCATAATCTCGTTACCGCGGGCATCCCGCACCACATCGGGCAGCTGACAAACGGCCGCTGGACCCACTCGAAGCTCGGTGTACTTGGCAGCCACCTGCCTGAGCGCATAGCTGACGCGTTTGTGCGGACTCAAGACCCACACCTGCTTGCCGAATCTGCGCCTCACCTGCTCGATCGCTCCCGCCAAGTCAGAGTCGTTAGAGACGACGAGAGCGACATCATACAGGTCATCCATGGCGTCTACCAGGAGGAAGATGGCCAGGTTGACGTCGGAGCCTTTTTTTCCTCTGGCACCTTCACCTTGACGAACCGGGGACGGTGGGGCCAGGAGTCCGCTAGAGGTGCCACTGATGTCTTCTCTAGGAAGTGCCCGAAATGGATGGTCACCTCGGGTAGGGTGGCTAGAGCCCGCAGGTAGCGATCCTGGCGCTCGGACCGGCCGGGATCATGGGGTGGGGAGGTCACGCGAGCGGTGAAGTAACGGACGTGCAGCAAATCCACGTCCTTGGCGACGAGCCGTAACCAGCGGGGGATGTCGAGCCACTTGAGGTGCAGCTGGCCTTCGGGCCGGTGGCGCCTCAGCAGACCATAGTAGAGGTTGAAGCCATCTACGTAGGCGTAGGCCCGTGGTCTTGCAATCATCTATATGCTGAGGCCGCCACCTGAGGCGGCGGCCTCGCGCCCTGTCCCGGTCAGAGACAGGGGGGATCTCCGCCCACAACATAGCACACGGCATCTAAGCTGTCAATACTAGTGGAGACTACCCACCAGAAGAGATGGGTGCCCGACTCAGCGCGGCGCCTTTTGCGGGCGCGCCCACAGGCGCGCCCCATCGGTCTCGAAGGTCACGTCCCCGTGGACGTCGGTGCGAAACAGGGGCAGCCCGGAGACCATTCCCAGCACCTCTGCCGAAGGGTGTCCGTAGCGGTTGCCCTCGCCCACCGACAGCGCCGTCGCCGACGGCGACACAGCTCCCAAGAGCAGAGGCGAGATGGACCCCCGCGCGCCGTTGCCGGGCAGGGCCAGCACCGAGGCCGCCACCGGCGCACGCTCGGCTACGAGCGACTCCTGCAACCGTACCGGCGCGTCCGACGGCAAAAGGAAAGACACCTGCCCCAGCTCCAGACGCAACACCAACGCCCAGGGCCGCGGGTCGTTCGGCGTCGTCAGGGGAGGAGCCTCGGGCGAAAGCACCTCCAGCACTGCACCGTCCAGGGCCAGCCGCAGTCCCTCTGTGCCGTATAGCACCTCGGCGCCCTCGCGCCAGAGGGCGTCCTGCCAGGCACGGAAGAGGGCCGTGCCGACGCCCACCGGTGGCACCAGCACCTGTGGCACCTCGTAGCGCTCCAGCACCCCCACCAGGCCAGCCAGTCGGCCTGCCCGGGGGTAGGTCAGCACCACCAGGTCGATGCGCCTCTCCCAAGGCCGCAGGTGGCGCGAGAGGGCGGCGGCCACTGCCTCGCTATCGGACCCCCCGTCGATGAGGACGCGCCGACCGGCGGGAGTCGTCACCAGCACAGCGTTGCCCTCGCCGACGTCCAGAAAGGTCACCCGCAACTGGCCCGTAGTGCCTGCCTGGGCGGCAGCCAGCCAGAGGACCAGCGCCGTCAGCGGTGCCATGAGGGCCATCGTCAGCGCCCAGGCCGGCAGGGGTGGTCGCTGGGGTGCCTCCGGCCGCCAGCGAGACAGGCCCCAGGCCCCGAGGGCCAGGAGGGCGTAGTAGGCGACGGCATGGGCGAGACCGACCCCCTCCAGGGAGAGGGAGGCCATCGGCAGCGAGCCGAAGGCCCTGGCCACCGCCATCAGGTAGGCGGCGGGCGCCCAGGCCAGCGGGCACAGCCAGTCCCCCGCCGAGGGCCAGAGGGCGCCCGCCAGCGCCACCGTCGCCGACCCCACCAGGGAGGCAACGAAGGCCGGGGCCCCGGCCAGGTTGGCAAGAGGCGCTGCCAGCGAGGCCCTCCCGAAGGCCAAGGCCGTGATGGGCAGCACCAGCGCCACAGCCGCGACTGTGAGGGCCAGCACCTCGACGGCAGGCCGCAGCAGGGCATGGGCGGCCGTCCCCAGCCGGGCCAGCCACGCCTCGCCCCAGGCCGCCAGGGACGGCGAGAGGACTACCAGCCCCAGGGTGGACGCGAAGCTGAGCTGGAAGGACAGGTCCTGGACCACCCGTGGGTCGAGGGCCACCATGAGGGCGGCAGCCAGCAGCAACGGCTGGAGACCGCCGCCGGGCCTCCCCAGCATGCGGGCGAACAGGTAGAGGCCCGCCATGACCGTGGCCCTCACCACCGGCGGCTGACCACCCACCAGCAAGGCATAGACGGCGATGGCCACCAGGGCCAGGAGGCCCGCCCACCGCCTGCCCAGCGCCCAGGAGAAGCCGCCCACGACCAGGCCGGCCAGCAGCGCCACGTTCTGCCCCGAAACGGCCAACAGGTGCGAAAGGCCAGCCGCGTCCATGGCCACCCTGAGATCGGCAGGCAGCGCCGCCCGTCGGCCCAGCAACACCCCCTGCGATAGGGATGCCTCCGGTTCGGGCAGCGAACGCTCCAGGGCTGTCGCCAGGCGCTCCCGCCAGGCGACGAGGGCCGAGGCCACAGGGCCTCCCTCGCCCTGGGCCAGCAGACGCAGACGAGGGAAATCGACCAGCGCTACGATGCCTCTGCGCGACAGGTGAGCGCCGTAGTCGAACTCGGGCAGGGACGGAGGGGATCTCAGCTCCCCTTCCAGCTCCAGCAAGTCGCCGTAGCGATAGCGGGGCTGGGGAGGGGCCGTTATCAGCACCCGCCCCGCGGCCTTCTGCCAGGGGCCTTCGACATCGGCCTGAACTTCCCGCACCGACAGGGTGTAACGGACGTGGACGCCCCGCTCCTCGGGCATGCCGTCCACCACCCCTCGCAGGGCGACTGTGCCCACGTCGATATAGGGCACCGAGGGTGATGAGCCGGGTGGCGTGAGGGAAGCGTCGTAGCGCCAGGCAGCGGCAAAGGCCAGCACGGCTGCCAGGGCCACCAGGGGCAGCCAACGGGGACGCCAAGCAGCGGCCCCCAATGCCAGCGCCCAGGCCGCCGCCAGGGGGGCCAGGGGACGGGCCTCGCTGAAGACCGCCGCGGCGGTGCCCAGCAACCAGGCCAGACAGAGGTATCCCAGGGCGTTCAGGGGCCCACCGTCACCAGGTCCTTGATCTGCTCATAGACCGACTGGGGCACCAGGCGACGGGTCAGCAGCTCCTCGGGACTGGCGAAGGGGCCGTCGTTCTGGCGTGACTGGACGATGCGCTCGGCCCGCACCGGCCCTACCCCGGGCAAGGCCTCCAGTTCGCGGGCGCCGGCGCTGTTGATGTCGATGAGCTGGTTCCCGGCGGGTGCCGGGGTCTGGCCCACGCGCGGCACCGAGATATGGTCCTCGTCGCGGATCCGCCGGGCCAGGTTCACGCGGGCCAGGTCGGCATCGGCCGTCGGGCCGCCAGCCGCCTCCAGTGCATCTATCCAGCGGTCGCCTTCGCGGAGGGTGTAGACGCCGGGGCTTCGGACGGCGCCGATGACGTAGACCCGCAGCTCGCTGGGGGCGGGAGTCAGCTCCAGGGCAGGCAAAGGGCGGCCTTCTCGTCCCAGCAGGTAGCCCAGGGCCACCAGCAAGGGAGACCCGAGAGCCGCCAGGAGCAGGAAGCGGTAGCGCTCCCAAAGCCCCGTCATGGGGCGCCTCTAGCTATCGGCCCGCCACTATACCAGCAGCGATAACGGGTGTCAACTCACTCCCAGCCACAGGCCAGAAAGCCGTCTGCTATACTGGGTCGTGCCATGTCGGGGTCCCTCTGTGGCCGCGACGTCCTGTCCATAGCCGACCTGAAGGCGGGCGAGCTGCGCTCCCTGCTGCACACGGCCCTGCGCCTGAAGGTCGAGGGCCACGGTCAGCCCCTGACGGGCCGAACGCTGGCCCTCCTGTTCGAGAAGCCTTCGTTGCGCACCCGCCTCTCTTTCGAGGTGGCCATGCGCTCTCTGGGCGGCAACTGCCTCTACTTCTCCCCTCAGGAGGTGGGGCTGGGCGTGCGGGAGCCGGTGAAGGATGTGGCCCGGGTGCTGGAACGGCACGTGGACTGCATCGCGGTGCGCACCTTCCAGCAGGAGAAGGTGGAGGAGATGGCCCGCTACGCCTCGGTGCCGGTCATCAACGCCCTCTCGGACCACGAACACCCCACCCAGGCCATGGCCGACCTCCTGACGGTCCTGGAAGCCAAGGGCCGCCTGGAGGGCGTGACCCTGGCCTTCGTGGGCGATGGCAACAACGTTGCCCGCTCCCTCTGCCTGGGAGCGGCCATGTGCGGCCTTCACTTTCGCATCGCCTCGCCCCAGGGCTACGAGCTGCCGGCCGACCTCGTGGAGCGGGCACGGGCGCTGGCCAGGGAGAGCGGCGGCAGCATCGCTTTGCTGCGACGGCCCGAGGAGGCGGTGGCCGATGCAGATGTGGTATACACCGACGTCTGGACGAGCATGGGACAGGAAGGGGAGGCCGAGGCGCGGCGCAGGGCCTTCGAGGGCTACACCGTCGACACAGGCCTTTTGGCCATGGCCCGCCCCGACGCCATCTTCATGCACGACCTTCCGGCCCACCGCGGCGAGGAAGTGACCGACGAGGTGATGGAGGGGCCACAGTCGGTCGTCTGGCAACAGGCCGAGAACAAGACCCACGCCATCAAGGCGCTGCTGCTGGCCCTGCTGGTCGGCGAGGGAGGATAGGGGCGGTGGGCAGCCTGGGCGACGCCGTGCGAGAGGCGCTGGCGCGCTTCGAGCCGGCCAGCGTCCTGGATATCCTGGCCATCGCCGTCCTGATCTACCTGGTGCTGGTGCTGTTGCGGGGCACCGTGGCCATCACCCTGCTCCGGGGTGTGGTCATTCTGGTGGTGGCCATGCTCATCCTGGCCCAGGTGCTGGACCTCACTGTGCTCCAGTTCGTGCTGCGCAATGCCCTGCCAGCGGTGCTCATCGTCCTGGCCATCGTTTTCCAGCCGGAGCTGCGCCGCTTCCTGGAGAGGCTGGGGCGCACGGGCCTCTGGCTGAGGACTCCCCGCCACGCCTATGACCAGACCCTGGACGCAGTGGTCCAGGCCGCCATGGAGCTGGCCCAACGCCACCACGGCGCCCTCATGGCCCTGGAACGCGAGACGGGCCTCCAGGACTACGCCGAGACGGGGGTGAAGCTGGACGCCCTAGTGAGCCGCGAGCTGCTGATGGGCATCTTCTATCCCAACTCGCCCCTGCACGACGGGGCGACCATCATCAGGGGGAACCGGGTGGTGGCTGCCGGTTGCACGCTGCCCCTCTCCCAGCGTTCGGAGGTAGAGGGCGGCGGCCTGAGACACCGGGCTGCCCTGGGCCTCACCGAGACTACCGACGCCGTCTGCGTGGTGGTCTCCGAGGAGGCAGGGCAGGTGTCGGTGGCAGCCAACGGCCGCATTATGTGGGGGCTGGACGAGCGGCAGTTGCGGGCCGTGCTGCGCAGCATCCTGGTGCCGCCGGAGCCTGGCCTGCGCCCGGTGCGCCCCCTCTAGCCCGGAGGCCCGTGTAGGCCATGCTCACTGAAGCACAGCGCTACTTCCACGCCTGTCTCCTGCTGGTCCGTCGCGCCGCCGTTTCCCTGCGGGAGAACGCCGGGCTGGCCATCCTCTCCCTGGTCTTGGCCTTTCTGCTGTGGGTGTTCGTGGGCGGCCAGGAGGAGTCCAACCCCGTCCGCAGCGGCCTGGTGCCCAACGTGGAGGTGCAGGTACAGCCGGTAAACCTGCCCCAGGGCCTGGCCCTGGCCTCGGAGCTGCCGCGGGTGCGGGTGCGGGCCGAGGCCTCGTCAGACGTCTGGGACCGCCTTTCCCCCGACGACTTTCGCGCCTTCGTCGTCCTCAGCGGCCTGGGTCAGGGCACCCATCAGGTGCCGGTCCAGGTGGAGCCGCGCACCGCCCGCGGCGGCCTGCGGGTGCTGGGGGCCGAGCCGCCGCGCGTCGAGGTCTCGCTGGTGCCCCTGGCCGTCAAGTCGGTCCCGGTGCAGGTGATGGTGGAGGGCAGCCCGGCCGACGGCTATGCCGCCGGACCTGCCCAGGTGGACCCGGCCCAGGTGACGGTGCTGGGTCCCCAGGAGCTGGTGTCGGCAGTGGCCAAGGCGGTGGCCCGCATCGAGCTGGCGGGCGCCCGTGCCGACCTGGTCCGTGCCCTGCCTCTGGAGCCGCAGGACAGGCTGGGCGTCCTGGTGAGGGGCGTCTCCCTCGACCCCTCGGCCGTCAACGTCACCGTGCCGGTCTCCCGCATAGAGACAGCCCGGCTGGTGCCCGTAACGCCTTCCATCGTCGGCAGCCCCGCTCCTGGCTACAATGTGGTGGGGGTGGAGGTCGACCCGCCCGTGGTCTCCCTGGTAGGGCCGGAGCAGGCTGCAGGGGCCATCGCTTCCCTCTCCACAGCCCAGGTGAACATCTCCGGCGCCCGCGCCGACGTGGTGCGAACCGTTCCCCTGGACCTGCCCGCAGGCGTGGTGGTGCGCGGCCCGGGCCAGGTGACGGTGCGGGTGAGGGTCCAGCCAGCGCCCGGACAGGCCACCTTCGGCGTCCCCTTGCGGGCCGAGGGTCTGGACAGCGGCCTCTCCGTGTCGGGGCTGCCGCCCCTGGTGCAGGTGACCCTCTCCGGCCCCCTGCCGCTGCTGCAGGGCCTGGATCCCAGCGGCATCGTCGCCCGCGTCTCCCTGGCCGGACTGGGGCCGGGCCGGCACCTGGTGCCGGTCCAGGTGATGGCCCCCAGCGAGACCACGGCCATCGCCGTGGTGCCAGCGCAGGTCGAGGTGGTCATCTCCCGGTCATGAGCCAGGAACGGACGGCCCAGACGGTGGCCAGCCGGAGGCCCCTGGTGGCCATCGTAGGTCGGCCCAACGTGGGCAAGTCCACCCTCTTCAACCGCCTGGTAGGTGGCCGCAAGGCCCTGGTGGAGGACATCCCCGGCACCACCCGCGATCGCCTCTACGCCGAAGTGGAATGGGGAGACCGCGCCTTCACGCTGGTGGACACGGGCGGCCTTGATCCCGGCAGCGAAGAGGCCTTCGCTACCCTGATTCGCCGCCAGGTAGAGATAGCCCTGGCCGAGGCCGATGTAATCCTGTTCGTGGTGGACGCCTCTCAGGGCCCCACCGCCACCGACCTGGAGATCGCCGAACTGCTGCGACGCACCGGCCGCCAGGTGCTGCTGGTGGCCAACAAGGCCGACAACGACCGCCGCCAGCAGGCAGCCCTGCAGTTCTACGAGCTGGGGCTGGGGGAGCCGATCGTCATCAGCGCCTACCACGACCTGGGCGTGGACGAGCTGCGTCGCGCCCTGATGGCCCTGCTCCCCCCCGTCGAGGCGGCGACGGAGCCGCCGACGGAGCTGGCCCTGGCCATCGTCGGGCGGCCCAACGTGGGCAAGTCCATGCTCCTCAACGCCGTTCTGGGCCAGGAGCGGGTGGTAGTGAGCGAAGTGCCCGGCACCACCCGCGACGCTGTGGACACCCCTCTGGAATACAGGGGGCGGAGGCTGCTGCTCATCGATACCGCCGGCATCCGCCGCCGGGGTCGCATCGCTCCCGGGCTGGAGCGCCACAGCGTGGAGCGGGCACGGCAGGCCGTCCGTCGCTGCGACGTGGCCCTGCTGGTCATCGACGCCACCGAAGGGGTGACAGCCCAGGACACCCACATCGCTGGCCTCGTGCTGGAGGAGTGCAAGGGCCTCATCGTCGTGGCCAACAAGTGGGACCTGATGCCCGACACCGAGGAGTCGCGTCGCCGCTTCGCCGCCGAGGCCCTGGCGAGGCTCAAGTTCGTGCCCTGGGCGCCCCTGGCCTTCGTCTCCGCCAAGACGGGGCTGAACCTGGAGGGGCTGCTGGACCTGGTCGTGGAGATAGGGGACAAGCGGAGGCAGCGGGTGCCCACCTCCCGCCTCAACGCCGTCATTCGCGAGGCGGTGGCACGCCATCCACCCCCTATGACGGGCAAGCGCCAGTTCAAGGTCTATTACGTCACTCAGCCCGAGGTCGACCCGCCCACCTTCGTGTTTTTCTGCAACGACCCGAATCTGCTACACTTTTCCTACCGCCGTTATCTCGAGAACGCCATCCGCCGCCACTTCGACTTCGAGGGGACGGCTATACGGATGGTCTTCCGGGGGCGAGGCGAGGGCTGACATGTGGGAGCTGGCAGCGGCCGGCATCATCGGCTACCTGGTGGGGGCCATCCCCTTCGGCTATATCCTGGGGAGGCTCCTGCGCGGCATCGATGTCCGCGACTACGGCAGCGGGGCGACCGGCGCCACCAACGTATTGAGGGTGCTGGGGCCCAAGGCCTTCCTGGCCACCCTGTTGCTGGACTCCCTCAAGGGCTGGATCCCGGTGCTGCTGGCCTGGCACGTGACCCATGACCACACGGTGCAGGTGGTGATGGGCATCTGCGCCATCGTGGGCCACGATTTCCCCATCTACATTGGCTTCCGGGGCGGGCGTGGAGTGGCCACCGCCTTCGGCGTCTACGCTGCCCTCCTCTTCCCCCTGGCAGCCGGCCTCACGGCCCTGGGCGTGTTCATCGTCCTGGCCTTCCGCTACATGTCCCTCATGTCCATCATCACCGTGCCCCTGGGGGCCCTGGTGTTGCTGGCCCTGGGGCTCGCCGAGGCCCGGATGCCCGGGGTGGGAGAGGTGCCCGAGTCCTACGCCGTCTTCGGGCTGGTGGCCAGCGCCCTGGTGCTGTTGCGTCACACTGGCAACATCCGCCGCCTGCTGGCCGGCACCGAGCCCAAGATCGGCGAGGGCGGCCGGCCGCGCATGGCCCCCCGCCCGGACACGGGGCGCTAGAGCCTTTCGAGGTGGGAGATGACGCCCGACGACCTGCGCGAAGAGATGGAGAAGGCCCTGCGGGGCTGGGACGTGGACTACGTGGAGGTGCGCATCGACGAGACCACGTCCACCCGCATCGTCTACCGCGGCCGCGACCTGGAGGAGATAGGACGCTCTCGCAGCTTCGGCGGCAACGTGCGCGCCCTCTACCGCGGTGGCTGGGGCTTCGTCAGCTTCAACGACCCTCGTGACCTGCGGCGGCGGGTGGAGCAAGCGGTGGCCCAGGCCCGTTTCGTGGGACGGGAGAAGAGCCACCTGGCCGAGGTGGAGCCGGTGGTGGCCATCGTCCCCCTGGAGGTGGGCAAGGACCCCCGCCTCGTCCCCCTCGCCCGCAAGAAGGAGCTGCTGGACCAGTACAACGAGCTGATCTGGTCCACCCCCGGCGTCAGCTCGTCCAACATCTTCTACTCCGACGCTCACAAGCGAGTGCTCTTCGCCAGCTCCGAGGGGGCCTTCGTCCAGCAGGAGCGGATCGACGTTACTGTGCGCATCGGAGCCACCGCCCGCCGCAACGGCGACGTGCAGCAGGCCAGCGTCAGCCTGGGCGCCCTCAACGACTACTCCTTCGTGGAGACGCTGCACGACGAGGTGCAGCGGGTGGCCAGGCGAGCGGTGGAGCTGCTGGACGCGCCTTATGTCAAGCCAGGGGTCTACCCGGTGGTGCTGGACCCGATACTGGCGGGGGTCTTCTGTCACGAGGCCTTCGGCCACCTCTCGGAGGCGGACCACATCTACGAGAACGAGCGACTGCGCGAGCTGATGGTGCTGGGCAGGCGCTTCGGCCAGCCCGTCCTGAACATCGTAGACGGGGCAGCGGTGCCGGGCCTGCGGGGCAGCTACCGCTACGACGACGAGGGGGTGCCGGCCCAGAAGACCTACCTGATCAAAGAGGGGGTGCTGGTGGGACGCCTCCACTCGCGCGAGACGGCGGGCAAGATGGGCGAGCGGCCCACGGGCAACGCCCGCGCCCTGGACTACCGCTTTCCGCCCATCGTGCGCATGACCAACACCTACATCGAGCCGGGCGACGCCACCTTCGAGCAGCTCATCGCCGACATCAAGGAAGGGGTCTACGCCTGCAACTGGTACGGCGGCACCACCAGCATGGAGATGTTCACCTTCTCGGCCGGCGAGGCCTACATGATACGCAACGGCCGGGTAGCGGAGCTGCTGCGGCCGGTGAAGCTGACGGGCAACGTGTTCGAGACGCTGATGAACATAGACGGCATCGGTCGCGACCTGGCCTTCAATCAGGGCGGGGGGTGTGGCAAGGCGGGGCAGATGCCCCTGCCCGTCTCCAACGGCTCCCCCCACATCCGCATCCGCCAGTGCGTGGTGGGAGAACGCTGATGCTCGAGGAACTGATAGACGTCGCGCTCAGGCGTGGGGCGCAGGAGGCGGAGGCCTTCTACTCCGAGGTGGAGGAGACGCCCGTCCTGTTCGAGGCCAACCGTCTCAAGCAGCTCAACGGCCGACAGGTCTCGGGCGTCGCCCTGCGCGTCATCGTCGACGGCCGCCTGGGGGCCGCCTCCTCCAGCCGCCCCGGCGATGTCGAGGGCCTGGTGGAGATGGCCCTGGAGGCAGCCCCCTACGGCCCCGAGGCCCACTTCAGCTTCCCAGCTGAGGACGGCTACCCCCAGGTAGAGACCTACGACGTGGCGGTGGAGGCCTTCCCTCTGGACGACATGGTCCACCTGGGCCAGTCCCTCATCGACGCCGTCCGGCGACAGCAGCCCGAGCTGGTGTGCGACGCCAGCGTCCGCAAGGCCATCCATCGGGTGGTGGGCCTCAACTCCAACGGCGGCAGCTTTCAGTACCGTCGCACCATCTTCTCCGTGGGTGTGCACGGTACCCTGGTGCGGGGCACCGATATGCTCTTCGTGGGCGACTCTCAGGCCTCCTGCCAGGCCATCCGCGACGGGTCGGCGGTGGTGGGGGAGGTGCTGCGCCAGTTGCGCTGGGCCGAGCGCACGGCCAGGGTCGCCACCGGCGAGATGCCGGTGGTCTTCACCCCCCAGGGCGTGGCGGGGGCGCTGCTGGGGCCGCTGGCCACCGCCTTTTCGGGGCGGATGGTGCACCAGGGCCAGTCGCCCCTGGCCGGTCGCCTGGGCGAGCGCCTCTACGACCGCCGCTTCTCCCTGTGGGATGACCCTACGCTGCCCTACCGCACCGGCAGTCGCATCTGTGACGACGAGGGCGTGGCCAGCCGTCGCCTGCCCCTGGTGGAGGAAGGGGTGGTGCGCCACTTTCTCTACGACCTGCAGACGGCGGGCATGGCCGGGGCGGAGCCCACCGGCCACGGCAGCCGCGGGCCGGGCGGGCAGGTGGGCATATCCCCCTCCTGCCTGGTGTTCTCCGAGGGCGAGATGGGCCTGGAAGAGCTGGTGCGAGAGGTGGGGGAGGGCCTGGTGGTGGAGCAGCTCATGGGCGCCGGCCAGGGCAACGTGCTGGGGGGCGATTTCTCGGGCAACGTCCTGCTCGGGTATAAAATAGAGGGTGGCGAGGTGGTGGGCCGGGTCAAGGACACGGTGGTGGCGGGCAACGTCCACCGCCTCCTGGCCGAGGCCCTACTGGCCCTGGGGCGCGGCCGCTGGGTGGGCGGCTCCCTTTACGTGCCGCCCATAGCCTTCGCCCGCCTCAGCGTGGCCGCCAAGGGATAACGTGTCCTGGGGAACGCTCCTGGAGGAGCTGGCAGAGCCGCATAGGCCCCTGCGGGCCTCCCACCTGGCCCGGCTCTCGGACCTGACCCCGGCCCGACAGGGAGAGCTGGCACGTCTCTGGCCCCGCATCGAGACCCCCCGCAGGCGCCGCATCGTCGAAAGGCTGGTGGAGATGTCGGAGGAGGACCTGGTGCTGGACTTCAGCCCCGTGTTCCTCCTGGCCCTCGAAGACCCCGACGCCGACGTGCGAACGCTGGCTGTCCGCGGACTCTGGGGCGACGAGCGACGACAGGTGCTGCAGAGGCTGCTGGCGGTGCTGGAGTCGGACCCGGAGCCCCAGGTGCGGGCCGAGGCCGCTCTGGCCCTGGGCAACTTCGTCCGACGCTACTCCGTTGGGCACCTGCGGGAGAGGCACTTCCGGCCCATCGAGAGCGCCCTGCGGCGGGCCATCGAGAGCCCCGACGAGGCCGAGGAGGTGCGGGCCAGGGCGCTGGAGGCCATCGGCTACTGTGCCGACCGAGCCTGGGTGAGGGAGGCCATACGCACCGCCTTCGAGAGCGGCCGCCACCGGCTGCGAGTCAGCGCCCTGCAGGCCATGGGGCGCAGCGGCGAGGCCCGCTGGCTCCCCCTGCTGCTGCGGGAGCTGTCCAGCGACGACCCGGAGCTGCGCTACGAGGCAGCCGCCGCCTGTGGGGCCATAGGTGACGAAGCGGCGGTGCCCCATTTGGCCCCCCTGCTGCAGGACGAGGACGAGGAGGTGCGGGAGGCCGCCATCGCCGCCCTGGGCGAGATCGGTGGCCGCGAGGCGCGGGAGCTGCTCCTCCCCTTGCTGGAAGACCAGACGCCGGCCATCCGCGCTGCCGCCGAGGCAGCCCTGGCCGAGCTGGAGTTCGGGGAGGACCCCTTCTCCCTGCGCTCCTTCCTGGATGAACGCTAGACGTCGGTCGCGTCTGCCAGTGGAGGAGGCCGTCTCGGCCGGCGGCGTAGTATTCCGCCGCGGCCCCGACGGCATCGAGGTGGTCATCTGCGGTCGCACCCGCGACGGCGTCTGGGGGCTGCCCAAGGGTGCCCCTGCGCCGGGCGAGTCCCTCGAGGAGGCCGCGGTGCGGGAGGTGGCCGAAGAGACGGGCCTGCAGGTGCGGCCGCTACGCAAGATCGGCATCATCGAGTATTGGTTCGCCCGTCCTCAGGACGGCGTGCGGGTGCACAAGCGCGTCCATCACTACCTCATGGAGCCGGTGGGCGGCAGCACCGACCAGCACGACTGGGAATACGACCGGGTGGAGTGGGTGCCGCTGGACGAGGCCCTCGCTCGCCTCACCTACAAGAACGAGGCCGAGGTGGTGCGCAAGGCCGCCCAGCTCCTGCAGGAGATGGAGCAGGCGTGATAACACCCCGGGACGACGTGGTGGCGCGAGGCAGGCGCGTCGTCCTGCGCCGGAAGCGCATGGCCGACGTGGTCGAGGACTACGCCTGGCGGGCCGACGAGGAGCTGGCCCGCTTCGACGCCGCGCCACCCCTGCGGCTGCCCTTCGCCGACTTCGCCCGCCACTGGGAGATGGACATGCGCTTCAGCGACGTGCCCCAGCGCAATCTGGCCATCGAGGACGAGGCGGGCCAGCGCATCGGCAACGTCATGTACTACAACCTGGACCGGTGGCGCAAGGAGGCCGAGATCGGCATCAGCATCGGTCGACGGGAATACTGGGGCCGCGGCTACGGCAGCGACGCCGTCCGTGCCCTGGCGCGGCACCTGTTCCGCACCACCGACCTGCGCCGTCTCTACCTGCACACCCTGGACTGGAACGTGCGCGCCCAGCGGGCCTTCCAGAAGGCAGGCTTCCGCCCCTGCGGCGTGGCCCACCGCAACGGCCACAGCTTTCTGGTGATGGAGCTGAGGCGGGAGTGGTTTTTCCCTATCCCTGGGGACGGGCAGGACGCCCCGGGATCTCCAGGTCGGGGGGCGGCGGCGCCGGGTTAGGGATGTCGTAGGTCAGGAACTGGGGTACCAGCTCCGCCAGCTCCTCGATGGTCCACATCCCGTCCTTGGTCAGCTGGCGCACGGGCATCTCCTCATAGGCCAGGGAGATGTGCCCGCCCGCCACGTGGAATATCTTGCCGTTGACGTTCCAGGCCTCGTCGCTGGCGAGGAAGACCACCATGGGGGCCACATGCTCCGGCGTCCGCTCCACCAGTTGCTGCGGGGGCGGCGGGGGCGCCAGGCCCCGCTGGGCGCGCATCTCGGCCAGCCCCTGGGTCATACGCGTCAGGGCAGCCGGGGCGACAGCGTTGCAGGTGACGCCGTAGCGCCCCAGGTCCCGCGCCACCACCCGCGTGAACCCCGCTATCCCAGCCTTGGCCGCACCATAGTTGGCCTGCCCAGCATTGCCCCGCAGCCCCGAGATGGAGCTGATGTTGATGATGCGGCCGTAGCGCTGCTGCCGCATCAGCACCGACGCGTGCCTGGTGCAGTTGAACGTCCCCTTCAGATGCACCGCAATGACCGCGTCCCACTCCTCCTCCGTCATGTTGAATATCATCCGGTCCCGCAGTATCCCCGCATTGTTCACCAGAATGTCGATCCGGCCGAAGTTGTCCACCGCCGCCTGTATGATCCGCCCCGCCGCCTCGTAGTCCGCCACCGTCTCGTAGTTGGCCACCGCCGTGCCCCCAGCCGCCCGTATCTCCTCCACCACCTGGTCCGCCGGCCCGCGGTCGTGGCCGGTGCCGTCCACATTGACACCCGGGTCGTTGACCACTACGTTGGCACCCTCGGCGGCGAGGGCCATGGCGATGGCGCGGCCGATCCCCCGGCCGGCGCCGGTGACCACCGCCGTGCGTCCCTTCAGTCTGTCGCCCATGTCCTGCTCCTCCTGAGGATGTAGCTAGCCGGCGGGCTGGGCCTGCCGCCTGGCCGTCTCCGGTATCAGCTCCTCAGGCGGCGGCGCCGGGTTGCGGGTGCCCTCCAGCAACGTGGGCATGAGGGCCGCGATCTCGTCCACCGTCCACATGCCCCGCTTGAAGATGGTGCGCCAAGGCACCGGGTGGTGCAGAAGGGCCACCGTCCCGCCATAGACCATGAATATCTGGCCGTTGATGTTCCAGGCATCGTCGCTGGCCAGGTAGCCCACCATGGGCGCGATGTGCTCCGGCGTCAGCCGCTTCAGTCGCTCTATCATCACTTGCTGTTCGGGCGTCACGTTGCCGGGGATGGTGGCCGTCAGCCGCGTCCAGGCCCGCGGGGCGATGGCGTTGCAGGTGACGCCGTAGCGCCCCAGGTCCCGCGCCACCACCCGCGTGAAGCCCGCTATCCCAGCCTTGGCCGCACCATAGTTGGCCTGCCCAGCATTGCCCCAGAGGCCGGACTCGGAGGAGACGTTGATGATGCGGCCGTAGCGCTGCTGCCGCATCAGCACCGACGCGTGCCTGGTGCAGTTGAACGTCCCCTTCAGATGCACCGCAATGACCGCGTCCCACTCCTCCTCCGTCATGTTGAATATCATCCGGTCCCGCAGTATCCCCGCATTGTTCACCAGAATGTCGATCCGGCCAAAGTTGTCCACCGCCGCCTGTATGATCCGCCCCGCCGCCTCGTAGTCGGCCACCGTCTCGTAGTTGGCCACCGCCGTGCCCCCAGCCGCCCGTATCTCCTCCACCACCTGGTCCGCCGGCCCGCGGTCATGGCCCACGCCGTCGGGGCCGACGCCAGGGTCATTGACGACCACCTTGGCCCCCTCGCGGGCGAAGAGTATGGCGATGGCGCGGCCGATGCCCCGGCCGGCGCCGGTGACCACCGCTACCTTGCCCTCCAGCTTGCCCATGGGTTCTCCTCCTGAAAAATGCTGTGGCCCTAGCGGCCTCGCGAAGGCAGGATGACGATGGCGGTACCCGGTGTGGTCTTCTGGCCGTCCTCGCTCTCGGTCCAGACCTCCAGCTCCACCAGGTTGCGCCCGTCCTCCTGGTACTTCCTGGTCACGACGCCCTTGCAGATGACGTTCTTGTCCACCAGGTCCATGCCCCGGTACTGGCAGGCCAGCCTCTTGATGCGTCCGCCCGGGGCGATCCACTCGTGCAGCATGCGTCCCAGCAGGGCGTGCTTGAGGGCGCCGTGCACGATGCGCTCCGGCAGCTGGTTGCCGATGGCAAAGTCCTTATCGTAGTGGATCTGGTAGAAGTCGCCGGAGGCGGCGGCCCACATCACCAGCCGCTGCGAGTCGCAGTGGACCGTCAGGGTGGGGACCTCCTGCCCCTCTTGAACGTCCTCGAAATAGAGCTGCTGCTGGCTCATGGCCCTGCCTCCCTCTAGTACTGGATGAGGGTGCCGCGCACCTTGGCCACCACCTGGTCGCCGCGGCGATAGGTCATCTCGTTGACCATGATGAGCATCTTGCCCAGCCTCCCCTCCCGCTCCTGAAGGTCCACCAGCTTGCGGGTCATGGTCAGCACGTCGCCGGCGCAGATGTCGTCGAAGTACTCGATATCGGTGCCACCGTTGAGGACGCGCCGCAGCCCTGTCTGGAAGGGAGGCAGGTAGTCGGCCCGCTGGGGCCGGGCGGGGTTGTAAACGGGGTGCCCCAGAAAGCCAGGAGGCGCCGGTATGCTGCGGTAGCCGCGTCGCTTGGCCTCCTCCTCGTCGTAGAAGACGGGGTCGGTGTAGCCCACCGCCCGCGCGAACATGCGACAGGCCGTCTTGTCCACCTCCACCGTTACAGGCTCGGACTCACGGCCTATGTAAGAACGCATCTCGTCAGTGATGAGGGATGGCTGCGTCATGGGGTCCCTCCTTTGAGCCTGACCTGGGCCTGGCGGCCCGTGGGAAGGATACACCACCCTCACGGGCGCGTCAAACCGCTCGCCCGCAGCGCGACCGGCCGGAAGAGGCCGCGGCGCAGGGCACCGATGAGGTCTCCCAGGTCCCTCACCGGCACCAGGAACTCGGTGGCACAGGTGCCCACGTCGGCCGCCATGTGGGCATCGCTGCCTGCCACCGTCGGCATTCCCAGCCGCTGGGCCAGCTCCTGGGAGAAGCGGTTCTCGTGTTCCCGGCCGCGCCCGTTGATGGCTTCGATGGCGCAGACATGGCTATAGCACGGATTGGACATAGCCCGCCCCAATGCCTCCTCCCAGGCGCCGTCCCGCCCGGGTTCCCAGGGCGCCTGACGACGGTAGGGGTGAGCGGCCACCAGCACCGCCCCTGCCTCTCTCGCCAGCCGGGCCAGCACCTCGATGCGGTCCATGCCGAAGACGTAGCGGTCCAGCCCGTAGGCCAGGACATGGCCGTGGGCGGTGTTCACCTCCATCCCCGGCAAGACCAGGAAGCGGTGGCGACGCGAGAGGCGCTCGACCTCCTCCGGCTCCCAGGCAAAGTCGTGCTCGGTTAGGCAGATGCCGTCCAGCCCCGCCGCCTTGGCCGCCTCCACCAGTTCGTCGGGCGAGAGCTGGCTATCGTAGGATAGGCGGGCGGTATGAGTGTGCAGGTCTATGAGCATGCCCGTGCTCAGTCGGCGGCCAGGACCAGCGTGCCGGTGGCCGAGAGGGTGCCGCCGGTGGTGTTGACCAGGGCCACCCTGGCATTGGGCACCTGCCTCGGGCCACACTCGCCCCGCAGCTGCCGCACCGCCTCGATGATGGGGAAGATGCCATACATGCCGGGGTGAGTGTAGGAGAGGCCGCCGCCATTGGTGTTCAGCGGAAAGTCGCCTCCCGGGGCCGTGCGCTGGCCCGAGACGAAAGGCCCGCCCTCGCCCTTGGCGCAGAAGCCCAGCTCCTCCAGGGTCACCAGCACCGTGTACGTGAAGGAGTCGTAGACCTCCACCACGTCGATGTCGCTGTGAGTGACCCCGGCCATGGCCATGGCCCTGGGGCCGGAGTAGCGGGCCGGGGTCTGGGTGAGGTCGGGCATGGCCGTCAGGGTCAGGTGGGTGTGGGAGGTGGCTGCGCCCAGGACCCACACCGGCCGCTTGCGGCAGTCCCGCGCCCGCTCGGCGCTGGTCAGCACCACCGCCCCGCCGGCGTCCGTCACCAGACAGCAGTCGTAGAGGTGGAAGGGATAGACCACCCACCGCGAGGACAGCACGTCCTCGATGGTCAAAGGCTCCCGCATCATGGCCTTGGGGTTGAGCATGGCCCACTTGCGGGTGGCCACCGCGATCTCGGCCAACTGCTCATGGGTGGTGCCGTATTCGTGCATGTGGCGCATGCAGGCCAGGGCATACTGGCCCACCGGCCCACCTACGTAGTAGGGGGCCTCGAACTGGGCCGCCGGCGCCCAGGGGTCCATCATCGCCCGCGCCCCAGGGCGGCCCCGGTCCGAGTGACCCCGCTGCCCGTGAGTGATGACGGCGACCTTGCAGATGCCGGCGGCGATGGCCAGGGCAGCGTGCTCCAGCTGAATGGCGAAGGAGGAACCTCCCGTCATGGTGCTGTCGGTGAAGGTGGGCACGATGCCCAGATACTCCGCCAACTGCACGCTGGCCATTCCCCCAGCCGAGCAGGTGAGGACGGCGTCCACCTCCGACTTGTCGATGCCGGCGTCGGCCAGGGCGTTGCGGGCCGCCTCGGCATGCAGCTGCAGGGTGGACTTGTGGGGGACGATGCCTATCTCGTCGCTCTCGTCCACCCCCACGATGGCTACCTTGCGCAGCAGCTCCCGCTTCTCGCGGACATCGAGCTTCTCCAGGGGGTGGATGCGCTCTTCGTGCATGGCCTCAAGCATGGGCGTCCTCCGGCAGGGGTCGGAACTTGGGCAGGCTGATCCGCTCGTTGACGTCCTCGAACACCACCTCCACCGGCATATCGCAGCGCACCTTCCCCGGCTCCGGTTCCACGTCCACCAGGGCGGTGTAGAGGCGCACCCCCTCCTCCAGCTCGACGATGGCGGTGACGTAGGGCACCTCCGGCTCCCAGGCAGGGTGAAAGGCGCGGTAGTGGATGGCGAAGGTGTAGACCTTGCCGCGGCCGCTGGCCTGGCGCCACTCCACGTCCCAGGCGAAGCAGCGGGGGCAGAAGTCGCGCGGGTACCAGAAGAAGCGCTGGCAACGGCGGCAGTAAGGGAGCCACAGCTCGTGCTGGCGGCACTTCTCCCAGAAGAAGCGCGTCTCGGGGCTGGGCTCCGGTAGGGGCTTAAGGTAAGGTCGGGCCTGGGTCAAGGCTGTCCTCCCATGATAGAGGGAGGCCGCGCTCGGCCTCCCGCATCCCTCTACGCCCCGATGTTAGATATCCTTCCCGTGAGCGTCAAGGTTCCCCTGCGTCGGCTTGTGCCTCGAGAGGGCCTGTGCTATACTGGCGCCCGAAACGCGACGACGTTCACAAATTCCCGTCCATGCTGTCTGAGTGGGGCCACGTCGGTTTCCTGTTGGTCTTGGCCGTCATCTTCCCCCTGGGCGGCGTGGTTACCTCGTGGCTCTTCTCGCGCTTGCGCCTTCGCCCCGACCGCCCCAACCCGGTGAAGGAGGACACCTACGAATGCGGCATCCCCACCGAGGGGCCGGCGTGGGTGCAGTTCAACTTCCGCTATTACGTCTTCGCCCTGCTGTTCGTGATCTTCGATGTGGAGGCGGTGTTCCTCTTCCCGTGGGCCACTTCCCTGGAGAGGGTGGCGGTGGCGGGCTTCATCGAGGTGCTGACCTTCGTGCTGGTGCTGTTCATCGGCCTCATCTACGCCTGGCGCAAGAGGGCGCTGGAGTGGCTGTAGGAGCGGCGCTGCGGGGTGGCCATTGCCACCCCCGACGAGAGAGGGAGGCCTAGCCATGGCCACCCGCTACCTTTCGGGCCTGGAGCTGGCCCACCGCATATCCCAGCGGCTGCCCGAGGCGGTGGTGGACGCCAACCCCGAGTGGGTCGAGGTGCGCCCCGATTCCCTGACGGAGGTCTGCCGCTTCCTGCACGATGACGAGGAGACGGACTTTCGCTTCCTCAGCTGTCTCACGGCTGTGGACCGCCTCGACCACTTCGAGGTGGTCTACCACCTCCAGTCTCTGCGCCGCAACCAGCTAGGGGTGCTGAAGGTGAAGGTCTGGGACCGCGAAGAGCCGGAGGTCCCCTCCGTGACCTCCATCTGGCCGGGGGCCGAACTGCAAGAGCGAGAGGCCTACGACCTGATGGGCATCCGCTTCCGCGGACACCCAGACCTGCGGCGGCTGTTCCTCTGGGAGGGGTTCCCCGGCCACCCCCTGCGCAAGGACTGGCTGGGGATGCCCGGCCAGCGCATGCCCGGGCTGCAGCGCTTCCCGGGCGAGCCCGGGGAGCCCGACACGGGGAGGGGATAGGGATGGCGATGCGCACCGAGCCCTTCGTGGTCAACGTAGGGCCCCAGCACCCCAGCACCCACGGCGTCTTCCGCCTGCGCCTCACCCTGGACGGCGAGCGCATCGTCGACTGCCAGATGGTGATGGGATACCTCCACCGCAGCATGGAGAAGCTGGCGGAGGAGCGCTCTTTCACCCAGAACATCCCCTTCACCGACCGCACCGACTACCTGGCGGCCATGACGGGCAACCTGGCCTACTGTCTGGCAGTGGAGAAGCTGGCGTCGGTGCCGGTGCCTCCCCGCGCCCAGTGGATACGCACCATCATGGCCGAGCTGCAGCGCATCGCCTCCCACTGCATGGCCATCGGCACCTTCGTCAATGACTGCGGCGCCTGGCATACCCCCCTCCTCTACATGATGCGAGAGAGGGAGAAGGTCCTGGACCTGTTCGAGCTGGCCTGCGGGGCCCGCCTCACCACCAACTACATGCGCATCGGCGGCGTGTCCCGCGACCTGCCCCCCGAGTTCCTGCCCCGCCTGCGCGACTTCGTGCGGGAGATGCCCCAGCGCATAAGCGAATACGAAGACCTGCTGGTGGAGAACGAGATCCTCATCGCCCGCTCCCGCGGCATCGGCGTGCTGCCGGCCGAGAAGGCCATCGCCTACTCGGTCTCGGGTCCCATGTTGCGCGGCTCGGGGGTAGCGTGGGACCTGCGCAAGGCCGACCCCTACGCCGCCTACGACCAGGTGGAGTTCGATATACCAGTGGGCACCAACGGCGACTGCTACGACCGCTTCATGGTCCGCCTGGCCGAGATGCGCCAGTCGGTCCGTATCCTGGAGCAGGCCCTGGACATGATCCCCTCCGGCCCGTACCAGACTCCGGTGCCCCTGGCCCTCCAGCCGCCCCCCGGCGAGGCCTACGGGCGCATCGAGTCGCCCAGGGGTGAGCTGGGCTTCTACGTGGTCAGCGACGGCGGCCCGGCCCCCTTCCGCTTCCACATCCGCTCCCCATCCCTCATCAACCTGACGCCTCTACCGGAGCTGGTTAAGGGCATGACGGTGGCCGACGCCATCGTCATCCTGGGCAGCGTCGACATCGTCGTGGGCGAGGTGGACCGGTGACCGCCTTCCTGGCCGAGTGGTGGGACCTGCGCGACCTGGGCAACACGGTGGGCGCCCTGCTGGACTGGATAGCCGACCGTGGCGTCCCCGACTGGGTCCCCTACGTGCTCTCGGGCATCATCGGCATCGCTGCCGTGCTGCTCTGGGCCATCCTCAGCCAGCTGGCCTTCATCTGGATCGAGAGGCGGGTGCTGGGCCGAATGCAGGTGCGCCTGGGCCCCAACCGCGTGGGGCCGTGGGGCCTCCTTCAGCCCCTGGCCGATGCGCTGAAGGTGCTGGCCAAGGAGATGGTCACCCCCCGGAACGCCGACCGCGTCCTCTACTGGTTGGCGCCCATCGCCGTGGTGGTGCCAGCCATCCTGGTGCTGGCCGTCTTCCCCTTCTCGCCGGGCATGGTGGTGGCCGACCTGAACGTGGGGGTGCTCTACATCGTGGCCGTCACCTCCACCGCCACCATCGCCGTGTTCATGGCCGGCTGGTCCTCCAGCAACAAGTACTCGTTGCTGGGGGCCATGCGCACGGTGGCCATGCTCATCAGCTACGAGGTGGTCCAGGTTCTGGCCTTGCTGTCGGCCACAGCGTTCACCGGCAGCATGCGCCTGCTGGACGTGGTAGCGTGGCAGGACCGCTACAACGCCTGGCTGCTCTTCCTGCAGCCTCTGGCCCTGCTTTCGTTCATCATCGCCAGCGCCGTAGAGGTGAACCGGACCCCCAGCGACATCGCAGAGGCCGAATCGGAGATCGTGGCCGGTTACCACACCGAGTACGGCGGCATCCGCTGGGGCATGTTCCAGCTGGCCGAGTATGTGGCCGGTTTCGCCGTGGCCGCCACCATCACCACCCTGTGGCTGGGCGGGTGGACCCTGTGGGGACTGGAAGAATGGGTGCCGGGCTGGCTCATCTTCCTCGGCAAGCTCTACGGCACCTTCTTCCTGTTCATCTGGCTGCGGGGGACCCTGCCGCGGGTGCGCATCGACCAGCTCATGGGCTTCGCCTGGAAGTTCCTGCTGCCCCTGATGCTGCTGAACGTCCTGCTGGTGGGCGCCGAGAAGGTGGTCTGGGCGGAGACGGGCGCCTCGGCAGGGGTGGTGCTGCCCGCCTTCGCCGTCCTCAACCTGGCGCTGACGGTGGCGCTGGTGCTGGGTTGGGGCGCCCTGGCCGGGGGCCTGCGGCCACAGATGCGGCCCAAGCGCCCCCTGCTGGTGCGCGAGGTGGGCGGCATATACTACCAGCCTATGCCCTGAGAGAAGCGGGGGATGGAAGACGCCGGCAGCGTGGTCGCTTTCTGGGCATTGGCCGCCCTGACCCTGGGCGCGGCCGTGGTGACGGCCGCGGTCCGCGACCTGGTGCGGGCGGTGGTAGCCCTGGTCCTCAGCTTCCTGGGCGTGGCGGGGCTGTTCGTGCTGCTTTCGGCCGACTTCCTGGGGGTGGCCCAGGTGCTCATCTATGCCGGCGCCATCTCGGTGCTCATCGTCTTCGCCATCGTGTTGACGCCCCGGGCGGCCCGCGACAACGCCGAGACGGCCATGCTCTGGCCCGCCCTGGCCATCGCCGGCGCCCTCATGGGCCTGGTGATAGCGGTGGCCCTGGCCACCGACTGGGGCGACGAGGCCCGCGAGGGCTTTCGCGAGACGGCCTCGGCCATCGGCGAGGCGCTGCTGAACCGCTATGTCCTGCCCTTCGAGGTGGCCTCGGTGCTGCTGCTGGCCGCCATGCTGGGGGCCATCGTGCTGGTGAGGGAGGACTGAGAGTGAGCATCGGGCTGGAGCACTTCCTGGTCCTCTCGGCCCTGCTGTTCGGCGTCGGGCTGTTCATGGCCCTGTCCAAGCGCAACATCATCGGCATCCTGATGGGCATCGAGCTGATGTTCAACGCCGTCAACCTGTCCCTGGTCTCTTTCGCCCGCTTCCTGGAGGCCGCGGAAAGGCTTTCGGGGCAGGTGTTCGTGGTGTTCAGCATAACGGTCGCTGCCGCGGAGGCGGCGGTAGCCCTGGCCCTGGCAGTGGCCATCTACCGGCGGCGCGAGTCGGTGGACGTGGACCGCATCAACCTGCTGCGCTGGTGAGCCGACATGTGGTACCGATTGCTGGAGACCAAGAGCGCCTACACCGCCGAGATGTGGAAGGCGCTGTTCAACGCCGAGGCCCTCTCGGTGCTGGTGGTCCCCGCTTCCTCCTGGGCCGAGGAGGCGGAACTGGAGCCTCACGCCGTCTACGTGCCCTGGGGCAAGGGGCACGTGGCGCGAGAGATCATGAGGAAGGTCTGAGGTGTTCGACCCGATACCCGAGGCAGCGGCCTGGGCCATCGTCCTCCTCCCGCTGGGGTCCTTCGGCATTATCGCCCTGGCCTCGCTGCTCTCGGTCAGCGGGCTGAGGTTCTGGCGGCCGGCCTGGAGCGGTTACCTGACCATCCTGGCCATCGCCGCCGCCCTGGCCCTATCCATCTGGGCGCTGGACTCGGCCATCCAGAACGATGGCCACGCCGTGGGCTTCGCGCCTCACGAGTGGGTGACGGTAGGCCCCCTGACGGTGGACATCGGCTTCCGTCTCGACGGCCTCTCGGCCCTGATGCTGGTGGTGGTCACGGGCGTGTCGCTGATGGTCCAGGTCTACTCCCAGGGCTACATGGCCGGCGACCCGGGCTACTCGCGCTACTTCGCCTTCATGTCCCTGTTCACCGGCGCCATGCTTGGTCTGGTGTCGGCCTCCAGCATCCTGCAGCTGTTCGTGTTCTGGGAGTTGGTGGGCCTGTGCTCGTATCTGCTGATAGGCTTCTGGTTCCACCGCGACTCGGCGCGACGGGCGGCCACCAAGGCCTTTCTGGTGACGCGGCTGGGCGACCTGGGCCTCATATCGGCCATCCTGCTCATCTGGTGGCAGACGGGGGAGCTGGATATCGCCCGCATCCACGAGGCTGTGCTGGCGGGGGCGGTGTCAGGGAGCGTGGTGGCCTTCTTCGCCGGCGGCGTGTTCGCCGGGGCGGCGGGCAAATCGGCCCAGTTCCCTCTGCACGTCTGGTTGCCCGATGCCATGGAGGGCCCCACGCCCGTTTCGGCCTTGATCCATGCTGCCACCATGGTAGCGGCGGGCGTCTACCTGGTGGCCCGGCTCTTTCCGGCCTATGCCCTGGCGGAAGAGGCCATCACGACGGTGGCCGTCATCGGCGCCGTCACCGCTACCATGGCAGCCCTGCTGGGGGTGGTGGCCACGGACATCAAGAGGGTGCTGGCCTACTCCACCATCAGCCAGCTGGGCTACATGATGGCTGGCCTGGGGTCCTTCGCTTTCGCGCCGGCCATGTTCCACCTGTTCACCCATGCCTTCTTCAAGGCGCTGCTGTTCTTGGGAGCGGGTTCCGTGAACCACGCCACCGGCACCTTCGACATGCGTCGCATGGGCGGGCTGGCACGGTACATGCCCGTCACCTTCCTGACCATGACGCTGGGCGCCCTGGCGCTGGTGGGGCTCTTTCCGCTGGCCGGCTTCTGGAGCAAGGACGAGCTGCTGGCGGTGGCGTGGGACGAGCGGCCAGCCGTCTTCTGGGCCTTACTGGTGGGCGTCTTCCTGACAGCCCTCTATGTGGGACGGATGCTCTTCCTGACCTTCGCTGGCGAATACCGGGGTGGCGACGCTGGCGGACACGGCCATGCCCCGTCCCATCCCCACGAGTCGCCCCTGGTGATGCTCCTGCCGATGGTGCTGCTGGCTGGGCTGGCGGTGGCGGCCGGCTTCACCAACCTGGGGCACGGCGTGAAGCACCTGCTGGCGGGAGCGTTGCCTACCGAGGGCGAGGAGCTGGCCGCCGAGCCCCACTTCCGTTTCGGCATCGCGGCCGCCTCCATGGCGGTGGGACTGGGGGGCCTGGCCGTCGCCTGGGCCGTCTACGGCGTGAGGGCCGTGCGCTCGGAAGACATCGCCCGAGCCCTGGCGCCCCTGCACCGGCTGCTCGAACGCAAGTATTACCTGGACGATCTGTACGAGGGGCTCGTAACCGGGCGGCTGGTGTTGGGGGGCGTGGCCCAGGGCCTGCACCTGTGGGACCGGTACGTGGTGGACGGCATCGTCAACGGCATCGCTCAGGCAGCCCGCGAGGCCGCCGACCGCCTGCGGTTGGCCCAGGCAGGCCAGCCGCAGGTCTACGGGGCCTTCCTGGCCCTCGGCATCGTGGTGGCCACGGTGGTGGTGTTGCTGGCCAACCCGTGACGGCGGAGGACCGAAGCCCATGCTCTCGTTCATGACCTTCTTCCCGCTGGCCGGAGCGGCGGCGGTGGCGCTGTTGCCCCGCGCCCGGGAGACCTGGGCGCGCTGGCTGGCCCTGGCGGTCTCGCTGGTGGTGCTGGGCTGCTCCCTGGCCCTCTTCGCCGCCTACGACCGGGACGGCGCCCAGTTCCAGTTCGTCGACGCCCACACCTGGATCAGCTCAGACGTGGCGCCTTTCACTGTCCGCTACCTGCTGGGAGTGGACGGCCTGTCGCTGCCGCTGGTGTTGCTGACGGCCTTCCTGACCACCGTGGCCGTCCTCATCTCCTGGAACATCGAGCTGCGGCCACGGGAGTACTTCGCCTGGCTGCTAGTGCTGGAGACGAGCCTGCTGGGGGTGTTCAGCTCCCTGGACCTGGTGCTCTTCTTCCTTTTCTTCGAGCTGGAGCTGCTGCCCATGTACTTCCTCATCTCCATCTGGGGAACGGGGCGCAGGGTCTACTCGGCCTGGAAGTATGTGCTGTTCACCTTCTTCGGCTCGGCCTTCATGCTGGTGGGCATCCTGGCCCTGGGCTTCGCCGCCGGCACCTTCGACATGCGCGAGCTGCAAACGATGGGGCCGCTGCGAGAGGCGGTGTTGCCGGCAGCGGTCATCTTCGCCTTCCTGATGATCGCCTTCGGCATCAAGCTGCCGGTGGTGCCGCTGCACACCTGGCTGCCCGATGCCCACACCGATGCCCCCACAGCGGTGAGCGTCATCCTGGCAGGCGTCCTGCTCAAGATGGGGGGTTACGGCATCCTGCGCCTTTGCTTCTCCATCCTGCCCGAAGTGGCCCGCGACGCAGCGGTCTTCCTGGCCGCCTTCGCTGCCCTCAGCATCCTCTACGGGGCACTGGTGACGCTGATGCAACAGGACCTAAAGCGGCTCATCGCCTACTCCAGCGTGAGCCACATGGGCTACGTGCTGCTGGGGGCCTCGGCCCTGGGCAGCGTCGGGCTGACGGGGGCAGCCATGCAGATGTTCACCCACGGTCTGGTGACGGGCCTCCTCTTCGTCATGGTGGGGCTGGTCTATGACCGCACCCACACCAGGGCCATACCCGAGCTGTCGGGGCTGGCCCACCGCATGCCCTACGTGGCCACAGTGATGGTCATCGCCGGACTGGCCTCCCTGGGGCTGCCCAGCCTGGCGGGGTTCGTCTCCGAGGTGACGGTGTTCCTGGGCACATTCCCCCGTCACCAGTTCCTGACGGTGCTGGGGGTGCTGGGGGTGCTGCTGGCAGCGGGATACATTCTGTGGATGATCCAGCGAGTGTTCTGGGGAGAGCCCAGCCCCCGCTGGCAGGGCATCGGCGATGCCGCCGCCTGGTGGGAGCGGGTGCCGACCCTGGCCCTGGTGGTCGTCATCCTGCTGGTGGGCATCTACCCGGCGGTGGTCATGGACCTGTTCGAGCGGGGCGTGCTGCCCATCGCTTCCAGGCTGGGGTAACAGAGAATGGAGAGCGTCAACCTCATCGGCCCGCAACTGCTGCTGCTGGCGGTAGGCGGCCTGCTGTTGATCTGCGACGCCTTCGCTACCCTGCTGGGGCCGCGGCGCTGGCTGGTCTGGTATATGGTGGGGACGCCCGGGCTGGCCTTGCTGGCGGGGCTAGGTGCCCTGGCCTGGGCCGCGGCCCACGCCGTTACCGACACCCGCGGCAGCGCCTTCTTCGGGGCCTACGAGCTAGACGACTTCTCCCTCTTCTTCTCCGTGCTCTTCGCCGGTGTGGTCATCGCCGTGGTCCTCTTCTCGGTGGACTACCTGCGGGGCAACCGTCACCAGACCGAATACTACGCCCTGGTGCTGGCATCGGCGGCGGGCCTCATGTTTCTGGCCGGGGCACGGGACCTCATCGCCATCTTCGTGGCCCTGGAGCTGACCAGTATCTGCCAGTTCATCCTGGCCGGCTTCCTGAAGGACGACCGGTCCAGCGAGGCGGGCATCAAATACCTGTTGCTGGGGGCGGTGGCGGCAGCCCTGACCCTGTACGGCATGGCCCTCCTCTTCGGCCTCTCCGGGTCCACGTCCCTGGAGGGCATCGCCAGAGCGGCGGCCGAGGGCGAAGACCGGCGCCTCGGTTTCGTGCTGGCCTCGGTGCTGCTGGCGGCCGGCCTGGGCTTCAAGATGGCCATCGTCCCCTCCCAGATGTGGGTGCCCGACGTCTATCAGGGGGCACCGACTCCGGTGACGGGCTACCTGTCGGTGGGGTCCAAGGCGGCAGGCTTCGCCGTGGCCCTGCGCCTCTTCGTCGAGGGGCTGGGGGACCGCGCCATCGCCCCTGACTGGGCCATGATGTTCGCCGTGCTGTCGGTGCTCTCCATGACCCTGGGCAACGTGGTGGCCCTGGTGCAGACGGACATCAAGCGCCTCCTGGGCTACAGCTCCATTGCTCAGGCAGGCTACTTCCTCATCGGCCTGGCAGCGGTGGCGGCGGGCGAGCCGCAGGTGGAGCTGGGGGTGGGAGGCCTCCTCTTCTTCGCTGCCAGCTACGCCTTCACCAACCTGGGCGCCTTCGCCTGCGTCATCGCCATCTCCCACCGCATCCGCAGCGACGCCATCGCTGACTATTCGGGCATGGCCCGTCGCTCGCCCCTCCTGGCCCTGGCCCTGACCCTGTGCCTGGTATCGCTGACGGGCATACCACCCACGGCTGGCTTCGTGGCCAAGCTCTACATCTTCAACGCCGCCGTCCAGGCCGACCTGATCTGGCTGGCTGTGGCAGGCGTCATCAACAGCGTCATCTCTGCCTACTACTATCTACGCATCGTCCTGAACATGTATGTGGGCGAGCCGGTCAGTCCAGACCCGGTGCGTCCGACGCCCCTTCTCGCCCTCACGGCAGGGGCGGCGGTGGTCGGGCTGCTGGCCCTGGGCATCTTCCCCTTCCCGGTCATCGAGGCGGCCGAGGCGGCCGCTCGCGTCCTCTCCTAGATGCCTTCCCGCCTGCGGGCCGACGTGCGCATCGACCCTCCTTTCCGACAGGAGGTCTCGGCCCCATGGCTGCGGCGGGTGGCCCGCCTCGCCCTGGCCGCCGAGGGGGTGCGGGCGGCCGAGCTGAGCATCGTCATCACCGACGACGAGGCCGTCCGCCAGCTGAACCGCGCCTACGCCGGCGAGGACGAGGCGACTGACGTCCTCTCGTTCTCGCTGCAGGAGGGAGAGGCCTTCCCATCGCCCGACGGGCTGTTGCGGTTAGGGGAGGTGGTCATCTCCCTGCCCACTGCCCAGCGGCAGGCGGAGGCCGCGGGCCGCCCTCTGCTGGAAGAGGTGGCCCACCTGCTAGTGCATGGCATCCTCCACCTGCTGGGCTATGACCACGCGCTGCCGCAGGAAGAAGAACGCATGCGCGAGCGAGAAAGGACGATATTGGCCCAGGTATCGGGCGAAAATTGACCCGCTCCGCCGCCCCTGGCTAAAATGGAGACCAGAAAAGCCCCCATCGTAAAGGTTCCTCGGGAGGTGGTGAGCGGTGGAGACTCAGGTCGCTATGGCAGCCGACACCCGCGTGAAGGTGGCCTCTGCCCTGCAGAAAGCCCTGGCCCACGTGATGGACCTCTCCCTGCAGGCCAAGCAGGCCCACTGGAACATCTACGGCCCTAACTTCCGCAGCCTGCACCTGCAGCTGGACGAGTTGGTCAACGACACCCGTGCTTATGCCGACCTGCTGGCCGAGCGGATGCTGGCGCTGGGCGTACCGGCCGCCGGCCAGGCAGCCGACATAGCCCGCGAGAGCACCCTGGAGCCTCTGCCCGACGGCGAGCTGCGCGACGACGACGTAGTCCGTCTGATGGTCGACCGCCTGGGAAAGACGGCGGCCGTCTGCCGCACGGCCATGGACGAGGTGGAAGAGGATCTGGCCAGTCAGGACATCCTCATCGACGTGGTCAAGGGGCTGGAGAAGCACCTCTGGATGTTCCAGGCCCAGCGGCAGCGATAGGGACTGGCCTACTGGACAGAAGGCTTCCTGACCCAGGGGGCGTTTGCGGCCTATACTGGGAGCCGTGATGGTGAGGGAAGGCCCCGGCCCCCAGGTTCTCTACCGCAAGTGGCGCCCCCAGCGGTTCGCCGAGGTGGTGGGGCAGGAGCCTGTCACCCGCACCCTGCGCAACGCCATCGCCTCGGGCCGCGTCTCCCACGCGTATCTCCTGTGTGGCCCCAGAGGGACCGGCAAGACATCCCTGGGGCGCCTCATCGCCAAGGCCGTCAACTGTCCGACCCCCGAGGACGGGGAGCCCTGCAACCGCTGCCCGTCCTGTCAAGAGTACCTCCAGGGCCAGGCGCCCGACCTGGTGGAGATGGACGCCGCCAGCAACCGCGGCATCGACGAGATAAGGCGCCTGCGCGACCGGGTAGGCCTGGCACCCATGGGCGGCCGCTACAAGGTCTATCTGATAGACGAGGTCCATATGCTCACCCAGGAGGCCTACAACGCCCTGCTGAAGACCTTGGAGGAGCCGCCTCCCCACGTCATCTTCGTGCTGGCCACCACCGAGCCCCACCGCCTGCCGGCCACCATCGTCTCCCGTTGCCAGCGCTTCGACCTGCGCCGGATCCCCCTCCAGGCAGCGGTGGACAGGCTGGCGCAGCTGTGCCAGGCCGAAGGTTACGAGATCGAGCGCCGGGGCCTGGAGCAGATCGCCCGTGCCTCGGGCGGCTCCCTGCGCGATGCCATCAACCTCCTGGAGCAGGTAGTGGCCTACTACGGCCCGGCGCCCACCCCGGACCAGGTCATGGACGCCCTGGGGCTGCGAGCCGACCCCAGAGGACATGAGCTGGCAGCAGCCATCGCCCGTGGCGACCTGTCAGCCGCCCTGCGAGCTGTGGCTGCCGCCCGCAACGATGGCCTGGAGATGCGACAAATGGCTCGCGAAGCCGTCGCCCACCTGCGCGCCCTGCTCCTCATCCGCAGCGGCCTCGCCGATAGCCTGGACGTGGCCCAGGAGGAGCTGGCCGAGCTGGAGGCCCTGGCCCGGGCCGCTTCCGAGGAACGCCTCGTGCGGGCGCTCAAGGCCCTGGCAGCGGCCGATTTCCGCGACGACCCGTACTCGCCCCTGCCCCTGGAGCTGGCCCTGCTGGAGGCCCTGGGCAGCCCCATGGCCCTCGCCGACCCCCCGCCGGCTGCTCCGCAGGCCTCCGCCCCCCCGGCCGCCTCTGCCGGGACGGCGCCCCATGAGCAGGAGGCCCCACAGGCCACGGCGAATGCCGAGGCCGGCGACCTGCACCAGCGCCTGGTAGCCCTCTGCCGAAGGGTCAACCTGGCCCTCGCCGACCTCCTCCAGAACGCCCGCGTGGCAGCCGTGGGCCAGGAGGAGCTGGTGCTGGCCTTCCCCTTTCAGAAGCTCGTCCAGCACATCGACCAGCCCATGTACCGAGAGGTGCTGGAGCGCATCGCCGCCGAGGCCCTGGGCCGGCCCGTCAGTGTGCGGCTGGAGGTGGCGACGCCCCAGCGACGCAACCGGGGCGGCCACCTGGTGCAGGAGGCCCTGCGCCACGGCGCCGTCCCCCTCGACCGAGAAGGAGGCAACGACGATGCCACCACAGCGACGACCTGAGCGCGACCTCATGCGCCAGCTCCAGCAGCTCCAGGAGCGGGTGGCCCAGGCCCAGCGTGCCCTGGAGGAGACGGTGGTGGAGGCCTCCGCCGGCGGCGGCGCCGTCACAGTGGTGATGAATGCCCGACCCCAGCTCCTGTCCATCGCCATCCGGCCCGAGGCCGTAGACCCCGACGACGTGGAGATGCTCCAGGACCTGGTGATGGCCGCCATCAACGAGGCCCTGGAAAGGGTGCGCACGGCCCAGATGCAGCAAGTGATGGGCATCGCCGGCGGCCTGGGCCTACCCGGCCTCAACCCCTAGCCGCGCCCCATGTTCCACCAGCGGCGGTGGAGCAGCCGTCGCGCCTGGGGCTGGCACCGTCGCCAGCCCTGGCTGGTGGGCTGCAACTTCGTCCCCAGCACCGCTGCCAACCAGCTCGAGATGTGGCAGGCAGAGACCTTCGACCTGGAGACCATCCGCCGCGAGCTGGGCTGGGCGCGGGAATTGGGCTTCAACACCGTGCGCGTCTTCCTGCATCACCTCGTGTGGCAGCAGGACCCCCAGGGCTTCCTGGACCGCATCGACCGCTTCCTGGATGTGGCCTCTGACCTGGGCATCGCCACCATGTTCGTGCTCCTGGACGGCGTCTGGGACCCGCGGCCACGGCCGGGGCCACAGCCGCCTCCGCGACCCGGCGTGCACAACTCGCGCTGGCTGCAGAGTCCGGGCGCCGAAGTGCTGGGCGACCCATCCCGCCATGACGAGGTGAGGGACTACGTGCAGGGCATCATCGGGCGCTTCCGGGACGACCCCAGAGTGCTGGCCTGGGACCTGTTCAACGAGCCGGACAACGAGAATGCGGCCTACGCCGCCAGCGAGCTCCCCAACAAGGGGGAGATGGCGCTCCTGCTGCTGGGGAAGGTCTTTCGCTGGGCGCGGGCGGCACGGCCCCGGCAGCCCCTGACCGCAGGCCTGTGGCGGGGCGAGTGGGGCGACCCGCGCCGCCTTTCGCCCATCGACCGCCTCATGCTGCAGGAATCGGACGTCGTCTCCTTCCATTGCTACGGGCCGCCGCAGGAGGTGCGGCGGCGCCTGGACGACCTGGAGCGTTACGGTCGACCTCTGCTCCTTACCGAGTTCATGGCCCGGCCCTTGGGCAGCACCTTCGAGGGCGTGCTGCCCCTGTTGAAGGAGCGGAAGGTGGCGGCCTACTGCTGGGGGCTGGTGGCAGGCAAGACCCAGACCATCTATCCCTGGGACTCGTGGGCCAGGCCCTACGAGGCGGAGCCCGAGCCCTGGTTCCACGACGTGCTCCGGCCCGACGGCACCCCCTACCGCCCTGAGGAGGCCCAGTTCCTGCGTCGCATCACCGCCGACTAGGCGAGCGATTCCACCTGCAGGCCGTCGTCGGCCTGGCAGACGTACAGGCGGGCGGACAGCCCCGTGCGCCGTCGGTAGGGGGCCAGCACCCGCGCCTCGAACCGCTCGATGGCGTCGAGGCGGGCCAGGGCCAGCACACAGCCGCCGAAGCCGGCCCCGGTCAGGCGCGCGCCCAGCACCCCCGGCACCGCCAGCGACAGCTCCACCAGAAGGTCCAGCTCCGGCGACGAGACCTGGAAGTCGTCGCGCAGGCTGATGTGGGACTGGACGAGCAGCGGCCCCAGCTCCTCCACTCGCGCTTGCTCCAGCAGGGAGGCGGCCCGCACCGTCCGTTTCTCTTCGCTCAGGAAGTGGCGCACCCGCCGTCGCAGCGCGCCGCCGAGGGAGTCCCCCGCCCGCTCCAGGTCCGCCCACGTCGCCCGGCGCAGGCTAGGCAGGCCCAGCAGGCGGGCGGCCTCCTCGCATTCCCTTCGGCGCTGGTTGTAAGGGGTCTCGGCCAGGGAGCGCCGCACGCCCGAGTCCACCACCGCCAGGCAGAGGCCCCGCTCGGCCAGGCCCAGGGGAAGATGGCGAAGGGTCAGGTCGGCGCAGTCGATGAGGAGGGCATGGTCGCGGCGCCCGCAGGCCACGACCAGGGGGTCCATGGGGCCGCAGGCCACGCCCACCGCCTCGTTCTCCACCCTCTGGGCGAGAAGCGCCAGGCGTCGGCGGTCGAGCTGCGCCCCGGCCAGACGAGTCAGGGCCGCCAGCAGGGCCACCGTCAGGGCGGCCGACGACGACATGCCCGAAGCGATAGGGATGCGGCCGGAGACGGCCATCAGCGCTGGCGGGGCCTCGACGCCCTCCCGCCTCAGCAGGGCGAAGGCGCCCCGCACGTAGGCGCGCCAGCCGGCTGCCGCCGCGACGGCCTCTTCGTCAGGGCCGAAGGAGTCCTCCTCGGCCAGGTCGAGGGCCAGGGCGAGCGTCTCCCGGCCCGGGGCGGGGGCGGCGGCCACCGCCAGGCGCCGGTCCACGGCCACGGGCAGCACGTGTCCGCCGTTGTAATCGGTGTGCTCGCCGATGAGGTTGACGCGCCCGGGCGCGTGGGCGAGGACGTCCGCCTCGCGTCCGAACCGCCGCCGGAAGGCGGTGCGCAGGCGGTGCCAGGTGCCCTTTTCTTCCACGCCGAGGCCAGTATAAATGGCCGTTGGGGCGGGGTCGCCCCTGCTCTATAATGTGCTTAGCTGAGCAAAAGAGGAGGCATCCCGTCTTGCAAGATCCCGCTGCTGTTGCCGGGCCGGTGGCCCGCCTCATAGAGGAGTTCCACAAGCTGCCCGGCATCGGCCCCAAAAGCGCCCAGCGTTTGGCCTATCATGTCCTGCGCGCCCCGGCCGCCGAGGCCCGTGCCCTGGCCGAGGCCATCCTGGAGGCGCGGGAGCGGGTAACCTTCTGCTCGCGCTGCCAGCACCTGACCGATGTGGACCCCTGCCGCTTCTGCTCCGACCCCCAGCGCGACCGCAGCGTCATCTGCGTGGTGGAAGAGCCCCTGGACGTGCTGGCGGTGGAGCGGAGCGGTCGCTTCCGCGGCCTGTATCACGTGCTGCACGGCGTCATCTCGCCCATGGACGGCGTGGGCCCCGAAGACCTGAAGGTGGGCGAGCTGCTGGACCGGCTGCGGTCGGGCGAGGTGAAGGAGGTCATCGTGGCCACCAACCCCAGTCTGGAAGGGGAGGCCACCGCCATGTATCTGGCCCGGCTCCTGCGGCCCCTGGGCGTGCGGGTCACTCGCCTGGCGCGGGGCCTGCCCATGGGCGCCGACATCGAATACGCCGACGACATCACCATCGCACGCGCCCTGGAGGGGCGCCAGGAGCTGTAGATGGCCGAGGCGCCCAGGCTGTTCAAGACCGAGGCCATCGTCCTGCGCCACCGTCCCCTGGGGGAGGCGGACCGCCTGCTGGTGCTCCTCTCGCCCACCCACGGTAAGCTGGAGGCCAAGGCCAAGGGCGTGCGCAGGGCCAAGAGCCGCATGGGCGGCCACCTCCAGCCCCTCACCCGCGTCCTGGTCCAGCTGGCCCAGGGGCACGTCCGCTACGTGGTGGCGGGGTGCCAGACCCTGGAGAGCTTCCCCGCCCTCCAGGCCGACCTGGACCGGCTGGGCATGGGCCTGTATGCCTGCGAGCTGGCTGACCGCTTCCTCCCCCTGGGCGCGGAGGCCTATCCCGCCTACACCGCCCTCCTGGACTGCCTGCGCTGGCTGGAACGGGGCATCGTCCCCGCCCTGGGCCTACGCCGGTTCGAGGCGCGGCTGCTGCGCCTGAGCGGCTTCGGGCCTGAGCTGGACCGCTGTCTGGCCTGTGGCAGCAGGGCCGATGGCGGCGGGGCCTTCTCGCCCCTGGCCGGGGGCGTTCTCTGCCCGTCCTGCGCTCGATCCCAGGGCGGCGCCCGGCCCCTCAGCCCCGGTGCCCTGGAGGCCCTGCGCCTCCTCCAGCGCGGAACGTCGGGGCAGGTCTCTCGCCTGCGCCTGCCCCCCGCCCTGGCGCGGGAGGTGGAACTGCACCTGCGGGCCTATATCGCCCATCTGCTGGAAGGAGATGCCCGCACCGCGGGCTTCCTCGACCACCTGCAGCGGGACCCGCTGGCTGCGGGCCAGGAGGTGTGAGCCGATGCCGCTCTACGAATACTACTGTCAGCACTGCGACGACGTATTCGAGGCCCTGAGGCCGGTCCGCGAATCGGACCTGCCGGGCGTCTGCCCCCGCTGCGGGAAGGAGGCGGAGCGTATCATGCCCACTTCCTTCGCCGCCCGTTCTTTCAAGGCAGGCTATCCCCAGCGGGTCCCTTATCACCACCGGCCCGTGTACAACCGACCGCCCAAGTTCGACCGCGTCATCGCGCCGGTGCGCCAGCCCGAAGCGGAAGAGCCGCAGCAGGGCCAGGGAGAGGAGGGATAGGATGCCTCTCTACGAATACTACTGTCGTCACTGCGAGGGCATCTTCGAGTACTTCCGTCCCATGCGCGACGCCTCGCTGCCCGCCCCCTGTCCCCAGTGTCACCGCGATGCCGAGCGGATCATGTCCAGCTTCAACGCCTTCACCATGCGCGATGGCTACCCCCGTCGCCTGCCCGACAAGGGCACCTACTGGCACCTGGAGCGGGAGGTCAAGAGCCTGGCCACCCGCATGCGCCACTACGAGCACCCGGAGCTGGCCGAGCCAGAGGTCAAGCCCAAGCCCACCAAAGGGGAGCTGGAGGACAAGGCCGAGAAGGAGCGCCTGGAGAAGGCCGACGAGAGCTATCGTCGTCGTTGGGGCATCGACAAGCAGGGCTTCCCCCTGCCCATCGCCGTCAAGAAGAAGTCGCCCAAGACCATCCTCAGCCCCCACGGCCGCGCCGAGGTGAAGGACTAGCCGCCGGCGGCCTCATCCGCCTGCGCCGAGGCGCCGGACACGACACCAGCGGGGCACGGGCCGGGGCCGGGACGCGGCGGGCCGTCCCCACGTCGTGGAGGCAGTGGGGAGTAAGCCGCCCGCGGGGCATCGGGGGTAGCGCGTCGTCAGGCAGAGGTGTCCGGCTGCTCCCACTCCTGGGCCCGCCGTCCGAACTCTAGCCCTCGCTGGAGGGGTCGGCGGCGACCGCGGGCGCAGGGCCTCCCACCCAGACCGCCCAGGTCGGCCCCTGCAGACAGTCCACGGCCCTCGAGGGCTGCTTCCAGAGACGTTGCGCAGCTGGCCCGCTCCCGTGCCACTCGGTGGGCGCTCGCGGCGCCATTACGGCGGCTAGCTGCGCCGCTCCAGGATGTACTGGGCCAGCTCCTCCAAGGTGCGACGGGCCTCCGTCGCCGGCAGGGGCGACAGCGCCTCGAGGGCCCGCCGACAGAACTGGTTGGCCATGGCATAGGACTCGGCCGGGATGTCCGATTCTCGCACCATGAGCACCGCCTGCTGCAGGTGGTCCTCCGTCCGCTCGCGGAAGAAGCGCTGCACCGGGTTGTCTGCCGGATAGCGCTGCATCAACAAGAGCGAGGGCAGGGTGAGGGTGCCCTGCATGAGGTCGCTGCCCACGGGCTTGCCCATCTCCGCCTCGTCGCCGGTGAAGTCCAGAATGTCGTCCACGATCTGGAAGGCCATCCCCAGGTTGTAGCCATATTCGCGCAGGGCCTGGATCCATTCCTCCGGCTCTTCAGCCACGATGGCCCCGCCCTCGCAGGCCGTGGCGAACAGGGAGGCAGTCTTGCCAGCGATGCGGTGCAGGTATTCCTGCACGTCCTGACGGGAGTCGTAGGCCGACATGTCCTGGGTGATCTCGCCGCGGGCCATGACCATCAGCGTGTGGGCGAAAAGGCGGATGACGCGGATGTTGCCAGTGCGGGCCACCAGCTCGGCAGCATGGGCGAACATGTAGTCCCCCAGCATCACACAGGTGCTGTTGTGGAAGACGCTGTTGACCGTGGGGCGCCCGCGGCGGGTGTCGGCGCTGTCGATGACGTCGTCGTGCACCAGGGTGGCCGTGTGCAGCAGCTCCACCGAGGCGGCCAGAGGCACCAGCAGGTCCAGCCGGTAATGGCCGAAGGTGCCCGCCAGCAGCACCAGGGCCGGCCGCAACCGCTTGCCGGAGGTCGAGAGCACCAGCTCCAGCATCTGGGCCAGGGGCTGATAGTCCACCTGGCGCAGGGAGCCGATGACCTCCTCTACCAGGGCCAGGTCCTGCTGCACGGGGCCGTAGAGACGGGACGCGACCATCTAGGTTCCTTCCTCCTCGCCGATGTCCCCCAGCCCGAACAGCCAGGCGGCGGCCAGGGCAGTGCCCCGGGCCACCCGCCACGCTTCCTCGCCCCGCAAGCGGGCGATGGCCTCCACCGTCTCGGGCAGGTAGGCAGGCTCGTTGCGCTGCCCCCGCCGTCCCTGGGGAGGAAGATAGGGGGCATCGGTCTCCACCGTCAGCCAGCGCAGGGGCAGCCCCCTGGCGACGGTGCAGATGCGCTCGCTCTTGGGATAGGTGCAGGTGGCTGGCACCGAAACGAGGAAGCCCAGCTGCACGTAGCGCAGGGCCAGAGGAAGGTCGCCCGCGAAGCAATGCATCTGGCCCAGGGGACGGTCGTGGGGCCAGTCGGGCAGCACCGCTCGCTCGTACCGGCTCAGGATGGCGAACGTCTCCTGGTCGGCTTCCCGCGAGTGCACCACCACTGGCAGGCGCAGCTCGGCGGCCAGTTCCAGCTGGGCGAGGAAGGCGCGGCGCTGGTCATCGGGGGGCGACAGGTTGCGGTAGAAGTCCAGGCCCGTCTCGCCGATGGCTACCACCTTAGCCGAGTCGGCCAGGCGCCGCAGGGCTTTGAGGGAGCGACCGTCCAGCCGGCTGGCATAGTGGGGGTGGACTCCGATGACGGCATAGACGTCGGCGTGCTCGTCGGCCATCTCCACCGCTCGCTGGCTGGACTCCAGGTCCCAACCCACCACTACGAAGGCTCGCACGCCCGTCTCGCGGGCGCGGGCCAGCACCTGCTGGCGGTCGGCCTCGAACTGGCGGTCCTGGAGGTGGCAATGGGCATCTACTAGCAACATCAGGCGCCCAGGCGGGCCTCCTCCTCCTCGACGATGCTCGGGTCCAGCTTCTTGAAAAGGGGCTCGGGCTCCAGCAGGTGCTGCCCCGGTCGAGGCAGATCGAAGCGCCAGCCCTGGGCCTCCAGCGTGCCCTTGTAGCCCAGCATCTGATGCAGCCGCTGGCTGGTGAAGGGCAGATAGGGGTAAAAGGCTACCTTGAGTCCATTGATGGCAGCGATGCTGGTGTAGATGACGGTGGCGCAACGGGGCCGGTCCTGCCCCACCAGCCGCCAGGGCGCGCTGTCTTCCAGGTAACGATTGGCCTCCCGCGCCGCCGCCATGGCCGCCTCGATCCCCGCCCGGAAGCGACAGGCAGCGATGTTCTCCCCCGTCCGCTTCAGGGCCTGCTCCACCTGGTGCAGCAGCATCCGGTCTCGCTCCAGCAACTGGGCCGGCGTGGGGATGGTGCGGTCGAAGTGGCGGTAGGCAAAGGCCAGCACCCGGTTCACCAGGTTGCCCCACGTGGCCACCAGCTCGTCGTTGTTGCGACGCACGAAGTCGGCCCAGGTGAAGTCCGAGTCGGCGGTCTCGGGCATGGTCACCGCCAGGTAGTAACGCAGGGGGTCCGGATCGTAGCGTGAGAGGAAGTCAAGCACCCATACCGCGAGGTTGCGGCTGGTGGAGGCCTTGGCCCCCCGCACCGTCTGGTACTGGTTGGCGGGGACATCGTATGGCAGGTTGTACGGCTCGCCGGTGGCGTCGGAATAGGCCATCAGCTGGGCCGGCCAGATGAGGGTGTGGAAGATGATGTTGTCCTTGCCGATGAAGTAATAGCTCTTGCACTTGGGGTCCTGCCAGAACTGGCGCCACTTTTCGGGGTCGCCCTGGCGCTGCGCCCACTCCTTGGAGGCCGAAAGGTAGCCGATGACGGCCTCGAACCAGACATAGATGCGCTTGTCCTGGTACCCCTCCAGGGGAATGGGCACCCCCCACGTGATGTCGCGGGTGATGGCCCGGTCGCGCAGCCCCTGCTCCAGCAACGACAGGGAGAAGTTGAGGACGTTCTTGCGCCAGTGGGCCTTGTCGCTGGAGAGCCACTTGCGCAGGCGGTCGTTGTAAGCGCTGAGACGCAGGAAGAAGTGCTCCGACTCCCGTATCTCCGGGCGGGAGCCGTCGAAGCGGCAACGAGGGTCCAGGAGGTCCACGGGGTCCAGCACGTTGCCGCAGTTGTCGCACTGGTCGCCCCGGGCCGCCGTGTAGCCACAGATGGGGCAGGTGCCCTCCACGTAGCGGTCCAGCAGGAAGCGCTCCTCCACGGTGCAGAAGGGAAGGCGCATGGTGCCCTTGTAGATGTCGCCTCGCTCGTAGAGCTTCAGGAAGATGTCGTGCACGGTGCGAGCATGGTTCTCGGTCCCCGTAGAGGTGTAAAGGTCGAAGCTGATGCCCAGCCGCCGCCACGTTTCGAGGAACTCCTGGTGGTAGTGGGCGGCGATCTCGGCCGGCGTCTTCCCTTCCTGCTCCGCCCGCACGGTGATGGGCGTGCCGTGCTGGTCGCTGCCCGAGACCATCAGCACCTGGTTGCCGACGGTGCGGTGGTAACGGGCGAAGATATCGGCAGGCAGATAAGCCCCCACTATCTGTCCGGTGTGCAAGGGGCCGTTGGCGTAGGGCCAGGCCACGCCGATGAAGATTCGCTCGGCCATCTCCGCTCAGTTGTGGATTTTAACACAGGCCCCCCTGGCCAGGGCGGGATGCCGACTCCAGCCAGAGGCGATAGACCAGGCGCCTGGGCAGGCCATGGCGGGCTGACACCTGGGCCACTGCCTCTCGCGCCCTCAGCCCCTGCTCCCTCAGGGACGCCAGCTCTTCTCTCAACGCCTCTTTCTGGGACTCGGTCAGCGGCGAAGTCGTCCCGTGCCCCTCGCCCGATAGGAGCGCTTCCCCTCCTCCTTGCTCGCCGGCCCGATCCGTCCTGGCGCCCTCTATGACCAGTGTGAACTCCCCTCGCGGCTCCTGGAAGTGGGCCAGGGCCGCTGACACCGTGCCCCGGAACACCTCCTCGAAGGCCTTGGTCAGCTCCCGACAGACAGCGATACGACGGTCGCCCAGCACATCCAGCACGTCCGCCAGGGACGCCCGCAGGCGGTGGGGGGCTTCCAGAGCCACCAGTGTGCAGCCAAGCCCCCTTACCTCCGCCAGCAGGCGCCTGCGCTCGCCCTGGCGGCGGGGCAGAAAGCCCAGAAAGAGAAAGCGGTTCGCAGGCATCCCTGAGACGGCCAGGGCCGTCACCACCGCAGAGGGACCCGGCACCGGCACTACTCGAAAGCCGGCCGCCGCCGCTGCCGCTACCAGGTCGGTGCCCGGGTCGCTGATGCCCGGCATCCCCGCCTCCGACACCAGGGCCACGTCTCCCTCCCGCAGGAGGGACAGGATGTAGGGGATTCGGGCCGCCTTGTTATGCTCGTTGTAGCTCACCAGTCGGGCGCGGATCCCGTAGTGAGAAAGCAGCTTGCGAGCGGTGCGGGTGTCCTCGGCCGCTATGGAGGACACCTCCCGGAGGACGCGCAGGGCGCGCAGGGTCACGTCCTCCAGGTTGCCGATGGGCGTGGCCACCAGATAGAGCACCGGCATGGAATGCCTTCCGGGAAAGTGCTAAGACCCGTTTGCTGGAATGGGGCGAGTTACATTGACCGCAGCCCCCTTTCCTGGTATATTCTCATCTAAACACAGGTCAGCGACCAGCAGCAGGGGGTCGGTAGCGTATGAGTATCGTTCCCATGAAGGAGTTGAGGCCCGCCTACGGCTTCGACGACGTGGCTATCGTGCCCGGGTCCGTCACCGTCAACCCGGAGCTGACGGATGTGCGCTTCAGCCTGGGCGGCTTCACCTTCGAGCTGCCCATCTTGGCTGCCGCCCTGGACGCCATCGTCGATCCCCAGTTCGCCATCGCCTTCGCCAGGCTGGGCGGGCTGGCCGTCCTGAACCTGGAGGGCCTCTACACGCGCTACGAGGACCCCTACGCTGCCATCGCTGAGATCGTGTCGGCTTCCCAGGAGGAGTCGGCCGCAGTCATCCAGCGCCTCTACTCGGCCCCTATCCGCGAGGAGCTGGTGGGGGAGCGCGTGCGTCAGATCAAGGCCGGGGGCGCCGTGTGCGCTGTGGCAGCCACGCCGGCCAACACCAAGCGCCTGGCACCCATCGCTGTGGAGGCGGGGGCCGATATCTTCGTCGTGCAGTCCACGGTAACCACTGCCCGCCACATCTCCCGCTCCCTGCGGGGCCTCATCTTCGAAGAGCTAGTGGAGATGCTGCGGGTGCCGGTGGTGGTGGGGAATACCGTCACCTACGCCGCCACCAAGGAGCTGATGGAGACGGGCATCGCTGCCGTGCTGGTGGGCGTGGGGCCCGGCGCCAGCTGCACCTCCCGCGAGGTGCTGGGCATCGGCGTGCCCCAGGTTACGGCCACCATCGAGTGCGCCGCCGCCCGCGACCAGTATTACCGGGAGACGGGGCGCTACGTGCCTATCATCACCGACGGCGGGATGCGCAACGGGGGCGACATCTGCAAGGCGCTGGCTGCCGGGGCCGACGCGGTGATGCTGGGCAGCATCTTCGCCCGCACTCAGGAGGCGCCCGCTCGCGGCTACTCCTGGGGCATGTCCACAGGCCATGCCCAGCTGCCGCGGGGCACCCGCATCCACACCGGGGTGGACACCACCCTGGAACGGCTGCTGTTCGGCCCCACCTCTCGCACCGACGGGGCCGAGAACCTGGTGGGGGCCATCCGCACCGCTATGGGGATGTGCGGTGCTCGCACCATATCCGAGTTCCACCAGGCGGAGATGATCGTGGCGCCGGCCATCAAGACGGAAGGCAAGGCCTTCCAGATGGCCCAGGCGGCCCGCCGCTAGCGCTCCTCGCCCGGCCCGCACTGGGGCGCGATACTGGCAAAGGCCCAGTCCAGCAGCCTCTGGGCGTCGTTCACCACGTCCTCGCTAGCCAGCACGCTGACAATGAGGCGTCGACCGTCCCGCTCCGCTGCCGCCACGATGGTCTGCCGTGCCTGGTCGGTGTAGCCGATCTTGACCCCGATGGCCCCCTCGTAGTTGTAGATGAACACGTTGCTGTTCCAGAGTAGCGGCCCGGGCCAGGCGGGCTGATAGGTACGACTGGCGACTATACGCGCCAGTTCGGGCCGCAGCAGTAGCGCTCGCCCCAGCATGGCCATGTCGTAGGCCGAGCTGTAATGGCCCGGCTCGTCCAGCCCGTGCGGGTTGCGGAACTGGCTGTCCCGCAGGCCGAGCCTCTGCACCTCGCGGTTCATCATCTGGACGAAGGCCGGGACGCTGCCCCCTACGTAGGCGGCGATGGCCAGGGCAGCATCGTTCCCCGAGGGGAGCAACAGCCCGTAGAGGAGGTCGCGCAGGGAGAGGGTCATCCCCGGCTTCAGCCCCATGACGGTGGAGCCGGTGGTGAAGTTCAGCTCGCCCCCGTCCACGTTCACCGTCACCATCGCCGAAAGGGGCGCTCGCTCCTCGGCCACCAGGGCGGTGACGATCTTGGTGAGACTGGCCGGCGGCAGGCGCTCGTGCTCGTTGAGGGCGTAGAGCAGGGCGCCGCAAGGCTCCTCCACCACCGCCACCGCGCGGCCCGACACGCTGGGCGGCGCCGCGAGAGGGGTGGGCAGGGGACGCTGCACCGGCGTTGGGGGGACAGCTCCCCCCTGACCCGAGCGGGTGCTGTGAGCGGCCTCCCTCTCCCCTGCCTCGGCTGCGGCGCCGTCCGGGACCGTAGCGGGACGGGTGCTGCCGTCCCCGCGGAGCAGCAGGAGGCCCAGTGCGCCCAGGACGCAGGCCAGCAGCAAGGGCAGAAGCCAGCGCCTGCGCCCCGCCTGTCGGCGCGAGGGCAGATAGCCGTACCGGTAACGGGGCGCCCGTCTGCTCACCGTCGTCGCACGTGGGGCCTTGCCCGCGCCCGAACCGGAGAGCGCCCACCCGTCCTGCCCCAGGCCCTTACGGGTATGATAGCCGACATCGATGCCGACGGGGGAGGTCGACGCCCCTTCTGGCGCTCGACCGGGGCAGCGCATACCATAGGAGTAACGTCCCGTAGGGAAGTCGGCGCGTGTGGCGTAAGCTGCTGCTGACGGCCGTGGCCCTGACGACGGCAGGGCTGCTCTCCGTCGGCCGTGGCCAGGCCCAGTCCCCCCAGATATCGGTGGGAGTGGCCGCTTCCTCCCCCGGCAGTACAGCCATCGTGGCCGTCACCGTCTCCCCCGATCCCCAGGCCCCCCTGGGGGCGGCCGTGTTGCGCATCGCCTACGACTCCTCCCGCCTGCGGGCCACTGCTTTCTCCCCCCTATCGGAGGGCGTGGTGGCTGAGTGCGACCTTTCGGCAGTGGGGTCGGTCCGCTGTGGGCTGCTGCACGCCACGGGAATGGCGGGGCAGGTCATGTCCCTCACTTTCCAGGTCCTGCCAGCAGCAGCGCCGGGCGTCGTCCCCCTCTCGCTCACTGTGGAGGAGTGCTTCACCGTTCAGGGGGATGGGGCCAACTGCCTCCGCGCCGACGGGGCGGTGGTCGTCCAGTCGACCACCACGCCGCCGCCGGCACCGCTGCTGGTGGCCATTCGCCCCCTGTCAACGACCCAGGCCCTTATCAGTTGGCTGCCGACCTCAGGGACCACCCATTACCGCCTGAGGAGCGCCCTCAACTTCGAAATGACCTTTGGCGTCAGGGAGACGCCGCTACCGGTGGAGTCGCTGCCCCTGGGCAATGGCCTGACGGTGGGGGTGCCCGACGCCGACGGCCTGGCCTTCTACTACCAGCTGGCCGCCTGCAACCAGGCAGGGTGTTCGCCCTTCGTGCGCGCCGGGGGGCTGGCGCGCCGCATATGGCCGGGTGCCAACGACTGGAACTTCTACATGGCGGCCTACGACTTTATAGGCACCACCACCGCCTGGGCCTTCAACGCCAGCCCCGTGCCGGGCAAGGCGTCGGTCATCGCCTTTTACGACGGTATCCAGGGTTTCGGCGCCACGCCCAGGGGCCAGTGCTCGTTGCCACTGCCGCCGGGCAGCGCCTGCACCCTCAGCTGGCCGGGGGCCAGCGCCTTCGCCAGCGCCTCTCAGTCCTTCCCGCCCTTCGGAGAGGTGGGCACAGCCCTGAGGGTCAGGTAGACGCTGCGGCGGCCGGGGCCATTCGCGGCCTTAGCCCATCCCTTCGCCCTCGAACAGGGGCCTCTGCAGAGGCTGGGGAGGCGACAGCCCCAGGTGACGGTAGGCGAGGGGGGTAGCGACCCGGCCCCGCGGGGTCCGCTTGAGCAGCCCCGCCTGCATCAGATAGGGCTCGTAGACCTCCATGATGGTGTCGGGGTCCTCGGAGATGGCGGCGGCGATGGTCTCGATGCCCACGGGGCCCCCCGCGAACTTTTCGACGATGGTCCTGAGCAGCTTGTGGTCCACTTCGTCCAGGCCCAGGGGGTCGACCCGCAACTGCTCCAGGGCCTGCCGCGCCACCTCACCAGTCACGACCCCCGCCGCCCTCACCTGTGCATAGTCGCGGGCACGCCGCAGCAGACGGTTCGCGATGCGTGGAGTGCCGCGGGCGCGGCGAGCTATCTCCAGCGTCCCCTCCTCGTCGATCTCCACACCCAGGACGCCTGCATTGCGGCGCACGATGGCTGCCAGCTCCTCCTCCGAGTAGAAGTCCAGGCGGTAGACGGCCCCGAAGCGGTCGCGCAGGGGGGCGCCCAGCAGGGCGTACCTGGTGGTGGCCCCCACCAGGGTGAAGGGGGGAAGGCGGAGGCGGATGGAGCGGGCGGCCGGCCTCTTCCCCAGCACGATGTCCAGCTGGAAGTCCTCCAGGGCGGGATAGAGCAGCTCCTCGGCGGCACGAGGCAGCCGGTGCACCTCGTCGATGAACAGCACATCGCCGGGCTGCAGCCCGGTGAGAATGGCCGCCAGGTCCCCCGGGCGCTCTATGGCGGGGCCGGAGGTGACGCGGATGGAGACGCCCATCTCATGGGCGATGATGTGGGCCAGGGTGGTCTTGCCGAGCCCCGGCGGCCCGAAAAGCAGGACGTGGTCCAGAGGCTCGCCCCTGCTGCGGGCGGCAGCGATGGCGATGGCCAACGTCTCACGTATGTGGTCCTGCCCTACGAAGTCGGCCAGACGCCTCGGACGCAGGGTGGCATCCAGGGCCGTATCATCGGCCTGGGCGCTGGGGGAGACGGCGCGCTCTTCCACCGCTGGCTGGAGCGGGCGGGGCACGGGGCCGCCGCGCCTCGAATATCTGTGCTACGGCCATTATAACGAGGGTGCCCACCCCCGTCCACGCCGCGCGTCTCAGCCCTGTCCCCGCTCCCGGGCAGCCAGCTCCTGCACGATGCGCAGCGCCTCGCGGGCGTGCACCTCCATGTCCGTCTCGCTCTCGATGACGCCGCGGATGATGCCCTGCTTGTCGATGACATAGGTGACGCGGGAGGGCACCGGACGGTCATCGCGCCAGACACCGTAGTCACGGCAGGTCTGGTAACGGGGCCAGTCGCTCAGGAGGGGGTAGGGCAGGCCCAGCTCGCGGGCGAAGGCGCCCTGGCTCGGGAAGGGGTCTACACTCACGCCCAGGACCTGGGCGTCGGCCTCCGCGAACTCTCGGGCGAGGTCGCGGAAGCAGCACAGCTCCCGCGTTCAGCCGGGGGTGAAGGCCAGCAGGTAGAAGGCCAGCACCACATGCTTCTTGCCCTGGAAGTCGGACAGGCGCACCTGCTGGCGCTGGGGGTCGGTGAGGACGAACTCCGGCGCCGGGTCTCCCACCTGAAGGGGCATGCCTCTCCTTTCGGGCCTAGTGGTGGCCCACCAGCGACTCCGATTCCGCTTCAGCCCGAGGCCGATGGGGCTCGTAGCCAATGCTGCGTCGTATCAGGGTCAGCACCAGCGCGACGGCCGCCGCCCCCGCCACCGAGGCCGTGGTCAGGAGGGCCAGGCGCAGCACGTCAGGGGGCGACGGCGGGGCCACGGTGAAGGTGAGGGAACCGCTCAGGGACTGGCCGCCCTGCTCCTGCCTCACCATCCAGAAGAGGGTGTAGGAGCCGGTGGCTTCCTGGGGCCAGGAGGGACGGACGTCCAGGCAGGTGCCGTCCTCGCTGGGCGAGGCCGAAAGGGGCACGGTGCCTCCCCCCGCTCGGGCCAGGCTCAAGGTATAGTCGCCGCCCCCCGAGCGGGCGATGGGCTCGTTGAAGCACAGGCGCACCGTCTGGGGCGGTCGGCCCAGACGGGCGTTCTGCTTGGGGGTGCTCTCCGTCAGCCGGGGCTGGGCGAAGGCTGGAACGGCGGTGGCCAGCGAGAGGGCCACAGCAGCCACCAGAAGGGAGATCAGCCTAGCGGGCCGAATCATCTCTCGCCTCCGAAGGCAGCATTCTAGCACAGACGCCCCTTTGGCGATAGCCTTCCTCTGGCCAGCGGCAGATGTTAATATGATTGCCGAAGTAAGAGGCGCCCGCAGGCGCAGCGCCCGCGGGCGTCTGTGCGAAGGATGCAGGTGAAGCCCAGGGTGTCTTCCCTCACGGAAGGGCACATCGGTGGCCCTCCCCCCCTGCGTTACCGACGGCTGGTAGCGAAGCTGGGCACCAACGTCCTCACCGCCGGCGGCGACCGCCTCGACCTGGAGGTGATGGCGGCCCTGGTGGGCCAGGTGGCCCGGCTGCAGCGCATGGGCGCCCGGGTCATCATCGTCAGCTCGGGGGCCATCGCCGCTGGCCGCCACCGCCTGGGATTGGGGAGGGAGCGGCGCGACATCCCCCAACGCCAGGTGCTGGCAGCCGTGGGCCAGACGGACCTGATGAACGCCTACCAGCAGCTCTTCGCCTGGCACGACATCACCGTGGCCCAGACCCTCCTGACCCGCCGTGACCTGGCCGACCGCCAGGGATATCTGAACGCCCGCAACACCCTCCTGGCGTTGCTGGAGTTGGGGGTGGTGCCCATAGTCAACGAGAACGATGTGGTGGCGGTGGAGGAGATCGAAGGGGCCACCATCGGCGACAACGACAACCTGTCAGCCCTGGTGGCCAACCTGGTGGAGGCCGACCTGCTGGTGCTGCTGACCGATACCGATGGCCTTTACACCGCTGACCCCTATCTGTACCCCGACGCCCGCCCTTTGCGGCGGGTGGAGCGCATCGACGAGCAGGTCGAGAGGCTCGCGCAGGACTCCCATGGCCAGGGTCGCGGCGGCATGATAACCAAGCTCCAGGCGGCCCGATTGGCCACCGCCTCCGGCACCGACGTGGTCATAGCCCACGGTCGGGAGCGAGACGTGCTGGTGCGACTGGCCACGGGAGAGGAGCTGGGCACCCTCTTCCCGGCCTCGGTCGACCGCCTGGAGGGGCGCAAGCGCTGGCTGTTGGCCGGCCTCTCGCTCCGTGGTAGCATCGTGGTGGACGAGGGGGCGGCCCGGGCCCTGCGCAGCGGCCGCGCCAGCCTCCTGCCCGCCGGCGTGAAAGCTGTCCAGGGCCAGTTCCAGCGCGGTGACGTGGTGGCTGTCCTGGACGAGAGGGGACGACGTATAGCCTGCGGCATCGCCAACTACGGTGCCCGCGAAGTGGAGGCCATCCGCGGCATACGCTCGGACCACATCGAGGAGGTGCTGGGCTACGCCTACGGGCAGGAGATCGTGCACCGCGACAACCTCGTCCTGCTGAAAGAGGAGTGATGGTCCCGGAAGGCAAGGCCGCACTCGGGACCCCAGCGTCCAAGGGAGCCTAGGGAGGAGACATGGGCTCGGTGCTCAAGTGGCGTCGCCGCAAGATCCGACGCCACAAGTACAAGAAGCTGAGGAAGAAGACCCGCTGGCAGCGCCGACACAAGTAGGGGCGCCAGAACCGGAAGGAGGCGCTGATACATGATGCGCCGCCTGTTCCCCATGGGGCCGCCCCGCTGGCCCCTGGGCAGGGCCCGGGACAGCAAGGGCCTGCTGGTGGTGGCAGGCGCCCCCACCCGCGAGGAGGCGGAGCGCTGCCAGGAGACCCTCCGTCGCCAGGGCATCCCGGCCCAGTTGAGGCGCGGACGCTCCGGCTTCGAGGTCTGGGTCCCCGCCGAGCGGGAGAGCGAGGCCCGTCTGCTTCTGGGCCTCTCGGGTCGTAGCTGCATCCGCGTGCCCAGGCCCAGGCCCAGCGGCAGCAGGACTGCCTAAGCCTGCCGACCTTTTGCCCTGCTGAGGGATATACTGAGAGCTGAGGCACCGGAGGCATCCCGTGACCGCCACAGTCCAAGAGCTGGAGGCCATGGGCCGGGCGGCCCGTCAGGCGGCCAAGGCCCTGGCCCGGATCCCGACAGCCATCAAGGACAGGGCCCTGGAAGGCATCGCCCGGGCACTGGAGGAGTCCCAGGAGGAGGTGCTGGCCGCCAACCGCCTCGACCTAGAGGAGGGGCGGCGCCTGGGCCTGTCCGAGGCCGTCCTGGACCGCCTGGCCCTTTCGTCCGACAAGCTGCGGGCCATCGCCGCCGATGTGCGCACCGTGGCCCGTCTCCCCGACCCGGTGGGCGAGGTCATCGAGATGCGCACCCTCCCCAACGGCATGCAGGTCGGCCGCAGGCGTGTGCCCCTGGGAGTCATCGCCGCCGTCTACGAGAGCCGTCCCAACGTGACGGTGGACATCGCCTCCCTCTGCCTGAAGGCAGGCAACGCCTGCATCCTGCGGGGCGGCAAGGAGGCCATCAACTCCAACCGCGCCCTGGCCCGCCTCATACGCGAGGCCATCGCCCAGGCGGGGGTGCCGGCCGAGGCTGTGCAGCTGGTGGAGAACACCGACCGCGCCCTGGTGGGACACCTGCTGAAGATGAGGGAATACATCGACCTCATGGTGCCCCGCGGCGGCGCTGAGCTGATCCGCTTCGTGGCCGAGAACGCCACCATGCCAGTGCTGGTGGGCGGTATCGGCGTGTGCCACACTTATGTCGACCGAGCGGCCGACCTGGAGAAAGCGCTGCGGGTGGTGGACAACGCCAAGACCCGCCGCTGGTCCATCTGCAACGCTCTGGACACCCTGCTGGTGCACCGGGAGATCGCTCCTGCCTTTCTGCCCCGTCTGGCCCGCGTCTGGGCGGAGAAGGGCATAGAGATGCGCTGCGACCCCGAGGCCCTGGCCATTCTGGAGGGGCAGGAGATCGAAGGCCTGAAGCTGAGGTCGGCCAGCCCCGAGGACTTCGGCCATGAATTCCTGGCGCCCATCGCCGCCGTGAAGGTGGTAGGCTCCCTGGACGAGGCCCTGGAACACATCGACCGCTATGGGACCGGCCACTCGGACGCCATCGTCACCGAGGACTACTCGGCAGCCATGCGCTTCCTGGACGAAGTGGACACGGCGGTGGTATACGTCAACGCTAGCACCCAGTTCACCGACGGGGCCCAGTTCGGGCTGGGGGCCGAGATCATCGACTCCACCCAGAAGACCATCGCCCGCGGGCCGGTGGGTTTGCGGGAGATCACCACCTATAAATGGTTCGTCCTGGGCAACGGGCATGTGCGCCCCTAGCCCGGGCAGAAGGAGGCAACTGATGGGAGGTTTCCACTTCGAGCGCGAGTACCGCACCCCCTACTCCGAGTGCTACACCATCGAGCTGGACGAGGACGAGGTGGGGCGAGTAGACCTCCACTACGGCACCGAGGTGGTCTACGCGACGCTGGTGGTGAGCGAGCGGCTGACCCAGGACGAGATCCGCCAGCTCATCGGCGAGATAGATGAACGCCTGGTGCTCACCTCCGACCCCCTGCGAGAGGACTTCGTGGTCACCGTCTGGGTAGGACGCGAGGAGGGCGTCTACTCCGACGAGGACCAGGAGGAAGAGGAGGACGAAGAAGACGAGGAGTTCGAGGGCAACGGCTATATGAAGGACTAGCCGCCCCTCTTGCGGGCCAGCAGCCGCTGCGCCTCGCGGGCCAGCCGCTGCGGCGTCAACCCGAAGTGCTCCAGCAGCTCGTCCCAGCGCCCGCTGGTGCCGAAGGTCTCCATGCCCACGCAGGCCACCGGCACCGGGCACTCCCGCGCCGTCACCTGGGCCACCAGGCTCCCCAGGCCGCCGTGGACGCTGTGGTCCTCGGCCGTCACGATGGCACCCGTCTCCCGCGCGGCCGCCACGATGGCCTCCTCGTCCAGGGGACGCAGGGTGGCCATGTTGAGGACCCGACAGCCGATGCCCTCCCGGGCTAGCAGGTCGGCTGCCTCCAGGGCAGCGGGTACCATTACGCCGATGGCGATGATGGTGACATCGTCACCGTCGCGCAGGCGGTGGGCCCTGCCCAGCTGGAAGCGGTAGGAGTCATCGTAGATGACGGGCACCTTGGGCCGCACCATGCGGATGTAAAAGGGGCCGTATCGCCGGGCTGCCTCCTCGATAGCCTGGGCGCACTCTACCACGTCGGCGGGGACGATGACGCGGAAGGTGGGCAGGGCCAGCATCAGGGCCAGATCCTCCAGCGACTGGGCCGAGGCCCCGTCCTCCCCGGTGACGATGCCGCCATGGGAGGCAGCGATCTTGACGTTCAGGTTGGGCTGGGCCACTGCCATACGCACCTGGTCGTAGCAGTGGCCAGGGATGAAGACGGCGAAGGAGCTCACGAAGGCTATCTTGCCGGCCGCGGCCAGCCCGGCAGCGACGCCCACAGCGTTCTGCTCCGCCACCCCCATGGTGAAGAAGCGGTCGGGGAACTCGCGTCCGAACTGGGCAGCGGTGGTGGAGACGCCCAGGTCGGCGTCCACCACCACGATGTCCAGCCCCTCCCGGGCCAGCCTGACCAGGGTAGGCCCCAGCGCCTCGCGGGTAGCTGCCGCCTTCGCCGCCTGAACCATGGCCTACGCCCCCAGCTCCTGAAGGGCCTGCTCCGCCTGCTCGGGCGTGGGGGCCTTGCCGTGGAAGGCCGGGTTGTGCTCCATGAAGCTCACGCCCCGTCCCTTCACCGTGTGGCAGATGACCACCGTCGGCCTGCCCCGCATCCCCCGCGCCTCCTCCAGGGCAGCGACGAGCTGCTGCAGGTCATGGCCGTCGCACTCCAGCACCTGCCAGCCGAAGGCGCGCCACTTGTCCGCGAAGGGCTCCAGGGACATGATGTTGACCGTGTAGCCGTCCGGGCCGACCCAGCCGCCGGGGCGGCCGCGGCTGTCCCCGCCGCGGTAGTGAGTGTAGTCGGAGAAGCCGTCATTCTGGATGCGGTTGTAATCGACGATGGCCGTGAGGTTGTCCAGTCGGTGGTGCGCTGCGGCCATGGCCGCCTCCCAGGTCTGCCCCTCATTGCAGTCGCCGTCGGACAGCAGGCAGTAGACCCGCCAGTCGGCGCCGTCCAGACGGGCTGCCAGGGCCAGACCCACGCTGAAGGAGAGGCCCATGCCGAGCGATCCGGCCGACATCTCCACCCCCGGCGGGCATCCCATCACCGTGTGCCCTTGCAGACGGCTCCCCAGCCGACGGAAGGTCATCAGCTCGTCTGTGGGGAAGTACCCCGCCTCGGCCAGCACGGCGTAGTAGGCAGGAGTGGCATGCCCCTTGCTCAGGACGAAACGATCGCGCTGGGGCCAGTACGGGTTCTTGGGGTCGTGGCGCAGCACATGGAAATACAGGGACACCAGTATCTCGACGCAGGAGAGAGAGCCGCCAGGATGCCCGGAGCCGGCGGCAGCGGTCATGCGCACGATATGCTGACGCACACGCCGCGCCACCGACTGCAGTTGGGCCAAACGATCTGCGGTGAGCGATGCCAATGCCGTCGAGGACGTCCCCTTCCCTGGCAACGACAATTATAGGGCCTCCCGGAGCGAGCGACAACGCACCCTGCGGTCCCCTGGCCTGGCCTTCGCCCTGTCGCTAAACTGCCTCGTGATGGTCATCGACTTTCACACTCATGTCTTTCCCCCCTGGGCCATCCAGGGGCGGGAGGAGCTTTTGCGGACTGACCCCACCTTCGCCCAGCTGTACGGCAACCCCAGGTCGCGCATGGCCACTGCCCCCGACCTTCTGGCCAGCATGGAGAGGGCCGGGGTGGAGGCGAGCGTGGTGCTGGGCTTCGCCTGGCGCGACCAGGAGCTGTGCCGTCGCCATAACGATTACCTGCTGGAGTGGGCGACCAGGAGCCGGGGGCGGCTGGTTCCCTTCTGCACCGTCAACCCGTCCGCCGCCGGCGCCTGGCAGGAGGTGGAGCGCTGCGCCGCCGCCGGCGCGAGAGGGCTGGGAGAGCTGCGCCCCGACGACCAGGGCTGGGAGCTTGCGGGGGCAACGGGGAAGGAGCTGGCGGAGGCAGCCCGACACCTCCAGCTCATTCTCCTGTTCCATGTCAGCGAACCGGTGGGGCACCGCTACCCCGGCAAGGAGGGGCTGTCGCTGACGGACTTCTATCGCTTCGCCGTCGATAACCCCGACCTGACGGTCGTAGGAGCGCACCTGGGGGGAGGGCTGCCCTTCTTCGCCCCTATGCCGGAGGTGGCGGAGGTGTGCCGTCGCCTCTACTTCGATACCGCCGCCGTCCCCCTGCTCTACACGACGGCCGCCTACGACCTGGTGGACCATGACCGGCTGCTGTTCGGCAGCGACTATCCGCTCCTGGGCCAGGAGCGGGCCCTGTCATCCCTGCCCGACCGAGCCCTGGCCCATCGCTGGTCGGAGAACGCCGCACGGTTGCTGGGCTGTGGCCAATAGAGAGACTTCCTGGCGCCTGTTCGTGGCCCTGGAGCTGCCGCCGCCGGTGCTGGAGGCCCTGGCCTCGGTGCAGGCGGCCCTCAAGGCCCAGGGGTTGGAAGGCCTGCGCTGGGTGCGTCCCCAGGGCATCCATCTGACGCTCAAGTTCCTGGGCGAGACGCCTACCTCGCGCCTGGACGAGCTAATGAGGGCCCTGGAGGAGGCCACGGCCGGCACGGGGCCGCTGCGACTGGCCCTTTCGGGTCTCGGGACCTTCGGTGGGCGCCGTGGCCCCCGTGTACTATGGGTAGGCCTCGAGGGCGACCTGCAGCGACTGGCCGGCCTCCAGCGACGAGTGGAGGAGGCCATGGCCCGTCTGCGCTTCCCCCGCGAGCAGCGCCCTTTCAGCCCCCACCTGACCCTGGCGCGAGTGCCGGAGCAGGACTCGGCCAGGGTGGCCGCATCCCTAGAGAGGGCGACCAGGGAGGTGAAGGTGCCGCCGATTACAATGTCCCTGTCGGAGGTCAGCCTCATGCGCAGCCACCTCCAGCCCTCGGGTGCCATCTATGAGAGGGTGGCGTCGTTCCCCCTCCAGTAGGCAGGGGACGGTGCGGCAGGAGACGCGCCCTTCCCTGGCATCCTTGCTGCGGCGCCACCTCACGCCGCGAGTGGTGGCGGCCCTGACCATCTGGCGGCTGGAGGCATGGCTGGCCGCCCCCCTCCCCTTCCTGCTGGTGGCAGCCCTGGGCCGCTGGCCGGGCGCCCTGACCATGGCGGCCTTCACGGGCCTGCTCTGCGCCCTCTTCCTTTACCTGCTGGACGGGGAAGAGGCGCTGGAAACGGTCCACCGCTGGGCGCTGCAGCGGGACTGGGCGCGGCCCCTGCTGGCAGGGCCGGAGCGGCCCTGGCTGGTGTGGCTGCTGGCTGTCCCCCTGTGCCTCCTCTGGTTCGGCCCCTTCTGGCGGGCGGTGGTGCTCCTGCTGGTGCGGCTGGAGCGGCCCCTGGCCTACACCATCGGTGTAGCGGGGGCGCTGCCCCATTCGCTGCTGTGGACGGGGCTGGTGGTGGGAGGCGTGTGGGAGGGCCTCCTCTGGCCTTTGATGAAGGGGCTGTTGTGAGGCCGCCTCAGTCGGGGTAGCCGTCGGGGTGGGCCAGATGCCACTCCCAGGCCGAGGCCACTATCTCCTCCAAGGAGGTATGCCGCGGCTGCCAGCCCAGCACCTCCCGCGCTCGCTGGGCCGAGGCCACCAGCACCGGCGGGTCACCGGGCCGCTGGGCCTCCCAGCGGACGGGAATGGGGTGTCCCGTCACCCGCCGGGCAGTTTCCACTACCTGCAGATTGGAGAACCCCTGCCCCGTGCCCAGGTTTAGGGCGCCGCTCTGGCCCTCTCGGGCCAGGTGCTCCAGGGCCAGCACATGGGCACGGGCCAGGTCGACGACGTGGACGTAGTCCCGAACGCAGGTGCCATCGACGGTGGGGTACTCGGAGCCGTATATAGGCACCGCCTCCATCTGCCCCAGGGCCACCTGCAGCACCCTGGGTATCAGGTGGGTCTCGGGACGATGGTCCTCTCCCAGGCGGCCGGCGGCCCCGGCTGCGTTGAAGTAGCGCAGGCTCATGTAGCGCAGGCCGTGGGCGGCCTGATACCAGGGCAGCAACCGCTCCACCAGCGCCTTGGACTCGCCATACGGGTTGATGGGGCGTATGGGCATGTCTTCAGTCAGGGGCATCTCATCGGGGGCGCCGTAGACAGCGGCGCTGGAGCTGAACACGAACAGCCCCACGTCATGGGCCACGCACGCGTTCAGCAAGCAGATGGCGCTGCCCACGTTGTTGGCGAAGTAGCGGCCCGGATGGAGCACCGACTCGCTGGCCACCGTATAGGCGGCGAAGTGCATGACAGCGTCCAGCCGTCGGGCCGAGAAGACCTTGCCCAGGGCCTCGTCGTCGCGGGCGTCGGCCACCACCAGCTCCGCATCGGGCGGCACGGCCGAGGCATGCCCGCTCACCAGAGAGTCCAGAACCACCACCTCATAGCCCTGGGCCAGCAGCTCCTGCACCGCGAAGGAGCCGACGTAGCCCGCCCCGCCCACCACCAGCACCCGCATGGCCGCCAGTTTACTCCTCGAAGCGCTTGAAGACCAGACAGGCGTTCTGTCCGCCGAAGCCGAAGGAGTTCTTCAGGGCTACCCGCACGTCCGCCCGACGGGGCTGATTGGGCACGTAGTCCAGGTCGCACTCGGGGTCTGGATACTCGTAGTTGACGGTGGGGTGGACCCAGCCGGCCTCGATGCTCTTGACGACGGCGACGCTCTCCACCGCGCCCGCCGCCCCGAAGCAATGGCCGATCATGGACTTGGTGGAGCTGATGGGTATGCGGTAGGCACGCTCGCCGAAGACCTTCTTGATGGCCAGGGTCTCGATGGCGTCGTTCAGGGGGGTGGAAGTGCCGTGGGCATTTATGTAGTCCACCTCGTCGGGGGCCACGCCCGCATCGGCCAGTGCCAGGCGCATGCAGCGCACGGCCCCGTCGCCGTCGGCACAGGGTGCCACGATGTGGTAGGCATCGGCGGTGGCGGCGTAGCCTGCCAGCTCGGCCAGTATGGGGGCGCCGCGGGCAAGGGCATGCTCCAGGCTCTCCAGCACGAAGATGGCTGCCCCCTCGGCGGCCACGAAGCCGTCCCGCTTGGCATCGAAGGGGCGGCTCGCCTTCTGGGGAGGCTCGTTCTGGGTGGAGAGGGCTCGCATGACAGCGAAGCCAGCCAGCCCCAGCTCGCACAGGGCGGCCTCCGCCCCGCCGGTTATGACCACGTCGGCCCTGCCGCTGCGGATCAGCTCCAGGGCATCGCCCATGGCCTGAGTGGCGGCGGCGCAGGCGGTGGTCACCGTATTGTTATAGCCCTTGAGGCCGAACTGCATGGCCACGTGGGCGGCGGCCATGTTGGGCAGCATCTTGGCCATGAAGAAGGGGTCCAGCCTCATGCCCCCTCTCTCGATGACGGTGCGCATCCCCTCGTCCACATTGGGGAAGCCACCGATGCCCACCCCCAGCAGCACGCCGATGCGCTCTCGGTCCTCCCGCTCCAGCTTCAGGCCGGCCCCCTCGATGGCCTGACGGGCGGCGGCCACGGCGAACTGGGAGAAGCGGGCCATGCGCCGCGCCTCCCTGCGGTCCATATAGTCCTCGGGGTCGAAGCCCTTCACCTCGCCGGCGATGCGGGCAGGATAGTTGGACGCGTCGAACTGGGTCAGGTAGTCGATGCCCGAACGCCCCTCCAGACACCCCTGCCAGAACTCCTCCACCGAGTTGCCCAGGGGGGTGATGGCGCCCATGCCCGTAATGACGGCCCGGCGCCGCTGCTCGCGCCTCATCCTTTTCACCTCGCTCTTTTGGCCAACAAGGGCCGGCGGCCTTCAGCCACGAAGGCCAGCGAGCCTGTCAGACATATTAAAGCCCTCCCGCCGCTTATGGCCAACGCCCGGCCCAGGGCATCTTCGGCGCTGCGGGCCTGGTAGACGGTGCAGCCCGCCTCAGCGAAGGCCGACGCGACCCTGTCGGCGGGCATGGCGCGCGGATGGTCGAAGGGCGCTGCGATGACGGCCCCGGCGATGGGCGCCAGCTCCCGGGCCATGCCGACGATGTCCTTGTCGGCCAGGGTGCCCACCACCAGCACCACCCCTTGCGCCGCGAAGTGTTCCTCCAGCGCCTGCCGCAGACGCCGGGCTGAGTCGCCGTTGTGGGCCCCGTCGGCCACCACCAGGGGGTCGCGGGAGAGGACCTCCAGCCGCCCGGGCCAGGCGACCTTCGCCAGCCCGCGGGCGATAGCCTCCCCGTCCACCGGCAACCCCTGGCGGGCCAGCGAATGGGCCACGGCCACGGCGGTGGCCGCGTTCTCCGCCTGGTGCGTCCCCAGCAGGGGCAGACGGGCCTCCAGGGAGCCGCCCTCCCACTCCAGTCGGAAGCGCTGCCCATCGATGTCCCGCTCCAGGACTCGCCAGCGGTAGCGAACGGCCACGTCCACCGTTTCCACGCCGGCGGCAGCTGCCGCCTGCAGGCAGACCTCCTTGGCCTCGGCGTAGCCCTGGGGAGCCAGAACCAGCGGCCCCGGCGGCCGCACGATGGCCGCCTTCTCGCGGGCGATGGCGGCGGGCGTATCGCCGAGGATGGCCGTGTGCTCCAGACTGATGGGGGTGATGACCGAGGCCTCCTTGCGGGGGAAGACGTTGGTGCTGTCCACCCTGCCCCCCAGCCCCACCTCCACTACCTGCACCTGGACCCGGTGCTGGCGGAAGGCCAGGAACCCGATGGCCGTCAGCAGGTCGAAGGTCACCAGTTGACGGCCTGGCAGGGAGGGCATGACCGCCTCGGCAGCGGCCAGCACATCAGCGGCGTGGCGGGAGAATTCCTCCTCGGATATGGGCTGGCCGTCGATGCGCACCCGTTCGCAGTAGGAGTCCAGATGGGGGCTGGTGTAGAGGCCGGTGCGCAGTCCAGCCTGGCGCAGGACCGACTCCACCATGGCGGCCACGCTGCCCTTGCCCTTGCTACCGGTGATGTGCACCGTGACCCGACCCAGGTGGGGGTCGCCCAGGCGAGACAGCAGGGCCAGCACCGGTGCCACATCGGGGCGGTCGGCGAAGCGCCCCGACCGCTCGAAGTCGGCGTAGGCCAGCAGCGCCTCGATGGCCTGCCGGTAATCGAGGTCGGGCATCAGCCGTGGAAGCGCGGCTCCCTCTTCTCGAAGAAGGCCCGCACCGCCTCTCGGAAGGGTTCGGCCTGCATGGCGGCGACAAACTCCTCTCCCTCGCGCCGCTGCACGTTCCGCAGGTCGGGATCCCACAGGTTGGCCCACACCAGGCGCTTGATGGCGCTGAGGGTAGGGGCGGGGTTGAAGGCGATCTCGGCCGCCTTGGCCACCGCCGCCTCCAGCAGCCGCTCATGGGGCACGACAGCGTTGACCAGGCCCATGCGGAGGGCCTCCTCGGCCTCCACGAAGCGGCCGGTGAGCATCATCTCCAGGGCATTGGTGATGCCCACGATGTGGGCCAGCAGCTTGGTGCTGGCCAGCTCCGGAACCAGCCCCAGCCGAACGAAGCGCATCGACAGGCGTGCCTGCTCCGATGCGATGCGCACGTCGCAGGGCAGCGTTATGGTCAGGCCGGCGCCCACAGCGTAGCCATTGATGGCACAGACGATGGGCTTGGACTGCTGGACGAACTCCACCCAGTTGGCCAGAGCGCTCACGCCGAACCGCTCGCCGCCCTCGGCCACCGCCCGGAAGCCCTGAAAGTCGGCGCCGGAGCAGAAGGCCCGGCCGGTGCCCGTGAGGACGATGGCCCCCACCTCCGGGTCGGCATTGAACTCCTCCAGCGCCTGACGCATTTCGTCGGTCATGGGGCGGCCCAGGGAATTGAGTCGCTGGGGACGATTGAGGGTGACGATGCCCACCCGACCTTGCTTTTCGACGATGACCTCCTGATAGGCCATGGCTACCCCCTTTAGCCCTCGACTGCCTGCGGGACTTATAATACATGTCCGCATGGTCGCGGGTAACGGCGCCCGCCAACGGCTGGAGGCGGCCCTGGGCGACAAGTGGCGCTGGGCCGAGGGGCACCCCCTGGCCCGACTCCAGGGCCGCAGCCTGGGGGGCCTGCGACTGGCCGTCTTCCTGGGGCCGACGGGTGCCGTGGGCTCCCGCTACTTCCAGCTCTTTGCCCTGGACCGGGAGGGTCGCCCCAGTGCTGCCCCCCTCGCCCTGGGCCTCTACAACGCCGGCCGCTTCCCCGCCTACAACTGGGTGGATCTGGTGCGCTACCTGCCCCGTGTGCGCTTCGACGGGCGGGAAGAGTCCCTGGCCGAGGGGGGCCGAGAGGCCCGGCTTTTCCGCCTGCTGGGATCCCTGGTGCCACCCGGCGGCAGCCTGATGGTCGAATACGACTCGCCGGAGCATGCCCTCACAGCTCGGGTGCTATCCCAGGGCTATCCTCCCCCGTGCTCCCCCCTGGGATACTCCCTGCTGACAGCCGGCTGCCTGTCGTTCCGCGACTGGTACATCGCCGAAGGGGGCAGGGAGGGGCCACGCAAGCTGCAGGGCTTCAAGCCGCTGGACAGCGAGACGGCCAGGGAGCGGGCCGCCTCGCTGGCCGGCGCCATCCGCCAGGCCCTGGACCGCGCTGCCCGGGGCGGAAACGACGAGGCCGTCAGGACGGCCTACCGTCTGGGCAAGCGCGCCCTGGCCCTGCTGGGCCGCCTCTTTCCTTGACGCCCGCAAGGCACGGGGCCTAACATGGGGGGCGGTGTGGGCGGAGCCTGCGGGGCAGGCAAGAAAACCAGGGAGGTGCGGCGAAAATGGTCACCATCAGCGTCATCAAGGCCGACGTTGGCGGTTTCGTGGGCCATTCGGCCTCCCACCCCGACGTCCTCGACACGGGGCGGGAGGAGCTGGAGCGGGCCAAGCAGCGCGGACTCCTCATCGACTACCACGTCAGCTACTGCGGCGATGACATGTTCCTGATCATGACCCACGACCGCGGCGAGGACAACGAAGAGGTTCACCGCCTGGCCTGGGACACCTTTCTCAAGGCCACAGACGTGGCCAAGAAGCTGAAGCTGTACGGCGCCGGCCAGGACCTCCTGGCCGACGCCTTTTCCGGCAACATCCGCGGGGCGGGGCCTGGCTCGGCCGAAATGACCATAGAGGAGCGCCCCTCGGAGCCTATCCTGGTGTTCATGGGCGACAAAACCTCGGCCGGCGCCTTCAACCTGCCCCTCTACAAGATGTTCGCAGACCCCTTCAACACCCCCGGCCTGGTCATCAGCGACCCACTGCACCACGGCTTCACCTTCGAGGTTCACGACGTCAAGGAACACAAGAAGATCATGCTCAACGCCCCGGAGGAGATCTACGACATGCTCATCTTCCTGGGGGCGCCCTCCCGCTACGCCGTGAAGCGGGTGTTCAACCGCTCCACCGGCAACATCGCCGCCGTGTCCAGCACCGACAAGCTCTCCCTCATCGCCGGTCGCTACGTGGGCAAGGACGACCCCACCATGATCGTGCGTGCCCAGGGCGAGTTCCCGGCGGTGGGCGAGGTGCTGGAGCCCTTCACCAACCCCTTCATCGTGGAGGGGTGGATGCGCGGATCCCACCAGGGCCCCCTGATGCCCGTGTCCCTCAGGGACGCCCATCCCAGCCGCTTCGACGGCCCGTCGCGGCTGGTGTGCCTGGGCTTCCAGCTGGCCAACGGCAAGCTGGTGGGGCCGCGGGACATGTTCGACGACCCCGGCTTCGACGAGGCCCGGCGCAAGGCCAACGAGGTGGCCAACTACCTCCGCTCCCTGGGGCCCTTCGAGCCTCACCGCCTGCCCCTGGAGGAGATGGAGTACACCACTATGCCCATGGTGGCCGCCAAGCTAGCCGAGCGCTGGCAGCCCCTGGAGTAGGTGGGAGAATCGCCAGTCTCCTGCTGGCCACCAGCAATCAGGGCAAGCTGCGTGAGCTGCGGCAGCTGCTGGACGGCTGTGGCTGGCGACTGCTCTCGCCGGCCGATGTGGGCATGGGGCCGGCCGACTTCCCCTCCGAGGGCGAGGACTCTTACCTCGACAATGCTATACTGAAGGCACAGACGGGGGCGCGCTTCAGCGGCCTCGTCTGCCTGGGGGAGGACTCGGGGCTGGAGGTGGACGCACTGGACGGGGCCCCCGGGCCGGCTTCGGCTGTTTTTCTGGGGCCACAGGCCACCTATGAGGAGCGCTTCCGCTATATCCTGGGCAGGCTGGAGGGGCTTCCCGATTCCCGGCGCACGGCTCGGTTCCGCTGCCTTATGGCCGTGGCCGACCCGGTGAGCGGCAGGACGTGGACGGTGGAGGGCGTTTGCGAGGGCCTCATCGCCAGGGGGCCCAGGGGAACGGGAGGCTTCGGCTACGACCCCATCTTCTACCTCCCCACCCTCATGTCCACCATGGCCGAACTGCCGGAGCACCAGAAGAACATCGTCAGCCACCGGGCCAGGGCGGCCTGGCAGGTGCGCCAGGTGCTGAAGGAGCTGTTGCATGAGCACGCCCGAAGGTGAGCTGATCCCCCTCACCAGCGTCAGCGCCCGCCCGGCCGAGCTGCCGACTGCAGGCGGCCCCGGCCTCGTGGACCCGGTGGGCCGCAACATCTACTACCTGCGCATATCCGTCACCGACCGCTGCAACCTGCGCTGCGTCTACTGCATGCCCGAGGAGGGGGTGCCCTGGCTGCCCAAGGAAGAGGTCCTGACGCTGGAGGAGATCGCCCGCGTGGTGCGAGTGGCGGCGGAGATGGGCCTGCGCCGCGTCCGCCTAACTGGCGGCGAGCCGACGGTGCGCCGCGGCCTGGTGGACCTGGTGCGGTGGATCGCCTCCACCCCCGGCATCGAGGACGTGGCCATGACCACCAACGGCATCGCCCTGGCCTCCATGGCCGAAGACCTGGCCCGGGCCGGCCTGCGGCGAGTCAACGTCTCCCTGGACACCCTGCGCCCCGAGCGGTTCCGCGCCATCACCCGCTGGGGAGATATCGACGACGTGTTCGCCGGCATCGAGGCCGCCCGTCGCGTCGGCCTGCGGCCCATCAAGCTCAACGTGGTGGTGATGAGGGGCATCAACGACGACGAGGTGGTGGACTTCGCCCGCACCACCCTGGAAGAGGACTGGGAGGTGCGCTTCATCGAACTGATGCCCTTCATGGACGAGGAGACCTCCTGCGCCAAAGGGGAGGGGGGCCTGGACCTCCAGTTCGTGCCCACGCGAGAGGTGCGGAGACGTATCGAGGCTGCCCTGGGCCCGCTGGAGCCGGCCGAGAGCGAGAGCGGCTCCGGCCCCGCCCGCTACTACCGTCTGCCAGGGGCGCGGGGGCTGATAGGCTTCATCAGTCCCCTCAGCGAGACCCACTTCTGTGCCAGTTGCAACCGCATGCGCCTGACGGCCGACGGCAAGATCCGCCCCTGCCTGCTCACCGACCACGAGGTGGACCTGAAGGGCGTGCTGCGCTCGGGCGCCGACGACGAGGCGCTGAAGGGGGCCATCCTGCTGGCGTTGCGCACGAAGCCCGACGCCCACCACCTGTGGGACGGCAACCGTCCCCGCTGGCGCAAGATGGTCCAGATCGGGGGCTAGCATGGCCGATCAGGGCCGCCTCACGCACCTGGACGAGGCGGGCCGCCCCCGCATGGTGGACATCACTGCCAAGGCCGAGACCCAGCGGGAGGCGGTGGCCAGGGGCCGGGTCCACCTGCAGCCCGAGACGCTGCGCCTCATCGCCTCGGGGCAGGTGGCCAAGGGCGACGTCCTCACCACAGCACGGCTCGCAGGCATCATGGCCGCCAAGCGCACCCACGAGCTCATCCCCCTCTGCCACCCCCTCCTGGTCACCGATGTGGAGGTGGACATCCGCCCGGACGAGGCAGCCAGCACCCTCGAGATCCAGGCGCAGGTGCGCACCGCCGGCCGCACGGGCGTGGAGATGGAGGCGCTGGTGGCTGTGGCCGTGGCCGCCCTCACCGTCTACGACATGGTGAAGGCGGTGGACCGCGGCGCCCGCATATCGGACATTCGACTGGTCCGGAAGAGGGGAGGCAAGAGCGGCGAGCTGGTCCTGGAGGACTAGCCCCGCCCCTCCTGGCGCTCCAGCAACAGCTCCACCACCCTGGTCAGGGCACGGTAGGCCAGTAGCACGTACTCCCGCGGGTGCAGGTCCAGGGGCTTCAGCTCTTCCTTGCGGGTGGCCACCGGGTCGGCCGCCTCCTCGGGGAAGAGGGGCACCTCCTCGCCGATGACCAGCTCGTACAGCTCGCCGTCGGGCGCCAGGACGACGCAGCCACGGCCTCGGTCGCTGGCCAGCGGCTCGTCTATCTCTATGCCGTAGGTGAAGAAGGCCCCGGGGAAGGGGGGAAAGGGGTCGAGGCGGGCCACCGCCTCTTGCAGGAGCTGGCGGAGGCGGCGGGCCGTCCGCTCCAGCACCTCGTCAGCCTCGGCCTTCAGCTCCAGGGGGTCCAGGTCCCTCATGGTAGCCTCAATTTAGAAAGAAGCATTTAAGACAATTGTCTAAAGTGATATAATTTCCCTGGCATGGGCAGCAACCTTTCTCTCCAGTCCACCCGCCAGGGCATCATCAACTACCTGCAGCGGGCCGGCCGAGCGACGGTCAAGGAGCTGGGCCAGGCCCTGGGCCTCACCTCCACGGGCATCCGACAGCACCTGACGGTGCTGGAGAGGGACGGCCTGGTGACAGCCCGTGAGGAGCGGGGCCGGGTAGGCCGTCCCACCCTAGTATACTCCCTTACGGAGGCGGCCGAGGCCCTCTTCCCCAAGCGCTACGACGACCTGGCCCTGGCCCTGCTGGAGGAGGTGCGGGCTACCGAGGGCAACGAGCGCCTGCACCAGTTGCTGCGGCGCGTGGCGGCCCGAATGGCCGCCCAGTACCGCTCGCGCGTGGAGGGACGACCGGTCCAGGAGAGGGTGGAGGAGACGGTCCGCATCATGCAGGAGCAGGGCTGCCTGGTGGAATGGCGGCAGGAGGGCGACCAGTTCTTCATCGACGAGTACACCTGCCCCTTCACCAGGGTTGCCCAGCATGACCCCGCCGTCTGCGCCCTGCATGTGGAGCTGGTGCGACTGCTGGTGGGCGCGGACACTCGCCTGGCTCAGAGCCTCCTGCGCGGCCAGAGGGCATGCACCTACCGGGTGCGGCCGCCTCTCGGGGCCGGCCTCGGTTAACGCTCTCGCCTTTTCGCCCCAGCAGGCGTATCCTCGGTAACGCACTATCGCCGACAGGCGCAGGTATGGTCATCTGGGTGGCCCAGTTCAACATTGTGGCCGGCCAGACCTTCGAGGATGGCCCCTTCACCGGCGCCTTCCCCCAGCGGGGCGGCGGCGACGACCCCTGCGACCTCTACCTGCTAGTGGAGCCGGCCCTGCCCGGCAGCGAGGAGTTCTGCAACGACATCGCCAACCTGGTGGGGGAGTCCTTCCACCGCTATCGCCTCTCGGTCACGGGGGGACTGCTGCGGGCGCTGCAGTCGGCCCACGCCGACCTGAAGGGCTGGAACAGCCGCAGCCTCCGCGACCAATGGGTGGCCGTGGGCGTCTCGGCCCTGGCGGTGCGGGGGAACGAGGGATACCTGGCCCAGGTAGGGCCTGCCCTGGCTTACGCCCGTCGTCAGGGCCACCTTCGCCCCCTGCAGCCTCATCTGCCCGATGCCCAGGGCCCCTTGGGCCTGGGCGACTCCGTCTACCCCCAGTTCTCGCGCCTCGAGCTTTCCCCCGGCGATGCGGTGCTGCTGACGGCCACCCCCCTTCGGACAGCCCTGCAAGAGCAGGCCCTGGCAGGACTGCTGGCGGGGCCGGTGGAGGAGTGCTTGCCCGCCATCTTTCAGGCTGTCCGCTCCCTGCCCTGGTTCGGCGCCGTGCTGGTGGCCGCCCTGGAAGACCGTCGTCCCTGAGAGCGTCATGAGGGTGCTGGGCATCGAGACCTCTTGCGACGAGACGGCAGTGGGGATGGTGGAGGACGGGCGTCGCCTGCTGGCGAACGTGGTGGCCTCCCAGGCCTCCTTTCACGCCCCCTATGGAGGGGTGGTACCGGAGGTGGCCTCCCGTCACCACCTGGAGCTGCTGCTGCCCGTACTGGAGGAGGCGCTCCAGCAGGCAGGATGCCGCCCCGCCGACGTGGATGCCTTGGCCGTCACCATCGGCCCGGGCCTGGCCGGCTCCCTGCTGGTGGGCGTGAACCTCGCCAAGGCCCTGGCCTACGCCTGGGGCCGGCCCCTGGTGGCCGTCAACCACCTGGAGGCCCACATTTACGCCAACTGGCTGCAGCCTGGCGAGCCTCCCCGCCTCCCCGCCCTCTGCCTGGTGGTCTCGGGCGGCCACACGGAGCTGGTGCTCATGGAGGATCACGGGCGCTACGTCCGCCTGGGGGGGACGCTGGACGATGCTGCCGGCGAGGCGTTCGACAAAGTAGCCCGCTTGCTGGGCCTGGGATTTCCCGGCGGCCCGGCCATCGAGCGGGCGGCGGCCGCCAGCGGGCGCAGTCGCCTGCGCCTGCCCCGCGCCCGCACGCGGGGAGCCTACGACTTCAGCTTCAGCGGCCTCAAGACCCACGTCCTGCGTCTGCTCCAGGGCGAGCACGGCGAGGTGCCTCCCCCACCGGAGGTGGCCGCCGCCTTCCAGGAGGCGGTGGTGGACGCCCTGGTGGAGAAGGTGGTGCGGGCGGCCCAGGAGCACGAGGCCGCCGAGGTGATGCTGGTCGGTGGAGTTGCCGCCAACCGCCTGTTGCGGGAGGAGCTTTCCCGTCACTGTACCCTGCCGGTGCGGGTGCCTCCCCCCTCCCTCTGCACTGACAACGGGGCGATGGTGGCTGCCTGCGGCTATTACCGCCTGACCCTCTTCGGCGAGGAAGCGCCCCTGGACGTGGACGTGCGGCCCGGCCTGCGCCTGGCCTGAGCCTGGCCTTCTCAGCCGCCGCCCACCTGCCCCCGATATTCAGCGTCGGTCACGTGAGCGCCCCAGATGGCGCCCCTGCCCTCGTCGTCCACTTCCCACATGGCGATGTGGGCCATGAAGTGATCCGGGGCGGCGCCGTGCCAGTGCTCCTCGCCCGGCGGCGTATGGACTACGTCGCCGGCCCGCACCTCGACGACCGGGCCGCCGCGGGCCTGCGCCAGCCCGCGTCCCTCCAGCACGTAGAACGTCTGGCCGCGGGGATGAGAGTGCCAGGCGGTGCGGGCACCCGGGGCGAAGCGCACCAGGATGACGCGCATCCGCTGGTAGTCGCCTTCGCCCACCAGCACGTCTACCCACACCTCGCCGCTGAAGGTCTCGTTCGAGCCTCTCTCGCTCGGGCGTCTGGAGCGGACTTCCATGGCCTGCCTCCTGCCATGAGTATATGTCCCGCCACCCCGGTCGAGGGACAAGCGGCCGGGGCCTATTCGCTGACGTAGTAGTCGCGGCGGCGGCGCTGCAGATAGGCCTGCACCTCGGCCGAGGAGACCCCCAGCCGGTGCAGGGTGTGGCGCACGAACTCCAGGCCGGCCTCGAAGCCGGGGTGCACCACCTCGTCGGCTCCGAGCCCCCGCAGCCGTCGGTGGCTCTCGGGCCCAGCCCCACGAGCGATGACGTCCACCTGCGGCGCCAGCTTCCTGGCAGCCGCCACCACGGCTTCGGTCGAGGCCGGGTCGGCCTGGGTCACCGCCAGCACCCGCGCCCGCTGCAGCTGGGCCTGCTCCAGCACCAGGGGGCTGGACGGCTCGCCGTGGACGTAGGGCACCCCCTGCTGCTGCAGCCAGCGCACGGCCGCCGGGTCCTGCTCGATGACGACGCAGCGGAAGCCCCGACGACGCAGGGCCGTCACCAGCTCGGCCCCGGCCTCCCCCAGGCCGCACACTACCACGTGGTTGACCAGCGGCTCGCCGGCTGGCAGCTGCACCTGGACCGGCGTGGACGAGCGGAAAAGGACGTCGGCCCAGGAGACGCCCCAGCGCAGGGCCAGGGGCGCCAGCAGCAGGCTGATGAACGCCGAACCGACCAGCGCCGAGGCAGTCCTGTCGTCCAGCACTCCCTCGTCGCCGGCCACCGACACAGCCAGGAAGGCGAACTCGCCCGTCTGGGCCAGCAGCAGCCCGGAGAGGAAAGCGGTGCGGGGCAGGTAGCCGAAGGCCAGCGCCAGGCCACCCACCAGGACCAGCTTGGCCAGGCTCCCCAGAAGAGTGAAAGCGGCCAGCTCCGCCGGCGCCTCCGCCAGGGTGCGAGGGTCCATCAGCATCCCCATGGCCACGAAGAACAGGGCGGCAAAGACGTTGCGCAGGGGCAGCAGCTCCGCCAGCCCCTGCTGGGCGTGATCCGACTCCGCCAGGACTAGCCCCGCCAGGAAGGCGCCGAAGGCGGGCGAGAGGCCCGTCAGGGCACCCAGGGCGGTGCCCCCCAGCGCCAGCACCACGGTGCCCAGCAGGAACATCTCGCGGGAGCGGCGCCCCACCAGCAGCGACATGGCCCTCGGCACGACGCGGGTGGCCAGGAGGTAAGTCCCGACCAGAAAGGCGGCCGCCTTGCCCACCGTCGTGGCTAGGGTGACGCCCGGGGAGCCGCCGTCGCCGCCCAGTGCAGGCATGGCCACCAGCAGCGGCACCAGGCTCAGGTCCTGGACCACGGATACCCCGGCCGCCACCCTGCCGTGCACGCTCTCCACCTCGCCCCGGTCCTCCAGCAACCGCAGCGCGATGGTGGTGCTGGAGCTGGCCAGCGCCCACCCGGCCACCAGGGACTGCTTCAGCCCCAGGTCGAAGAGGCGCCCCAGCAGCATCCCCAGGCCGATGACGACGCCCACCTGTAGCAGCCCCCCGCCGATAGCCACGGAGCCGACCTCCCGCAGGCCTCGCAGGCTCAGCTGCAGGCCCAGGCCGAACATGAGCAGCGCCACCCCTACATCGGCCAGTCGCTGGACCTGCTCGACCTCGGCCACCGGCCCCGGGGTGTAAGGCCCCAGCAGCAGGCCGGCCAGCAAATAGCCCAGCACCGGCGGCAGGCCCACCAGGTGGGCCACAGTGCCGCCGGCCAGGGCCGCCGCCAGCACGACGGCCAGAAGACCGACCAGCCCCGTATCGGACATGGATGCGGGAACCTGGCAGCAGGGGGACGAAGGTCTCGGATGGCTGAAGGGCCCGAGGCTATGCTACCACCTGACGGGCGCCGCCGGCCCGGCCACGATGGCCACGGGCCCTGGTCAGCGGCCAGGGGCTGAGCGGTGGCGCCGCTGTCGGGGCGGGCCAGTGGGACGGCTTTCGGGGATGCCGTGCTCCCGCCTCAGTTCCTCCAGCAAGGGCTGCAGGGCGTCCACCAGGCCTGCGAGATGACGCGCACACTCGCGAGCGAAGTCCTCGTCCAGCGGCGCCAGGGGCACGGTGTAGTGCAGGCGCGTCCACCATCCGGTCCACTCCTCCAGCTCGGCCGGCCGCCCCAGGACGGCCAGCACCCTCGGCATCTCCTGGGCCAGGGCCGCGGCCCAGCGATAGTTGTGCTCGCGCTCCCCCTCGAAATGGAGGCCCACCTCCGCCAGGCCCTGGCGTCGCTGCAGCCACAGCTCGTAGTGCACCGCCGGATACCAGTAGTAGACCTGCAGCAGGCTGGGGGCCTGCCGCCAGCGGAAGTCTCGCAGAGACTCGGGCAAGAGGACGGGCAGTTCGGCCCGCACCAGCTCCAGGAACTGGGAGACCTTCATGGCGGTGGCCGCGGGCGGGCGGCCCGACGGCCTAGGCCACAGCGCCCGCCTGGCGCAGGGCCGCGACCTCGGCCTCGCTGTATCCCGCCTCCCTCAGCACCTCGTCGGTGTGCTCCCCCAGCCGCGGCCCCAGGGTGCGGATGGAGCCCGGGGTCTCCGAAAGCTTGGCCCCGATGCCCACCTGCCTCACGGTGCCCATCTGCGGGTGCTGGACCTCGGCCAGCATCCTTCGCTGAAGGACATGAGGATCGGCGAACACCTCGTCCAGGGAATAGACCGGTGCCACGCAGATCTCGTGCTGGCGCAGCTCCTGGAACCACTCGTCCCGTGTCCGCTCCTGGAAGCGGCGGCGGAAGAATTCGAACATCTCCGGATAGCGCTGACGGTCCCACTGGTGGGGAATGAACTCCTCGGCCCCCAGGACGCGGCAGAGGGCCTCCCAGAAGTAAGGCTCCAGACAGCCGATGCTGATGTAGCGGCCGTCGGCGCAGCGATACACGTTGTAGAAGGGGACGCCGCCGTTGAGCATGTCCTCCCCCGGCCTGGGCACCTGCCCCGTCGCCAGGTAGCGGCTGGCCACCCAGGTGAGGAGGGAGGTGACGCCGTCGCTCATGGCCATGTCTATGTACTGACCGCGACCGGTGCGTTCCCTCGCCAGCAGGGCCAGGCAGATGGCGAAGGCGGCGTACAGGCCCCCGCCAGCGAAGTCGGCGATGATGTTCATGGGGATGGCGGGCGGCTGCCCCGGCCACCCCGTAAGGCCCAGGGCACCGCCGACGCTGATGTAGTTTATGTCGTGGCCCACCAGAGAGGCATAGGGGCCGTCCTGCCCGTAGCCCGAAAGGGAGCAGTAGACCAGGCGCGGGTTCAGGCGGGAGAGGGTCTCGTAGTCCACTCCCAGCCGCTTCACCACACCGGGGCGAAAGCCCTCAACCACCACATCGGCCGTCCTGGCCAGGCGGTAGAAGGCCTCCCGACCCTCCGGCTGACGCAGGTTGATGGCGATGGAGCGCTTGTTGCGGTTGAGGGGGTTCAGGGCACGGGCCTCCGGACGCTCCATCTCGCTGACGCGGGCCGCACCGGGAGGCGCCTCCACCACGATGACGTCGGCCCCGAAGTCGGCCAGCAGCATGGTGCAGAAGGGGCCGGGAGCCAGACGGCTCAGGTCCAGGACGCGGATGCCTTCTAGGGCCATCATGGCGACGCACCTCCGACGACAGGATGAGGGGCACCCTCTCGCCCCAGCAGGAAGGCCTCGAACTCCTCCTCGGCGGGCAGAGAGGAAGGCCCCAGGGGCAGCACCAGCCAGTCCAGGTGGAAACGGCCGCCTCGCTGGGGACGGGCGCGGGCCTGGAACTGGTCCCTGGTCAGGAGCCAGACGAGTCCCCGTCCCAGGTCGGCCAAGGCCACCAGCTCCTCAGCACCCGGTGGCAGCAGCCAGTGCATGCCCAGGGCGCCGCGCCCGCCGCGACGGTGAGGGCCGGGGCGGGACAGAACCCTCGCCAGCCCCTCGCGGCCGTCGGGCCATCGGACTGCGAGGAGGCCGGGGGCCAGGGTACGGGCCTCCAGTCCGTGCCGGGCCAGCGAGCGGGTGACCAGGCGGACGGCCTCGTCCACCAGCTCCATCGAGGCGGGGCGGGGACGCATGGTTCGGGCCTATCATGCCCAGGGGCGGCCTCCACGGTCAAGGGCGACGGCCTTTGCCGAGGGCACGACGCCCATGATAGAATCGCCTATGACATAATTGGGGCGCCGGGCCGAGGGCTGCGCTTCGCACAGGAAGCCGTTATGGGACCCATGAGGCCCGACAGGCTCTCTCGTCGTCCCCCACAGCGTCGCATCGTGTGGGGGAGGCCTTTGCCCCCTCGACCCCCGACGGGGGCGCCTCCGCCGCCGCCCGCGGCCCGGGCCAGCCGCGACCCTGCCCCTTACATCGTCGGCGGCGTCCTGGGCCTCATCCTGGTGACGGTGCTGGCAGTGGTGGCAGCCTTCTCCTGCATGGGAGGGGACGAGGAGGTGGCGGCAGGCATCGTCGCCCGCTCCAGGCAGCCCCCGCCCCTGCCGGCGGGCCTCACCATGGCCAGCCGCAACTACCTGGTGTTCGACGTGCGCCGGGAGCCCGACCGTCCCGTGCGGCTGGGTCTCCCCCTGGCCCAGGGCTTCCGCCAGGGGCAGGAGCTGAGCTTCTGGACCTACGCCGACGGCCAGTGGCGGCGGCTGGGGCCGGCAGCCGTGGTCTCGGCCGAGGACTTCCAGCGGGGCAGCTGCCAGCCCAGCGGGGGAATACCATCCGGGCCGCTGGTGGCCTGCGGCGAGTTCCCGCCGCCCCTGCCCCGCAACCTGGCGGTGCTGACGGGCGGCGCCGGCGGCTCCCTGCGCGTCATCGCCTCCATCCCCAGCCGCTCGGCCCTGGCGCCGGCCGCTCGCGACCTGGCCGCCATCGTCAGCCCCAGGGACTTTCGACCCCGCGAGGACGGCTCCCTGGAGGGCTCCCTCAGCCGGCCAGAGCTGAGAGCGGGGCAGGAGCTGATGCCCACCGTGGTGGGCAGCGAAGGCCCCGCTGTCCAGAACGTGAACTCCATCCTGGCCGATCCCGCCCGTCGCCAGGCCCACGTGGAAAACATCGTCCGCCTGGTGGAAGAGCAGGGGCTGGCGGGCATAGACCTGGAATACACCCAGGTGGACGCCCGCCTGTGGGTGTCGTTCCAGCAGATGGTGCGGGAGCTGGCCGACCGCCTGCACCAGAGAGGCCGCAAGCTGTCCCTCACGCTGCCCGCCCCGGCAGGCCGCCAGACGCTGGACTGGCGGGCGCTGGGACAGGCGGCCGACATGGTGAGGGTGCTCCCCTCGCCAGACCCCCTCTCTTACCGCGAGGACATGGCACAGGCGCTGCAGTTCGCCACCTCCCAGGTGGAGCCGTCCAAGCTGTTCCTGGTGCTCAGCCCCTACAGCCAGCGCCGCAATGTCAACGGCTCCCAGCCCATCGGCTATCGTCAGGCCATGTCCCTGGCCCTGGAGGTCCGCCGCACGCCGGAGGGGGAGATACGGCCGGGCACGGGGGTGCGTCTGGAAGCACCCAATCTGGCGGGGGGTGGCATCGTCTGGAGCAGTGACGCGGCGGCTGTCACCTTCGCCCTGCAGGGCGGAGGCGACACGGTGTTCATCGAGAACGTCTTCAGCGCCGGCTTGAAGCTGGAGCTGGTGACGGCCTTCCGCCTGGGCGGGGTGGCGGTGGCCGACGCCTCGGCCGGGGCCGACGTGGCCGACATCTGGCCGGCCATCCGCACCCTGGTGGAGACGGGCGCCCCGCCCCTGCTGCGACCCAACGGCAACGCCCTGGTGGCCCGCTGGTCGGCCAGCGACGGCCGGCTGTCGCCGGCGGAGGGTGCTGCCACTACCTGGACAGCGCCCGAGCGGGGCGGCACCTATCAGGTGGAGCTGGTGGTGAGCGACGGCGTGGAGCGCTTCGGCCGTCGTCTGACCCTGGCCGTCACGCCGGAGCCGACGCCCACGCCGACCCCCACCCCCAGCCCCACGCCCGGCCGGACGCCCGCCCCCACACCCACGCCGACGCCGCGCCCCAGCCCGACCCCCGCCCCTACTCCCACTCCGACGCCCACACCGACCCCGACGCCCAGGCCCACACCCGAGCGTCCCGTCCCATCGCCCACAGCCACCCCGACCCCCACTTCCACCTCCTCGGCCTACACCCTCCTTCAGCCCGTATTAGACTAAGGGCGGGCATGAGGATCACTGCCGGTCGGGCCAAAGGCAGGGAGCTAAGGGGGCCGCCCGGCGCGCGCCCCTCCTCGGGGCGAGTGCGGGCCGCCCTCTTCTCGGCCCTCCAGTCCCTGGGGGCCGATCTGTCGCGGGTGCTAGACCTCTATGCCGGCTCCGGTGCCCTGGGCATAGAGGCCCTGTCGCGGGGGGCGAACTGGTGCGACTTCGTGGACCAGAGCGCCGCCGCCTGTCGGCAGGTCCGCCGCAACCTGGAGGCCACCGGCCTCGCCGCCCAGGCCGCCGTCCACTGCCTCCCGGTGGAGAGGGCACCGGAGCGGCTGCGGGGGCCTTACACCCTCGTCCTGGCCGACCCACCCTATGGCGACGCCACGGCCCTGGCCGCCCTGGAGCGGGTCGCCACCTCTCACCTGGTGGAGGCGGGACGCACCGTCCTGGTGCTGGAGCACAGCGCCCGCACAGCACCGCCCCTACGGTTGGGGCCTCTGGAGCTGGTAAAGACGCTGCGCCACGGCGACAGCGCCCTATCTTTCTACAGGTAGGAGGTGCGAGTTGGTCACAGCCGTCTATCCCGGCCGCTTCGACCCCGTTACCAACGGGCACCTGGACATCGCCCGCAGGGCTGCCTCCCTCTTTGACCGGGTGGTGGTGGCCGTCTACGACCTTCCAGCCCACAGCTCCCTCTTCACCACTGAGGAGCGAGTGGCCCTCTTCCAGGAAGCGGTGCGGGAGATGGGCAATGTGGAGGTGAAGCCTTTCAGCGGGCTGACGGTGGACTTCGCCCGTCAGGAGGGGGCCAAGGTGCTGGTGCGGGGCATCCGCGCCGTCACCGACTTCGAGGCCGAGTTCGACATGGCCCTCATGAACAAGCGCATGGCCCCGGAACTGGAATCTGTCTTCCTCATGGCCAGCCTGGAGCACCTGTTCGTGAGCGGTCACCGCATCCGCGAGGTGGCCAGCCTGGGCTACGACGTCTCGGGCCTGGTGCCCCCCCACGTGGCCGAGGCCTTGCGTCGCAAGTTCGGCGGCTAGGGAGGTGGGATAATCGACGCCCTGCACCTCATCGACCGCCTGGAAGAGATGGTGGGCGAGGCCCGTCGTCTCCCCGTGGGCGGGTCGGTGGTGCTGGCCCGACAGCGCCTGCTGGACCTGGTGGACAGGCTGCGGGTAGCCCTGCCGGCCGAGGTCTACCAGGCCTCTGAGATAATCCAGCGGCGGGACGAGATCCTGGAGCAGGCCCAGCAGGAGGCGGCCCGCATCCTGGCCCAGGCCCACCAGGAGCTGGAGCGACGCCTCTCCGAGACAGAGGTGGTCAGGGCCGCCGAGGCCAGGGCCGAGCAGATCCTGCGGGAGGCTCAGGAGAGGGCCGAGGCCCTGCTGCGCGACGCCGAGGCCCAGGCCCGCGCTCGCCTGGACGAGGCCGAGGCCGCCGCCAAACAACAGATGGAGGAGGCCGACGCCTACGCCCTAAAGGCCCTGCAGCGGCTGGAGGAGAGCCTGGACCAACTGCTGCACCAGGTCCGGCGCGGCATCCAGGCCCTCGAGCAGCGCCACGGCTGGCAGGACTAGCCCTCGGCCGGCCTGAAAAGGGCCTCCAGCCCGTCCAGGGCGGCCACCAGGCCCCGCCGCTGATAGCCGGGCCATAGCAGCCAGCCCACCACCAGCCCCATGAGGCCGCGGGCACGGGCCCGCGCCTCGATGGTCACCAGGGTGGCATCCTCCCCCACAGGCTCCAGGGTAATGGCCTGCCCCTCCAGCAACAGCCAGTAGCGGTCCATGTCTTCTTCCGGCGACGGCCTGGGCAGAAAAGCGACGCGGCGCTGGGGCTCCCAGGCGCCCACCTGCAGCTCGCTCGCCCGCCCCTCCTCGTCCTCGGCTCGCAGCACGGCGCCCTCGCCCGCCGGCCCCGACACGAGGCACACCCTGGCCCAGGCCTTGTTCCAGCGGGGCGCCCCCTCCAGGTCGGCTATGGCCTCCCACACCGATGGCAAGGGGGCAGGGATGAGCCTGCGGGCCTGAACCCTGGGCACCCTAGCCCACCACGATGTTCACCAGCTTCCCCGGCACATACACAATGCGACGGATGGGCCGCCCGTCGATGTGGGGCCGAACCCGCTCGCTGCCCAGGGCCAGCTGCTTGGCCTCCTCCTCCGAGATGTCGGCCGGCACCGTCAGTCGATCGCGCAGGCGGCCATTGACCTGGATCACCAGCGTCACCTCTTCCGGCCGGGCCAGCTCGGGGTCGTAGGAAGGCCACGACTGCTGATGAATGCTGTACGGGCGGCCGCGCCGCTCCCAGAGCTCTTCGGATATGTGGGGGGCGAGGGGCGCGAGCATCAGCAGGAGCGAGTCCACCGCTTCGTTCCAGGCCCCGGGGTGCACCGGGCCCGACTGCAGCGCCCTCTGCAGGTCGTTGGTCAGCTCCATCAGGGCCGCAATCAGGGTGTTGAAGCGGAACTTCTCCATGTCCTCGGTGGCCCGCTGGATGGTGCTGTGCAGCCGTTTGCGCAGAGGCAGGGGGTCGACGGCCTCGTCCACCTGGGGGCTGGCCAGGGCGATGTTCCAGACGCGGTTCAGCCAGCGCCATATGCCCTGAATGCCCTGGAAGGTGAAGGGGCCGCCGTGCTCCCACGGCCCCAGGAACATCAGGTAGCAGCGGAAGGTGTCCGTTCCCCAGCGCTCCACCTGCTCGTCGGGGGCCACCACGTTGCCGCGGGACTTGCTCATGCGCTGCCCGTCGGGCCCCAGGATCTGTCCCTGGTTGAAGAGGCGCAGGAACGGCTCATCCCCCTCCACCAGGCCCAGGTCGCGGCAGACTTTCCAGAAGAAGCGGGCATACAGCAGGTGCATGACGGCATGCTCCGCCCCGCCCGTGTACTGGTCTACCGGCAGCCACTTGCGGCCCAGCTCCGGGTCGAAGGGGCCTTTGTCGTAATGGGGGCTGAGGTAGCGCATGAAATACCAGTTGGAGTCCATGAAGGTGTCCATGGTGTCCGTCTCGCGCCGGGCGGGACGACCGCAGCGGGGGCAGGCGGTGTTGACGAAGCCCTCGTGGCGCGCTAGCGGCGACTCGCCTGTGGGGCGGAAGTCCACGTCCTCGGGCAGGACGATGGGCAGCTGCTCCTCGGGAACTGGCACGGTGCCGCACGCGTCGCAGTAGACGATGGGTATGGGCGTGCCCCAGTAACGCTGGCGCGAGATCAGCCAGTCGCGCATGCGGTACATGACGCGGCGGCGGCCCCATCCCTTCTCCTCCACGTAGCGGGCCACCGCTGCCTTGCCCTCCTCCGAGGGCAGACCGGTGAAGGGGCCCGAGTCCACCATGGTGCCCGGGCCTTCGTAGGCCTCCTCGAGGGGGGAGCCGTCCCAATCTGGCGGCGCCACCACCACCTTCACCGGCAGGCCAAACTTCCGGGCGAACTCGAAGTCCCGCTGATCATGGGCGGGCACCCCCATAACGGCGCCGGTGCCGTACCACATGAGGGCGTAGTCGGCGATGAAGATGGGCACCAGCTCCCCCGACAGCAGGTTGCGGCAGTAGGCGCCGGTGAAGACCCCCGTCTTCTCCCGGGCCGTGGAGAGGCGCTGGACCTCCGTCTGGCGACGGGCCTGCTCGATGTATTCCTCCACCTCTCGCCTGCGCTCGGGGGCCGTGATCCTGGGCACCAGGGGATGCTCCGGGGCCAGCACCATGAAGGTGACGCCGTAGATCGTGTCCGGGCGGGTGGTGAAGACCCGTATCTCCTTCTCCTCCACTCCGGGCACCTCGAGGCCGAAGGCGATCTCCACGCCCTCCGAGCGGCCGATCCAGTTCTTCTGCATGGTCACCACCGGCTCGGGCCACTGGATCTTCGAGTGATCCAGCAGCTCCTCGGCGTAGGCGGTGATGCGGAAGAACCACTGCTCCAGGTCACGGTGGGTGACGGCGGTGCCGCAGCGCTCGCAGGTGCCGTCGGGCAGCACCTGCTCGTTGGCCAGCACTGTCTGGCAGGAGGGGCACCAGTTGGCCGGTGCCAGGGCGCGGTAGGCCAGCCCCCGCTCGTACATCTTCAGGAAGAACCACTGGTTCCAGCGGTAGTACTCGGGGTCGCAGGTGATGACCTCCCGCGACCAGTCGAACATGGCCCCCATGCTCTTGAGCTGCCGGCGCATGCGCTCGATGTTGTCGTAGGTCCACTTCTTAGGGTGGATGCCGTGCTTGATGGCAGCGTTCTCGGCCGGCAGGCCGAAGGCGTCGAAGCCCATGGGGAAGAGGACGTTGTAGCCTCGCATGCGCCGGTAGCGGGCAGCAGCGTCGGACGGGGCCATGGCGTACCAATGGCCTATGTGCAGGTCGCCCGAAGTGTAGGGGAGCATGGTCAGGAAATAGAACTTGGGCAGGGGCGAGTCGTCAGGGGTGCGGTAGAGGCCGTCCCGCTCCCAGCGCTCCTGCCACTTGCGCTCGATCTGGCGGGGGTTGTAGCGCTCAGCCATGGCCCATCCTCAGCACGACATGCTACTGGCGCGGTTCGGTTCGCCCCAGACCGGGAGGCTCTCCGGCTGCTGCCTCCTCGCTGAAGAAGCGGCGCAGAAAGGCGTCCATGCGACGGGTCAGGGGCCGGGCACCCAGCACCGTCACCACCGTCAGGGCACCCAGCCCGGCCACCAGGTAGAGCTCGATGGCGGCGGCCATGCCGATGCCGGCCGCGGCCCAGATGCTGGCGGCGGTGGTGATGCCCTTCACCGTGTAGCCCTCACGGAAGATGACCCCTGCCCCCAGGAAACCGATGCCCGTGACGATTCCCGCCGCCACCCGGTCATCGCCCGCCAGGAGGCGCGAGACCTCGGTGAACAGGGCCGATCCCAGGGCCACCAGGGCCAGGGTGCGGATGCCGGCCGGGTAGCCCTGCAGCTCCCGCTGCAGGCCGATGAAGGCCCCCAGAACGGCAGCGAAGGCGAGCCTTCCCACCAGGGCCAGCTGCTCATCCAGCGGCACTAGTCCACCAACACCTTTAGGCCCCCCGCTGAGCGGGGGGCCCCTCCATCGGCCGCGTCTTTGGTGGAGCTGAGGGGACTCGAACCCCTGACCTCCTCAATGCCATTGAGGCGCTCTCCCAGCTGAGCTACAGCCCCACCCAGATGGGATATTAGCAAAGGCGCCCCCGCCCTGCAAGGCGACGCCAGCCGCCCGCGGTACCGCCCCACCGCCTTGACTCTGCCGCCCGCTCCGCCCCTATAGTGGGGTGTCGACACGCTGTTCAGCATGCCAGCGGAGGATGCCAGCCCATGCTGGGAAAGCGCTACCGGGTCATAGACCTGACCTTCTACGGCCCCGGCAGCTATGCCGCCCGCATCCTGGGAGACTTGGGGTTCGACGTTATCAAGGTCATGGAGCCTCGCGGCCAGCAGAGGCACCAACTGGAGATACCGATGCGATTTCACAAGGCGCCCAAGCGGGTGCGGGAGCTGGGGCTACGCAACGTCCGCGGCATCACCCTGAACCTGAAGGCCCCCGAGGGCCAGCAGGTGCTCAAGAGGCTGCTGGCCACCGCCGACGTCGTCCAGGAGGGGTTCCGGCCCGGGGTGGCCCAGAGGCTCGGCGTCGACTACGAGGCCGTCCGCGCCATCAAGCCCGACATCGTCTACGTATCGGTGACCGGCTACGGACAGACGGGGCCTTATGCCCGACGCGCCGGGCACGACATCAATTACCTGGCCGTGAGCGGCTTCCTGGGCCTCAACGGCAGGGAAGGGGGCGAGCCGGCCATCCCCGGCATCGCCGTGGCCGACTACGCCGCCGGCGGGCTGATGGCGGTGATCCATGTCCTGGCCGGCCTGCTGCGCCGCGAGGTCACCGGCCAGGGGTGCTACTGCGACGTGTCCGTCACCGATGCCGTGTTCGACCTCTCGTCGTCGGTCATCAACCACTTCTTCGAGTCCGGAGTGGAGCCCAAGCGGGGCTCCACCGTCACCTCCGGCTTCTGGCCCTGGTACAACGTCTACCGCACCAAGGACGGAGGGCACATCGCCATCGGCGCCGTCGAGCCGTGGTTCTACCAGAACCTGTGCCGCGCCTTGGGCCGCCCCGACCTGGCCGACAAGCAGTGGTCCGTGGAGTCGCGGCGCAGGGTACGCAACGAGTTCCGGAAGCTCTTCCGCTCCCGCACGCGAGAGGAGTGGGCCCAGCTGCTGGCGGAGGCCGACGTCTGCTTCTCCCCCGTCAACTCGGTGGCCGAGGCGACCGACGACCCCCAGCTGAGGGAGCGGGGCATGGTCCAGGAGGTCGACCACCCGGTGCACGGACGAATGCTGGCCGTGGGGTCCGCCCTGCGCATAGACGGCGAAGCCCCGACGCCTCGGCGCTGGCTGGTGAGGCCGGGACAGGACAACGAGGCCGTCCTGGAGGAGCTGGGCTTCAGCGAGGCCGAGCGCGCCGAGCTGCGGGCCAGGGGCGTCATCGACTGAGGCCCCGGCCAGATGCCCCGCCCCTGCCAGAAGCCTCTACAGGATAGCGAGGAGAAGGGCCCTCAGGCCGCTCCCTCCTGCTGGAGTGCCCTGTAGGCCAGCTTGGCCAGGCCGCCCGCCACATGCACCCGCTGCTCCTCCGTCAACTCGCCCTTGAGCCGCTCCTCCACAGCCTCCGGCTGGGCGGCCAGCAGGTTACGAACGCTGGCCGTGCTCAGTCCCAGGAAGGAGGCGATCTCGTCGGCCGTCTTGTGGCCCTCCTCGCGCAGGACTACGGCGTAGGCCGCCTCCATGAGGCTGGGCAGCCAGGTCAGGCGCCGGTGCTCCACCAGGGCACGGGGGCCGCCCAGCACGTCGATGGCCTTCAGGAACACCCGCATCGCCCTGTCGTCCAGGTCATGCACCTGCGGCGACACCTCAACCATCCGCCTCACCTCCCTTGCCCAGTTGCGACAGCCTGGGGCCTATGCGAACCAGCCCCGCTGGCGTTATCTCCATGACATGGGTGGCGGTGTCGTGGCCGCAAAGGCGACATCCGTCGATGCGGAACAGCCGCACCGTCTCGCCCAGCGGGACGCCGTAGAGCCTGGCCTGCTGGGCGCTCAGGACTGTCTGTTTGGCCAGCACCAGGGTGCCGTCCAGGATATGGCCCACGGCATACCCTCCCGCTGCCTCGGCGGTCATAGCCTCGTGCCCGCTGCGTTTCTGGGAGATGAGCAGCGCCGTCTGATGCCACTTCTTGAGGAAGTTGAAGATAGGCCGCACCACATCCCGCGCCAGCATCTCCCGCGCCTCGTAGAGGCCGGTGAGGGAGTCGATGACCACATGCCGCACCCGGTAGGTGCGGATGGCATGGGCCAGGGTATCGAAAAAGGTGGGCAGGTCCTGCGCGATGACGCTGTGGCTGGCCCCGTCGACAATGACGATGCGTTGCTGCACCTCCTCGAAGTCGATGCCCATGGCCTGGGCCCGCTGCCTGAGCCCCATGGCGGCGAACGGTGCGGGACTCTCCAGAGTGACCAGGCAGCAGGTCTCGCCCCGGGCAGCCTGGGTCAACGCATACTGCTCGGCCAGGAGGCTCTTGCCCGTGTCGGAAACGCCCGTGATCTGCAGGACGCTGTACCTGGGGATGCCTCCCAGGGGTCTCTGGGCAGGGCGGCCATCGGCCCACTCGGTGACATAGAAGAGGTCGTCCAGGCCCTCGACACCTGTAGGCACCGGCTCCAGCCTGGGGGCCGTGCGGGCCACCTCCCCCAGCAGGGCCACGGCGCCTTCGGGCACCACGCGCTCCGCCACTCCACTCGCCTCCCCGACCGGGCCTTCCGATTTCTAGGATAACGGACTCCCACGCCCGCTCACCGAAGGTCACGCCCGCACACGCTCCGCCAGGGTTGCCGGGGCTATGCGCCCAGCCCCAGGCCACTCATGCGGCCTCACGATACGACGGCCGGGGGCCCCGACAGCGGGCCGACGTCCTGGCCGCCGAGCGTGCTACATTCGGGCACTGAGCAGCGGCGGGGAGGTCGAAGCGGATGGAAGACACCCGGAGGGCGTACTGGCTAGAAGAGAACGAAGGGGAGCGGCTGACGACCATCGCCCGGGAGCACGGCATAGAGATCCTGGGCCCGCCGCCCCGGCGAAGTGCTAGTCCAGCGCGCGAAGCCCCTGGATGGCGGCCAGGCGGTGGCGCAGGGCCGACCAGGCGTAGGCCAGGGCGAAGGCGGCCGTGGTCACCAGCACTACATTGGCCCCGGAGGATATGTCCAGGTAGTAGCTGATGTACATCCCCGCCATCCCCGCTACGGCGCCGATGGCCACCGACAATACCACCAGCCGGTGAAAGCTATCGGTCAGCAGGCGGGCCGTCGCAGCCGGTATCACCAGCGCCGCCACCAGCATGGTGACGCCGATGACCTGCATGGACACCACGATGGTGCCGGCCAGGGCCAGGGCAAAGAGGGCGTCCAGCCAGTGCACCTGCACCCCGTAATAGGCCGCCACCTCCGGGTCGAAGGTCATGAACAGCAGCCGGCGGTAGCACAACAGCACGAACACCAGCGCCAGGCCCGTCATAACCGCCACCGCCAGCAGGTCCTGGGGCTGGATGCCCAGCACCTCGCCCAGCAGGGCCGCCTCGAAGTTGCGGGTGAAGGTGCGGTAACGGCTGATGAGGGCTACCCCCACGGCGAAGCTGGCGGTGGTAATGACGCCGATGACGGCATCGGCCCCCAGGATCCGCCGGCGCTGCACGGTGGCGTTGATGAGCAAGGCCGAGAGGAACCCCCACAGCCCGGCACCCAGATAGAAATTGAAGGACATGACGTAGCTCACCACCGCCCCACCCAGCATGGCATGGGAGAGGCCGTGGCCGATGTAGCTCATACGCCGCAGGACCACGTAGACGCCCATCAGGCCGCAGAGGGCGCCCACCAGCCCCGCGACTATGAAGCCCCGCACGAAAAAGTCATAGGCGAAGGGCTCAAGCATCGTCGCCCCCCTGCCCCTGACGGTCGTCCCGACGGCTGCGGGCGAGGTGCTCTTCGTAGTAGCGGTGGGGACGCTCGGCCACCAGCACCAGCCCTTCGTGGTGGACCACCGTCATGGGCGCGCCGTAAGTCTGGGACATGACCTCGGGCGTGAACACCTGCGCAGGCGGTCCGTCGGCCACCAGTCGACCGTTGAGGCATATGACCCGCGGCAGGTGAGCGGCCACGGCGTTGATCTCGTGGGTGGTGAGGACGATGGTGGTGCCATCATGGTTGAGCTCGTGCAGCAGGTGGAGGATGTCGTCCCTGGTCTTGATATCCACCCCGGCGGTCGGCTCGTCCAGCAGCAGCAGCCTGGGCGAGGCGACCAGGGCGCGGGCCAGGAAGGCCCTCTGCTGCTGTCCTCCCGACAGGGCGCGGATGTGCCTGCCCGCCAGGTGGGCGATGCCCAGCCGCTCCATGACGGCGAGGGCACGTTCCCGCTCCTCCCTGGTGGGCCAGGGACGCCAGCCCCGGCTGGCGAAGCCCATCAGCACCACCTGCTCCACCGTCACCGGAAAGTTCCAGTCCACCGTCTCCACCTGAGGGACATAGCCGGCCGTTCGGCGACCGCGGTCGTGGGGCCTGCCCTCCACCAGCACCTGGCCACGGTAGAACTCCACGGCCCCCAGAATGGCGCGCAGGAAGGTGGTCTTGCCGGCCCCACTGGGGCCCAGCAGGCCCACGAACTCCCCGTCCCAGATGCTGGTGCTGACGTCCAGCAGGACGGGGGTGCCTCCGTAGCCGCAGGTGACGCCCCTGAACTCCACCAGGGGCGTCCCGCCGCGCGGCTCGTGAGGGAAGGGGTGGAGCATGGGCCTCAGTAGCGGGCGTGGCTGCCGTCGCGACAGACCAGGGACGGGTCGACCCTGTCCATGGCGCTGGCATCGCCGCCCAGGGCAGGTATCATGGCCTTCATGTTCTGAACCATCAGCCCTATGTAGGAGTGCATGCGGTCGCCGGGCTTGCCGGGCAGGTCGTCGTCGGCCAGGTCGGTGACATACCTGGCGCCCGTCTCGCGGGCTATCTGGTTCAGGACGCGACTAGGGAAGACCTCCGACCCGAAGATGGCCGGCACCCGCTCCTCGCGTATCTGGTCTATGAGCCGCGCCACCTCCTGGGCCGACGGCTCCGAGAAGTCGGAGGGCTGAATGGCGCCGATGACCTGGAAGCCGTAATCGTCGGCCCAGTAGGCCCAGGAGTCGTGATAGGTGAGCAGCTTGCGGTTCTGGGGCGGGACGGTAGCCGTGGCCTCGGCCATGGCCCGGTCCAGCTCCTGTAAGCGCTGCCGGAAGGCCTGGTAATTGGCCTCGTAATAGTCGCGGTTGGCAGGGTCCTTGCGCGCCAGCGCATCTCGCACCAGCTCGGCGTAGCGCATGGTCAGGCGCACACTGGGCCAGAGGTGCGGGTTGGGCTTGCCCTGCTCGCGGGGGAAGCTGAAGTCGAACTTCCACTGGTCGCGGCTGATGGCCTGGTCGCCCAGAAGCACGATCTCGGCATCGGCGCGCTTGTTGGCCTCGGCCATGTCCAGCAGAGGCTCCTCCAGGAAGAGGCCGTTGAGGATGATGAGGTCGGCCTGAGACAGGGCCCTCGCCACCCCGGAGGGAGGCTCGTAGGTGTGAGAGTCCTCCCCCTCGGGTATGACGCCGATCAGGTCTATGCGGGCACAGCCGATGTTCTCGACGATGCTGGTGATGGGCGATACGCTGCTCACCACCTTCAGACGCCCGCTGGACTCGTCGAAGGACATGCCGCTGCCGCCACAGGCGGCCAGAAGGAGGGCCGACAGGGCGAGGAGCGCCGGCCACAGGAGATAGGTGAGCTTCGACGGCATCTTTCGCCTCCTCACTGGTCTTGCATTCCCCGACATCGACCGCAGAGACCGAAGATGGCGAAGTGGTCGATGTCGGCGGCGAAGCCGTGGTCCTCCAGCAGGGCGGTGGCCAGCCCGTCCAGGTAGGAGTTGTCCAGACGGCTCACCTGGCCGCAGCCACGGCAGATGAGATGGTGATGACGGTCGCCCCGGGTCCACTCGAACTGGGCCTCGCCCCCCAGATGGGCCTCGCTGACCAGGCCCAGCTCCTTGGCCGCCGTGAGGGTGCGGTAAACGGTAGAGGCATCCACATACGGGTACTGACGGCGGACCTCCTCCAGGATCTCGGCAGCGGTAACGTGGCGGCCGGCATGGCGCAGCGCCGACAGGATGAGCATGCGCTGGGGGGTGACCTTCTGTCCCGCCCTCTTGAGGGCTCGCACGGTCTCGGCTTCACAGCCCATTGCCCCTGACACCCCCTGCTGATGCAACTGCAATCAACTGCAATTCTATGCCGAAGCCGTATAGGAGTCAAGGCCTTCCCGGCAGACACGTTGTCAGGTGGGCAGGTCGGCGACGGCTGAAGGGAGGCCGCGGCAAGCCGTCACCCCCGCTGCGGTCGGCAAGCAGGAGGCCCGGAAGAGAGGGCCCGCTGCCCCCTCTGGCGCGATCGCGAAATCGTTGACAAGGGCTGTCCCCAGCGGGGCAAAATAGGAGCAAGACCGAGACAGGCTGCGCTACGTGGACTGTCGTTACCACCATCCGACAGGGGCAGGCGGCGCCTGCCACGCGAGCTCCATCCGTTCGGCATCGCCCCAGCGTGACAGCAGCGCCCTGCCAGGGAGAGGAAGGAGGCTACGATGCGCGGGACTTCGGCCATAGTGGGCATAGGCGAGTCCACCTACTACAAGGCGGGGGCCGCCACCGAGAGCGAGTTTCAGCTCACCTGCACCGCCATCAGGAGGGCGGCCGAGGACGCTGGCATCAGCGTCAAGGACATCGACGGCTTCGTCTCCTATGCCAACGACCGCAACATCCCCACCAGGCTGGCCACCGCCCTGGGCGTGCGGGAGCTGAGGTTCTCCGGCCTGGCCTGGGACGGAGGGGGCAACGGCGTGGCAGGCGCCCTGGCGGTGGCCGACGCCGCCGTCACCGCCGGCTACGCCAACTACGTGGTCTGCTATCGCGGGCTGGCCCAGGGCCAGTTCGGGCGCTTCGGGCAGGCCCGCGAACGGGGACGCATGCGGGCGGAGGGGCACGAGGCCTTCCGCATCCCCTTCGGCGTGGTGGCCCCGGCCACATGGTACGCCATCATCGCCCGGCGCTTTTTGTACGAGCACGGCACCACCGAGAACTCCCTGGCCGAGATCGCCCTGGTCTCCTACGACAACGCCCAGCGCAACCCCCGCGCCGTCCGCTATGGCCGTCCCCTCACCAAGGAGGAGTACCTGCGCTCCCGCTGGATAGTGGAGCCCTTCCGCCTCTACGATTGCTGCCAGGAAAGCGACGGCGCGGCAGCGGTCATCGTCACCTCCGCCGACCGGGCCCGCGACCACCCCAAGAAGCCCGCCTACATATGGGCCGCCGCCCAGGGGATGGAATACCGGGGGGCAGCCGGCGGCGCCTTCGGCGCTGGCTACAACGACCCCGAGTTCCCCACCGCACACCTGAAGGTGGTGGCCCGGCAGCTATGGTCGAGAGCAGGCATCGGCCCCCAGGACGTGCAGGTGGCCCAGTTCTACGAGAACTTTACCGGCATGGTGGTGATGGCCATATGCGAGCTGGGCTTCGCCGACCCCGACGAGGTGGAGGACTGGCTGCTGGCGGGCAACATCCGCTGGCCCAACGGCCGGCTGCCCATCAACACCAGCGGCGGCAACCTGGCCGAGGCCTATATCCACGGCTTCGAGCTGGTCAACGAGGCCGTCCGCCAGGTGCGGGGCGAGTCCACATCACAAGTAGACAACGTGTACTACAGTCTCGTGGTGGCCGGGCCGGGCGCCCTTCCGGCCAGCGCCGCCATCCTCTCGGCGGAGCGCTAGACGTGGCCTCCGGCCGAGACGACAGCCAACGCAACGGAGGGACGGGATGAAGCGCTACCTGCCGGAAAGCTGGCCCCTGCCGGCCCTTACCCCCCTGAACCGCCCCTTCTTCACCAGCGGCCGCATCATGCTGCAGCGCTGCTCGGCCTGCGGCACGGTGCAGCACCCTCCCGAGGAGGTGTGCCACCGCTGCCTGGGGACCGAGTTCGACTATGTGGCCAGCCAGGGCTATGGCGTCATCTACAGCTACGCCATCCAGCATTACGCCCCGGCGCCGGTGCTGCAGGAGGTGGTCCCCTTCAACATCGTCCTGGTCCAGCTGGAGGACTTTCCGGAGGTGCGCATCGTCGGCAACGTCATCAACTGTCCGCCCGAGGAGATCGCCATCGGCCAGAGGGTGCAGGCGGTGTTCGTGCCCGTCACCGACCCGGAGCTGGACGAGACCCTCCTGATCCCGCACTGGGAGAGGGTGGACTAGCGCGGTAACTCGGCGACCCGAGCCGTGCAGCCGCCGCTCAGCTCCTGCCAGCCGCTCCGGCGGTCAGGGTGCCCTGCGAGAAGGCCTGCCCGGCCATGGCAGGGCCTCGCCCGGAAATCGCCCCCCATCGGGCGAATGAGACCCCGCACCAGAAGCTCCCCACGGTTGGAAGGTCCCGCTGGATCGCCGCCGCACGGCCCCGAGGGGGGCCGCTGGCGAGGGCGTGGACAGTTATAATGTTTGCGACCGTCGACTCCTCGTCCCGAGGCGTGCTAGCGGAGGGAAGGAATGGCCAGCGAGACCCCAGGTAGGGCACCAGCGCCACAGCTGCAGGAGGTCTCTCCCGGCATCTATGCCTATCTCCAGCCCGACTGGAGCTGGTTCCTCAACAACACTGGCTTCATCGTCGGCCGAAGAGGCGTCATCGCCGTGGACGCCTGCGCCACCGCCGCCCGTACACAGGCGCTGGCGGAGGCGATAGGACGCATCAGCCGGGCGCCGGTGCGAGCCCTGGTCAACACCCACCACCACGGCGACCACACCTTCGGCAACTATCGCTTCCCCGGGGCAGCCATCATCGCCCACGAGCTGTGTCGGCGGCACGTCCTGGAGGTAGGGCTGCGGGTGACGGCCCTGGTCCAGGGGGTGGAGTGGGGCGACTTGGAGGTGGACCCGCCCTTCGTCACGTTCCAGGACAGCATCACCCTCTGGGCCGACGACCTGCGGCTGGAAGTGATCTACGTCGGGCCGGCCCACACCAGCAACGACGTCGTGGTCTGGGTGCCTGAGCGGCGAGTGCTCTTCGCCGGCGACGTAGTCTTCAAGGGCTGCACCCCGTTCGTGCTGGAAGGGTGTATCGGCCATTACTTCGAGACCCTGGACAGGCTGAGGGAGCTGGGGCCGGAGGTAGTGGTCCCCGGTCATGGCCCGGTCTGTGGCCCCGAGGCCTTCGGCGAGGTGGAGGGCTATCTGCGCTTCTTACAGGAAAGGGCCAGGGAGGCCTTGCGGGCCGGCATCACCGACCCGCTGGAGGCGGCGCGGCAGATAGACCTGGGCCCCTACGCCGAGTGGGGCGAGCGGGAGCGCATCGTCGGCAACCTCGCTCGCGCCTTCTCGGAGCTGAGGGGGGAGCCGCCCTGCCACCCCCTGGACACGCCGGCCATCGTCGCCCAGATGCAGCAATACCTGGGACAGCCATTGAGGAGTCTGGCATGAAGCTGGGACGCATCTCCGTCCAGGGGCCCGACGGCCCCGAGGCGCGCCTGGTGCTGGCCCTGCCGGACGAGGGGAGGGCCATCGACCTGGCTGCTGCCGAGAGGCTGCGGCTCGAACGTCGGGGGGCGGCCCCCGAGGCCGCTCGCCGCCTGGCCCGAGCGCTCTTTCCGGGCAGCATGGCGGCGGCCATCGCCCTGGGAGACCAGTTCCTGGAGGCGGCAGAAAGGGCGGCGGATGCCGACCGGGGCGATGCCTCCCTCCCGCTGGAGGGGCTGCGCTGGCTGCCGGCCATCGACCCGCCGGTGATGCGCGACTGTCTGGCCTTCGAGGAGCACATGGTGAACTCGTCGGCGCGGCTGGGGCGCTCCGTTCCCCCGGTCTTCTACCAGCTCCCCATCTATTACAAGGGGAATCCTCACAGCCTCATCGGCCACGAATGGGAGGTGCCGTGGCCCGGCTACACTCAGGCCATGGACTACGAGCTGGAGCTGGGCTTCGTGGTGGGCAGGAGCGGACGAGACCTGACTCCCGAGGAGGCCCGAGGCTGCCTGTTCGGCGTCACCATCTTCAACGACTTCAGCGCCCGCGACATCCAGGGGCAGGAAATGGGGGGCGGCCTGGGGCCGGCCAAGGGCAAGGACTTCGCTACCGCCGTGGGGCCGTGGATCGTGACGGTGGACGAGCTGGACGTGATGTCCCTGGAGATGGCAGCGCGGGTCAACGGCGAGGAGTGGTCGCGAGGCTCCTCGGGCACCATCATGTGGCGGCCCGAGGAGATCCTGGCCTACATCTCCTGGGGCGAGGAGCTGCACCCCGGCGACCTCATCGGCTCCGGCACCGTAGGCCGAGGTTGCGGCCTGGAGCTGGGACGCTTTCTCAGCCCGGGCGACGTGGTGGAGCTGGAGGTCTCGGGCATCGGCGTCCTGCGCAACCGCCTGGGCCAGCCCCAGCCGGTGCGGTGGCGCCCTTCGCCCCGTCAGCCCTCGGCCTAGCAGGCTAGCGGGCCAGCCCGTATTCGGAAACGAAGTGCTCCCAGACCAGGCGCGAGAGGCGGGCACCGAAGGAGTAGCCCGCGAACTCGGTCGGCGCCCTCTCCGACGACCACGACTATGCGGGGCCCGGGTTACCGACTGAAAGCCTGAGAGGCCCCGGCCCACTCCGGGCAGGCAGCCCGAGGGACCAAGGGCCCACCTATCGGCAACGACGTAGGCCTTAGAGGAGTCCTTGTCAACTGCCGACCCTATGGGCCATAATGCCAGTGCATAGCTGAGCGCTCGCTAGGAGAAAGGCGGGCCGAGGACGGGGGTACAGGAGATGAAGTTCGGTCTGTTCTACGAGTTGCAGCTCCCCAAGCCCTACGACGCCGACCAGTGGTTTCCCGACCAGGAGCACCGCATCGTCAAGGAGGCCCTGGAGCAGATCGAGCTGGCCGATAAGCTGGGCTTCGACTACATCTTCATCGTGGAGCACCACTTCCTGGAGGAATACTCTCACTCCTCGGCGCCGGAGGTCTTCCTGGCCGCAGCCAGCCAGCGCACCAAGAACATGCGGCTGGGCCACGGCATAGTCCTCATGCCCCCGCCCTACAACCACCCGGCGCGGGTGGCCGAGCGCATCGCCATGCTGGACCTGGTCTCCGACGGCCGCGTCGAGTTCGGCACTGGCGAGTCCTCCTCCGAGATGGAGATGGGCGGCTTCGGCGTCCGCCGCGAAGAGAAGAAGATGATGTGGGAGGAGGCCACCCGCGAGTGCCTGCGCATGATGACCGAGGTGCCCTACCCCGGCTACGAGGGCAACTACTTCGCCATGCCCTCCCGCAACGTCATCCCCAAGCCCCTGCAGAAGCCCCACCCGCCGGTCTGGGTGGCCGCCTCCCGCCGCGAGACGACCATGGTGGCGGCGCGGCTGGGCATCGGCTCCCTGGGCTTCGGCTTCGAGACGCCGGAGGAGGCCAGGGAGCGGGTCCAGGAGTACTATCGCCTCATCCGCGAGGAATGCTTCCCCATCGGCAAGGCCATCAACCCGGCCCTGGCCGTCCTGTCGGTGCTCTCCTGCTTCGATAGCGACGAGGAGGCCATCGCCAAGGGGCTGGAGGGTGCCCAGTTCTTCTCCTACTCCCTGGGCTATTACTACAGCCCCTTCACCGGCGGCAGCCATCGCCCCGGCCAGGTGAACCTATACCGCCAGTTCAAGGACACGCCGCCGGAGCAGCGCTGGGGAGGGCTGGCCGAGTGGTTCCGGGGCTTCGCCGGCTACCGCGGCGGCTTCGGCGAGGAGCCCAAGGACGAGGTGGGCCGCGCCCTATGGCGGGCTGCCCAGCGGGGCGGCTGCATCGGCACCCCCGAGTTCATCCGCGAGACCCTGTTGCGCTACGAGGAGGCTCACCTGGACGTGATGCTGTTCGTGGCCCAGTGCGGCGCTCGCAAGCACGAGGACATCATGGACTCCCTCTACCGCTTCGGGACCAAGGTGCTGCCCGAGTTCAAAGAGCGACACGAGCAGCACCTGCGCTGGCGTCAGGAGCAGCTAGCGCCCGTTGACTACCCCATCGTCTCGTCCATATGATGCGGCCGTGGCCGGCAAGGTAGACCGCATCCAGGACCCGGAGCTGAGGGCCTCCCTCCAGGCCGCCCAGGAGTCGCTTCGTCGGGGCGACTACCAGGACACGGTGCGCCGCTCGGCCGAGGCCTTCCTGGAGATGCTGCGCCGCCGTCCCGAACTCCTGCAGGGCCAGGAGGGCATAAGACGCATCTTCATGTTCCCGCGCCTGGGGGTGGACCTGGTGGTAACGCCAGGGAACCCTCCCGCGCTCCAGTTCCAGCGTGAACGCTTCAGCTTCTCGGAGGCGGTGACTTACCTAGAGTTCGCCACCGAGCAGCTGCTGCGGGAAGGCATGTAGCGGCCCATTCACCCCGGGGCCGACGAGGACTGCGGCAGGCCTCGCGCCCGCCACCTCGCCAGCATCTCCCGGGCGCTCGTTGCAGGACGGCCGGTTGCCCCTGCGGGGCGCCTGCTCATGTGCACCCCCATCCGTTGACGGGCGGGCAGCCGTCAGATGTCGTAGTACAGGTAGAACTCGTAGGGGTGGGGGCGCAGGCGCACCGGGTCCACCTCCCGTCGCCGCTTGTATTCCAGCCACGTCCCCAGCAGGTCGGACGTGAACACCCCGCCCCGCAACAGGAACTCGTGGTCCTCCTCCAGCTCTCGCAGCGCCTCGTCCAGGCTGCCCGGCACCGTGCGCAGGCCGGCCAGCTCCTCGGGCGAAAGCTCGTAAACGTCGGTGTCCAGGGGGTCGCCGGGGTCCATCTCGTGGAAAATGCCGTCCAGCCCGGCCATCAGAATGGCAGCGAAGGCCAGGTAAGGATTGCAGGAGGGGTCGGGGGTGCGGAACTCAATGCGCTTGGCCGCCGGGCTGCGGGAGTAGACGGGGATGCGCACCGCCGCCGACCGGTTGCGCTGGGAGTAGACCAGGTTCACGGGGGCCTCGAAGCCCGGCACCAGCCGCCGGTAGGAGTTGGTGGTGGGGGCGATTAGGGCGCAGAGGGCGCGGGCATGCCGAAGCAGCCCGCCGATGAAGTACATGCCCAGCAGGCTGAGCTGGGCATAGCCCTCGGGGTCGTAGAACAGGTTCTCGCCGTCCTTCCACAGGCTCACGTGCACGTGCATGCCCGAGCCGTTGTCGCCGAAGAGGGGCTTGGGCATGAAGGTGACCGTTTTGTCGTGCTCCCGGGCCACGTTGCGCAGGATGTACTTGTAGAGCATCACCTGGTCGGCCATGCGGGTCAGGGTCTGATAGCGCATGTCTATCTCGCCCTGGCCGGCGGTGGCCACCTCGTGGTGGTGCACCTCGATGTCGATGCCCGCCTCCATCATCTTGAGGATGGCGATGGAGCGCAGATCCTGCAGGCTGTCGGTGGGCGGTGCAGGGAAGTAGCCCTCCTTGTAGCGGGGGCGGTGGCCCAGGTTTTTGCCCTCCCGCCCCGAGTTCCAGGCCCCTTCCTCCGAGTCCACGAAGTAGTAGCCGCAGTGCTCGTTCTGGTCGTAACGGACGCTGTCGAAGATGAAGAACTCCACCTCGGGGCCGAAATAGGCCGTGTCGGCGACGCCCGACTCCCGCAGGTAGGCCTCGGCCTTCTGGGCCACGTAGCGGGGGTCGCGCCAGTAGCGCTCGCCCGTCACCGGGTCGCGCACGTCGCAGATGACTGACAGGGTGGGCACCCTGTAGATGGGGTCCACGAAGGCGCTGGACGGGTCGGGCACCAGCAGCATGTCCGACTCCTGGATGTGCTGGAAGCCGCGGATGGAGGAGCCATCGAAGCCGATGCCGTCGCGGAAGACCCCCTCGTCCAGCGCCCTGGCCGGTATGGAGAAGTGCTGGAGGGTGCCGGGCAGGTCGGTGAATTTCAGGTCGACGATCTGGATGCCGCGCTCGCGGCAGAGGGCGATGACCTCGCCGGGGCTCCTGGGCCATCTCTCCACCCCTCTTCACCTCCCTAGGCGTTCTGGCCTTCGCCTTCCTCACCGGTCCCCTTGAGGCCGGGGACGCGCCGCACCAGCTCCTCCAGCCTGACGCCGGTGAGGGCCTCGATGATGGGCGGCAGCTGGGCGATGACCTCGGCCACGTCGCGGGTGACGCGGCTGGCGCCGGCGGCGCCGTCGGCCCCGCCCGAGACGATGACGATGCGCTCGGTGCGGGAGAGGGGCTGGGCCACCGCCTCGGCCAGCCGGGGCAGGATGTTGACCAGCATCTCGGTGACGGCGGCCTGGTTGTAGCGGGCCCAGGCCTCGGCCTTGCGGTCCATGGTCTCGGCCTCGGCCTGTCCCTTCTCGCGGATGACGTCGGCCTCGGCCAGGCCCACCGCCCGCACTCCCTCGGCCTCGCCCTGGGCCTCTGTCTGGCGGCGGTAGCGCTCGGCCTCCGCCAGCTCCTGGATGCGCTGGCGCTCGGCCTCGGCCGGCTTGATGACCGAGGCCACCAGCTCCTTCTCCTTGCGCAGGATCTCTTTCTCCTCCAGTTCGGTGCGCAGCTCCTTCTCCAGGATGTCGAGCTGGACCTCCTCTCGCTTCACCAGCTGGGCGGTCTTGTAGCGCTGCAGGTCGTAGGCCAGGTCGGCTTCGGCGCGGCGCTGAGCTATGGCCGCCTCCACTTCGGCCCGCTTCAGCTCGTAGTCGCGGCGGGCGTCCTCGATCTTCATGTCGGCCTGATAGCGGAAGGTCTTGGCCTCCTCGTCGGCCCTGGCCTCGCCGATGATGGCGTCCCGCTTCACCTGGGCGGTGCGGGGGCGGCCCAGGGCCTCCAGGTAGCCGCGGGGGTCGGCGATGTTGCGCACCGTCAGGGAGACCACCTCCAGGCCCATGCGGTCCAGGTCCTGGCTGGCCAGGGCCTTCACCTGCTCGGCGAACTCTCGACGCTTGGTGTAGAGGTCCTCGATGGAGACGGTGCCCAGGACGGAGCGCATGTGCCCCTCCACCACCTGCAGGGCGGTGCGCATCACCTCCTCCTGGGGGCGCGACAGGAAGTGCTCGGCCGCCCGAGCGATGGCCCCCTCCTCGCCCTTGACCTTGACGTGGGCCACGGCGTCCACCGCCACCGGCACGCCGTGGACGGTGTAGACCTCCGGCGTGCGCACCTCGAAGCTCATCAGTTCCAGGGAGAGGCGCCGCGCCTGCTCGACGATGGGCCAGACTACCGTGCCGCCGCCCCAGACGATGCGGTAGCCCAGGGTCCGCAGGCGGCCCTCGGGGTCGGTGACGGTGCGCCGTCTGCCCGCGACGATGAGCACCTCATTGGGGCCGACCTTGGTGTAGCGGGCTGCCGCCACCGGCAGCAGCACCGGCCAGAAAAGCAGCCAGGCCAGGCCCCAGAGGACATAGTAAATGGCGCTGCCGCCCTGCCTCACGGAGCATCACCTCCGCCTCTGCTCCACGGCCACGAGGGAGGCGCCGCTGGCCTTCCCCCGCAGCACCAGGTCTTCCCGCACCAGCCGCGACAGCTCCTCCAGGTCGGAGGAGAAGATGAGGCGCGAATAGCTGGAGCGCTGCAAGGCGAAAAACTCCCCCTCTGCCTCGTACACGGGGAACTCCAAGGGACGCTCGTCCTGGTGACACACCAGCACATAGGGGGTGGGGCGGGCTGTCCCCTCCAGGGCTGCCCACACTTCCGGCCGCACCCGGTCCATCTTCAGGGCGCCGGGATGGGGAATGGCCCGGCGCGAGGCCAGGTCGGAGGCCATCTCCCGTCGCAGGGCGAACAGCTCCGGCGGCGAGAGGAAGCGCGAGGGCTGGCCGATGACGTCGTGGATCAGGACGGGGCCTTCGGTCCCTGGCCGCAGGAAGACGGGCACCAGCACGCGGCCGTCCCGCAGCAGAAGGCCGGTGGGGTAGACCTGCAGGTCGCTCCAGAGGAGGATGCTGACCTCCAGCTCCTCCACGGCCCCGATGCGGCGGGCCGAGAGCAGGTGCTCGGCCAGCCGCAGCCATAGCTCCCCCACGTCCTCGGCGCTCAAGGCGGCGGTGTCGGTACGGAGCTGCAGGCGTCCCCGCACCAGGTAGACCGGAAAGCTGCCCTGGGGGGTGGTGACGAAGTAGTAGGGGAGGGTGCCATGCTCCAGGAAGGCGGCCACCGCCTGGGGCACCGCCGCCTCCAGGGCGGCCAGGTTCCCCTTCTCCACCCGCATGCCCGCCACCTCCACCCAGTAGACCTCCTTGAGGATGGGGTGGCCGCGGTTGCGCCGCCAGCGCACTGGCAGGCGGGCCACCCGCCCGCTGCCGGGGAGAACCGGGCTCAGGTCTACCTCCAGGAAGTAGCGGGGGGAGGACTCGTCGCCTTCGTGCCAGTCCAGGTTCTTGCGGGTGCGCACCTCAAATGGCATCTTCTCCCCTCTCCCCCGTGCGCACGCGGATGACCTCCTCCACCGGCAGGACGAAGATCTTGCCGTCGCCGACGTCGCCGGTCCAGGCGGCCTTGATGATGGCGTCCACCACCCGCTCCACGTCTTCGTCCCTGACCACCACCTCCAGCTTGAGCTTGGGGAGGGTGTCGGCCAGATAGGAGGCGGCGCCGCGCCAGTAAGTCTGGCCGCGCTGGCGGCCCCGTCCCCTGACCTCTACGAAGTTGAGGCCCATGATGCCCAGGCGGTCCAGGGCGTCCTTGACGTCGCCCAGCTTCTCTGGCCGGATGATGGCCTCGACCTTCTTCATGGCTCACCTGGCATAGGCGCGCTCGCCGTGCTGGGCCAGGTCCACACCCAGCAGCTCCTCCCGCGGGCTCACCCTGATGCCCAGAGTCCAGTCCAAGAGCTTCAGGATGACGAAGGTCATGACGAACGAGTAACCCCAGGTGGCGCCGATCCCCGACAGCTGGGCCAGGATCTGCTCCGGCCGCCCGTCTATCGCCCCGCCGATGCCGCCCTGGAAGCCTGCCGTCTGGGTCACCAGCGAAGTGGCGAAGATGCCCGTGGCCAGGGCGCCCCAGGTGCCGCCCATGCCGTGCACCGCCCACACGTCCAGGGAGTCGTCCACGTCCAGCCAGTGCTTAACCCGCGCCGCCCCGTAGCAGATGACCCCCGCCCCGGCGCCGATGACGAGGGCCGGCAGGATGTTGATGTAGCCGTCGGCGGCGTCCCAGGCCCCCACGAAGCCCGAGGCGGGGGTGATGGCCACCAGCCCCGCCACCGCCCCTGTGGCTGCGCCGGTGACGCTGGGCACCCCCTGATAGAGCCAGCTCATGGCCAGCCAGGCCAGGGCAGCGGCGGCCGCCGCAGTGTTGGTCACCACGAAGGCGTTGGCCGCCGAGGCGCCGGCGGCCACGGCGCTGCCGGCGTTGAAGCCGAACCAGCCGAACCAGAGCAGGGCCGCCCCCAGCACCACGTAGGGGACGTTGTGGGGCTCCATAGGCATCCGCCCCAGCCCCAATCGCTTGCCGAAGGCCAGGGCCGCCGCCAGCGCGGCGATGCCCGAGTTGATATGGACGACGGTGCCGCCGGCGAAGTCGTAGGCGCCCAGGCCGCCCAGGGTGCCCAGCCAGCCGTTCTGCGCCCACACCCAGTGGGCCACCGGCGCATAGACCAGCGTCAACCACAGGACGGTAAAGACCAGAAAGGTGCCGAACCTGGCCCGCTCGGCAAAGGCGCCCGTTATCAGGGCCGGCGTGATGATGGCGAACATCATCTGGAAGGCCATATAGGCCAGATGGGGCACGGTGGGGGCGTAAGGGGCGGGCGCACTGCCCACGTTGCGCAGGCCGAACCAGGAGAGGTCGCCGATGAAGCCTCCGTGGTCGGGCCCGAAGGCCAGGGAGTAGCCCCACAGCACCCAGATGACGCTCACCAGGGCGATGATGACGAAGCTCTGCATCATGGTGGCCAGGGCGTTCTTCTCCCGCACCAGGCCCCCGTAGAAGAAGGCCAGGCCTGGGGTCATGAGCATCACCAGGGCAGCCGAGGCCAGCACCCAGGCCGTATCGCCGCTGTCCACCTGCGCGGGCATGGGCCACCCCCCGAGGCAGAAAGGGAAATGATCCCCGCTCTCCTCGCCATACCTGCTAGCAACTGGGCGGGGCTTGAGACAGCTATAGATTGCGCCTGCGAAAAGGGGCCAATATTACGGGCAGGTTACGGTCTCGTTGTAGGTTTGTTACCGAGGGCTACTCGCGGAAGTGCTCGCTTATGTAGCGGTCGGCGGCGATGGCTGCCGTGGCCCCGTCGCCGGCGGAGGTGACCACCTGACGGGCAGCGTTCTTCCGCACGTCTCCGGCAGCGAACAGGCCCGGCAGCCCCGTCTCCATCCACTCGTTGACCACGATGTGGCCACCGTTGTCCATGGGCACCAGCCCCTTCAGCCAGTCGGTGTTGGGGTGGTGGCCGATGAATATGAACACCGCCTTCACCGGCAGGACCGTCTCCTCGCCGGTGACGACGTTGCGCAGGCGCGCTCCTTCCACTGCCTCCTCGCCCAGGATCTCCGTCACCACCGTGTTCCAGATGAAGTGCATCTTGGGGTTGGCGAAGGCGCGCTCCTGCAGGATCCGGCTGGCTCGCAGCTGATCGCGCCGGTGGATGACATAGACCTTGGCCGCGTAGCGGGCGGTGAAGAGGCCCTCGTCCATGGCGGCGTCGCCGCCTCCCACTACTGCCACCTCCTCGTCCTTGAAGAAGGCGGCGTCGCAGGTGGCGCAGTAGGAGACGCCCCGACCCGTCAGCCGCTCTTCCCCGGGCACTCCCAGGCGGTTGTAGTCGGCGCCGGCGGTGATGATGACCGCCTTGGCCAGGAAGTCCTCCTCGTCGGTGCGGACCAGCCACTTGCCATCGGCCTGCTCGAGGGACTTGGCGGCCAGATAGTGGGTCTCCATGCCGTAGCTCTCGGCCTGGCGCAGCATGGCCTGGGCCAGGTCGAAGCCGCCTATGCTCTCGATGCCGGGGTAGTTCTCGATGGTCTCGGTGAGGGAGATCTGGCCGCCGATGACGCCCTTCTCCAGCAAGGCCGTGCGACGTCGGGCGCGGGCAGCATAAAGGCCGGCGGCCAGCCCGGCCGGGCCGCCGCCGACGATGACGATGTCGTACTCCAGGGCCATGGGATGCCTCGGCGCCTTCGAGGCCCTAGGCCAGGGCCTTCTCCAGCACCTTCTTCAGCTCGCTCTTGGGCCGGAACCCGATGACCTGGGCCACCGGCTCGCCGCCCTTGAACACCAGCAGGGTGGGGATGCTGCGGATACCGTAGCGTACAGCCGTGTCCACGTTGTCGTCGGTGTTGACCTTGACGAACTTGACCTTGCCGTCGTACTCCTGGGCCAGCTCCTCGACGATGGGGGCTACCATGCGACAGGGGCCGCACCATGGCGCCCAGAAGTCCACCAGCACCGGCAGGTCGGACTTGAGGACCTCCTGCTCGAACTCGGCGTCGGTCACGTCCTTGGGCTTGGCCATTGCCCGCTCCTCCCACTCGCTCCTGTCTCGTTCACCCGTGGGGGTGCTATCTTTAGGATAGCATAGCCAGGATGGACCATGCCACTTTACATCTTCTACGGCCAGGACACCTTCTCCCTGAGGGAGGCGCTGGCCCAGCTGCGCGAGCGGCTGGACGCTGACGGCTCCCTGTGGGCCAACACCGTCTCCCTGGACGGGGCGAGGCTACGGCCACAGGAGCTGCTGGAGGCCTGCCAGGCAGCGCCCTTCCTGGGCCAGCACCGCCTGGTGGTGGTGCGGGGGCTGCTGGGGCGCTTTCAGGGGGAGGGGCGCCGCCGTCCCCAGGCGCTGGGCCCGTGGCAGTCCCTGGCCGATGCCCTGCCCCGGATGCCCACCAGCACCCACCTGGTGCTGGTGGAGGAAGGCCCCGTGGACGCCTCCAACCCACTCCTAGCGCTGCTGCGTCCCCATGCCCAGGTTCAGGAATTCAGCCCCATCAGCGGCCAGGATCTGACACGGTGGCTGGCCCGTCGCTGTCGGACCCTGGGGCTGCGCCTGAGCGACCGGGCCGCTGCCCTCCTGCTACAGCTGCTGGGCAACGACTTGTGGGCCTTGGCCTCCGAGCTGGACAAGCTGGCAGCCTATGCCAACGGACAGATGGTGCGAGAGGCCGACGTGCGCTTACTGGTGACGCCGGCGCGAGAGGCCAGCGTTTTCGATCTGACGGCCGCCGTCTCGGAAGGGCGCACTCGCGACGCCCTGCGCCTGCTGCGCGAGCTCCTCTCGCAGGGAGAGGAGCCTCTGGGGCTGCTGGCCCTCCTCCACCGACAGTGCCGTCGGCTGCTGCTGGCCCGCTGGCTATCGGAGAGGGGAGCGGGGGAGGGAGAGGCGGCGCGGGAGCTGGGGCTGCCGCCCTGGGCCGCCCGGCGGGCTATGGTCCAGGCCCGTCGCCTGCCCCTGCCACGGCTGAGGGCCGCCCACCGCCGCCTCCTGGAGGCCGATGCCGCCATCAAGCGGGGCAGGATGACACCAGAGGTGGCCCTGGAAACGCTGGTCTACGACCTGGCCGCTCTGGGCAGCAACTAGCCCTGCTCCAGTTCGAAGGCCCGGTGCAGGGCACGGACCGCATCGGCGACCCGCGAGGCATCTATCAGGCAGGTAATGCGGATCTCGCTGGTGGTGATGAGCTCGATGTTGATGCCCGCCTCGTAAAGGGCGCGGAACATGCGCGCCGCGTAGCCCGGGGCGCTCTGCATCCCCGCCCCCACCACGCTCACCTTGGCCAGGTGGTCGTCGGTGAGGACGGCGCTGGCCCCGATCTCCTGCGCTATGGGGGTCACCAGTTCAGCCGCCCGCTTCAGGTCGGCGCGGGAGACGGTGAAGGTGAGGTCGGTCAGGCGCTCCACGCTGGCGTTCTGGACGATGGTGTCCACGCTGATGCCCGCCTCGGCCAGGGGGCCAAAGATGGCGGCGGCGATGCCCGGACGATCGGGGACGCCGCGGATGGTGATGCGGCCTACGTCGCTGTCGTGGGCGATGCCCATGACCCGGTTGCGCTGCTCCATCTCCTCACCGCCTTCGCATATGAGGGTGCCGGGGGCGTCGCTGAAGCTGGAGGCGACATAGATAGGCACCCCGTATGCCCAGCCCAGCTCCACGGCGCGGCTGTGCATGACGCGGGCGCCCTGGCTGGCCAGCTCCAGCATCTCCTCGTAGGAGATGCGCTCCAGCTTGCGGGCACGGGGCTCGATGCGGGGGTCGGCGGTGTAGATGCCCTCCACGTCGGTGTAGATCTCGCACCGTTCGGCGCCCAGGGCGGCCGCCAGGGCCACGGCCGTGGTGTCGGAGCCGCCCCGGCCCAGGGTGGTGATGTCCATCTCGTCGGTGATGCCCTGAAAGCCGGCTACCACCGCCACCCGCCCCTCGGCCAGGTGCGCGCGGATGCGGCTCGGGTCCACTCGCAGGATGCGGGCGCGGCCATAGCGGCGGTCGGTGCCGATGCCCGCCTGGGCACCGGTGAGGGCCACCGCCGGACAGCCCAGGGCCTTGAGGGCCATGGCCAGGAGAGTGCAAGAGACCACCTCACCGGTCGAAAGGAGGAGGTCCAGCTCCCGCGCCTCCGGCTCGGGGCTGACCTGGTGGGCCAGCTCGATGAGCTGGTCGGTGGTATCGCCCATGGCCGAGACCACCACCACCAGGTCGTCGCCCTGCTGTCGACGAGCGGCCACCCGCCGGGCCACGTGCTTGATGCGCTCGGCGTCGGCCACCGAGGTGCCACCGTATTTCTGCACAATGAGGGCCATCTCTCCTCCCCGCGCCTTCGCTCAGTCCTCCACCGCCACCAGGTGGGCCCCCCTGGCTGTGGGCTCTGTCACGATGGCCTCCCCTTCCACACCCAGGCGTCGGGCTGCTTCTCGCATGGCCGCCGCTATACGCTGCTCCCCGCCACGAGCCAGAGCGCACACGGTCGGCCCGGCCCCCGACAGATAGGCACCCAGGGCGCCCGCCTCCTGCGCGGCCTCCATGAGGGGCATCAGGGCCGGAAACAGACTGGCCCGGTAAGGCTGGTGCAGGCGGTCGCGGGTAGCTTCCCGCAGGTGCTCCAGCCTCCCTGAGGCCAGGGCAGCGGCCAGCAGGGCCGCCCGTCCGACGTTGTAGACGGCATCGGCCCGAGGTACCTGATCGGGCAGGACGCGACGGGCCTCGGCCGTGGGCAGCTCCTGGCGAGGGACGAACAGGACGGCCCGCAGGCCGGGCGGGGGCGGGAAGCCCATGCACAGGTAGGAGCCGTCGTCGCGCCGCACAGCTATCTGGAAGCCCCCCAGCAGGGCAGGGGCAGCGTTATCGGCATGCCCCTCCAGCTCCGCCGCCAGGGGCAGCAGGGCATGAGGGTCCGGTGCCTCGCCCAGCAGGGCACTGGCGGCCAACAGGCCGCCCGCCCGGGCCACGGCGCTGGCCCCCAGGCCACGGGCCACCGGTACGCCGCCGTCATAGGTCACGTGAAGCGGAGGCAGGGAACGCCCGCGACTAGCGAAGAGGCGTCCGGCCGCCTCGGCGGCCAGGCGCCCCATGCCGTCCTGGGACGAGGGGGCCTCGGCCACCGTGATGGTCAGGGTGCCCCAGAGGTCCAGGGCCAGGCCCAGGCAGTCGAAGCCAGGGCCGAGATTGGCGCTGGTGGCAGGGACGCGGACCTGCACTCGCCGCGGGGGCATGATTACCTCGCAGGGCTACGCGTCCATCGTAGCACGGGCACGGGGAGGCAGCTACCGGCTCTCGCGGGTCGGGCGTCGAGGGTGGCGTCCGCTAGTAGCGGAGGAAGGCGCCCACGCCGCCGCGCGCCAGGAGCCACTCGCGGGCCTCGTCGAAGACTACCTCCACCGCGGCATCCTGAGTGAGGTAAGCCCTCTCTATCGCTCTCTCGACTATGTCAGTGGGGAAGGCCTCGCTACCACAGACGGGGCACTCCTGGAGGTCTCGGGCCGCGAAGAAGCCGCAAGAATCGCAGGCGGAGCCGTCCCTGGTGATGCCGTCGGCCATCACCAGCATGCGCACCCGGTCCTGCAGAAGGGCATCGATGGTCTGATCGAATCCCATGACGGCTCTACCGCCGCCCTGTGCCTCGTCCAGCAGCTCCTGCACCAGACGCTTCTCCATCTCGCGCTCGTGTTGCCGCCAGACGCGGTGGGCGTCCTGCAGAACCTCGTCGTCCGACTCATGCTTCACGTCGACGTGGGTCCTGCCGATGACCAGTCGGTGCAGGTCAGCGGGCAGCAGCTCCAGGAAGCGGGTCGCCACTTCATGGGGGCCGGCCACCACCAGGCGATTGAATCCCGTCTCCTGCCTGATCTCCTGCAGCTCCTTCACGACCCGGCGGAGATGGCGCTCCACATGTTCCTCCACGTGGCGCTGGTAACGGGCCTGTGCCCAGCCGCCCTCGTCGTGCTGGCCTGGCACCAGGGTGCGCAACCGCTCCACGTTCTGCAGGCGACCCAGCTCGGCCAGGTAGATGCGGGCACGGTCGCGCTGCACTACCACCGTCAGCAGGCGAGGATATTCGTCGGCCACCCGTGCCAGGATGGAGAGGTCGGGGACCGTGTCAACGGAGACGTGTGTGGGGATCGCAGCCTTCTCCAACGGCACGACCTCCCAGATGTCGGCGGGAGTGCATGAAAACACCACCAGCCCGCGCCCGCCGTCCCGCCACCTCTCCAGAAAGGAGGAGATACGCTCCTCCTCCCGCTCCAGCGCCTGCACCCAGCGCCCCTCAGGCTCTTGGCGCAGGAAACGCTTCACAGCGCCCTTGAACTTCATGAGCGGCTGCATGGGTTCGTGAAGCAGCCGCACGTCGAGGCGGATGTAGGCGCTGACGATGCCGTCCTCGCTATGGAGCGAGGCGAGGTGGGACAGGAGCCTTTTGCTCACCATATCTTTCAATTCGATTATGCCACGGGGATGCCCGCAGGCCTAACGGGGGGGCAGGAGGCCCAGCAAGTGCTCCCAGAGGAGGTCAGTCACCTGCTGCGGGGGCAGGGTGGCATCCACGGCCACTATGCGTCGGGGCTCCTGGCGGGCCAGCTCCAAGTATCCCTCCCGCACGCGGCGGTGAAATTCCAAAGCCTCGTGCCGAAAGCGGTCATCGTCGCCCATCTTGCGGGCGAGACCTACCTCCGGCGGAACGTCCAGCAAGAAGGTCAGACGGGGCACCAGACCCCCGGCAGCGCCGAGGCACACCTCCCGCACCGTCGCCAGCGGCAGGCCCCGACCGTAGCCCTGGTAGGCGATGGTCGAGTCGTTGAAGCGCTCGCAAAGCACCACCTGGCCCGCCGCCAGGGCGGGACGCAGCACCTCCTGCACGTGCTGCGCACGGTCGGCGGCGAAGAGGAACAGCTCCGTCCAGGGCGAGATGTCCAGGGAGGAGTCCATCAACAGCTCCCGCAGGCGCAGCCCCAGCTCGGTGGCGCCCGGCTCGTAGGTCAGGAGGTAAGGCACCCCCAGCTCCCGCAGCCGACGTCCCAGGGCGCGGGCCTGGAAGGACTTGCCAGCCCCCTCGCCCCCCTCCAGCGTCACCAGCAGGCCCTCGGGGGGCATGGCTACTCCGGTGCACGCGGCAGGATGCGGACGTAGCGCTGGGGCTCCCGCCCGATGCTCTGGGAGGCCAGGTTGTAACGCTGGGCCAGCATGTGCTGGAGGCGGCGGATGTAGGCGTTCTGGGGCGTCAGGTCCACCGGCTGCTCGCTCTGCAACACCTGCCCGATGGCCTCCTCCGCCTCCCGCAGGGCAGCAGCCACCGGGTCGCCGGCCCGCTCGCGCTGCATGGACAGCAGCACCTGCTCCAACTGGTAGACGGTGTTGCTCTTGACTACGTAGATAGGAATGCCCCGTTCCTCGGCCTCCCGCACCACCTGGGGCCGGCGACGGTAATAGCTGCGCAGGGTGATGAGGGCATCGGCGTCGTTCAGGGAGTGGACGACGATGCCCGGGAAGCGAGTCTCCTGCAGGGCCTGCTCCAGACGGTCGCGGGACACGCCGAAGGGGTAGAGGCGGCGCTGACGCTGGGGAGGCGGCGACACGCTGGCAGAGGCAGCGGAGGCGCTCTCAGCGAAGGGCAGCGTGCCCACACCCTCCCGGCCCCTGCGGCCCAGCGGCAACGGCTCCAGCCGCCCCTCCTGCACCACCTTCAGCTCGCCATCGGAGGTCAGCTCTCGGATCTCGGGCTGGACGGGGAAGCCACGCAGGATGGCGTCTACCGTGGCCGCCACGTCCTTGTGCACCGCCACCCGGTTGAAGCCCTGGATCTCCACCACCATATCGAAGGTCGGCGGAGCCCGCCGCTCCAGGATGGCCTTCTGGGTGCCGCGGCGGCGCGCCTCCTCGTCCGAGAGGGTGACCGACTGCACCCCACCCACCAGGTCCGAGAGGGTGGGGTTGAGGATCAGGTTGTCCAGGCTGTTGCCATGAGCGGTGGCCACCAGCTGCACGCCTCGCTCGGCGATGGTGCGGGCCGCCGCCGCCTCCAGCTCGGTGCCGATCTCGTCGATGATGATGACCTCGGGCATGTGGTTCTCCACCGCCTCGATCATCACCTGGTGCTGCAGGGTGGGGCTGGGGACCTGCATGCGGCGGGCCGAGCCTATGCCTGGGTGAGGGATGTCGCCATCGCCCGCTATCTCGTTGGAAGTGTCCACGACGATGACCCGCTTCTTCAGTTCGTCGGCCAGATAGCGGGCCGCCTCCCTCAAGAGGGTGGTCTTGCCCACTCCTGGCCGCCCCAGCAGGAGGATGCTCTTGCCCGTGGCCAGCAGGTCCTGGATGATGCGCACGGTGCCGAAAACGGCCCGCCCCACCCGCAGCGTCAGGCCCACGATGCGGCCCCGGCGGTTGCGGATGGCCGATATACGGTGCAGCGTTCGCTCGATGCCGGCGCGGTTGTCGGCGGTGAACTCTCCCACCCGCGACACCACGTAGTCGATATCCTCCTGGGTGATCTCCCGCTGGCTGAGGATGACCTCGCGGCCGGGATAGCGGGCCTGGGGCAGCCGGCCCAGGTCCATCACGACCTCCAGCAGCTCGTAGTTGTCGGGCCGCTCGCGCAGGGCGGCCTGAATGTCGGGCGGTATTACGTTAAGCAGGGCGTCCAGATCGTCGGTGATCCTCAGCACGGCTAGCTAACGGGGACCGCTCCCCCCACTCGTTCTGTCTCCATGCCCTTGTGGGCCTGTCGCTGCAGCAAGTGCCGCATCAGCAGCAGGTAGTCGGCTACGGGCGTCATGCCCATCTCCTCCAGGGCGGAGGCCACTGCCGTCTGGTAGGCGGCCACCAGGCAGAACAGGGGCTGCTGGGAGGACGCCAGACGCAGCGCCGAGGCCACCATCTGGCGAGCGCAGGCCTGGGCTTCGGGATGGAGCATGAGGCTGAAAAGGGCGCCGCGGCCGCTGACGGCCAGGCGCGCCCAGGCCAGGATGCGCCCCCCCTCCCACAGGGCCACATCCCGCGGCTGGGCCCAGGGCTCCTGGGCTGCCTGCCAGTCCCGCAGGGTAATGCCCTCCAGGCAGCGGACGCTGGCGGGCACACTAACGTTGTAGAGCTGGAACAGGGCGGGCAGATGGGCCCTGGTCAGGGGCAGGAGCTGGTCCGTGGAGGCCTCGTCCAGTCCGGGTGCGCGGTCCAGGCAGTAGAGGCGCTCTTGTCGCACCGGGAAGAACCCCGCCCGGCACGCGACCCGCAGCATGGGGCTGTCGGCGTCGAGGCGCAGGAAGAGGCGCTGGACGCCCTCACGTCCCAGCTGCTCGCAGGCTGCCTCCAGCAGGCGTATAGCGGCCTCGGCGTCGCCAGGCGCCACCTGGAGGCAGTCCACCTCCCAGGCGCCGCTGGCCCGACGACGGCGCGCCGTGACCAGCCCTCGCACCCGCGCCAGCCCCAGGAGGACCCACCCCCGGCGCCGCTGGGCGAGGATGGGCATGTGCTCCAGGGCTGCCTCCCAGGGCCGGGGGGCCGGCTGTCCCGCCAGCCTTTCCCATGGCCGGGCCTCATCGGCCTGGAGCCGGCATAGGGGCGAGACCAGGGCTACCAGGTGCACGGGGTTGAGGGGTAGGACGCCCGTCATACGGGTCTGGCCTGCCGGGCCGATACCATGTCGAGGAAATAGCGATGGAGGCGGCGGTCTTCGGTCAGCTCGGGGTGGAAGGTGGTGGCCAGCACGTGCCCCTGGCGGACCGCCACGGCAGTGCCGGCGCCGGCGGGGGGCATGTCCGGCCCCTCGGGCAGCCGCGCCAATACCTCCACCCCCTCCCCCACCGAGACCACCACTGGGGCGCGGATGAAAACGGCCCGCAACGGCTCCTGGCCCAGGACGGGCACCGACAGGTCCGTTTCGAAGCTGTCCACCTGGCGGCCGTAGGCATTGCGGTCCACCACCACGTCCAGCGCCTCCAGGGTGGGGAATGGCAGGTCCAGGACCCTGCGAGCCAGGACGATCATGCCGGCGCAGGTGCCCCACACCGGCAGTCCCTGCGACAGGAGATCCCGCAACGGCTCGTAGAGTCCGAAATCGGCCATAAGGCGGCAGAAGGTGGTGGACTCCCCTCCCGGCAGGACCAGCCCGTCCAAGTCCAGCAGGTGCTGAGGCTTTCGCACCTGCACCGTCCGCTGGCCCAGCTCTGCCAGGGCCCGCTCGTGCTCTAGGAAATCGCCCTGCAGGGCCAGGACGCCTATCTTGAACATCTTATCCACAGGAGTGCAGGGGCAGCCCCTCCAGGCGGCCCACAATCCATTGTAGCACAGCGAGAGGCAGGGGCCTTACCAACCGCGGACGGCCAGGCGCTCCTCGGGGGCCAGGGAGCGCACATCGATGCCGCGCATGGGCTCTCCCAGGCCCCGCGAGACCTCGGCCAGCACCGCCGGGTCGCGGTAGTGGGTGACGGCCTTGACGATGGCCGCCGCCCGCCGCTCGGGGTCCTCGGACTTGAAGATGCCGGAGCCGACGAAGACGCCGTCGGCCCCGAGCAGCATCATCAGGGCAGCATCAGCGGGGGTGGCGATGCCGCCGGCAGCGAAGTTGACCACCGGCAGTCGGCCCAGGCGGGCCGTCTCCCTGACCAGCTCGTAGGGGGCCCCCAGGGCCTTGGCCTCGGCCATCAGCTCCTCTTCGGGCATGTTCTGCAGACGGCGGATGGCGTCCATGATGGCCCGCATGTGGCGCACGGCCTCCACCACGTTGCCGGTGCCGGCCTCGCCCTTGGTGCGGATCATGGCCGCCCCCTCGCCGATGCGACGCAAGGCCTCTCCCAGGTCGCGGGCGCCGCAGACGAAGGGAACGCGGAACTGCCACTTATTGATGTGGTGGGCCTCGTCGGCAGGGGTCAGAACCTCCGACTCGTCGATGAAGTCGACGCCGATGGCTTCCAGTATCTGGGCCTCCACTATGTGGCCGATGCGGCACTTGGCCATCACCGGGATGGAGACGGCATCCATGATCTTGAGGATGCGCTCAGGGTCTGCCATACGGGCCACGCCGCCGGCGGCGCGGATGTCGGCCGGCACCCGCTCCAGGGCCATTACGGCACAGGCCCCAGCCGCCTCGGCGATCTTGGCCTGCTCGGGCGTCACCACGTCCATGATGACGCCCCCCTTGAGCATCTGGGCCAGGCCACACTTGACGCGGTAGGTGCCAGTATCCGTCGCCATTACTGCCCTTACCTTCGCCCTCTACAGTATAGATTGCCCATTCTGGGCGGTAAAGGAGCCGCTGCCTGGCGGGCGCTTCCCAGTATATGGCGCGCCAGCTGGGGCGGTAAAGGCCCGCCCCCCGCTACGTTTTGTCTGCATTAGGGTTTATAATTATGGCGCCAATGGGGTGAAGGCAGGGCGTGAGAAGGCTCCCCTACCAGCTGAAAGAGATCCTGGTCCCCGTCGATGGCTCTGAGGCCAGCCTGGACGCGGTGGCTCTGGCCTGCGCCCTGGCCAAGCGTAACCGAGGCAAGGTCTACGCCGTCTACGTTATCGAGGTGGCCCGCAGCCTGCCCCTGGACGCCCCCATGGGCGCTGAAGCCGATAAGGGCGAGCGCATCCTCGAGGAGGCGGAGCGGGTGGCCAAGGAGAACGACTACGAGCTGGAGGGAGAGCTGCTGCAGGCCCGCGACGCCGGCCACGCCATCGTGGACGAGGCCATCGAGCGAGGGGTGGAGGCCATCATCATGGGGGTGGAGCCCCAGGTGATCGAGGGCGGCTACGAGTGGCCCACCGAGGGCAAGCCGCGGCCCGTTTCGGCCGAGCTGCCCCTGGGACGGGTGGCCCGCTATGTCGTCCAGCACGCACCCTGCGAGGTGTGGATAATCCGTCGTCCCTTGCCGGTGTCATGAAGGTCGTCATCATGGGCTGCGGCCGCGTCGGCTCCGAGCTGGCCGTGCGGCTGGACGTAGAGGGGCATCAGGTGACAGTGCTGGACATCAACCCCGATGCCTTTCGTCGCCTCCCCCCCGACTTCAAGGGCCGCCGGGTGGTGGGCAACGGCATCGACCAGGACGTGCTGCGGAGGGTGGGCCTGGCTGAGGCCGACGTGTTCATCGCGGTCACTCAGGGCGACAACCGCAACGTCATGGCGGCCCAGATAGCCAAGCACATATTCCAGGTCCCTAAGGTCATCTGCCGCATATACGACCCCATCCGCGAGGAGATATACCGTGAGCTGGGGCTGGAGACCTACAGCCCCACCCGCACCACCGTGCAGAGGCTACGAGAGATGGCCCTGCAGGAGACGGCGCCCAGAAGGGAGTAAGGGCACATGTACGTCGTCATAGTCGGCGGAGGCAAGGTGGGCTACCACCTGGCCAAGGCCCTGCTGGAGGACGGACACGAAGTCCTGCTCATCGAACGCGACCGTGCCCGCTGCGAGCGCCTAGAGGCGGAGCTGGGCGACATCGTCCTGCGCGGCGACGGCTGCGAGGTGGGGGTGATGGAGCGAGCGGGCTTCAACCGGGCCGACATGGTGGTGGCGGTGACCGGCGACGACGAGGACAACCTGGTGGTCTGCCAGGTAGCCAAGGCCCGCTTCCAGGTTCCCCGCACTGTAGCACGCATCAACAACCCCAAGAACGCCGAGGTGTTCCGGCGGCTGGGCATCGACCATACCGTCAATGCCACCGATGCCATCCTGGCCCATATCGAGCAGGAAGTGCCGGTCCACGCCCTCATCCATCTGCTGTCCATGCGCGGTGGCGGCCTGGAGATGGTGGAGGTCAGGATTCCGCCCCACGCCGCCGTAGTGGGGAAGCGGCTCAAGGAGGTGCTGCTGCCCCAGCAGTCCATCGTCGCCCTCATCATAGAGGAGGACGGTACGCCCAAGCCTCCCGATCCCGATACCGTCCTGCGGGCCGACGACCGGGTGGTGGTGGTGACGAGGCGCGAGAACGAGGAGGCCCTGCGAGACATCCTCACCAGCCCCGCCCGTTACGGCCCTTACGGCCCCCTAGTGGCCCCCCGATGACCAGGCTGGCCTATCTGGGTCCCAGGGGCACCTTCAGCGAGGAGGCCGCCCTCCGCTACGACCCCGAAGCCCAGCATCTTCCCCTGCCCAGCATCAGCGCCGTGGCGGCCGCCGTGGCGGCCGGAATGGCCGACATGGGGGTGGTGCCCATCGAAAACTCGCTGGAGGGTTCCGTGCCCGAGACCTTGGACGTGCTGGTCCACGAGTCGGACCTGCTGGTGCGCAGCGAGCTGGTGCTGCCCATCGAGCACCACCTGCTGGTGCCACCGGGGGTGGAGGCCTCCCAGGTGAAGGTCATTTTCTCCCATCCCCAGGCCCTGGCCCAGTGTCGCCGCTTCATCGAGCGTTGTTTCCCCAAGGCGGAGGTGGTGGCTGCCCTTTCCACGGCGGCTGCGGTAGAGGAGGCCATGGCCCGGCAGGACGCGGCCGCCATCGGCAATCGTCGCGCCGCCCAACTCTATGGGGCTCAGGTGCTGGCCGAGTCCATACAGGACCGCCGCCCCAACCTGACGCGGTTCGTGGTGCTGGCGAGGGAGGACCACCCGCCCACGGGGAGGGACAAGACGTCCCTGGCCTTCGCCTTCGCCACCGAAGACCGGCCGGGGCTGCTGGTGGGCGCCCTGACGGAGTTTTCCTCGAGGGGCATCAACCTGAGCAAGATAGAGTCGCGCCCGACAGGCGACAAGCTAGGGACTTATATTTTCCTGGTAGACGTGGACGGCCATCGGCAGGAGCCGCTGCTGGCGGAGGCTCTGGAGGCGGTGCGCCGCCAGTGCTCCTTCTTCCGCATCCTCGGCTCCTACCCCAAGTGGCAGCCCTAGCGAGATGGAGCGCCGGGCCCCTGCGCCCAATTACTTCCTCGTCGCAGTCTCGAATCGGCACAATCTCGAACTGTGCATCAAATATGCTCTGGCTGGGTTCCCCAATAGCAACGCTGGTGTGTGGACCTTCTGTGAGATAAGCGAGGGGGACTTTATTTCCTTTCTGTATGGCGCCAGGGCATTCAATCTCTACGAGGTCATTGGGAAGGAAGCGGTACGAGAATTCCAAAACATGCCGCCCTGGCCCCCTCTCAAGTTCCGCGAGTCGGGCCGAACTTATCACTTTCCTTTCCGACTGCACCTAGCTCTGCGACGAGAGCTGTCGGAATCGCTAGTCCGACCTGAATTCGCTTATGTGGCCGAAAACTTACTATTGCGGGCTGGTTATCGGAAGACCCACTTCCAAGCAGACCAAACAACCCTCCAGAATGTATCCGAGATGGGTCGCCGTTCGGAACATCATGTTCCGCCTAGGCTGGAAATGCCTGCATATTCGACGTTCGTGCCCTCATTCAGCTACGACCTCAGCCAAGTAGACCCCCCATTCATAAACCGTCTCTCGGAGGTGGTGCTCCAATCGGCAATTCGCCACCGTTTCCGCTCCTTCAATGACCTCGGCGACGTGCTGGCCAGAGCGGGACTGGACCCGGCACAGCAGGACCGATTTGAGGTTCTAGGCGAAAAGGCCCTTCCCCAAGGCCACGTGGACATCCTTATTAAGGACCGCGTGCCCATTGCGAGTGCCCGCAAAGTGGTGGTAGAGGTAAAGTTATCCGCCGCCGCGCGCAAGGACGTTGACCAGTTGCGGGACTACGTAGACGAGTTGGGCTCGGAATGTCTGGGAGGCGTCCTGATCGCCAGGAGCTTTTCCACCCGAACGGTTGAGTATACACGCAGTTCGGGATTGCAGCCAGCGATATACGATCTAGAATGGAGCGAGTCGAAAACGATGACCTTTGAGGAACTGGTGAACGCCCTGTCAATCAGATTTCTCTAGGAGCTAGCCTCTCGCTTGGCAGCGTGCTCATGAGAAGGGCAGCACAGAAAACCGTTCTGCTGCGCGACCAGGTGTTCCCCGCGCTTAGGGCCAATGGGTTCAATTATGCACTGAACCTGCTGTTGCCATATCCTCTCCAGGACTGGTGGCGCGCGCTGGTACCCTATCTCGTGCTGGGGGGTGGAGGGTGGACGCTGCGAGATTTCTACATCGGCGGCGGCCTCAAGAAGCACCTCACCTATGCACATCTAGTGCGCATCACCGACCTGGAGTCTTTCGTCTCTCTGGCCAACCAGGGCCGTCTGTAGGAACGGAGGCAACCTGTGCCCGAGGCGCCGGACCTGGAGGCCTATGCCGCCTATATCCGTCGCCATCTGGCCGGGCAGAAGGTCGTCGAGGCCAAGGCCCTCATACCACCGGTGGTAAAGACGGGGGGCGAACTGGTGCCATCCCTGATCGGCCGTGCCCTGACCGACGCCTCCCGCCTGGGAAAGCAACTGCGACTCGACTTCGGAGACGGCCCCGTCCTCCTGCTGCACCCCATGATAAGTGGACGCCTTCTCCACGTACCCCGTGAAACGCCTCGAAGGCCGCGCACCGCCCTCGTGCTGGCCTTTGCCGACGACACCGAGCTGCGCCTGTGGGACGAAAGGCTCCTCTCCCGCGTCCATATCTACCCGGACGCCTCCGCTCTCGCCCAGCCCCCCGGCCAGGCGCCCGATGCCCTCGATCCGGCCCTGACGCCCGAGTCCCTCTGGCAGCGACTGCAGAACCAAGGGGGAAGGCTGAAGGCCCTCATCACCAGCGAAAAGCTGGTCTCGGGCATCGGCAACGCCTACGCCGACGAGGTACTGTTCGCGGCCGGCCTCTCCCCCTTCCGCCCTGCCCGGGATCTGACCTTTGACGAGGCAGCGCGACTGCTGGCGGCCATGCGCCATGTGCTGCAGCAGTCAGCTGCCACGGTCCTGCAGCGCATGGAACGGGAGGGGCTGCCCGAGGAGGAGTTCCGCGACCACCTGCAGGTGCACCGCCGGGGCGGACAACCCTGCCCTCGCTGCGGCGAGACTATCGCCGAGGTGCTCTCCGGTGGGCGCGTCACCAGCTACTGCCCCCGCTGTCAGCCCTGAGTGCTAATATGTGCCGAGAGGCGACATGAGCGGCCCCGGCATCCCCCTGGGCGACCTGACGGAACTGTGGCCGCCCATATTTCTGCGCCCCGGCTGGGCCTACGACCCCTTCCAGGAACAGACGCAGATCGAGGCGCGACCGGGATCTCTCCTGTGCCAGGTGCGCAGCCAGGAAGGGCGTCGGGCGTCGCTGGAGGTGCAGTGGATCGGGGGAGGCATCCTGCGCCTGCGCGCCTGGACGGGCCAGCCGCCCCCCGTGACCTCTCCCATGCTGGCCTCGACTCCCCGCCCCCGATCTCGTCCCCCCGCCCTGCAGCGCACGGAGGCGGGGGCGACGGCCTCCCTGGGAGCCTCCGCGGTGGAGGTATGGGGGCCGCCCTTCCGCCTGCAGGTGCGCGCGGGCCGAAGCCGCCGCTGGGGCACGGCCACCGGCGAGGCATCGCTGGTGGGCCCCACAGCCCTGCCTTTGGGCATCGCCACCGCCCCGGACGGACGGGAGGCCTTCTTCCTCACCTGGGGGCTCTTCCATCGCGAACGGCTCTACGGGCTGGGCGAGGGCTTCGGACGGCTGGACCGGCGTGGCTCCCGGGCCTTCCTCTGGTGTCGCGACACGGAGGGGACGGTGAGCCCCGCCGCCTACATCGTGGTCCCCTTCCTGCTCAGCAGCCACGGCTACGGCCTTTTTCTGCACCAGTCCAGCCCCAGCGTCTGGGAGCTGGGCGACCCCTACCCCCAGAGCGCATCGCTGCTAGTGGAAGACCCCTACCTGGACGTCTTCCTGTTGCTGGCCGATAGCCCGGGCCAACTCCTGCGCCTGTACACCCGTCTCACCGGGCGGACGCCCCCGGTCCCCCTGTGGGCCCTGGGCGTATGGTGGTCGCGCTGCATGTACCGCGACCGACGGCAGGTGGAGCGCGTCGTCTCGGGCCTGCGGGATTCGGGCATCCCTGGCGACGTGATCCATCTGGACCCCCTGTGGCTGGAGGGGCGCGAGGGCCGTCAGAGGGATGGCTGCCATTTCCGCTGGAGCCGAGAGCGCTTCGGGGAGCCGGAGGAGCTGGTGGCCTGGCTGCGCGAGCGCGGCTTCCGCCTCTCCCTGTGGGAGAACCCCTATGTCTGGCGGGACACCCAGCTGCACCGAGAGGGGGAGGAGAGGGGATATCTGGCGCGCTCTCGCGACGGCGGCCTCGCTGCCTCCCTGGAGAATCCCGAGGCGACCCCGGTGGACTTTACCAACCCTGAGGCCGTCGCCTGGTGGCAGGAGCAGCATCGGCCCTACCTGAGGGCAGGCGTGGCCGCCTTCAAGGCTGACTACGGCGAGGGTCTTCCGGCCGACGCCGTCATGGCCGACGGCAGCGACGGCCGCCGCGCCCACAACCTGTACCCGCTCCTGTACAACCGGGCCGTCTACCAGGTGGTGAGGGAGGAGAGGGGCGAGGGCATCATCTTTGCCCGTTCGGGCTATGCTGGCTCCCAGCGCTATCCCGTGCACTGGCTGGGGGACACGCCCTCCACCTGGGAGGGGATGGCCGCCGCCCTGAGGGCAGGCCTCTCCCTCTCCCTTTCGGGCTTCGCCCTGTGGGGTCACGACATCGGCGGCTTCTGGAACCCGGATGGGCTGAAGCCGCCGCCGCCCGACCTGTTCGTGCGGTGGGCCCAGTGGGGGCTGCTGTCACCGGTGGCCCGCTTTCACGGCATCCGCGGCCGGGAGCCGTGGTATTACGGGGAGGAGGCGGTGCGCATCGTGCGACGCTTCGCCCGCCTGCGTTACCGTCTCCTCCCTTATCTCTGGTGGCTCGTCCGGGAGGCGGCGGCCACAGGCCTGCCTCTGGCCCGCCCCCTGTTCCTGGAGTTTCCCGACGACGAGGCGTCCTGGCAGGTGGACTGGCAGTTCATGCTGGGGCCGTGGCTGCTGGTCGCCCCCGTCCTGGAGCCCGAAGGCGCCGTCCGGGTCTATCTGCCGCCCGGCACCTGGCATGACTGGTGGACGGCCGAGCGCGTCGAAGGCCCCTGCTGGCGGCACCTGAGGGTGCCTCTCGGGCGGATGCCCCTCTACGTGCGGGGCGATTCGCTGCTGCCCCTGGCCCCCTCCGCCCCCTGCCTGGACCGTCCGTCCCGCTCTTTCCCGACCGTCCTGCAGGTGCGCTTGCAGCGTGAGGCCAGGGCACGATTCTGGCTCGGCAACCGCCCCTTTGTGGTCGAGGCCCATCGCCAGCGGGACAGCTTGCACGTGCGCCTGGCGGGCCTCCGCCGTCGCATCGACCTGCACTTCCTAGAGCCGGCGAAGGTGGAGCCGGTGCGGGTGCAGGGCGCCGAGCTGCTGGGCATGGAGCACCGTGGCCGCGGCACCATCCTCTCCCTACGGACGACGGGGGAGATGGAGCTGGAGGCTGTCACCCCTGAGGCTTAAGCGCCCAAGTCGTCCTGCCAGCCGGGGACGAACTTGCGCCATTCCACCTGCTGCAGCAGGTAGGGGTAGAACATGCGATAGTGCAGATTGCGGGGGCGCGATGGCCTCTGCAGGAGTTGCATGTGGGCCTCCTGGGGCGTGCGCCCAGCCTTCTTGTGATTGCAGGAGCGGCAGGCGGCCACCACGTTCTCCCAGTCGTGGACACCGCCCCGGTGGCGGGGGATGACGTGGTCCAGGGTCAGGTCACGGGTCTGTCGGCCGCAGTACTGGCAGGTGAAGCGGTCCCGCAGGAAGACGTCGCGTCGGCTCACCCTGCCATTGGGCACCGGACGTCGCACATAGTAGCGCAGACGGATGACGGAGGGGACGGCCACCGCCAGGCTGGGGGTGTGCAGGTAGCCCCGACCGTTCTCCACCACCTCAGCCTTGCCCCGGTCCAGCAGCACCAGGGCACGGCGGACGGTGCACACATTCAGGGGGTCGTAGTCCTGGTTGAGCACCAGCACTGGTTCGCTCTCTAGCCCCATAAGGCGGCACCACCCAGCCCCGATGTTAGCAGACACGGGGCCGAGGGTTCAATCGGCCGCCGGTGGCTGGCGCACCTGCCAGGCCGAGGGGCTGAACTCGTCGGGCAGCAGTTGCAGCAGAGGACGTGAGCTGTCCAGGAAGTGGGGGGCCAGGGCCGAGTCCTCCACCGCCTTGTCCAGCCCCAGCTGGGGATAGGTTACGAAGAGGATCAGCAGCGCCTGCACCAGCAGCAGTCCCTTCAGCACGCCGAAGGCCAGCCCCAACAGCTGATCGGCCCAGCCCAACATCAGGAGGGATGCCAGCCCCCGCAGCAGGTAGGCCACCAGCTGGCCCATCAGGAACAATGACCCCAGCAGGAGCACGAATCCCAGGGCGCGGGCCGCCACCTCATTGTCTATGAACAGGAGCACCTCCTGGGCCAGGCTGTCGTAATAGAGTCCGGCCGCAACGATGCCTACCACAAGGCCTATCAGGGTCACTACCTCTCTGATGATCCCGGCGCGGAATGCATTGACGGCGAACCAGGCCACCACCAAGACGATGACGGGATCAAGCCAGTTCATGGTTGCCAGCAGTCTAGCACAAGCGCGGCTATCGCCAAACCTCACTAAAGACGACCAGGGGCCGCTACAAGTAACGGTGCCTGGGCACCAGCTTCCAGGCCAGGACCATCAACGGGACGGTCATGAGGAAGGCGCCGTAGACATCGCTCAGCCAGTGGGCACCGGTGTGGATGCGCTCCATGCAGGTGAAGGCGATGACATAGATGCAAAGGAGCCTCAAGGCCCAGCGCGCCCAGGGCCAGGGCAGAAGCTTCCCGGCGAGATAGAAGATGAGGCCGTAGGCTACGAGGGCGCTGACCACGTGGCCGCTGGGGAAGGAGGCCGTGTCGGGGAACTCTCTCACGTCCACCAGGGCCGGCGATGGTCGCGGTCGTCCCACCACCTCCTTCACCAGGGAGTTGACCGCCCGTATGGCCTGGGCCAGCACCAGGGCCACTCCCTCCGCCCACAGTCTCCGCCAGGCCAGGACGGCCGTAGCCAGCAGCACCGCCAGCACCACCCAGGGCGGCTCGGTGAGGGCGCTGGCCACCTCCACCGCCCGCACGTAGGCGGCCGCGTCCAGCTCCTGAATACGGTGGGACGTCCACAGGTCGGCGGGAAAGTAGTCGGCGCGGGAGGCGAGGACGGCGGTGGCCACGAAGCCCGCCAGGAGCGGCCAGACCCAAAGGGGCGGCCTGGACATCAGCACCAGCCGCGCCCCTGCCCGCGTCGGCGCCTGGCCACGAGCCATCGAGGCCATTATGGCCCCACGGGACAGCGGCGACAACTTCCGGAAGGAGAGAAAGCGCGAGCCAGCCAGCGGAGGCCACCGGCAGGCGCAGGGCGCTACGAAGCCGGCCGTTTCCTGTGGCCGCGGGCGGCGACGGACGGGAAGGCCACCAGCCGGCCCATGTCCAGGGCGCGTCGGAAGGCATCCACGCAGGCGGGGTCCAGGTGGGTGCCCGCTTCCTTCTCCATGATGGCCAGGGCTTCCTCGTGGCTGAAGGCGGGCCGATAAGGGCGGTCCGTGGTCAGGGCATCGTACATGTCGGCCACGGCCACGATGCGCGCCTCCAGCGGGATCTCCTCGCCGCGGAGGCCGTCGGGATAGCCGGAGCCATCGTACCACTCGTGGTGGTGACGGACGATGAGGGCCTCCCGTTCGAACCCCTTCAGGCGCATCAGCAACTCGTAGCCCAGGACAGGGTGGCGCTTGATCTGTTCGAACTCGTCGGGTGTCAACCGGTCCGGCTTCTGCAGGACCAGGTCTGATATGTAGAGCTTGCCCACGTCGTGGAGCATGGCGCCCTGGGCCAGGGCCTTGAGGCGCAGCCGCGGCAGCCCCAAGGCCTGGCCGATGAGCACCGACAGCTCGGCCACTCGCGTCACGTGTTCGAAGGTATAGCGGTCGCGCGCTTCGGCAGCGGCAGCCAGGGCCAGGACCGAATCTGACAGGCCCTGCCGCACCTGGGCGAGCACGTCCTCATACGACAACTGGCGGAAGATCTGGGCCAGGGGCTTGCCGCCCAGATACTCGACGGCCACCGCCCGCACCACCGCCCCCAGCCCCAGCAGGAGGTAGATGTGGTACAGCCACCAGGCCAAGGTCCACGGCTCCGCCACCTGCAGGGTCACCTGGGAGGCCAGCAGCAGCAGGGCAGCAGCCCCGAGGGCCGCAGGCAGGGGCGCCCGCGACAGGAGGTGAGAGACAGCCGCCTGCCCCACCACCATCGTCAGCAAGACCACGTTCACGGCCAGCATGGCCCAGGTGAAGGCAGCGCTGCCCGGTCGCCCCGCTACGGGCAACTCCTGGAAGAGGTCAGGGGCGCCCAGGGCCAGGCCAGCGTAGCCGCCGAACAGGGCCACCGCCACGGCCAGCAGCAACCAGAGCCGCCTCTCCAGCCAGTTGCTGAGCCCCCGCGGCAGCCCCACGGTGGCCAGCCACAGCATCCATGACCCCACCAGGTGGGCGAAGTAGGCCGAGGCGGCGGTGGTGCCCAGATATCCGTGGTGCACCACGAAGCCCGGGGTGGCCAGGCCATGGACGGCCATGATCGCCCCTATGCCCAGGAAACCCACCGTCAGCAGCGACAGGCGCACGTCGCGGGCCGATACCGCCACCCAGGCAGCGGCGAAGGCCACGGCCAGGGCCAGCAGGGCCAGCGCCGACACCATATAGAAGTGGGACTGGGGCGAACCCAAATGGGGGTTCCATTCCTGACGTGCTGACAGGGTAAAGGTCAGGGCGAGAGGGACGCCCAGCACCAGCGCACCTCTCAGAAAGAGGGACGCGACGTCTGTCTCGCCCGCCAGGCGCGAATAGGCGTAGCGAACGGCAGCGCTCATAGAGGCTACCACCTTAGCACTTGGGAGACGTCCCCCCCCCATCGCCGTCGTTACACGTGCGGGGGGTTGGATGCCCAAAGAGAGCTACAGTCGGGGGTGGGAAAGAGACGGTCAGAAAGGTCCCGGCAGGAGGTCGATGATCCTTTCCCCCACGAAGGCCAGCAGGAAGGCCCGCACCATCTTCCCCGCCAGCACCGGCAGGAAGAAGCGCCAGAAGGCCATGCGCACGGCACCGGCGGTGATGCCGGCGAACTCGAAGAAGGGGTTCGGCACAGCCGACAGCACGAAGAGGGTGGGCACGCCATAGCCCATCATCAGCCGGTCCACCCAGCGCGCGATGGCGCTGAGAGCACGGCCCACCGGGCCGCCGATGGGCATGGGCCGCTGTGAACTCACCTCTCGCAGGCCTCGGCCCGCCAGGTAGGCCGTTACCTCGGCCGTGGCCATGCCCAGCCCACCCAGCAGCGCCACCCCCACGGGATTCAGGGTGCGGGCCAGGGTGGCGATGAGGAGCTGCCCGCCAGCCGTGAGGCCGGGAACCGGGAAGAAGAGCGTAGCCGTGCCCAGGAAGTTGGCCAGGAACACCCCCGGGTAGCCCAGGGCCTCCAGGTCCTCCTGGTCGACCCCCAGCAGCAAGGGCAGCACGGCCACTGTCCCGGCCACGGCCAGCACCAGGAGGGCGGCCACCCCCAGCAGCAATGGGGTGGGCACGGCTGCCAGACGGTCGCGCAGGCGCCGCCCCGCTCCAGCCAGGGCCGCCGGGGCCGCCGCTGCCTCGTCCAGGGGCTTCTCCGCCTCGGCCACGACACCAGTATAAAGCTGGGAGGAGGACGCCGCCCCGTGCTACAATTTCTAAATGGCCATGCGTTACCACATCTGGACTGAAGGCTGCCAGATGAACGAGGCTGACTCGGCCAAGCTGGCCGCTGGCCTCGCCCGCCTGGGCTACCAGGAGGCCTCCCGTCCGGAGGAGGCGGATCTGGCCGTAGTCAACACCTGCGTAGTCCGCCAGAAGGCCGAGGACCGGGCCATCTCGTATCTGGGGTACCTGCGTCACCTGAAGGAGCGCAAGAACCCCGGCCTGCGCATCGCCGTCATGGGCTGCCTGGTGGGGCCGAAGGTGGACGAGCTGAAGGCCCGCCTGCCCTTCGTGGATATCTGGGCGCGCCCCCAGGACTTCGACGCCATCCTGCGGGAGCTGGTTCCCGAGTCCGACCTGGGAGGCGAGTTCTGGCCCGAGACCTTCCCCGAGCCCAGGGGCCCTACCGCCTACGTCCCGGTCATTCACGGCTGCGACAAGTTCTGCACCTACTGCATCGTGCCCTACCGTCGTGGCCGCGAGCGATCCCGCCCCATCGCCGACGTGCAGCGAGAGGTCCGCTACCTCTGCTCTCGGGGCGTGCGGGAGGTGACCCTTCTGGGCCAGACAGTGGAGGCCTACGGCCATGACCTGCCCGACCGCCCCGACCTGGGCGACCTGATGGCCGCCATCCACGACACTCCCGGCCTGGAGCGCATCCGTTTCCTCACCTCCTATCCGCGGGACATGACCGAGCGCATCGTGCGGCGGGTGGCCGAGCTGCCCAAGGTCTGCGAGTATTTCAACATCCCGGTGCAGTCGGGCGACGACGCGGTGCTGGCCAGGATGCGGCGCGGTTATACCGTGGCCGAGTACCTGGAGAAGATAGACCTGATACGGGGCCTCGTGCCCGGCGCCGCCATCACCACCGACGTCATCGTCGGCTTCTGCGGCGAGACCGAGGAGGAGTTCCAGCACACGCTGGACCTGCTGGCACGGGTCCGCTTCGACAAGGTGCACGTGGCCGCCTACTCGCCCCGGCCTGGCACCATCGCCTGGCGGCGCATGGAGGACGACGTCCCCCATCACGAGAAGATGCGACGCCTCCGGGCTGTGGAGGAGCTACAGGAGAACATCGCGCGCCAGCTCAACGAGGCCCTGGTGGGGACGGTCCAGGAGGTGCTGGTAGAGGGCGAGCGCGGGGGCAAGCTCTACGGCCGCACCCGCACCAACAAGCTGGTCCACTTCCCTGGCCAGGCCCAGCCGGGGCAGATGGTGTCGGTCCGCATCGAGCGGGCCAGCCCCTGGTCCCTTCAGGGCGAGCTGGTGGGCGCCGCTGCCCCCGCTACCGCCTGACTCCGGGGAGGCGCCCCGTGTCCACGGAGGCCCACGACCCCTCTCTGGTCGGCATCGGCCTGCGCCCCGTGGCCGCTCTGGTAGTCATCTTCACCGTCCAGGACGGCAACCTGCAGGTGCTGCTCATCCGCCGCAGCGCCCCTCCCTACCAGGGGTGGTGGTCGCTGCCCGGAGGCCTCCTCTCGCCGGGCGAGGGGCCCGACGAGGCAGCGGTGCGCAAGCTGGCCGAGGAGACGGGGGTAGCCGACGTATATCTGGAGCAGCTCTATACCTTCTGGGACCTGGACGACCGAGAGGGGGTAGCCGTCTCTTACTTCGCCTTGGTGGACGCCCGCCAGGCCCACCTGGCCCAGCGACAGGAGTGGCCACCGGCCTGGTGGCCGGTGGACGGGCTGCCACCCCTCGCCTTCAAGAACGAGCGGGTGGTGGAGTACGCCCTGCGCCGTCTTCGGGCCAAGCTGGAGTACAGCAATGTGGCCTACTCCCTGCTGCCGGCCCAGTTCACCCTGTCCCAGCTGCAACGGGTGTACGAGGCCATCTTGGGTCGGCGACTGGACAAGCGCAACTTCCGCAGGCGCATGCTGTCCCTGGGCCTCATCGTGCCTACAGGAGGCAGGGCGGTGGAGGGAAGGCACCGCCCTGCCCAGCTATACGCCTTCAAGGAGCGACGGCCCGTCCTCTTCTAGCCTGCCCCGCCATCGTTGACCCTGGGGCAGGGCTGGCCGACAATAATGATTGGCCCCCACGGCGGTCGGGCCTGTCGCCACCGGCCGAGGCCCGGCAGAGAGAGTTGGCCCACGTGTACCAGAAGACGGTCCTCCCCAACGGGCTGAGGGTCATAAGCGCTCATTTGCCACACGCCTATTCGGTGGCGGTGAGCGTGTACGTGGCCGCCGGCTCCCGCTACGAGCGAGACGAGGAGGCGGGCATCTCCCACTTCGTGGAGCACCTCTGCTTCAAGGGCACCGAAGCCCACCCTACCGCTCGTCACATCGCCGAGGTGGTGGACACCATCGGTGGCCACATCAATGGTGGCACCGATCGCGAGCTAACGGTCTTCTACGCCAAGGCTGCCCACTCGCACTTTCGCCTGGTGCTGGATCTGCTGCTGGAGCTGGTGTCCACCCCCCGCTTCGACCCGGAAGAGGTGGAGAAGGAGCGCCAGGTAGTCCTGGAGGAGCTGGCGGCTGTAGAGGACTCGCCACCCCAGCTGGTGGACCTGCTGGTGGACTCCATCCTCTGGCCCGGCCAGCCCCTGGGCCGCGATGTGGCCGGCAGCAAGGAGACCGTTTCGGCCATCAGCCGCGAGCAGGCCCTGGCCTATCTGCGGCGCCAGTACGTGCCCAACAACATGGTGGTGGCGGTGGCCGGCCCGGTCCAGCACCAGGAGGTGGCCGATGCCGTATGGCAGAAGGCGGGGCGCTGGCCCGCCGGCGAGCCCGCCCCCTGGCGGCCCGCCCAGAACGGTCGCGGGCCTCGCCTGGCCCTCCGCTACAAGGAAACGGAGCAGGCCCACCTGGCCCTGGCCGCCCACGCCCTCCCCCTCCAGCACCCCGACCGCTATGTCCTGAGCCTGCTCTCCATCGTGCTGGGAGAAGGCATGAGCAGCCGCCTGTTCCTGGAGCTGAGGGAGCGCCGGGGACTGGTCTACGATGTGCATTCTTATGTCAACCAGTTCATGGACACCGGCTCTCTGGCCGTATATGCCGGCACCGATCCCGAGCGTGCCCCCCTGGTGGTCAGGCTGGTGCTGGAGGAGCTGGCGCGCCTGCGGGAGGACGGTGTGGGCGAGGAGGAGCTGCTCCGTGCCCGCGAGCTGGCCAAGGGCCGCCTGCTGCTGCGCCTCGAGGACACCCGAAACCTGTCGGGCTGGCTGGGTGGGCAGGAGCTGCTGTTGAAGCAGGTCCGAACGCCCGAGGAGGTCATCGCCGCCCTGGAGGCCGTCCAACCCCAGGACGTCAAGCGCCTGGCCGAGGAGCTGCTGGGGCCGGAGCAGGTGCACCTGGCGGTGGTAGGCCCCTTCCGCTCCGAAGAGGAGTTCGCCCCCCTGCTGGGCCTCTAGCTCAGCGAGACCAGGGTGCCAGGCCGCAGGCACCCGCTGGGCACCGTCACGGCCATTCCCAGGACGGCCCGCAACAGCAGGCGAGCATCGGCGGCGTTGACGACACCGTTGCAGTCCATGTCGCCCATCAGGCGGCCGCCCACGCTCTGGCCAACGTCGGGACACGGCTCCTGCTGGGCCAGCCCCTGGCCCAGGGAGGCCCTGAGCAGGGCCAGGGCATCGGCCGAGTCCAGGGTGGCACTGCAGTCCACATCCCCCCACAGCACCGCCGCGTGTTCGCACAGGAAGCGGCCGGCGGACAGGGCATCGGCCCGACCGGCGCCATAGGTGTTGTCGGGGCCAGCCGACCCCAGGTCCACCGCCAGCAGCAGGAGAGAGTTCCGCAGGGCCAGCCTGTCCTGGTCGGGAGCGTCCCCCGGCTCGCCTGCCTTCAGAGAAGGTCGGCATTCCAACAGAAGGGCCAGGACACCGGCGATGTGGGGCGCGGCAGCCGAGGTCCCCAGGAAGGTAGTGGTGAAGCCGCCGGAGCCGGTGACCGACACACCGTCCACCCCTGTCACGTCTGGCTTGATCCGACCGTCGTTGGTGGGGCCACGGCTGCTGTAGGGAGCTATCTGGTCGCGCCCCTCCTCGAAGGAGTTGATGGCCCCCACCGCCAGCACGCCCCCGGCGGCGTCCGCCTGGTTGGGCACCGAACTGGAGGGAGTGAAGTAGTTGGGCGTCCCCCCCAGGAAGAAGATGTCGAAGGTCCGGGCCTGAGGCTGGCCGATGGGCGCCAGCACCAGGTCCACGGTGACCGTGTTGGGCGACAGGTTCTGCCAAACCAGTAGCTCGGTGGGGTTCTGGGCGCAGGACTGAAAGTTCTGGCTGGCAGCGAGGGCCCTGGGGGAGTCATGCTCGAACAGATAGACGTCGTAGTCGTTGCAGGACGCACCCCAGGGGTCGTCCCACTGCACCACTACCCGCAGGGTGCCGCCGGCGGGCACCGTGACGGGATTGTCGCATCGGACGCCCAGACCGCCACGGTCGATGGTGTTCGCCGTGGCCGAGAACAGATGAAAGGAAGGGGAGCCGGGACAGGGACGGAACCGCTCCTCGTAATGGGTGGAGGCCTGATTGCCCACGGCGGTCACGTAGGCCCGCACGCGATTGGAGCGGTCGTTGAGAGCATCGGACGTATGCCTGGAGACGATGCTGCTGCCGTCGTAGGGGCCGGCGTTGAACCAGTTGATATCGTCCACGATGACGTCCACCCGTCGGGCCAGGCAGTCCACCACGGCGTTGAAGTCCAGCACTGTGCCCAGTGGGCCGCCGAAGTAGCCGAACCACAGCTCGGCCCCCGGCGCCAGGTCGTGCACGATCTCCAGCATGGCCGTCCCCTCGGCGCCGATGGTGTGCAGGTCGCCGGGGCCCAGGTTGCAGTCGGTGATGTTGACGGCCGGCAGGTCTCCCCGGGTCTGGCTCTCGGCCAGACCCCGCACGCCGTCGGAGATGACGCCCACCCGCACCCCCTCCCCCGACAGCCCCAGCAGCCCGCGCAGGGCCGAGGCCTGGAGGGCATCGTCGCCCTGCGAGGTCACGGTGCCCACGCTGGTGACCGGATAGGCAGGCAGGTCCACGAAGCGCACCCCGGGGCGGGAGGCCAGCGCCCGCAGCCGACGCACCGGCACCCACGCCTGCAAGATGCCCGCCCGCGCGTCCTGTCGCTCCACCCTGCCGCCCAGGGCGCCAACGGCGGCAGCAGCCTGCCCCAAGTCGTCTGCGTAAACGAAGACCTGGATCCTGTCCTGGGGATCGCGGCGGGCCAGCCCTGACTGCAGCAGCGCCCCCAGGTCGGGAGGGACGAAGACGATGCCGAGGGGGTCCAGGGCGTAGAGGGCCAGGGCGTCGTCCAGGTCGGCCAGGCGGGCCAGATGGTAGGAGAGGCGCTGCTCCTTCGGGCCGGTCGGGGGCCTTCGCTCCTGCAACAGCCTCAGCTGGGGGGCAGGCGGCAGGGGGCCGATCCTGCTGGCGGCCGCACCATCGCTGGCGCTGGCCAGTGCCAGCAGGATTGCGGCCGCCAGCAGCCACAGCGCTCCTTTGGTCATACGCTCCCACTAATGTAAAACGGTGGCGCCCTCTAACGGTAGCACCCGGGGAGGAAGGCCCCGCCCTCGCGCCGACAAAAGAAGGGGCCGCCCGATTCGTGGGCGGCCCCTCGGTGCCGCTGGCGCCTAGTATTCCATGGGCGGTGTCGGCTCTTGGGCCTTGGGCGGCTCGGGGATCTCCGTCACCAGAGTCTCGGTGGTCAGCACCAGGGCGGCTATGGAGGAGGCGTTCTCCAGGGCGGTGCGGGTCACCTTGGCCGGGTCGATGATGCCCGCCTCGATCATGTTGCAGTACTGCATGCGGTCGGCGTCGAAGCCGAAGAAGGGGTCCTCGGAGGCGCGCACCCGCTCCACCACGATGGAGCCCTCCAGGCCGGCGTTCTCGGCGATCTGGCGCAGCGGCTCCTCCAGGGCGCGGCGCAGGATGCGCACACCCGTCAACTCGTCCCCTTCCAGCTCGCCCTCCAGCTTGTCCAGGGCCTTCTGGCAGCGCAGGAGGGCCACGCCACCGCCAGGGACTATCCCTTCTTCCACGGCAGCGCGAGTGGCCGAGAGGGCGTCCTCCACCCGCAGCTTCTTCTCCTTCAGCTCGACCTCGGTGGGGGCGCCCACCTTGATGACGGCCACACCGCCCGCCAGCTTGGCCAGCCGCTCCTGGAGCTTCTCGCGGTCGAACTCGCTGGCAGCGTCCTCGATCTGGGCCTTGATCTGCTTGATACGCGCCTGGATGGCCTCGTCGGACCCGTAACCCTCGATGATGACCGTCTCCTCCTTGGTGGCCACCACCTTGCGGGCGCGGCCCAGGTCGGAGATCTGGGCGTTCTCCAGCTTGCGGCCCAGGTCCTCGCTGATGACCTGGCCGCCGGTGAGAATGGCGATGTCCTCGAGGATGGCCTTGCGCCGCTCGCCGAAGGACGGGGCCTTCACCGCCAGGGCGTTGAGGGTGCCCCGCAGCTTGTTGACCACGAGGGTGGCCAGGGCCTCGCCCTCCAGGTCGTCACAGATGATGACGATGTCCTTCTTGCCCATCTGGAGTAGCCGCTCCAGGATCGGAAGGATGTCGTGGACGGAGGAGATGCGCTTGTCGGTGATGAGGATGTAAGGCTCTTCCACCACCGCTTCCATGCGGTCGGGGTTGGTGACGAAGTAGGGGGACACATAGCCGCGGTCCAGCTGCATCCCCTCCACGAACTCGGTCTCGGTGCGGATGGACTTGCCCTCTTCGACGGTTATGACGCCGTCCTTGCCCACCTTCTCCATGACATCGGCGATGATCTCGCCGATCTCGGGGTCGTGACCGGAGATGGTGGCCACGTGGCGGATCTGGTCCTTACCGGCTACGGGCTGGGCCACCTCCCGGAGGGCCTCGACGACGGCCTCCACGCCCCGCTCGATGCCCCGCTTGAGGGCCATGGGGTTGGCGCCGGCGGCCACGTTGCGCAGCCCCTCTCGCACCAGGGCCTGGGCGAGGACGGTGGCAGTGGTGGTGCCGTCGCCGGCCACGTCGTTGGTCTTGGTGGCCACCTCCTTGGCCAGCTGGGCGCCCAGGTTAGCGAAGGGGTCCTTAAGCTCTATCTCCTTGGCGACGCTGACGCCGTCGTCCACCACCGAGGGGGCGCCGTACTTCTTCTCCAGGACCACGTTGCGGCCACGGGGGCCCAGAGTAACCTTGACGGCATCGGCCAGGGCGTCCACCCCTTCCTTGAGGCGGCGCCGGGCCTCTTCGCTGAACACGAGCTGCTTGGCGGGCATGGCTCCCGACCTCCTGTCGGTCAGATATGGCCGGCCGGACTAGTCCTCCAGCTTGGCCAGGATGTCGGACTCCTTGAGGATCAGGTATTCCTCCTCATCGGAGCCGAAGAGGCCCTTCGGCACCTCCTGGCCGGAATACTTGGCGTAGATCACGCGGTCGCCCACCTTCAGGTCCATGGGGATGCGCTTGCCGTCCTCGTCCAGGCGACCGGGCCCCACGGCGATGACCTCGCCAACCTGGGGCTTCTCGCGGGCGGTGTCGGGGATGACCAGACCGCTGGCGCGCACCTCTTCCAGCTTGATCTGCTTCACCACCACGCGGTCGGCCAGAGGGACGATCTTGCTGGCAGCCTTGGTAGTCATGGGCACATCCCTCCCTTCACCGGTGTTGTTGGGCTCGACCTTTAGCACTCGCAGGGGGAGAGTGCTAACCTAAGCCGATATTAGCCCCTGACGGCCCCGAGCAGCAAGAGAGAAAAGGCGCTGTCTCGACCGTCCTCAGCTACTGTACTCCTCCCTCGTCCCGATAATATTTTCTTCTTTCAGTCCAGGCCCATATTTCTCCGCTTTTCTATCGCTCGTAGCCTGCAGCGCCGGCGGGTGCCCTCTGTAACGTCTCCCGTCGCCGACGGTCTCAGCAGATGGGTGCACCGTCACCTCCTGTGACCGCTGTGCCATGAGCGCTGCCACTGCCGCCTTCCCCACTCCTCGCCTGTCGCCGCTGGTGGGCATCCACCGCTGGCAACGGACGGCAGCGGTGGCCGTGGTCGTCCTGGCCGTGGCCACTCGACTGCCCCATGTCCTGACGCCCGGCGTGCCCGCCGGCGACGGCGGACTGTTCTATCTGATGGCACAGGCCCTGGCCTCTTCCTGGCATGGCGCCTTCGGTTCTTCCCCTGGGCTGGCTGGTGTTCCTGTTCCTGTTGGACTCGTGGAAGGCGGCGAGCTGGCCCAGTGGCACCGGGCCGACTACGTCTTCGTCTACTCGGGCTGCCGCTGCCCCCGCGCCCTCGAAGGTCTGGAGCCTCTCCTTCCCGGGGCCCTTTACGTGCCCACCGTCACAGACGAGGCCCCCGCGCTCCCTCAGTAGCGCCCGGGAGCCAGGTAGTGGCGGAAGGGGTCGAGGCGGCGCAGGGTGCGCAGCTCCTCGGCGGTGGGCGGCTCCACCTCTCTGACCTCGGGAGCCACCTGCAGAGGCCAGGGCACCAGGGCCTGCACCGTCTCCGGCTCGAATCCAGGGAAGACGGCCTCCAGCACCAGCTGGCAGGAGCCTGTCTCGCCGCCGTCAGGGGTATCGAACCCGTAGACGCCCATGGTGGAGACCACCAGGTTGGGCCCCTGGGGGCCCAGACCGGCCCGGCGCCTTCCCCCCGGCCCGTCGATGTAGCCGGGACTGGTGATGAAGTCGGCTCGCTCCACCCAGCGGCGCGGCTCCTGCGGAATCAGCACCAGGACGCGGCGGGCCAGACAGGCGATGTCGGTGTTGCCACCGGTGCCAGCCAGCCGACGCTCGGGGCTGGCGTAATCGCCGATGACCAGGGTGTTCAGGTTGCCGTAACGGTCTATCTGGGCGGCGGTGAGGGTCCCCATGTCTACCCGACCGCCCATGAGAAGGGCGGCCAGGACGTCCACCATGTCTGTGGTCATGGCGGCGCCGTCGTTCAGGACCAGATCGTGGATGCCGATGGGCGCCCTCGCCACGGCGCTCGGGTCGGGGCGCCAGTCGATGGCGCCGACCTCCGTGCAGACGACCAGGTCGGGGTGGTGCAGACACTTGGCCAAGGCGCCCGCCAGCACCGGCAGCCCCAGCCCCAGCACTGCCACCCCCTCGTCAGGCATGAGGCGGGCCGCCTCGATGCACATCAGCTCGGCCAGGCTGTAGCCGTCCCCGCTCATGGCTGCTCCTCCCGCCGTGGCAGGTTGAGGGAGACCGAGTAGCCGTAGTCCACCGTCGCTCGTGGCGTCAGGTGTCGGTCTACGTGAATGGCCCGCCAGGCCTCCAGGCCGATGGCCTCCTGCACCTTGGCGATGTAGCGCTGGCGGTCCGAGACCCCAGGGTCTATCCATTCCTCCTGGAAGCGGGCGAAGGCCTCCCGAGAGGCCAGGGCTGGCCCCAGCACCCGCCCCAGGAAGGCATAGTCGAAGTCGTAGTAGCCGGCGATGCCTCCAGGGTGGGCGCCGTACGGGCAGTGCACCACGGCGCTGACGATGGCCCCGGGCACCACCGTGCGGCTGGGGTCGGCGCGCACCACCTCCGTGGGCACGATCTCCTCCACCGTCACCACTATCTTGCGCCCGGCCCATAGGCCCCAGCGGGCATCGCCCAGGTGGCCCCACATCTGCACGTTGCCCTCCTCGTCGGCCCTTTGAGCGTGCATTATCACCACGTCGGGCCGGATGGCGGGCAGCAGCACCACCCGCTGGCCGTCGAAGGGCGACTCCATGACGTGCAGGCGCTTGTAGCCCGGGATGCGCCCGGGATGCTCCTCGGCCCGCTCCAGGTAGTCGGTGCCCAGGAAGCTGCGGGTGGGAATGAAAGGGATGCCCAGGGCGCCGGCCATGAGCATCAGGGCCAGTCCCTGGTTGCTGTAGTCCTCGTATTCCAGCTCGCCGCTGGCCATCATGGCCTCGATGTCGCGGCAGCGCAGAGGACCGCCGATGTAGCCGCTGCGGATGCGTCGACAGCATCCTGCCAGCACCAGCTCGGTGGTGGGCCAGACCACCGAGGCCCCCACCAGCTCCAGGTCGCGCTTGCCCTGGCGCACGATCTCGTGGGTGAGGGCGAACGGGACGCAGAGATAGCCAGCGTAGACCACGTCGCCGTCAGCCACGAAGTGGTCCACCGCTTCCTCGAGGGACATGAGCTTGCTCCTGGCCACGGCCCTACCTCCCGCTCTCCTCCAGCCAGCGGTTGAAGCGAGGGGAGCGCTTCTCGCGAAAGGCAGTCACCCCTTCCCGCGCATCGGGGTGATGGTCGCTGATGGCGGTGCGGGCGGCGATGTCATCGAAGGCCTGGAGCATGCCCATCTCGGCGGCGTTGTAGACGGCCCGCTTCAGGAGCCGCATGGCCAGTTGGGGCCCCTCTGCCAGCTCTCGCGCCAGGGCCAGAGCTCGCGGCAACAGCTGCTCCGGCTCCACCACCTCGTGCACCAGGCCCAGGGCCAGCGCCTCCTGGGCCGAGACGATGCGATTACGCAACAGGAAGTCCATGGCCCGGGCCACCCCCAGGAGCTGCACCAGCAGGAAGTGGCCCCCCTCGTCCGGCATCAGGCCATAGCGCAGGGTGCCGCTGCCCAGCCGCGCCTCGCTGGAGGCGATGCGGAAGTCGCAGGCCAGGGCCAGGGAGAGGCCCGACTGTATGGCCACGCCGTTGATGGCGGCGATGGTCACCTTGCTCAGCTGGCGCACGGCCAGGTTCAGCTGCTGGGAAATGGTCCGCAGGGCGTCGTAGGTGCCGAGGGGGTGGCGATGCCCCGGGGGTATGTCCGGCGCCAACGCCCTGGCCCCCTCGTAGGCCACGCGGCGACCGGTGATGTCGTCGCCAGCCGAGAAGGCTCGCCCGGTGCCGGTGAAGACCACCACCCGCACGTTATCGTCCATCTGGGCCTGGGCCATCAGCTCCACCAGGTCACGCTTGGTGGCCTGGGTCATGCCGTTGAGGCGGTCGGGCTGGTTGAAGGTCACCAGGGCGATGCCTGGGTCGTGCATGGTCACGTCGAAGCCGCGATAGGTTCCGGGTTCCATGGCCCCCTCCTGCCGATGAGACGGTCAGCCCTAGTCTAGCGCCGCACCCGCAGGCCCGCTACAGCCTTCCTTGACGCCGGCCGGAGGCAGGCCTATGCTGGCCCTGCCACCCCCCACGGAGGTCGCGCGATGGCAGGCCCCAAGGTTCTCACGGAGCGACACGGCCGCGTCTGGCTGGTCATCATCAACCGCCCCGATGTGCGCAACTGTGTCGACGGCGAGACGGCCCAGCTCCTCTACGAGGCAGTGGAGACCTTCCGCAACGACCCCGAGCTGGACGTCCTGGTGCTGACCGGGGCAGGAACGGAGTCCTTCTGCGCCGGGTTCGACCTGAAATACGCCCATGATGCCGAGGTCCAGATCGCCCGCCGGGCCGGGGCCGACCGCTACGGCCCCATGGGCTTCACGCGGGTGACGGACGTGCACAAGCCCACCATCGCCGCCATAAATGGCTACTGCGTGGCCGGCGGCCTGGAGCTAGCCTGCTGGTGCGACTTCCGCATCTGCGACGAGACAGCCCAGTTCGGGGTGCTGAACCGTCGCTGGGGCGTGCCCTTGATAGACGGCGGCACCCAGCGCTTGCCGCGCATCGTGGGGCTGGGCAACGCCCTTTACCTCATCGAGACAGGGGTCCTCATCGACGCCCGTCAGGCCCTGCGCATGGGGCTGGTCCAGGAGGTGGTGCCCAAGGGGGAGGCGTTGGAGCGGGCCCTGGCAGTGGCCCAGCACATGACGACCTACCCTCAGACGTCCCTACGCAACGATCGCTTGGCTGCCCTGTGGGGACTGGCGCTGCCCCTGCCCGACGGCCTGGCACTGGAGGCCCACCTGCACCGCGAGAGCCTGCGGGCGGAGGAGATGCGAGAGGGGCTGCGCAACTACGTGCAGAAGCAGCGCCCCGAGCCGCTGCGCCCTCCCCGTCTTCCCTGGGAGGCAGGGGACAGCGACTAGGACATGGAGCGGAGCACCGCAACCACCCGTCCCTGAACCTCCACGTTGTCGGCCTCGGTGTAGATGGGCGCCATGGCCTCGTTGGCCGGCTGCAGCCGGACCCTTTCTCCCTCGCGATAGATGCGCTTGAGGGTGGCCTCGCCCTCGCGCTTCAGCCAGGCAGCCACCATCTCGCCGTCGCGGGCGGTCGAGGTCTGCTCCAGCACCACGATGTCCCCATCATAGACCAGGGCATCCACCATGGAGTTGCCCTTGACCCTCACCGCGAAGACGTTCTCGCGGTTGCCCACCATGTCGGCCGGCAGCTCCAGCACCTCCTCCCACGACGGCGACCAGGCATCCTCGCCGGGCACGGGGATGGGCTGGCCGGCGGCGATGGTGCCCACCAGGGGGACGGGCACCAGTCGCGGCCGCCTCCTGCCCGCCGGCCCCAGCAGCTCGATGGCCCGCGATACCTCCCGGTCGCGACGGATGTAGCCCAGCCTCTCCAGTATCCGCAGGTTGTAGTCCACCACCGAGGTGGAGCTGAGGCCGCAGCCCTCCTGGATCTGGCGAATGCTGGGCGGGTAGTCGTGCTCCTCGATGAAGCGGCGGATGAACTCCAGGATGCGCCGCTGCTTGGGGGTCAGCTCCCTCATGTCCCCTCCTGGAACGCCTGTTCGATAGAACAAGTGTAGCGACAGTCGTGGGCCCCGTCAACCGCCCTCCGGCGCCGCCGCGTCCCGGGGAGCATACGGCTGCCGGTCTTCGACCCGCGTTGAGGGAGCCTGTCCTGCGGCCCGGGCCGAGCCACCCTCGAGCGAGGGTGGGCGGGCCCTTTCCGCCCCGGCGGGCGGCCGGCGGCTGGGGCCGTTGACTTGTTTTCGGCGGGGGACATATACTTAGCCATGGTGCCGCCCTGCGGGGCGGCCTTGGCCTTTGGCCGAGGCTGGGGCCGAAGTGGCGCAATGGTAGCGCAGGCGATTTGTAATCGCCCGGTTGCGGGTTCGAGTCCCGCCTTCGGCTCCAGGACAGCGAGGGACACGTGGCGGGGTGGGTGAGCGGCTAAAACCACCTGGCTGTAAACCAGGCGCCCTGAGATGGGCTACGCAGGTTCGAATCCTGCCCCCGCCACCAGTCGAATACGGGGCCCACATAGCTCAGGTGGTAGAGCACGCCCTTGGTAAGGGCGAGGTCGCCGGTTCGAGTCCGGCTGTGGGCTCCAGCCCGGCAGAACGTAATCAGGACAGGAGGCCCTCGACAGCAGCCCTCCCCTCGAGGAAGGGCAAAATCCACCAGGAGGACCCAGAATGGCGAAGCAGAAGTTCGTCCGCACCAAGCCCCACGTCAACGTGGGCACCATCGGTCACATCGACCACGGCAAGACCACTCTCACCTCGGCCATCACCAAGGTCCTCTCCCTGAGGGGGCTGGCCGAATACCGCGACTTCTACAGCATCGACAAGGCGCCTGAGGAGCGGGCCCGGGGCATCACCATCGCCATCGCCCACGTGGAATACGAGACCGAGAAGCGTCACTACGCCCACATCGACTGCCCTGGCCACGCCGACTACATCAAGAACATGATCACCGGGGCCGCCCAGATGGACGGCGCCATCCTGGTGGTAGCCGCCAACGACGGCCCCATGCCTCAGACCCGCGAGCACGTCCTCCTGGCCCGCCAGGTGGAGGTGCCGGCCATGGTCGTCTTCCTCAACAAGGTGGACATGGTCGACGACCCCGAGCTGCTGGACCTGGTGGAGCTGGAGGTGCGCGACCTGCTCAACAAGTACGGCTACCCCGGCGACGAGGTGCCCGTCATCCGGGGCAGCGCCCTGAAGGCCATGGAGTCCAGCAACAGCGACCCCGATGCCCCCGAGTACCAGTGCATCTGGGAGCTGATGCGGGCCCTGGACGAGTACATCCCCGAGCCGGTGCGCCCCCGCGACAAGCCCTTCCTGATGCCCATCGAGGACGTTTTCGGCATCAAGGGCCGCGGCACGGTGGTCACTGGCCGTGTGGAGAGGGGCGTCCTGCGGCCCGGTGACGAGGTGGAGATCGTGGGCTTCTCCTACGACGTCCGCCGCACCGTGGCCACCAGCGTGGAGATGTTCCGCAAGATCCTGGACGAGGCCCTGCCGGGCGACAACGTGGGCGTCCTGCTGCGGGGCGTGGAGCGGGACGAGGTGGAGCGGGGCATGGTGCTGGCCGCTCCCGGCTCCATCAAGCCCCACACCAAGTTCGAGGCCCAGGTCTACGTCCTGACCAAGGAGGAGGGCGGCCGCCACACCCCCTTCTTCAGCGGCTACAAGCCCCAGTTCTACATCCGCACCACCGACGTCACCGGCACCGTCATCCTGCCCCAGGGCGTGGAGATGGTGATGCCCGGCGACAACATCAACCTGACGGTGGAGCTTATGTACCCGGTGGCCCTGGAGGAGGGTATGCGCTTCGCCATCCGCGAGGGCGGCCGCACCGTGGGCGCCGGAGTCATCACCAAGGTCATCGAATAGGAGGCTGGCGCCGGGGCCTATGGCCAAGAAGAAGGGAGACCGCATCGTCATCCACCTGGCCTGCACCGAGTGCCGGCGGCGCAACTACACCACCAGCAAGAACCGCCGCAACGATCCGGACCGGTTGGAGCTGCGCAAGTACTGTCCGCGCTGCCGGCGCCATGTCGCCCACCGCGAGGCCCGCTAGGTGTAGAATGGTGCTGGCTGGGAGAGGAGCAGGATGAACCGGGCCTTACGGCGTCACCCGATCGTCAGCAGGCAGGCACCCAAGGGTCGCCCGCCGCGACTGCCCAGCCGGCCATCTGCCGGCCCCCGGGCAGGAAGGGGCGGCCTGCGCTTCCTGCCCCAGTTCGCCACCGAAGTCTGGTCCGAGCTGAGGAAGGTGACCTGGCCCTCGCGAGAGACCACCTTCCACCTCACGGTGGTGGTGGTGGTGGTGGCCGTGACGCTGGGGGCCATCCTGGGCGGTGTAGATGCCGCCTTCGCCTGGCTCATCGAGAAGCTGCTCCTCAGCCGCAGCCTCTTCGGCTAAGGCCCATGCCATCCGTTGGCCCTAGGCAGAGGGGAGAGGGAAGGGATATGGCGCGTCGCAGACGCAGCGAGGAAGCGACGGCCCTCGAGCGACCTCAGGCCGAAGGTGAGGCCCGCGCCCGCAAGCAGCTGGAGGGCCTCACCGACGAGGAGATTTTCGACCCCTCTCGCCGCTGGTACATCATTCACACCTATTCGGGATACGAAGAGAAGGTCAAGGCCAACCTGGAGAACCGCATCCGCTCCCTGGACGCCGGCGACCTCATCTTCCACGTGCTGGTGCCGGAGGTGGACGAGATCGAGATCCGCGAGGGGCAGCGGCGCACGGTCCAGCGCAAGCTCTTTCCGGGTTACATCCTCGTGCAGACCATCGACCTGAACAGCGCCTCGACCCCCGAGGAGCGGGAGCGCGCCGAGAGGGCCTGGTTCGTCATCCGCAACACGCCGGGGGTGACGGGGTTCGTGGGCTCGGGCACCCAGCCGGTGCCCCTGGACGAGAAGGAGCTGCGCAACATCATTCGCCAGATGCGCTCCGAGGAGCCGCGGGTGAAGGTGAGCTTCCAGGTGGGGCAGTCGGTGCGCATCATAGATGGCCCCTTCCAGGACTTCATCGGCACGGTGGAGGAGATCAACCTGGAGAAGGGGAAGGTGCGGGTGCTGGTCTCGTTCTTCGGGCGAGACACGCCCGTGGAGCTGGACTTCATGCAGGTAGAGCGGCTGTAGAGGCACCGAGGCGAGGAGTGCCCTCCGTCAGGTCAGCCTGAGGTGCTATCTGGTCGGGGCGAGGAGCTATGGCCAAGAAGGTGCGTGCGGTAGTCAAGCTGCAACTGGAGGCGGGCAAGGCCACGCCCGCCCCGCCCGTGGGGCCCGCCCTGGGCCAGCACGGCGTCAACATCATGGCCTTCGTCAAGGAATACAACGAGCGCACCGCCTCCCAAGCCGGCAGCATAGTGCCGGTGGAGATCACCATCTACGAGGACCGCTCCTTCACCTTCGTCCTCAAGACCCCGCCCGTCTCCGACCTGATCAAGAAGGAGCTGGGCATCGAATCTGGTTCGGCCAACCCCAAGCGGGACAAGGTGGGGCGCCTCACCCGTGAGCAGGTGCGCCGCATCGCCGAAGTGAAGATGAAAGACCTGAACACCACCGACATCGAGGCCGCCATGCGCATGGTGGAGGGCACCGCCCGCTCCATGGGCGTGGAGGTGGCCGACTAGGAGGGGGTAGCATGGCCAGGCGGGGCAAGAAGTACCTGATGGCGCGGGCGCAGGTAGACCGCACCCGCACCTACACCCCCCAGGAGGCCATCGAGCTGCTGAAGCAGGTCTCCTACGCCCGCTTCGACGAGACGGTGGAACTGCACGTGCGGACTACCCTCGACCCCCGCCACGCCGACCAGCAGCTGCGCAGCTCCGTCGTCCTGCCCCACGGCCTGGGCAAGCAGGTGCGGGTGCTGGTCTTCGCCGAGGGCGAGGCGGCCCGCATCGCTCAGGAGGCGGGGGCCGATTACGTGGGTAGCGACGACCTGATACGTCGTATCGAGGGCGGCTGGCTCGAGTTCGATGTGGCCCTGGCTACCCGCGACGTGATGGGCAAGGTCTCGCGCCTGGGCCGCGTCCTGGGCCCCAGGGGCCTCATGCCCAACCCCAGGGCCGGCACTGTGGTGGACCCGGAGGACCTGCCCCGGGCCATACGCGACGCCAAGCAGGGCCGGGTGGAGTTCCGGCTGGACCGCACCGCCCTTCTGCACATCCCCATCGGCAAGCTCTCCTTCCCCACCCAGGCGCTGCTGGAGAACCTGGCCGCCGTGGTGGAGGCCATCCAGCGGGCCCGCCCGCCCGGGGCCAAGGGACAGTTCATCCGCGCCATGACCCTCACCAGCACGATGGGCCCCGGCATCAAGCTGGACCTGTCAGCCACCCTCTCACTGCCCCAGCTGGTGGCCGTGTAGGCCGCCCCACCTCCAAGGTGTTATACTGTCCTCATCCCCCCAGGGGGCACCGAGAGGGGATGAGGCAGGGCCGAGGGCTAGCCCCCGCTCTACCCTCCCGCAGGCCGCACCGACAGAAAGGAGCGCCATGGCCAGGATCCACGAGATAGCGGAGGGCATCTACCGGATTTCGACCTTCCTCCAGGCCCCGACGCCCAATGGCGGCATCACCTTCAACCAGTACCTCATCGTCGACCAGGAGCCGCTGCTGTGGCACACCGGCTCTCGCGGCATCTTCCCCGAGACCATCGAGGCGGTGCGAAAGGTTCTGGACCCGTCGCGACTGCGCTACATTTCCTGGTCTCACTGGGAGGCGGACGAGGCGGGGGCCCTGAACGAGTTCCTGCAGGCAGCACCCAACGCCGAGCCCGTCTGCGGGCTGGTGGGCGCCATAGTCAATGTGGGCGACTTCTCCAGCCGCCGGCCACGGGTGGTCAACGATGACGAGGTGCTGGTCCTGGGCCGGAGGCGGCTGCGCTTCCTGATCACACCGCATGTGCCTCACAACTGGGATGCCATCCTCGCCTTCGAGGAGACGGAGGGCATCCTGCTGGCCAGCGACCTGTTCACCCACTTCGGCGACCCTCCGCCGGTGGTGGAAAGCGATGTGGTGGGGCCGTCCCTGGCCGCCGATGCCTTCATGCGCCAGGAGTGGCGCACCACCTATTACCCGATAGGCCCCCACACGGCGCGCGTCTTCGACCGTTTGGAGGCGCTCAAGCCCCGGGTGGCGGCCTGCATGCACGGGGCTGCCTTCGCCGGCGATGTGGTGCGCGCCCTGCGCGACCTGAGGTCGGAGCTGTACCGGGGACTACAGACCTAGGGCCGCCTCACTCAGCGCCTTCGCGCTGGCGGCGCTCCCGTTCGCGGGCCTCCTCCTCCAGCCGCCGCTCCCGCTCCTCAGGGGTCTCGCCCAGCTGAATGGCCCCCTCCTCGTCGGTGCGGAGCTGCGCCTGCAGCCTCTCGCCCAGCACCCCGTACCACTCGCCACCCAGGTAGTGGAGGGGGCGGTAGGGGCGCTCTCCCACCAGCCACGTCTCGTCGAATGCCTCACGCTCGGCCTGGACGGCCACCACCCGCCCCACGAAGAAGGTGTGGTCGCCCAGGCGCAGCGCCTCCTCCAGGCCGCACTCGATCCAGGCCAGGCAGTGCTCCAGCAGGGGCGCCTCCACTCGGGAGGCGGGGAACGTGGGCAGCCTCGAGATGTCCAGCTTGGCCACGTCCCGCCCCGACACCACGCCGAAGTAGTGAGTGTGGTACATCAGGTCGGGGCCGGGGATGTTGAGGGCGAACTCCTCGGCGAAGCGGATCAGCTCGTGCGTGTGTCGGGACGGGTGCACCGCCACGCCGATGAGGGGCGGCCGCCGAGACACCGGCGTCAGCCAGATGACGGGCGTCACATCCGTCTGGTCTCGCCAGCGGACCGTCAGGAGACAGACAGGCCCGCCGATGACCAGACGCAGGGCGTCCAGGACGTCCAGCTCCCTTCGCATCGCTCCTCACCCGTTTAGGGATTATGGAACAGAAGGCCGGCCTAGGCCAGCGGCTACAGCCAGCCGCGGTGCCGGAAGAAGAGGGCTATGCCCAGCCCCAGGGCCGCCATGGCTCCCACCACCGTCGGGAAGCCCCAGCCGCTCTCGAAAGGGGGCCACACACGGTGGGCGAAGTTCATGCCGTAGATCCCCGAAAGGAGGGTCAGAGGCAGGAATATGGTGGCCACCGCCGTCAGAACCTTCATCACCTCGTTCAGGCGGTTGGAGACCACCGTCAGGTAGGTGTTGAGGGCGCTGTCGGTCAGGTCGCGCAGGGCCTCTATGAGATATTCGGTGCGCACCAGGTGGTCGTAGATGTCGCGAAAGTAGATATTGGCCTCGGGCCGCACCAGCTGCGGGAACTCGGGGCGCGAGAGGCGGGCCAGCAGCTCCCGCTGGGGCACCGTCAACCGTCGCAGGTGAAGGGCGTTGCCCCTCAGCCTCAGCACTCGCTCCAGCAGCCCCGCCCTCTGGCCAGCCAGGGCCTCCGCCTCCAGTCGGTCCAGGGCCTCCTCCATGGCATCGATGCAGGGCAGGTAGTCGTCCACCAGGCGGTCAAGGATGGCATGCAGCAGCCAGTCGGGGCCTCGGCGCAGGGGCAGGCCGTCCTCCAGACAGCGCTGTCGGATGCCATCCAGGGCCGGCAGCGGCCCGTGGTGACAGGAAACGACATAGCTGCGGCCCAGGTACAGGCACACCTCGCGGGTGGACACCTGGCCGAAGGTCTCGTAATCGCCCAGCGCATGGAAGACGATGAAGATGTAGTCGTCATGCTCGTCCAGCTTGGGAGGGTTGGTCTCAGCTGTAAGAGCGTCCTCGACGGTCAAAGGGTGGAAACGAAAGACCCGCGACAGCACCTCCTCCGCCTCGGCAGCGTCCTCGTAGGTGTCCAGGTCCACCCACAACCGCTGGCCCGAGGCCAGCGCCTCCCGCAAGGCGTCCAGCCCCTCCAGAGGGTGAGCCGCCCCGTCGTCGCCGACGGCCAGTGCCTGCAGCATGGCAGAGCTCAGCGCCATTTTAGCGCCTGTGGCCGCCGGAACTGGTAAAATGGCTCCGGCGATGGCGGCGCGGGTGTTGGTGGGCACATGCTCCTGGACCGACAAGACCCTCCTGGAGAGCGGCTGGTATCCCCCCGAGGCCCGCACCCCTGCCGACCGCCTGCGCTACTATGCGCTCCACTTCCCCATCGTGGAGGTGGACAGCTCCTATTACGCCCTGCCCAGCCCGCGCAACGCCCTCCTCTGGGCCCAGCGCACCCCCGACGCCTTCGTGTTCGACGTGAAGGCTTTCGCCCTGTTCACACACCACCCGACGCCGCCCAGGAGCCTGCCCCGCGATATCCATGACGCCCTCCCGCCGGAGCTGAAGGAGAAGCGCAACCTCTACTACCGCGACCTGCCGACCGAACTCACCGACGAGCTTTGGCGGCGCTTCGTCCAGTCGCTGGAGCCGCTGGCGATGGCAGGCAAGCTGGGCGTGGTCCTCTTTCAGTTTCCTCCCTGGTTCCAGCCGCGACGCGAGTCGCGGCAATACATCGCCTCCCTGCGCGAACGGCTGCCCGACTTCCAGGTGGCGGTGGAGTTCCGGCAGGCCCGCTGGCTGGCCGACGAACGGGACCGGGAGCAGACCCTGCGCTTCCTGCGGGAGCACCGCCTGCCCCTGGCCTGCGTGGACGAGCCCCAGGGCTTCTCCTCCAGCGTGCCGCCCCTGGCGGAGGTCACGGCGCCCGTAGCCGTGGTCCGGTTCCATGGCCGCAACGCCGAGACATGGGAGGCCAGGGGCCTCACCACGGCCGAGCGCTTCAACTACCTCTACTCTCCAGAGGAGTTGGGGGAGTGGGTGCCTCGCATCCGTCACATGGCCCAGGAGGCGGAAGAGGTGCACGTGCTCTTCAACAACTGCTACCGCGATTATGCCGTGCGCAATGCCCGCCAGATGGCCCAGGCCCTGGGCCAGCCGGCGGGGCCTCAGGGGCCGCTCCTCTGACGCTGGCGGACAGCCATTCCCGCAGCTACACTGGTGAACGGTGAGGGTCTACACCTTCCTCAGCGAGCTGTGGCTCCCGTTACCGCCCGAGGACGTATTCCCCTTCTTCGCTGAAGCCCGCAACCTGGAAAAGATAACTCCTCCCTGGCTCAGCTTCCGCGTGCTGGGCCAGCGACCGCCGGAAATGGGTGCAGGCACCGTCATCGACTATCGCCTGCGACTGCATGGCCTGCCCCTGCGGTGGCAGAGCGAGATCACCGTCTGGGACCCGCCCCGACGCTTCGTGGACGTGCAGCGCCGCGGCCCTTACCGGCTGTGGGAACACGAGCACCTCTTCCTGCCCCGCGACGGCGGGACCCTGGTCCAGGACCGGGTGCGCTACGCGGTGCCGGGCGGTCCCTTGCTGGCACCTGTGGTGGAGCGTCTGCTGGTGCGTCCCGATCTGGAGCGGATCTTCGCTTACCGCCGTCAGCGCCTGAAGCAGATCTTCGGCTGAGGGCGAGCAGGCCATGGATGGTGCTCCTCCCCGGGTCGGCCCGCGCCTGCGCCCCCTGGACGTGCGCCTGTTCGGACAGGGCAGCCAGGCCGTCTACTACCTGCGGGACCCCCTGGGCCTGTCGCCAGAGGACACCTTCCTGCCCGCCTGGTTGGGGCCGCTGCTGGCCCTGATGGACGGCTCCCGCGACCTACCCCAGCTCCAGGCGGCCTTCCAGCTCCTCACCGGCCGATACCTGCCCATGTCACAGCTGGAGTCGCTGGTGCGGGAGCTGGAGGAGAGGCTGCTGCTGGAAGGCCCCCAACTGGAGGCAGCCCTGCGCCGCGCTCTCGACGAATACCGCTCGGCGCCGCACCGTCCGCCTGCCCTCGCCGGCAAGGTCTACCCCGCCGACCCGGAGGAGCTGTCGCGAACGCTGGACGACTACTGCGCCCGGGCCGGCCCGCCGCCGTCCCTGCCAGCGATGGCGCAGGTGGCCGGCGTCATCAGCCCCCACATCGACTACGGCCGTGGGTGGCGCACCTACGCCCTGACCTGGCAGGCTGCCGCCGAGGCCTGTCGCCGGGCAGAGGTGGCAGTCGTCTTCGGAACCGACCACGGCGGCAGCCCCGGCCGCCTCACGCCCACTCGCCAGAGCTACGCCACGCCCTTCGGCGTCCTTCCCACCGACGCTGAGGCTGTGAGGGCCCTGACCGACGCCCTGGGGGAGGAAGAGGCCTTCGCCGAGGAGCTGCACCACCGCGGCGAGCACTCCATCGAACTGCCCCTCGTCTGGCTCCACTATCTGCGCGGCGGTGAGCCGTTGCCGGTGGTGCCCGTCCTCTGCGGCGGCCTCCTGCATGCCGGTGCAGAGGCGCGGGAGCGGATAGAGGCGGCATTGGCGGCCCTGTCCCAGCACCTGGCGGGGAAGAGGGCGCTGCTGGTGGCGGGGGCCGACCTGGCCCACGTGGGGCCGGCCTTCGGCGACCCGACGCCCTACGACCTGGCAGACCGCCTCCGCCTGCGAGGCGCAGATGCCCGTCTGCTGGCGGCTATCGAAGCCGCCGACGCCGAAGCGTTCCTGACCACAGTGGCCACCGAAAACGACCGCTACCGCATCTGCGGCCTTGCGCCCATCTACATGGCCCTGCGGCTGTTGGCGGGCTGCCAGGGGCGGTCCATGGGCTACGACCAGTGTCCCGCCGACCCCGAGGGCGGCTCCCTGGTGTCGGTGGTCGGGGCAGTCCTTTGGCGCTGAGGAGACGCAGGCGGAGGCGGAGGCCTGGCCCGGCACCGACCTCCGTCGTTGGCGCCCCCGGCAGGACTCGAACCCGCAGCCTCCTGGTCCGAAGCCAGGCGCTCTGTCCAGTTGAGCTACGGGGGCGCCCTCGCTCCAGTGTAGCATCCTGCCAAACCGTCGATAAGGGCCACAGACCCGCGCCGTGCCGCCCCGCGTTGTAAGGCCCTGGACGGTGTGGTCAAATAGGGATGCGGAGGGGCAGGGAAGATGGCTCCCGAGCAGGACGTCCAGCTCCTGGTCCATCAGGTGGAGGAGATGCTGGCCAACGACTCCTCCCAGGTGGAGGAGTTGGCGTCCCTCGTCGGCTCCATCCACCCGGCGGACCAGGCGGAGCTGTACCGGCGCCTGTCTCCCTCCCAGCGCGAGGCCTTCCTGGCCCTCCTCAACTCCGAAGGGCTGGCCCGCCTCCTGCAGCACCTGCCTGAGGAGGAGGTGGAGTCCCTGGTGGCCCGCATGCCGCGCGAGACCCTGGCGCGGGTGCTGGACCACATGGACTCCGACGAGGCCGCTTACATCATCCGCTTGCTGCCCCCGGCCGATGCCGCCCGGGTGCTGGCCAACATGCGCACCGCCGCCGACGTAGCGCCCATCCTCCAGCACGCCGAGGACACGGCTGGCGGCCTCATGACCCGAGGCTACGTGGCCCTCCACCCGGACATGACCGTCCAGGAGGCCATCGCCTACCTGCGCCTGCACCAGCCCTTCGCCCAGGAGGGCTACTACCTGTACGTGCTGGACGGCGCCAACCGTCTCCAGGGAGTAGTGAACCTGCGCCAGCTCATCGTCGCCAGCCCGAACACCCCCATCTCCCAGCTCATGACCCGCGATGTCATCTCCGTGCCTCCGGAGACGGACCAGGAGGAGGTGGCCCGCCTCATCCAGCGCTACCGCCTGCGAGCGCTGCCCGTGGTCGACGAGAAGGGCGTGCTGCTGGGGATCATCACCGCCGACGACGTGCTGGACGTGGTCACCGAGGAGGCCACCGAAGACCTCTACCGGCTGGCCGGCGTGGGCGTGGAGGAGCGGGCCCTCAGTCCCCTGCGCGAGTCCATCAAGAGACGGATCCCGCACCTGGTGGTGAACCTGCTCACCGCCTTCGTTTCGGGCCTCACCGTCAGCGCCTTCGAGGGCACTGTCGCCCAGGCGGCGGCCCTGGCAGTGTTCATGCCCATTATCGCCGGTCATGGCGGCAATACCGGCACCCAGGCAGCCACGGTCATGGTCCGTTCCCTGGCCCTGGGCGACGTCACCCCCCGCGACACCCTGCGCATCATCTCCAAGGAGGTGGCCTTCGGCCTGGTGCACGGCGCCCTGGCCGGCACCCTGGCCGCCGGCCTGGCCCTGGCCCTCTATCAGAACCCCTGGCTGGCGGCAGTGGTCTTCGGGTCCATGGTGGGCAACGTGCTGGTGGCGGGAGTGGTGGGCGCGCTGATACCTCTCGCCCTTCAGGCCGTAAAGATAGACCCCGCCCTGGCCTCCTCCATCTGGCTGACGACGTTCACCGATGTGATGGGCTTCCTGATGTTGCTGGGGGCGGGGACGCTGCTGGTGGACCGACTCACCTGAGGAGATACACGCTGGGGTGGACGGCGGGATTCGAACCCGCGATCTCCAGGGCCACAGCCTGGCGCCTTGACCGCTAGGCGACGTCCACCGTGCGAGCCCAGGCCCCTGCTCCAGCAGGGGCCTGTCCAGATAGAAATCTAACAGCCCCCCCGATGCGAGTCAAGGCGAGCGGCGCCAGAACTGCCAGCGGCGCCGCCGGGGGCGCCGCGACGCCTCCTCCCGCTCCCGGGCCACGAGCTCCCGCGCCCGCTGCAAATGGGGACGCAGGCCCCGGTGCAGGCGCAGGGCCTCCTCGGCCAGCTCGAGGGTGTAGTCCGGCTCTTCGGCCACCCGGGGGAAGAGTCGCTTGAGCAGGTCGTCGAAGCCGGGGGCCAGGGAGCGGGGGCGTCCGGAGGCGCCGGCCACCGTGTCCAGCAGCGGATAGGACTTCAGCTCGTTGATGATGGAGAGGAGGGCCGTGTCCAGGCGAAGGAGCTGGAAAGGACTGAGGACGATGGACGCCTCCTCGCGTTCCAGCAGTGGCTCCAGGACGGGCGGGAGCTCCCGCAGGCCGTGCTCGTATTCCTGCAGGGTATCGGGGTCTATCTCGGAGCCGGGGCGGGCCAGGTGGTATCCCACCGCCAGGTAGACCACCCGCAACTGTTGTGCGGAGAGGTTCAGGGCGAAGCGGGACGTCATGCGCCCCCATCCCCCTTGCCCAGCGACTGGCGCCACTGGCGCACCTGCTGGGCGTGCTCGCGGTAGTGGTTGCAGGTGTCCCAGCGCAGGCGGCGTCGCAGCCGCGCCTCGGTGCGGCCGGGGATGTGAGGCAGGGACTCCAGGCACTCCATCAGGCGGCGATGGACATCGCGGGCGCGCTGCCAGGCCTCCGTCAGGCTGAGGCCCCGCCAGCGCTCCATGTCGCGGGCGTTGAAGGCGTCAATGTTGCCGTAGCGGGGCAGAGGCTTTCCGGCCAGTATGATGGGGGCGGCGGCGATGAACTCCTCTTCCCAGGTGGCGATGTGGCAGAGAAGGTCGCGGGCCGACCACCTGCCCACGGCGCCGGGCCGCAGCAACTCCTCCTCGGGCAGCCCCTCCAGCAGCGCCATCAGCCCCCGCCACTCGTCGTCCACCAGGGCCAGCAACTGTGCCCGCGTCCGGGCTGGCACCGGCTCCTACCCCTGTCCGTCCACCTGCACGCCGTGCCGCTCCAGGACGCGGCGCAGGTACCTGCCGGTGAGGCTCTCCTCCACCCGCGCCACCTCCTCGGGAGTGCCCTCGGCCACCAGCCGTCCGCCGCGGTCGCCACCCCCAGGCCCCAGGTCGATGATGTGGTCGGCCTGCTTGATGACGTCCAGGTGATGCTCGATGACCAGCACCGTGTTGCCCGCGTCCACCAGCCGGTGTAGCACCCGCACCAGGTTGTTCACGTCCTCGAAGGAGAGGCCGGTGGTGGGCTCGTCCAGGATGTAGAGGGTGCGGCCGGTGGCCCGCCGCGACAGCTCGGTGGCCAGCTTCACCCGCTGGGCCTCGCCTCCCGAGAGGGTGGTGGCTGGCTGGCCCAGGCGGATGTAGCCCAGGCCCACGTCGTGCAGCGTCTGCAGCTTCTGGCGCACCTGGGGGAAGGCGTCGAAGAACTCCAGGGCCTCGTCCACCGTCATGTCCAGCACCTCAGCGATGTTCTTGCCCCGGAAGGTGATCTCCAGCGCCTCGCGGTTGTAGCGCTTGCCGTGGCAGACCTCGCAGGGCACCTCCACGTCGGGCAGGAACTGCATCTCGATCTGGATGTAGCCCTCCCCCTGACAGGCCTCGCACCGTCCGCCCTTGACGTTGAAGGAGAAGCGGCCGGGCTTGTAGCCCCGCAGGCGCGCCTCCGGCACCGAGGCGAACAGCTCCCGGATGGGGGTGAAGGTGCCGGTGTAGGTGGCCGGGTTGGAGCGGGGAGTGCGGCCGATGGGCGACTGGTCTATGTTGATGACCTTGTCGATGTGCTCCAGGCCCAGCAAGGCGTCGTGCTCGCCCGGACGGTCTTTGGCCCCGTAGAGGGCCTGGGCGGCCCGCTTGTAGAGGATCTCGTAGACCAGCGTGGACTTGCCCGACCCGGAGACGCCCGTCACGCAGACGAACTTGCCCAGGGGGATGCGCACGGTGATGTTCTTGAGGTTGAACTCCCGCGCCCCGACGATGACCAGATCCTTGCCATTGCCGGGACGGCGCTGGCGCGGCAAGGGTATCTCCTTCCGACCCGAGAGGTAGGCGCCGGTGACCGACTGAGGGTGGGCGCAGATGTCCTCCAGGGTGCCTGTGGCCACCACATAGCCGCCGTCCCGGCCAGCGCCCGGCCCCAGGTCGATGATGTGGTCGGCGGCGCGGATCATGGCCTCGTCATGCTCCACCACGATGACGGTGTTGCCCAGGTCCCGCAGCCGCTTCAGGGTAGCGATGAGGCGGTCCTCGTCGGCCGGGTGCAGGCCGATGGACGGCTCGTCGCACACGTACAGCACGCCCATCAGCCCGGAGCCGATCTGGGTGGCCAGGCGTATGCGCTGGGCCTCTCCCCCGGCCAGGGTGCCCGTGCGCCGGTCCAGGGTCAGGTAGTCCAGACCCACGTCCACCAGGAAGCGGAGGCGACTGCCGATCTCCTTCAGGATCTGGCGGGCGATGGCCGATTCCCGTTCCGTCAGGGGGCTCCTGGGCCCTTGCAGGTGCTCTATCCACTCCAGGGCCTGGCGAATGTCCATCTGGGTGACCTGATGAATGTTGAGGCCGTCCACCGTCACCGCCAGGGACTCGGGGCGCAGACGGGCGCCCTTGCAGGCCGGGCAAGGGCTCTCGGCCATGTAGCGCTCGATCTCCGCCTTCACGTAGTCCGAGTCGGTCTCCCGGTAGCGCCGCTCCAGGGAAGGGATCACCCCCTCATAGGTCGTCTCGTAGGTGCTGCTGCGGCCGTACTGGTTGGTGAAGCGCACGGGCACCGGATCGGGAGCGCCGTAAAGGACGATGCGCAGGTGCTCGGGGGCCAGCTCCCGCACGGGCACCCGTGTGGAGAAACCATACTTCTCGGCCACCGCCTCCAGCAGGCGGTAATACCACTGGGAGATGGAGGCCGCCCTCGCCCAGGGCTGGATGGCACCCTCGGCCAGGGACAGGTCCTTGTTGGGGATGACCAGGTCGGGGTCCAGCTCCAGCTTCACGCCCAGGCCGGAGCAGGCCCGACAGGCCCCGTGGGGGGAGTTGAAGCTGAAGTTGCGCGGCTCCAGCTCCCCCAGGGAGATGCCGCAGTGGACACAGGCCAGGTGCTCCGAATAGAGACGCTCCTCCTCCCCCTCGACCCACACCTGCACGACGCCGCCCGCCAGCTTGAGGGCCGTCTCTACCGAGTCGGTGACGCGACTTCGAAACGCCTCCGCCTCCTCGCCATCGGCCTCCACCATCAGACGGTCGACTACGACCTCGATGGAGTGGTTCTTGTAACGGTCCAGCGGCGGGATCTCGTCGGCCAGGTCGTAGATCTGACCGTCCACCCTCACCCGCACGAAGCCGGCACGACGGGCATCCTCGAAGACGTGCTGGTGCTCTCCCTTGCGCCCCCGCACCACCGGTGCCAGGATCATGAGCCGCTTGCCCGGGGGCAGCGAGAGGATGGAGTCCACAATCTGCTGCACCGTCTGACGCTGGATGGGGCGGCCGCACTGGTAGCAGTGAGGACGGCCCACGCGGGCGAACAGGAGGCGCAGATAGTCGTATATCTCCGTCTGGGTGGCCACGGTGGAGCGGGGATTACGTGAGGCGCCCTTCTGGTCGATGGATATGGCTGGCGAGAGTCCCTCGATGTAGTCCACATCGGGCTTCTCCATCAGCCCCAGGAACTGTCGCGCGTAGGCCGAGAGGGACTCCACGTAGCGACGCTGGCCCTCGGCGTAGATGGTGTCGAAGGCCAGGGAGGACTTGCCGGAGCCCGAGACACCGGTGATGACCACCAGCTTGTCTCGGGGGATCTCCACGTCTATGTTCTTAAGGTTGTGCTCACGGGCACCGCGTATGATGATGGAGTCGAGTGGCATAACGCTGTCGAGGACGCTGTTCGGGTGTCAAATGCCAATTTTAGGCGAGTTTAGGCGCCTAATCAATATCGTTATGTCTCGTTGCCGCGGGGGAGGCCGGGCCGGGGGATAGATAGGCGTGGTCTTCATCTACATCGATCTGCTGCGAGATGACCCCGTCGCCTTCCTGGTTTTCTTCGGGGCGGTGGTGGTGGCCCTCCTCGCCGGCATCTCGTTTCACGAGTTCTCCCACGCTTATCTGGCCAATGCCCTGGGCGACCCCACGCCGCGGCTGGCCGGGCGCGTGTCCCTCAACCCCCTGGCCCATCTCGACCCGGCCGGCACCGTCATGCTCTTCCTGGTGGGTTTCGGGTGGGGCAAGCCGGTGCCGGTGAACGGGCGGCTGCTGCGCAACGGCGAGAAGGTGGGCATGGCGATGGTGGCCGCCGGAGGCCCCCTGTCCAACTTCCTGCTGGCGGCGGTGGCCGGCCTGCCCCTCAAGTTCGGGCTGGTGCCCTGGCTGCCGGCTTTCGACTCGCGGGCTGTAGACCGCTTCATCTTCGGCACGTGGGAGCCGCAGGAGTATCTCGGGCTGTTCCTGTCCACCATCGCCCTGGTGAGCATCATCCTGGGAGTATTCAACCTGGTCCCCCTCTTCCCCCTGGACGGTCACCGGGTGGTGCCGGCGTTCCTTTCGGACCGGGCCGCCTACGCCTACAACGAGTTCCAGGCCCGCTGGGGCATGGGAATCCTGTTCCTGCTGTTGGTGTTGCCCTTTCTCACCGGCGGCCGCTTCGGGCCCCTCTTCGAGCTGATGCGCCCGGTCATCAACGCCCTGGCGCGGCTGTTCACGGGCATCGACACCGATGTCTTCGGCTGACGGCCCCCTGGCCCGGGCCATCTACCGTTCTCGCCAGTTCCTTTCCTCCCTTCGCCCCCGTCTCGGGCGGGAGGAGCTGGACGAAGCCGAGGCGCTGCTGGGGCCCTCCCTCTTCAGCCTGTTCATGGGCATGTCGCCCCGCGACCGCCGCCACTGCCTGGACGTATACCACCGCCTGGTCCGTGCGGGCTGTCACGACCGTGAGTTGCTGATGGCTGCCCTGCTGCACGATGTGGGAAAGGGGCGGCAGGTGCGCCTGTGGCACCGCGTGGCCTACGTACTGCTCTCGGCCGCGGCGCCGAGGCTCCTCTCACGGGTGGGAGGAGGGCTGGCCTTGTTGCGCGACCATGGCCAGATCGGGGCCGCTCTTCTGGCCCGCGTCGGCGCTCCTCCCGCCGTTGTAGAGCTGGTGCGCCGCCACGAAGAGCCGGTGGAGGGCGACGGACGCCTCGCCCTTTTGCAGCAGGCCGATGACTCGTGCTAATCTCTTCTTGCCGACGCCGCAAGCGGGAAAAAGAGGAAGGGCGGGGCTACCCCTTGGCAAATGAGACTGCGCACCGCATCGCCATCGTCGGACTCGGCCTCATCGGCGGCTCTCTGGGCATGGCCATCCGCGCCGCCCGCCTGCGAGGCGTGGAGGTGGTGGGCTACGACCGTGACGGCGCGGTCGTGTCCAAGGCCAAGCGCCTGGGCGCCATCGACCGGGAGGCCCGCGACCTGGCGCGGGCCGTGAGCGGCGCCAGCCTGGTAGTCATCGCCACACCCATCCTGGCCATCCGCGAGGTGCTGCGGGAGGCAGCCCCTCACCTGTCGCCGGGTGCGGTGGTGACCGACACCGGCAGCACCAAGGCCGCCGTCATGGCCTGGGCGCGGGAGCTGCTGCCCGAGGGCGTCCACTTCGTGGGGGGGCATCCCATGGCCGGCAAGGAGGCCCAGGGGATCGATAACGCCCAGGCCGACCTGTTCCGAGAGCGGGCCTACTGTCTCTGTCCCGACCCCCAGGCCGACGAGGGGGCGGTGCGCACCGTCCTGGGCCTGGTGCACCTGGTGGGCGCCACCCCCCTGTTCATCGACCCGCAGGAACACGACCAGTACGTGGCGGCAGTGAGCCACCTTCCCCTGGTAGTGGCCACCGCCCTCTTCACCCTGGTGCGGGGCAGCTCCGGCTGGTCGGAGATGGCCCCCCTGGCCGCCAGCGGGTTCCGCGACACCACGCGCCTGGCCTCCGGCGACCCCGAAATGGCCCACGACATCTGCCTCACCAACCAAGAGGCCATCCTCCACTGGCTGGACAGGATGATAGGGGAGCTTTACCGTTACCGCCGCCTCATTGCCGAGGGCGGGGCAGAGCTGTTCGAGACCTTCGCCCGCGCCCAGCTGGAGCGGGACGCCTTCATGGCCAAGAAGGTGGTGGGGCGAGAGCAACCCCAGGTGGACCTGCCCGACTTCAAGGAGGCCCTGGCCTCCCTCTTCATCGGCCGCGCCCTCACCGAGCGGATGCGCAAGCTCTCGGAGCTGGGGGAAAGGCCCCAGGCCGCACCGCCTCCCCGCGAGGACCGCACGGAGCGGTTGGCCCGACTCATGCGCGAGCGCCTGGAGCGCGACCTCCGACGTGACCTGGAAAAGGAGGACGGCGGCCAGCGCCCGCCGCGGGAGTGATCCCCGGTGGCGAGGACTGTCACCCCCGCCCGTCGCCTGCGGGGCACCCTCTCGCCCCCTGGCGATAAGTCCATCAGCCACCGCGCGGCCATCCTCAACGCCCTGGCCGAGGGCGAAGCGCTCATAGAGAACTTCCAGCGGGGAGCCGACTGCCTGGCCACCCTGCGCTGTCTGGCCCTGCTGGGGGTACGCTGGCATTGGCGGGGGCCGGACACCCTGGCCTTGCAGGGCGTGGGGCTGGACGGGCTCCGGGAGCCGCCCGCCCCCCTGGACTGTCGCAACTCGGGCACCACCATGCGTCTGCTGGCCGGCGTCCTGGCCGGCCAGCCTTTCTTCTCGGTGCTCACAGGGGATGCCTCCCTGCGTTCGCGTCCCATGGGCCGCATCGCCGGGCCCCTGCAGGCCATGGGCGCCCAGGTCTGGGGACGCCAAGGGGGCCAGCTGGCCCCCCTGGCCATCCGCGGCCATCGCCCCCTCAAGGGGATGGTGCACCGGCTGCCGGTCGCCTCGGCCCAGGTCAAGTCCTGCTTACTGCTGGCCGGCCTCTACGGCGACGACGAGACGACGGTCCAGGAGCCAGGCCCCTCCCGCGACCACACCGAGCGCATGCTGGAGGCCATGGGCGTCCATCTGGAACAGCGCGACGGCCACATCCGCCTGTCCCCGCCACGGAGAGGCCTCCAGCCCCTCTCCCTGCGCGTGCCGGGCGACTTCTCGGCCGCTGCCTTCTGGATAGTGGCCGCTGCCTGCCACCCCGACGCTGAAGTGCGGCTGGAGGGCGTGGGCATCAACTCCACTCGCACCGGCCTTCTGGACGTGCTGCGCGAGATGGGTGCCGACATCGTCCTCCAGGAGGAGCGCACCTGGGGCTGCGAGCCCGTCGCCGACATAGTCGTGCGCTCGTCCCGCCTCCGGGCCGTTCAGGTGGGCGGCGACGTGGTCCCTCGCCTCATAGACGAGGTGCCCCTGTTGGCGCTGGCAGGTTGCTTCGCCGAGGGCGAGACAGTGATCCGCGACGCCGCTGAGCTGCGAGTTAAAGAGAGCGACCGCCTGCGGGCAACGGCGCGGGAGCTGGGCCGCCTGGGCGCCCGCATCGAGGAGCTGCCCGACGGGCTGCGGGTCCGCGGCGGCATCCGCCTGCGGGGCTGCCGCGTAAGGAGCTATGGCGACCATCGTCTGGCCATGACCCTGGCCGTGGCTGGCCTGCTGGCCGAGGGAGAGACGGTGATTGGTAATCCCGACGCCGTGTCGGTATCATATCCTAATTTCTGGAGGGATCTGGATCGGCTCGCCTCGTCCCAGGGCGAGTGACGCGAGGGAGGAGTGAGAAGGATGGCCACAGAGCTCGTCCACGTGGGCTTCGGCAACTACGTGGCCCTCAACCGGGTGGTGGCCGTGGTCACCCCTAATTCGGCCCCCATCCAGCGGCTGGTGCGGGACGGCAAGAAGCGCGGCATCATCAAGGACATGACCCAGGGACGGCGCACCAAGTCGGTCCTGTTCATGGATGACGGCTCCATCGTGCTGGCGGCCATCACCCCTGAAGCCATCTACGGGCGGGCCATGCGGCTAGGCGGCGGCGAGACCATGTCCGACGAGGGCACGACCCCAGCCCGCCGACGGAGGGCGGCCAGCAGTGGCTAGGCTGGTCCATCTGGGCCTGCGCAACTACGTCCCCGCCGACCGCATAGCTGAGTGCCATCGCGCCGATCAGGCCTGGGTGCAGAGACTGGTGAGGGCAGCCAAGCGCGGCACCCCAGCTGTGCCCATCCTCGACCTGACCAACGGCCGACGCACTCGCAGCGTCGTATTCCTGGCCACGGGGCACCTGGTGCTCTCGGCCCTCTCCCCCGAGACCATCCGCAACCGGCTGCGGGCCGTCCAGCGATAGGGCCGGTGGCGGACTCGCCCCTGTTGGTGGTCATCACTGGCCCTTCAGGGGTGGGCAAGGACACCGTCCTGAGGGCCCTGGCCCGTCGCCTGGGCGACCGCGCCCACGTGGCCGTCACCGCCACCACCCGTCCGCCGCGTCCCGACGAGCGTCACGGCGTCCACTACTACTTCCTCTCGCCCCAGGAGTTCGAGTCGCTGCTACAGCGGGGGGAGTTGCTGGAGAACGCTGTGGTGTACGGCCACCGCTACGGCGTCCCCCGCGGCCCCTTGCGGGAGGCCCTGGCCCAGGGCCGGGACGTGCTGCTCCGCACCGATGTCCAGGGCGCCCGCTACATCAAGGGCCAGGTGCCTCAGGCCATCACCGTCTTCCTCCTGCCCCCCTCCCTGGAGGAGCTGGAGCGGAGGTTGAGGGAGCGGGGACACGATTCCCCCCAGCAGATGGCCCTGCGACTGGAGACGGCCCGGCGCGAGCTGGAGACGGCCGAAGAGTTCGACTACCGCGTCGTCAACGACCAGGTGGAGGAGGCAGTGGAGAGGCTGGCCCGGATCATGGAGGAGGAGAGGCGACGCCCGGGCCGCACGCCACCCCGCCTTTAGTCCCCGCCACACTCGGCCGGGGAACGGCCCTCGCGTTCAGGGGCGGCCTCTTCCTCAGGCGGCACATCGGCCATAGCGGGCACCGCCTCCATCTCCGCCAGGGAGGGGAAGTGGCTGCGGCGCAGCGGCACCTCCTTCAGGAACAGCCCCACCACGAAGGCCGAGATGCAGATGGCGAAGGCCAGCATGAAGCCATCGCCGATGGCCTCGGCCAGGGAGACTCGCGCCGCCTCCACCACCCTCTGGAAGAGGGCGGCCCCGCCCGGCCCCAGGGACTCGAAACGCTGCTGCAGGGCCGCCAACGCCTCCTTGCTCAGCAGGAAGTCCCTCTCCCTGACCACCGACAGGAGGGACGAAGGCAGCGTCTGGGCCTCCAGCGGTAGCCTGCGGGACAGCTCGTGCCCGAAGGCGACGTTGATGTGGGAGCCGACGATGGCCACACCCATCACGGCCCCTATCTGCCGCAGGAACTGAATGGCCGAGGTGGATACCCCCAGGAAACGGTGGGGCAGGGCATTCTGGACCGCCAGCGTCAGAGGCGGCATGGCCAGGCCCAGCCCGATGCCCAGCATCACCATGTCGAGCGTCACCCTCAGGCGGGGGCTGTCCGCCTCCAGGCGGGTGAACATGAACATGGCCAGGGGCACCACCGCCAGCCCCGCCAGGGTCACCGGGCGGTAACGGCCCATGCGGGCGATGACCTGGCCGCCGATGGTGCTGGCGGCGGCCATGGCCAGCGTCATGGGCATGGTGATGAGACCCGAATTGGTGGCCGTAGCCCCCTTCACCCCCTGAATGTACAGGGGGATGAAAGCGATGGCCCCGAACATGGCCACTCCGATGATGACCGTCACCAGCGAACAGACCAAGAACACGGAGTTGCGGAACAGGTGCAAGGGGAAGGCCGGCTCCTCCGCCCGCATCTCCACCAGCGCGAACACCGCCAGGACCCCCAGCGCCGACCCCAGCAGGGCCAGCACCGGCCCGGAGGTCCAGCCGAACTTGTCGCCCCCCCACGAGAAGGCGAGCAGGAAGGGAACGATGACTGCCGGCATCAGCATGAACCCCAGGACGTCGAGGGGCCTGCGCCCCACCTCGGGCCGCAGGTGGGGCATGCCGAAGGCGAGCACCGCCAGCACCACCGCCCCGATAGGAAGGTTGACGTAGAAGACCCAGCGCCAGTGCACGTAGTCCGTCAGCGCCCCTCCGATAAGGGGCCCCAGGATACTGGAGGCGGCGAAGGTGCCGGTGAACAGCCCCATATACTTGGACCGCTCCGCCGGCGGGAACAGGTCACCGATGACAGCGAAGGCGATGCTCATGACGGCCCCCGCCCCCAGTCCCTGGATGGCCCGGAAGGCAATGAGCTGCTCCATGGTGCGGGAGGCGCCGCACAGGGCCGATCCCAGCACCAGGATGGCCAGCCCCGCCATGTAGAAAGGCTTGCGCCCGTACAGGTCCGTCAGCTTTCCTACCAGGGGAACGAAGGTGGTGGACGTCACCATGAAGGCGGTGAATACCCAGGGGAAAAGGCCCAGCCCTCCCAGGCTGGCCACTACTTTGGGCAGGGCCGTGCTCACCAGGGTCTGGTCCATGCCCACCGTGAAGAGGGCCAGCATGGTCCCCAGCACCACCACCCAGCGCTTGCGCTGGTCCAGCTGCGACAGGCTGGCCACGGCCGCGTCCATGCCTCAGCCCCTCCCCAGGGCAGCGAATTTTGCTCTCTGGTCAACCGTCATGCCCTCATGATAACCCCGGCCCGGGACAGGCACAACGCTTGTGGCGGCGGCCCCTCTTCGGCCTCCGACCCTGGTAGCGGGTATAATGCCGAAGGGAGGCCCACAGCGGGCGAACGCCTCTTCACTTCCTGCACTTGAGTGCAGGGGCCACTGTCGGTGCCGGGGTGGCGAAACGGGCAGACGCGGCGGACTTAAAATCCGCTGCCGCGCGAGCGGCGTGTGGGTTCGAGCCCCACCCCCGGCACCAGAATGCCTCCAGCGCACAGCCTCGGAGCCCGGGACCAGAACGTTAGAGGATTTATACGCCCGCCTCTCGCCCCTTCGACGCCTCTGCAAGGCTCCCGACGCTAGGCTGAAGGCGAGACCACTGCGGGAGGTGCCGAGGTGCAGCAGGAAGGACGTTGGGACCGCATCCGTGGACGCATCCGCTCGGTCTGGGGGAACCTGACCGACGATGATGTCCAGCAGGCCTGGGGAGACCTGGAGCGACTGGTGGGCATCATCAAGGAGCGCACCGGCGAGAGCGCCGAGGCGGTGCGGCAACGCCTGCAGCAACTGATGCAGGACGAAGAGGGGCAACAGCAGCAGTGAGGGGGAGTTAGGCGTGCCCATGCACCGCAGGTCCAAGAAGGCCGAAGAGGAAGAGGAGCCGAGGCCCCGACGGACTCGGCGGCCTCGCGAGGAAGAGGAGCAGGTGGAGGAGAGGGGGCCCGGCCTCTGGGACCTGCCCCATCGCTGGATCCGCAGCCTGAACATGCTGGTGGGTCTAGCCATCCTGACGGTGGAGGGCCTCCTGGCCCTGCGGCTGGCCTTCCAGCTGACGGGTGCCGATGCCGGCGACGAGTTCGTCAACTTCATCTATGACCTGACGGGCTGGCTGGTGGGCCCCTTCCAGGGCATCGGCGAGGAGCGGGAGGCCCTGGGAGGCATCCTGGAGCCGGCCACGCCCATCGCCATGGGCATCTACCTGGCAGCAGCGCTGCTGACCATGGCCGCCCTGGGGGCCATCGCGATGGGCCTGCCTCCGGCAGCCCAGACCCGCACCATACGGCGCCGTCGCGCCGTGTAGCTCTTGCCCACGAGGGGAGCCACATCTGCCCTGCTGCGGGTAGATGTGGCTCCCTTGTCCCTCTCCAGCCCCTTTCCTTAAGATGGCTATCTGTGACCCGCCCGCAGGAGGGACCTTTGCTGCCGCCGGACCTGGAAGCCGTCCTGCCCAGGGCCACCCGCCCCGCCCGTTACACCGATGCCGAATGGAACGCCGACCGCAGGCCCTGGGAGGCGGCGGAGCTGCACCTGCTCCTGGCCTATCCCGATGTCTACGAGGTGGGAATGGCCTGCCCCGTCCTCCACTCCCTTTACTGCCTCCTCAACGGGTTGCCGGGGGTCATGTGCCACCGCCTCTTCGCCCCCTGGCCCGACCTGGAGTTGCTGCTCCGTGAAGAAGGGCACGGCCTCTGGTCGCTGGAGGGGCGTCGCCGACCTCGCGATTACGACGCCGTCCTGCTCTGGATGCCAGCGGAGCTGTGCACGGCGGCTGCCGTCAACTTGCTGGACCTGGCCGGCCTCCCGTGGTCGGCCGGCCAGCGAGAGGAAGGCCCCCTGGTGCTGGCCGCCGGCCCCGCCGTCCTCAACCCCTGGCCGCTTTCGGAGGCGGTGGACGCTTACCTGCTGGGCGACCCAGAAGCCATCGCCCCCGAGGTCGTCCAGGCCCTGGCTGGCGCCCCCGACCGCAGCGGCCGTCTGAAAGGCCTGGCCCGAGTGCCTGGGGTGTGGGTGCCGGCCCTAGCGTCAGGGAGGCCCATCGCCCGCTGGGCCGACCCCCTCCCACCCCCTGCACCCCGTCCGGTGGTGCCCTTCGTGGAGACAGCCCGGGAAGGGCTGGAGGTGGAGCTGGCCCGGGGCGGCGGTCAGGCTCCCTGCTCGCCCCGTCCCGGCCCCTACTGGGGGCCGCGACGGGAAAGGCCCGCCCCCGAGCTGCTGGCTGCCGTGCTGGGGGCGCTGCGGGCCACTGGCTACCGCGACGTCTTCCTGACGGGTGCCCCCTACTCTCAAGCCCGCCAGCTGGCCCTGGAGCTACGTCAGGCCCTGCCGCCGGAGGTGACGGTGCGCTTCTCTCGCCTACCCCCAGAGGAGGAGTGGGTGGACTTGGCCTCCCTGCTGGCGGGGGGAAGGCCCGCGGGCGCCCTCACCCTCTGGCTGGGGGCGGCCTCGGAGCGGCTGCGCATGGCCCTGGGGCTGCCCTACACCGACGCCGCAGTCCTGGCCGCCGCCGAGGCCGCCTACGCCCGCGGCTGGACATCCCTGCGCTTCCAGCTGGAACTGGGGCTGCCGGGAGAGGCGGAGGAGGACGTGGCAAGCCTGGTGCGGCTGGCCCAGGAGGCCCGCAGGGCCGGCCGCGCCCACCACAGCAGCCGCGCCCATCTGCGCCTGGAGGTCTCCCTCTTCGTGCCACGGCCGTGGACGCCTTTCCAGTGGGCCGCCCAGCCGCCCACCGAGGCCCTGGAGGCCAGGACCGCCTCCCTGCGAGCCGCAGCCAAGCGGACGGGCGTGGAGGTGATGGGCGAGCGGGCAGAGAGGGCCCTGCTGGCCGCTGTGCTGGCCCGGGCCGACAGACGTCTGTCCCCCGTGGCCCGCCGCGCCTGGGAGCTGGGGGCCAGGCTGGACACCCACCGCGAGTCCTTCGCCTGGGCGCCCTGGGAGCGGGCGCTGACGGAGGCCGACCTGTCGCCCGGGTACTACGCCCACCGGGAGCTGGGCGCCAATGAACCCCTGCCCTGGGAGGCGCTGGAGGTGGGAGCCGAAAGGGATGGCCTGTGGGCGGCCTGGCAGTCCTACCGCGCAGCCCTGGGGCTGGCTCAGGGATAGATGCCCCGAGTGCGGGTCGCCTCCGCCACCCGTTTCACCGCCAGCAGCATGGCCGCCTCCCGCAGGGTGACACCCTCGGCCTCAGCGAGGGAGGCAACCTCCTGGAAGGCCCGCACCATGATGCGGCGCTGGCGCTCGTGGATCTCGTCCTCGTCCCAGAAGTAGTACTGGAGGTCCTGGACCCACTCGAAGTAGGAGACGATGATGCCGCCGCTGTTGGCCAGGATGTCGGGGACCACCAGAACCCCCTTCTCCCTGAGGATGGCATCGGCGGCGGGGGTGGTGGGGCCGTTGGCCCCCTCGACGATGATCTTGGCCTTCACCTGGTCGGCGTTGGCGGCGGTGATCTGCCCCTCCACAGCGGCCGGCACCAGCACGTCCACCGGCAGGGCCAGCAGCTCCTGGTTGCTGATGGCGTCGCCGAAGGGGCAGTGGCGGAAGGTGCCTTCGGCCTGCTTGTGATGCCAGAGGGCATCGGGGTCCAGTCCCCGGGGATTATAGATGCCGCCGCCCGAATCGCTGACGGCCACCACCCGATAGCCGGCCCTGTGCAGGTGCCAGGCAGCCACCGATCCCACGTTGCCGAAGCCCTGAATGGCCACCGTCAGGCCGTCCTTCTGCAGGCCGCGCAGGGCCACCGCCTGGTCCACCATGTGCAGGAGGCCGCGGCCGGTAGCCTCGACCCGCCCCAGGCTGCCGCCTACGCTGGTGGGCTTGCCCGTGACCACCCCCAGCACCGTATAGCCGCGGTGCATGCTGACGGTGTCCATGATCCAGGCCATCACCTGAGGGTTGGTGCCCATGTCGGGGGCGGGGATGTCCTCGTTGGGGCCGATGATGACGGCCATCTCGGTGGCGTAGCGACGGGTGAGGTTCTCCAGTTCCCTGGGGGACAGGGCCTTGGGGTCCACAGCCACACCCCCTTTGGCCCCGCCGTAGGGGAGGCCCACCACCGCCGCCTTCCAGGTCATCCACATGGCCAGGGCGCGCACCTCGTCCAGGTTTACCTCGGGATGGTAGCGGATGCCGCCCTTGCCCGGGCCGCGGGCCAGGTTGTGTTGCACACGGTAGCCGGTGAAGATGCGCAGGGAGCCGTCGTCCATGCGCACCGGAAAGTTGACCACCAGCTCCCGTTTGCAGTGGGCCAGAACCTGGCGGAGGCCGGGATCCAGGCCCAGGCGGTCGGCGGCGGCGTGGAACTGGGCGAGGGCCGCCTCGAGGGGCGACCCGTCGGGGGCGCCAGTCTGGGCGGTCACGACGGTCGGCTCCTGCTGAGGGTCGAGGGCCCGAGGGTTAGAGGGGGCTGGGTCCGCCCCCAGCCCCCGAGGGCGCACTAGCCAGCGCCCTACTCCTCCTCGGGCTCCTCTTCCTCCTCCTCCTCCTCTTCCTCTTCCTCGGGGCCGAAGAAGGTGGCGGCCACGTCCTCCTCGACCTCGCTGCTCCACAGGGCGGGGCGCGGTGCCGGCTTCTCGGCCGGCGGCTCCTCCACCACGATGGGGGCGCGGGCAGGTATCAGGCGGCCGATGATGACGTTCTCCTTCAGCCCCAGCAGGTGGTCTACCTTGCCCTCGATGGCGGCGTCCGTCAGCACCCGGGTCGTCTCCTGGAAGGAGGCGGCGGCCAGGAAGCTGTCGGTGTGGAGGGCTGCCTTGGTGATGCCCAGGAGCACCGGCTGGGCGGTGGCCGGCTCGCCACCCTCGGCCATCACCTTGGCGTTCTCGTCCTCGAACTTGAAGCGGTCCACCAGGTCGCCAGGCAGGAAGTCGGTGTCGCCCGGGTGCTCCACCCGCACCCGCCTCAGCATCTGGCGGATGATGACCTCGATGTGCTTGTCATTGATGTTGACGCCCTGGGAGCTGTAGACCTTTTGGATCTCCTCCACCAGGTAGGCCTGGACAGCCTCGGGCCCCTGCACCCGCAGGATGTCCTGGGGGTTGAGGGGGCCATCGGTGAGGGGTTGACCGGCCCGAACATACTCGCCCGGCTGCACCTTCAGGCGGGCGGTGCGGGGCACCAGGTACTCGCGCTGGTCCCGCTCCTCGTAGGTGACGCTTATGCGGTCCGGCGCCACCTGCTCCACCACGCCGGAGCTACGGGCCACCACCTCGGACTGCAAGGGGGCGGGCAGACCATCGCCGTCGCTGCCCTCGGGCAGCCGGGCCAGCAGCTGGCCCGCCTCCACCTGCTGCCCCTCACTGACGAGCACCTGCATGCCCTCGGGGAGGGCATACTCCTCGCGATAGATCTCGGTGCTGACCACCCTCAGCAGGCGGTGGTCGCCCCGGTCCTCCACCTCCAGGACGCCATCGATCTCGGCCATGGCGGCGGCCCCCCTGGGCACTCGCGCCTCGAACAGCTCCTCCACCCTAGGCAGGCCGGTGGTGATGTCCTCGCCGGCCACGCCGCCCGTGTGGAAGGTGCGCATGGTCAGCTGAGTGCCGGGCTCGCCGATGCTCTGGGCGGCGATGATGCCCACCGCCTCGCCCGTAGCCACCAGGCGGCCGCGGGCCAGGTCGCGTCCGTAGCACTTGGCACAGATGCCCCGCTTGGCCTGACAGGAGAGGGGCGAGCGGACGTAGACCTGCTTCTCCTGTCCCTCCAGGCGCCGCCCCAGGACCACTATGGCCGAAGCCTGCTCGATACGCTGGGCGGCCTCCTCGTCGATCTCCTGGCCGCGGACAGCCAGCACCTCGCCGGTCTCCGCGTCCACCACATCGGCGGCGGCCAGGCGACCCACGATACGGTCGCGCATGCTCTGAATGGCCAGCCGCTCCGCGGAGGGGTAGCCCAGCCAGATGCCCTGAGTGGTGCCGCAGTCCTCCTCCAGGACGATGACGTCCTGGGCCACGTCCACCAGGCGGCGGGTCAGATAGCCCGAGTCGGCAGTGCGGAGGGCCGTGTCGGCCATGCCCTTGCGAGCACCGTGGGTGGAGATGAAGTATTCCAGCACCGTCAGCCCCTCGCGGAAGCTGGAGCGGATGGGCAGGTCGATGATGCGTCCAGAGGGGTCCGACATGAGGCCCCGCATGCCTGCCATCTGGGCGATCTGGCTGATGTTACCCTTGGCCCCGGACACGGCCATCAGATAAATGCCGCCGTATCGGGAGAGGTTCTGCTCGATGAGCTTCTGCATCTCGTCGCTGGTCTCCCGCCACACCTGGACGGCCTGCTGATAGCGCTCCTCCTCGGTAATGAGGCCCATCTCGTACTGGCTCTGGATCTCGGCGATGCGGGCGTCGGCCTCTTCCAGGAGCCGAGCCTTCTCCTCCGGCACCTTCAGGTCGTTCATGGCGATGGTTATGCCGGAGCGGGTGGCGTAGCGGAAGCCCAGGTCCTTCATCCGGTCCACCATCTCGGCGGTGGCGGCCTCCCCCAGGCGGCGGTAGCACTCGGCTACCAGGTCCTTGATAGCCTTCTTGTCCATCACCTGGTTGCGGAAGCCCAGCTCCGGCGGCACCACCTCGTTGAAGAGGATGCGGCCGATGGTGGTGGTCACCATCTGGCCATCGGTGCGCTGGTCCCGCACCAGGATGCGGGCCTGCAGCTCCACGTGGCCCATATCGTACGCCAGCTTGGCCTCGGCGAAGCTGGAGTAGATCCCCTGGGGCGGGAAGACGCCCTCCCGGAACTCGCCGCGGGCGCCCGGCTTCTCCAGGGTCAGGTAGTAGATGCCCAGCACCATCTCCAGGGTAGGGATGACCACCGGCTCTCCGTTGGCCGGCAAGAGCAGGTTGTGGCTGGAGAGCATCACCTGACGCGCCTCAGCCACCGCCCGCCGGGAGAGGGGGACATGGACGGCCATCTGGTCGCCGTCGAAGTCGGCGTTGAAGGCTGCGCACACCAGCGGGTGGAGCTGGATGGCCGAGCCGTCTATGAGGACAGGCTCGAAGGCCTGAATGCCCAGACGGTGCAGGGTGGGGGCGCGGTTCAGCAGCACCGGCCTCTCCTTCACCGCCTCCTCCAGCACGTCCCACACCTCGGGTCTGACACGCTCCACCATGCGCTTGGCCGACTTGATGTTGTGGGCCAGGCCCTTTTCCACCAGCCCGCGCATGACGAACGGCTTGAACAGCTCCAGGGCCATGCGCTTGGGAAGGCCACACTGGTGCAGCTTCAGCTCCGGCCCCACCACGATGACCGAGCGGCCCGAGTAGTCCACTCGCTTGCCCAGGAGGTTCTGGCGGAAGCGCCCCTGCTTGCCGCGCAGCAGGTCCGAGAGGCTCTTGAGGCGGTGATTGCCCGCCGTCTGCACCGGCCGACCCCGCCGACCGTTGTCGATGAGGGAGTCCACCGCCTCCTGCAGCATCCGCTTCTCGTTGCGGACGATGATCTCGGGCGCCCCCAGCTCCAGAAGCCGCTTGAGGCGGTTGTTGCGGTTGATGACCCGCCGATAAAGGTCGTTGAGGTCGCTGGTGGCGAAGCGGCCGCCGTCCAGCTGCACCATCGGCCGCAGGTCGGGCGGCAGCACCGGCAGCACGGTGATGATCATCCACTCGGGCTTGTTGCCGCTCTTGCGGAAGCTCTCCACCAGCTTCAGCCGCTTGATGGCCACCTTGCGCCGCTGGCCGGTGCTGCTCGCGATCTCGCGCCGCAGCTTCTGGGCCAGCCGGTCCAGGTCCAGCCGGCGGAGGATGTCCAGGATAGCCTCGGCGCCCATGGCCGCCTCGAAGACGCCGCTGTACTTGTCGCTGAGGCGGCGGTAGTCGGTATCGGTCAGGAAGGTGCACTGGTCATCGGCCACGGGGTCCGTCAGGTCCCCCAGCTCGTCGATCTGCTCCTCCAGCTGGTGGCGCACCTTCTCCCGCTCCTCCTGGTAGCGGGCCTGAAGGTCGTCCAGCTCCTTCTGGAGCTGCTGCAGGCGGGCGGCCAGGGCCTCGTCGTCGGCCCCCTGCTGTCGCAGGGAGTCCAGCTCCGCCTGGGCCTCCTGACGGGCCTGCTCCAGCTCGGCCAGGCGGCCCTGATAGGACTCGTCCAGCCGGGCCAGCTCCTCGTCCAGCCTGCGCTTCAGGTCGGCGATGGCCCGTTCCTTGGCCTGGGCGTCCACCCTGGTGACGATGTACTGGGCGAAGTAGAGGACTCGCTCCAGGTTGCGGGGCGAGATGTGCAGGAGAAGGCCGATTCGGCTGGGGGTGCCGCGCACGAACCAGATGTGGGCCACGGGAGCGGCCAGCTCGATGTGGCCCATGCGCTCGCGGCGCACTCGGGCGCGGGTCACCTCCACGCCACACTTGTCACACACCACGCCCCGGTAGCGGACGCGCTTGTACTTGCCGCAGTAGCACTCGAAGTCCTTGGTGGGGCCGAAGATCTTCTCATCGAAGAGGCCGTCCTTCTCCGGCCGCAGGGTGCGGTAGTTGATGGTCTCGGGCTTGGTCACCTCGCCGTAGGACCAGGAACGGATCTGCTCCGGCGAGGCCAGAGAGATGCGGACGGCGTTGAACTCCTGGTTCTCAGTTGCCAAGGAGATCCTCCCCCTTCTCGAAGCCTCTCAGGTCGATTCCCAGGCGGGGCAGATCGGCGGTGGCCGTCTCGGGCAGGGCCACAGGCTCCTCCTCTCGCAAGGGCTGGACCGAGAGGCACAGGCTCTGAAGCTCCCGCATCAGCACCTTGAAGGACTCGGGCACGCCCCGCTCCTGCACATCCTCACCCTTGACGATGGCCTCGTAGGCCTTCTGGCGCCCCACCACGTCGTCGGACTTGATGGTCAACATCTCCTGCAGGGTGTGGGCGGCGCCGTAGGCCTCCAAGGCCCAGACCTCCATCTCGCCGAAGCGCTGGCCGCCGAACTGGGCCTTGCCCCCCAGCGGCTGCTGGGTGATGAGGGAGTAGGGGCCGGTGGAGCGGGCGTGAATCTTGTCCTCCACCAGGTGGATGAGCTTCATCATGTAGATGTAGCCCACCGTCACCGGCTGGTCGAACGGCTCGCCGGTGCGGCCATCGATGAGGACCTGGCGGCCGTAGGTCGGCGCGGCTACGCCCCGCTCCAGCAGTAAGCGCTCGGCCAACTCGTCCAGCTCGGCCAGGGGGCGGCCCCGCACGTCCCGCTCGCCCTGCTGCTCCAGCCACAGCTCCAGGGCAGCGCGCTTGGCCTCGCCCACGTGCTGGTCGGAAAAGACCTTGTCGGGGTCGTAGCCTCGCTCCCGCAGCCAGGCGCAGGCCCGCTCGTAGTCCACCCGCTCGCCCACGGGGTTGGGCTGGTCGGTGGGGTGGGAAAGGAGCGCCCCGGCCTGCTCCACCAGCCAGACACGGGACAGGGCGTCCTCGATGGTCTGGGGATTGCCGCCGTCGAAGACCGGCGAGATGGCACGGAAGCCCAGGCGCATGGCTGCCCAGCCCAGATGGGTCTCCAGCACCTGGCCGATGTTCATGCGGCTGGGGACGCCGATGGGGTTGAGGATGATGTCCACCGGCGTGCCGTCAGGCAAGTGGGGCATGTCCTCCACCGGCAGGATACGGGCTATGACGCCCTTGTTGCCGTGGCGGCCGGCCATCTTGTCGCCCACGGTGATGGGGCGCCGCTGGGCCACGAACACCCTCACCTTGGCATTGACCCCCACCGACAGGTTCTCGGTGATCTCGGCGTAAGGGGGCCAGCGGCACTGGTGCCCCTCTTGGCCGTGGCCCGGGTCGGGGCGCGCGAAGAATCTGGTGTCGATGACCCGTCCCCACTCGCCGTGGGGCATGCGCAGGGAGGTGTCCTTCACCTCTCGCGCCTTCTCGCCGAAGATGGCCCGCAACAGCTTCTCCTCGGCCGAAAGCTCCGTCTCGCCCTTGGGGGTGATCTTGCCCACCAGGATGTCGCCGGCCCGCACCTCGGCGCCGATGCGCACCACGCCCCACTCGTCCAGGTCCTTCAGGGACTCCTCCCCCACGTTGGGGATGTCGCGGGTGATCTCCTCCTGACCCAGCTTGGTGTCGCGGGCCTCCAGCTCGTATTCCTCGATGTGGATGGAGGTGTAGCGGTCCTCCCGCACCACCGCCTCGGAGATGATGATGGCGTCCTCGAAGTTGTATCCCTCCCAGGCCATGAAGGCCACCAGCAGGTTCTGGCCCAGGGCCAGCTCGCCGCCGTCGGTGGAGCAGGAGTCGGCCAGGGGGTCGCCCTTGCGCACCCGCTGGCCCTTGCGCACCACTGGCCGCTGGTTGAGGCAGGTGCCCTGGTTGGAGCGCAGGAACTTGAACAGGCGGTAGGTCTTCTCGGTGCCGTCGTCGTAGACCACGGTGATGGAGTCGCCGACGACGCTCTTGACCCAGCCATCGCCCTCGGCCACCACTATCTGGCCCGAGTCGGAGGCGGCCCTTTTCTCCATGCCCGTGGCCACCAGGGGCGCCTCGGGCCGCACCAGGGGCACCGCCTGCCGCTGCATGTTGGCGCCCATGAGGGCGCGGCCGGCGTCATCGTGCTCCAGGAAGGGGATGAGGGAGGCGGCCACCGACACCGTCTGCTTGGGCGTCAGATCGACGTAGTCCACCTCCTCGGGGCGGGCGGAGATGAAGTGGCCTCCCTTGCGGGCCTCCAGCCGCTCCTCCAGGAAGTGGCCCCGCTCGTCCACGGGCGAGTTGGCCTGGGCGATGACGTGGCCCTCTTCGGCATCGGCCGAGAGGTACTCCACCTGGTCGGACACGAAGGGGCGCACCTTGACGAGGGTGCCCTTGGGGAGCTGGGCCAGGCGCTGGGCCAGCTCGGGCGTAACCTCGGCGCCGGCCGGTGCGACCACCTGACCGTCGGCCCCGCGCACCTCCTCCCTCAGGATGCGACCCACCAGGAGGGGGGAGTCGCACGGCAGCTCCTTGTAGACGCGACGGTAGGGCGTCTCGATGAAGCCGTATTCGTTGACCCGGCCGTAGGTGGCCAGGGAGCCGATGAGGCCGATGTTGGGGCCCTCGGGCGTCTCGATGGGGCAGATGCGGCCATAGTGGCTGGGGTGCACGTCCCGCACCTCGAATCCGGCACGGTCGCGGGACAGCCCCCCAGGCCCCAGGGCCGAGAGGCGCCGCTTGTGGGTCAGCTCCGCCAGGGGATTGGTCTGGTCCATGAACTGGGAGAGCTGGGAGCTGCCGAAGAACTCGCGGATGGCCGCCTGCACCGGCCGCACATTGATGAGGCCCGCCGGGGCAGCCTGGGCCACCTCGGTGATGCTCATGCGGTCGCGGATGCCCCGCTCCATACGCAGGAAGCCGATGCGCAGGGCGTTCTGGATCAGCTCGCCCACGGTGCGCACCCGCCGGTTGCCCAGGTGGTCGATGTCATCGGGCCGGCCCAGCCCGTTATTGAGGCGGATCATCTCCTTGATGACCGCCACCAGGTCGCGGAAGGTGAGCACCCGCTGTCGCAGGTCCTCGTTCAGTCCCAGCCGCTTGTTAAGCTTGTAGCGGCCCACCCGGCTGAGGTCGTAGCGACGCGGATTGAAGAAGAGGTCGTACAGCAGCCGACGGGCGTTCTCCAGGGTGGTGGGGTCGCCCGGCCGCATCCGCTTGCTGAACTCGGCTATGGCCTCCCTCTTGTTGCGGCAGGAGGTGTCCCTGTCCAGGGTGGCGCAGATGTACTGGTGGACGGGGTCCGTGTCCACGTCGGCGAAGAGGTCGAGGAGCTGCTCGTTGGTGCCCAGGGCCTCCTCGTTGTCGATGCCCTCCTTCTCGAAGCAGGCCCGCAGCAGGATGGTGACGGGCAGCTTACGCCGCCTGTCGACCTTGACGTAGATAACGTCGCGGGAGGTGGTCTCGAATTCCAACCAGGCCCCGCGGTTAGGGATGAGCTTGGCGTAGCAGAGCAGGCGGCCGGTGGTCTGGTCACGCTCCAGGGTAAAGTAGGCCCCGGGGGAACGCACCAGCTGGGAGACCACCACCCGCTCGGCACCGTTGACGATGAAGGTGCCTCGAGGGGTCATCAGGGGCATCTCCCCCAGGAAGATCTGCTGCTCCTTGATCTCTCCCGTCTCCTTGACCACCAGGCGCACGTTGAGGCGGAGAGGCGCCGAGTAGGTGAGGTCCTTCTCGCGGCACTCCTCCTCGCTGAACTTGGGCGGGTCCAGACGGTAGGGGCGCACGAAGACCGACTCGATGCCCGCCTCCTTCAGCGCCCGCGCCTGCTCGCGTGTGAGGGGCCGGCCACGGGCGGCGATGAGGTTCCCCTGGGCGTCATAGACATCCTGCAGGGGCACCTCGTCCACCATCTCGTCGATGGGGTCGCCGCGGGGATAGATCTCCTTCTCGAAGCGCAGCTCCAGACGCCCGCCGGTGTAGTCCTGGACGGGCGAGATCTCGTCCAGCAGCTCCTGCAGACCCTCCTCCAGGAACCAGCGATAGGACTGCTTCTGTATGAGCACCAGGTCGGGAAGCTCCAGGACATCGGGTATGCGGGAGTAGGACTTGGACATGGAGGGCAGACGGTGCGAGTTGGGCGACACAGCTCTAGCCACCACCATAAGCGGACACTCCTCCCAAGGCTGGGCAGCTACGCGACTGGGCTAACAAAACGGCAGGGACATAAATCGGGGAACGGACGGGGCGTCGGCCCGACCATCAAAGTTTACCTTAGCAACCGCATCCAGCCCTTGTCAATAGCTCGCGGCCGCTGTTCGCAAAAACGGCTAGTGGCCGTCCAGGGCCAGGGGCCGCTGGAGCGACCTGGCCCTCCGTAGCCACAGACCGGGGGCTAGCCCCCGTCACCTTCCGATGCCGTCCCTTTACTCATCCCCTGCCTCACCCTTCCCGACAGCCCCCGCTAACGTTGACGTGTGCGGCAAGCGGCATTATCATTGTGGCGTGGTCTTAGCGCTGCCCAGAAACTATTGGTAAGCCCTATGACTGGGGGACGTTAGGAGGAGTTATGGACTTCCGCTTCACGCCCGAGGAGGAGGCCTTCCGTCAGGAAGTTCGCCAGTTCATCGAACAGGAGTGCCCCCCTGAGCTGCGGGGCGGCGACGCCAACCCTCTGGAGCGGTTGCCGGCCATGGTCCAGTGGCGGCGCAAGCTGGCCGAGAAGGGCTGGCTGGCGCCCGCCTGGCCCAAGGAATACGGCGGCGCCGGCATGACCATCATGCAGCAGTTCATCTACAACCTAGAGACTGCCCGCCTGCGGGCGCCGTCGCCCATGTTCATGGCCGGTCTGGGCATCGCCGTGGTGGGCCCGACCCTGATCCTTTTCGGCAACGAGGAGCAGAAGAAGACCTACCTGCCCAAGATCCTGTCGGGCGAGCACATCTGGTGCCAGGGCTTCTCGGAGCCCAACGCCGGCTCCGACCTGGCCAGCCTGCAGACCACCGCCGTGCGCGACGGCGACGAGTACGTCATCAACGGCCAGAAGATATGGACCACGGTGGCCCATCTGGCCCACTACATGCTGCTCCTCTGCCGCACCGACCCCAACGCGCCCAAGCACAAGGGGCTGAGCTACATCATCGTCCCCATGAAGGACGAGAAAGGGAACCCCTACCCGGGCGTCACCGTGCAGCCGCTGCTGAACATGGCCGGTACCCACGAATTCAACCAGGTGTTCTTCGAGAATGTGCGGGTGCCGGTGAAGAACCTGGTGGGCGAGGAGAACCAGGGCTGGTACATGGCCGTCCGCACCCTTGACATCGAGCGCTCCAACATCGGCTCAGCTGTGGGCCAGCAGCAGAACGTGGAGGACCTCATCCGCTTCGTGCAGGAGGCGCGGGGCAGCGGCCAGGAGAGGGTCTCCCTCCTCCCGTCCCTGCGCTACGAGCTGGCCGAGCGCTGGGTGGAGACGGAGATTTCGCTCCTCCTCTCGTACCGGGTGGTGACCATGCAGAACCGGGGCCTCATACCCAACTACGAGGCCTCGGCCACCAAGCTCTATTCGATGGAGCTGAACCAGCGCATCGCCAACACGGGCATGAAGGTGCTGGGCCTCTACGGGCAGCTGGCGCGGGGTCAGAAGTGGGCGCCCCTGCGGGGCCGTATCGAGTTCATGTACCTGCGCTCGGTGGCCAACACCATCGAGGGCGGCACCTCCGAGATCCAGCGCAACGTCATCGCCACTCGCGGTCTAGGCCTGCCCAGGGACTGAGGCCCGGGAGGGAGCCGAGCAGGGAGCAGCGAGGTCGCAGGCAAGGAGGACGGCCATGGACTTTCGCTTCACGCCCGAGGAGGAGGCCTTCCGCCAGGAGGTGCGGGAGTTCATCGAGAAGGAGTTCCCCCGCGACCTGCGGGGCACCATGCCCGAGGCAGGCCGCTACGGCGAGCAGCCAGAGCCCCTGCGCGAATGGCGGCGCAAGCTGGCCGCCCGCGGCTGGGTGGCGCCCGCCTGGCCCAAGGAATACGGCGGCGCCGGCATGACCGTCATGCAGCAGTTCATCTACAACCTGGAGATGGCGCGGGCGCGGGTGCCGCCGGTGGGCGGCCTGGGGGTCTCGGTGGTGGGCCCGACCCTGATCATCTACGGCAACGAGGAGCAGAAGAAGACCTACCTGCCCAAGATCCTTTCGGGCGAGCACATCTGGTGCCAGGGCTTCTCGGAGCCCAACGCCGGCTCCGACCTGGCCAGCCTGCAGACCTCGGCCGTCCGCGACGGCGACGAGTACGTCATCAACGGCCACAAGATATGGACATCGGCCGCCCACATGGCCCATTACATGCTGCTCCTCTGCCGCACCGACCCCAACGCGCCCAAGCACAAGGGCATCAGCTACATCATCGTCCCCATGAAGGACGAGAAGGGGAACCCGTATCCCGGGGTGACGGTGAAGCCCCTCATCAACATGGCGGGCCAGTATGGCTTCAACCAGGTCTTCTTCGACAACGTGCGGGTGCCGGTGAAGAACCTGGTCGGGGAAGAGAACCGGGGCTGGTACATGGCCGTCACCACGCTGGACATCGAGCGCTCCAACATCGGAGCGGCTGTGGGGCACCAGCAGACCATCGAGGACCTGATCGAGTTCGTGCGCGAGCAGCGCGGGCAGGGCCCCGAGCGACTGTCCCAGATGCCCTCCCTGCGCTACGAGCTGGCCGACCGCTGGGTAGAGGCAGAGGTGGCCCTTCTGCTCTCCTACAGGGTGGTGACCATGCAGAACCGGGGCCTGATACCCAACTATGAGGCCTCGGCCACCAAGCTCTACTCCTCGGAACTGAGCCAGCGCATCGCCAACACGGGCATGAAGGTACTGGGCCTCTACGGGCAGCTGGCGCCCCGCTCCAAGTGGGCGCCCCTGCGGGGCCGCATCGAGGCGGCCTACCTGACCAGCGTCGCCAGCACCATCGCCGGGGGCACCTCCGAGATCCAGCGCAACGTCATCGCCGGCAGGGGGCTGGGGCTGCCCAGGGACTGAGGCCCGGAGGGCACCCATGCAGATCTTCGCCGGGCAGGTCCGCTTCGGCATCCACGCTGGCCCCCAGAACACCACGTACGACGATTACCTGGCCCTCTGGCGGAAGGCCGAGGAGCTGGGCTACGACTGGGCGTCGGTCTTCGACCACTTCCTCCCTATTCAGGCCGATCCCTCCGGGCCGTGCCTGGAGGGGCTGAGCCTTCTGAGCGCCCTGGCTGCCCAGACCAGCCGCATCCGCTGCGGCATCCTGGTGGTGGGCAACACCTACCGCCATCCGGCGGTAGTGGCCAACATGGCCGCCACCATCGACCACGTGTCGCGAGGCCGCCTGGAGCTGGGCATGGGGGCGGCCTGGTTCGAGCTGGAGCACAGACAGTACGGCATCCCCTTCCCCAGCACGGGGCGCCGCATCCGCATGCTGGGCGAGGCGGTGAAGATCATCAAGTCCCTGTGGACGCAGGAGCGCACCACCTTCCAGGGGCGCTACTACACCCTGACGGACGCCTTCTGCCAGCCCAAGCCGGTCCAGCAGCCCCACATACCCCTCTGGGTAGGTGGCCAGGGCGAGAGGCTCACCCTGCGGGTGGTGGCCGAGTCGGCCGATGGCTGGAACACCTTCCTCATGCCTCTGGAGGCGTACCGGCACAAGCTGGCGGTGCTGGCCGAACACTGTCGAGAGGTGGGGCGCGACCCGGAGGACATCCGCAAGTCACTGGTCTTCTCGGCTATCCTGCGCCCCAGCGAGGCCGAGGCCCGCGAGCGGGCCCAGCGGCTGGCCAGCGCTATGGGCACCACCCTCGAGGCGCTGCAAGGTCGGTTCATCATCGGCACGCCCGAGCAGTGCATCGAGCGGCTGTTGCCCTACGTGCACCTGGGGGTGGGCGACTTCCTGCTGGGCGCTCGGGCCCCCGCCGACCTGCCCACCCTGGAGCTGGTGGCGCGGGAGGTAGCCCCGGCCGTGAAGGCCGAGGGGAGCCGCATCCTCGCCTCTCGCGGTTAGGCCGGCATCAGGGGATGACGCCCGCCTCCTTGAGGGCCACGATCTGCTCCCAGTCGTAGCCCAGCTCCAGCAGCACCTCCTCGGTGTGCTGGCCCAGCTCGGGGACGGGGCGCGTCACCTGCCAGGGCGTGCCGTGGAAGTCGGCTGGCGAGGCCACCAGACGCAGCTGTTGGCCATCCCCGGTGGGGACGGGCACGAAGACGCCAGCCTTGTCGGCCATGGGGTCCTTCACCAGGTCGTTGACGTCCTGGACCGGCGCCCACCATACATCTTCGCGGTCGAAGACCTCCCCCCACTCAGCCAGGGTGCGCTGGGCGAAAATCCTGTCCAGCTCCTCCACCAGCTCGGGGGCGTTGAGCCGCCGCGCCTCGATGTTGGCGAAGCGGGGGTCCTCCATCAGGTCGGGGCGGCCGATAGCCCGACACAGGTCGGGCCAGTGGCGGTCGGCCTGCAACAGAAGGAGCCAGAACCAGCGCCCGTCCCCGGCCCGGTAACAGTTGATGAGGGGATTGGGGTGGTGGAAGCGGTCGTAGGGCTTCACCTCGGCCCCGAGTCGAGAGGCCAGGGCGATATCCCAGCTCATCATGTAGGCACCGATGCGCATGAGGGAGACGCCCACCTTCTGGCCGCGGCCGGTGCGCTCGCGGTGGAAGAGGGCAGCGGCCACGGCCCCGGCGGCGCTCTGCCCCGCCATGTGGTCGCCCATGCCGCCGCGTTGCTGGGGTGGCGGGCCATCGCTGCTCATGAGCATGGCAGCCACAGCGCCCCGCGACCAGAAGGCGCCCACATCGTAGGCGGCCCGGTCCCGCTCCTCGTGGTCCGTACCGTAGCCACTGATGTGGCAGTAGACCAGGCGCGGGTTGAGGGCCGAAAGCTCCTCGTACGAGAGGCCCAGGTCCGCGAGGGCACGGGGCCGCAGGTTGGTCACGAAGACGTCAGCCCTCTCCAGCAGCCGATAGGCGATGCGCCTGCCCTGCTCGTGCCCCAGGTTCAGGGCCAGGCTGCGCTTGCCGCGGTTGTCCTGCTCAAACGGGGGGTTCACCGGCGCCGGCAAGCCCAGGGCACTGGCGAAGAGTCCCCGGAAGGGGTCGCCGTTGGGCGGCTCCAGCTTGATCACCTCAGCGCCCCAGTCGGCCAGGATGGCGGCGCAGGAAGGCCCCGCCACCCAGAAGGCCAGCTCCACCACCTTGATGCCCTCCAAAGGACCGGCCATGGCTCGTGCCTCCCGTCGCACGGCTTTTTCCTTTTTTGCTACGAGCTTACGCCCTTCCCCGGCCGCTGGCAACGGCGCCATTGACACCAGGGCAGGCCCGCCCTAGCTTTAGGCCGAACCGCGCACGGGGCACCGAATCCGAGACAGCACGGAGGCCATCATGGGGGCCAGAGAGGAGATAGAGCGCCTCATCTACGAGTATGCTTCGCGGCTGGACGCCGGCGACCTGCACGGTGTGGGCGCCCTCTTCGCCCAGGGCGAGATCGTTTCGGGCGACAACGTGGCTCGCGGCGCCGAAGAGGTGGAGGCCCTATACCGCCAGTGGGTCCGCATATACCCCGACGGCACTCCCAGGACCAAGCACCTCACCGCCAACGTGGTGGTGGAGGTGGACGAGGCGAGGGGCACGGCCAGCGCCCGGTCAGTCTTCGTCGTCTTCCAGCAGACCGACAGCCTGCCCCTACAGCCCATCATCGCCGGGCGTTACGAGGACGAGTTCGCCCGCAGGGGTGACGAATGGTGTTTCAGGCGTCGCCGCATCATCAGCGAGCTGTTCGGCGACCTGAGCCAGCACCTGCTGAACCCCTTCCAGGGCTGACGGGCGGTCGACGACGGCCTCGGGATCCCTAGTGGCCGCGGAAGTTGGGCTCCCTCTTCTCCAGGAAGGCAGCCAGCCCCTCCCTGGCGTCCTCGGTCTGGGCGGCGGTCATACCGGCGAACTCCTCGTAGAGGAGCATCTCCTCCAGGTTGGAGCTGAGGGACTTATAGATGGCGCGGCGGGCCAGCTCCACCGCCACCGAAGCGCCGCGGGCGAACTGCCGGGCGTAGCGCAGGGCGGCCTCCAGGGCGCGGCCCTCCTCCACCACTTCGTCCACCAGGCCCATGGCGAGGGCCTCCTGAGCGCCGAGGAGGACGCCGGTGGTGACCATCCACAGGGCCTTGGGCAGCCCCACGATGCGGGGCAGGAAGTAGGAGAGACCGCAGTCGGGCGCGAGGCCGCGGCGCACGAAGATGGCCGAGAGGCGGGCAGTGCTCTCGGCTATGCGACGGTCGGCAGCCAGGGCGAAGGCCAGCCCGGCCCCCACCGCCGGGCCGGCGATGGCGGCGATGACGGGCTTGTCGACGCCCACTATGGCGCGGGTGACGTCTCCGAAGCCCCAGAGGGGCGAACGCACCACGTAGCGGGGGCGGCCCTCCACCCTGAGTTCGGGCGAGCTGGCGTCCTCCGAGGAAAGGTCCAGGCCGGCGCAGAAGGCCTTGCCCGCACCCGTCAACACTACCGCCTTCACATCGTCCCGGTCCCGCAGGCCCCACAGGGTCTGGGCCAGCTGGTGGGCGGCCGTCCTGGTGACCGAGTTCAGTCGCTGCGGCCGGTTGATGGTGACCACCGCCACCCCATCGTCGACCTCGAGAAGGATGTCGTCGCTCATGCGGCTCCTATGGCGAAACAGTCATGGTGTTCAGGAAGAGTCTACCGTGGAGGGACGAGGGATGCAAACCGCTGCGGGTGTGTCGCCGCCGTGGGGCCTGGGCGTCCTGGAGCCACCGGTGGGACTCGAACCCACGACACGCGGTTTACGAAACCGCTGCTCTGCCGCTGAGCTACGGTGGCCCCGATAGCACATTTTAGGCGCGGGCGCCGCCCGCGTCAGCCCCCGCAGCGCCCTTGACAGGGACACCGACTCATCCCAGCATGGGCCTAGACCTGCGAGGAGAGAAACAGGCGATGCAAGACCGCCCCACCGTCCAGGAGCTGCTGGCACAGGTGGAGCGCTTCCTCCAAGAGGAGGCGGCACCGCGACTGGAAGGGTCCCTGCGCTTTCACGCCCTGGTGGCGGCCAACGCCCTGCGCATCGTGCAGCGGGAGCTGCAGCTGGCCGAGGGCCAAATACAGGCCCAGTGGCAGGCTCTGGACGCCCTCTTGGGCCCCGAGCCCATGCCCCCGGGCGAGCAGGCCCGCCGCGAGGCCCTCCAGCGACGGGTGGCCGAGGTCTGCCGCCGTATCCGCGAGGGCGACGCCGACCAGGAAGGGCCCTTCCGACGTCGCCTCCTCTCGTATCTCGAGCTGCTGACCCGCCACAAGCTGGAGGTGAACGACCCGGGCTGGCTGGAGCGGCCTAGGGCCTAGACAGGCGAGGCCCCATCGGCCTGCAATGGATGTAATGTCGCCCTGAGCAGAGAGTCTATATGGTCGAGAGACGATGGGGCGCATCGCGCTGGGTCTGGCCCTCGTGTCCACGGCCCTCCTCTTGGGGGCACCGCCTTCCTCCGAGGCAGCGGCCGACTCTCCCTACGGCGCGGTGCTGGTCATGGGGGTCGCCGACCTTCGCGACCCCACTCCGTCCCTGCGGGCAATGGAGCTGGCTGCCCGGGCAGGCATCGTGTGGATCCGTATGGGCTTCCCCTGGAGCTGGGTGGAGGGCACGCCCGGGCGCTCCAACTGGGCCACCCACGACGTCCTGGTAGCCAAGGCCCGCTCCCTGGGCCTGGAGGTCATGGGCAGCCTGGGTTACACCGCCGTCTGGGCCTCCTCCGCCCCACCGGAGGTGACCCGCGCCGTGGACCGGGAGCGTTACCCTCCCAGGGACTATGAGGCCTGGGGCCGCTATGTCTATCAGACTGTCTCCCGCTACCGGGGCCAGGTGCGCTACTGGGAGGTGTGGAACGAGCCCGACCTGGGCGGCGAGGGTCCTTTCGGCTTCTGGCGGGCCAGCGAGGCCGAGTTCGCCCGCCTGCTGGCGGTGGCCTACCAGAACGTGAAGCGGGCCGATCCCCAAGCACGGGTGGTCATCGGTGGACTGTCCCTGGGCGGGAGTCCGGGCGTGCTCAACGAGGACTTCTTCCCCCGTATCCTGCGCGACCCCACCTATCCGGCCGCCCGCTACTTCGATATCGCCGCCTTCCACCAGTACGGCAGCAGGGACACGGCCCGCCAGCGCTTTCTCTACGTGCGGGGCGAACTGGAGAAGGTGGGCGCCGGGGACAAGCCAATATGGGTGACGGAGGTGGGCGCCACCAGCGAGTCGCGGCCCCAGGACCCGCCCCAGTACCGGGGGCCTGAGGGGCAGGCCCGCTACGTGCGCGACATGCTGCCCTACCTCTTGCAGCTGGGCGCCCAGAAGGTATTCTGGTTCTCCCTGACCGACTCACAGCTATCGGGCGGCAACTTCATCAGCCACGGACTGCTGGACAGCCAGCTCGCTCCCAAGCCGGCCTACTACGCCTATCGCGAGCTGACGGGGGCAGCCAGCAGCGACGGGGGCGGCCTCCGGCCACAGCCCACGCCCATCGTCGCCCCTACCCAGCCGGTCGTCACTCCTTCCGCTGCGCCGGTAGAAGCCGCGCCGGAGCCCGTCACCGACGGAACGGTGGCCGTGGGCGAGACCGCCGCTGGCGGAGGCGAGCCGCCCCCTTCGCCGGCAACAGAGCGGAGCAGGGGCTTTCCCTGGCCGGCAGCCATAACCGGGGCGGGTGCAGCCCTGGTGGCTGGCGGGCTGGCGGCCGCCTGGCGCCTGCGCCGTCGCTCCGGCTAGCAGCTACTGGACCTGGTCCAGGAACTCGGAGATGCCCAGCCCCACGGCGTCGCCGCAGCGGTATTCGGTCATCCCCTCGCCGATGTGGGTGACGTGGCCAGCACGACGGTTGCGCAGGGGCGCGTAGCCCACCACGCGCCCCTCGATGATCAGCCGTTCGCCCTCCAGCTCCAGCACCGCCCGCATGGAGCGGTGGCGTCGCGTCTCGGGGTCGATATCGGCCTCCAGGTGCACCTGCCGAGTCTGCCGCAGCCGCTCTGGCCCTTCCACCACCACAGCGTAGGCAGTGGTGGTGCCATCGGGGCGGCCGGTGACGTTGACCATGAAGCCGAAGCTGGGGCTGAAGGAGCAGGTGAGCCAGCGGTACAAGGGAATGGCCTGCCAGTAGCGGGGGCCCCAGGAGTGGTCGCGCATGCCCAGGGCATCCAGCTGGTAGTTATGACCGTCCACCCTCAGGGCACCTCGCACCTGCATATGCTGTTCGAAGTGGGCGCGGGCAAAGGAGCGCTCGGGGTCGGCCTCTGGCTGTTCTCCCTGGGTGGTGCCGTACACGGGGCCTATGGCCACGTGCTCGAGCTCCAGCTCCACCTCCCGCCAGGGGTTATGACGGAAGGCCTGGCCGGGGTCTACCAGGGCCATGGGGTCCGTCAGGTGCACGGCATGGCCCCTGTAGGTGGTGCGGTGACGGACGAAAGGTTCCAGCACCTGGAAGGACATGCCGCCAGCGTCAAAGGCCTCATTGCTGCTGATCTCGGGCCGCTTGAAGTTGAAGAGGACGCTGCCGTCGGGCAGATACAGGCAAAGGGTCACCTCGGCGTAGCCCTCGTTGACCCGGTTGCCGATGCGCATGAAGCCGCCCAGACGCTGGGAGTTGTCGAAGAAGTTGTAGTAGGCCGACTCGTTGAAGTTGGGCTCCGGGCCGGGGGCATGGGTGTAGTCGTCCTGGGGCCGCAGGTCTCCCACCACGCTCACCATGCTGGCACCTCCGCAAGCAACCTGTGGTGGCATTTTAGCCCCCGGGGCCTCCCCCCACAAGGGCAACAGCGGCGGCGGGAGAGCTAGGCCCGCAGGCGCTGACGAACGGCCCGCAGCTCCTCCAGCAGCTCGGACAGGGGGACGTCCTCCACCTCAGCGGCCAGGGTCCGCTCCCGCACCTGGCTGGCCACCTTCTGGAAGATAGCCATCAGGTCGCTGTCCAGGGGAGATTCCTCCTGCCCGCCCTCGCCATCGGTTCCCGCCTGGGAAGCCTGGGCAAAAGCGGGGGCGGCAGCCTCCCCAGACTCCTCTTCGCCTTCCGAGGTGCCTAAGGATGGCCACTGCTCCAGGACGTCGGATGGGCCATCGCCGTTGGCCGGAACCTGGAGGGAAGGAGCAGCCGCGGCCTCCGGTCCGGGCTGGGCCTCGGGCTGCTGAGCGGGGTCCTGGGACTGCTCTTCGTCTTCGTGCTGGCTTCGCGCCTTTCCCGTCCTTTTGCCGTCCGCCTGCGGCTTCTCCCTGTGCATCTCTCCCTCCTGTTTCTGCTTCAGCCTTTGGCCCAGGGACGTCACTTCATGTCGCAAGGCCGAGGCCAGCGTCTCCAGCGCTTGGATGCCGCGATGTGCTCCCTGCCAGGTGAGGCCGGCCGCCCGCAGGCCGCCGGAGGCCGGAGCGACCACGTCCATGGCCAGGCGATAGAGCCAGACCAAGGCTCCTGCCAGCACCAGCAGGGAGAAGGTCCGGCCAGCCCAGCCGTTCATCAGGCGGTGACCGTAGCCCAGCAGCGGGACGGTGCTCCGCACCACCAGCACCTCGCCCGACACCGCAACGGGGGTGGGTAGAGGCTTCCCGTCCTCCCCGGCCAGGATCAGCGTCTGGCGGCTGCCGCTGCGCTGCAGCCCCAACACGTGGTAAATGTCGGTAGAGCCGCTTTCGTCGGTGAACAGGACTTCATCCCCCGGCAGGGCCTGGGAGACGGGCTCGGCCAGCACCAGGCGCTGCCCCAGGGCCTCTGTCCGCAGACCGAGGGCACGAGGCAGGCCCGCCGCCACAGCGCCCACGACCACCAGGGCAGTGATGGCCGCCAAGACCACCCTGGTTGCCTTGATGGCCAAGGGCATGGAGACCAGAACGGAGACCGGCATCATCGCCTGCCTCATGGCGTCGGCAATCCCAGGGCGAAGAGCAGCTGGCCCAGGAGGGGCATGATGACCAGGGCCAGCCCGGTGGCGGCCAGGTTCAAGGAGGCGAAGAGGGCCAGCTTGAGCTTGCTTCCACCTGCTGCCGCCTGACTGGTCCAGGTGTTGATGACGGTGAGGCCCACGGCCACGATGACGGCCGTCGTCTGCAGCAGCTTGGCATCCATCTCCTGAAAGGCCAGGCCGGTGGGGATGCCCAGGTCCTGGGGACGGATGCCCGTCGGGACATCGCTGGTGAGGGTGGCCTGGGCACGCACCAGCTGGGCGTTAAAGCGGGCCACCACCTCGTTCACGAAAAGCAGCAGGGCCACCAGCACGCCGTGCAGCGGCACGATCATGAAGTGGAAGGTGGAGGCCACCAATCTGCGTTTGGAGCGGAGAAGGTAGGTCTGCAGGCCCAGGTCGGCGGCCAGGCTGCCGGCACGGGCCGGGTCGCCCCCCAGTCGCACGGCATCCCAGAAGGCACCCACCACCCTCTTCACCAGGTCGCTGCTGGTCTCGGCCACGAAGCGCGCCCAGGCCCGACCCGTCTCCACCCCTGCCTCCAGGCGCTGCAACAGCCGCTTGAGTTCCGGCTCCAGGGAGCCGATGGAGCGACGGTCCACGTGCTTCAGGCTGTCGGTGACGGTGGTGCCGCGGGCGGCCGTCACGCTGCCGAGGGAACGCACGAAGTCGGCGATGTCACGGTCGCGATCGTTGACCTTCCGCTCCTCCAGGAAGGTGTAGAGGCCAGGGGGCGCCAGCATGATGGCCGCCGCCGTTATGGCCATGCCGAAGTGCTGGGTGACCACGTAGACCGCGATGCCACCTATCACCGCTGCCGGCAGGAAGACCGTGGCCATGGACCTGAGCAGCTTCTGGGAGTGGGTGGCATCGGACAGCTTCTGCAGCATCGGGTCGGCGGGGGCCACCCGCCAGATGAGCCACGCGCCCAGCAGCCCCACCACCAGGACTATCATTTCGGTGGCCACCAGGAAGAAGTTGCCCAGGTGGTAGATCATGTTGGAGACCACCGCCACCAGCACTATCATGATGGCCGCTGCCTCCAGGGCTACAAAGGCGTCGGTCCACTTGCGCAGCGACTCCAGGTCGCGCTCGTATTCGTTGACGTAGTCATCGGTTATGACCCGAAGCTCCCGGTGCAGGAAGGCCGCCTCGGGCTCGCCCGAGGCCAGGGAGTTGCCGAAGCGCAGCAGGATGGCACGTATGGTCTCCTCGCTGGCCCGACTGGAGATGCGGTGACAGGCGTGGGCGAAATCGTAGGAAAGGCCCCGCACCAGCGCCAGCACCTGGCCGAAAAAGGGCGACGCACGGTAACCCAGGGAAGCCGCAATCTGGAAGAGCTGGTCGCGGGTGACGTTGGCCGTGGCTACCGCCGCCAGGTGAGTGAACAGGCTCACCAGGTCATAGCGGTAGGCGCTGGCGTTGAACAGCAGCGACCGCGAGTTGGGAAGGGCCTGGCTTCGGGCGGCCCCCTCAGCCCTAGAAGAGGCCTTGCCGACGCGCCTTGGCCAGGACCTGATAGAGATCATGGAAGTCCTTTACCCCCTTGCGGTGCAGCTCCTGCAGCAGCCGCGCCCGTTTCTCCAGCTCCAGGTACATCTCCCGCCGCTTGCTGGCGGGGAGACCGCGGCGGACGGCGATCTTGTTCTCCAGCAGGTAGCTGTTCATGTAGCCGGTGAACTCGAAGCGGTCGTAGACCGGGTCCCAATGGAATATCTCAGCGAAGGCGAAGGACTCGGTGGCCGGATCGTAGCCCAGCACCTCGCTGACCGAGAGCACCCGGCGCGCCAGTTTGCCGGTCTTCAGCCGTACGGCGCTGGTGATGACCACCACGTTCAGGTTGTCGACGTAGGTCTTGGGCACGTTGATGGGGGGCGCGGTGATACGCTGGATCAGCTTCTCCACCGTGGCGGCGTGGAAGGTGGCCATCACCTGGTGGCCCGTCTGCATGGCCTGGAAGGCGATGTTGCCCTCCTCGCCTCGGATCTCGCCCACCAGAATGGCGTTGGGGCGCTGGCGCAGGGCTGCCTTCAGCAGGTCGAACATGCTCACCGCCGCCCCCTCTTCGCCGGTGCCCCTCACCACTTCCCTCGTCCAGTTGGGGTGGGGCACCTGCAGCTCGGGGGTGTCCTCGATGGTCACGATCTTGAACTCGGGGGGGATGAAGGTGGTGATGGCGTTGAGGAGGGTAGTCTTGCCGGATGCCGTCTCCCCCGAGACGAACAGGTTCATCCCCTCCTCCAGGACGATGGAGAGGTAGGCCAGAATGCGGTAGTCCAGGCTGCCCCCCTCCGCCAGGTCCAGCACGCTCATAGGCTTGGTGGCGAACTTACGAATGGTGAAGTTGCTGCCCCGCTTGGAGACCTCCGAGCCGTAGACGATGTTGATTCGGGAGCCGTCGGGTAGGGTGGCGTCCACGATGGGCCGACGGTGGGTCACCGGCTTGCCGATGCGCTCCGACAAGCGCCTCAGGAAGGTGTCCAGGTCCGCCTCCTCCTCGAAGGCGATGGCCGACTTGAGGGCCTTGAATATCTTGTGCTCGATGAAGATGGGCCCCAGGCCGCTGCAGCTCACGTCCTCGATGTAGGGGTCCAGTATGAAGGGCTGCAGCACCCCCAGCCCCACCTTGTCTCGCAGCACCAGGTAGCGCAGGGCCTCGAACTCCTCCGCTCGCAGGTGCAGCTTGTGGTTGTTGCCCCCCAGCAAGCGGAGGCGACCATTGCCATTCAGGGAATGGCGGCCATTGCCGTTGAGGGAGTGGCGGCCATTGCCGTTGTGGGAGCGGTGCCCGTTGAGGACCACCACCCGCCTCATGGCCTCCTCCAGGACCTGCCGGCGGTCCTCCAGGGTCTGGGCGTGAGGCAGCTTGGTGACCACGTCCACCAGCCTGTCCTCCAGCGCCTCCAGGAGGGGCCGCATCTCGTCCATCTCCATCACCGGCTCGATGGGGATGTAGAAGTTTCGGGCGTCCTGGGGGTCGCCCAGGATATGGATGAAGATGCCGTTGCCGATGGGGTAAAGGACGTTGGGCAGGCCCGTCTCCCCCATCTTTCGCTCCAGTCGCTGGTGGAACTGGGGGATGCCGCACTCCTCCACGGGCAGGGAGTGCAGGTAGCGGAGCAGGTAGGGGTGAGAGGCGGCCTCGCTGCGCAGGGGCTCGGGCAGCGCACGGCAAACGGGGCAGGCCGCCTCCTGGTGGCCTTCCCCCTGCCACGCCTTCAGCTCGAAGGGGAGGCGTGTCGCCGGCATGCTCTCACCCTCTTAGGCCTTGGCACGAGTTATGGGCACGCTCTTGATCCCTACCCCCGGTTCGACGGTGAAGCTGACGGTGTTGTCCACGGTGCGCACCGCCCCCCGCACCTTCACCACCTCCAGGGTGCGCACCAGCTGGTTGCCCAGCTCCTCGATGCGCAGCCGCAGATGGGCGTCCACTATCGAATTGGCCCGCAGACGCAACGACTCGTTCATGGCGTAGGAATGGAGGGTGACGATGATGGTCCGCCCCATGTCCGCCAGTTCCTTGCACTTGGCCAGGAAGGACAGCACGTACCACTCGTCGAAGTTGAAGATCAGGGGCGTGATGGAGTCCACCACGAACAGCTCGTAGTCCTGGCAGACGGCCATGTAGCGCAGCACCCGCGACAGCAGCGCCTCCGCCCGTTGGCGGTCCCCCTGGAAATCGGCGTCGAACAGGGCCAGCCGGCGCAACAGGTAATAATCGGAGAGAGGCATGCCGAAGCCGTCCATCTGCTCCAGCACCTCTCGCGCCGTCGCCTCCGACACGAAGACGGCGCAGCGGTAGCCTTGCTTCAAGGCCCCGTAGACCAGCTGCAAGGTGAAGACGCTCTTGCCAGCGTCGGGGTCCCCCTCTATCAAGGTGAGAGAGGCGGGCGGCAGCCCTCCCCCCAGGCGCTTCTCCATCTCCAGCAGGCCCGGAGAGATGAGGCGCTCCTTGCGCTCCTCTTCCTCCTCCTCTTCGTCAGGCGAAAGCAGCGGCTCTGCTACCATGGCCCTCGCTCCTCAGAAATAGATGGTGTAGCTGAGGCCGCTGGACAGGGCCAGCACCAGCCAGCGGTCGTTGTTGCTCGTGTCGATGGCCGGGGACACCTGCACCACCACCTGCATGGTCTCCCCTGGGTCTAAGATGCCTGGGTTGCGCCGATCGTTACTGATGGCGGCCACCTGCCAGGTGTTGTCCTGCAGGGGGCCATCGGCATAGGGCAGCCACAGGCTGTGGCGCTGTCCACCGCTGTCGCGATAGCTGATGATGACGTCCATCAGGCGGGGATCGACGATGGCCACCCGACCGGCGTTCTTCAGCAGCACGGTAACCTGGGTGCCATCGGGCGAAAGGCTGGTGCTCACCTGCTCCAGGGCGCTGCCCACCCGCTCCTCGGCAACTGCCAGCATGTCCCGCCAGGAGCGGTCCACCCGCTCCACTGCCCCGGTGGTGACGCCGGTCATCACCAGGGCGCCCACCAGGACGGCGGCGGCCACTATGAGGGCAGGGATGGTGTGCTCCATGGCCTACACCGAGAAGGTGGTGCTGATGGGCACCCCATTGGGCAGGACGATGGTGACGATGTAGTCCTGGCCGCTGGTCAGGCCCGCGTCCAGCTCGATCTCCACCCGAGCAGTGGCATAGGGCGACCAGCGGGTGTCGTTCTCTATGGCGATATCCCAGCAGGGGGCCACGTTGCCCGTCTGGGCGCAGGGCGGGACGCGCTCGAAGCTCCCCACCGGCCCGAAGAAGACGTCCATCCGCTCCAGGTTGGCGATGGTGATGGACCCGACGTTCTTGACCCAGACCTGCACCGTCGTGGAGGCGGCTGCCGCCGCCGTCTCGATGATGCGGGCGTCGGTGCGGATGCGGTCGCTGACGGCGTCGCTGACGGAGATGACATCGCCCCCCGCCCTCTGCACCGCTGGCAGCACGGCGTTGGCGACGATGGCAGCGGAGACGATGCCTGCCACCACCAGCAGCACCGTCACCAAGACCTTGTCCATGGCCGGTGCGGGCTAGCGGGCGAGGTTGTCCAGCTCCACCAGGGACCTGAGCCAGTAAGGCTCCGGCTCGTCGCTGCTGGCCAGCAGCTCCTGAAGATGCCCCAGGGCCAGGCTCATGTTGGCCGGCAAGGGCTTCACCAGGCGGTACATAGCCAGGAGATGCCCCAGGCGCTGGGGGCCCAGCTCGCGCAGGGAGCTGGCCAGCCAGGCCACGAAGTCGCCTCCCGCCAGGGGCGGCGGCTGCCAGCGGAGGGGCGGGTCCTCCAGGGGCGGCGTCCCCGTGGCCCGCTCCTCGCGGGCAGCGGCCGGCTGTGGCTCTGGCTCCAGGCTGGGCGCCTCTGCCGCCTCCTCCGCAGCCTCCGGGGCGGGCGTCTCCTCCCGGGAGCCCTCCCCCAGCGCCGGGGCCTCGTAGCCGTCGGGAGGGACAACGGCCTCCTCCGACGGCGGGGACAGGTCCAGCGTCAACGGGTTGGTGCGCGAGAGGACCACCTCCCTTATGTCCAGCAGGACGCTCTTGACCTCGGCCTTGAGGAGCCTCAGCTCCTCCTCCAGGGCCTCTATGCGGCTGTCGGTGTCCATTGCCAACTCACCCCCGAAACGAGACTGGGGGCGCCCTGGGTAGTCCCCGGGCGCCCCCGCCTCCCGATCAGTGCAGGTCCACCACCGGGTCGATGGCCGGCGGCATGGTGCGGGCAATGAGCATGAAGCCACCCGACGGCGCCACCACCTCGATGGTGAAGCGCTCGTTCGGGCCCAGCTCTAGACCATCAGCAGCGGAGAGGGCAATGGTGATCGTGAAGAGCTCGCCCGGCTCCAGCATCTGGTCCCCGTCGCCAACGATGTCAGCCGCCGTATAAGGCACGTCCTCTACCCGGCCGTCAGAGTCGGTGTAGTTCATGACGACGCGGCTGTTGTTCGCGCTCGGGTCCAGGCTGATGGGCGAACCACCAGCGGCCAGGGCCAGCTGGAAGGTCAGATTGCCCTGGTCGACCTGACCGTCCGGTGGAGTCTCGGTGTCCTGCGCGCCGGTGAGGACGACGGACCCGTGCAGCTCCAGGTTGGACTGGGCCTTGGCCAGGCCGGCGAAGATGGTCTCCTTGCTCCGCTCGGCGCTGAACAGCCCCGTGCTCAGGGTCACGAAGGCGAACACCGAGGCCACGATGACGAAGGCGATCAGGATGATGGCCGTCTCGAGGCCGGTGATGCCCCGCTCGCCCCGCAGGACCTTCTTCATGGCCCTCTTGAGTTTCCTCACTGCGACACCTCCTTTTTCCCTTCGCGCTCGACTTGACGTTATATCGACCCTATTCGGTTGTTTCTTGACATTTTCTGGCTCCCACCTCCTCTGTCCAGCTTTTTCCGTCGGTTACGACTCAGCGGCTGCCCCGAACGTTACAGTGACGACCACTCATTCGCATCGCTTACGGCAGGACGGCGCCGGCCCAGCATCCGTCGCGGCCGCAGTCGGGCAGAGCCCGTCCGGCGATGGAGAGGGGCACCGGCACCTCCCTGCCCCCCTGCAGCACGGCCAGGTCCAGGTGCAGGTGGGCGCAGCCAGGGCCGATGTAGGCCAGGGCGCCCAGATAGGTGCCCGCCGCCACCGCCACCGGCCCGTCCTTGGGACGCAGCGAGGCCGGTATGCTGCCCGGGTCCAGGTGGATGAGGCGCAGGCGGGCCAGGCTGCCATCGGGCAGCGGAAACTCCAGCACCAGCACCGAGCCGGCAGCCGCCCCTGTCACTGCCTGGCCGCCGCAGTAGGCCACAGTGCCGTCGGTCACGGCCACGATGCGCCCCCCCACCGGAGCCCGCACGGGCGTGCCCGCAGTGGGGCCGTCCAGCCGCACCAGGTCTAGGCCGTAGGTGTGGACGCCGTCGTGCAGGCCGCAACGGTAACCGCAGCTCACCTGCCAGCGGCCTGGCACGGGCATGGGCAGGGACAGGGACTCACCGGCCGTGGCGCCGACCGCCCCGGGCACTCTGGCTAGCGGGCCGGGCTCCGACAGGGGCCGCTGCTGTCGTGGTCGACCGCTGCGGACGGCCCGCACGGTGGCGCGGGGGTCGTCGGGGGCAGGGGTGGCCACCTCCAGCCGCCGTCCGGTGGTCGGCGCGGCCGCGGGAGGGGACTGGGCCTCACGCCCCCCGGTCTGGGGCTCGAAGGCGACGTCGGCCGCCGGCTGGACCTGGACCGGAGAGGCCGGGCCGGCGCTGTCCGTCGCCGGGCCGGCAGAAGAGCGAGCGCTGGCGGCGCTGCGGCCCCCTGCCAGGGCACCCACGACGGCGGCCAGCACGAGGCCTCCCAGCACCAGGGCGCCGCCCAGGGCCAAAGCGCCCCGGCAGGACGCCAGGCCACCCCCCTGGGGGGAAGGTCGGGAAGCAGGATCCGGCGTGGCCATCGTGTCCATAGTGGGGACGCACGACGGCCCGCCGCTGTTAGCGGGGGAGGCCGGCGATGGTGACTACGGGTTCAGGCCCTGAGGCAGCACCGCCGCCAGGGCCGTCCCCCGCTCCCGGTCGGACCCCACCACCACGCCGATGAGGTTGCCCTCGGTGTCCAGGAGGGCGGAGCCGCTGCAGCCTGGCTCGGCGGGGATATCGGTCACCAGCATGGGCTGGCCGGTGGACGAGAGGACCTGGCCCAGCACCTTGCCCAGGCGGGGGGCGTCGTCGAAGTGACAGCGAAAGAGGACAGGCCGCCCGTCGTAGTCGCGGGCGCCGGTCAACAGCGTGGGCAGCGAGAGCCGGGGCAGACCGCTGGCCTCGCCGAAGTGGCAGTAGAGGACGGCCACGTCCGAGCTCTCGTAGTCGCTGATCATGCGGCCCTCGCACCAGACGCGGGCCTCCACTCGCCGCGCCCGCACGGTGGTGCCGGAGTCCAGCACGTGCCCGGCGGTGAGGATGACGTAGCCATCGGGGAGCAGACGGACCACCATCCCCGTGCCCCGCGACACCTGTATCAGAGGGCCATGGCCTCTGGGGGCCGTCGCCTCGATGATGGTGGTGTTGCGTTGTATCAGCTCGAGGGCCAGCTGCGTGGGCTGTGGCGGCGGCGACGGCAGGGGGGTGGGCGTGGGGCCGACGGTGGGTGGCGCCTCTTCCCTCAACACCTCCAGCTCCGGCACCGGCGGCAGCTCACGCTGGAAGGCCACCACCGCTATCAGGCCCACCATCCCCGCCAGGGCCATCGCCAGGAGCCAGACCAGCAGGCGCATTCGCCCCACCTCAGCCGCGGGCCTCGGCCTCCCGGGCTGGCAGCACCTCCACCCAGGCGTCGCGGCAGGCGGGGATGCCGCACTGAGGGTCCGACACGCCCCTGGGCACCAGGACGTGGGCCTCGGGCCAGAACATCGCGACTGTGCCCGGCCGCCCCACCGTTCCCCTGGCCAGGGCCAGGTCGATGATGGCGCGGACGTTCTCTACCCCGAACTTGTGCACGGTCACACCCATTGACCAGACGAAGACGGCCGTCCCGGCGTTAACATACAGGCGAGCGAACTCTCGCATATCCTCGCGGGTGGTCCCAGGCCCGCTCCATGTCCTCCCAGGAGATGTCGGCCGAGGCGAAGCGCCTCTGCCAGCCGCCACCCACCTTACGCCCGCCCTCCTTCGGGGGAGAAGGCCTTGCACACCAAGTATACGCAGGCCTGGCCCAAGCCGCTCTACCCTCCAGAGGGCTCCGTATGGGCCTAGGCAGTCTGTCCCTTCTATACTGGGGGCAGGCCGGTGACCGCGACAGCGAGACAGCAGCCCCGCGAGGAGCCGGAGGCCCTGCACCTGCTGTTCGCAGGCGGTGCCCTGACGGCAGCCCTGGCGGCCGGCTTTTCGCTGGGCATCTTGCTGGCCCTGGCCCGGACGGGCGTGGGCGACCTGGGCGAGCGCTGGCCCGCCCTGGTCCAGGCCCATGGCCATGCCCAGTTGGCCGGCTGGGCGGGCCTGTTCGTGATGGGCATGGCCTATCGGCTCTTGCCCCGCTTCGCCGGCGCGCCGCCTGTCCCCTTCGTCCCTGCCCTGGTCTCCCTTGCGGCCACTGCCAGCGGCCTCGCCATCAGGGTCCTGGGCCAACCTCTGGCCACGGGCCAGGTCGGCGCTCTCGCGATCCGGGCCTCAGCAGCGCTGGAGCTGGCCGGCGCCGTCGTCTTCGCCGCCCTGCTGCTTCCGGCCCTGCGCCAGGGCCTGACGCAGGGCCGCCCCTTCGCGCCCCACCTGGCGGCGGCGGTGGCCTGGCTCGTAGCGGTCAAGGCCCTGGGGATGGCATGGACGCCCGCGGCCGGCCCGGGGCCGCTGTTGGTGCCCTTCGACCGACAGCAGCTCTTGCACGACGCGATGCTGCTGGGCTTCGTCCTGTCGGCGGTGGTGGGGGTATCCCTGCGCACCGTCGTCATCTTCTTCGGACGGCCCCAGCCACGGCCTCCGGCCGTATGGGGGCTGTGGCTGCCTCTGCACCTGGGGCTGGCGCTGCACGCCGCGGCTGCCGCCTGGACTACCTACCGTCCCTGGGAGGGGGCAGCCAGGGCCGAGGCGGCGGGTCTCCTGCTGGCGGGGCTGGGGCTGGCCGGCGCGGCGCTGCTGGTGGGGCCGTGGCGGCCGCCCCACCGACTGCGGGACGCGGCCCGCGGGGCCGGACTGCTGGTGCAGGTGGCCGTCGCCTGGCTCGGACTCGGGGGGCTGCTGCTGTCAGCGGTGGGAGCCATGGCAGTGGCCGACGGCGGGCCGGTGCCTCACGCCCGCGTGGACGCTGCCCGCCACCTGTTGGCAGTGGGGGCCGTGACCACCATGATCCTGGGCATGGCCTATCTGGTGATGCCCGCTTTCGCCCTCTCCCGACAGCAGGGACGGCCCCAGCGCTGGGCCGTGGCGCTGGCCCTGGCCTGCCTGCCGGCGGCGGCCGTCATGCGGACGGCCGGGGGCTGGCTATCGGGGGAAACGGAGGCGGCCGACCACCTGACGGCTACGGCTGGAGTGCTGGCCTGGCTGGCGGTGGCCGCCTTCGCCGTGGCCCTGGGGCTAGCGCTGCGGGCGCGACGCGGCGTTCCTCTCCCTGGTGGGAGGTAATACAATCGTCCTTAGCTGATGGACAACGAAGGGTCCATGGGGCCTTCCCTGCGCTCTTACCTGCTGTTCGCCCTGGTCTCCCTCTGCCTTCTGGTAGCCGCCCTCCAGTTCTCCATGGTGAGCGTGGCCCTGGGCGACCTGATGGACGACCTGAACGCTCCCCTGCGCTGGGCTGGCTGGGTGGTGACCATCTATACCCTGGCCCAGGCCGTATCCATGCCCATCGTGGGGAGGCTCAGCGACGACCTGGGACGGCGCACGGTGTTCGTGGGCGGGCTGGTGGTCTTCGCCCTGGCCTCCCTGGCCTGCGCCCTGGCCCCCAACGTCTACTTCCTCATCCTGGCGCGGGGGGTGCAGGGCGTGGCAGCGGGGGGCCTCCTGCCCTCGGCCTACGGCATCATCGGCGACACCTTCGGTCAGCGACGGGCGCAGATGGTGGGACTCCTTTCGTCCATCGTCCCCCTGGGGTCGGTCATCGGCCCCACCGTGGGCGGCTTCATCGTGGACGAGATGGGCTGGCGGTGGACCTACGCCATGAACACCCCCGTGGGCGCCCTGGTGGTGGCCCTGCTGCTGCTGATGCCCAGGACGCAGCGACGCGCCTCCCGGCCCCTGGACGTGGTGGGCGCTGCCCTGTTGAGCGTGGCCGTCTCGGGCATCGTGTATGCCTTGACGGAGCTTTCGCGTCAGAGTCCGCCCCCTAGCCTGCCAGTGGTGGCTGTCTCCCTGGCGGCGGGGCTGGTGGCCGGTGCCCTGTTCCTGCGCCACGAGATGCGAGCGCCGGAGCCTATCCTGGAGGTGGCGCTGCTGCGACAGCGAGAGTTCGCCTTCGTCAACGCTCTGAACCTGCTGTACGGCGCCTGCCTGTTCGGCGCCTTCTCCTTCATTCCCCTGTACGCCCGCGAGGCCTACGGCATGACGTCCAGCCAGGCGGGCCTGATCCTCATACCGAGGGCAGTGGCTGCGGCGGTCACCTCGGCCATAGCCAGCATGCTGCTGGCCCGCACGGGCTACCGGCGCCCCATCTTCCTGGGCCTCATGGTGATGGCGGGCGGCCTGGCCATCATGTGGCAGGGGCTGCACAGCCCCGAGCTGGGGCCGCTGGCGCTGGGCGACTTCCCCTACCTGGCCCTGGTGATCGCCCTCACAGGGGTGGGCTTCGGGATGTCGGGGCCGGCAGCCAACAACGCCGCCATCGAACTGGCCCCGGACCGCATCGCTGCCATCACCGGCCTGAGAGGCATGTTCCGCCTCATGGGCGGTGCCCTGGGCACCGCCGTCATGGTGCTGGTGGCCTCCCGCGCCTCGTCGGTGGCCGACGGCCTAGAGATGGGCTTCGGCGGCCTTGCCATGGTGTCGGCGGCCACCGCTTTCCTGGTGTTCGGGATACCCGACCAGGTGGGAGTGGCGGTGCAGCCCAGGATGGCGGTTCCCGGGCAGGCACCGTACATCGTGGGGACCGAGGCCGAGCGGAGGCCCTAACCCAGAGCGGCCCGAACCTGCCGGACTGCTTCCATCAGCAGCCGCACCCGCTCCCGCTCCACCGACGCCTCGGTCCTGCCTCCCTGCTTCAACGAGGTGCCGACGATGGCGCCATCGGCCAGGGACAGCAGGTCCCTGGCGTTGGAGGGGTCGAGGCCGCTGCCCACCAGCAGGGGGCGGTCGGGGACTGCCCGTCGCACCCGCATCAGCTCCTCGGGCGTCGGCGGCAGGCCGGTGGCCGGCCCGGAGACGATGAGGCCGTCGGCCAGGCCGCGATAGGCCGCGTCCCGTGCCGTCTCCTCCAGACTCCGGCCGCCGAGAGGGGCGCCGTGCTTGACGTTAACGTCGGCCAGCAGCAGCACCGGTTCGCAACCCAGCCAGCGGCGGTAGCGCAGGGCCTCGGCGGCCCGGCCCTCCAGCAGCCCCTGGTCCGTCACTGCGGCGCCGATGTGGACGTTGGTGCGCACGAACCGCGCTCCGGCGGCGCAGGCTACGGCCAGGGCAGCGCACGGGTCGTTGCGCAGGACGTTGACCCCCACCGGCAGGCCGGTCGCCTCCACCACCGCCCGCACGACCACGGCCATGGCGGCCACCGTCTCCTGGCCCACAGGGCCCTTCAGGAAAGGCAGGTCGCCGTAGTTCTCCACCAGCAGGCCATCGGCCCCCTCCTGGGCCAGGGCCATGGCATCGTCCAGCGCCCTGCGTAGCACCGCCGTCATGTCGCCTCCCCAGCGCGGGGAGCCGGGCAGCGGCGGCAAGTGCACCATGCCGATGATGGGCAGCCGCTGGGGGAAGATGTCCAGCAGGGACATACCGCCTCCTAGGTGCGTCGTCTGGCAAGGGCGAGGATGGCCCAGCCGCCCACGGCCGCCGCCATGGCCGCCCCCGCCGCCAGCTGGGCCACCCGCATCGGCGACAGCCCTCCACCGCGGGCCTCCCTCTCAGCCGATGGATGCCTCTGAGGCATCGCCTCGGGCGGGGGCGAGGCCGGCGCCTCCGCGACGCCCGGCCCCGATGGCCACAACGGCGATGGGGCCTCGGGCGCCCCCTGAAGCGCCTCACGGGGGGCCGAGGCGGGAGCGTTGGGGCCTCCCTCCGGCACCGAGGGCCCCACGACATCGTAGGCCACCAGGGCGGCCAACAGCGAGGCACAGAGGGCAGCCGCCGCAGGCAGCAGTCTCAGGCCCAGCGTCGGGCCCCGGGACGGCCTGGAGGCTGTGGCCGGGGTCAGGGCGAACGAGCGCGGCGGTGGCTGCCGGGGTAGAGAGGCCACCGCCCTGGCCACATCCTCCAGGCCTGCCAGCTCCCGCCGACAGGCGGAGCAGCGGGACAGATGGCCCTCCAGGCGCCGACGCAGGCCGGGGGGCACCTCGCCGTCCAGATAGGCTGACAGGTGGCGCCTCAGCAGCAGATGCGAGAGGGGGGCGAAGGCCACGTTCCTATCCCTCCTCCGAGGCCCCCGAGGGCGAGAAGCCTGCAGCCATCAGGTGCTCCCGCAGGCGGGCTCGGCCGCGAGCGATGCGCGACTTCACTGTGCCCAGGCTGCTGCCCGAAGCGCGCGCTATCTCTTCGTAGCTGAGACCCTCCACGTCCCGCAGCACCAGGGCCAGTCGCTGGTCGGGAGGAAGGCGTAGCAGCCCCCGCTGTATCTCCGCGGCCAACTCCCCCTGAAGATAGCTCTGCAGCGGCGAGCCATGGGAGGGTGCGGCGACGGCCGCCGCTGCCTCCAGGGGGAGCGGACGGCGACGCCGACGCCTCAGCTCGTCGTAGCAGGCGTTGGCAGCGATGCGCAGGAGCCAGGCCCGGAAGCTGCCGCCGCGGAAACGCCCGAGGGCACGGTAGGCGGCGATGAAGGCGTCCTGGGTAGCATCCTCGGCGGCGGCCCTCTCGCCCAGCATCCTCAGGCACACGTTATATACCAGCGCCTGATGGCGCTCCACCAGGGCATTGAAGGCGTCCAGATCGCCGCTACGGGCGCGCGATAGAAGGGCGTCCTCGTCCTGCACAGTGCCCGCATTCTAACACGAGGAGGGAAGACGGCACGAACGCCCTTGCCAGCGACCGGCCGCATCAGGCCTCCCTCCTGGCCGGCAGCCACCGGCGCCAGGCCAGCACCCCCAGGGCCAGCAGCACGGCGAGCCACCCGCCGACAATGGCGAAGTAGATGGCGGCTGTGGCCAGCGCCCGCAGCACGGCCTGCAGGGCCTCCCAGGCATCGGCAGCGACGTCCGACGGACGCCAGAGGGCGTCACCCTCCACGGCCGCGGGCGGCTCCAGGCGCACGGTGATGGTGGCCATGTCGGTGAGCCGCTGCAGCAGGTTCAGGCGCCCCTGCACCCGCTCCATCTCCAGGCGCACAGCGTTGAGGCGGTCCTGCACCTGCAGGACCTCGCCCAGATTGCGGGCCTGGGACAGCAGCTCCAGGTAGCGCGCCTCGGTGGCCCTCAGGTTGCGCAGGCGGGCCTCCAGGTCGGCATATTCCTCCGTCACGTCATTGCTCTGAGCGGTCTCGCCGCGGACGCGGGAGGCCAGTTGTCGCAGCCGGGCCAGGGCATCGGCGTAGACATCGCTAGCCACCCGCACTGTGACCTCGGCCACACGGCGCTGCTTCTCGCCCTGCCCCTCGTCGCGCACGCTGGCGCTCACCAGGTACGCGCCGAAGGAGGTGGCGACTCGCTGCACCTCCTCCACGGCCTTGTCCACGTCCTGGACCTCCATCTCCAGGCGGGCGTTGTAGACGATCTTGCGGTCGACACCGATGGCATTCAAGGGGAGACTATCCCCCTCGTCGCCGGTGGGGGGAGCGGTGCGCTCGGCTGGCGATGACGGCGGGGCCGAGGGCGGCACGGCGATGTCCTCGGCCGGGCCTACGGGCTTCACGGCCGCGGGCGGCTGGGGCGGGGTGGCAACCTCCTCGGCGGCCCCGGCGCAGGCAGCCAGCAACACGGCTGGAGCCAGGAGCGACAGCGTCAGGGTCCTCAGCATGGTCAGCACCTCCCGGTCAACGTCCTCTGTCCTACAGACGTGACCGGAGGCCCACTGGTTCCCTCGCTCTTGCCCCAAGGGCTACAGGGGCGTAGTTTGCGATATGCGGCCTGCCTCCTCCCAGCACCGAGGCGGTCCAGCTGTCGTCGCTGGCCAGCTCCCCGCCTCTCTGCTGGCCGCACCGGGCCTATGTTGGAGTGGCTTTCCCTAGCCCTGTTGGGCGCCGTGGTGGGGGCCATCGGCACCTTCATCGGCGCTGGGGGCGGCTTCGTGCTGGTGCCCGCCCTCCTGCTCATCTACCCGGGCGAGGGCGCCGACTACATCACCGCCACTTCCCTGGCGGTAGTGCTGGCCAACGGCTTCTCGGGCACCCTCGCCTATGCCCGCATGCGACGTGTGGACTACCGGGCCGCCCTGCTCTTCTCGGCGGCAACGGTGCCCGGCGCTGTCCTGGGATCCCTGACGGTAGGGCATGTGCCCCGCCGCGCCTTCGAGGTCGCCTTCGGGACGGCGCTGATGCTGGTGTCCCTGGTGCTGCTGGTGCGCGCCCAGGGCCGCCCCTACGGCTCCGAAAGGGCCGCGCCCGCGACCTCTTCGCCGCGGCCGCCCTACCAGCTGCCCGCGGGCATGGTCCTGAGCGTGGGGGTGGGATACGTGGCCACCATGCTGGGCATCGGCGGAGGCACCATGCATGTGCCGGCCATGGTGGAGCTGCTGCGCTTCCCTGTCCATACGGCCACCGCCACCTCCCACTTCATCCTGATGGTGAACGCGCTGGTGGCAGTGCTGTCGCACGTGGCAGCCGGGACCTACAGCCACGGCGTGGGTAGGATCGTGGCCCTCTGCCTGGGGGCCGTGGGGGGCGCTCAGGCCGGGGCCTGGCTCTCCAACCGGGTGCGGGCACGGTGGATCGTTCGGGCTCTCTCCCTGGCCTTGCTGAGCGTGGGGCTACGCACCGTCGTCGCCGCCGCCATCTGAGGGGGCAGACCAGCCACAGCCGGAGAACGGGCCGCGGGCGGGCAGGGCGGGGTCGTCGACCTGCCTGGAGGCGCCGGAGGGCCTGGCCGAGAGCTGGCCTAGCCTGCCCGTCGGCAGACCAGGTGGCCCCGCATCACCAGGGAATAGTAGATCTCCACTGCCCGCCCCCTGGGCACCGGCACCAGCCGACGCTCCCACTCGTCCACCAGCCAGACCTGGAAGCCCAGGTCCATGAGCTGGGCCACGAACTCCTCGGCATCCAGGGAGAGGGCGCCGTAGACGTGGGGCGAGAACTCGCTGAAGATCACCAGGCCGGGGCTAGCCCTCACCGTCCTCAGCATCCCCTTCAGCACCAGCGGCTCCGCCCCCTCCACGTCCATCTTCACCACGTCGACGGGGCGGCCCCGCAGCAGGCCGTCCACCGTCACCATCGGCACCCTGACGCTGCCCCGCCACGGCCCCGCCTCGTCGTGCCGGCCCAGGGAGTGCATGCTGGAGATGCCCGACAGGGAGAGGGTGACGCGGCCGCGACGGTCACCCGCCGCCCTCGGCACCACCCGCACGTTGGCATGGCCGTTGCGGGCAACGTTCCAGAGCAGCAGCCGCGCTTCGGCCGGGGCCGGCTCCAGGGCGTAGACGGTGCCCCTGGGGCCCACCGCCCTGGCGGCCATGAGGGTGTAGTAGCCCACGTGCGCCCCTACGTCCACCACCGTGTGGCCCGGCCTCAGCTCTTCCAGGAACAGCGAGACGGTGTAAGGCTCCCAGACCTCGGCGTAATAGAGGCCGTTCTCCACGCACTCGCCCGGCACCAACAGGGACTGGCCGTCCCTCGTCCGAACCTGGGCCAGGCGCTCGGGGGGAAAGCCCAGGCGATGGACAGCCCGCCACCTCCGCAGGGAGTCCAGGAGCGAGCGCTGCCAGTGGGCCAACAATGCCTGACGCCTCATGAGGGCCTTTCAGCCCTCCTGGCGCCAGTATAGCTGTCCGAAGGCCCATGCGCCCCACCCGGGGCTAAGCAGGCTCTTCCAGGGTGAGGACCAGGCCCCGCAGGTAGTTCAGGTCAGTGGCCACGCTGCCGCCCACCAGCAGCACGGGGTTTTCCACCAGCGCGCACGGCACCCGCAGGCGGAGGCCCGCCCCCTGCACCACTGCCATCTCCAGCGCAGGCTGCTGCGGATGGGACAGAGCGATGGTGGGGCTGCCGGCCCCGGCCACGTCCACCTGGGCCACCAGGGACGCGAGGCCCTGGTGCCTGACCTGGACGACGGGAGCCATGACGCTGGACGACTGCTTGCTGCCCACGGCCAGCCAGACCTGGGCCAGGTTGACGTCCACCTGCCCCCGGTCGACCCACAGGAACAGCTCCAGCAGGTTGGGGGAGCCGAGGTTGAAGGCCCCTGGCTGAAGGTCTTCGACCGCCGTCTGGTTGCCCGGGGCAGTCCAGGAGCCGCTGAGGCGGTCGACACCGTTGACCCGCAACGCATAGAAGAGGGCGCCGGCGGCGGGACTGCCGCCGAAGTTAGCTATCCCCACCCGCGCCCTCACCCCCATCCTCAGCACCGTCACCCGGGGATCGGGCGGCAGCGGCACGGACACGCTGACGCTGTAGTCGGCCGAAGACGGGCGGCTGGTGGCGGTGATGCTCCGCGTCCCCGGCTCCATATCGCCGCTATCGGCCAGCCCCGGCGCGTAGACGATGGTGCTGGTCGTCCTCTGGGCGGCGGCGTCTCCGTACAGGCGCAAGGCCACAGCTGGCACCTCCTGGCTGTCGACGCCGCCAGCATACGGGCCTAGGCCTGCGGTCCCTAATCCCCTTGTGGCACCGGGGAGCGCTACTTGGCGGGCGTTGACCAGTCAGCGCCCACCTCCTCCAGGGTGAAGCGCAGTTCGTCGGGGTCTTGGGGATCGTACTTCTCCGAGATGTGGTACATGAGGATGGCGACCTCGTTGGTGAAGTTGCGCCAGCCGTGCAGCACCCCCGGCGGGATGCGCAGCACCTTGCCGTCGTACTCGGAAAGCACCACGAACGTCCAGCGGTAGGTGCCATCGCCGTTGGGGATGGCCAGCCCCACCTTCAGCGCCCCCTTTATGACGAACCACTCGTCGTACTGACGGCGGTGGGCGTGCCAGGCGGTGATGACCCCCGGATAGCAGTAGGTGATGTTGATGTCGCCCGTCACGGTGCCGAAGATGTCGCAGTAGCGACGACCGCGGTCGTCGTCGTAGCGGCGGGCCACGTCCCGCACTTCTGCAAAGCCCTCCACCGCCTTCAGGTGGAGCAAGTTGCCATAGGCGTCCATGCCGGTCACCTCCCGTTGGCCTCTCGTCCGGCCAGGTAGTAGGCGAGGGCCTCCCGCCAGGGACGGAGGGGTGACAGGCCCAGCTCCCCCAGCCGGACGCTCTCCAGGGCCGACAGGCGAGGGCGGCGGGCGCGCCCCGGGAAGTGGTCCGAGGTCACGGGGTGCACCCGCACCTCCATCCCCGCCAGCCCGAAGATGGCGCAGGCGAACTCGTACCAGCTGCAGTGGCCGGAGTTGACGATGTGGTAGGTGCCGCGGCCGCCCGCCTCCACCACCGCCCACAGGCCCCGGGCCAGGTCGCGGGTATAGGTGGGGGAGAGGGCCTGGTCGGTGACCACCCATACCTCTCCCTGCTCGGCCCCCAGCCGGAGCATCGTCTCCACAAAGTTGCCCCCCTTGACGCTGGAGCCACGATGGCCATAGAGGCCCGAGGTGCGCACGATGATGTGCTCCGGGCACAGGGCGCGCAGAAAGAACTCCCCCGCCGCCTTGGAGACGCCGTAGGCGTTAAGGGGCGAGACGGGGTCGCCCTCGACGTAGGGCGACCCTTTCTCGCCGTCGAACACGTAGTCGGTGCTGATGTGGACCAGCAGGGCGCCCAGGTCGCGGCAGACCAGGGCCAGGTTGCGCACCGCCAGGGCATTGACGGCGAAGGCCCGCTCCGGCTCCTCCTCGCACCGCTCCACATGGTGGAAGGCAGCGCAGTTGACCACCACCCGGGGCCTCAGCCCCTTCAGGACACGGGAGACCTCCTCATGCTGACAGACGTCCAGGTCGGCGTGGGCCAGGGGGAAGCACGGCAGGCCCTTCTCGGCCAGCAGGCGGCACAGGTCGGAGCCCAGCTGGCCCGTGGCCCCCAGGACGGCCACCGGCCCCATGACGGTCAGCGGCCCCCTTCGGCACTGCCCAGGGCATGGACGGCGGCCCAGGGGGTGCGACCCTCGGCCAGAAACCGCTTCATGCCCTCGATGTTGTAATAGCGGGGATCGTCGAAATCGCGGATGCCCGCCTCGCGGATCCGCGATACCAGGGTGCGCACCGTGTCGGCCATGGTCCGGCAGGGGCGGAAGCCCAGGACATCCCTCGCCCGGGCGGTGGAGACACGGTAGCTGCGCACGTCGGGCCGATGCTCCACCTGCACCTCCGCCGACACGCCCAGGTCATGCAGGGCGGCGGCCACCTCCTCGGCCAGACGTGGCAGGCTGTAGTTCTCGGCCGCCACGTTGAAGACGCCCCTCACCTCCCGCGGCGCTGCCAGGGCCAGCAGGTAGGCACGGGCCGCGTCCTCGACATCCAGGAGGGGGCGCCAGATATCGGGATTGAAGACGACGATGCGGCCCTGGCTTAGGGCCGTCTTGACCATGGTGTTCACCACCAGGTCGAAGCGCAGCCTGGGGCTCCAGCCCACTATGGTGCCGAAGCGCAGGATGATGGGACGAAAGCTCTCGTCCTCCAGGCAGAGGAGGCTGCGCTCGGCCATGAGCTTGGAGATGGCGTAGGGGAAGGTGGGGCGCGTCTCGTCCGTCTCGTCGGCCTCGCCCTCCGGACGGAAGCCGTAGACGGAGCAGGTGGAAGAGAACACGAAGCGTCCGATGCCCGCCTCGCGGGCGGCCTGGGCTACCACTGCGGTGCCGGCGGCATTCAGCACGTAGTTGAGGGTGGGGCTGAAGGCGGCCATGGGGTCATTGGACAGCCCCGCCAGGTGGACCACGGCATCGACCCCTTCCAACCACTGGGGGCGGAAGTCCAGGACGTCGGCCACCACCAGCTCGGCACGAGGGTCCACGTGCTCCAGCCCGAACATGCCCCAGTCCACCACCCGCACCTGATGGCCGTGGTCGAGGAGCATGGGCACCAGCACCGACCCCACGTAACCGGCACCGCCGGTGACCAGGACGCGCAAGCCTCACCTCCCGCAGAGGGCACCCCGAGGGGCGCGACGACGTATCCGAGCCAGAACCGTGCCGCCTTCCGGCCTCTGCCCATCTTAGGGGGCGGCGAAGGGGTGGGTCAACTTCGGGCCGTCGGGACCCACAGGGGGCACTGGGCAGAGCGGCACCCGCGCCCCCGGGACCGGCCCGGACCGGGGTATCCACGCTGTGCCACCGTCCGCCGACGACGGGCTCGAGCCGGCCACGACCCTGCCCGGATCGCTCGTGGGGCCTCGAAAGCGGAGCGGACGGCCCTGGCCTGTGGCGGAAAGCAGGGGTATACTTGATTGAACCTGGTGAGAAAGCCATGCCCTCCTCCTTTCAGGTACTTATCGTCTCCTACGATCAGGGGCCCATGCAGGCCCTGGCTGAAGCTCTGCGGCCCGAGGGCTTCGCCGTGGTCGTAGCCCCGCCCGAGGCCCCCGCCCTGGAGGAGGCCCTGGCCGCCTCTCCCGACGTCGTCGTCCTCGACCTCCCCAGCCTGGGCGAGGGCTTCGACCTGCGGGCCTTCCTCTCGGCCCACCCCGCCCGGGCCGAGACGGCCTTCCTCGCCCTGGTGTCGCCGGAGCAGTTGGCCTCCCTGGACCCCACCCTGGGGCTGGACGACTTCGCCCTGCGCAGCGCCACCGCCGCCGAGGTCACCGCCCGCGTGCGCCAGGTCCTGTGGCGCAAGGCCAGGGTGGACGCCCGCCACCTTCTGCGCCAGGGCGACCTGGTTATCGATCTGGCCAGCTACCGCGTCTTCGTGGGCGGCCGACCCGTGCACCTCACGTACAAGGAATACGAGCTGTTGCGCTTCCTCGCCTCCAACCCCGGCCGTGTCTTCAGTCGGGAAGAGCTGCTGAACAAGGTCTGGGGCTACGAGTTCTACGGCGGCACCCGCACCGTGGACGTGCACGTGCGGCGCCTGCGGGCCAAGCTGGAGACGGGGCACCACACGTACATCGAGACCGTGCGCAACGTTGGCTACCGCTTTCGGCCCGCCGGGGAGTAGCCGTAACCCATCTGTAACAGCGCCGTAATGGCCTCGTAACCCGCCAGGGCCGCCCTCGCCCTTTACTGGGTCGTGAAGACCGTAACAGGGAGGGTGTGCCATGCCGCAGATAGACACCGGCGACACCGCCTGGCTCCTGGTCTCGGCAGCCCTGGTGCTGCTGATGACTCCTGGCCTGGCCTTCTTCTACGGGGGCCTGGTGCGGAGCAAGAACGTCCTGTCCACCATCATGCACAGCTTCATCATCATGGGGGTGGCCAGCCTGGTCTGGGTCCTGTGGGGCTACTCGCTGGCCTTCGGCCCCGACAAGGGCGGCTTCATCGGCGACCTGTCCTGGTTCGGCATGAGGCTGGTAGGGGCCGAGCCCAACGCCGACTACGCCGCCACCGTGCCCCACCAGGCCTACATGCTCTTCCAGATGATGTTCGCCATCATCACGCCGGCCCTGATAACGGGCGCCTTCGCCGAACGCGCCAGGTTCAGCACCTTCCTCGTCTTCACCGTCCTGTGGATGACGTTGGTCTACGCGCCGGTCGCCCACTGGGTGTGGGGCAAGGAGGGGTGGCTGGGCACCCTGGGCGGCCTGGGGGCCTACGACTTCGCCGGGGGCACCGTGGTCCACATCAACTCGGGCATCGCCGCCCTGGCGGCAGCCCTGCTGTTCGGACGTCGCCTGGGCTACGGGAAGGAGCCGATGGAGCCCCACAACATCCCCTTCGTGGTGCTGGGGGCGGGGCTGCTGTGGTTCGGCTGGTTCGGCTTCAACGCTGGCAGCGCCCTGGCGGCAGGCGGAGCGGCCAGCAACGCCTTTCTGCAGACCAACACCGCCGCCGCTGCCGGCGCAGTGGCCTGGATGCTGGCCAGCTGGGCCGTCATCGGCAAGCCCAGCGTGGTGGGGGCTGCGTCGGGCGCCGTGGCCGGCCTGGTAGCCATCACCCCCGCCGCCGGCTATATAGGCGCCTGGCCCAACACCGACGGCTACCTGAACATCTTTCCGGCCATCATCATCGGAGCGGTGGCTGGCGTTCTGTGCTTCGGCGCCACCCGCCTGCGCTCGCGACTGGGCTTCGACGACGCTTTGGACGTGTGGGCGGTGCACGGGATGGGCGGCACCTGGGGTGCCATCGCCACCGGCATCTTCGCCACCTCGGCCATCACCAGCGTGGCCGGGTTCCAGGGCGGCGTTGGCGGCGTCATCGATGGGCGTCCGGAACAGCTCCTGGCCCAACTGGCCGGCGTGGGCGCCACCTGGGGCTATTCCTTCACCGTCACCTTCCTACTGCTGAAGGCCCTGGACGTACTGATGGGGCTGCGGGTGAAGGAAGAGGAGGAGCTGGTGGGGGTGGACGTGAGCCAGCACGGCGAGCGGGCCTACGTGCTGGAGGAGGTAGGGGTGGCAGCCGCTACCTATGCCGTGCGCCCTTCGCCGGCCCCTCAGCCCGCCCCCCAGCCCTACCCGGCCCAGGGGGAGTCCCAAGCGGCCTCTACCAGTCCATAATGGGAGTGACCGACATGTCGAGAGGAGGAGCGCTCATGCAGAAGGTGGAGGCCATCATCCGCCCCGAGAAGCTCAACGACGTCAAGAACGCCCTGGCGGCGGCGGGGTTCGTGGGGCTGAACGTGGTCAACGTCACCGGGCGCGGCGTCCAGAAAGGGGTGGTCCACATCGGTCGCGGCGGCGAGACCTACGAGGTGGACATGCTCCCCAAGGTGAAGCTGGAGGTGGTGGTGCGGGACGAGGACGCCGAACGGGTGGTCCAGCTCATCGCCCAGGCCGCCCGCACCGGCAACATCGGCGACGGCAAGATCTTCCTCATCCCCGTCGCCGACGCCCTGAGGGTGCGGACGGGCGAGCGTGGGGAGGCTGCCCTGTGACGGGGGTCACAAAAGTAACATGACGTTAACACCCGCCCTGGCCCCTGTGGCCTGGGCGGCACCTAGAATGGGGACTGAGGCCCCGATAGCAGAGCAGGAGGTAGAGCGTCTTGAGCCCCGAGGAACTGCGCAACCTGCAGCAAGCGGTGGAGCGGGTCAACCAGCTCATCCGCCAGCACAACGTGCAGATCGTTGACCTGCGCTTCAATGACCTGCCAGGACTCTGGCAGCACTTCTCCATACCCGTCTCCGAACTGACGGAGATGGACGACATCGTCACCAGCATCTGGGTGGACGGCATCGGCTTCGACGGCTCCTCCATCCGCGGCTTCCAGAAGATCCAGGAGTCGGACATGATCCTCCTGCCCGACCCGTCCACCGCCCGCATCGACCCCATCTGCCAGCACCCCACCCTGTCCATCATCTGCGACGTCTACGACCCCCTGACCAAGCAGCCCTACACCCGCGACCCGCGCCATATCGCCAAGAAGGCGGAGGAGTACCTGCGCAAGAGCGGCGTGGGCGACATCTCCTACTGGGGCCCCGAGTGCGAGTTCTTCATCTTCGACGATGTGCGCTTCGACCAGGGGGAGAACTACGGCTTCTATCACGTCGACTCCATCGAAGGCGAATGGAACTCGGGCCGGGAGGAGCGCCCCAACCTGGGCTACAAGCCCCGCTTCAAGGAGGGCTACTTCCCGGTGCCCCCCCACGACTCGCTGCAGGACATCCGCAGCGAAATGATCCTGACCATGAGCAGCATCGGCATTCCGGTGGAGGTGCACCACCACGAGGTGGCCACCGGCGGCCAGTGCGAGATCGACATGAAGTTCGACTCGCTGGTGAATATGGCCGACAAGGTCATGTGGTACAAATACTTGGTCAAGAACATCGCCCGCAAGCACAACAAGGTGGCCACCTTCATGCCCAAGCCCCTGTTCGGTGACAACGGCTCCGGCATGCACACCCATCAGAGCCTCTGGAAGAACGGACAGAACCTGTTCTACGACCCCGAGGGCTACGCCCTCATCAGCAAGCTCTGCCGCTATTACATCGGCGGTCTGTTGAAGCACGCCCGGGCGCTCATGGCCTTCTGCGCCCCCACTACCAACTCCTACAAGCGGCTGACGCCGGGCTACGAGGCGCCGGTGAACCTGGTCTACTCGGCCCGCAACCGCTCGGCCGCGGTGCGCATTCCGGTCTATTCCACCAACCCCAAGAGCAAGCGCATCGAGTTCCGCCCGCCCGACGGCTCCTGCAACCCCTATCTGGCCTTCGCCGCCATGCTCATGGCCGGCCTGGACGGCATCGAGAACGAGATCGACCCTGGCCCGCCCCTCGACAAGAACAGCTACGAACTCTCGCCCGACGAGGAGGCGGCCATTCCCAAGGTGCCCGCCAGCCTGGAGGAGGCCCTCCAGGCGCTGGAGGACGACCACGAGTTCCTGCTGCGGGGCGGCGTCTTCACCAGCGACGTGCTGGAGGTGTGGGTGGAATACAAGCGCCAGGAGATCGACCAGGTCCGCCTGCGCCCCCACCCCTGGGAGTTCCATCTCTACTTCGACGTGTAGAGGAGGAGGCAGCAGGGCCAGGGGGCCAGGGCCTTGGGGGCCCGGCCCCCTTTGCCTTACAATCGCCGCGGGAGGTCGATGGGGATGCTGGACAGGGACGAGGCCCGCGACTACGTGCTGGAGATGGCCCGCCAGCACGACGTGAAGTTCGTCCGCCTCTGGTTCACCGATATCCTGGGCCAGCTCAAGAGCATCAACATCACCGTCGAGGAGCTGCCGGAGGCCCTGGAGGACGGCATCAGCTTCGACGGCTCTTCCATCGAGGGCTTCGCCAGGGCCGACGAGTCGGACATGCTGGCCATGCCCGACCCCACCACCTTCGCCTTGCTCCCCTGGCGCCCCCAGCAGAAGCGGGTGGCCCGCCTCTTCTGCGACGTGCTGCTGCCCAACGGCCAGCCCTTCGAGGGCGACCCCCGTTACGTCCTCAAGCGCAACCTGAAGCGGGCCGCCGACCTGGGCTACACCTTCTACGTCGGGCCGGAGCTGGAGTATTTTTACTTCCAGACGCCCGAAGCGCCCCAGGTGCTGGACCGGGGCGGCTACTTCGACCTGACGCCCCTGGACGAGGCCACCGACCTGCGCCGCGACACGGTGCTCATGCTGGAGGAGATGGGCATCGCCGTGGAGCACAGCCACCACGAGGGCGCCCCCAGCCAGCACGAGATCGACCTGCACTACGCCGACGCCCTCACCATGGCCGATGCGGTCATGACGGCCCGCCTGGTGGTCAAAGAGGTGGCGCTGAAGCACGGCGTTTACGCCACCTTCATGCCCAAGCCCCTCTCGGACGAGAACGGGTCCGGCATGCACATCAACCAGTCCCTGTTCCGGGGGGAGCGCAATGCCTTTTACGACCCCAACGACCCCCAAAGGCTCTCGGCGGTGGCCCGGTCCTACATCGCCGGTCTGCTACGCCACGCCCCGGAGATCACCCTGGTGACCAACCAGTGGGTCAACTCCTACAAGCGGCTGGTGAGGGGAAGCGGCCCCTTGGGCTTCGAGGCGCCCGTCTACGTCTCCTGGTCGCTGCGCAACCGCGCCGACCTGATACGGGTGCCAGAGGTGAAGCCGGGGAAGGAACAGGCGGTGCGCATCGAGTATCGCGCCCCCGACCCGGCCTGCAACCCGTATCTGGCCTTCGCCGCCATGCTGGCCGCCGGCCTGGAGGGAATCGAACGGGAGTACCCCTGCCCGCCTCCGGCCGACAGGAGCGTTTACGAGATGAGCGACCAGGAACGGGCCGAGAGGGGCATCACCCACCTGCCCGGCTCCCTCTGGGAGGCCATCCAGGTGGCCGAGCGGTCAGAGCTGCTGCGCCGCTGCCTGGGGGAGCACGTCTTCCACACCCTGATTCAGAACAAGAAGATCGAGTGGAGCGAGTACCGTCGCCAGGTAACGGACTACGAGGTGCGGCGCTACCTGCCCATTCTCTAGGACACGGTAACGCTCCGCGCCTGCAGCGCTTCCCTTATTAGGGGGGATATAATGGTGCGAGGCACCAGAGGTAACGCCCAGGTGAGCGTAGACGAGAAGGCCAGCAACGCCCGTCGCAGCAAGACCGTCAGCATTCTCATCGTCGACGACCATCCAGTGGTCAGGGAAGGGCTGCGGGCACTGATGAAGGCCCGCGACATCCAGGTGGTGGGTGAGGCCGCCAACGGACAGGAGGCCCTGGAGCTGGCCCGCCGTCTGCAGCCCGACGTGGTCCTCATGGATATCCGCCTGCCCGATATGGACGGCTTCGCCGCCACCGCCGCCATCAAGCAGGAGCTGCCCCGTACCGCCATCATCATGGTCACCAGCTACGAGAGCCGCGAATATCTGGAGCGGGCCCTGGAGGTGGGCGCCTCTGGCTACGTGCTCAAGGGCATGCCCAGAGAGGCCTATCTGGAGGCCATCCGCACCGTGCGGGCCGGCGGCTCCATCATCGAGGCGAGCCTCTTGGCCCAACTGGTGCGTCAGCAGCGGTCCCAGGAGGAGCCGGCCGACGAGACAGCGCGAGCCCTGGCCTCCCTCTCGCCGCGCGAGCGGGAGGTGCTGCGCCTCATCGCCCGCGGCCTCACCAACAAAGAGATAGCCCAGCAGATCCACTACAGCCTGGGCACGGTCAAGAACGTGGTGCGACGCATCATCGATAAGCTGGGCGTCTCGGACCGCACCCAGGCAGCCGTGCTGGCCGCCAGGGCCGGCCTCACCGAGGACCGCTAGGGCGAAGCCCCCCGGCAGGGGGCGCCCACCCTTAGCCACCTGTCACTGCCCTTTTTGGCCAAAAGATACCTTCTATTCTGTCCTCCAGGTAGTACCTATCATCTCCGTCGCCGCCTTAGGCTGGTGCCACGGGTAGGGGTCTCCCTGGGAGGCCTCCTTGGCCCGAAAGAGGGAGGGGGTCCCAATGCAACAGTCCGACGCTTTCAGTGAAGCCTTCCAGGCATTCTATCCGCGCATCTTCAGCTTCATACTGGCCCGGACCCGTGACCAGCACGTGGCCGAGGACCTGACGGCCGAGGCCTTCGTCCGCGCCTATCGCTACTGGGACCGCCTCAGACACGAAGAGGCCCTGGCCAGCTGGCTCTTCCGCATCGCCAAGAACCTGGTGGCCAGCCACCGTCGTCGCACCCGCACGCTGGAGCGGGCGCTGGACAAGGCGGCCCGCTTCAACACCAATGGCAACGACATCCTGCTGGACCCGGAAGAGGTGGTGCTGCACAAGGAAGAACTGGCCCAGCTCAAGCACCTGCTCACTCGCCTTTCCCCGCGGGAGCAGGAGATCCTGGCCCTGCGCTTCGAATGGGGCCTGGACAGCCGTCAGATAGGCGAGTTGCTGGGGCTATCGGATGTGCATGTGCGGGTCATCATCTACCGGGCGCTGGGACGCCTGCGCCGCGGCTTCGAGGGCGCGAAGACGGCTGCCGACCAGGCCGCTTCGGTGGGCTAACGGCCAGCCAGCAGCGCCGGCCCCAGGTCGCGATAGACCAGCGTCGCCGCCCGCTCGGCGGCCTCCATGACCGGCAAAGGCGCCAGCCCCACCAGGAATATGCCCGCCAGCAGGGCCGCCACCGCCGCATACTCCAGCCAGGGCGTCGGGAACCTGGTGGGCTCCGCAGGCTCCCCCAGATACATCTGCTTCATCACCATCAGGTAATAGTACAGGGAGATGAAGCTGGTCAGGACGCCCACCCCTGCCAGCCACAGAAAGTCCTCCTGGGCGATGGCCTGAAACAGGACGAACTTGGTGACGAAGCCGGCGAAGAGGGGCATCCCTGCCAGAGAGAAGAGGGAGGCCGACATGGCCAGGGCCAGGAAGGGTGCCCGCTCCGCCAGGCCCCGGTAGCCGTATATGTCCTCCTCCCCTGTCCAGTTGTAGTAGACGATGGCGCAGGCGAAGGCGGCCAGGTTGCTGATGACGTAGCCGGCCAGATGGAACAGGATGGCGCTGGCCACGTCCGGCCGATCGGGCGAAAGGGCCACCACCCCCGCCAGGATGTAGCCCACCTGACCGATGCTGGAATAGGCCAGAAGCCGCTTGATGTTGCGCTGCTGGATGGCCACCAGGTTGCCCAGCACCATGGTGGCAGCCGCCAGTCCCGCCAACAGGGGACGCCAGTCATCGGCCAGGGGCATGAAGGCCTGCACGAACAGCTTGATGAACAGGGCGAAGCCCGCCGCCTTGGAGAGGGCCGAGATGAGGGCGGTCACCGGCAGGGGCGCCCCCTCGTAGGCATCCGGCGTCCACATGTGGAAGGGCACCGCCGCCACCTTGAAGCCCAGCCCAGCCACCAGCAGAACTAGCCCCAGCAGGGCCGCCGAGCGCGCCCCGCCCAGGTCGCCCGCCAGGGCCTCGCGTATGCCTTCGTACTGGGTGGTGCCGGCCACGGCGTAGACCATGCTCAGGCCGTAGAGAAGGATGGCCGAGGAGAAAGCCCCCAGCAGCATGTACTTCAGGCCTCCCTCGTTGGAGCGCACCTCCGCCTTAGCGAAGGAGGCCAGCACGTAGAGGCTGAAGCTGGACAGCTCCAGGGCGATGTAGGCCGACAGCAGCTCCCGGGCGGCAGCCATGTAGGTGGCGCCCAGGGCCGCCAGCAGCACCAGCGCGTAATACTCGCCGTGGTGGCGCAACCGTTCCCCCACGTAGCGGGCCGAGATGAGGCAGACGACAAAGGCGATGCCGTGAAAGAGCAGACGGAAGAAGGTCGTGTAGTTGTCGATGTCCAGCAGGTTGCCAAAGGTCGCCTCGTCCCCCAGCCAGATGGTCGATGTGCCAGCGGCAGCCAGCGCTCCGGCCGCCGCCAGGTAGCCCAGCCACTCCCGGCGCAGGCGGGGCAGGAAGAGGTCCACCAGCACCAGCATGGCCGCCCAGCCGGCCAGAACGTATTCGGGAGCGAGGAGCGACCAGTCCAGCCTCATTGCGTTATCCCCGGCAGGTTCTTCACCGAAGCCGAGATGCGCTCGATGAAGGGGAAGGGCCACATGCCCACCAGCACTAGGAAGAGGACCAGCACGGCCCCTCCAAACTGCTCACCGAGGCGCATCTCCTTCAGGAAGGCCCAGCGCTCGTTGAACGGGCCGAAGTAAGCGCGGGCCAGCATGCGCAGGATGTAGGTGGCGGTGATGGCCGCCGCCAGGATGCCCAGCGCCCCCGCCCAGGGGTAGCCGGCCTTGAACACGCCGATGAAGATGAGCACCTCGGCCACGAACCCCGCCAGCCCCGGCAGCCCCAACGAGGAGAGGCCCGCCGCCGCCCAGTAGGCAGCGTGGCGGGGCATCCGCTGGGCCAGGCCGCCGAAGATGGTCATGTCTCGCACGTGGGCCTGGTCGTAGAGGGCGCCCACGTTGGTGAACATGAGGGCGGTCATCACCCCGTGAGCGAACATCTGCAATACCGCCCCGCTGATGCCTATCTCGTGCATGCTGGCCAGGCCCATGATGACGTAGCCCATGTGGCTGACGCTGGAGTAACCCACCATGTACTTCAGGTCCGTCTGGGCCAGGGCCGAGACAGCCCCGTACAGGGCGCCCGTCACGCCCAGGGTCATCATCACCGGCGCCCAGAAGTGAGCGCCCTCGGGCATCAGCGCCATCCCTACCTGCAGGATGCCGAAAGCCCCCAGCTTCATCAGCACCCCGGCGTGGAGCATGCTCACCGCCGTCGGCGCCGCCACGTGCCCGTCGGGTGACCAGGTATGGAAGGGCCACAGGCCCGCCAGCACCCCGAAGCCCAGCATGAAGAAGGGGAAGAATACCTTCTGAATGGTCTCGTCGTAGGCCACCGCCTGCAGGGCCGGCAGGTCGAAGGTGCCCAGCCCCGCCTCCACGAAGGTGGCGAAGATGCCGATGAAGATGAGCACGCTGCCCGCCACCAGGTAGAGCACCAGCTTCAGTGCCCCGTACTCCTTGGTCCGCACGAACGTGCCGAAGTTGGTGCTGGCCCCCCAGATGGCGATGAGGAAGTACATCGGCAGCACCGCCACCTCGTACCAGAAGAAGAACCAGAACAGGTCCAGGCTGGCGAAGACGCCATACACCCCCGATACCAGCAGGAACAGCAGCACGAAGTAGTCCTTGTTGCGATAGTCGATGTTCCAGGAGATGAACACGCCGGTGAAGATGACGATGCCCGTCAGCAGGATGAGGGGCGCCGTTATCCCGTTCACCGCCAGGTGGAAGCTGATGCCGTTCTCGCCCAGAAAGGCCACGTCCCGCAGCCAGTCCAGCCTCAGCTCGAAACGGTAACCGCCGTCCTCGAACTGATAGGCCACGAAGATGAGCAGCGACAGGGCGAAGAGGGCCGTCCCCGAAAGCAGACAGATATAGCGCACCAGGTAGCGCCCCGACAGCGGCAGCCGATCCGGCAGAGGCCCCAGCTTGGGCACGGGCAGGTAGCGCACCTGCTCGTCATGTCGGTAGGGCACTAGCATCAGCAGCAAGCAGGTGCCGATGGGTATGGCGATGGTAGCGAATACGGCCCACTCCATGGCTCTAGATCCTCACCGCCAGGACGACGGCGGCCGCGATTAGAGCTCCGGCGGCGATGGCCAGGGCATAATTGGGCAGCCGCCCCGTCTGCAGAAACTTCAGCTCGAAGCCAGTGAAGAAGGCCAGCCCCGCCGTCCCGTCCACCCCCGTGTCGTTGACTACCACCCGGTCGAACCAGGCGATGACCCGTCCCAGGGCCAGCACTACACGGTCGATGACCCACTGGTAGGCCTCATCGATGTAGTACTTGTGCCAGAGGAGCTGGTAGAGGGGACGAAAGCGCTGGGCCAGCACCTGGGCGGGGCGCGCCTCGCCCCACCAGGCCCAGCCCGCCACCGCCAGCCCCGCCACCACCGAGACGATGGAGGCCACGGCTATGGCCGACGGAAACTTCAGCTCCACCGGTTCCTCGAAGAACACGAACTTGCCGATGCTCCCCGGGAAGCCCAGGGCCTCGCCCACGCCATCGAAGGCCCAGAAGCCCGCCACCACCGATATGGCAGCCAGCACCAGCACCGGCAGCAGCATGACGGGCGGCGCCTCGTGGGCATGCTCGTAGGCGTGTCGGTCCCGCGGCTGCCCGGTGAAGGTCAGGATGTAGAGGCGGGCAATGTAAACGGCCGTCAGGAAGGCGCTGAAGGCCACCAGGGCCGTCACCGCGGCGTGCTGGTGCTCGCTCACCCCGTGCAGGATGGCGTCCTTGGCCCAGAAGCCCGAGAAGGGGATGAGGGCGGCCATGGACAGCACTCCCACCCCGAAGGCGGCCGCCGTCTGGGGCATCTTGGCCGCCAGGCCGCCCAACTGGGTCACCTCCTGGCGGTCGGTGGCATGAATGACGTTGCCCGCCGCCATGAACAGCAGCGCCTTGAAGAAGCCGTGCACGAACAGGTAGAACATGGCCGCCGTCACGTCGCGGGAGCCGAGGGCCACCATCATCAGGCCCAGACTGTTGAGGGTGGAGTAGGCCACCACTCGCTTGATATCGTTGGCCACCAGGCCGATGGTGGCCGACAGGAACACCGTCGTCAGCCCGAGGGCCGTCACCACGTGCAGCGCCACCGGGTCAGCCAGGTCGAACAGGGGCATGGTGCGGGCCACCAGGTACACACCGGCCACCACCATGGTGGCAGCGTGAATGAGGGCCGAAACGGGCGTCGGCCCCTCCATGGCATCGGGAAGCCACACGTGCAGCGGGAACTGGGCGGACTTGCCCACCGCCCCAGCGAACAGGAGCAGCACCGCCAGCGTCAGGTATTCGCGGCTGTAGCCACCGGCTTCGGCGAACTCGAATATCTCCTTCAGGTTGAAGGTGCCCGCCTCCCGCCACAGCAGCACGATGCCGATGAGGAAGCCCACGTCGCCGATACGGGTGGTGATGAAGGCCTTCTTGGCCGCCTCCGCCGCCGACCGCCGCTCGTGCCAGAAGCCGATGAGCAGGAAGGAGCAGAAGCCCACCCCCTCCCAGGCGGCGTACAGCAGCAGCAGGTTGTCGGCCAGCACCAGCGTGACCATGAAGGCCACGAACAGGCTCATGGCGGCGAAGAACCAGCCATAGCGGGGGTCGCCCTTCATGTAGCCCGTGGAGTAGATGAAGATCAGCGTCCCCACGAAGGTCACCACCGCCAGCATCACCGCCGCCAGCTGGTCGAACAGGAAGCCCAGGGTCACGTGAAAGGTGCCGAAGCGCAGCCAGTCGATGCCCGAGGCTACCCCCTCGAAGGGGCCTTCGTCCAGGGCGCCCAGCAGGTCGGCCAGCATGAAGGCGTAGAGGACGAAGCTCGCCGCCACGGCACCGATGGCCAGCCAGTCCCCCCTTCGCGGGAGATAAGGCCCCAGCAGCAGCAAAACCACGAACGCCCCGAAGGGCAGCGTCGGCAGCAGCCAGGCGTGCTCCATGCCTACCATCGAAGCGTGTCCACCTCGTCGACGTTGGCCGTGGCCCGGTTGCGGAACAGCCGCAGGATGATGGCCAGCGCCAGGCCCACCTCGGCCGCGGCGATGGTGATCACGAAGATGGCGAAGATGAGACCACGAAACTCCTGCGGCGCCAGATAGGCCGCGAAGGCCACGAAGTTGATGCTCACCGCTTGCAGCATCAGCTCCACCGACATGAGGATGAGGACGGCGCTGCGCCGCGCCAGCACCCCGTAGACCCCCAGGGCGAACAGGATGGCCCCCAACACCAGAAAGTGCTGGATGGGGATCATTCCTCCCCCTCCTCTATGCGGGCCAGGATGACGGCCCCCACCAGGGCCACGATGAGCACCAGCGAGGCCACCTCGAAGGGCACCGACCAGTTGCTGAAGAGGGAGCGCCCCAGCTCCCGCGCCGGCACCAGGTGGATCTGCTCCGTCGCCCCCAGGGCCGCCCAATCGGTGGTCACTATGGCCGTCACCAGCAGGCCCAGCAGGGCCGAGGCCAGCAAGAAGGCCAGCGGCCGCTGGGGGCTGTCCACCCGTTGGGGCACGTCCCGTGCCCTCGTCAGCATGAGCACGAACAGGACGAGGATGGTGACGGCGGCACCGTATATGAGCACCTGCACGATGGCCAGGAACTCGGCAGCCAGCAGCAGGAAGATGCCGGCCACGCCCAGGAGGGCGACGATGAGGAAGAGGGCGGCGTAGACGACATTGCGGGCGAGCACCACCCCCAGGCCGCCCAGGGTCGTCACCGCCGCGACAACGTAGAAGATCCCCTCTTCCAGCGTCATCCTGTCAATGCCCTGGGGCGCTACGCAGAGAGTGCCGGGGGAACTTCCCCCGGCCCATCATAGCGCCCCCACCCGTAAGGCTCTAGTCCTAGCTCTCCTCCGTTGCGGGACTGCTACTCCTCCTCGCCGCCCCTCTCGGCGCCCTCGCTCTTGGGCCGCCAGCCGCTGTGGGCCACCCCCATGGGCTCCCGGAAGGGATTGGGGAGCTGGCCCGTCTTGGACGGCCGCAGGAGGGCCTCCAGGTCCATGATCAGGTCCTGGCGGTCGAAGCGGGACATCTCCACGCTGCGCCAGGTGTTGTCCATGACGATGGCGTCGAAGTTGCACACCTCGACGCATATGTCGCAGCGCATGCAACGGGCGTAGTCGATGTAGAAGGTGTCCACGATCTTCTTGCGCGGACTTTTGCCCTCCGCGTACTTGGGGTTGTCCTTCATGGTCACCGTCATGCAGTCGGTGGGGCAATAACGAGCGCACACCTGACAGCCAGTGCAGAAAGGCTCGTCGTGCTCGAAGTCCCAAAGGAGCGTCGGGAAGCCCCGCGACCGCTGCGGTAGCTGCTTCTTCTCGGTGGGATACTGGACGGTCACCGGCTTGCGAGCGGCGATGCCCACGCTGGCAGCGATGGTCTTGAGGATGCCCAGCATGTCAGACCTTCACCTCTCTCATGCTTGTCGCAGCGACGGCCACCGGACGCCGCACGGGGGCCGGCCGACGCGCCATGCGGTAGGTCAGGAATATGGCAGCCATGGCCCCGGCACCGGACAGGACGCCCAGGACCACATCGGGCCAGTCGTAGACCAGCACCAGGCCGTTGGCGATGATCTGGTAGAAGGCCAGGGGCAGCAGCACCTGCCACGAATAGGCCATCAGCTGGTCGATGCGCAGCCTGGGCAGGATGGCCCTGGCCCAGAAGAAGAAGAGGATGAATATGGCTGTCTTGACGGCCATGAGGGGCACCTGCAGCGCCGGCCCCACCTCGTTGCCCAGAGGCCAGTTCCAGCCACCCAGGAAGACGATGGCGGTCAGGGCCGAGAGCAGCACCAGGTTGACGTATTCGGCCATCATGAACATGGCCCAGCGCATGCCCGAGTACTCCACGAAGGGGCCGCCCACCACCTCCGACTCGGCCACGGGGATGTCGAAGGGCTGGCGGTAGAGCTCGGCCAGGGCGGCCACGGTGAAGATCAGGAAGGCCAGGGGCTGCCACACGATGTAGGGCACCCGCCCCTGACCGTCCACGATCTGCACCAGGTCGAGGGTGCCGCGGCCGTCGGGGGTATGGGCCACCATGGCCACCGCCACCGCCGCCATCACCAGCGGGATCTCGTAGCTGATGAGCTGGGCGGCGGAGCGCATAGCCCCCAGTATGGCGTACTTGTTGTCGGACCCCCAGCCAGCCATCACCAGGCCGACGATGGAGAGGGTGGAGACGGCCAGGATGAAGAACAGGCCCAGGGCCAGGTTGCGCACGAACAGGTCTTCGGTCAGAGGCAGCGTCACCAGCGCCACCACCGAGGGCACCACCACCACGTAGGGCGCCAGCTCGAAGGTCCAGCGGTCGGCGCTGTGGGGACGCACGTCCTCCTTCGTCAGGAGCTTGATGGTGTCGGCCACAGCCTGGAGGGTGCCGTAGGGGCCTACCCGCATGGGGCCCAGGCGGTTCTGGACTCGGCCGATGACCTTCCGCTCCAGGTAGTTGAGGACGATGACCGCCAGGGGAATGGCGACAGCTATGACCAGCAGCCGCAACAGCCCGTCCAGCCAGGGGTTGTCGCCGATCACCGGTCCACCTCGCACAGGACTATGTCGATGGAGCCGAGGATGATGATGGCGTCGGCCACGTAGTTGCCGATCACCATTTCCCGGAGGGCGGACAGGTTGCAGAAGGATGCCCCCCGCACCTTGTGACGCCAGGGCTTGTCGGCGCCGCGGGAGACGATGTAGACCCCGTACTCGCCTCGGGGCGACTCGGTGCGGGCGTAAACCTCGCCAGAGGGAGGTCGCAGCACCCTCTTGAGGCCCTCGGCCATGATAGGCCCGTTCTTGGGCATCTGCTTCAGGGCCTGCTCCACGATGCGCAGCGACTGACGCATCTCCTCCATGCGCACCAGGTAGCGGTCGTAGACGTCCCCCTGGGTGCCCACCGGGATCTCGAAGTCGAAGCGGTCGTAAATGGAGTAAGGCTCGGCCCGGCGCAGGTCGTGCTTGACGCCGCAGGCCCGCAGCATGGGGCCCGAGAGACCCCAGTTGATGGCCTGCTCGGGCGTCACCGGGGACAGGCCCCGGCAGCGGGCCAGGAACACCTCGTTGTCGGTCATGAGGGCGTCCAGGTCATCGATGCCGCGGCGGACGTGGTCGATGACGTAGCGGCAGTGCTCCTCGAAGTCGTCGGGCACGTCCCAGGCCACCCCGCCGGGGCGGAAGTAGTTGTACATCATGCGCTCGCCGGTGACGGCCTCGAACAGGTCCTGGATGACCTCTCGCTCGCGGAAGGCGTACATGAATGGCGTCCCGAAGAAGCCCACGTCGGTGCCGAAGGCGCCGGCCCACATGAGGTGGCTGGCCACCCGATTCAGCTCCCCCAGGATGACGCGGATGTACTCCGCCCGCTCCGGCACCTCCAGGCCCATCAGCTTCTCCACGGCCAGGCAATAGGTCCACTCGGTGTTGAACTGGGCCAGGTAATCCGTGCGGTCGTGGTAGCCGATGATCTGGCGGTAGTCGCAGTTCTCGGGCAGCTTCTCGTTGCCCCGGTGCATGTAGCCGATGACCGGGTCGCAGTCCTCCACCAGCTCGCCGTTGACCGTCAGCACCATGCGGAAGACGCCGTGGGTGGCCGGGTGCTGCGGCCCCACGTTGATGTGCAGGTCGATGGTCTCCAGCTCGTGTCGGTGCTGGGGGGCTGTGCTGGCCATGACGGGCCGCTAGCCTCCTTCCCCTTCCTGCTCCAGGCGGCGCAGGGCCTCCTGGACGTATTTGCGCTCCTCTTCGCCCGAGAGGCCCTTGGCGCGGGCCTCTTCCCGCGCCTTCTTGATGACCTCGGCCTTCTTCTGGGCCAGTGCGATGCGGGCGGCCTTATCGGCAGCGCTGAGGGGCGCCTTGGCCTCGCCGGCGGGCCGTTGGGGCTGGGCCGCCGGCGCCGCAGCGGCGCCGGCCATCTCCTCCTCGAAGCGCTTCACCGCCTCCTGAACATACCTGCGTTCGTCCTCGCCCGAGAGGCCCTTGGCTCGCGCCTCCTCCCGCGCCTTCTTGATGACCTCGGCCTTCTTCTGGGCCAGGGCCACCTTCTGGGCGCGTTCGTCCCCGGCGGCGGGACGGGCGGCTGCAGGGGCGGCAGGGGCCGCCGCTTCCCTGGCCATCTCCTCCTCGAAGCGCTTTATGGCCTCCTGGACGTATTTGCGCTCCTCCTCCGGCGGGAGGCCCTTGGCTCGCGCCTCCTCCCGCGCCTTCTTGATGACCTCCGCCTTCTTCTGGGCCAGGGCCACCTTCTGGGCCTTCTCGTCCACCACCTCCGGGGCGCCGGGCGGGGCAGCCGCGGCCGCCAGGCGCTCCACCTGCTCCAGCAGGTTCTCCTGCCAGTCCTCTATCTCGGCCAGGGGATGGCTCTTGCGCAGGGGGTAGTAGCCCAACCCCTCTTCGGTGAGGAGGGGCCGCAGGTCGGGGTGCCCCTCGAAGACGATTCCGAACATCTCCCAGGTCTCGCGCTCGTGCCAGTCGGCGGCCTTCCAGAGGTGGGCGACGCTAGGGATGCGCGGGTCGTCGGCCGGGGCACGCACCTTGACAGCGATAGTGTGGCCATGGCGGAAGGAGCGCAGGTGGTAGACCACCTCCAGCTCGTCCAGGTAGTCCACACCCGAGAGGCAACGCAGGTAATCGAAGGCGAGGCGCTCGTCCTCCTTGAGGGCGGTCATGAGGCGCAGCAGGTGCTCACGGGGCACGGTCACCGCCGGGTCGAGCGGCGTGGGCACGTATTCGAAGGGTACATCGGGCAGCGCCTCCCGCAGACGCTCCAGCACGGGAGGCAGGGCCTGGTCGGTGGCGGTGCCCTCGCTCATAGCGCTAGCGGCCCACCTGGCCCCTCTCCTCCATGATCTTCTTCTGGAGGGCCAGGAAGGCGTCCATCAGGGCCTCGGGCCGCGGGGGACAGCCCGGCACGTACACGTCCACCGGGATTATCTTGTCCACCCCCTGCAGCACGCGGTCGTAGCGGGTGTAGGGGCCACCGTTGGTGGCACAAGCCCCCATGGAGATGACCCACTTGGGGTTGGGCATCTGCTCGTAGAGCAGCTTCACAGCCGGCGCCATCTTCTTGGTGACGGTCCCCGAGACGATCATCACGTCGCACTGGCGCGGCGACGGCCAGGGGATGATGCCGAACCGATCCAGGTCATGCCGGGCCATGTAGGTAGCGATCATCTCGATGGCGCAACAGGCCAGCCCGAAGGTCAGGGGCCACAGGGAGTTCTTGCGGCCCCAGGCGATGATCCAGTCGGCCGGCAATTGGATGATGCCCGGCAGGAGCTGACGGTACAGGGCCTTGGGGCGGGCGTGGGCCTCCGGCGCCGGCGTCAGCGACTTGACCTCGTGCACCACCTCCGGCGGCACCACATCCGTGCGCGCCCCCGGCGGGTCGTCCCGCACCTCGTAGACCTGTACGGGCCGTCGCTGGACCATCAGCTATCTACCTCCATTGCAGGACGCCCTTTCGCCAGGCGTAGAGCAGTCCGAAGCCCAGGATGACGATGAACACCAGCATCTCGTAGAAGGCCATCGCCCCCACGTCCAGGAAGCTCAGGGCCCACGGGAACAGGAACACGGCCTCGATGTCGAAGATGAGGAACAGGATGGCGAACAGGTAGTAGCGGAAGTGGATCTGAAAGCGGCCACGGCCGATGGGCAACATGCCGCACTCGTAGGTGAGTCCCTTGGGCCGCGTCCGCTGTCGGGGCGAGAGAAGAAGGTTGGCCAGCAGGGCGCCGCCCACCAGCACGAAGCCGAGGACGGTGGCGATCAGGACAGCCGTATACTGCTCGAAGAGGGCGTGGACGTCTGGCACCGCTGGCCTCGACCCCTCATATTACAGGATTGTTCCATCCTCCACAAGCATACTCCCCCCCACCTATACCGTCAATAAAAGAAGGGATGGCTTCGCAAACGCCTCAGCCCAAGGCCTGGAGGCGACGCCGCAGCCCTTCCAGTCGCTCGCGGGCGGCGGCCAGCCTCTCCTCCTCCTTGGCCACCACCTGGGCAGGGGCGCGGGCACGGAACTCCTCCTGGGCCAGGCGGCGGGCCAGCGCCTCCACCTCCCTCTCGGCCTCCTGGAGCTGGCGCCGCAGCCGCTCCCGCTCCCTCTCCACCTCCACCAGGCCGGCCAGGGGCAGGGCCACCTGGGCGCCGGGCAGAACGGCGGTGGCCGCCCCCCGGGCGGGCAAAGAGGAGGCGTCGGCGGCGATGTGCAAGGGGCGCGCCCGGGCCAGGGCCTCCAGGGTGGGGGCCAGGCCCGCTAGCATGCTCGCCTCGGGGCTGGCCACGTAGGCCTCCACCCAGCGGCCCGGCTCCACCCTCCACTCGGCCCGCAGGTTGCGTATGGCCCTCACCACCCCCATGACCAGGCCCATCTGCCGCTCGGCCTCGGCGTCCAGCCAGGAGCGGCGCGCCCGAGGCCAGGGGGCGACGATGAGGGCCTCCGTCTCTGCCCAGGCCAGATAGGGACGGAGACGCTGCCAGATGGCCTCCGTCACGAAGGGCATGAAGGGGTGCAGGAGGCGCAGGGACGTGTCCAGGGCATAGGCCAAGACAGACAGGGCGTCGCGGTCGCCCTGACGCAGCCGCACCTTGGCCATCTCCAGGTACCAGTCGCACAGCTCTCCCCAGAAGAACTCGTGCAGCCTTTTGCCCGCCTCGCCGATCTGGAACTGACGCAGCAGCCCCTCCACGCGGCCGATGGTCTGGTGCAGGCGAGACAGTATCCAGCGGTCCTCGAGGGGCAGAGAGCGACGGCGTCGGCCCGAGGGTGCCTCCGCCCTCTCCCCTGGGGCCAGGTGTTCGCCCAGGGCCTGGACGACGAAGCGGCCGGCATTCCACACCTTGTTGGCGAAGTTGCGTCCCCCCTCCAGCTTCTCGGCCGAGAGGCGCATGTCGTTGCCCGGAGCGGCGCCGGTGGCCAGGACGTAGCGCAGGGCGTCGCAGCCATATCGCTCCACCGCCTCCAGGGGGTCCACCACGTTGCCCAGGCTCTTGGTCATCTTGCGGCCGTGGGGGTCCCGCACCAGGCCGTGGAGGTAGACGTAGCGGAAGGGCACCTGCCCCGTGTTGTAGAGGCCCATCATGACCATCCGCGCCACCCAGAAGAAGAGGATGTCGTAGCCCGTCTCCAGCACCGAGGTGGGATAGAAGCGGCGGAAGTCCTCCGTGTCGTCGGGCCAGCCCAGGGTGGAGTGGGGCCAGAGGGCCGAGGAGAACCAGGTGTCCAGCACGTCCTCGTCCTGGCGCAGGTCGGGCGAGCCGCAGGCGCCGCAACGCTGCGGGTCGCGCATGGGATCCTCCCGCGGGGGCACCGTCACGGCGCCGCAGTCCCGGCAATACCAGGCCGGTATGCGGTGGCCCCACCAGAGCTGGCGCGATATGCACCAGTCGCGAATGTTCTCCAGCCAGTGCAGGTAGACGCGGACGAAACGACGGGGGACGATGCGCACCCTCCCCTCCCGCACGGCGCGGATGGCCGGGCCGGCGAGAGGCCGCATGCGCACGAACCACTGCTCGCTGACGATGGGCTCCACGATGGTGCCGCAGCGCTGGCAGTGGCCCATGCTGTGGCGGTGGGCCTCTTCCCGCTCCAGCAGCCCCAGTTCCTGCAGCCGACGGGCCATCTCCTTCCGCGCCTCGAAGCGGTCCAGGCCCGCCAACGGGCCGGCGTGCTCGTTCATGCGGCCATCGGGGCCGATGCTGACGATGGCCGGCAGGCCGTGACGCTCGCCGATTTCGAAGTCCAGGGCATCGTGCCCGGGCGTGATCTTGAGGGCACCGGTGCCGAAGCTGGGGTCCACCGCCTCGTCGGCGATGATGGGCACCGGCCGCTCGGCCACCGGCACCAGGCATCGACGGCCGATGAGGGGCCGCCAGCGCTCCACCTGCGGATTCACGGCCACGGCCACGTCGGCCACGATGGTCTCGGGGCGGGTGGTGGCTACCACGATGTATTCGTCGGTAGGCCGCCCCTGGTCGTCCAGCAGGGGATAACGCACGAACCAGAGGTGGCCATCGTGCTCCTGGTGCTCCACCTCCAGGTCCGAGAGGGCGGTGCGGCAGCGGGGGCACCAGTTGATGATGCGCTCGCCCCGGTAGACGAGGCCGTCGTGGTAGAGGCGGACGAAGGTAGTGCGCACCGCCCGCGAAGGCCCCTCGTCCAGGGTGAAGCGCTCCCGCGTCCAGTCGCAGGAAGCGCCCAGCCGGCGGTGCTGCTGGGTGATGGTGGCCCTCGTCCGCTGCGCCCAGTCCCAGACCCGCTGCAGGAAGGCCTCCCGGCCCAGGTCGTGGCGGGAGAGCCCTTCCTTGGCCAGCTCTCGCTCCACCACGTTCTGGGTGGCGATGCCGGCATGGTCCACCCCCGGCAGCCACAGGGTGGGCTCCCCCTTCATGCGGTGCCAGCGCACCAGCACGTCCTCCAGGGTGTCGGTGAGGGCGTGGCCCATGTGCAGGGCGCCCGTCACGTTGGGAGGCGGCATGATGATGCAGAAGGGGGGCTTCTGGGGGTCTCCCCGCGGCTGAAAGTGGCCGCCCTCCTCCCAGAGGCGATAGATGGCTGCCTCGTGCTGGGAGGGATCGTAGGCCTTGGGCAGCTCCTGGACGGTGGTCATGCCTGCTGGCCCGTCGAGAAAGGCCCCGGCTGACCGGGGCCTCTACAGCGCGGCGGCGCCTAGAATTTTACTTCCCGCCCAGCACCACGGTCAATGAAGGCTCGCGCCCGGGGGCCTCGAGAAGGTGCGCCACCCGGGAGTCCCCGGAGGCAGGAGGCCAGGGCCCGCCTCGCTGCCTAGTAGCGGCCGTCGTTGAGGGCGCGGATGACCTCGGTGCGGAAGTCCACCAGCTCCAGGTCCAGACGCTGACTGCGGATGTAGTCCACCACCGCCGTCAGCACCTCGTGGGCATGGCGCTCGGAGTTGGTGACGCAGGATACCCCCAGGGAGATCATCTGCCACAGGTCGTGGTCGTCCACCTCCGCCACCGAGACGTTGAAGCGGTTCTGGAGGCGGGCCACGAGGGAGCGCACCGCCTGGCGCTTACCCTTGAGGGAATGGTTCTCCGGCAGACGGAGCCAGATGCGGCAGAGGCCTACCGTCATCATCCTGTGCCGTCCTCCCCCCGGCGGCCAACCCATCTTCGCCCTGAGGGGACACCGCCGTCAAGGGCGGCAGGTCCTCGGGACGCTCCAGGCCGAAGTGCTCCAGAAAACGGAAGGTGGTGCCATATAGGTAGGGCCGTCCGGGTCGATGGGCGCGTCCCACCTCGGCCACCAGCCCCCTCTCCTTGAGGGAGGCCAAGGCCCGCTCGCACCCGACGCCGCGAATGGCCTCTATCTCGGCGCGGGTGATGGGCTGCTTGTAGGCGATGATGGCCAGGGTCTCCAGGGCGGCCCGCGAGAGCCGGTCGGGGTGCGAGAGGCCCATGAAGCGCTCGACGTAGGGGGCCGTCTCGGGAGCGGTGGCCATCTGGGCAGCCTGGCCGTGGCGCAGGAGCCGCACACCGCGGCCGCGGCACTGCTCGGCCAGCTCCTGGAGGGCCGCCTCCACCTCCTCCGGCTCCGCCTCGGCGATGTCGGCCAGGACGGATACGGGCACGGGGCCGTCGGCCACGAAGAGGACGGCCTCCAGCACAGCCTTCAGGGGCGGCCTCGCTTCCGACATGGCCCTGCAGGGACGGTGTCCCCCTCAGGCCATGATAGCGACGAGCGGGGCCGCCTCCAAGGCCGTCGTCAGCGCTGGAGCTGCTGATAGCCGCACACGGGGCAGGCCCAGCAGCGCTCGCCATGGGCGATAGGCCCGCCGCACCAGGGGCAGCGAGGATGCTGGTAGATGGGGAGCCTCATCTGCACGCCCACATAGCTCGCCGCCATGACACCCCTCCCATACAGAACATCCGTTCCAACCCAACAATAGAACGGACGTTCCACAATGTCAAGCCCCCCGCTGGGCGCATGTGTGGTGCGTGCCGCGCGCCCTTGACCCTTAGGCCCCCCCTTTTTACACTTACTGCGGCCTTCGTGAAGGAAGCGCAGCGTGCGGGAGGGAAGCCTATGCCGGCCGTGGTGGTCGTCGGGGGCCAATGGGGAGACGAGGGCAAGGGCCGGGTGGTCGACCTGCTGGCCCAACGGGCCCAGGTAGTGGCCCGTTACTCCGCCGGCAGCAACGCCGGGCATACCATCGTCAATGAGCTGGGGGAGTTCCGCCTCCACCTGGTGCCGGCCGGCATCTTCTATCCCGACAAGCTCTGCCTCATCGGCAACGGCGTCGCCATAGACCCCAGGGTGCTGCTGGAGGAGGTCTCCTCGCTGGAGGAGCGGGGGGTGCCGGTGAAGGGGAGGCTCTTCGTCAGCGATCGCGCCCATGTCACCATGCCCTGGCACGTGCTGCTGGACCGGCTGGAGGAGCAGATGAGGGGCAAGGGGGCCATCGGCACCACCGGCCGTGGCGTCGGCCCCACCTTCGTGGACAAGGTAGGCCGCATGGGCATCCGCATGGTGGACCTGGTGGACCCCCAGGCGCTGCGGGAGCGGCTGGCCACGGTCCTGCCCATCAAGAACGCCATCCTCACCCGTCTGTTCGACGCCGAACCCCTGGACCTGGAGCAGGTCTGGAGCGAGTATGCCGAATACGGCGCCCGCCTCCGCCCCTTCGTGGCCGATACCGCTTCCCTGGTCCAGGACGCCCTCTCCCGCGGCCTGACGGTGCTGCTGGAGGGCGCCCAGGGCTCCTTGCTGGACCTGGACCTGGGCACCTACGAGTACGTCACCTCGTCGGTGCCTTCCTCCCTGGCCGGAGGGGCCTGCATCGGCATGGGCATCGGCCCCACCCAGATCGGGGCCGTGGTGGGGGTCTACAAGTCCTACATGACGCGGGTGGGCAACGGCCCCATGCCCACCGAGCTGCTGGACGAGCGGGGAACCATGCTGCGGGAGTCGGGGCCGAGACCCGAATACGGCGCCACCACCGGCCGCCCTCGCCGCTGCGGCTGGTTCGACGCCGTAGCTTCCCGCTACACGGCGCGGGCCAACGGCCTCACCACGGTGGCCCTGACGAGGCTCGATGTCCTGGACCGCTTCCCCACCATCAACATCTGCGTGGCCTACCGGCTGGACGGGCAGGTGACCGAAACCTTCCCGGCCAGCACCGCCGCCCTCTGGCGGGCCCAGCCGGTCTACGAGGAGCTGCCTGGCTGGGAGGAGGACACCTCCGGCGTGCGCCGCTTCTCCGACCTGCCGCCCCGCGCCCAGGCCTACGTGCGACGGGTGGAGGAGCTGCTGGGCGTCCCCATCTCCCTGGTGTCGGTGGGGCCGGAGCGGGAGCAGGCGATAGTACTGCGCGACGTGCTGGCGACATGACCGAGAGCATCAGCTTCTGGATCCACATAGTGGCCGCAACCGCCTTCATCGGCCCCCAGTTCCTCCTTTTCCTGGTGATCCCGGCCCTGCGAACGCTGGAGCCGGGGGCACGCGCCCGCGTGCTGCGGGTGCTCACCAGCCGCTTCGGCTGGCTGGGAGGAGCGGCCATAGTGGTGCTGGTGCTGAGCGGCCTCAGCAACCTCTTCCAGCGCATGGACGAGATAGACGATCTGCTGGACCCGGGCCGTCGCTACGCCTGGATCTTCACCGCCAAGATGGGGCTGCTGGCGCTGGCCCTGGTCCTCACGGCCCTCCATTCCTTCGTCGTGGGGCCGCGGCAGCTACAGGCCATGGAGGCGGGAGGCAGCGACGCCCAGGCACGCTCTTTGCGTCGGGCCACCATGGCCCTCTCGGCCCTGATACTGCTGGCCTCCCTGGGCATAGTCTTCGCGGCGGCCCTCATGGCCGACCACTCCTTCTCCCTGCAGCCCGTCTAGCCACAGGGGCGCTGCCGGCCTAGACTGGTGCCTTGGCAGGGCCATGACCGATGCTCCTGCGGGCGACGCCCCGCCCTTCTCGCCACGGCTGCAGCGCTTGCTGGAGCTGATCCTTTCGGGGCAGGCACCCAACGCCGGCCTGTTTTGCGGCCATTGCTACCATCCCCTGCAGCGGGGCGAGCCCTCCTGTCCCCACTGCGGGACCTCCAGTGACCGCGTCCCGCCCCTGCAGCACATCCCTAGGGAGGTGCTGGAGATGTTCCGTGCCCAGCGCTTCCGCGAGGCCCTGGCCGTGCGGGGGATAGCCTACGGGGGGCTGCTTCTGGGCATCGTCATGAGCCTGATGCCCATCGCCCTGGCCGACGTCCACTGGTGGACGGTGCTGGCCATGTTCCTGGTGCTGGCCTTCAGCTACGTCTTTTTCGCCAACCTGGCCAACAGCGTGGGCGACGCCCTGGGCTATCGTTGGGGGCAGGCTGTGCTGAGGCGCCGCTGGCAGCGCTTCCTCGCCCGCCGCGCCGCCGGGCAGTGAGGGACTGTCGCCCCCTGCTCAGACAGGGACCTTCAGGTCCAGGGGCACCTTGGCCACCTCGGCCATGATGCGCCGGGCGGCCTCCTCGTCGGGCTCCGTCAGGGGAAGCCGCGGCCTTCCCACCCGGAACCCCACCTGATTGAGGGCGTATTTGATGGGTATGGGGTTGGGGGCCGCCGTCATCAGGGTCTGCATCAGCGGCAACAGGCGACGATGCAGTCGCGCCGCCTCCTCCACGGCCCCGGCCAGGAATGCCTCTATCATGCGCTTGAACTGCAGCCCCGCCAGATGGGAGACGACGGCCACCACACCGTAGCCACCGATGGCCAGCAGGGGCAGGGTGAGGGCATCGTCCCCGCTCCAGAGACGAAAGCCCTGAGGCGCCCCCTCGATGATGCGGGCGGCCTGCCCCAGGTCGCCCGATGCCTCCTTCACCCCCACAATGTTGGGCACCTGCGCCAGGCGGAGGGCCGTCTCGGCCGTCATGTTGACCCCCGTCCGCCCGGGGATGTTGTAGAGGATGCAGGGCACCGAGACGGCTTCCGCTATGGCACGGAAGTGGCGGTAGAGCCCCTCCTGGGTGGGACGGTGGTAATAGGGCGTCACCAGCAGGAGGCCATCGGCCCCGGCCCGCTCCGCCTCCCGCGATAGCTCGATGCTCTCGTCGGTGCGGTAGGTGCCGGTGCCGGCGATGACGGCGCCGCGGCCGGCCACGGCCTCCTTCACCTCTCGCACCAACCGCAGCCTCTCCTCGTGGGAGAGGGTCGGGGCCTCGCCGGTGGTGCCGGCCACCACTACGCCGTCGGAGCCCGAGTCCATGAGGGCCTGCGCCAGGCGGCGGGCCTGAGCATAGTCCACCCGCCCATCGTCGTCCATGGGGGTGACCATGGCGGTCAGCAGCCTTCCTATCTCCATGTCCCCACCTCCCTCTGGACTATATCAGGTTGCGGGAGAGGAGCTCCTCGGCGATCTGGACCAGATTGAGGGCGGCGCCTTTACGCAGGTTGTCGCAGGAGATCCACAGGGCAAGGCCGCGCTCGCAGGAGGAGTCGCGGCGGATGCGCCCCACCAGGCAATGGTCGTCCCCGGCTGCCTGCAGGGGGGTCGGGTAGACGCTGCTGGCGGGATCGTCCAGCACCCGCACGCCGGGAGCCTGGTGCAGCAGCTCCCGCGCCTCGTGAGGGTCGAAGGGCCGCTCGAACTCCACGTGCACCGCCAGGCTGTGCCCCACCATTACCGGCACCCGCACGCAGGTGGCCGAGATGGCCAACCCCGGCTCCCCCATGACCTTGCGAGTCTCGTGGACGATGGTGGCCTCCTCGCGCGTATAGCCGTCCTCGCCGAAGGGCTCCACCTGAGGGATGACGTTGAAGGCGATGGGGTGCGGGTAGACGCGAGGGGCCGACTCTCTCCCCTCCAGGGCCGCCCTGGCCTGCTCCTTCAGCTCCTCCACCGCCGCCCAGCCGGTGCCCGAGACGGACTGATAGGTGTCGACGATGATGCGCCGCACGGGGTTGCGCCTGTGCAGGGGAAAGAGGCAGAGGCACAGGGGCACCACCTCGCAGTTGGGCGTGGCTATGATGCCCCGGTGCCCCGCCAGGGCATCGCCGTTCACCTCCGGCACCACCAGGGGGACGTGGGGCTCCAGCCGCCAGGCCTTGGAGTCGTCGATGACCACCGCCCCCGCCTTGGCAGCGATGGGCACCAGCTGCCGCGATATCTCGCTGGACACGGAGATGAAGACCAGGTCCGCCCCTGCGAAGGACTCGGCGGTGGTCTCCTCTACGGTATATTCCTCGCCACGGAAGCGGATGGAGGTGCCGGCGGAGCGTGAGGAGGCCAGGAGGCGCAGGCCGGCCACGGGGAAGGACCGCTCTTCCATCACCCGCAGTAGCTCACGGCCCACCAGGCCGGTGGCGCCGACGATGGCCACGTTGAGACTTCGGGGCATGGACGGATACGCCTCGGGGGTCGCCATCATGGTATCCCAAGGCGGCACGCGAGACAAGGCGCCGGTGCGGCCCTGGCGCCTCGTCCCTTTCGTGCTAATATGGATGGCGCTGCCAGGGGGATGTCGCACCGGCTGTCGCTGCCGCCCGACGCGGCACCCCTCGGGCGCCAACTGCACAGGGAGGTAAGAAGATGGCCGATTTCCAGAACATCATCTATGAGAAGAAGGGGCGTCTGGCCTACATCACCATCAACCGTCCCGACCGGCGCAACGCCATCGACCCTCTCACCAGCAAGGAGCTTTACGACGCCTTCCACGATTTCAAGGACGACCCGGAGGTGTGGGTGGCCATAGTCACCGGTGCCGGCGACGTGGCCTTCTGCGCCGGCGCCGACCTGGTGGCCATGGCCGAGGCCTTCTCGGGCCGCGGCGGCCAGTCCTACAACGTCCCCTTCGCTGGCATCACTCGTGGCTTCGAGTGCTGGAAGCCCATCATAGCGGCCATCAACGGCTACTGCCTGGCCGGGGGCCTGGAGCTGGCCCTGTGCTGCGATATCCGCATCGCCGCCGAGCATGCCACCTTCGGGCTGCCGGAGCCGAAGCGGGCTATCATTCCCGCCGCTGGCGGCACCCAGAGGCTCCCGCGGGCCATCCCCCTGGCCTACGCCATGGAGCTGCTGCTGACGGGCGAGCGCTTCGACGCCCAGTGGGCGCTGCGGGCGGGCCTGGTCTCGCGGGTGGTGCCCAAGGAGCAACTCATGCCCACCGCCGAGGAGGTAGCGCAGAAGATCCTGGAGTGCGGGCCCCTGGCGGTCCGGGCCATCAAGCAGGCCGCCCTCCGAGGCCGGGAACTGCCCCTGGAGGAGGGTTTGGCGCTGGAATCGCAACTGGCCGGCGAGGTGTTCCGCAGCGAGGACGCCCGCGAGGGGCCTCTGGCCTTCGCCCAGAAGCGCAAGCCTGAATACAAGGGACGCTAGGGGCCGCCGTGGACGGCGCAGAGCGGCTCCAGCAGGCCATAAAGGGGCTCTTCCCCGAGCTGCTGGGCATTCGCTTCCTGGAGGCCTCCCCCGAGATGGTGCGGGCTGAAATGACCGTCCGCAGCGGCCTTACCACCGTGCCTGGGGTAGCCCATGGCGGCGCCATCATGGCCTTCGCCGACACCCTGGGCGCGGCGGGCACCGTCCTGAACCTGCCACCGGGGGCCGCCACCACCACCATCGAATCCAAGACCAACTTCATCTCGGCCGCCCCTGTCGGGTCCAGGCTCATCGGCGAGACGGTCCCCCTGCACCGGGGCCGTCGCACCATGGTCTGGCAGACGCGGGTGACGACGGAGGACGGCAAGCTTGTGGCCCTGGTGGTCCAGACGCAGATGGTGCTGGAGGGGAAGGGCTAGTTCCAGAGGTGATAGGTGAGGATGGGCGGGAGGCCAGCATAGACCTCCACGCTCACCTCGCGGACGTGGGTCTCCAGCCACGGCTCCCAGTCCTGCCGCACCGCCTGGGCCTGCTGGCTCTGGAAGGCCTCGCCGATGGCGGCCTCGTCCCGCAGCTCGTAAAGGGCGGCCCAGTTGACGCCCCGGCGGTGGCAGTCGGCCCGATAGGCCCGCACGATGCCCGGCACGGAGAGGACCCGGGGCAGATGCACCCGCTTGTACCAGCGGTGGAACTGGGGCAGGGCCTCAGGGTCCACCTGTGCCCGCACCACTATAACAGGGCGCCACGGACGAACGGACATGGGACTCTCCGAACTCACTCCAGTTTAGCAGGGGAGACGGAGGCGCGGAAGGAAGCCCTCCGGGGCACCAGCGCGTCGCGAAGGGGGAGCGAGGCATCGCCGTGACGGCCAGGGATCCCGGAGACTATTTCGCTCCCAGACCGGCACCGGCCGGCTACCCCTACCGGCACCCCATGGCCTTCAGCACGTGCTCTATCGCCGGCCCGATATCGGCGGTGGAGTCCACCCTAAGATGGGGCCGGCCGATGGGCTCTACCGCCTCCCTCATGCGCTCGTAGACCTCCGGCCCGGCATCGGACCAGTCGCCGGGGGTGGCAGCCTGCCGACGCCGCTGCAAGCGGGAGCGGACCACCTCCGGAGGCGCCTCCAGCTGCACCACCACCAGCCTCGCCCCGTGGCGCTCGGCCATCTCGTACAGGGGACGCCGGTGCTCCTCTCGCAGGTTGGTGGCGTCCAGCAGGCAGGAGACGCGACGCCTCAACAGCGTCTCGATAGCGGCGTGCAGGGCGCGAAACAAGCGGCGACTCTCTTCGGCCGAGTAGGTGGGGCGGCCGAACAGGAGCTTGCGGAAGCGGTCGCTCTCCAGCACCGCCACGGGCGCCCGCTCCCGCAGGCGACGGGCGAAGGTGCTCTTGCCGGCCCCGGGCAGCCCCACCAGCACCACCAGGGCCGGCGGCTCCGAGGGCGGGGGCAGGGGCGAGAGCTCCCTCTCGATGCGGTCCAAGTCCTGCACCAGGACATCGTCCTCCGCCGGCTCCTGATAGTAGGCCACGCCCACGAAGCCCGGCCCCACGTGCACGCCCATCACCGGCGTGAACTCGGTCATTAGCAGCTCGACGGGGCCCAGCTCCTGCAGTCGCTGCGCCAGCTCCTGGGCGTCGGCGGCAGCGGCCGCATGCATCACGGCCACATGCAGGGGCAGGCCGGGCTGCACCCGCTGATGGAGGATGGCCACCAGCCGCTCCATGGCACGACGGCGGGTGCGCACCCGCTCGGCCAGCCGTATCTCGTCGCCGTCGGCGGTCATGATGGGCTTGATCTGCAGCACCGATGTGGCCCAGTGGGCGATCCAGGGCACCCTTCCTCCCATGGCCAGGTAACGCAGGGTGTCCACCACGCCGATGAGGGAGGCGCGGCCTGCCACGGCCTGGGCCGCTCGCACCGCCTCGGCCAGGGACGCGCCCGACTCTGCCGCCCGCGCGGCCACCAGCACAACGAAGCCGTGGGCCATGGCCAGACAGCGGCTGTCCAGCACCTCGATGGGCACCTGGGGGCGCTCCTCGCGAAATTGACGGGCGGCGTTCTCGGCAGCGCTGAAGGTGGCCGAGTAACGGCCCGAGAGGGTCAGGCACAGGACGCCTTCCTTGCCCTGGCAGGCATGGCGGAAGGCATCGAGAAAGGCCCCCGGCGACGGGGAGCTGGTGGTGGCGCGGCCCCGCGTGCGCTCCAGGAGGGAGTAGAACTCCCCCGGCGTTATGGCCCCGTCCTCAAAGGTCTGGCCGTCCAGGTGCAGGCGATGGGGGACCACGGTCAGGCCATAGCGCTGCACCAGCTCCCTGGGCAGACAGGCGGAGCTGTCGGTGACTATAGCTATACGCATGACGATACGTGGACGATTGCCGACCTGACATCGCTAACGAGTATAGCCCCCGGCCCGGGCGCCCACCAGGAGCGGGCATTGCCCGCCACCCAGGCCGGTGCTATACTGGGCGCCAGGACGAGGAGCGGAGGGCACAAAGGCCCCACATGCTCACCAAGAGAGAGAAGGCAGCCCTCATCGAGGCCTACAGGACTCACGAGCGGGACACGGGGTCCCCCGAGGTCCAGATAGCCATCCTCACCGAGAGGATACGCCGCCTCACAGAGCACCTGAGACAGCACCGCAAGGACCATCACTCCCGACGCGGGCTGATGATGATGGTGGGCCAGAGGCGGCGGCTGCTGCGCTACCTCCAGCGGGAAGACCCCGATTCCTACCGACGCATCATCGCTTCTCTGGGGCTGCGGAAGTAGCATCGGGACTGCCGAGAAGTAGCGGACGAAGGTCAAGCCCAGGTTCTCGCTCCGGCGCCTCCACCGAAAAAGGACGGCCATGGGCTCCATCCCCCAGGAGGCATGCCCGAGGAGAGGGAAGGGGTGCGAGGCTGAGCCATAGCCGCGGCCTGGCCGTCAGCGGCGGGGTGGTCACGGAGGCCATGCCTTCGCTCCGGGCCAGCGCTCTAGAGAGCGACAGTCCAACAGCAGGAATGGGGTAAAGGGAATATGGAGAACGCCGTGTATACCTTCCAGCGCGAGATAGGCGGCAGGCAACTCACCATCGAGTGCGGACTCCTGGCCAGACAGGCCAACGGGGCGGTCACCGTCCGTTACGGCGATACGGTGGTGCTGGTGACGGCCTGCATGAGCAAGCCCCGCGAAGGGGTCGACTTTCTCCCCCTGACGGTGGACTTCGAGGAAAGGCTCTACGCCGCCGGCAAGATACCCGGCAGCTGGTTCCGCCGCGAGGGCCGTCCCTCCACCTCGGCCATCCTCACCGCCCGCCTCACGGACCGACCCCTGCGACCCCTCTTTCCCAAGGGCTTCCGACACGATGTCCAGATCATCATCACCGCCCTCTCGGCCGACCAGGAGAACGACCACGACATCCTGGGCATCATCGGCGCCTCGGCCGCCCTGACCATCTCCGACATTCCCTTCGAGGGGCCGGTGGGGGCTACCCGCATCGGCTACATCGACGGCCAGTTCGTGGTCAACCCCACCTTCGCCCAGCGCAAGGACAGCCTCCTGGACCTGGTGGTGGCCAGCACCCGGGCGGCTGTGGTTATGGTGGAGGCCGGGGCCAGCGAGCTGCCCGAGGAGCTGGTGCTAGAGGCCATCCGTCAGGCCCACGTAATCAACCAGGAGGTCATCTCCCTTCAGGACGAGATGGCCGCCACCCTGGGACGGCCCAAGATATCCTGGGAGCCGCCACCGCTGGGCGAGGAAGTGGTCCAGGCGGTGCGCGAGTTCGTGCGGTCACAACAGTGGGACCTGCTGGCGGCCGCCAAAGAGGAGCGACAGGCCCTGCTGGACCAGCGCCGACAGGAGCTGCTGGCAGCCCTGGCAGAGACCTATCCCCAGGACCAGCTCCTGCGGGCCTTCGAGGAAGAGGTCCGGCGGGTGTTCCGAACTCGCATCCTGGAGGAAGGGCTGCGGCCCGACGGGCGCCGTCCTGACGAGCTGCGGCCCGTCTCGGCGGCGGTGGGGCTGCTGCCCCGCACCCACGGCTCCGGGCTGTTCACCCGCGGCGAGACGCAGGTGCTGACCATCGCCACCCTGGGGTCCCTGGGCGAGCGCCAGGAGCTGGACACCATCGAGCCGGAGGAGTCCAAGCGCTTCATCCACCACTACAACTTCCCGCCCTTCTCCACCGGAGAAGCGCGGCCCCTGCGCGGCCCCAGCCGTCGCGAGATCGGCCACGGCGCCCTGGCCGAGCGGGCCTTGGAGCCCGTTATCCCCAGCGAGGAGGAGTTCCCCTACACCATCCGGCTGGTATCGGAGGTGCTGTCCAGCAACGGCAGCACTTCCATGGCCAGCGTCTGCGGCAGCACGCTGTCGCTGATGGACGCCGGTGTGCCCATCAAGGCGCCGGTGGCCGGGGTGGCCATGGGGCTGGTGACGGGGGAGGACGGCCGCTTTACCGTGCTGACGGACATCGCCGGCCTGGAGGACCACTACGGCGACATGGACTTCAAGGTGGCCGGCACGGCCGAGGGCATCACCGCCCTGCAGCTGGACATCAAGATCAAGGGGCTGGACTTCGCTGTGCTGGAGCAGGCCCTCCGCCAGGCACGGGAGGCCCGCCTGCACATCCTGCAGCGGATGCTGGAGACGATACCCGAGTCGCGAGCGGAGCTTTCGCCCTACGCACCGCGCATGTACCGCATCCAGATACCGGTGGAGAAGATAGGCGCCGTCATCGGCCCCGGCGGGAGGGTCATCCGCTCCATCATCGACGAGACCAAGTGCACCATCGACGTCGAGGACGACGGCACCGTCTACATCGGTTCCCCCAGCGAAGCGGCCGCGCGTCGCGCCATCGAGATCATCGAGGGCCTCACCAAAGAAGTGAAAGTGGGGGAGATCTTCACCGGCAAGGTGACACGGCTGGTGCCCTTCGGCGCCTTCGTGGAGATCCTGCCCGGCAAGGAAGGGCTGGTGCGCACCGAGGAGCTGGCCGACTACCGTGCCCGCCGCCCCGAGGACGTGGTGCGGGTGGGCGACGAGATCATGGTCATGGTCACCGAGGTGGACCAGTTCGGGCGCATCAACCTCTCGCGGCGGGCCGTGCTGGAGGGGCTGCAGCCCGAGGACGTGGTGAAGGCGGCCCGCGCCGCCCAGTCACGCCCGAGCGGAAGGCCCCAGCAGCCGCAACCAGGACGTCGGCCGCCCGACAACCGCTTTCGCGGGGGCGGGCAGCGGGGCCAGGGCCCCCAGCGGCCGCCTCAGGTGCGGCGCGGGCCCGAGCCGCCGCCTCCCCCGCCGCCCAGGCCCCCCTCCAGCTTCCGCTAACGCGAGGGCGCCATGGCCGTCCGCGTGGCGGTGAGCGGCACGGGGCGCATGGGGAGGGAGGTGCTGGCCGCCCTCTGCCGCGAAGAGGACCTGGAGCCGGTGGCTGTGGTCTCCCGCTCCGCCCAGGAGGAGTATCTGCCCCTGCCCGACGGCTCCGGCCTGGTGCCTTTCGGCAACGACCCCCTTCCCCTCTTCCAGCGGACGCAGCCCCAGGTGGTGGTGGACTTCACCCACGCCGACTTCGCCCCCAGGGTGGCCCGCGCCGCCCTGGAGGTGGGCGCCCGGCCCGTCATCGGCACCTCCGGCCTGAACGAGTCCTTTTTGCAGGAGCTGCGAAAAGAGTGTCAGCGGCGCCGACTGGGGGCCGTCGTGGCTGCCAACTTTGCCATCGGGGGCGTGCTGATGGTCCACCTGGCCAGGATAGCCGCCCGCTACTTCGACGCCGCCGAGATCATCGAAATGCACCACGACCAGAAGGCCGACGCCCCCTCCGGCACGGCCCTGGCCACCGCCCGGGCCATGCTGGAGGGCCGGGGCGGCCCCTTCCGCCGCCCCGAGACCCAGCGAGAAAATCTGCCCGGGACCCGCGGCGGCCATGTGGACGGCATCACCATCCACAGCGTGCGCCTTCCCGGCCTGGTGGCCCACCAGGAGGTGGTCTTGGGCGGGCCGGGACAGGTGCTGACCATCCGCCACGACTCCACCAGCCGCGAGTCCTTCATTCCGGGCGTCCTGCTGGCCGTGCGCAGGGTGATGGAGCTGGAGGAACTGGTCGTGGGGCTCGAATCCATCCTGGGACTCGAGTGAGGGGACGATGGCTGGCAAGACAGTGGCGATCATGGGGGGAGGCGTGGGCGGCCTAGTGGCCGCCAACCGTCTGCGCCAGCTGCTCCCGCGCGAGCACCGGGTGGTGGTGGTGGACCGCAACCCCATCCACGCCTTCGCACCCGCCTTCACCTGGGTGATGCTGGGCTGGCAGAAGCCGGCCCGCATCGTGGGCGACCTGCGCCATCTCCGTCGCCGCGGCATAGACGTGTTGCTGGACGAGGTGACGGCCATCGACCTGGAACGTCGCCGCCTCGTCCTCACCCGTCAGGAGGTGCCCTTCGATTACCTGGTCCTTTCGCCGGGGGTGGAATACGGCACCGGCGACATCCCCGGCCTAGCCCGTGCCTGGACCTTCTACCACCTGGACGGCGCCGAGGCCCTGCGCGATGAGCTGGAGAAGCTGCGGGAGGGGCGCATCGTCATCCTGATCCCCTCCGTCCCCTACAAGTGTCCCGCCGCCCCCTACGAGGCCGCCCTCCTGCTGGACTATTACTACCGCAAGCGCGGCTCGAGGGAGCGGGTGGACATCCGCATCTACACGCCCGAGCCCCAGCCCCTGCCGGTGGCCGGCCCGAGGGTGGGCGAGCAGGTGCTGGAGATGCTCTCGGCCCGAGAGATATGGTTCGGCCCCCGCATGCAGGTGCGGGCGGTGGACCAGGACGCCCGCACGGTGGAGTTTGCCGACGGCTCTCGGGCGTCCTTCGACCTGCTCATCGGCGTGCCTGTGCATTCGGCCCCGCGGGTGGTGCGAGAGGCGGGCCTGGTGGGGGAGAGGGGCTGGGTGGAGGTGGATCGAGAGACCCTGGCCACGGCCTGGGAAGGTGTCTACGCCATCGGCGACGTCACGCATATACCGTTGGCCAACGGCCTGCCGCTGCCCAAGGCTGGAGTCTTCGCCCACGCTGAGGCAGAGGTGGTGGCCCGAAACATCGCTGCCCAGGTGGAAGGGCAGAGCGACCGTTACGCCTTCGCCGGGCAGGGGCAGTGCTTCCTGGAGACAGGCTACAACCGCGCCGCCCTCGTGCAGGGCGACTTCTTCGCCGAGCCGGAGCCGCAGGTATCGCTAAGACAGCCCAGCCTGTTCTGGCACCTGGTGAAGGCCGGCTTCGCTCGCTGGTGGCTCTGGCGCTGGCTGTAGGTTCCCGGCCCGGCTCGTGGACGATGACGCCCACGACCAGGGCAACCTTGCCGCCCAAGAGGGCCAGGGCCGTCAGGTGGACGGCCAGCCCTTCGAGAGGCTCGAGGGGGCCCGCTGGCGCCCCATACTGAACCGAGCGCCAGCGGCGAGCAGCAGCGCGGGGGCCGACGTGACGGGCTGCCGACGACCTCAACGGGCCAGGGTGCCAGCGGCCACCGTTTCTCCCGTGGGGGCAGGGCTGCCCCCCTCCGGCTCCAGCGTCACCAGGATGGCCGTCGGCCGCCAGCCTGGCGGGAACACCGACAGGTCGAAGGCGTGATAGACGGTGCCGCCCTCGGACGGGCGAAAGGTGCCCACGCCGCGAGCCCCGTCGTTGGCCATGAACCAGAGCTGGTAGACGCGCCCGGGCGGGGGAGGAGGAAGGGAAGTGCCGACGATGAACCCCCACCGCTTCTGGGTGCTCCAGTAGTAGGAGAGGCTGGCCGTCAGCCCCGGCGCCTGGGGGAACATGGGCACCCGCGCCAGGTCGGGCAGGGTGAACAGCTCCATCAGCTCGTAGTGCTCCTGCACCACCGCCATGGCTTCCGACAGCCGGGCGGCCAGCTCCTGGCGATCGTCCTGGGCCTGCCGCCACTCCACGAAGAAAAAGACAGAGAGGGCTAAGGCCACCGCCGTCAAAACTCCGGCGCCACCCCAGACCAGCGGCAGTCGTGGCGCGGCCGTCGCCCGGGGGCGCGTGGCGGCGGCCAGGATACGTCGTTTCAGCCTGGGCGGCGGCTGCAGCACCGGCGTCGCCAGGCCCAGCCTGGCCACCACCTGCCTCGCTTCCTCCAGATAGCGGGAGCACTCAGCACAGGTGGCCAGATGCCGCTCCACGGGCGGCACCTCCTCCTGGGGCAGGGCGCCCAGGGCCAGCAGGTCGATAGCCTGGCGTGCCTCCTGGCAGTCCACCCCTCAGCCCTCCTCCTGCAGCAGCAGGGACCGCAGCTTCTGCATGGCCAGGCGGATGCGGGTCTTGACGGTGCCCAAGGGCAGGCCCGTGGCCTCGGCGATCTCGCGGTGGGTGAGACCACGGAAGTAGGCCAGCTCGATGGCCTCTCGCTGCTCCGGCGGCAGGTTGGCCAGGGCAGCCAGCACCTGCTGTCGCTCCAAGGCCCAGCTGGCCTGCTCGGCCGGGTCCTGGGCCTCCAACTGGGCCCCAGCCGGCGAGCGCAGGAAGCGCTGCTGCCTTCCCTGGGCACGCAAGTGGTCGATGGCCCGGTTGCGGGCGAGCGTCAGGAGCCAGGTGAGGAGCTGGCCGCGGGAGGCCACATAGAGCTGGGGGCGGTCCCACAATCGCAGGAAGATGTCCTGCACCACGTCTTCGGCACGGTGGGCGTCTCCCAGGATGCGGCGGGCGAGGGAGTAGACCACCGCACCGTAGCGGTCGTAAAGGGCCTCCAGGGCCCTGGGGTCGCGCTGCACGACGGCGGCCATGAGCTCTTCATCGGAGGCCTGCGGGTAGTCCGGGCCCATGCCGGAGCCCCCATGTCTGCCGGGGCCGGCTGCGTCCTCCATAGTCGCTTACGCCCGCGGCCGCCGTCCCGGATGCCTCAGCTACTGCCCTGCTGCAGCCGCTGCACGATCTCGGTAACGGAGAGGACGCGTCCGGTGAAGGAGGTGTCCTGGGCTGCCAGCCACAGGGTGGCATCGGCTACCGTCTCCGGCTTCTCCCAGTCGGAGTAGTCGCGGTGGGGGTTCAGGTAGGTCCATCCCTCGGTGACCACGCTCATGTCGATGCGCAGGCAGTTGACAGCCACCCCCTTGGGTGCCAGCTCCACCGCCAGCCCCCGCGTCAGCTGCTCGATGGCGGCCTTGGCCACCGAATAGGACAGGAGGCCCACCTGGGCAGCCATCTCGGCGTTCACCGCCCCCGAGGAGACGTTGATGATCTTCCCCTGGCCCTGCTCGACCATCCGGGGCAGGAAGGCCATGCTGCACAGCACCGTGCCCCTCAGGTTGACGTTCATGACCAGGTCCCAGCGGCGGATGGGCGTCTCCAGGAAGGGAGCGGGGTAGCTGACGCCGGCGTTGTTGATGAGGATGTCCACCCGCCCGAACTCCTCCAGCGTGCGGCGGGCCAGCTCCTCCACCTGGGCCTCGTCGGCCACGTTGCAGGGCACGGCCAGGGCCCGCCGCCCCATCCCCTGGATGAGGCGGGCCGTCTCCTCAATGGTGCCCGGCAGCTTGGTGGGCGACTCTTCGCTGGAGCGCGCCGTCACCACCACGTGGGCGCCCTCTCGGGCCAGGGCCAGGGCGATGGCCTTGCCGATGCCCCGGGACGCGCCAGTGACCACGCAGACCTTGTCCTCGAAACGCATGGGGTTGCCTCCCTCGACTGGGCTGGCTACATGATACGCCTACGCCTGTGAGCTGTCCAAAAGGGACAGGCCGCTCTTTTTAACCTTCCCTTCACCGTGCCAACATTAGAATGAGTGGGATGCTGAAGCATACCTTCCTCCACCTGCGGGGCATCGGCCCCCGCACCGAGGCCCGCTTCTGGCGAGAGGGAGTCGTCACCTGGGAGGACGCCCTGGGCCACCCGCTCCCCTGGCTGGCCCCCTGGCACCGGGAGCTGCTGCGGATGGAGCTGGCCGAGTCCTGCCGTCGCCTAGACCTTGCCGACGCCCTGTACTTTCAGGCGCTCCTGCCGCCAGCGGAGCGGTGGCGGCTCCTGGCCGAGTTCCTGCCGCAGGCCGTATGCCTGGACATCGAGACGACGGGCCTGGCCTGGGGCATGAACGTCATCACCGTCATCGGCATCTACGACGGCTGCGAGTACCGGGCCTTCGTGCGGGGCCGCAACCTGCACCTGTTTCCCGAGGAGGTGCGCCGCTATCGCCTGCTGATCACCTACAACGGCCTGCGCTTCGACGCCCCTTTCATCGAGGCGGAGATGGGGCCGGTGCTGGCGGGAATGGCCCATCTGGACCTGATGTACGTCCTGCGCCGACTGGGGCTGCGGGGTGGCCTCAAGCGGGTGGAGCAGCTGACGGGGCTGGCGCGGCCCTCCGCCTTGCAGGGCCTCAGCGGCTACCACGCCGTAGTACTGTGGCGGCTCCACCGCCAGGGACATCGGGGCGCTCTGGAGACCCTGATCCGCTACAACGCCGAGGACGTGGTGGGCCTCCTGCCTCTGGCTGTCTACGCCTACAACCTGTTGACTGCCCAACTTCCCCTGCCGGTGGCTCCTCTGCCCCTGCCGGAGCGGCCCGAGCTGTGTCTGCCCTACGACCCCGCTCTGGTGGACTGGCTGCTGGAAGGGGAAGAAAGAGACCAGGAGGAGGCGGTATGAACATGAGACGATTGCTGCCCGCCCTGCTGCTGGCGCTGGCCCTTGCCGCCTGCCAGGGGGGCTCCGAGCAGCCCAGCCCCAGCGCTTCTTTGCCGTCGTCCCCGAGCACGGCCAATTCCCAGCCCACCTCCCCCAGCGAGGCCCTTTCGGTGCCGGAGCTGGTGGCCAGGCTCCGGCCCAGCGTGGTGCATATCCTGACCGAGTCAGCGTCCATCAGCGTTTTCGGCCAGCCGGTGCCCCAGCAGGGCGTGGGAACGGGCATCGTCATCAGCCCCGACGGCTACATCGTCACCAACAACCACGTGGTGGTGCGACCGAACACCTGCGACACGCCGGCCCAGAGCATCACCGTTACCCTGGCCGACGGACGGCGATTCCGGGCCACCGTGGTGGGCCGCGACCCCCTGACCGACCTGGCGGTGCTGAGGATCGACGCCAGCGGCCTGCAGGCGGCCGCCCTGGGTGACTCGGAGGCGCTGCAAGTGGGCGAGGAGGTGGTGGCCATGGGCAACGCCCTCAACCTGCCTGGCGGCCCCACTGTCACCAAGGGGGTCGTGAGCGCCAAGGACCGCACCATCCAGGAGGACCAGTGCGGCGTGACCATCCCCGGGGCCATCCAGACCGACGCTGCCATCAACCCCGGCAACTCGGGCGGGCCGCTGGTGAACATGCGGGGCGAGGTGGTGGGAATAACGACTGCCGTCATCCGCGGGGGGGAAGCGGAGGGGGTGGGGTTCGCCATCTCCACCGCTACCGCCCGCCCCATCATCCAGGCGCTGATGCAACAGGGGCGGGTAGAGAGGGCCTACCTCGGCGTGGCCCTGGTGGACGTCACCCCCCAGCTGGCCCGGCAGTTCGATCTGCCTGTGGAGCAGGGGGTGGTGGTGACCCAGGTGGTGCCCGGCAGCCCGGCGGCCCGGGCCGGGCTGCGCCCCAACGACATCATCGTGCGGTTGGGGGGCAGGGACATCCGCAACTCGGGCGAGCTGTTACAGGCCCTGACCCAGCTCCGCGCCGGGCAGACGGTGCAGGTGGAGTTCTATCGCAATGGCAACCGCCAGACGGCCGATATCACGCTCGGGCAACGCCCCAGCTGATGCCACGGGCAGCCCTTTGGGGGTGTGCTATACTTAGCATAGCCCGATGGCCGTGCGTGATGCCTTAGGGAGGGCGCTAGAGCTTCCTGGGCCGCCCAGACGCATCGTCTCCCTCGTCCCCAGCCTCACCGAGGCCCTCTTCGCCCTCGGCGCAGGCGACAGAGTGGTGGGCCTGACCTACTTTTGCCTCGAGCCCCAGCCACAGGTGCGCTCCCTGCCCAAGGTAGGGGGCACCAAGACGGTGGACGTGGCCAGGGTCCTGGCCCTCGCCCCCGACCTGGTCATCGCCAGCGCCGAGGAGAACCGGCCCGAACATGTGGAGGCCATCGCCGAGGCGGGCATCCCGGTCTATGTAACCCTCCCCACCACCGTCCTGGGCGCCCTGCACCTCCTGGAGGAGCTCTCCACTCTCCTGGGGACGGAGGAGCAGGCGCGGCCGCTGCTGGAGTCGTCCCGCCGCGTCCTGGCCGAGACGCTGTCCCTGGCGCAGGGTCGCCCCCGGCCGCGCGTGTTCTGCCCCATCTGGCGCGACCCCTGGATGACCATCGGCCCCGGTACCTACATGCACGACCTCATCGCCACCTGCGGAGGAGACAACATATTCGCTGACGTGCACGAGCGCTATCCGGCGGTGGAGCTGGAGGAGGCAGTGCGGCGACGGCCCGACGTGGTCCTCCTTCCCAGCGAGCCATACCGCTTCCGCAGACGTCACCTGGCCGAGCTGGAGGCGGCAGGGCTGGCCGGTGTTCGCGTCCACTTCGTGGACGGCCGCCTCCTGTGCTGGTACGGGCCACGCATACCCGATGCCCTGGTGCAGGTGCGGCGGCTGCTGCTGGGGGTGTGAAGCGGACATGGGCAGGCTGCTGCGGGCGCAGATAGGTCTCATGGCAGCCGTCCCTGCCCTCCTCTGGGCCTACGGCTGGTGGCTAGAGCGGACCAACGAGCGGCTGGGCCTTTCGGAGCTGCGCGACCCGGAGCAGACGGTGGCGGTGAATGGCCTCTCCCTGCACTACCTGGACGTGGGGCAGGGGCCGCCGGTGCTACTGTTGCACGGCATGGGCGGCTCGCTGGCCAACTTCCCCCGCACCATCGAGCTGCTGTCCCGCAGCCGGCGAGTGGTGGCCTTGGACCTGGCCGGGTTCGGTCTCTCGGACAGGCCCCGCGACGCCGACCTGACGCCTCAGGGGCAGGCGCGTCTGGTGCGGGGGCTGATGCAGGCGCTGGGCATCGAGCAGGCCGACGTCATAGGCCACTCCCTGGGCGGGGCCATCGCCCTGCACCTGGCCGCCCGCTATCCCGAGTCGGTGCGCAGGCTGGTGCTGGTCTCCAGCGCCGTGCCCGGCCGGCTCATCCCCTGGTTCCTGCGCCCGTTCTGGTTCCCGCCGGTGGTGAGGACCATCGTCGCCCTGTGCCTGCACTGCGGGCCGGCGCGTGAGTGGATGTGGCGGGCGGGTGTATGGAGCGCCGACGTCCTGACCCCCGAACTGCGGCGGGCCATGCGCCTGCCCTCCCTGGTGCGGGGCACCACCGACGCTATCACCAGGGTGGGGCTGGCCCTGGCCCGAGAGGAGCCGCTGGACCTGTCGCAGGTGCGACAGCCGGTGCTCTTGCTGTGGGGGGCCGAGGACCGCTGGGTGGACCTGAAGAGCGCCCGACGCCTGTTGCGGACCTTGCCCGATGCCCGCCTGGAAGTGGTGCCCAGGGCACGGCACATGGTGCTGGAGGAGCGGCCCGACGAGGCCCATGCCGCCATCCTCTCCTTCCTGCAACAGGGCCCGCTGCCTGGCCAGGCTACTGGCGAGGCTGCTGGGCAAGCAGTATCCTGATAATCGGGACGCATTGCCGCCCCGGGAGGTGAGCGGAGGTATGCTCAACAACCTGAAGACGGCCGCCCTGCTGGCGCTTCTGGCCGGCATCTTCATGGGCATCGGGGTGCTGGTGGGGGGCATGAGCGGCCTCTTGGTGGGCTTCATCATCGCCCTGGCCATGAACGGCTTCGCCTACTGGTTCTCGGACCGCATCGTCCTGGCCATGACCGGGGCGAAGGAGGTCTCGCCCGAGGAGGCGCCCGAGCTGCACCGCCTGGTGGAGGAGGTGGCCGCCCAGGCAGGGCTGCCCAAGCCCAGGGTGGCCATCATCCAGGCTGACCAGCCCAACGCCTTCGCCACCGGCCGCGACCCCAAGCACGCGGTGGTGGCGGTGACCACGGGCATCATGCGCATCCTGGACGAGCGGGAGCTGATGGCGGTGCTGGGCCACGAGCTGGGGCACGTGCGCAACCGCGACGTCCTCATCAGCACCGTCGCTGCCGTCATCGCCAGCGCCATCAGCTTCGTGGCCTGGATGCTGCAGTGGACCCTGTTCTGGGGGGGCTTCGGGCGAAACCGCGACAACGCCAGCGGCTGGCTCTACCTGCTGGCCCTCCTGGCCACGGTCATCCTGGCGCCCATTGCCGCCACCATCATCCGGCTGGCCATCTCGCGGGCGCGCGAGTACGAGGCCGACGCCACGGGCGCCCACATCACCGGCATGCCCCTGTCTCTGGCCAGCGCTCTGGAGAAGCTGGAGGCCTACGCCCAGGCGCGGCCGCTGAACGTGCAGCCGGCGGCCTCGCACCTGTTCATCGTCAACCCGCTGCGGGGCCGGCGGGAGGGCGAGGAGGACCTGTTCGTCAGCCTCTTCCAGACCCACCCGCCCATCCGCAAGCGCATCGAGCGGCTGTACGAGATCGCCCGCAAGATGGGCGTCTACGCCTAGAGTCCAGCGCAAAAGAGGGGGCCACCCCGGGGGTGGCCCCCTCTCCTTACACCTCGGTGCCGGCGATGCCCAGGTCGCTGGCCACCGGCTTCAGGGCCTCGATGACGAAGGCGATATGCTCGTCCAGGTCCACCCCCAGCACCTCCGCCCCCTTGACGATGATCTCCCTGTCCACCGCCCGGGCGAACCCCTTCTCCTTCATCTTCTTGCGCACGGCGGCCACGTCCACCTCGTGGATGCTCTTGTGGGGCCGCACCAGGGCCACCGCCACGATGAAGCTGGCCAGCTCGTCCACGGCGTAGATGGCCCGGTCCATGGGCGTGCGCCGCTCCACGTCCAGGTAGTCGGCGTGGCAGAGCACGGCGTGGACGATGTCCTCGGGCCAGCCCCGCTCCCGCAGGATGCGGGCACCCTCCAGGGGGTGCTTGTCGGGGGTGGGGTGCATCTCGTAGTCGAAGTCGTGCAGGAGGCCGACGATGGCCCAGCGCTCCTCGTCCTCGCCGAACCTGCGGGCGTAGGCGCGCATGGCCGCCTCCACCGCCAGGGCATGCTTGCGCAGCGACTCGCTCCGGGTGAACTCGCACAGGAGCTGCCAGGCGTCCTCGCGGGTGGGCCAAGGTCGCTCCATCATCTCACCCTCTGCACCAGGGGCGCATAGACGAAGCCCCCGCCTTCGATGGCATACCAGACGTTGCCCCTGCCTGCCTCCACCTCCTGGCCCAGGGCCTCTCCCACCACCCGTCGCCGCTCGCCGGGGTAGATGGCCCCCACGATGACCGCCTCGGTGGTGGGGGCGGCGCGGACGTTCACCGCCTCCGAGACCGTCACCTCGAAGGGAGCGACGGGCGTCACCGCCACCGGCGTCGGCGTGGGAGACGGAACGGGACTGGGACTGGGAGGGACAACGGTGGCCACCACCACGGTGGGCGTCGGCGAGGGCGGGGAAGCGGGACTGGGAGAGACCTCTGCCGGAGGCCCCTGCCCGCCGCAGGCAGACAGGCCCAGCCCCAGGGCCAGCAGGATGACCCCTGCGCGCATCCGGGCCGTCCTCGCAGCTGGAACTAGCTGGGGACGGCCGTGGCCAGCATCAGCCCTTTGGCCAGGATCTCGCCCCCCAGCACCAACGCCATAGCAATATACAACAGGCCAGTGGCCGATTGCATGGCCCGGATGCCGCTGGAGTCGTAGGCCATGTAGGTGAACAGCAGGGGAAGGCCCAGGCCGCCAGCTATGCGCAGCCACAGGAAGGGGTTCTGGCCCAGGGGGACGTCGGGGCCGCCGGGGATGGCCTGCCTGGGCAGGGCCAGGTTGGGGGCCAGGAGCAGAGCCTGCACCACCAGCGCCACCAGCAGGAAAGCCGTCAGCTCCCGCAGCGGCCGCTCCGGCAGGCGGGGAGTCACCAGGTACCAGTGGCCCAGCACCATGCCCAGGGACACCCCGCCCGCCGCCAGCGCCCCCACCGCCAGGGCCAGGAAGACGCCGGCGTAGCCCCAAACGGGCGGCGAGAAGACGCCAGCCAGGGCAGCGATGGCCCCCAGGCCGGCCAGGGAAGCGGCTCCGCCCAGGACCAGGGCGGGCAGTCGGCCAGGGGTCAGGGTGGCCAGGGAGTAGGCCGTCGCCAGGCCCAGGGCCACCGCCAGCAGCAGCCGCGCCGGGCCCATGAAGGCGCCGTCCAGGGCGTAGCCGTCCACCTCGGCCGGCACCGAGACCTTCAAGGCGGCCAGCAGGGCCAGCGCCGCCACCACCGCCACCAGGAAGGACGAGAACTGGACGAAGCTGCGGGCCACGTGGCCCCGCACATGGGCGCCCCACAGCACCCACAGGCCCCCGACCGCCAGCTCGGTCAGGACCAGTAGCAAGGTGTAGGGCAGGGCGTCGGCATTCATCGGCAAGACCCATTATGGAGAGCGGGCCAGGGCAGGGTCAACGACGCGTGAATGACTTCACGAACTCGCCGAGGCGACGGAAGTCTTCGGCCTGCTGGGCCGGCGGCCGGTGGTTGGCCGCCCGCGGCGACGGGTGGTAGAGGGGAAACAGTGTCCGACCTGCCCAGGGCACGGCCTGCCCCACGTGCCGCCGCAGGACGTAGGGGTGGGGCGAGACCAGCCGCAGAGCCTCCAGCGCCACCTCCCCCAGCGTCACCACCAGCGGCGCCTCCACCAGCTCCAGCTGGGCCGAGAGCCAGCGAGAACAGGCCCGCACCTCCCGTCGCGACGGGCGGCGGTTGCGTCCTCCGCCGTCGGGGTGGCAGAGGACGGCATTGGTGACGAAGACCTCCTCTCGTGTCAGTCCCGCCAGGGAGAGCAGCTCCTGGAAACGCCGCCCCGACTGGTCGCTGGTGAAGGGGACGCCGGTGCGGGCGGCCCCCAACCTGCCCGGAGCCTCTCCCACGAAGATGGCCCGCGCCTCCAGCGGGCCGTTGGACTCCCCCAGCACATGCACGTGACGCATGGCCGGACAGTCGCGGCAGGCAGCTACCTGCCGGCACAGGTCCCGAAAGGCCATTGCCCTGGACATGCCGCTCCCATTTTGTCCCCACGCCGCCTTCCCGTGCCAGGGGGAACTTGTGCCCTCCCGACGGGACGATTAGAATATCTGTGCTAAAAAGGGCCTAGGCCGTGGACACCCAAGAGAAGCTACAGCTTCTGGGCGGGACCGAGGACCTGGACGAGGAGGGGGTGCCCCGTTCGCCCGCCCACTCGCCCCAGATGCGCCAGGCCCCCGGCGCCGCCGGGGTGTACTGGGCCTCTGCCCGTGGCCGCCGCGTGCCCCTTCTGCGCGTCCTGCGCACCAACGTCTGCGAGCTGGACTGTCGCTACTGCGCCATCAACCGCCACCGCGACGCCCCTCGCGCCTCCTTCAGGCCCGAGGAGCTGGCCCGCACCTTCATGCAGATGCACGAGCGGGGCATGGTGGCCGGCCTCTTTCTCAGCTCCGGCGTGGCTGGAGGGCCCGACCGCACCGCCGAGAAGCTGATCGAGACCGTGGAGCTGCTGCGGGAGCGCTACCGCTACCGCGGCTATATCCACCTGAAGATCATGCCCGGCCAGTCGCCCGATTACATCCGTCGCGCTTTCGAGCTGGCCGACCGGGTGAGCATCAACCTGGAGGCGCCCACGCCACAGCACCTGGAACGTATCGCCCCCAGTAAGGACTTCTGGCATCACCTGGTGGCCCCCATGCAGGAGGTGAAGCGCCTGCAGGCCAGGCACCCCGAGAAGCTGCGCGCCGGCCAGATAACCCAGATGGTGGTGGGCGCGGCCGGCGACAGCGACCGCGACATTTTGACCACCACCCAGTGGCTCTACGACGAGCTGGGGATGCGGCGAGTCTACTACAGCGCCTATCATCCCGTTTGCGGCGAGGTGCTGGCCCCGCCCGCCCCCAAGCTGCGGGAGCACCGCCTCTACCAGGCCGACTGGCTGCTGCGCTTCTATGGCTTCCGCCTGGAGGAGCTTCCCTTCGCCGCCGACGGCTCCCTCCCCCAGGGCATGGACCCCAAGCTGGCCTGGGCGCTGCGGCATCCCGAGCTGTTCCCGGTCGAGGTGAACCGGGCGCCGCGGGAGTGGCTGCTGCGGGTGCCGGGCATCGGCCCCGAGAGCGCCAGGCGTATCCTCCAGCGCCGACGCCAGGGCGCCATTCGCAGCCTGGAGGAGCTGCGAGGCCTGGGGGTGGTGGTGGGCCGTGCCCTCCCCTTCATCCTCCTGGACGGCCGTTATCTGGCCGACCGCGCCGCCGCCCGCGCCCTCTGGGCCCGCCGCCACGAGGAGGCCCCCCAGCAGCTCTCCCTTCCCTGGGAGCGCGATCCCCTGGCCGCCGCCGCCACCCTGGCCGGCCTGCGCGCCGCCTCCTGAAGGCCCCTCCAGCACCGACGCCAGCAGGGCCTACAATGGCCTCGGGATGAATGGAGAGCGGGAGTTCCTGCTCAAGGCCCTGCGGGAGGCCGGCGACCAGCTCCTGGAGGAGCTGCTGGAGCTGGGAGAGGCGGCCCTGGCCTTCCGGCCCTCGCCCGACGAGTGGAGCCTGAAGGAGGTGCTGGGCCACCTGCGCGACGTCCAGGCCCTGGCCCTGGAGCAGGTCCAGGCAGCCCTGGCGGGACGTCCCCTGCCCCACCGTGACATCGATCCCCTGCCCCAGGAGCGTGGCTACCAGGACGAGGACGCCGGCGACCTGCTGGAGGAGATGGCCAGCCTGCGTCGCCGCCTCCTCCACCTTCTGTGGTCATTGACGGACGAAGAGTGGCACCGCCCCTGCCATCACCCCTTGCGCGGGGACCTCACCGTGACCCAGGTGGTGCGGGAGCTGGCCCAGCACGACCTGGAGCACCTGTGGCAGGTGCGGCGTCTGAAGGCGCTGCTGGAGGAGCCCGACCTGGACGTCCTCTAGGGGGCCGACACGAAAGCCACCGTGTAGTAGATGTGGGAACTGGCCTGGGCAACGTAGCCCAGCAACTCTCGCCGCAGATGCCGATGCTCCCGCTGCGCCTGAATGCGCTCTAGGTCCTCCAGGTCGGCCACCTCCACGATGATGAGGCGTCGTGATTCGTCGCTGAGGAGGGTGCCCAGGATCTGGACAGCCCTCACGCCTGGCTGGGAGACCCAGAACGGCACCGCCCGGTGGTTGAGGAAATCGTCCAGATTCTCCTCTTCTCCGGGTATGGCCTGGCAGCAGATGACATAGTATAGGCTCACATCCGCCACCCCTCCCCACGCCCCTCGTGCGACTGCTGCCCGCCTCTTCCGCTGCAGGTGAAGACCGATGGGTCCATAGAGGGTTGTTCTACCCCTCGATCTCTACAGGGGCCCCGTGCCCACTCAGCCACGGGTCGAGTGCAGATAGATTATTTAAGCGAGGAACAAGAAGTCAATATGTTGCGGTGGCAAACGAGCTTTTTTGACCGTTTACAGACCGACACAGCATCTAGCGGCCCCTAGCCCGAATACGTCCAGCCCGTCACCTCGGAGCTGAGTATGGGGCCGTAGCGGCGCACATCGCCGTCCACCACCCGCCCGATGACCAGCACGTGGTCGCCGGCCTCCACCTCCTGCTCCACCTGGCACTCCAGCCAGGCCACCGCCTGGTCGAGGACGGGGCAGCCGCTGCGGCTGCGAGAGTAAGGTATGCCCTCCAGTTTGCGGTAGACCTTGGCCGCCTCTTCCTCGGGACGGCCCTCCACCTTGGCGGCGTAGTAAGGCTGTGCGAACCTGCGGGCCAGCTCGATATCGGCCTCCTCGGTGCCCAGCATGTTGACGGTGAAGGCGCCGCTGGCGCGCACGTTCTCCAGGGTGCGGGCGTCCCGCTCCAGGGCCACCAGCACCAGCCGCGGACGGAAGGAGACCTGCATCACCCAGTCGGCCATCATGCCGTTCACTTCGTCGCCCTTCCGCGAGCCGACGATGTAGAGGCCGTAGACCATCATCTCCAGGGCATCGGCGATGGGGTCGCGCTCCTTCTTGGGCGGCGGCATCCGCTCCCGGTCCACGCCCTCACCTACCCCTTGCCTTCGGCCACCAGTTCGGCCACGAGTTCGTAGTTGCCGTAGGTGGGCACCAGGTAGACCCCGGCCGCCCGGCCACGGCACAGCTCCATCACTTCGCGGGCGATGGCCTTGCCCTCCTGCGGAGCATCGGGCCCCGCTCGCCGCAGCCTCTCCCGTACCTCTTCGGGTATGTACATGCCCGGCACCTCTTCGTGGAGACGCTGGGCGTGCTCGTAGCTGTGCAGGGGGAGTATGCCCACGATGATGGGCCGCTTGAAGGGGGCCGCCTGCTCCAGGAACCGCTCCAGGCGGTCCGGGTCGAACACGTTCTGGCTGACGAAGAAGTGGGCGCCCGCCTCCACCTTGCGCCGCATCAGCCGTATCTCGGGCCCCAGCGGGTCGGCGTTGGGATTGCAGGCAGCGCCGATGAGGAAACTGGCCTGGCGGCCGATGGGCCGCCCCGTCCAGTCCAGCCCCTCGTTCAGCAGCTTGAGGATGCGGATCAGCCCCACGGCCGAGACGTCCCACACGCCGATGACGTCCTTGTAGCCGCCCAGCTCGGGCGGGTCGCCCCGAAGGCAGAGGATGTTTCGCACCCCCAGGGCATGACAGCCCACCATGTCCGAGTGGATGGCCATGGCGTTGCGGTCGCGGGTGGTGTAGTGCATCACCGTTTCGATGCCCACCTCCCGCTGGATGAGGAGGCATAGGGCCCAGGGACTCATGCGCACCCGGGCGGTGGGGGAGTCCCCTACGTTGACGGCATCGGCCCCCGCCTCCTTCATGAGGGCGGCAGCCCGCAGGGCGCGGCGGGCGTCCAGGCCCACGGGAGGGTCTATCTCCACGCTGACCAGGAAGCGCCCGGCGGCCAGCTTATCTCGCAGAGTCAGAGGGCCAGCGGCCAGCGTCGCCTCTCGCCCGGAGGGCGGCAGGGGGTCACCCATAGCGAAGTGGTATGGTAACCGCCGCCGAGGCTTGGGGCAATAGCTAACGGGCGCCTGTGAGGGCCGTCTCCATCTCCCGGCGGATGAGCTGGTAGTCCTCCTCCGGGATCTCGTGCAGGTTGCCCTGGAAGGCCAGCCGCCAGTGCTCCGGGGGCCACTTCTTGGTGTAGGCCATCCGGGGCGCTATCTCCTTCACGTCCAGGTACTGCTCGGGGCTCAGGAGGATGTCGGGCTGCACCCGCACCCGGAAGGGGTAGTCCTCACCCGCCTTCTTGGAGCGGAAAAGGGGAGTGTGGTCCTCGAAGACGGTGGAGGTGACGGTGGCGATGCCACCGAACTTCATGATGCCCGTGAGGTAGAAGATAAGCTTGTCGCCGGGCGCCATGCGCGATGTCTCGCGACGGCGGGTGCTCTTGAACCCGAAGATGTCGAAGCCCCGCTCCTGGGCGATGCGAAAGTTCTCTTCGGAGCCGACTACGATCCAGTAGGCCATGGGTCACCTCCTCTACGGGGGAGCCAGTTGGTAGGCTAGCGGCGCCGCCTCCCCTTGTAAAGACAGGGCACGGGACGACGTCCTGGGCCCCCTAAGGACCCTCCCACGGCTCCATTGCGCCCTCCACCACCCTGAACAGAGGGTGCGGCTCGGGGAGGCCTTCGGGCAGACGGCGGGCCCAGTCGGGCGCACGGGCGGCCAGCTTCCGCCGCAGGTGCTCCCGCTCGTAGGCCAGCTGCCCCGTGGTCACCGTGAGAACGAGGTCGCCAGGGGACGGATCGTGGGCGTGGAAGCGGTAGCCCCGCCGCAACCCCTCCTGGCGGACGTGAAACAGGTAGGTGTCCAGCGCAGCCAGCGGGTCGGGTGAGCAACGGAAGCGCTCCAATTGGGGGTGGTGCCGGTAGCCCCTGGTGCGGCCGGCGAGAACGGCGCGGGCCAGGAGGGCCTCCCGCCACAGGGCCAGCAGCCCCTGCGGGTCGAGGTAACGGGGGTGGAGGCTCCAGAGGCGCAACGGGAGGGGCGCCGGGGCCTAGTGGCAGGGCCTGGGCGCTCCGCCGCCCTCGGCGGTGGAGAAGGAATGGCCGCAGGCGCAGGTGCGCACGGCGTTGGGGTTGTAGATGGTGAAGCCCGCCTTCATCAAATCGTCCACGTAGTCGATCTCGGCGCCCTCCAGCAGGGCGGCGCTCTCGGGGTCCACCACCAGGCGCACGCCGTCCTGCTCGATGACGAAGTCGTCCTCCTCCACCTCGCGGGCCAGGGCCATGCCGTACTGGTAACCGGAGCAGCCGCCGCCGACCACGAAGACCCGCAGGCCGCCCTGGGGGCCGACGCCCTTCTGGGCCAGTATCTCCTTGGCCTTGCTGGCCGCCCGCTCCGTCATGGTGATCATGGCCGCTCCCCTCGCTCTGCTCCTTTAGCTGTGGCTCTAACGCTAGTATAGCGCGGGGCCGGGGCCTCCGCTAGGGGTGGCCAGGGGCGGCGCCTGCCTGCGCCTCGTGGCCCTCCCTACGGTGTATGGCGTGCCCCATGACGTCCATGGGAACCGACAGGGGCACCACCTTCCAGAACAGGGGCAGGAAGTCTCGCCAGTGGTCCAGGATGTGGCGCGCCCAGCGGCTGCCCGTCTTGTGGGCGTGCTCCTCGATGAGGGAGCGCAGCAGGGCCTCGTCTTCCGGCTGCTCGACCCTCTGGATGGTGATGAGCTCGGGGTTGTAGCGCCGGGGGAAGGTGCCGTCCTCGTCCAGGACGAAGGCGTGGCCCCAGGACATGCCGGCGCCGAAGTTCCGCCCCGTGCGGCCCAGCACCACCACCAGCCCCTGGGTCATGTATTCGCAGCAGTGGTCCCCAGCGCCCTCTACCACGGCGATGGCCCCCGAGTTGCGCACGGCGAAGCGCTCGCCTGCCCGGCCGGCCACGAACAGCTTGCCGCCGGTGGCCCCGTACAGCACCGTGTTGCCGACGATGACGTTCAGATGGCTGTCATAGGGGGCGCCCCTGGGGGGTCGGACGATGATCTCGCCGCCGCTCATCCCTTTGCCCACGTAGTCGTTGGCCTCCCCCTCTAGGATCAGGCGCATGCCGTTGGCACACCAGGCGCCGAAGCTCTGGCCGGCGCTGCCCCGGTAGACGATCTCGATGGTGCCCTCGGGCAGCCCCTCCAGGCGGTAGCGCTGGGCGATGGCACCGGCGATGCGCGCCCCCGCCGTCAGGTCGGAGTTGCGGATCTCCGTCTCCACCCGCACCGGGCGGCCCTCCTCCAGGGCAGGCAGCACCTGCTCCCATATGCGGTCGTCGGCGCAGGGGTGGGGGCGGTCGTTGCGGGGCTGGACGCAGCGCCGCGGCGAAACACGGGCCGGGTCTACGTCGGCCAGCACCGCCTCCAGGGTGAGGGTGCGGCCCCGGTGCCCCTCCGGGAGCTCCCTGGGCGCCAGCAAGTCCACCCGGCCTATGATCTCCTCCAGCCGCCGGTAGCCCATGAAGGCCAGGACCTCCCTCACCTCTTCGGCCACGAACGTGAAGTAGTTCACCACATACTCAGGCCGCCCCTGGAACCGCTTGTCGATGAGGTCGCGACGCTGGGTAGCAATGCCCGTGGGGCAGGTGTTCAGGTGGCACTGGCGGGCCATGTCGCAGCCGATGGCGATGAGGGCGGCAGTGCCGAAGCCGTACTCGTCGGCTCCCAGCAAGGCCGCCTTGACCACGTCCCAGCCCGTCTTCAGGCCACCGTCGGTGCGCAGGCGCACCCGTCCGCGGAGGCCATTGAGCATCAGCACCTGCTGGGTCTCGGCCAGCCCCAGCTCCCAGGGGCAGCCGGCGTTCTTGATGGAGGAGAGAGGCGAGGCGCCGGTGCCGCCCTCGGAGCCGGATATCTGGATGTAGTCGGCGTAAGCCTTGGCCACGCCGGCGGCGATGGTGCCCACGCCGCTCTCGGCCACCAGCTTCACTCCCACCCGCGCCCTGGGGTTGGCCTGCTTCAGGTCGTAGATGAGCTGGGCCAGGTCTTCGATGCTGTAGATGTCGTGATGGGGCGGAGGCGAGATGAGGGGGATGCCGGGGATGGCGTGCCGCACCGAGGCGATGAACTCGTTGACCTTGTGCCCCGGTAGCTGCCCGCCCTCGCCCGGCTTGGACCCCTGGGCTATCTTGATCTCCAGCTCGTCGCCCTGGGTCAGGTATTCGATGGTGACGCCGAAGCGGCCCGAGGCCACCTGCTTGATGCGGCTGGAGGCCGAATCGCCCCCGGGCAGGGGCTGGTACCAGCTACGGTCCTCGCCCCCCTCGCCGGTGTTGCTCTTGCCCCCCAGACGGTTCATGGCGATGGCGATGGTCTTGTGGGCCTCGGGCGACAGGGCGCCCAGGGACATGGCCGCCGTCACGAAGCGCTGCACGATCTCGCTGGCCGGCTCCACCTCCTCCAGCGGTATGGGCGAGCGGTCGCTGCGGATCTCCAGCAGGTCCCGCAGGGTGCGCGGCGGCCCGCTGTGCACCATCTGCGAGAACTCCTTGTAGGCCTGGTAGTCGCCCGTCTGGACCGCCTTCTGCAGGGCCGTCACCACCTGGGGGTTGAAGCCGTGGTACTCGCCCTCCCGTCGGAAGCGCACGTAGCCGATGTCGGGCAGGCGCCGCGTCTCGGGGTAGACCTGGTAGGCCTGCTGGTGCCAGTAGAGGACGTCCTCCCCTATCTCCCGCAGGCCGATGCCCCCCAGCCGCGCGGGCGTGCCCGTGAAGCAGCGGTCCACCACCTCCTGGGCCAGGCCGATGATCTCAAAGATCTGGGCGCCGCGATAGGATCGCAGGGCCGAGATGCCCATCTTGGACATGACCTTCAGGAGGCCCCTCTCCACTGCCTGGCGGAAGTTGGCCAGCACCTCCTCGATGTCGGCCTCGGCCATGTCCCGCTCTTGCAGGAAGGCCCGCAGGGTGGCCATGGCCAGATAGGGATAGATGCCGTTGGCACCGTAGCCCAGCAGAAGGGCGAAGTGGTGCACGTCCCAGGCCGCCCCCGTCTCCACCACGATGTCCGTCTTCATGCGGCGGCCAGCACGGATGAGGCCATGGTGGACGGCCCCCACCGCCAGCAACATGGGGATGGGAGCATGCTGGGCATCCACCCCGCGATCGGTCAGCAGCAGCAACTCGTAGCCCTCATCGGCGGCCTCCACCGCTCGCCGACAGAGCTCTTCCAGGGCCTCCTCCAGCCCCTCGGGGCCTCTATCGACCGGGAAGAGGGCGGGCAGCTCCCGCACACGGAAGGCGCCGTTGCCCCCGCGGCGGATGGCCTCCAGCGCCTGGGCCGAGAGGAGAGGGGTCTCCAGATGGATGACTCGGGCGTGCTCCGGCGTCTCCTCGAAGATGCTGCCCCTGGGCCCCACGTAGCAGTCCAGGGACATGACCAGCTCCTCCCGCAGGGGGTCGATGGCCGGGTTGGTCACCTGAGCGAAGCGCTGGCGGAAGTAGAAGCTCAGGGGCCGATGGGTCTGGGACAGGACGGCCAGAGGGATGTCGTCCCCCATGGAGAAGACGGGGTCGTGCCCCTGGCTGGCCATGGTCTTGAGGATCATGCGCACGTCCTCGTTGGTGCAGGCGAAGGCCGTCTGCAGCTGGCCCAGGTCGACGCCGTCGGGCGTGTCCGCCCGGTGGCCGTCGGTGGGGAAAGGCTCCCGCAGGCGGACCATGTGCTGCCTCAGCCAGTCGCCGTAGGGGCGGCGGCCCACCAGCTCGGCCATCACCTCGTCCTTCTTGAGGATGCGGCCGCGGGCCGTGTCCACCACCAGCATCTCGCCCGGGCCCAGGCGCCCCTTCTCGGCTACCTGGGCCTCGTCCATGTCGACGATGCCCACCTCGGACCCGGCCACCACCAGGCCGTCCCTGGCCACCTTGTAGCGCAGGGGGCGCAGGCCGTTGCGGTCCAGGGTGGCCCCCACCTTGAGGCCATCGGTGAAGGCCAGGGCGGCCGGCCCGTCCCACGGCTCCATCAGGCAGGCGTGGTACTCGTAAAAGTCGCGCCAGGCGGGGTCCAGGTCGGGCATCCGCTCCCAGGCCTCGGGCACCAGCATGAGCATGGCGTGCAACAGGTCGCGCCCCGAGAGCACCAGGGCCTCCAGGGCGTTGTCCAGCATGGCCGAGTCGGAGCCGCCGGGAACGATGATGGGCTTCAGGCTCTCGATGTCTTGGCCCCACAGTCGGGAGCTGAGCTCCGGCTCCCGGGCCCGCATCCAGTTGTAGTTGCCCATGAGGGTGTTGATTTCGCCGTTGTGGGCCAGCATGCGGAAGGGCTGGGCCAGAGGCCAGGTGGGGAAGGTGTTGGTGGAATAGCGCTGGTGAAATATGGCCAGGGCCGACTCGAACAGGGGGTCCTGCAGGTCCAGGTAGAATCCCCGCAGCTGCCAGGCCACCAGCAAGCCCTTGTAGACCACGGTGCGGTGAGAGAAGGATGGTATGTAGCAGTCCAGCTCCTGGCGGGCGAAGTCGGCCTCGGCCTCCTTGCGCACCAGGTACAGGGCCCGCTCGTAGGCCTCGGCGTCCAGGGGCACCGCCGGCACGACCAGCATCTGCTCGATACGGGGCATGGTGGAGCGGGCCTTGTCGCCCAGCACGGAGGGGTCCACGGGCACCTGCCGCCAGGCCAGGACGCGCAGGCCCCGGGCGCGGGCACGGGCCTCCAGCGCCTCCCTCGCCCTGGCAGCCTCCCCCTCTGGCTGGGGCAGGAAGACCATAGCCACCGCCAGCTCCTCGGGCCTATCCAGGCGCAGGCCCATGCGCTCCAGCTCGCGGGTGAAGAAGCGCCTGGGCAGCTGGACGAGGATGCCGGCCCCGTCGCCCGTCTTGGCGTCGGCGTCCAGGGCGCCGCGGTGGGTGAGCTTCACCACGGCCTCCAGGGCCATCTCCACGATGTCGCGGCTAGGCTGGGACGACGGGCGGGCGACGAAGCCCACGCCGCAGGCGTCCTGCTCGAAGGTCGGGTCGTAGAGGCCCTTGGCCCCCCTCAACGTCGGCATCCCTCTCCGTCCGCCTCTCGGGATTCGTGACTGTTGTAACAAGAAGTATATCCCCGCGGGCCGGAAACGTCCATGGCGCCGGCCCTTGGGGCGGCGTGCCCTCAGCTTATTTGCGCCAACTCTAGCGGAACCGGTGAGGCCTGTCAACCGGCCGCCCGGCGTCCCCCGGGCCAGCGGCTGGTAAAGCGCCAGCTCCGCACGATAAGATACGCTGGGTCGCGTGCGCTGGGCCTTGCTCTTCACGGCGCTATTCTGGGCCCTGCTGGGGCTGGGCAGCGCCTGTTCCCAGGGGGGAGGCCCCTCACCGTCGTCCCGGGCGGAGCTGGTCACACCCAGCCCGTCGCTCGTGTCCACGCCCCCCACGCCCACTCCCACGCCCGAGCCGCCGCGGCTGCGGGTATCGCCTTTCGCCGCCCGCCAGGGGACGGCCGTCCTGTTGAAGGCCCGCCCCGCCCCCGACGGCCCCCTGGCGGTCGAGGCGGCAGGACGCCGCATCCCCCTGGTCAGGGAAGGGGACGAGGCCGTCGGCTACCTGCCCGTTCCCCTCGACCAGACGCCGGGCGTCTACATCGTCGTCCTGCTGCTGGGCGACCAGATGCTGGACCAGGCAGCCCTGCAGGTAGTGGACGGCGGATACCCGCGAGAGCAGCTCTTCCTGCCCCCGTCCGCCGCTGGGCTGCTGCTGGACGCTGCCGCGATCCAGGAAGAGGTGCGGCTGCTGGCAGCGGCCCACGCCTCCTTCACCCCCCAGCGGCTATGGCAGGGGCCCTGGCGGATGCTGCTGGACGGCCCCATCTCCGACCCCTTCGGGGTCTACCGCTCCATCAACGGCGGCCCCTACTCGCCCCATACCGGCACCGACCTGGCGGCAGCGGAGGGGACGCCGGTGCTGGCGCCGGCTTCGGGCCGGGTGGTGCTGGCCCGCCAGCTCCACCTGCGCGGACTGTCAGTGGTGGTGGACCACGGCGCAGGGGTGGTGAGCGGCTATCACCACCTGTCCGCCCTGACGGTCCAGGAGGGCCAGACGGTTCAGGCGGGGCAGGAGCTGGGCAAGGTGGGCAGCACCGGCCTGGCTGGCGGCCCCCACCTGCACTGGGAGCTGGCGATCAACGGCGTGCGGGTGGACCCCATGGCCTGGCTGGAAGCCCTGTCAGGGGCCTAGCTCCCCCAGCTCGTGCATCACCAGGGCGCAGGCTACCAGGGCCGCCGTCTCGGCCCGCAGGATGCGCGGCCCCAGGGTAACGACGGCGAAGCCGCACTGACGGGCCATCTCCACCTCCTGCGGCTCCAGGCCGCCTTCGGGCCCCACCAGCAGGGAGACCTGCCGCGGCGGCTCTCGCAGGCCCCGCAGGAGCTGGCCCAGCCCCTGGGAGCGCTCCTCCTCCCAGGGCACGATGCGCAGTCCCTCGGCCCTGCGCAGGGCCTGTGGTAGGGGCACTGGGGGATGCAGCTCCGGCGGCCTTGCCCGCTCGCACTGCTCCGTGGCCTCGATGACGATGCGGCGCCAGCGTTCCTGCTTGGCCCCCTCCTTCCAGGGACGCACCACCGACCGGCGGGCCACCACCGGCACGATCTCGGCCACCCCCAGCTCCGTGGCCTTCTCCAGCAGCAGCTCGAATCGCGGCTCCTTCAGGAGGCAGGCCAGCAGGGTCAGATGCACCCGAGGCTCGGGCGGCGCCGGAACCTCCTGCACCACCACCGCGGTGAGGCCTTTGGCCCCCACCGACTTCAGCTCCACTTCCCATTCCTGCCCGGAGCCGTCGAACAGCACCAGGTGCTCGCCGCTGCGCAGGCGCAGCACACGGGCCAGGCGGTGAGCGGCCTCGGGGCCCAGGGATACCTGACGCCCTCGCACCGTCCCCGGCTCCACATAGAAGCGGCGCATGGCAACCTCCCACAGGAGGGATACCACCCCCAGGGACGGACGGCAACGGCCGTCAGTCGCGGGCCAGCACCAGGGCAGCCCACGGCTTCCGCACCGGCCTCTCCTCCACCCGCAGGCCCAGGGCCTCGAAGGCCCTGGCGAGGGACGGGGCCGTTTCCGTCAGGAAGCCGCTCAGCACCAGCCTGCCTCCCGGCACAACGGCAGCCGCCAGAAGGGGGGCCATCCGCTCCAGGCTGAGGCCGTCGATGTTGGCGCATACCAGGTCGAAGGCCTCGGCCAGGGCCGGCGTCAGGGTCCCCTCCCTCACCTCCACCACGGCCTCGACGCCGTTGCGCAGGGCATTGGCGCGGGCAGCCTTCACCGCCTGAGGGTCGATGTCCAGGGCCAGAACGCGGGCGGCCCCCAGCCGGGCGGCGGCGATGGCCAGGATGCCGCTGCCGGTGCCCACGTCCAGCACCCGCTCGCCGCCTCTGACCAGCCGCGACAGCGCCGCCAGGCAGAGGGCGGTGGTGGGGTGCTCGCCGGTGCCGAAGGCGAGGCCGGGGTCTATCTCGATGACCGTTTCGCCCGCCCGGGCGACGGCCGCCTGGCCGGAAGGGCGAACCAGGAGGCGGCCGATGCGTCGCGCCCGCAGGCGTCTCTGCCAGGCCCGCTGCCACTGCTCGTCCCGCAACCGTCGCGCCCGTCGCCACCGCAGCGGCGCCGTGAGGGGGAGGAAGCGCAGGGCCAAACGGAGGGAGCGGCGCAGGTCGAGGGTCGCCTCGTCCTCGGGCAGGTAGACCCGCACCAGGGCGGTGGATGCATCGCGGGCAGGAGAGTCCTCCGCCGGGGCGGCCCAGGCCCCCTCGGCCCGAAAGGGGCCGCGATACTCTATGGCCACCGCCGGACAGCGCTGGCGCAACACATCAGCCACCAGCTCGGCGTCCTGGGGCGCCACCTGAAGAGTCAGCTGCAGCCACATGGGGCTAGCCCAGGGCGTCGCGGATGCGCCCCAGGATGCCGCGCTCGCCGTCGCCAGCTGTGGGGGTGCCGAAGGATGCGGCCAAGGCCTCCAGCAGCCGCCGCTGCTCCGGCGTCAGCTCTTTCGGCACGACGACACGGACGCGCACGCGCAGGTCCCCGCGGCCGCCGTCGTGCAGGTGGGGGATGCCCCGGCCACGGATGGTGAACTCCTGGCCGTGCTGGGTGCCGGGCGGTATCCGCAGGGGGCAGGAGTCCCCTTCCAGGGTAGGCACCCTCACCTCGCAGCCCAGGGCGGCCTGGGCCACGTTCAGCTCCAGCTCGTAGACCAAGTCGTAGCCGTCGCGCTGGAAATGGGGGTGGGGCCGCAGGCGCACCAGCACATACAGGTTGCCTGCCGGGCCGCCGTTGTGGCCGGCGTCCCCCTCGCCGCTCACCCGCATCTGGGTGCCGTCGTCCACTCCCGGCGGCACCTGGATGCGCAGGCGCCGCGAACGACGAAGGCGGCCGCTGCCGCGGCAGTCGCGGCAAGGGTGGGCGATGACGCTCCCCTCGCCCTGGCACTGGGGGCAGGTGGCTACGTTGATGAACTGGCCGAAGAAGCTGCGGTGGACGCGCCGCACCTGGCCGTTGCCGCCGCAGGAAGGACAGGCGGTGGGGCGGGTGCCCGGCTCGCAGCCGTTGCCGCCGCAGCGCGGGCAACGCTCCACCCTCGTCACCTCCACCTCCTTCTCGCAGCCGAAGGCAGCCTCGGCCAGGTCCAGCTCCAGCTCCAGCCGGCGGTCGGCGCCCCTCTGGGCCTCGCGACGCATGGCCGAGGCGGCGCCGAAGAAGGCATCGAAGATGTCGCCGAAGCCGCCGAAGCGGAACCCTTCGAAGGGGCGTCCGAAGTCGGCCCCGGCTTGCAGCCCGTCGTGGCCGAAGCGGTCATAGGCGGCCCGCTTCTCGGGGTCCGAGAGGACCTCGTAGGCCTCGTTGATCTCCTTGAAGCGGGCCTCGGCGTCGGGCGAGCGGTTGCGGTCGGGGTGGTACTTCATGGCCAGGCGGCGAAAGGCGCGCTTGATCTCCTCTGTGCTGGCGTCGCGGGGGACGCCCAGCACCTCGTAGTAGTCGCGGCGAACGTCCTTAGCGCACATAGCCCTGCCACCCGGCAGCAACAGTTATTGTAACAGAGGGCCTGTCCCGCGAGCAGGGGCCGAGGACGCCGAAGGGCCGCGGGAGATCCCGCGGCCCCCTTCCTGGCGATGCGCTGGTGGAGATAGCGGGATTCGAACCCGCGACCTCCGCGTTGCGAACGCGGCGCTCTCCCGCTGAGCTATATCCCCACCCGTCTGCGATTTTAGGCGCCCCGACGGCAGGGGGTCAATGCCGGCCCCCGAGGCCTCCCGATTGACAGCAGCGGGGCCTGGAGCCGATGATGGCTGTTGGTCTGGTCAACATGTCTGACATCGGGGACAGGGCAGGGGCTGCCCTGCAGCCCCGGTGAGGAGGGTCGCTGCTATGGCTTACTCCTACACCCACCTCCTGGTGGAGGTCGACGACGACGGGGTGGCGCTCTGCACCCTCAACCGACCGGAGGTCCTCAATGCCGTCAACGGCGTCCTCCACAGCGAACTGGAAGATCTGTTCGTCAGGCTCGGCAAGGACCGGGACGTGAAGGCGGCGGTGCTGACGGGGGCGGGAAGGGCCTTCTGCGCCGGTGGCGACATCCGTGACATGCGCGGCAGCGAGGACGACCGTCCGGGAGGCTACTTCGATTCGGGCGCGCGGGAGCTGATCCTGTCGCTCCTCTCCCTGGAGAAGCCCATCATCGCTGCCGTCAACGGCGACGCCGTAGGCCTCGGGGCCACCATCGCCCTGGGCTGCGATGTCGTGTTCATGTCCGAGAAGGCCCGCATCGGCGACACCCACGTGAGGGTGGGGCTGGTGCCGGGCGACGGCGGGGCCGTCCTCTGGCCCCTGCTGGTGGGGCCTTCGCGGGCCAAGGAGCTGCTGATGACCGGCGACCTGCTGCCGGCCCAGGAGGCCTACCGCATGGGACTGGTGGCCCACGTGGTCCCGCCCGAGCAGGTCCTGCCCGAGGCGCTGGCCCTGGCCCGCAGGCTGGCCCGGGGGCCAGGCCTGGCTATCCGCTTCGCCAAGCTGGCGGTGCAGCGCCACATCCTCAACTCCTACTTCCAGGTCCTGGACCTCTCCCTGGCCCTGGAGACCATCACCGGCAAGAGCTACGACCATCGGGAGGCGGTGCAGGCCTTTATGGAGAAGCGCGAGCCCCGTTTCCAGGGCAGGTAGGCAGGATGGACTTCCGTTTCACAGAGGAGGACCAGCGCTTCCGCCGGGAGGTGCGGGCCTTCCTGGAGGCGGAGTGGGGCTGGGAGGCAGGCCTGGGGGACGCCTCTCCCGACTCGGACGAGGAGTTCCAGCGGGAGCGGGAGTTCGAGCGCAAGCTGGCGGCCAGGGGCTGGCTGGTGATGTCCTGGCCGCGGGAGTACGGTGGCCAGGACGCCTCGCCCATAAGGCAGGCCATCCTGCACGAGGAGTGCGCCTATTTCCGGGCGCCCATCGGCGGCGGCCCCGGGGGGCAAGCCGTGAAACTGGTGGGGCCTGCCATCATGCGCTTCGGCACCGAGGAGCAGAAGTCACGTTTCCTGCCACCCATCGCCAGGGGCGAGGTGTGGTGGTGCCAGGGATTTTCGGAGCCCAACGCCGGTTCCGATCTGGCCTCCATACAGACCAGGGCCGAGGCGCGGGGCGACCATTATGTCATCAACGGCGAGAAGATATGGGTCTCCTCGGCCAGGTACGCCGACTGGATGCACCTCCTGGCCAGGACCGACCCCGACGCGCCCAAGCACGCCGGCATCTCTTACTTCCTGGTGGACATGCGGACTCCGGGCATCTCCTACCGCCCCATCTTCCAGATGACGGGCCGCAGCGGCTTCTACCACGTGTTCCTGGAGGACGTGAAGGTCCCCAGGAGCAACCTGCTGGGGGAGGAGAACCAGGGTTGGCGGGTGATGCTCACCACCCTCAACCTGGAGCGGAGCGTCATCGTGCGGGTGGGGGCGGCCCAGCGCTGGTTCGACGATGCGGTGGCCTACCTGCGCTCGGTTCCGCCCGAAAGGTGGGCCGCCAGGCCGGAGCGGGTGCGCTGGCGCCTCGCCGACCATCTCATCGAGATAGAGGTGGCCCGCCTGCTCTGTTACTGGGTCTCCTGGCTGCAGGGGCAGGGAGCTGTGCCGGTTCGCGAGGCGGCCCAGTGCAAGGCCTTCAGCACCGAGATGGCCCAGCGGCTGGCCAACAGCATCGTCCAGGCCCTGGGGCTGGCCGGCGCGGCCGAGCCAGCCGCCGATGGCCCCTTCAACCGGCTGGCGCGCTTCTTCTACCTGCTGACGGTGCACTGGACCATATCGGCCGGGACATCCGAGATCCAGCGCAACGCCATCGCCCGGCAGGTCCTCCGCTAGGCCGAAGGCCCGCCGCCGGGCCGCGGCTCAGATGGCGCCCTTGCTGCGCAGCTCGGCTATCTCTTCCCAGGAGCAGCCCAGCAGCTCGCTGAGCACCTCCTCCGTATGCTCGCCAAACTCGGGCGCCGGCCGGCGGATGGACGCGGGCGTGCGACTGTACTGCACCGGGTGGCCCACCAGCCGCACAGGGTGGCCCACGGCCGGGTGGTCGTACTCCACCAGATAACCGTTCTCCCGCGCCTGGGGGTCCTCCAGCACTTCCTGGTAGTCCTGCACCGGCGAGTAGGCGAAGGAGACCTGCTGCTCCTCGAAGATGCGGATCCACTCTTCGCGGGTCTTGGTGGCCAGGGTGCGGTCCAGGATGCGGATCAGCTCCTCGGCGTTCTCCCGGCGGCCGCCCATGGCCGTGGCGAAGCGGGGGTCGTGCTCCAGCTCCTCCAGGCCGAGGGCGCGGCAGAACTCTCCCCAGAAGCGGTCGGCCTGGATCTCCCCGAACAGGATCCACTTGCCGTCGGCGCAGCGATAGTGGTTGGTGAGGGGGTTCCTGGTGCGGCGCCGGTCATGGCGGGACCAGCCCCTGCCCCGGAGGCTGGCCACCGTCAGGCCGATGCTCTGCAGGTGGATCATGCTGCCCAGCAGGGAGCTGTCCAGCCGTTGCCCCATTCCGTCCCGCTCTCGCGCCACCAGGGCCGCCAGGATGCCCATCACCAGCACGGTGGCAGCCATCTGGTCGCAGATGCCGCCCACCACCTGCACCGGCTCCTCCTGCTCCCGATCCCCCATGGCCCACATGAGCCCGCTGCGGGCCTGGGCCACCTGGTCGAAGCCACGCCTGCCGGCCAGGGGGCCCCGAGGGCCGAAGTTGCTGGAGACGGCGTAGATGAGGCGCGGGTTGATGGCTGCCAGGTCATCATAGTCCACCCGGTGCTTGCGACGCACCCTGTCCTCGAAGTTGGTGATGAGCACATCGGAGACGGCCACCAGCCGACAGAAAAGCTCCCTCCCCTCGGGCGAGGCCAGGTTCAGGGTGATGCTGCGCTGGTTGCGGTTTACGGCCTCGAAGCCCACGTGACGGCCGCCGGCCATGTTCATGGCCTCGCCATACATGGCCGCCATGCCCCGGTAGGCGTCCCCCCGCTCGGGATGCTCCACCTTGATGACGTCGGCCCCCAGGTCTCCCAGGATGGCCGCTGCCCCTGAGGGCGTGAACTGGCTCCAGTTGATGACGCGGATGCCCTCTAGCGGGCCCACGGTGGCACCCCCCTTTTTTACTCGAAGCCCAGCTCGGCCCAGAGGCGGTCCCGCTGAGCGAAGGCCTCCCGCAGCCCCAGCTGGTTGCGCATCTTCAGGAAGTTGTACTCCTC